>ERZ1023492.2-NODE-2-length-604867-cov-362.389230_pt1 | contig 604867 bp, 587 predicted proteins | sample MGYA00380541_ERZ1023492 | MGnify/ENA primary metagenome ERZ1023492 (study PRJEB33173, sample SAMEA4830351) | metagenome | study: EMG produced TPA metagenomics assembly of the PRJEB25223 data set...
CTTGTTGTAATGCAAGGCTTAATGATTTGTTAGCATCTTCTTGTTGCTGGATAGTTTGGGCTTGTGCTTGGTTCTCGGCTTTTAAACTACTTATCTTCTGAGATTGAAACCAAGTCCAACCGCACAAGCCCAAAATCAAACAAAGTGCGGTCAATTTTATGGCAGTTTCAAATCGGCTAAACATAATGCTTTCTCTTTTTCTCGGCGAACCACCAAACCTGCTAATTTTTTACCACTGGCATACACCCATCTAGGAAATTCGCCACAAGCCTTTTCATATTGTTTTGCTCGAAGATATTTAAACATCGTAGATTTGCTTACTGCCCCACAACCCACATTAAAAGTGATTGACACCGCAGAATCAAATACCGATTGCGGTAACATCTCGCCATTACCATATTTATTCACACATCGTTCAGCAATCACAATATCATTCTTCCAACGTTCGGCAATTTCCAAATCTGTGTAACGGTGTTTTGAATTGATTTTCTTACCACCATATTCAGTTGAACCAATTCCTACGGTCAAAACATCCGCAGGGCATTGATACGGATCACGTCTGCAACCCTCGGCATTCCCAATAATTTCAGCACCTACAGGACTTAATCTTAGCTCGCTACCGAACTGAGCATACATTAATCCCATTACCGTAATCACAGAACAAACACCAAGAGCTTTCCTAGTTTTTGTCAAAATCATCATCAAATCCTAAAGACAATCGTTTCATTTTCACACGGTGTATTTCTTCTGCACGCCGTTCTTCATTTTTTCTAACTTTCCCTTCTTGGCATTTAGCATACATATTCACGAGACCACTTATTAAACCTATAACAAGCCCCATAATAGCCAGCCATTCTTGAAATGAGTACATTGCCCAGAACGCACCAAAGCCAGACCAAAAAATACTTTGGCTTCCTGCATCTTTTAACATTTTTACACTCCACCCATTTACAGGGCTGATAAAAAAGCCCACGTATTAACGTGAGCTTGCGATAGATGGCCTTACCCCGTGCGATTTCTCGCGCAATAAAGTCTAACAAGGTAAGGAGCTATTACTGTAAACAAAAAGCCCCGACCGTTTCCGATCAGGGCTGTAAAATTTATTCGGTGAACATCACTTATACAACGACCACCATACATCTAAATAGTATGACACTTTGCCAAATATGTCAATATGTAATTTTGATTTTTTTGATATTTGTTGCACGTTCCCTGCTAGTTCTCTGAATAATAAAGCAAGTTATAAGCAGTTCGTGAATTATTGCTTTTGCAAAGTGTATCTCTTTTTCGACTTCACGATAGATTGTCCTAAAACTTGGCACTCTTACGTTAGATTTACCTGCACAAGGTCTCATTTCCTTAGCTTTGGATTTGCCGTGTAGGTGTTCTGCTATAAAATTGATTGTTCTTTTGTTTACATAATAAGCAAACACAATAAAGTGTAAGATTTGGTCATTTTTCTTAAAAAACATTTCAATGGTTTGACTAATCATAAACCCAGTTTCATCATCGCAAATTGGTTCATTTGGCTCTGCAGGAATGACTGATTGCATTAGTTTTGCAATAATATTTAATTGCGGTTTATCAAGCCTACCGCTGCGCACCCAAGCACCCCATTGATACATATAACGGTCAACAAATTCTTCTTGTTCAATCGTTAGTTCTGATAATTCGCTAAATTTACGCATTTATTCCTCTAGCTCTTTAATTTTTGTCTTGTAATACTTAATAATCGCCTTGCAATCTTCAATGGTGTATTTTTTCGGTTCGTGGTCTTGCCGTTCTAACCAAGCTACCTTATCCGCACCGATTTTATTGACGAGATTTATTCGATATTCGATGATGTTTCCGCTCTTATGGTCATTACAGGGGGTGCATTGCTTATGTACGTTGAGCTCACAAAATCTTAATTCAGGGCACGCCCCAACGCTCCGATAATGTCCAGCATGGTATTGCCCTTGATGATGCCGACCGCAACTGATACAAGGCTGGTCTTTATCTCGTAAACGGATAAATTTATTAAAGACCGATTGAGCCTCTTTTAACCATTTTGAGCGACTTTTTAATTTATCCTTACGTTCCCTTTGTTTTTTCTTTTCCGCTCGTTCTTGCGCTTTTTGTGCATTATCTCGGGCTAATTTAATCGCACATTCAGGTGAGCAAACTTTTTGAGTTGAGCTAAAGGTTTTTACAAATGCTTTGCCGCAGACTTTGCATTGATACTCTTTCGCCATTAGCCAAACACCATATTAAACATTCCCCAAACAGCCACAATAAAAAGTACGATTTTTAACTCTAAAATCTCGTCATTGTTTAAGCGTTTCATTTAAAGCCCCCATCTATCGTTAAATCTCACGCCATTTTGCACGCCCCAACAGGTAATGTACTCTATTAGGCTTGCTAGTCGTTTTACGCTCATTTGAGCGGTGCTTTCTCGTAGATTGATAACTTCCCCCTCAAGCCCGATCACCATTTCAGCCTGACCACCTGTTGCAATTTTGTGAGCCGATACCATAATTATCTTCCAAGTGTCGATGTCTCGCTTTTTACCGTTAAATTCGCACTGTTTGCTAATATCGCTTAGTAGTGCGTGAAGTTTTGAGTTCTGCTCAAGTGAGCGTGTTATTGGTTGGATTTTGACTACCAATGGCTTTTTATCGTCTATTGGCAGCTCTTTGATTAAATCCAAGCAATTATTTTTAATGCGTTGATCGCGTAAAAAGAAAGGCTTGTATTGGCTCATAACATCATTCCCAACGCTTGAATAACATCGCAATACTCATTCTTTATACTCCACACCTAAATCTTCTAACCCAAAATAACCGCAAGATTTTGTTCGATTTACTGCGCTGTATTTACTTACCTGCGGAAACGGTATCGGCTCAATTAAGTGACCGTTACAACGAAAACGATCGTCATCCCATTCGCTACTCGATATAAAATAATCTGGCGTATAAAAATCCTCTAATTCCGCACCGCACTTTGGGCATTTATAGCTTGTCATTGCAATGCCCCTTTCATCATTGCCATCAAGCTATCGCGTGCCTTATCAGCCTTCGCTTTATCGTAAAAACTTGGCTTTGCTGGAATCATCTTCGGAATATCCTCAAAAGGAAAATTCGACCGCACTTTTTCTGCCGCTTCTGTGAGTAATTTCGGAATAGCTTTCAACGTGTCCTCTTCCGATTTTTTCTTGCACTTTTCGTACAGATTTTTAAGCAACCAAAATTCCACTTTTGAACGATATTGAAATTCATCCCGATTGAATTTGGCATAGCCTAAGAAAGTTTGATAACGTTGGTATAATTCCGCTTCGTTCGGTAAACCCAATTCGTGATAATCTTCACTGCACCAAGTAATGAATTGTCCTACACTCGGAAAAAATGGGCTTTCGGATTTTGCTGCCAAGTCCAGTCCTCGTTTTAGGGATTGAGGATTCACTACGCCCGCTTTGAATAATTCTTCGAGCCAAACTTGCTTTGTTTCGTTGTACTCAATCTCGCTGTCAAATGCTTGTTTCCATGCTGGAAAGATGGATTTCAATCGCACAAACATCCGGTCAATTAAGCGAACGGCGTTGCTGGGAATATCAGACTTTGTGACCGCACTTTTTGCGGGTTCCATTGGAATTACGTTTTTCATCTCAACTCCTCCGGAATGAGTTCAGGATCGATATTTAATTTTCTGCCTACAGCCCAAGAACCATCATCAGCAAAAGCGCTTGTTTTTCGGGTATTTGTAGCCGTTGCTATGTTTTCATCACGCCAATTCCATTCAGCTTTAAACCCTTGCCAATTGCGCTCGATGGATATTGTGATGGCTTTGGCAAGAGGTATTCCTGCTTTGTGTGCTTCTCGCTGATAGCCAACAAGTACGGTTTTTGTGATTGCTGCTCGTTTTGATTTTCGGTGAGCAATAAAATCTTCGGCAAGCTGACCAACGATTCCAAATTCAGCAAGCAAAGCGAGCGAATTTTTTTGCGTAGTTTTTTTATTTGTATTTTGAGTAGTGTTTTTTATATTGTTTTTTGTGTGTGAACTTTTTTCACTAGTCACTGGTGAACTTTTTTCACTAGTGCCGTGAACTTTTTTCACTGGTGAACTTTTTTCACTAGTGAAGTTATTACACAGGTTAACTGAGAAAATTTTTACACCTCTACTCCCTGTTTTTTGATAAAGCAGATTTAGTTCAACTAGATGATTGCAGGCATCGATTACTGCTCTATTGCTTAACCCTGTCACGCTCATTAATTGTGTAACTGAAACCGCATCAAAATCTTTATTCCAGCCTTTAGTTTTACGTAAAATAGCTAAGTAACATTTGAGTTCTGCACCGCTTAGTTCAGCCATTAATTCATCTATAACAGCATTAGGCACTTGGAAAGAATTCGTAATGAATCTGGAATCATTATTCATATCAAGCCTCTAATCGGTATTCTTTAACTCTCTTACCACTTGGAAGAACAACCCATCTATCAACAACTTTGTTCTTGTATTCCTCGTTCATATTTTTTATGTCGTAGATTCTTGCTCCTAGACGGGTGCAATTAAATCGGGTGTAAGCATCAAGCTGAGTCAATCGCTCGCCATTCAACAAAGCCTTTAGAATCTTGCCGTTTTGCGTTTGACTTGTTTTTTCGTTTGGATTAATATTTTCCATGCAGATAACCTCTGTGAATAACAATTAAAGATAGTTAGTTAAAGCCACGAAATCTCCTCGTGGCTTTTTTATTAAAAAAAACTTACCACCACAAAAAGAATGGCAATCGCCGTAAAGTAACGAAACTCGCTATCCTCTCGCCAAATTTGTGCAATAATGTGCAATCTACTTTGCAATTTACTCATTCTTTTTATGTCCTTTGTTACATTCCGTGATTTATTCGTCGGGTTATGTTTTATTGTCTTTCTATTACTTCCACGGCTAATTATTGGAAGTGATATTCCGTATTGGCTCATTGGAATACTTGTAAACGGCATCCCTCTGGGATTGGTTTTATTGCACAAATGGGGAGTAAGGAAATATCAACAAACTTTAGATAACTACGCCTACATTCCATCAATGATGTGCATCGCCGTTCTAACTACACTTGGTTCATTTAGCAAAGAAGAACTTATTGAGTTTGGTTTTAAATTTTTGCTAACTGAGTCAAGTTGGCCTTACTTTGTACTCAAATTGTCATTTTTCTTTTGGAGCCTTACTCTTCTGCCTGTTGTGCTAGATAAGTTTTTTAATAAAAATCAAAAATGAGCCTTGGTTTTTTTTATTGCCCTTTTGAATTACGTAACACACCCCAATTCACATCAGGGCGTAACTCTTCGCAAGTTACCTTGCCTTCTGTGATGCGTTCGATGTCTGGACAGCGATTAGTTGGCACTTGGCGTTGGCCGCCAAACCAAAATGAAACAATCGAAGGCTTAATGCCAATTTGTTTAGCTAAAGTAGCGATAGATCCTCGTCCTTCTACTTTGATATATTCTTGTAGCGTCATAATATCTTTTTGTTGGTTTAATGAATATCTAAATGCTATCTTAATTTAAGTATCTTTTCAATATCTTTTACCAAATTAAAATCGTATCATTATGATATTAAAATAAGGTTTTAATAGACTAATTGAGGAAAACGCTATGAATACCGTAAAAGAAAACAGATACAACAATCTCTTAAGATTGGTGGAAGAAGCTGGAAGTATGGTAAGACTTGAAGAGAGAACAGGCGTTACTGCAAATTATCTACGCCAAATTAAAAACAAAAATGTTATTCAAAACGGCAAGCCGAAAGGCATTGGCGATAAAATTGCTGCAAAATTAGAAGATGGAATGGGTAAGCCAAGAGGCTGGTTAGATCAACAGCATCAAGCCATTGAAAAGAAACAGCCTGTCCACCTGCTGGATAACGTCAAATTTCTAATGCGTAAAAAAGGCATCTCGCTCCCACTTTTGGCGGAGCGAACCGAGATTGAAAAAAGCCGCTTGTTAGAGCTGCTAAATTCTGATAACGTGGAAAATGAAAAGCTCTTTTTAAGCACTCTTGAGCAATTATTCCTCGTGTCTGCAGACTGCTTGCTTTATGACGACCTCAGCCAAAATCCGAAAGGCGTGAACTTCCTGAAAATGCGTTCCATACCCGTGAACCGTGTGCCTATTCGCGGCTACGCCCAATTAGGAACTGAAGGGCATTGGATCGATTTAGAATACCCCGTAGGCGAAGGCGAAGGTTACATTTGGTGGCCAAGCCGTGATGAAGATGTATATGCCCTAAAATGTCAGGGCGATTCAATGACCCCACGTATCAAGCATAGTGAATACGTGATTATTGAACCTAATCACGAAATTAAAAATGGGGATGAGGTGCTTGTTGTTACCGATGAAGATCAAGTAATGGTTAAAATCTACGCCTACGAACAAGGTGGCAGACTCACGCTCTATTCCGTGAATGAAAACCACGAGCCAATCAACCTTTACCAAGAAAACATCCGCAAAATGCAATATATAGCAGGCATTGCCAAAGAGAGCTTGGTGTTGGATTTGTGATAATAAGGAAAAAATATGATGACGAAAGAACAAAAAGACCTAGCTGAAAAGGCAATTATTGAAAAACAACGAGAGATTTCATTCGGGTTAAGAGAATGGTCTATCCAGACTATTTTAGAGAAATTTGGGAATGGCGGTGATCCTGATTCTGATAGCGAATTATTTATCCCAGATTACCAACGCGATTACAAATGGGATGAGCGTATAGCCTCTAGATTTATTGAAAGTATCTTACTCACTTTACCTATCCCTTATATTTATATAGCAGATAGTTTTAATGAAAATCCTGACTTAGATGGCCGAGTAGAAATTATTGACGGCTCTCAACGAATTAGAGCTATTTATTACTTTGTTCAGGATGAATTTCCATTATCAGAATTAAAAGAATTAACCGAATTGGAGGGTTTTAAATTTTCTGATTTACCCGCAGGAAGACAGCGAAGATTCTTACGGGAATCTTTACGCATTATGGAATTAAGGTCAGATGATAGCGAATACAAACGCGATTTATTTGAACGCATCAATTCAGGTATTAAACCATTAATTCCAATGGAACAACGACGAGGCTCTGAAAGTGCTACATCAGCTTTTTATACAAAAGTGATTGACCCTTGCTCAAAGAATGCGTTGTTTAGAAAATTATCACCTCTTTCAAAAAGCCGACGAAGCAATGAAGATTATGCAGAATTAGTGTTACGTTTCTTTGGTTACGGAGATAAACTTAAAGACTATAAAAATAGTGTGAGAACATTCCTTGATGAATACTTTAATGAGATGGCAAGTATTCCAAAGGAAAAATTAAATATTCAAGAGTATTTGGATAGATTTCAACAAGTTATGAAGTTCGTTGATGAATATTTTCCTTTTGGCTTTAAAAAATCAGAAAATGCAAGCTCTACCTCAAGAACATTTTTTGAGTCTATTGCTTTAGGTACATATTTTGCAATTAAAGAAAATAATGGTGTTGAAGGATTAGATACTGACAACATCTCAAGCTGGTTTAATTCCGAAGAGTACCGTAATGTTGTTACAAGTGATGCAGCGAATAATAAATCAAAATTAACTGCAAGAATTGATTTTGTAAAAAACAAATTATTGGGTCAAGCTTAATGGTATTAGAGGCACTAAAAGAAGATTTGAGAAAAAGGGATGAGGATATAGACAAGTTATATACTCATCTTCTTTCCTTAGGGGATGAGCAACTTTGTAATATTGTAAAGGCAAACATACTTGTTATGTTATACAACAAGGTAGAGTTTTTCTTTAGGGAATTTATTTTTAGTATTTATGATGATATCCATGATCAGGAAGTCTCATTTTTTGATCTAAAACCATATATTCAGAATATAATCTCAGGTTATCTATTCCCTAAAAATAGCAATGCTGAGCAAAAACATCAAACTTTAAAAAATTTGTTTGAAGATAAATTCAAAATTTACAAACCTGAAAAAACAGATATTGCTAATGGAAATGTTGATGGTAGGATGTTTAAAGATATATTGAAGGAATACCAGATATCAGACATCCAATTTCATTTCCAAGCAGAAATTGACTTGCGTACTTTGAAAGACATTAGAAACCAACTTGCACACGGAGAAAAAGATTTTAGCGAGGTTGGGCTAGCGTATTCAGTAGAACAGTTAATGGTATGTAAAAAGGAGATAGAAAGGATATTTCTAGATATTCAAGATAAGCTAGAAATATCCCTTAATGATAGATTTTATCTTAATGATAGATTTTTAAATGATGCTGTAAACTTAACCCAATAACCTCTCCTAATCGGACAGGAACTGCATTACCAATCATTCTACCCACGTCTTTAGTTTGCATTTTACTATCTACTGGGTAGAATTGATAATCATCAGGGAACGATTGGAAAATTGCAGCCTCTCTTAGTGAAATAGCTCTATCTTGCTCAGGGTGTCCAAAACGACCGTTACCATATCCGTAACATTGTGTTGTCATTGTTGGACTTGGTTCATCCCATTTCATTCGCCCATAAATACTTACATAGGTAGAGCCAGAGGACTTTTTATGGCACGCCAACTGTAGCTCTTCTGGCCAATCTTTCCAAGAACCACCTTGCTTGGAAGCACGGATACGTTTTAAATTAAGTGTATTTAATGAAACTGCACGATGCAGAGGATCATCAAGGTGTTGTTCCCCTGCGTTAATAGCAGGAAGATGTCCGATAACTTCTTTAATGTTTATCCATTTCTCTTTGTGAGTAGGGTCAATTAAGTGGATAGGCCCTAACCGCGAAGCAAGTAATACATGACGACGGCGGCGTTGTGGCACGCCGTAATCCGCACAAACCACCGTATCCGCCCAAGTATGATACCCGAGGTTTTCCAATTTTTTCACAAAATCATGATAGACCTGGTGCTTAACCACTTCAGGCACATTTTCCATTGTGACCAATTCAGGCAGATTTCCCTCAATTAAACGAGCAAAAGCATATAACAGTGGCCATTTCTTATCGCTTGTTGTGTCTTTTCCTTGGTTATACTTTGAAAAAGGCTGACAAGGGGCACAACCGGCTAATAATCGAATTGCTTTTTTTGAGAAACGGCGAGCAATCTCTTCATTATCTACTAAAGAAACATCTTTATTGACAAACTCAGCGTGATTATTAAATTCAAATGCATAGCGACACTGCTCTTCAATATCGTACCCTGCTTTTACTTTAATGCCAGCTTGTTGTAAGCCTGCGGTTAAACCACCTGCTCCGCAAAATAAATCAATTGCTTCAATCATAATTACTCTCCTATTGTGGGTATTATACAAAGATTTTTTATAATAATCGATACTTTTTAGATGATTATCGGCATTTAAATCCTATTGCCTTTGAATCTAATCTCACCCAATTTATTACCAAATCTCTAACTTTCTACAACTTTCGGCAAACAAGTCGCTCAAAAAACCACCACTTAAATCACCTTGCTTAAAATTTATTTCCTTAAAAATCAAATAGATGTTATTTAAATATCAAAATAACGTAAAATCATATCAAAAAGATATTGCATATAAGATAGCGTTTAGATATTATACACCCATCAAAACGAGATACACATAACCAACATCTCAACGCTCTTTAAAAATTGTGATGAAAAAAAAAGCCCCGATAAACAGGGCTAGGTTACTAAGATTCATAAATTGGTGTATTGCGATTAGTGTCCATAACAAGACCAATGCAATGTAGGCAGTTCTGTTTGGTTGTATAACCTTCACTAACGGCAATGATTTCGTGATTAGCGGCTTTTAGTCGCCAATACCACTGATTGTTTACACCCTGAAATATCTGAAAATACATAGAGGTAGTTCCTTATGCAAGAAGAAATGAAACGCTATGCAATTTCTTATCACTTCGACGGCAAAAGGTGGGCGACAGATGTTTACGCCCATTCATTCGAAGAAGCGGAAGAAAAGCTAAAAGCAATGTCCCAAGGTACTGTTGACGGCGAGATTCACCTTTCAGTTTACATTCCTGAAAATCCGCTATCGAAAGTATCAAGGTTGATTACAAGAATAGTTAAAAAGTTTATGTAAGTCAGTGACTTTCATCACAAATTTTAAACAATTTGGTTAAAGAAACTCACTCGGCGGAAGCGCTGACGGAAGCCCAACGGTGCTAAGCGGTCGTTAGATTGAAAGCCCTAACCTACTTAGTTAAGAGTGAGTTTTAAAGTCTGCCCATGCAAAGCCAGTGAAAAACGGTGCAGTTGCCGAAAGTGGAGCTCAAGCAGGCGAATATCCCAATGTGGATATTTCAAAACACATTTGCTAGTACAGAGACACAACGGCATGTGAAACCGTTGCGAATGATAGATGAAGTGTGTTTTGAAATGGCAGACAAACGAGGAACGCAACAATGGAAAAATTAGAAATTATCGGTTTACAAGCCAAAAAATTAGATAAATTGGAGAATGTATGAATACAATAATAATCGCTTTTTTTACTGCTCTACTTGTATCATTATCGGTTCATTATTTTTTTATGAGCCAAATAGAAAAATGGTTCGACGCTTTCTTTAATGAAGAATCAAAAGTTTTTGAAAAATACGCAAAAGAGATTACAGAAATTGTGAAGAAAAACTTATAAACAGACCTTGCAAAAATTCTTGCCAAATGCGGTAAGTTGAATAATCCCTTTTACAACCTCAATTTCTTTTTCTTGAACAACTTGTTTTAATTGATTTAAATAATTTTCCTGTACTGAAGCTGGTAAGGGCGCATTAGTATCTTTGTCCGTTAATACCCCTCCATTAAGGAGAAAATTTAATAATGCAGTATTATGCTGTTGAAGTTCTTCTTGTTCGGTTTTAAATTTCAAGAAAAGTTCATTTTCTCGATGTTTATCATAAAGAGAATCATCGCTTTTATATTCACTATATGAAACGTCAACAAGTTTTAGTCGAATTAGATTATCAATTGAAGACTCAATCAAGTTATTATCTTGGCATTCTGGATTCCCTAAAAAGACATGATTAAAATGATCGGTATAATTTCCATTTTCTTTATTTGTCACTCTGAATTTTGAAATAGTTTCATCTCCACCGTGATAGAGAGAATATAAATTTTGAGCATCCAGTGGGCTGAGGACTTTAATTATCTCAACAAAAGAGGGATGAATGTTAATAGATTGTGTTTTATCCATTGATGAAGCAATTAATTTAGCAAACATTCCCCTTATTTCATCTTCTTCTATATAGAATTTAGATGCTTCAAGTGCTGGGCCAACAACGCTCATTTTAGGTTCTTGGATATTTTCTTCAGGGATTTTTTCTATTCCCGATTTTACCTCATTAGCGTATTTTTCAAGATTAGCCGCCTGTTTTATTTTATATTTTTGGTAAGCATCATCTGAAAATCTACCTAGAGTTAAAGTCCAAATTTGGGTAAGGCTTTCAATAGGGCCTTTTAAAGCACCAGCTGCAGCTAATCCACTTAAAGCACCACTCACAATAGGGTACAATTCGTTCATAATAAAATCCTCTTTGTTTATGTAATGTAGATTAAAGTTTGGTCACTGATAATCATATCACTAGATAAAGAGGATTTCATTATGCGTAAAACATTTGACACCGCCCTCACTTCGGATTAAGATACCCTCACTTTCAACAGAAAGTCCAGTAGCCACAATTATTAAGTGGCTTTTTTTGTATCCAAAATCCGAGGTGTGTGATGTCTGAACCCTTTACCGTAATAGATGAAAATATGAAACTACAAATTCACTTACACAACGACAAACCCGTTGAACTTTCTATACTGTGCCAAAGTTTAGACGGCATCTCAAAAGAATATTCACGTTTTATTCAAAATGCCACACCGGAACAAAATCTAGAGCCGTGCGACAGCAATATTTACGTCACGCAAATCACCAAAGGCAGTATTATTGTTGAACTTGGCACCTATGTTGCAGCTACCTACACCCTTGTAGAACACGCCAATGCTATTTTCGAATTTGGTGAACGGCTTGCTCAGGTTTATGGCTGGCTACAAGGTGAAAATGAGCAACCTGATAATATAACGGTAAGCGAGTTACGCCATTTGAGCCAAACGTTAGAACCTGTTTCAACAGATTCAAAAGCAACCATTCAAATTGGTTCGATTAATATAAACGGTGGCGTTCACCTTCATTTTGAAGCAGATAGCATGAAAGCTAACGCGTTACAACATCTGCTTGAAAAGAAAATGGCGGAAATGAAAGAGCCAATTGTCGGTCTTCAAAAAGGCTGCGCAATGCAGCTTGCCGTTACTGCCACAGATAAACAAATTGACAAAGCCATTATCGAAGCCTTTTCTAAAAAAGCGGTTAAAGTCAGCTTTGAAACAGAGGAAATAAAACAAACCATGATTATGCGGGAACATCCCTACCACAAACTCTTTATTGTGGATGTAATGGTGCATACGGTAGATGATAAAATCGTGCTTTATCACATCAAAAAATTAATCGATATTTTAGAGAAAGAATAATTGACAAAAACCGCCATCAACGGATAAGATAACCGCACTACAAACGAAAGACGGTTATCCGCCCGTCCAAAAGCGGTTTTTTTGTGCCTGAATTTTAGGTATCGATCGTTTATGGTCGGGTCGAGAGAGCTAAATAAAACACCGAAAGGGAATAAGCTCCGCCATCTTTCGTTGGTAGTTGAAGCCCGTCCGCCTACTAAGCGAACGACTAACTAAACTAAAACGAAAGGTACAAAAATGTCAAATCTAACAATTCTAAACAATTCAATTCGCCAATTAGACAATCTTTATTCGCTAACGGATTTACATAGAGCAAGTGGCGGTGAGCAAAAGCATAAACCTGTCTTATTTTTATCAAACCAGCAAACCAAGGAATTAATCTCTGAAATAGAGATTGAGGGCAAAGTAGGAATTCCTACTTCGATAGTAAAAACGGTTCGTGGCGGTAAAAATCCAAGCACTTACGCCTGTGAAGAACTGGTTTTAGCCTACGCAATGTGGATTTCCCCGAAATTCCACCTGATTGTACTGCGTGCTTTCCTCGCAATGCACAAATCAGAATCGCAAAACGCAAACCCAATCCAACCGCTTGCAGACGAACCCCTAAACCTACTGGTGCAAGCCTATCATTTTCTTTACCAGGCAAGCGACTTACGCACCAAAGTGCAACCAACCTTTATCGGTATAGATATCGACCGCCACTTTGGTCGCCATTACCTCCACAACTTAGGCAAACCACTCAGCCAATGTATGGAAAACATCCAAGCCTACATTCACGCAAGTGCTGAACGCCTTATGTTCGTACAAGGTATGGCAAGCCTGCTTGAAACGCCAACAGCTAAAAAAGCAGTATTTAAATAATCCTTAAATACTCAACCGACCTCACCTGAAATAACGTGAGGCGGTTTTTTGCACCAAAATTCACTAAATCTGATTAGAAGGAAACGCCATGAAAACCGAATTATTTAACGACCATTTCCAAAACTATAAACGCTACCACATCCCAAAAGCGCAGCTAGTCATCGCCGACATTCCCTACAATCTCGGTAATAATGCTTACGCTTCAAACCCTGAATGGTATGTAAACGGCGATAACAAAAACGGCGAAAGCGACAAAGCCAACAGTAGTTTTTTTGATACAGATAAAGATTTCCGCATTGCCGAATTTATGCATTTTTGTTCAAAAATGCTCATCAAAGAACCGAAAGAACGCGGCAAAGCCCCTTGTATGATTGTGTTCTGCGCTTTCCAGCAAATCTCAATGGTGATTGATTACGCCAAGCAGCACGGCTTTAAAAATCACATCCCTTTGGTGTTTATTAAATCATCATCACCACAGGTGCTCAAAGCGAATATGAAAGTCGTCGGCGCAACAGAATATGCCTTGATTTTATACCGCGATAAACTGCCGAAATTTAACAACAACGGCAAAATGATTAAAAACTGGTTCGAATGGGAAAAGGACAACCGCAAGGAAATCCCTAAACTGCACCCGACACAAAAGCCCATTGCCGTGTTAAAACGCCTCATCGAAATCTTTACCGATGAGGGCGATGTAGTGATTGATCCAGTTGCTGGCAGTGCATCCACGCTACGCGCCGCACGAGAGCTTAACCGCCCGTCCTATGGCTTTGAAATCAAAAAAGACAGCTGCAAAATCGCAAAAGAAAAAATGCTTAATATCTAACAAGGAGCCCCAAATGAAACACTCGAAAACCCCATTACGCCAAGAAAAACAAAGCTTCACGCACTTTATGAAAGGCAGTGAAAAATGGCTAAACAGAATCTGCTATTTTCTCGCCGCCTTGATTATTGCCATGATTGTGGGTGGGATTAGCCTACACGCCAATTCCCACCCCACCGATTGGCACGATAACGAATTAAGCCAACAAATCCAACAAGAAACCCGATGTGAACTGAAAGGGGGCATATATGAAAACGGTGTATGTTTACCGCCTAATCTTACACTGGCAGCAGAAAAAGAACTGCAGGATTACACCGCACAAAAACAAGCAGAAATTAACCGCACTTGGAGTAAACAATGAAACCTTACGCTGATCACTACGCTCAACTTGATGCGGCTCACCAACGTAAAGTGGATTGGCAAGCAGGCTATGAAATCGCTTTAGATGAAGTCGCTACTGAAATCGACAATGATTTAAAACAAGGCGATCAAACGCATTATCACGAACTCACGGAAATGTTGTGCGATAACGATAATTTCTGGCTCGCTATTGGTAGCGGTGCAAGTTATGAGCCTTATAGACAAGAGGCGATTAAGAAAATCGCCGAGCGTGAATTAAACGACAGAATGAATGATTATGACCTGGAGTAAAAAGGAAATTAATATGTTAGATCTGATTCTATCCACCGAAAGCCGTGTGCTTTCAACCAATATCACCGACTTTGAAAAACAAGCCGATCAATTTTTATCAACTCTCACCGTTAAATTTGAAACCGATGAAGATTTTGCAGCAGCAAAAGAAGAAGTAAAAATACTCAAAGAAGTTGAAGACAAAATCAGAAATTCAATTAAGTTAGCGCAAAGCGGTGAAATTGCGAAATTGATTGAATCGGCAGAAAAAATTGCCGAGAAATTCCGCGAAGAACGCTTAAAACGCGACAAGCTAGTTAAGTCAAAAGAATCTGAAATTAAAGAAAACATCGTAAACACGGCTTTTGAAAACATCAGCAAAGTGCGGTATGGCTACGAAAGCGATATATCAATCGCACTTGAGCGTACAATGCCGAAACAGGACTTGCTCAAACGTTTACACAACGCCACTGCTCGCCGTAGCACGTTGGCAACACTCACTAAAGCGGTACAAGCGGAGGAAAATTTAATCCTTGCTGAACTCGCTCAAGAATCTGCCCGATTAATCGCAAGACGAAAATTATTACCAGTATCGCACGAACATCTTTTCAAAGATTGGTTAGAGCTAATCACAAGCAACTGCGATTTAAAACCAATCGTAGAAGAACGTATTGAAATGGAAGAACAGCGAGAACAAGCCCGAATCGCACAAGCGCAAGCAGAAGCTGAAAAAGCAAAAACGGAAGAAGCCGAGACTGAAAGTGCGGTAGAGAAAACGCAAGAAAATTTGACCGCACTTTCTGATGAGCCGCTGCAAGATTTCATCATTTCCATTCGATTAAATCAAATTACCAAATCACAAGCTATCGCAATAGCTCGTGGGCTAAAAGAACGATTTGGTGATGCAGTTAAGCTCAATAAAGTAAAAGAGGAGAAATAAAATGGCAACCGCACTTCAAACGCTAACAAATAAACTCGCAGATCGTTTTGATATGGGGGACGGTACTGGCTTAACCGATGTACTAACGAATACCGCTTTCCGTGGTCAGAAAGTTTCTCAAGACCAAATGACCGCACTTTTGGTTGTAGCGAATCAATATGGTTTAAATCCTTGGACGAATGAAGTTTACGCATTCCCCAATAATGGCGGTATTGTACCGATTGTGGGTGTGGACGGCTGGGCACGAATTATGAATGAACATCCACAATATGACGGAATGGATTTTTCTTTTAGCGAAAAAGGCGATAGCTGCACTTGCACAATCTACCGCAAAGACCGCTCTCGTCCAATTATCGTGACTGAATATATGGCGGAATGTCAGCGAAACACGCAGCCGTGGAAATCTCACCCTAAACGAATGTTACGCCACAAGGCTATGATCCAGTGCGCACGTTTGGCTTTCGGCTTTACTGGCATTTACGATCAAGATGAAGCGGAACGAATTGTAGAAACAAAAGATCCGATTAACGTTACACCGCAACCGACTGTAATTGAAACTCAAGCAGTAGAACTCATCACGCCTGAACAAATTGAACAAATCACCCAGTTAGTTGAAGTCACTCAATCAAATATGACTCAGCTATTAGCGGCAGCTGGCCGTGCACCAAGTCTTGAAAAGGTAACAAAAGCAAATGCCAAACATGTGATTGAAAAACTCCTAACCAAACTTGATAAACAGCAAGCTCAAGATGAACAACTTGGTGAGGATGTACCGATATGTTAGATGGACTCATCACACTCGATTGTGAACAAGGGACAGAGAAATGGCTTGCCGCACGATGCGGCATTCCCACCGCTACTGGCATTTCAAATATAGTCACGCCAACGGGTAAAAAATCGGGGAGTTATCTCCCCTATCTTGCCGAACTCATTGCTGAAAGCATTGAAGGCTTAAAAGAAAACTATAAATCAGAAGATATGGCGCGCGGTAACGAATTAGAACCATTTGCTCGCGCTGCCTACGAATTTGAAACAGGCAACGCGGTTATTCAGGTTGGCGGTGTGTATCTTAATGCGGACAAAGATTTAATGATTAGCCCTGATGGATTAATCCCTAATCTACGCAAAGGGCTTGAAATCAAATGTCCTCAGATAAAAACGCACATCAAATACCTACTACAAGGCGGTGTACCACAGGAATATCTCATTCAAGTGCAATCTGCTCTTTGGGTAACTGGCTATGAGACATGGGATTTTGTAAGTTATTGCCCTGAATATTATAAACAACCGTTTTATTTATTCACGGCACAACGTGATCCAAATTTAATGAAATCGTTCGACAGGCTCATTCCCGAATTTATCAAAACACTTAAAGCTTATAAATCAACGGAGTAAATATGGACGAAAAACTAGAAGAATTAAAAGAAGCTTATCTTTTTTATAAAAAAGCATTAAAAGACAAAGATGCAATGGCTTGTGGTTGTTTAAAAGATGCCGAAGAATGGCTACTTCGTGAACTTGATAAGATTTTTAAAGATTAGGGGTAAATATGACAGGAATTAATAAAGTAATTATAGTGGGACATCTAGGTAATGACCCTGAAATGAGAACAATGCCAAATGGCGAACAAGTAGCGAATATTAGCGTAGCAACCAGCGAAAGTTGGACAGATAAAAACAGCGGAGAGAAAAAAACTCAAACAGAATGGCATCGCATTGTGTTCTATCGCCGTCAAGCTGAAATTTGCGGTCAATATTTACAGAAATGCTCTCAAGTGTATATAGAAGGTCGCTTAAAAACACGCAAATGGCAAGATAACAACGGTCAAGATAGATATACAACAGAAATACAAGGCGATGTTTTGCAAATGCTAGGAGGTCGCCAAGATGAGCCAAAGTCACAAAGTAAATCACGACCAAAACCAAATAAACCCGACCCATTAAGTGCAGCGGCAGAACAAGATGGGTTTGATGATGATATTCCATTTTAGAGGGAAAGATAGCTTGTATAACCCTCTGAAGAAATAAAATCCGTAAATAGAGGCTTCATTTAGCGCGATTGCTTCCACAATTCAACCGCCTGAATAATCAGTTGGTTTTGTGGAATGTCGTGTTGTTTGCTGAGTTGTTCAATTTCAGCGATGGTTGCTAATGGCAACTTGTAAGATTTCGATTTTACGCCGCGTTTTTCATCTGAACGTGCTTTAATTTCGTTGATTGACAATTTCATCTTTATAGCCCATAATTTTGAAGAACTGGGGGAACTGGTACTTCCCCCAGATTATCGTTACCTATTAATAAGCAGGAAAGCTAATTAGTAGTAAGACAACGATAAGGAAAATGCGAACTAACATTTTATTTTCCTTCTTCGTAACGTGGGATTAAGCCACACGCTCACTTTCAAGCTTCCCCTTGAAAGTGAGATTATTATAAATCGGTATACCGATTAGTTCAAGTATTATCTAAGAAAGCCATTGTATTTTACAGTGGCTTTTTTATTACCCTCAACCCAGCTCGCTTAGGCGAGCTTTTTTATTATCAGGAAAAACCATGAACCTACTAAAATCCCTCGCCCGAATAATCCTCAAAGAGGAACTCGAAAATAATAAATATCACTTTGAAAAATTAGGTAATGAAAATCTTGCCAAATCAAGACGCATTAAAGAACTTGAAAGCGATAATGACCGCCTAAGAATTAAAGTGGAACAAATCCGACAAGACAATTTAAAACTCCGTGAAAATCGACCGCACTTTTACCAAACACAATTACACCAGAGCAACAACAAGCAATTCAATCTGCGGTGCAACAAGCGCACCACAGAACAGGCTTACACTGGCAAGAGATTTACCGCCAATTAAAAGCCATGTTCCACATTGCCAAATACGACCAACTGTCACAAGACCAATTCGGAAATGCAATGGCGTTCATTATGAACTTGCAGCCGATTGCACTTCCACCGGTTGAAAAGAAATTCACCTGTGAATTTATAGAACATGACCTACAACAGCTCGTTTGGGCGTGGTTTGCTTTATTGCGTGGCACGGAACTTTGCCAAGTACTTCACTCAGCATTAAAACAAATTGGTTCGCACTACGCCGCCTCCGTTTATGGTGTGGCTTACGAATATCGCAGCACTCTCCGTCAGGCTCATAACGTATTGACACGCATTACAGAGCAATTTGAATGCGAGCAAGGTAATAACTGGCGCGTATTAAAATATCTTCGAGCCTACAACCCTAAAGCAACAGGCTTTCAGCTAGATATTCTCTAAAACACCACAAAATCCGACCGCACTTTTTTAAGCCTACGGCGGATTATCACACCTAAAATCCGACAAAAGGAACAGAAAATGAACAGAAAAGGAACAGAAAATGAACAAATTAATCATTACGCTGGTGTGTGCATTTGTGGTGTATATGGCGCACGCCCTAAACCTTAATCAAGACTGTGACGGCAAAATCTGTCACACCGAACAGACACAACAATATTAACAAACCACCGCTCTTATGGGCGGTTTTTTATTGGAGGAAATATGGAATCTACGACAAGAAAATTACATAATTTGAAAACTGTTTCTGGTTTATTAAATATGAGCGCACCAACAATTTACAGAAGGATAAAAAACGACCCCAATTTTCCAAAGCCTCATCTAGTCGGTGGGAATAATTTTTGGACTGATACACAAATAAATGACTACATTGAAAGAATTGAATCAGGCTGCTATTCATCTTAGCAGCCCATTAATGCTTTCCCATCAGATGCCTCTTCTACAAAATTCCCCCACCACTGCATATATTCGATCCGTTGTGGCATATACTTTGCTTTATTGTATGTGCCACGAACGGAAGAATATTCAAAATGTGCCAAGCACACCTCAATAATCTCACTGTTAAATTCGGCCTCATTCATAGCTGTGCTAAAAACAGATCGTAAACCATGTGCGGTCAAAATATTCCTATAACCGATCCGTCCAAGTGCTTTATTTGGCGTCTCTTTCGATATAGGCTGTCTTGGATTTTTTTTGCTAGGGAAAACAAACTTACTATTGCAACGATTCAACTTCTGTAACAAACGCAAAATCGTTACAGCTTGTTTGGATAATGGCAAGATAAAATCTTGTACTTTACCTTGTCGCCCCTTCATTTTTTCTTTCGGTATATTCAATAAGCTGTTTTCGAAATCTACATTTTCCCATTCTAATTGAGTAATAGCCCCAGCCCGACCTGCGGTAAGTAGTAGTAGCTCTAATGCACAACGAGTTTCAATTTCAAGGGTACTATTCTGCAAATCTTCAAACAATTTAGGTAATTGCTCTGGGCGAATAGTAGGGTTATTTTCAGCTATTGGTCGAATAAATACCCTTCCAATATCTGCGGTTGCATTATAATTAATTACCCCTCTATTAACCGAATAAATCATTATTTGGTTTAAATAACCAATAATACGATGCAATGTATCCAATTTTCCTGCTCGTTCTAATGGTTTTAATTTCTCAATAGCAAGAGGAGCAGAAATCTCACTAATAGAATAATGCCCCAACACTTTAAACAAGTGACGTTCTAACCGTTTCCCAATATCAATAAAAGTCACTTCTTTTAATCGACCAGTATCAACTTCATTTTTCTTTAGGTATAGCCATTCCTTCCCCATTTCGCTCAAGGTAAATTGACGTTCTTGGATGGCTTTTTGTTCTTGCTGTAAACGGTAATCTTGCGGATCGATATTTTTCGCCAACAAAGAACGATATAAATCCCTAATCTCTCGAGCGTCTTTCAATGAAATCTCAGGATAAACACCAAGACTAATTAAAGTTCTTTTTTTGGAAATTGGTTTATAATATTGAAATCGCCAAATTTTCGAACCATTCATTTTTACGAGCAAGAAAAGACCTTGACCATCAGACAGTGAGTAGTCTTTCTCTTTAGGTTTAGCATTATTGATTTCTGTAATGCTTAATGGTTTCACTAATACAGCCATCCTCCCTCCCCATTTGGTATTACGAAAATAATTTTGGTAAGCGTGATTTTTTAGTATTTTTATGAATTTTGGTATTACGACACCTAAAAATCCAAAATCATATTACCAAATATGATACCAAAAAAGTGAGTTAGATTAATATAGATTGATATAGATTGACTTTATAAAAGCAGATAATACCTTGATTTACCAGGAAATTTAATTTTATTTGATATGGATTGAGATGGATTGAAAAGAAAATTTGGTGCGACTAGCTGGACTCGAACCAGTGACCCCCACCATGTCAAGGTGGTGCTCTAACCAACTGAGCTATAGTCGCACTGTGTGAAGTAGTCGTGATTATAGATATTTTTAACTTGAACACAAGTATTTTTCTTAAAACCCGATATAACTGGCAAAAAAGTAAACAAAACCAGCTTAAATAACTGAGCCGTTTTTGATTTCCAAAAGTTTTAAGCGTATAATGTGCACCGATTTTTTATCTGGCTAATATGTAGCGAAGTAAAATAACACCTTTAAAATTTTGTAATTATTGACGGAGTAAATAATGTCTAGAAGACTAAGAAGAACGAAGATTGTATGTACTATGGGCCCATCAACTGACCGTGATAACAATCTTGAAAAAATTATCGCAGCGGGCGCAAACGTAGTTCGTATGAACTTCTCTCACGGTACACCTGATGACCATATCGGACGTGCTGAACGTGTACGTTCTATTGCGAAAAAATTAGGTAAAACCGTGGCAATCTTAGGTGATTTACAAGGTCCTAAAATTCGTGTTTCTACTTTTAAAGACGGTAAAATTTTCTTAAACATTGGCGATAAATTCATTCTTGATGCAGAATTACCAAAAGGCGAAGGCACTCAAGAATCCGTTGGTTTAGACTATAAAACGCTTCCTCAAGATGTTGTGCCGGGTGATATTCTTTTATTAGATGATGGCCGTGTTCAATTAAAAGTATTATCAACTGATGGTGCAAAAGTTTTCACTGAAGTTACTGTTGGTGGTCCATTATCAAATAATAAAGGTATCAATAAATTAGGTGGCGGTTTATCTGCGGATGCCCTAACAGAAAAAGATAAAGCCGACATTATTACCGCTGCACGCATTGGTGTTGATTTCTTAGCCGTTTCTTTCCCTCGTTCAAGTGCAGATTTAAATTATGCACGTGAACTTGCTCAACAAGCAGGTTTAAATGCAAAAATCGTTGCTAAAGTTGAACGTGCAGAAACCGTTGCTAATGATGAAGCCATGGACGATATTATTTTAGCATCCGATGTAATTATGGTTGCTCGTGGTGACTTAGGCGTAGAAATCGGCGATCCTGAATTAGTCGGTGTACAGAAAAAATTAATTCGTCGTTCACGTCAATTAAATCGTGCTGTAATTACAGCGACTCAAATGATGGAATCAATGATTAGTAACCCAATGCCAACGCGTGCTGAAGTAATGGACGTTGCAAACGCAGTATTAGATGGAACTGATGCAGTTATGCTTTCTGCAGAAACAGCAGCTGGTCAATATCCTTCTGAAACAGTGGCAGCAATGGCTAGCGTATGTTTAGGTGCAGAAAAAATGCCAAGCATTAACGTTTCTCGTCACCGTATGGATAAAGAATTTGAAACTATTGAAGAATCTGTTGCGATGTCTGCAATGTATGCAGCAAACCACATGAAAGGTGTAGCGGCAATCGTCACTTTAAGTAGCACAGGCCGTACTCCATTATTAATGTCACGCATTAGCTCTGGCTTACCAATCTTTGCTTTATCTCGTAATCAAGAAACCCTAAACCTTTGTGCACTATACCGCGGTGTAACACCAATTTATCACGGCGAAGAAAGTCGTACAGAAGCAGGTGCAAAAGCAGCACTTCAATCATTAAAAGAAAAAGGTTATTTATCTGTAGGCGATTTAGTGCTTCTAACGCAGGGTGGACAAGGTGCGACAGAAACTAACGTTTGTCGCACATTAATTGTTGAATAATCAATAATCTGAATACTTTAAATAAAGAGCGGTGGATTTTCCACCGTTTTTTATTTCCTTTTTTTACCGCACTTTTCACTTAAACCCAATAGATATTTGCGGTATTATAGGCGACATTCTAGTATCGAAATAAGTCCTATGGCATCACAACCTCAAATCAAATCTTCTGACAAAAAAACGGCACAAGTAAGTATTCCCCCGCACTCAATTGAAGCTGAACAAGCTGTATTGGGTGGCATTCTGCTGAGTAATCAACATTGGGATAGCATTGCTGAACGTGTTATTGCTGACGATTTTTATACTTTTCAACACCGTCTGATTTTTACAGAAATGGAACATCTAATGCGTAATCAATCGCCTATTGATTTAATTACGCTAGATCAAGCCTTAAGAAGCCGTGGTGTAATCGATGAAGTGGGGGGGTTTGCCTATCTTGCAGAGCTTTCCAATAATACCCCGAACGCAATTAATATTTTGGCTTATGCGGATATTGTGAGAGAGAAAGCCATATTACGAGAACTTATTTCGGTAGGAAATCGTATTGCTGAAAATAGTTATTCTCCCAAAGGGCAAGACATTAAGTTAATTCTTGATGAAGCTGAGCGTGAAGTATTTGCGATTGCAGAAAAACGGACAACTTCTAGCGAAGGCCCGCAGAATGTGATCAATGTGCTAGAAAGTACCATTGAAAAAATCGATATTTTAAGCAAACTTGAAAATCATTCAGGTGTAACAGGTGTTACGACTGGTTTCACTGATCTTGATAAAAAAACGGCAGGTTTACAGCCTTCTGACTTAATTATCGTTGCGGCACGTCCGTCAATGGGTAAAACCACTTTCGCAATGAACCTTTGCGAAAATGCTGCAATGGCAAGTGAAAAACCTGTTTTAGTATTTAGTTTAGAAATGCCCGCAGAACAAATTATGATGCGTATGATCGCTTCCCTTGCTCGCGTTGATCAAACTAAAATCCGAACAGGTCAAAATTTAGATGAAATCGAGTGGAACAAAATTGCCAGCGTAGTAGGAATGTTCAAGCAAAAAAATAATCTTTTTATCGATGATTCTTCAGGTCTAACACCTACCGATGTTCGTTCGCGCGCACGCCGAGTTTATCGTGAAAATGGTGGATTAAGTATGATTATGGTGGATTATTTGCAATTAATGCGCGCACCCGCATTTTCAGATAACCGAACACTAGAAATCGCAGAAATTTCTCGTTCCCTCAAAGCACTCGCCAAAGAATTACAAGTGCCAGTAGTTGCCCTTTCTCAGTTAAATCGTACTTTAGAACAACGTGCAGACAAACGCCCTGTAAATTCAGATTTACGTGAATCAGGCTCTATTGAACAAGATGCAGACTTGATTATGTTTATTTACCGAGACGAAGTCTATAACGATAACTCGGAAGATAAAGGCGTTGCAGAAATTATTATCGGTAAACAGCGTAACGGCCCAATTGGTCGAGTGCGGTTAAAATTTAATGGACAATTCTCACGCTTCGACAATCTCGCTGAACAACGTGAATATCGAGATGATTATTAAGGAAAAATAATGAACGTAAAACCGGCGACAGCGAAAATTAGCTCGCACGCCTTAAAACAAAATTTAGAAATAATTAAACAAAAAGCACCAAATAGCAAAATTATTGCTGTGGTTAAAGCAAACGCTTATGGTCACGGCGTTGTATTCGTTGCTTCAACCTTAGAACAAAGCGTCGATTGCTTCGGGGTAGCGCGTTTAGAAGAGGCTTTAGCATTACGCTCAAACGGCATTACTAAACCGATTTTATTGCTTGAAGGCTTTTTTAATGAACAAGATTTGCCTATTCTAGCCGTTAATAATATTGAAACCGTGGTACACAATCACGAACAGCTTGAGGCTTTAAAACGTTCAAATTTACCAAGTCCAATTAAAGTTTGGTTAAAAATAGATACGGGAATGCACCGTTTAGGCGTTGCTCTTGATGAAGTGGATTATTTTTATCAAGAACTGAAAAAACTCCCTCAAATTCAACCGCACTTAGGCTTTGTCAGCCATTTCAGCCGAGCCGATGAACTAGAATCAGATTACACCCAACTTCAAATCAATCGTTTTTTATCCGCCACAAAAGATAAACAAGGTGAACGCACTATCGCAGCTTCTGGCGGCATTCTTTTCTGGCCAAAATCTCACTTAGAATGTATCCGCCCAGGCATTATTATGTACGGCATTTCTCCAACTGATACTATCGGTAAAGAGTTTGGCTTAACGCCAGTGATGAATTTAACCTCGTCATTAATTGCCGTTCGCCATCATAAACAAGGCGATCCTGTAGGTTACGGCGGTATTTGGACAAGTCCACGAGATACCAAAATTGGCGTGGTCGCAATGGGTTATGGCGATGGTTATCCGCGCGATGTGCCAGAAGGTACGCCTGTTTATTTAAATGGCCGTCTTGTACCAATTGTTGGACGTGTGTCAATGGATATGCTCACTGTTGATTTAGGCGCAGATAGCCAAGATTTGGTAGGCGATGAAGTAATTTTATGGGGCAAGGAATTACCTATTGAAACCGTAGCTAAATTCACAGGCATTTTAAGCTACGAGCTAATTACAAAATTAACACCTCGTGTTATAACTGAATACGTTGATTAATCACTGCATTTTTTGAACAGAGGGAGTCATTCTCCCTAATAAAAATTCCAGAAAGTGCGGTTAAAATTTCAATTATTTTTAATGAAAGGAAATACCATGAAAAATATTAACCCAACTCACACCCAAGCGTGGAAATCTCTCGAAGCACATAAAGCTGAATTATCAAACACCACCATCCAAGATTTATTTAAACAAGAAAAAAATCGTTTTGACGATTATTCTTTAACATTCAATAACCAAATTCTTGTCGATTTTTCCAAAAACAACATCAATCAAACAACCCTTTCACATCTTCGCCAACTTGCTCAAGAATGCGCGCTTGATAGCGCAAAAGAAGCGATGTTTACTGGCGATAAAATCAATCGTACAGAAAATCGTGCCGTGCTACATACTGCACTTCGCAATCGTGCTAATACGCCAGTGCTTGTTGATGGTAAAGATGTTATGCCTGAAGTCAATGCTGTGCTAGCTAAAATGAAAGATTTCTGTCAGCGTATTATTTCTGGCGAATGGAAAGGCTATACAGGTAAAGCCATTACGGATGTTGTGAATATTGGTATTGGTGGCTCTGACTTAGGCCCTTATATGGTAACCGAAGCACTTCGCCCGTATAAAAATCATCTAAATATGCACTTTGTTTCAAATGTCGATGGTACACATATCGCGGAAACCTTAAAAAAAGTCAATCCAGAAACGACGCTTTTCTTAGTGGCATCGAAAACTTTTACAACTCAAGAAACCATGACAAATGCGCAAAGTGCGCGTGATTGGTTACTGAAAGCGGCGAAAGATGAAAGTGCGGTTGCAAAACATTTTGCAGCATTATCAACCAATGCTAAAGATGTAGAAAAATTTGGCATTGATACCAATAATATGTTTGAATTTTGGGATTGGGTTGGCGGTCGTTACTCTTTGTGGTCAGCTATTGGTCTTTCAATTGCACTATCAATTGGCTTTGAAAACTTTGAAGCGTTATTAAATGGCGCGCATGAAATGGATAAACATTTCCGCTCTACTCCAATCGAACAAAATATCCCAACCACTTTAGCATTAGTTGGTTTATGGAATACCAATTTCCTTGGTGCGCAAACAGAAGCGATCTTACCTTATGATCAATATTTACATCGCTTCGCGGCTTATTTTCAACAAGGTAATATGGAATCAAATGGTAAATATGTGGATCGTGATGGCAATGTCATTAACAATTATCAAACTGGCCCTATCATTTGGGGAGAACCTGGTACAAACGGACAACACGCGTTCTATCAATTAATTCATCAAGGCACCACTTTAATTCCTTGTGATTTTATCGCACCCGCTCAAAGCCATAACCCATTGGCGGATCATCACAATAAATTGCTTTCCAACTTCTTTGCACAAACAGAAGCATTAGCATTCGGAAAAACAAAAGAGGAAGTCGAGGCTGAATTTGTAAAAGCGGGGAAATCTTTGGATGATGTGAAAAATATTGTTCCATTTAAAGTATTTACGGGTAATAAGCCAACTAATTCCATTCTCGTTCAAAAAATCACGCCATTTACCTTGGGTGCATTAATTGCGATGTATGAACACAAAATCTTCGTACAAGGTGTGATTTTTAATATCTTTAGCTTCGATCAATGGGGTGTAGAACTAGGCAAACAACTTGCAAACAGAATTCTTCCTGAATTAACAGATTCTGAAAAAGTAGCAAGTCATGACAGTTCAACAAATGGATTAATTAATCAATTTAAAGCATGGCGTTAATTATTTGGATTTGAATAATTCTAGAGCTGTCACAGATAACGACTAAAAACTCTATTTAGGTTAAGATAATCAAATGAGAGAAAGTCGCTTAAGTCAATATAAACAAAATAAACTTATTGAGATATTTCTGGCAAGTGTGACAGCTCTAACCACAGCTAAGTTGGTAAATATAAATAAACTTCGGCTTATTACTTTCATCGTCTACCATTGTTTATCACTCAAAGCAGCCTACATATGGAAATGTTTGAAAGTGAAATTCAAGCGAATGAAAGCTATTTTGGTGGTGCTCTGAAAGGTAAACTTGGTCAAGGAGAAGCTGGAAAAACTTCGTAATTTGTTTTTTGAAACGAAATGGCAAAGTAACGCCGTGGTGGTTATGAATATGCAATCTGCAACACTGTTACCGATTATTAGAGAAAAGGTAAACAAGGTAGTATTATTTATATGAATTTCTACAGAGGTTATGATATTCTTAAGCTATATTTAAAGGAATATGAATGGCGTTTTAATCACAGTGATTTAAAAAAACTCAAATTTCTATTTCAAAACAATTAATTTAGGAGAGTTTTAATTGGTTGTCTATGCATCTCCTTTTATTATTTAAATAACGTATAAAATAGTTTAAAGAAGAGTGTAAAATTAGGGCTTATATGGAAAATTTCCCATTAGTATCGGTTATTGTTTGTGCTTATAACGCTGAGCAATATATAGATGAAAGCATTTCATCCATTATTAATCAGACTTATGAAAATCTAGAAATTATAGTTATCAATGATGGTTCAACAGATTTGACTTTGTCTCATTTAGAAGAAATATCTAAATTAGATAAAAGGATAAAAATTATCAGTAATAAATATAATTTAGGGTTCATAAATTCTTTGAATATAGGCCTTAGTTGTTTTTCAGGTAAATATATTGCAAGAATGGATGCTGATGATATAGCTAAACCATCGTGGATTGAGAAAATAGTTACCTATCTAGAGAAAAATGATCATATTACAGCAATGGGATCATACTTAGAGATTATTGTAGAAAAAGAATGTGGCATTATCGGTTCTCAATATAAAACTGGTGATATATGGAAAAATCCATTGCTACATAATGATATTTGTGAAGCTATGCTTTTCTATAATCCGATACATAACAACACTATGATTATGAGAGCAAATGTATATAGAGAGCATAAATTAATCTTTAATAAAGATTATCCGTATGCAGAAGATTATAAGTTTTGGTCAGAGGTTAGTAGGCTTGGTTGTTTAGCTAATTATCCTGAAGCATTGGTAAAATATAGACTACATGGAAACCAAGCATCATCAGTTCATAATCATAAGCAAAATGAGGTAGCTAAAAAGATAAAGAGGGAAAATATTACATATTACCTTAATAAGATAGGTATAGATATAAAAGTAATTAATAGTGTGTCGTTGCTAGAAATATATCATGTGGATAAAAGTAATAAAGTGTTGAAAAGTATACTTTATGAGATGTATATGAGCTTAGATAAATATACTATAACTTCACTCTTACATTTTATTAAATATCATCTTGAATTATTTGATTTAAAGCAAAATTTAAAGATTATAAAAAAGTTCATAAGAAAAATAAATGTTATATTTTAGATAGAGTGTTCAGAAAGGGGAGGAACAAATTCCAAATTTGTCTAAAGGACTAAATTCTAATTTAGTCCTTTAAATTTATCTTAGATAGACGATAAATATATATTTTAAATGAATTTAATTATAAAAAAATCAGTGCCTTACTAAGTTAAGGCACTGATTAATCATATTAGACTTTAATGCTATTAGTTATAGCACAGAAACATTTAAGTTCGAGCCGCCACCAACAATACGAACTCGGCGACCAGCTACAAAACTGCTGTCAGCCTTTTGAACAACAACGATCTCTTGACCATCATCTTTTTTAATTACAAGTTCAGCACCGTTTACTTGACTTACTTTCTCTTCGATTTTGCTTCCAGCTACTGCACCACCAATCGCACCAACTACTGCTGCGATAACTTGACCACGACCACCGCCAATTGCACTACCCGCAATACCACCTAACGCACCGCCACCAAGAGTACCAATTACGCCTTGATTATCAGCTTGGATCTTAACAGGACGCACAGAAACAATCGTACCATAAGTAATTGAACGAGCTTCCTTTGCTTGAGATGCACTATACACATCGCCACTAAAAATATCTGTATTCGTACATCCAGCCACACTAAAAATAGTTAAGATAGCTAATGCTAGTGTTTTCTTTTTCATATCTATATCCTTAATTTAAGAATTAAAATGGATTTCTTGGCGAAAATGATGAAATATTCTTTACTTGGCTATTATTAGACACCGTCACACAAGCCCCAATAGCAAGAGTTGAATCATACTTATGCACAATAATAACTTCCTCTCCTTTCTGCTGGTTACCAGAACAATCATTTTTACGAATAGTTAATTTAAGATTTTCGCCTTCCAATTGGCTAAAAACGATTTGACCTTTAAGCATTTTCATTTTTTTGAAAAGAAGAACAAGCACTCAAGCCTACTGTTGCCAAAACAACGAATGCAAGTGATAATTTATTCATTTTTACTAAACCTCAAGTATTTTTTTAATAGAATAAGGATGAACCTTAATGCAAGTATGATTTACTGTTTTATCCGTAAAACTTACTGCAATAGATGGATTTGGTAATCTTTCCCCATCCACCTTAGGCTCGCTCACTTTAATGGTTAATTGAGTTAATTTGTCCCATAAAAAACTCACATTAATACGCTGTACCCATTCATTTATCGATTCATTCGGTAAAAATGGCACTACAATCTCAATATGTTCCCAACCTTCAATTGGATATTTTTTATTTTTAGGAAGTGGAAGTTCAATAATATCCACAAATTGATTGGCAAATTTAACTGGTTTTTCTAATTCAATAAGATAAATCTTACGACCATTAACAATATTATCAGATAAAATTCTACCGCACTTTAATAAAAGTATCAGCCAATTTTTAGCAGTTTGCTCACTATTTACCCGTAATGCAAGATGATCGATTTCATAGTGAGACAGATCTATTGTCATTTCTTTGGCTAAATGCTGAATTTTTCTTTCAAATGTTGCTAAATCTGCTGAAAGTGCGGTCAAATTTTCCTGTAAATTTGTCATTTTGTCCCTTTGAGAAATATACAAAGAACGGTATCATAACCGATTATTTTTATTATTCAATTTGAACATAGGAAAAAACGTGAATATTCAATCTATTCTATCCGATAAAATTAAACAAGCAATGGTTATTGCAGGTGCTGATCAATCTTGTGATGCGCTTGTTCGTCAATCAGGCAAACCACAATTTGGCGATTATCAAGCCAACGGTATTATGGCTGCAGCAAAAAAATTAGGTTTAAATCCACGAGAATTTGCTCAAAAAGTTTTAGATAATCTTCAACTATCTGATATTGCAGAAAAATTAGAAATCGCAGGCCCAGGTTTTATCAATATTTTCTTAAATCCAACTTGGCTAACAACTGAAATTTCAGCTGCACTTTCCCACAAAAATTTAGGTATTCAAGCTACCAATAAACAAACAGTTGTGATTGATTATTCCTCTCCAAACGTAGCAAAAGAAATGCACGTAGGTCATTTACGCTCTACGATAATCGGCGATGCTGTAGCCAGAACCCTTGAGTTTTTAGGTCACAATGTCATCCGCGCTAACCACGTAGGCGACTGGGGAACGCAATTCGGAATGCTTATTGCTTATCTTGAAAAAATGCAACATGAACACGCCAGTGAAATGGAATTACAAGATCTTGAAGCCTTTTATCGCGAAGCCAAAAAACATTACGATGAAGATGAAGTATTCGCAGAAAAAGCACGTAATTACGTCGTAAAATTACAAAGTGGAGATGAATATTGTCGAACGATGTGGAAACGTTTAGTCGATATCACTATGCAACAAAATCAGCACAACTATAATCGCTTAAACGTGACTTTAACCGAAAAAGATGTAATGGGCGAAAGTCTTTATAATCCTATGTTACCAAGCATCGTAGAAGATCTTAAAAAACAAGGTTTGGCTGTGGAAAATGATGGTGCATTGGTTGTTTATTTGGATGAATTCAAAAATAAAGAAGGCGACCCAATGGGTGTAATCGTTCAAAAAAAAGACGGCGGTTTCCTTTACACTACAACAGATATTGCTGCAGCAAAATATCGTTATGAAACATTAAAAGCTAATCGCGCCCTTGTTTTTTCAGATACTCGCCAAAGCCAACATATGCAACAAGCTTGGTTAATTACTCGTAAAGCAGGTTATGTACCAGATGGTTTCTCGTTAGAGCATAAAAACTTTGGGATGATGCTTGGTAAAGATGGCAAGCCATTTAAAACCCGTACTGGTGGCACAGTGAAATTGGCCGATCTATTAGATGAAGCAATTGAACGCGCCACTGTATTAATTAATGAAAAAAATACAAATTTATCTAATGATGAAAAAGAAGCTGTGATTGAAGCCGTTGGTATTGGTGCGGTGAAATATGCAGATCTCTCCAAAAACCGTACTACTGATTACGTTTTTGATTGGGATAATATGTTAAGTTTTGAAGGTAACACTGCGCCTTATATGCAATATGCCTACACTCGAATTCGTTCGATCTTTAATAAAACAGATATAAATTCAACCGCACTTTTGGCTGCACCTTTAACTATTAAAGATGATAAAGAAAGAACGCTTGCAATCAAACTTCTACAATTTGAAGAAGCCGTGCAAACTGTCGGAAAAGAAGGCACACCACACGTGCTTTGTGCTTATTTATACGAACTTGCTGGCATATTCTCATCATTCTATGAACATTGCCCAATTTTAAATGCTGAAGATGAGGCCGTAAAATTAAGCCGTTTGAAATTGGCATTATTAACGGAAAAAACCTTAAAACAAGGTTTAGAGTTACTCGGTATTAAAACCGTAGAAAAAATGTAATTTAGATAATTAAAATCCCTTTCTCACGAAAGGGATTTTTTATTCTGTAAATAAGCATAAAAAAAGTGCCCCAATGGGGCACTACTCGGAAAGCAAAATAGATGTCGGCTATTTAAGATAGCACTTGTTTTTAGTGGGTTCAGAATAAAGAAATCCTATCAGTTATGCAAATACATATTTTTAGATTTGTGAACTTGGTCACGATTTTTTTATAAAAAACAAATGTATTTATAATAAAGTGCGGTAAAATTCTATTAAAATATTTCCGCACTTTACGCCCCTACTTTAAAGAATATTCTTTTCTCCACGAGATACACTAATCAAGCCAGAACGAACAATTTCTAACAATGTGGTTTCTTCTTTCAATGCAGAAATAAACGCATCAACTTTATCATTTGTACCGCTTAATTGAATTGTGTAAGACTTTGGTGTGACATCTACAATTTGACCGCGGAAAATATCTGCTAATCGTTTAATTTCATCGCGAGATGAACCTACTGCTCTTACTTTCGCTAAAACAATTTCTCGTTCTATATGTTCCTGCTCACTTAAATTAACCACTTTAAACACATCCACTAATTTATGAAGTTGTTTTTCGATTTGCTCCAATGCCTGAGCATCGCCCACAGCTTCAATGGTCATTCGAGAAAGCGTTGGATCATCCGTTGGTGCAACCGTCAAACTTTCAATATTAAAGGCACGTTGGGAGAATAAACCAACAACACGCGATAAAGCACCAGACTCATTTTCGAGTAAAACAGATAAAATTCTACGCATTAGTTTGTCTCCTCTTGAGGTTTACTTAAAATCATTTCATTCATTGCACCACCACGAATTTGCATTGGATAAACGTGTTCAGATTCATCTACATTAATATCTACAAAGACTAATTTATTTTTAATACTGAATGCTTCTTGCAATTTGCTTTCAAGTTCATCGGGGGTAGCAATTTTTATTCCTACGTGACCGTAAGATTCTGCCAATTTCGCAAAATCAGGCAAGGAATTCATATAGGTTTGCGAATGGCGACCAGAATAAATCAAATCTTGCCATTGTTTTACCATTCCCAAGAAATGATTATTCAAACAAATAATGACAACAGGAATGCCATATTGTGTTGCGGTAGAAAGCTCTTGAATATTCATTTGAATACTACCATCGCCAGTAACGCAAACAACAGTTCCTTCAGGATGAGCTAATTTCACACCAAGTGCCGCAGGAAAACCAAAACCCATTGTGCCTGCACCACCAGAATTAATCCAATGACGCGGTTCATCGAATGGATAATGTAACGCAGCAAACATTTGGTGCTGACCTACATCAGAAGCCACATAAGCTTGTCCTTTCGTGAGGCGATATACCGCTTCCACGACTTGTTGCGGTTTAATCACGCCAGAAGTGCGGTCAAATTCCAAACATTTTTTTGCTTTCCATTGGTTGATTTCTTGCCACCAACTTTCAAGATCCGTTTGAGATTTTAATCCCTCTTCATTCAATAAACCCAAAAATTCTTCCAATACATTTTTCGCATTTCCGACAATTGGAATCGCTACTGGCACATTTTTAGAAATTGAGGTTGGATCAATATCAATATGAATCACTTTTGCATTTGGGCAATATTTTTCTAAATTATTTGTCGTACGATCATCAAAACGAACGCCAATCCCCAAAATAAGATCACTTTCGTGCATTGCCGTATTCGCTTCTAAAGTACCATGCATACCCAACATACCTAAGAATTGTTTATCCGTACTTGGATAAGCACCCAATCCCATTAATGAGGAAGTCACTGGTAAATTTAAACGTTGTGCAAACTGAATTAACTGCTTACTACATTCAGCAGTGATTGCGCCACCACCGACAAAAAGTATTGGTTTTTTCGCTACTAAAAGTGCTTTTAATGCTTTTTTAATTTGACCTTTGTGTCCATTTACTGTGGGATTATAAGAACGTAACTCGACAGATTCAGGGTATTCATAAGGATATTTAAAATTAGGATTTACAGTGTCTTTTGGAATATCCACAACAACAGGGCCTGGACGACCCGTAGATGCAATATAAAAGGCTTTTTTCAAAGTAGATGGAATATCTTCCGCCTTTTTGACAATAAAGCTATGCTTCACAACGGGACGAGAAATGCCCAGCATATCACATTCTTGGAAAGCATCACTGCCAATTAAATTGCTCATAACCTGACCCGAAATGATAACCATAGGCACAGAATCGGTATAAGCCGTTAAAATACCAGTGATAGCATTTGTTGCACCAGGCCCCGAAGTCACTAGCACACATCCAACTTTACCCGTTGAACGTGCGTAACCATCCGCCATATGCACCGCGGCTTGTTCGTGGCGAACTAAAATATGTTCAATACCACCCAGCGTATGAATTGCATCATAAATATCTAATACTGCGCCTCCGGGATAACCAAATACATACTCTACGCCTTCATCACGTAAAGATTGAACCACCATCTCTGCGCCAGATAACTTCTTCATTTTTCACTCCTAAAATTCACCGCACTTTTAAAAATACGAACAGATTATGTCAATATTCCACATCATACAAAGTAAAAAAAATTTGTCTAGCCACTAAAACAACAAAAAAATCAATTTAAAAAAATATAAAAAACCAAAGATAAATGAAAATTTAGTTTTTTATAAATTTTTCCATCAATAAAAATAAAAAAATGCGACAAAATGCCGCATTTTATAAAATAGTAAAAATATTATTTTTTATTCAAATTTTTGAATGAGATCACACTTTTAGCGTTTTTTAACTACTGCAAATACAATGACAATCAATGAAACTGCCGTTGCTGCAAAACCAGCTAAACCTGAATAAGTAAACCCAACCACAATGTAACCAATAGAAGTCGCTGTTGCAACTGTGGCAGCATAAGGAAGCTGAGTAGTAACGTGATCAATATGATTACATTTCGCGCCCGTTGAAGACAAAATTGTTGTATCCGACACTGGCGAGCAATGATCGCCACATACAGCCCCTGCCATTACTGCAGATAAACAAGGGAGTAATAATTCTGGTGCGGCATTCGCTGCCATTGCTGCGGCAATTGGCAACATAATACCGAATGTTCCCCAGCTCGTACCTGTTGAAAATGCCATCGCTGCACCAAGAACAAAAAGTATAACAGGCAAAAATTGCATTGGAATATTACCAGACACAAGAGAAGATAGATATTTACCTGTTTGCATATCGCCTACTATTTTATTAATTGTCCAAGCAAAGAATAAAATTGCAATTGCGCCTGACATTGATTTAATTCCCACAATCCAAGAACGTGCATATTCAGGAACACTCACTTGACGATCAAGAATAATTAATAAAGTAGAAATAATAATTGAACAGAATCCACCTACAACCAAAGATGTTCCTACTACGGTGTTTTCAAATGCACCTAAAACACTAAACACTTTGCCATCCGCAGCCAATGCCTCTGCGCCCGTGTAAATCATCATTGAAACTGTAGCGATAATTAAAACTAAAATAGGTAATACAAGATTACGCACCTGACCTTTTGTACCTGTTTCTTCTTCCAACTGATCTTCAGTATTTTCCAAAGCTAATTTTTCGTGACGCACCATTGAAGCAATATCAAAAGAAAAATATGCCACAAAAAACACCATAATAATGGAGAAAATTGCATAGAAGTTCATTGAACTCATTGCTACGAATGCACCAATTGGTGTGTACTCCGTGATCGAATAAGTCGCTAATAAACCACCTATTAAAGTAATAATATATGCACCCCAACTGGAAACTGGCATCATTACACACATCGGTGCTGCCGTTGAATCTAAAATATAAGCAAGTTTCGCACGAGAAACTTTAAAACGATCTGTCACAGGACGAGCAATTGCACCTACAGCGAGACTATGGAAATAATCGTCAATAAAAGTAACAAAAACCAATGATGCCGCTAATAATTTAGCACCACGACGATCTTTAATACGGCTTTGCGCCCATTCAGCAAAGGCACGATTACTACCTGATACGGTTAAAAGTGCGGTTAAAACACCAAGCAATAATAAGAACAAAACAATGTTCATATTTGAATTGATTTCACCATCGGCATAAACCAAAGAAACCACATTTTTTACCAAATAATTAAATGCGCTGCCGATTTGCCAATCGCTTAACATTAATGATCCAATAATAATCCCCGCACTAAGGGAAACCAAAACACGGCGAGTTGCTATCGCCAAAATTATCGCCAACAAAGCAGGGACGATTGACCAAACAGATGATGAAAAATCAATAAGTTCCATTAAATAATACCTATAATTAATGGAGAGAACGGAAAGCATAGGACAGAATAAGACCAGAACAACCGTAGCACTCCATAGTTAATCAGAAAAACTATGACAGTGTCGCCCCTTTCGAGCACGCCACCAACCAAACAAAACGACTTTTATTTGATTTCGGCAACTATTCCTTTCTTTTTTCTTCTTCGTTATCCACTCTGAAAAAATACTTATAATAATTGCGCCTCTACTTTTGTAGTGATTGGGGAGATTACCGTAAAACAAACAAAATGCCAACAGATTTTATAAAAATTTTATAAACTTTAATAAAAATATAAAGAAAATAAACACAAAAAAATATATCTGTTTCGACCATTTATTTAATAATAGATATTTACAATAAATTTTATTTTCTCTATTATTAAATAAATTTTCCCACATTTAATGTTATTTATTGAGGTTTATTATGAACGAATTAGTAAGAGGTTTAACAAATCTTCGTAGTTTACGCGCAGCTGTACGTGAATTAACGTTAGAACAAGCAGAAAATGCCCTAGAAAAATTACAAACAGCTATCGAAGAAAAACGTGCTAATGAAGCAGAATTAATTAAAGCAGAGACAGAGCGAAAAGAGCGTTTAGCTAAATATAAAGAATTAATGGAAAAAGAAGGTATTACACCTGAAGAATTACACGAAATTTTTGGCACAAAAACTGTATCAATTCGAGCAAAACGTGCTCCACGCCCTGCAAAATATGCGTTTATTGATGAAAATGGCGAGCATAAAACTTGGACGGGTCAAGGTCGCACACCACGCCCAATTCAAAATGCGTTGAACAAAGGTAAATCATTATCTGATTTCGAAATTTAATTTTTCTATTTGAAACTAGAACCTATTTTATGGGTTCTATTTTTTTATCTAAACATAGCACACAACATTATGATCGAAAAAAAAATATTACTCACTGATTGCCCTGATGATAAAGGCTTAATCGCAAAAATAACTAATATTTGTTACAAACATCAACTAAATATTCTTCATAATAATGAATTTGTAGATTTTGAAACCAAACATTTCTTTATGCGCACAGAATTGGAAGGTATTTTTAACGAAGCTACTTTATTAGAAGATCTAAAATATAGCTTACCCGAAGAAACGAATTGTCGATTAATTGGCACCCAACGTAAGCGAATTGTAATTTTAGTTACCAAAGAAGCTCACTGCCTCGGCGATATTTTAATGAAAAATTATTATGGTGCGCTTGATGTAGAAATTGCAGCCGTAATCGGCAATCACGATAATTTACGTGAACTTGTTGAACGTTTTAATATTCCATTTCATTTAGTTAGCCACGAAAACTTAACCCGTGTAGAACACGACAAATTACTAGCAGAAAAAATTGATGAATATACGCCAGATTATATTGTTCTCGCTAAATATATGCGTGTGCTAAACCCTGAATTTGTCGCACGTTATCCAAATCGAGTGATTAATATCCATCATTCATTCTTGCCTGCTTTTATTGGTGCCAAGCCTTATCAACAAGCCTATGAACGCGGTGTAAAAATTATTGGCGCAACGGCACATTTTATTAATAACGAATTAGATCAAGGCCCAATCATTATGCAAAATGTGATTAATGTGGATCATACTTATAATGCAGAAGCGATGATGCGTGCTGGCCGTGATGTGGAAAAAACCGTGTTAAGTCGCGCCCTTGATCTCGCTTTACACGATAGAATTTTTGTTTATAAAAATAAAACGGTGGTGTTGTAATGGAAAAAATTACTCTTGCACCAATAAGTGCGGTTGAAGGAACAATTAATTTACCAGGTTCTAAAAGTTTATCGAATCGCGCATTACTTTTAGCCGCCTTAGCTAAAGGCACGACAAAAGTAACCAATTTATTAGATAGCGATGATATTCGACATATGCTTAACGCCCTCAAAGCATTAGGCGTACGCTATCAACTGTCTGATGATAAAACTATTTGTGAAATAGAGGGATTAGGCGGAGCATTCAATATACAGAATAATCTTTCACTCTTTCTTGGCAATGCTGGGACTGCAATGCGTCCATTAACCGCAGCACTTTGCTTAAAAGGAAAAACCGAAAGCGAAATCATCTTAACGGGTGAACCTCGTATGAAAGAACGACCTATTCTTCATTTGGTCGATGCGCTACGCCAAGCGGGTGCAGATATTCGCTACTTAGAGAATGAGGGTTATCCTCCGCTCGCAATTCGCAACAAAGGGATAAAAGGTGGAAAAGTCAAAATTGATGGTTCAATTTCATCTCAATTTTTGACCGCACTTTTAATGTCTGCACCACTTGCAGAAAATGACACAGAAATAGAAATTATCGGTGAACTCGTCTCTAAACCCTATATTGACATTACCCTTGCAATGATGCGAGATTTTGGTGTTCACGTTGAAAATCATCACTACCAAAAATTCTACATTAAAGGCAATCAATCCTATATTTCGCCTAATAAATACTTGGTAGAAGGCGATGCATCATCAGCCTCTTACTTTCTAGCGGCTGGCGCCATTAAAGGAAAAGTGAAAGTAACAGGCATTGGCAAAAATTCAATTCAAGGCGATCGTTTATTTGCTGATGTATTAGAAAAAATGGGGGCAAAAATTACTTGGGGAGAGGATTTTATCCAAGCCGAACAAGCTGAATTAAATAGTATTGATATGGATATGAACCACATTCCAGATGCCGCAATGACGATTGCAACCACTGCTCTTTTTGCCAACGGCGAAACCGTCATTCGCAATATTTATAACTGGCGTGTGAAAGAAACAGATCGATTAACAGCAATGGCAACCGAACTACGTAAAATCGGTGCAGAAGTCGAAGAAGGCGAAGATTTTATTCGTATTCAACCGCTTCCACTCAATCAATTTAAACACGCCAATATTGAGACCTATAACGATCACCGTATGGCAATGTGTTTTTCTCTAATCGCACTATCAAACACACCAGTGACGATTTTAGATCCCAAATGTACAGCCAAAACCTTTCCTACATTCTTTAGTGAATTTGAGAAAATTTGCTTAAGAGATTAAATTAAAAAAGTGCGGTCAATTTCAAAAAAGTTTTCAAAATTAACCGCACTTTCATTCCATTCTTAAAAAAATCCTAAATAAAGATTATTTATACCGTTTTTTCACCGCACTTTTATCTTGCTCACGTAACCGTTCTAGTTTTTCCTTAATCTGAATTTCCATACCTCTATTTGTCGGAAAATAATATTGAGTGTCTTTTAATTCAGGTGGGAAATAATTTTCGCCTGCCGCATAAGCGTTAGGTTCATCGTGGGCATAACGATATTCAGCCCCATAGCCAAGCTCTTTCATTAAATTAGTTGGTGCATTACGTAAATGTGGTGGAACATCGTAATCAGGTAAATCTTTCGCTTGCTGTTTTGCTGTGTTAAACGCCGTATAAACGGCATTACTTTTTGGTGCTACTGCAAGATAAATAATGGCTTGGGCGATGGCTCGCTCCCCTTCATAAGCCCCCACTCGAGTAAAGCAATCCCAAGCAGCCAATGCGACTTGCATAGCACGAGGATCTGCATTTCCCACATCTTCTGAAGCAATGGCAAGTAATCGGCGCGCAACATATAAAGGATCGCCACCCGCTGTTAAAATTCTTGCATACCAATACAGCGCAGCATCTGGAGCAGAACCGCGAACAGATTTATGTAGCGCAGAAATTAAATCATAGAAACGATCACCTTGTTTATCAAATCTCGCTTGACGTTCGCCTAAGACTTCTTTTAATAAAGTGCGGTCAATTTTCTTTCCATTTTCCGTTTCATCTGCCATATCCACCATTAATTCGAGGCAATTCAAGGCTAATCGTGCATCCCCATTAACATATTCGGCAAGTACTTGCAGTAAATTCTCTTCTAAAATTAACCGCTCTTTACCCAATCCACGTTCAGGATCTTCTACAGCTTGCTGCAAAACTTGTTCAATTTCAGCCGTTGTGAGTGATTTCAGCACATACACTCTGGCACGAGAAAGCAACGCATTATTTAGCTCAAAAGAGGGATTTTCTGTTGTCGCCCCAATAAAAATAACGGTTCCGTCTTCAATGTGCGGTAAAAATGCATCTTGCTGGCTTTTATTAAAACGATGGACTTCATCCACAAATAAGATAGTTTTACGATCCGCAAGACGATTTTGTTTTGCACGATCAATGGCTTCACGAATTTCTTTGATACCACTCGTCACCGCAGAAATTCGCTCTACTTCCGCATTAATACGTTGTGCTATGATTTCTGCAAGGGTTGTTTTCCCCGTACCTGGTGGTCCCCACAAAATCATAGAATGAATATGCCCAGCTTGGATAGCTTTTCGCAATGGCTTGCCCTCGCCAATTAAATGGCTTTGCCCAAAATATTGTTCTAGACTCGTTGGACGCATCTTGGCTGCCAGTGGGCGAAAATCATTTTCGGCAAAATCAAAATTGAGGTTAGACATTTTTATTTCTCACAAAATTGAAGGGCGTATTTCTACGCCCTTATTTAAAATAATCATTCATTATTTTTTACGTTGGTCATCCACTTCAATGCCTTTTTCTGGCTTGAATTGGAACAAGCTATCAGACAAGGTTTGATTAGTAATATTACGTAAAACATAAAGATTGGTTTGCCCATCTTTCTCTGTCGTACTGAAATTTCGCAATATTCCATTAGCATCAACACGAATATCAAATTGCTTAATGTTGCTTGTGGATAAAGTTGGTTTTAACACAAAGGTGTCCGCTTGTTGTGTTACCGTATATTGATGCCAATGGCTATTATCATTGCTGGTAAGCAAAACAAAAGGAGTATTATTTACCGCATTTTTTACCCATTGTGCGGTCACTTGTTGCACAAATGGATCGTAGAACCATAAGGTTTTACCATCAGAAATAATCTGGGTTTCTTGAGGGGTTTTAGTCTCCATACGGAATAAATTTGGGCGTTTAATTTGAAGTTTGCCACTTCCTTGTTGAACATTTTTTCCACTTCTAGAAGTCACTGTTTGCACAAATTCTGCACTTAATACATCGACTTTAGCTAAACGCATTTGTAATTCACTTGCCACATCAGCCAATGCCAAATTACTCAAACCAAGTAAGGTAAGTGCGGCAAATTTTAAGGTTGTTTTTTTCATTTTACTTTCCTTTTAAATTAGTATTCTAGATGATGCGATAAAATTTCACGCTTACCATTTTGCATTGGGCTGACAATCCCTTGTTCTTCCATTTGATCCATAATACGCGCTGCTCGGTTAAAACCTACGCTGAATTTACGTTGAATAGAAGATACTGAGGTTGTACCAGTATTAATAACAAAGTCCATTACTTCATCAAAGAGTGGATCTAATTCTCCACCGCTTGATATCCCTTTTTCTGAACTTTCCTCATCGTCTGCACTTTCTAAAATTCCATCAATATAATCAGGTTTACCGCGTGCTCGCCAATCATCGGCAATATTGATGACTTCATCATCACTCATATAGGCTCCATGTACACGGATTAAATCAGATGAACCTTGTCCAGAATAAAGCATATCTCCACGCCCTAAAAGGGCTTCTGCACCCCCTTGATCAAGAATAGTGCGTGAGTCAATTTTACTTGCCACAGTAAAGGCAATGCGACTTGGAATATTTGCTTTAATTAAACCAGTAATCACATCCACAGAGGGGCGTTGTGTGGCTAAAATTAAATGGATACCAATAGCTCGCGCTTTTTGTGCCAACCGTGCAATCAGTTCTTCGATTTGCTTACCCGCTACCATCATTAAATCAGCAAACTCATCGACAATAACCACAATATAACTCAATTTTTTCAACGCTGGTGGCATTGCATCCATCGTATCGCTCGGTCGCCAAATTGGATTTGGCACAGGCATTCCCATTGCTTCGTATTCATCAATTTTTTCATTAAAGCCTTCAATGTTTCGTACGCGTAAAGCTGAAAGCAACTGATAACGACGTTCCATTTCATCTACGCACCAACGCAACGCATTAGCGGCTTTTTTCATATCCGTTACAACTGGTGTCAGTAAATGCGGAATATCATTATAAACAGAAAGTTCGACGACTTTAGGATCAATCATAATAAATTTCACATCTTCTGGTTGAACACGATAAAGTAAACTTAGAATCATCGTATTCACACCAACAGACTTACCTGATCCAGTAGAACCTGCTACCAACAAATGTGGCATTTTCGCTAAATCAACAATGACTGGTTTACCACTAATATCTTTACCTAAAGCAATAGGTAAAGTTGCCTTGCTATCACGGAATTCATTGCTATCTAACACATCACGTAATGGCACCATTTGACGATGAAGATTTGGGGTTTCAATACCAATATAAGGTTTACCTGGAATCACCTCTGCCACACGAATAGAACGAAACATCAATGCTCTTGCTAAATCGGTATCGATGCTCGTGACTTTTGATGCTTTCACACCCGGCTGTAATTCTAATTCATAACGCGTAACAACAGGGCCAACAAGCACATCTTTTACGCTGGCTTTTACATTAAAATTGCGTAATTGTTGTTCAATACGCTGTGAGGTTTCCATTATTTCATCTGGTGTAATGCGTTGTTCATTTGGCGGATATTTTAAAAGCAAATCCAAACTAGGTAATGGTGTACTCGGTTTTTCACGTTTTGTTGTTTGCTGTTGAAATGCAGGATGAATCAAGCTACCGCTATAACCTTTATAATTAGGCTCTTGATTTTTGTCTAATTGAACGGCTTCCATATCATCCTGTAAGGATAGGTTAAATTTCACTCCATCTTTTTCTAAATCTACCTTTTCATCAACTTGAGTAGCAAAATGATTATCTACCATTTCAGTATTCAAAGATTCATGACTGGGTCTTAATAAAACTGTTGGCATTTCATCTTTTGTTAGCAAAGAAACTTGAGTAAAATCATCCGCACTTTGATTAATTGCTAAATCTTCTTGAACAACTGTTTTTACAGGCTTATTCCAAACTGCGACAAAATCATTTTTGCTTACCCTTTGTTCATCTGAATCACTCGATAAATTCACACTAGGCAAGCTTTCAGAATCAAACCCAAAAGAAAATTGCGGTTTTTCATTCTCTTCGTTCGCGAGTTCATATTCTGATTTTATAGAAACCTCTGGATTTAAACCATGAATATTAATTAAATGCGAAGGTTGCTCAACTGAGCTTTCTTCTGCCTCTAAAGATGATTTTTGAGTTTCAATCTCACTATTTTGTTCTACATTGAGATGATTTTGATCTAGATTTTCTGTTTCTGAACGATCTGATTTTACAATCACAATTTGCTCTAATTCTTCCGTTGATTTTTCTTGCTCAGCATTTTCTGATTGCTCATTTTTCATTGTTAGCCAATGATAAAATGCAACAATTAATCGAATTAATGATGCGCCAGAACAAAAAATAAAACCAATTAAAGCAAGCACAAAACCAATTAAAATTGAACCAAATTTACCTAATACAGGATAAAACCAATTTACAACAAGCGATCCGCCCAATACGCCGCCACTCAAATAAAAAGTATTACTTGATAAAAGCAACATACTCACTACACAAAGCCCAATAATCAGCATGGTAAAGCCAAAACTACGTAAAATAATTCGAGTACAGGAAAGCTGTTTAACTGCTTTTGTTTTCAATAAATAAATAGGCACGAGAAAAGCGGTGAAAGGAATAATATGGGCAACATAACCTAAAAAAACAAAAAAAAGATCGATTATCCACGCCCCAAATGAACCGACTTTATTAATTGTGTTTCCATACGCACTGGCCGTTGCCCAAGAATTATCAAGGGGCGTATAACTTGACCAAGCAACAATCAAATAAAGTCCAAAAAGTGCGGTTAATCCCAGCAAAAATTCCGCTAAATACTGTCTTGGCGTAAATCGTTCTGTAATTTGTTTAATCATATTATTTCAATACAAGGAAATTGGTTTGTTTTACTTCTTCCATCACAACATAAGTGCGAGTGTCATTTACACCTGGTAAACGTAACAAGGTCGTGCCTAGCAATTTTCGGTATTCCGCCATATCTGCCACACGAGTTTTTAATAAATAATCAAAATCGCCCGATACCAAATGGCATTCTTGAATTTCTTCCAATGCTTGAATCGCTGCATTAAATTCTTCAAACACATCGGGCTTACCCCGTACTAATGTAATTTCAACAATCACTAACAATGGTGCATCCAATAATTCTGGATTTAACAGTGCACGATACCCCATAATCACACCTTGTTTTTCCAAACGTTTAACTCGTTCTAAACAAGGTGTTGGCGAAAGCCCCACTTTTTTCGACAAATCGATATTGGAAATCTTACCGTTGCGTTGTAATTCATTCAGAATTTTTATATCTATCGCATCCAATGCTTTATTTCGTTTTTTTTCCATTTTCTTTATTTCTTTGCACATAAAAAGGAACAACTATTCTACAGAATTTTCCTTTCATTTTCAGTAGGCAATGATTTTTTTATAAATTATCTAACACAGCGAGCGCATCCGTGAGTTTTTTCACAGTAAAAACCTGCATATTTTCGACCGCACTTTTCGGCTTGTTACCGAAAGGAACAATAGCACGTTTAAAACCGTGTTTTGCAGCCTCGCTAATACGTTCCTGTCCACTTGGCACAGGACGAATTTCTCCCGCTAATCCAACTTCACCAAAAATCACTAAATCTTGTGGCAAAGGGCGATTACGGAAACTTGAAATTAACGCAAGCAACAAAGCTAAATCCGCACTGGTTTCACTGACTTTTACACCACCAACCACATTTACAAAAACATCTTGATCCGCCATTTGTAAGCCACCATGTCGGTGTAACACCGCCAGTAATAGCGCTAAGCGATTTTGCTCTAATCCCACCGCAACACGGCGAGGATTTGCCAGCATTGAATGATCTACCAAGGCTTGAATTTCCACTAAAAGAGGACGAGTACCCTCCCAAAGTACCATAACAGAACTGCCCGATGTAATCTCATCACCACGACTTAAAAAAATCGCCGATGGATTTTTCACTTCGCGCAAACCCTGCTCTGTCATTCCAAATACACCTAATTCATTGACTGCACCAAAACGGTTTTTATGGCTACGCAAAGTACGATAACGAGAATCGGCTTCGCCTTCTAATAACAATGAACAGTCAATGGCATGCTCTAACACTTTAGGCCCTGCAAGGGTTCCGTCTTTCGTAACGTGTCCAACCATAATAATCGCCACTTGGCGAGTTTTCGCATAACGAGTGAGAAAAGAAGCACATTCACGCACTTGAGCTACACTGCCTGGCGATGATTGAATATCTGCCAAATGCATTACTTGGATAGAATCCACCACGATAATTTGCGGTTTTAATTGATCCGCCAAATTACAAATCTGTTCCACAGAGGTTTCTGACAACATTTTTAATTGATCATTTGGCAATCCCAATCGGCTTGCGCGCATCGCAACCTGTTGTAATGATTCCTCTCCCGTTACATAAAGTGCGGTCATATTTTTTGCCAAACCACACATAACCTGTAGTAACAATGTACTTTTCCCTGCTCCAGGATGCCCACCAATTAAAATCGCACTCCCCGGTACGATCCCGCCACCAAGTACCCGATCTAATTCATTAAAGCCACTGGAAAAACGAGGCGTTTCTTGCAAAGAAATTTCAGAGAGCGTTTGAATTTTTGCCTGAGTTTCCCCCGCATAACCACTAAAACGATCATTTTTTGATTTTGCCGTGGAAATTAACCGCACTTCCGTGATTGTATTCCACGCTTTACAAGCGGAACATTGCCCTTGCCAACGAGAAAACTCCGCACCACAATCGTTACATACATAAGCTGTTTTCGGGGCTTTAGCCATTTTATTCTCCGTATTTGCCGTGGGTAATTATACCCACGGTTAATTATGGTTATAATGGTTCCCCCTTTGAGGAACATCAAACTACTCCAACGGAGTAGCACTGAGATCAGCCTAGGGTATACCTACCCTAGGTCATAAGATAATTCCATTAATTTGATCATTCGCTCAAAATAAACTCGACTTTTCAAAAGTGCGGTCAATTTTTCAATAGTTTTTTCATTGTCTTTCGTTTCACTGTGAAAACGAATCAAATCACGAATTTCAGCAAAGATTTTCTGATTGCTTTCTAACAAAGCTGGTAAGCGCGTTTCTTTTTGTTTTTCTGTTGCCACCGCTTCTAAGATTTTCCCATTTTCATCATAATAATGATAAAGATTAAAAAATGCCCCGACTCGCTCCACTGTTTTCATAAAATCTTGGCTAAAAAGTGCGGGAGAAAATGATAAGGTTTCTTCCAAAAGTTTCTGTTCCATTTTCAACACGGAATTAAATTTTACACAAAAATCTACCGCACTTTCTTCTCGTTCTTCTTTTAAAAAATCACGCCATTTATTGAGCCAATCCGTCAAAAATTGTTTTGAACCTAACAAATAACCCCGCTTCGCTTTACTTGCACTACTAAAATAAATATCCCTTTCAAAAGGCAAAGTTTCCAAAAAATCAAAAAGATCCTGCACATTGCCAGATTTTAATTCAAATTCAATTTCACAAATAGGCTGTTCATATTCGCCTGCAATAATTTTGCCTTGATCGAATGCCACTTCAATTTTGGATTGTTGAAATTCAACTAACCAAAAAGTGCGGTTAAAATCTGTGGAGAAAATAGGTTGTAGTGTAGAGCTAGGTAATTGTTCAAAAGGATAAAGCCCTCTTAATTGGGCATTGGTTGGCGTTTCTTTTTCGGTTAATGGCAAATTATATTCTGGGCGACTATGCAATCCACCAACAACTTCGCCGTTAGTTTTAAGCGTTAATGTAAGTTCTTGATCTTCTTGACGAATACGCAACCCCATTTTTTGTTTAGCAAGAAAATGATCGGGATAATCATAATAGGTGTTACCCAAAAATAAATTTTGATGTTCTAAAATCGTAAATTTTGCAAGATATTGTGGCAATTCAATACCTATTTGTGGCGAAATCGCCAATTTTAATTCAATTTCTTGTAACATAATATTCTCCATTTAAATTAACTGGTTAAATATACAATACAATAGAAATAAATCAAGATTTTTGTGGTGTTTTACTTTACATATTAAATAGCTATAAATGAATTTTTATTTATTGTGATTAAAATATTGCGACTTTTAAATAAAAAAATAATCCGAAAAACATAAACAGATTTCATCGGATAATATTGATAATTTTAAATAACAAAGCCAGATTAAAATGTGAATATTTACTAATCTAAATTAGCAATAATTGTGAAATGTCAATTAAAATAAGTAAGATGGAAATATGAATATTTTCATCTTACTCAGCATTTTCAAAAATTTTATCTTTGTTCGGGGTAAATTACTTCAGATGTAACCCATTTCATCCATACTTGCTCTAATAATGGGATTATTGAGGTACTGTCTTCAACCATTGTATTAAGAGCAGACAAAACATTTTCTAATGAATTTGGTTGTTCTTGTAGATAACTTAACAACCAGTAATCTAACTCTGAAAGGATTTGTTGCTGAATCCTAAAATCACTATCACGCCATACAATAACTTGAATTGGCGTATCATCAAATTGTTTAAAGTCACTTGATAAAAAATCAACGTCATAACTTTTTAAATAAGCTGCACCAGATAATTGCATTACGCTATGTCTATTCCACTCAAATTTTTCAGGCACTTTGGCTAAAGAAACTTCTGCGAGTAATTGTGTATTTTCAAAATCCATCAATGCCAATATATTTGTATCAAATATCTCTTTTTCTTGACAAAACAAGAGAAATTCTCCTGCAATATCTTGGAAATAAGGAGAATGGGCATTACCATTTTGCACAAAATTTTCTTTAGCATTTTTCCAATACTCTGGCTCAATATGAAATGGTGCTTCAACAAAACAACGATCAATAAAACCAAAAGCATTATTACGAACTAAACGTGCATATACCGCTAAACGGCTTTCAGCATAACCATTTAAAGGATCTGCATTACCTAACCGAATAGCATTTGCCAATGCTTGCTGAGTTTCTTTCAATGATGACTTAGGCAGCATAAGACATTACCTCTGTGTGAGCGTATTTTTGCTGTAATTGTGCAATATGCTCAACTTCGGCGTAAAGTTCTGCAAATGGTGGGAAGTTAAAATCACGCTCCAATAATGTTGGAGGAATCGTAGGTAGTCGTTGATAGGTATATTCGAGTAAATCCCATACAGTGCCTTTTACAGCTTCTCCGTGTGTATCAATTAATAATTCAGGTAAATGGCGATATTCTCCTTTTACTTTATTAAATGATTCATTTGCTGAATTCTCTACAACTTGTGCAGCAGAATGTTCTTCATCGTGCCCTGCAATATGAATGTAATTAACACGTTTAACATCAACTTGATCTAAAAAGATATAAGGATCAAGCAATCCGTGATTAACACCATTAACATAAATATTATTCACATCTAAATGAATGCCACAATCAGCCTCTTGTGCGATAGCATTTAAAAATTCCACTTCATTCATTGTGCTAGTAGGAGAATGCAAATAATAAGAAGTATTTTCTAATGAAATTTGTAATCCTAAGAAATCTTGCACATCACGTATTCGTTGTGCAACGTGTTTTACTGCTTCTTCTGTAAATGGCATAGGTAATAAATCATATAAATGCCCTTCACATTCACAATAACTTAAATGTTCAGAAAAGAAAGACGAATTATATTGATTAATTAATGCTTTCGTATTACGGAGTAATTCGCGATCAAGTGGTGCTTGCCCACCTAAAGAAAGTGAAAGACCGTGTACTGCTAACGGAAATCTTTCTGCTGCTTGATCAAATTGATAACGTGCCATTCCACCCATTTTACTCCAATTTTCTGGTGCGACTTCAATAAATTGAATAGCGTTATTTGAGGGAAGTTGTAAAAAATCCTCAGCTAAATTCCGACGATAACCTAGTCCAGCGCCTTGTAATTTCATAATTAACTCCTTTTTAATAAAAGCTGGCATAAATTGTTACGCCAGCATAATTATTATTCTTATTTAGAACCGCATTTACCTTCGCCACATTTGCCTTCAGCAGCTTTCGGTTTGCTCGCACCACATTTACCCTCGCCACATTTACCTTCAGCAGATTTAGCTTTGTCTGCACCGCATTTGCCTTCACCACATTTACCTTCTGCAGCTTTTGTTTTCACACATTTATCGCCCACACAAGGTGTTGCTGTATTATCAGTACTGCTTGACTTTGATTCAGCCTGTGCTGCTGTCGCTACTGCCATCGTTAATGCACCTGCTAATGCTGTTAATGTTGCTAATTTTTTCATTTGAATAATCTCCTAGAGTTTGAATTTTGAATAAATAATTAGAGAAATTTCAACCAGCTTTTAGTTGGATAAACCTTCTTAATAAGCGTGTCTAAAGAGAGTTTCCCCGCTCCCTGCGTAATTAAGATTAATAAAGTCACCACATAAATTAATGGTAATTTATAACCATTATCACATACGTTATAACCTGAATCGGCGTGAATGCTATACCACGCGACAGAGATTAAAATCGTTAAACTTAATGCACTAAAACGTGTTAGCACCCCAAATATCAGCAAGAATGGGAAAATTAATTCTGATCCCATTGCAACGTGCCAATTAATATCGGCAGGAATAAGATTAAATGGAAAAGGAAAACGATCTTGTATTTCAGCGAACCAATTTTGTCCATTCCATTTTTCTAATCCTGATTCAAAAAACTCCCACGCGAGAAAAAAGCGTAAAATCAATAAACTTACGCCACTGCCGATACCTTGCATCTTACAATCCTTCATTTTTTTTACCTTTCAAATTTTCTCGCTTTTAAAGCGAAAAGTGTATTGAGTTACTTATCTTACCACACTAGGAAATATTACCCAGTTGCTTACTTAGTCGAAGATAAACCTTTTTTCTTACAAATTTTTTTGAAAAATTTTAACTATCAACAAAAATCGGGTAATATGCGCACGAATTTTTAACCCCTTAATTTGGAGTAAATCACTTATGGCAATGAATAATATTCTCGGATTATTTGCCCATTCGCCTCTCAAACCGTTACAAAAACACTCTGAAAAAGTGACTGAATGTAGCGATCTTTTGATTCCTTTTTTTCAAACTACTTTCTCAAAGAATTGGGAACAAGCGGAAGAAAAACGCTTAGAAATTTCTCAATGTGAACGCGAAGCAGATAGTTTAAAACGTGAAATTCGATTGAAATTGCCACGTGGTTTATTCTTACCTATCGATCGTACTGATCTTTTAGAATTAGTCACGCAACAAGATAAACTTGCCAATTATGCCAAAGATATTGCAGGCCGTATGATTGGTCGTCAATTTGGTATTCCTGAAGAAATGCAAGAAGAATTCTTACATTACGTAAAACGAAGTTTAGATGCTATTCATCAAGCTCACCGAGTAATAGAAGAAATGGATAAGCTATTAGAAACGGGTTTTAAAGGTCGTGAACTCAAATTAGTCAATGATATGATTCAAGAACTTGATTCAATTGAAGATGATACAGACCAAATGCAGATCAAATTGCGTAAAATGCTTTACACCATCGAAAGCCGTTATAATCCAATTGATGTAATGTTCTTATATAAAATTATTGAATGGGTTGGCGTTTTGGCTGACCAAGCACAACGTGTCGGTTCGCGCATTGAATTAATGCTCGCGCGTTCATAATCAACAAAACATAGGAAATAAACTATGGAAATTATTAGTCAATATGGTTCTTGGTTGGTGTGGATCACAGCAGTCTTTGGCTTTTTTATGGCGTTCGGAATTGGAGCGAATGATGTCTCAAACTCAATGGGAACATCAGTAGGATCTGGTACCATAACCGCCAAACAAGCAATTATTATCGCATTAATTTTTGAATCTGCTGGTGCCTATCTAGCAGGTGGTGAAGTAACACAAACCATTAAAAGTGGTGTAATCGATCCAATACAATTTGTCGATACGCCAGATATTTTAGCTCTAGGTATGCTTTCAACCTTATTTGCATCTGGGGCTTGGTTATTTATTGCAACCAAAATGGGTTGGCCAGTTTCTGGTACACACACTATTATTGGTGCAATTATTGGATTTGCCTGTATTACGATTGGCCCTAGTTCTGTAGATTGGTCAAAGATTGGCAGCATCGTTGGTAGCTGGTTTGTCACGCCTGTCATTGCGGGTATTTTGGCTTATGCAATCTTTGCAAGTACGCAAAAACTTATTTTTGATACCGAACAACCACTAAAAAATGCACAAAAATATGGCCCTTATTATATGGGTATAACCGTGTTTGTACTTTGTATCGTGACGATGAAAAAAGGCTTAAAACACGTAGGCTTAAATCTTTCAAACAGTGAAACTTTAATCATTTCACTTGCCATCAGTCTTATCGGAATGTTTTTCTTCCATTTCTATTTTAAAAGCAAAATCTTCACTCAATCAGCAAACAAAGGCACTTTTGGTGCAGTAGAAAAAGTCTTCAGTATTTTAATGTTATTAACCGCTTGTGCGATGGCATTTGCGCACGGTTCTAATGACGTAGCCAATGCAATTGGCCCTCTTTCTGCAGTGGTCTCTATTGTAAATGAAGGCGGTAAAATTGTTTCAGGTGGAGCCTTAACTTGGTGGATTTTACCCTTAGGTGCATTAGGTATTGCTGTGGGCTTAATTACTATGGGACAAAAAGTGATGGCGACTGTTGGATCTGGGATCACCGATTTAACGCCAAGCCGTGGCTTTGCTGCTCAATTTGCTACTGCAATGACTGTTGTAGTTGCATCAGGCACAGGCTTACCCATCTCAACAACACAAACACTTGTTGGAGCTATTTTAGGTATCGGTTTTGCACGTGGTATCGCTGCACTGAATTTAACGGTTATCCGAAACATCATTAGTTCTTGGATCGTCACATTACCAGCAGGTGCATTTTTCGCCATTATTATTTTCTATGTGCTAAGAACTATCTTTAATTAATTGATCTCAATAAAAAGTGCGGTTAATTTTAACCGCACTTTTGTTGTGATGTTTAAGGGGAAAAAATGAAAAAGATCTATAAAGCCTTAATCTCATCTTTACTTTTAAGCACATCAATAAATGTTGCTTATGCGGAAACCCAATATGTTACTGAAAATTTAAGTACATTCTTACGTCGTGGTGCTGGTGAACAATTTAAAATTGCAGGTTCAATTCAAGCGGGCGAAGCGGTAAATGTATTAGATCGCCAAGGCAAATACACACTCATTCGCGACAATAAAAATCGTGAAGCTTGGATTTTAAATTCAGACTTAAGCGGTACGCCAAGTAGTAAAGAAGAAAATCCAAAATTAAAAGCGCAAGTACAAGAATTAACCTTAAAACTTAGTCGTTTAGATAGCGATTGGCAGCAACGTACCGTAGAAATGCAACGTCGAACCAAACAAGCTGAGCAACAAAGTGCGGATCTTTTAGAGCAAAATTCTCAACTTAAACGTGAACTTGAAATGACCAAAAATAAAAATCGTGATTTAGAAGCGATACTTGATGCAGGTAAACGAGAAATTGCGATCCAATGGTTTATTTATGGCGGTTCAGTATTAGGCGTAGGCTTACTCTTCGGCTTGCTCATTCCTTATGTGTTACCAAAACGTCGCCGTCGCGATGGCTGGGCATAATCACGAATGAAAGTTTATTTGGTTGGAGGGGCTGTTCGTGATCAATTATTGGGGTTACCAGTAAAAGATCGTGATTGGATTGTGGTAGGTGCAGACCCCGCTACGCTACTCTCTCTCGGTTATCAGCAAGTAGGCAAAGATTTTCCAGTTTTTCTCAATCCTAAAACAAAAGAAGAATATGCGCTTGCCCGAACAGAACGTAAATCTAGCGCAGGTTACACTGGCTTTATTTGTGATTTCTCCCCAACAATCACATTAGAACAAGATTTAATTCGACGAGATCTCACTATTAACGCCATGGCTCAAAGCAAAGACGGTGAAATTATCGATCCTTATGGTGGAAAACAAGATTTAGAAAATCGAATTTTGCGCCATATTTCTCCCGCTTTTTCAGAAGATCCTTTACGAGTATTGCGCGTGGCACGCTTTGCTGCCCGTTATCATTCCCTCGGTTTTAAAATCGCCTCGGAAACATTAGCTCTAATGGCAGAACTTGCCCTATCGGGAGAATTACAACATCTCACGGCGGAACGCGTTTGGCTAGAAACAGAAAAAGCCTTAAACGAAAAAAATCCTGAAATTTATTTTGAAACCTTACATAAAACAGGCGCATTAAGCGTTTTATTTTCTGAAATCGATGCCCTTTATGGCGTACCAAATCCAGTAAAACATCATCCCGAAGTGGATAGTTTTATTCATACCATGTTGGTATTAAAACAAGCGGTTAATTTGACTGAAAATAACCCTATCCTAAATAAAAGTGCGGTCCGTTTTGCGGCTATTTGTCATGATCTTGGCAAGGCTCTTACACCTCAAAATATTCTTCCTCATCATTATGGGCATGAACAAGCTGGCATAAAACCGACTAGATCATTGTGCAAACGCTTGAAAGTCCCAAGTTATTTTCAAGAACTTGCAGAACTGACTTGTGAATTTCACACGCATATTCACAAAGCCTTTGAGCTTCGAGCTGAAACCGTCATAACGCTGTTTAATCGTTTTGATGTGTGGAGAAAACCACAACGCTTTCAAGAATTTCTACAAGTATGTCTCGCTGATACTCGAGGTAGAACAGGTTTTGAAACTAAAGACTATCCACAAATAGATTACATAAATCAATTATTACAAGCGGCAAATGAAGTAGATGTACAGCAAGTTATTGCAGATGGATTTGAGAAACAAGCAATCAAAAATGAATTGACGAAACGAAGAATCTTAGCGGTTAAACAAACAAAAACGAATTACCCAAAAAATTAACAAATAAAAGTAACTTTACTCAATTAAACTAAATCCTTAAAATATGCGAGCTTATTGATTTAATGAATAATATGAAAACGTTTAAATTTCTTACCACACTTTTTGCCACTGCTATTCTAACCGCTTGTACATTAGATATGGATCGACCTACAAATGTGCAATATATTGATAAAACAGATGCGATATGGCAACAGCATTTACAAAAGATTCAAAAAATTCAATCCTATCAAGCTAAAGGACAAATTGGTTATATCAGTCCTACAGAACGTTTTTCTAGCCGCTTTGAATGGCAATACCAAAATCCAAAATCTTATACGCTTAAACTCTATTCTTTAATCAGTAAATCTACCCTTTGGATTCAAATGCACCAAAGAGGGATGACAATTTCCGATAACAACGGCAATCAACAATCTGCAGCCAATGCCAAACTACTATTACAAGAGATTATTGGAATGGATGTGCCATTAGAACATTTAGCTTATTGGTTGAAAGGCCAGCCAGCAATTAATGCAGATTATCAAGTGGGTACCAACCATTTACTTGGTGCATTTACTTATCATGTGGATGGCTCTCAATGGACAGCAGATTATCTCACTTATCACTCAAACAATTCGATGCCTGAAAATATTCTGCTAAAAAATGACAGCACGAAACAAACTCTAAAAGTTCGCGTGGATGAGTGGATTTACTAATGAATACATTAATGAAATCACATCAATTTTCTACCGCACTTTGTCAAAATACAACAGAATCAAATGGGCAGCCATTACGCTTCCCTAGCCCAGCCAAACTGAATTTATTTCTTTATATCAATGGAAAATTGCCGAACGGCTATCATGAATTACAAACGATTTTCCAATTTTTAGATTTTGGCGATTGGTTAGACATTAGTATTCGGGAACAAGATAATCAAATTGTTTTAACGCCAGAAATTCCAAATCTAAAAACGGAAAATAATCTAATTTATCGAGCCGCAAAACTTTTACAAGAAAAAGCCAATATTCAATTGGGTGCAAATATTCATTTAGATAAAATTCTTCCAATGGGAGGCGGTGTTGGTGGCGGTTCATCCAATGCAGCAACCGCATTAGTCGCTTTAAATTATTTATGGCAAGCCAATTTATCCATTGATGAACTAGCAAAATTGGGATTAACATTAGGCGCGGATGTGCCAATATTTGTACATGGACACGCAGCTTTTGCTGAAGGCGTCGGGGAAAAAATCACTTATTGTGAACCTGCCGAAAAATGGTTTGTTATATTAAAATCCGATGATTCAATATCGACGGCTGTCATCTTTCAAGATCCAAATTTACCACGTAATACACCGAAAAAATCCCTTGAACAACTTTTGAGTGAATCTTATAAAAACGATTGCGAAAAAGTTGTGGTAAATCATTATTCAAACGTTGAAAAAGCGTTAAACTGGTTGCTACAATATGCGCCGGCAAGACTAACAGGAACGGGAGCTTGTGTTTTTGCTGAATTTGATAATGAAGCAGAAGCGCAAGCGGTATTGAGACAAAAACCAGAAGCATTTTTTGGCTTTGTTGCGAAAGGACTCAATGTTTCTCCCTTGCACGCAATGTTGAAGCAGCTATCATCAATTTATATTCATCGACAATCTAAACCTGAGGTTTTATAAAATGCCTGACATTAAACTCTTCGCGGGTAATGCAACACCTGAACTTGCAAAACGTATTTCTGAACGTTTATATATTTCACTAGGCGATGCGACGGTCGCACGTTTCAGCGATGGAGAAATTCAAGTTCAAATCAATGAAAATGTGCGTGGTGCGGATGTATTTATCATCCAATCAACTTGTGCGCCGACTAATGATAACTTGATGGAATTGGTTGTGATGGTTGATGCGTTACGTCGTGCATCTGCTGGTCGTATTACTGCCGTGATTCCTTATTTCGGCTATGCTCGCCAAGATCGTCGTGTTCGTTCTGCTCGTGTGCCTATTACCGCTAAAGTTGTGGCAGATTTACTTTCAATTGTTGGTATTGACCGTGTCTTAACCTGTGACCTACACGCAGAACAAATCCAAGGTTTCTTTGATGTTCCCGTAGACAACGTATTTGGTTCGCCAGTTTTAATTCACGATATTTTGAAAAAATCTGATCTTGAAAATCCAATTGTTGTTTCCCCTGATATTGGCGGCGTTGTGCGTGCTCGCGCTGTCGCTAAATTATTAAACGATACGGATATGGCTATTATTGACAAACGTCGCCCTCGTGCAAATGTAGCACAAGTGATGCATATTATCGGTGATATTGCAGACCGTGATTGTATTTTGGTAGATGATATGATTGATACTGGCGGTACGCTTTGTAAAGCGGCTGAAGCATTAAAAGAACGTGGTGCAAAACGTGTATTTGCTTATGCAACTCACGCCGTTTTCTCTGGTGCAGCAGCCAAAAACTTAGCCAGCGATGCCATTGATGAAGTTGTTGTTACCGATACTATTCCTCTATCAGAAGAAATGAAAGCAATCGGTAAAGTCCGTGTATTAACACTTTCTTCTATGTTAGCAGAAGCCATTCGCCGAATTAGCAACGAAGAATCTATTTCTGCGATGTTTAACTAAATTAAAATTTCAATAAGAAATACCGCACTTTTATTGCCAAAGTGCGGTATTTTTTTATTTACTTTATTTAACTGTATCTACTTTATTCAACCGTTACACGAGCAAATTTTCGTTTACCCACTTGGTAAACATTTGTGCCTTTTGGTGCATTGTCTTTCACGTTATCTACTTTTTCGCCGTTGATTTTCACTCCGCCTTGTTGAGCAGAACGAATTGCTTCGGAAGTAGACGGAACAAGTCCCGCTTCTTTTAATAAAGTAGCTAAACCAATTTCGCCAGAGAACGTAAATTCAGGCATTTCATCAGGTATCGCGCCTTTTTGGAAACGATTAATAAATTCCTGTTCTGCGGCGTTTGCTGCCTCTTCATTGTGGAAACGTGCAATTAATTCTTTTGCTAGTAAGATTTTTACATCACGAGGATTTTTGCCGTTTTCTACTTCCGATTTTAATTGTGCAATTTCGCTTAATGGACGGAATGAAAGAAGGTTATACCAATCCCACATGAGTTCATCAGAAATAGACATCACTTTACCGAACATATCGCTTGGTGCTTCCGTTACGCCGATATAGTTACCAAGTGATTTGGACATTTTTTTCTCGCCGTCTAAGCCAACCAGTAATGGAAGTGTAATCGCAACCTGTGGTTTTTTGCCTGCTGATTTTTGTAATTCACGACCAACAAGTAAGTTGAATTTTTGGTCTGTACCGCCTAGTTCCACATCTGCATCTAATGCAACAGAATCATAGCCTTGCAGTAATGGATAAATAAATTCATGGATGGCAATGGGTTGATTGTTGCCAAAGCGTTTTTTGAAGTCGTCGCGTTCAAGCATACGTGCAACCGTATAGTTGCTTGCAAGGCGAATCATACCTTCTGTACCAAGTTTGCTTAACCATTCAGAGTTGAAGACGATTTTGGTTTTTTGTGGATCGAGAATTTTATAAATTTGCTCTTTATAGGTTTCCGCATTACGCAATACATCTTCACGGCTAAGTGGAGGACGAGTCGCATTTTTGCCCGATGGATCGCCCACCATTCCAGTAAAATCGCCAATTAAGAAATAGACTTCATGACCGAGTTGTTGAAATTGACGTAATTTGTTTAATACAACAGTATGTCCTAAATGAATATCTGGTGCGGTTGGATCTGCGCCTAATTTTACTTTTAATGGGCGATTTTCTTTCAGTTTTTCGATTAAATCCGCTTCTGAAAGGATTTCATCAGTACCACGCTTTAGTTCTGCGAGAACGGTATTAATGTCAGTCATTATTATTTCCTAAATTATGTTTTAAAAAGTTTTATTATAGGGATTCTTAGCGATTTGTGAATAAAAAAAACGCCTATTTGTGGGGAAATAGGCGGGAATGTTGGAGTGATTATCTAATATTGTTGTTGGAATGATTAGATGATAATTGTTATCAATAACATTGTCAATAAATAAATGAAAATAATTCTCAAAAAAATATTATTTTATATATGGCACCGATTCTGTCAAAGAAAGTGCAGTAGGAATTTCATTAGAAATTTCAAATTGTCCCGCATAAGCATAGCCTTCAACGCCTTGTTCCATTGCTTCTTTTAATAAGCGATCATATTCAGGATCGATATATTCTGCGATTTTGAAACGATCAAACCCATTATGTAACCCAGCAAATAGCACCACTGCTCTATGACCTTGTTTTTTCATTGCGAGTAATTCACGAACGTGTTTTTGTCCACGCGTAGTAACCGCATCGGGGAACATACCTAAATTACCTTTTACAAGCGTGATTGATTTCACTTCTACATAACAATCAGGCAAACCCTCGCCTTTTAGTAAGAAATCAATTCGGCTATTTTCTTCGCCGTATTTCACTTCAGGATAAATTTCATCATACATTGCTAATTCTTTGATTTGTTTATTTTGCAATGCTTCAAAGACAAGCTGATTAGAACGATGCGTATTGATACAGCAAAGTTGCCCATTTTCAAGTTGAGTGAGTTCCCAAGAATGGGGATATTTGCGGGTTTGGCTATCAGAATGTGAATACCAAATGGTATCGCCTTTTTCACCGCAGCCAGTCATCGCACCTGTATTGGCGCAATGAATTGTCATCACATCACCAGTTGGCAATTCAATATCCGCAAGAAAGCGTTTGTAACGACGAATTAATTTTGCCGATTGTAAAGCTGGAAGTTGCATAAAGTTCCTTATTTAAGTTTTTCTAAACGTTGTAAAATAGCGTTGTCGTTCATAGCTTGCATTTTTTTCATTCTCAAAGAAAGTAAGAATGCCGCAAAAGTGAGCGAGACCACAAAAGCAATCCAGAAACCTTTCGCATCAATATGTGGCACAAGCCAATCTGTACGACCTAGCGTATAACCAAGTGGCACACCAATTACCCAATAAGAGAAAAGAGTAATATATAAAATCATTTTGGTATCTTTATAGCCACGTAAAATGCCACCAACCACCATTTGGATAGTGTCTGAAAATTGATAAAGTGCGGCAAATAATAATAGATTTGCTGCCATGGCGATGACAATTTCATCGGTTACGAAAATAGAGGCAATTTCATAACGGAAGAAAATCGTAATTAATGCAGTAATAATCGTCACCGTTAGCCCTAATAATAATGCGGCATAGCCAATTTTCTTCGCATTTTGTGGTGAACCTGTACCCAACGCTTGTCCAACTAGAATCGTCGCTGCCATACCAATCGACATAGGGAACATAAAAATAAAAGAACTGGTATTCAATGTGATTTGATGGCTTGCGACAATAGTTGCACCCAGCGGAGAAAGCATTAAAGACGTAAGTGCAAATAACGCCACTTCGCAACAAATTGCAATGGCAATGGGTAATCCTAAACGCAGTAATTTTTTAAGTGTTTTCAGATTTGGCATTTCGATTAATTGGCTAAATACTTTTAGTGAACGTTCTTGAGCATTCGTATAGGAATAAAAAATCATCATTAAGCACATTGCCCAGTTCACAATAGCTGTTGCAATACCACAGCCCACCGCACCAAAAGCAGGTATGCCAAATTTTCCATAAATAAAAATGTAATTAAGTGGAATATTAATTAGCAAACCTAAAAAGGTAATGACCATCGCAGGCTTAGTTTTAGCAATACCATCATTTAAACAGCGAAAATTAATCAGCATCAAATAGGCTGGCAATCCCCACAACATCGCATGTAAATAATCCCGTGCTAAATCTGACATTTTGCTTTCCATTTGCATATATTGCAGCGGAATTTCACAGAAATAAATCAGCAAACCTAAAGGAATACTCACGCCTAACACAAGCCAAATGCCTTGGCGAACTTGATGGGCAATGCGATGGCGTTGGCCTGAACCATTCAAATAAGAAATTGTAGGCGGCAATGCCAACAATAAACCTTGCCCAAAAAGCATCAATGGCATCCAAATTGAAGCACCAATAGAAATGGCTGCCATATCAGTGGAACTCACACGACCCGCCATAATGGTATCCGCTAATCCCATTGAGTTTTGTGCGATTTGTGCTAATAAAATAGGCAAGGAAATTTTAATCAAATTTTTAATATCAGCGTGGTATTGAGATAAAAGACGAAAATTCATAAATTTGATATACTGCTAAAAATTTTTAGAAAAGGAAAAAATTATGTTTACTGGAATTGTACAAGGCACCGCCCCCATCCACTCCATTAAAGAGAAGGCTAATTTTAGAACACAAGTGGTAAAATTACTACCTGAAATGCGTAAAGATCTGGAAATTGGCGCATCAATAGCAAATAACGGCGTATGTTTAACTGTAACTGAAATCAATGGCGATCTGGTTAGCTTTGATCTGATGCAAGAAACTTTAAAAATTACAAATCTCGGCACAGTAAAAGTGGGCGATTATGTGAATATCGAACGTGCTATGCAAATGGGAACGGAAATTGGCGGACATTTATTATCTGGTCATATTTATTGCACCGCAAAAATTTCAGATATTATCGCTAGTGAAAATAACCGACAAATTTGGTTCGAGCTACCAAACGCAAATGTAATGAAATACATTTTAACGAAAGGATTTGTTGCGGTAGATGGCATTAGTCTCACTATTGGGGAAGTAAAAGGCACGCAATTCTGTGTGAATTTAATCCCTGAAACTTTGCAACGAACCTTAATGGGGCAGCGTAAAGTAGGCGATATTGTGAATATTGAAATCGATCCTCAAACGCAAGCTATTGTAGATACTGTAGAAAATTATTTGCAGTCAAAAAATTTTTAGTTCATTTAAAAATATTAAGCAATTGAATAAAGTGAGAATAGGCATAAAGCCTATTCTCACATCATTAAGTGTTACTGCAACGCTTTCTCAATTTTTTCAAATAAATCTTTTGAAAGATTTTCTACAATACTTAGGCGTTCTAAAGCACGTTTCATCAGCGTTTGGCGTTGAGCATCAAAGCGAGAAAATCGAATTAATGGCTCGATTAAACGCGCAGCCACTTGTGGATTACTTTCATTTAAACGGATTAACACATCCGTTAAGAAACGATAGCCAGAACCGCTTACGTTGTGAAATGCTTTTAAATTGTGATTTGCAAAACTACCCACTAATGAACGTAAACGGTTTGGATTATTAAAATTAAAACTTGGGTGATCCATTAATAACTGAATAATTTCCAACACATTTTCATCTGGGCGAGTGGCTTGTAATGCAAACCATTTATCCATCACTAATCCATCCTGTTGCCATTTTTGTTCAAAATCAGTTAATAACGCATCTCTGCAAGGTAATGCCGCTTTAGTTGCAACACTTAATGCTGCCAATGTATCTGTCATATTATTCGCATTATTATAGTGTTTTTGCACTAAGTTGTTACCCAAATTCGTATAAGCCAAATAAGTTAAGCAAAGATTACGCATTGCACGCAAGGCGATGTCTTGTTGCGTAACTTGATAATCATCAAGACGTATATGGGTATAAACACGCAAGAAATCATCTTTTAACGATTCTGCAATTTGCGCTTGCATAAATGCTCTTGCGGCTGAAATACCATCAGGATCGATGGTTTTGAAACCTTCCGCAAATTCCATTTCTTTCGGCAGCGTGAGAATTAATGTTGCCAGTTCAATATCTTTCTCATAATGGTTCAGAACATAAGAAAGTGCGGTCAAAATTTCAGGCGAAATTTCTAGTTCCTCGCCTTGTTGGAAACGCACAACATTACGACGTAATTCTTGCGCAAATAGCATTTGTGCCGCATCCCAACGGATAAATTGATTGTCTGCAAATTTCAGCAAGCCTAATAACTGTTCCGTTTTATAATCATAATCCAGTTTTACTGGCGCAGAAAAATCACATAATAATGCTGGAATTGGGCGACCATAAATGCCATGAAACTCAAAGACTTGGTCTTTTTCAGTGACATTTAATACATCACTCAACAATTCGCCATTATGTTGTAACATTTGTTTCGTGCCATTCGCATCATAAAGCGCGATTTTTAATGGAATATGTAAATTCACTTTTTCCATTTGATCTGCGGTTGGCGGTGTAGATTGTGAAACCGTTAAACGATAAGTATGTGTTTTTTCGTCATAAGCATCACTAATCAATAATTCTGGTGTACCCGATTGGCTATACCAACGGCGGAACTGGTTTAAATCGAGGTTATTAACACGTTCCATCGCAGAAACAAAGTCTTCACAGGTTGCCGCTTTGCCATCATTTTCAGCAATATAAAGTTGCATCCCTTTTTGGAAACCTTGTTCCCCTAATAAGGTATGCAACATACGAATGACTTCCGCCCCTTTTTCATATACGGTTACGGTATAAAAATTATTCATTTCAATCACTTTTTCAGGGCGAATTGGGTGTGACATTGGGCTTGCATCTTCGGCAAACTGCACTGTGCGTAAAAATTTCACATTATTAATACGATTCACTGCACGCGAACCTGTATCTGAAGAAAACTCTTGATCACGGAAAACCGTTAAGCCTTCTTTCAAACTTAATTGGAACCAATCACGGCAAGTCACACGATTGCCTGTCCAGTTATGGAAATATTCATGAGCAATTACACTTTCAATGGCAAGATAATCTTCATCTGTTGCCGTTTGTGGATTGGCCAACACAAATTTAGAGTTAAAGATATTTAACCCTTTATTTTCCATTGCGCCCATATTGAAGAAGTCCACTGCAACGATCATGTAAATATCGAGGTCATATTCTAAATTAAAGCGATCTTCATCCCATTTCATCGCTTTTTTCAGACTTTCCATTGCCCAGCTTGCACGGTTAAGATTCCCGCGATCTACATAAAGCTCTAACGCAACTTCTCGCCCACTTTTGGTAATGAATTTATCTTGTAATAAATCAAAATCCCCTGCCACTAAAGCAAATAAATAGCTTGGTTTTGGGAATGGGTCATTCCATTCCACCCAATGACGACCATCTTCTAATTCGCCACTTGCAATGCGATTGCCATTAGAAAGTAAGAATGGATATTTGCTTTTGTCCGCCGTAATTTTGGTTGTATAGCGCGCCAATACATCTGGACGGTCAAGCATATAAGTGATTTGACGGAAACCTTCCGCCTCACATTGCGTACAAATACCTTCGCCAGACTGATATAGCCCTTGTAATGACGTATTTTCAGCTGGTACAAGGAAAGTCACAATTTCAAGCTCAAATTCTTCCGCACTTTTGCCTTTTAAATCGAGCGTTAAACTCTCGCCATCTTGTTGATAGGCAGAAAATGGCTCACCATTAAATTTAATAGAGGAAAACTGGAAACTATGCCCATCTAAACGTAAAGAAGTCGCTTCATCATTTAAGCGTTGGAATTTTGTGGTTGCGGTTACCACAGTATGTTTAGGATCAAGTTGAAAATCTAAATAAATGTCTGTGACCGTAAAATCTGGTTGTTTGTAATCTTTTCTATATTTTGCTTTGGCTAACATAATTTGACCTATTCTTATAAAAATTGTGCTTAGGATAAAATTTTATCCTTAAAGTTGCAATGGTATTTTCCTATAAAAGCCATTTGGCAAACGTTTGCTTGATATATGTAATCTATGCTATTCTACGCCACGTTTTTAATTAGTTGTAGGGTGGGCTTCAGCCCACCTTTGTTATGGCTAAATGGATAAAAAACGGTGGGCTAAATGGATAAAAAACGGTGAGCTAAATGAATAAAAACGGTGGGCTAAAGCCCACCCTACGATCTATTTTAAAGCACCGCCTTTATATTCCACCCTACATTATTATTGATATGACATTGTGAAAGTGGCGGCGGCTTTGACTTTTCCTTCGGTTAAGGTGCCTCTTGTTGGGTCTTTTACGTAATAGACTTTGAAAGTTTCATCCGCACTTTGACCGCCACCTGCAGAGGTTGGTTGATTTTTTAATTCAAATTGTCCAGCATTCGCCATTTGAGGAGAATCTTGTCCATATTTAACCGAATCGCCATTACCACTATCACGTTTGATTCTTAAGCTAACGCCTTTGGCTTGTCCGTTGCCTGTTTGTGTTTTGAGTAAGTCGCTTGAACCGTCATTGACAGTGTCTTGTTCGCCTTTGAAAGTAATCATTACACGAGGGAATAACCATTGGCGGTTTATTTGGTTTTCTGTTTTATTGCAAGATACTCTTAGTCTAAATTCGCCGCCCTCAATTTCATTTTTGTTATCAAATTCGCTTTTTTTGACTGGTTTTAGTGTAACTGAACTTGGATTTATTGCATTACTAGTTACGAAACATTCACGTATTTTTTCAAATAACTGAACTTGAGGTGTTTTTAATCGAACATTAATTTGCCCTTCATCTCTTATTACAAATGTTATGTTTTTTGGTTTGATGTCAAGAGGTAATAACTTAATGTAACCCAAATTTAAATTTATTTGTGGAATTATTTTATTCTTTCTAGGATTTTCAAGAAGATGTAATCTAGCACGAAGCAGAAAAACAATTGATACAGAATCGCCAAAATATAATTTAATACCACCTATATGTGCAAAACCAGTATTATCAAAATTTAAAGTAGGTAAGTAAGCACTATTACTTTGATGTTGCATGTCTAGTTGAAAAGATACGCCTAATTCTGGATGTTCTTTAAGCTTAAAAATAGTATCTCCAGAATCACTAAATTGATCAGTTTTAGTTAATTTACTTTGATTAAGATAAAAACCCAACGATAAATCTATTGGAGCACAATTAACACAAGTAAGACCTCTAAAACCATAGCCTGAATCCCCTGTTATGTTAGTGTTAATCCAGTTTGTTAAATTAAATGGACTAATTGAACCGCCTGCAACGTTGTTACTATAAAAAGTATTATTCTTAGGATTATCACGAACTCTAGAGAAAAAAATGATCGATGGTTGTGTAGATGTTGCGACTAAATCAGAGCTGCCTTTAAATGTAAAATATTTTTTTGTTCCGTAAATTCTATCACTTCCTTGAGCCTGATTCGGAGCCGCCATTGCTGGATATGCGGAAAAAAGAAATAATAGCACCATAAGATATGGTAAAAGAGAGAGATGGAGCGGGCTTGATTTTAATGTTTTCATTTTATTTGCCTATTAAAAATTACTTATACTGCACTTGAAAAGTTGCAGTGGCTTCAACGTCGCCTGCGGTGGCGGCACCTGTGGCGTAATAACGTGCGAAGTAGTCAAAACGGGGTTGAATAACTGTGCCGTTTTGATCTTTGCCTGTGTCGGGGGCTTTTTCGCTGTTGGCTTGGCTGCCATCCACCTTGATAGGCGTGCCTGTGCCATTGGCTTTGACAATTTGAATGCCCACGTTGGTGGCTTTGCCGCTGCCTATCTTATTGGAAAGATAAGATTGCCCTTTTGTTGCACCGTTAAATAACAGGGCGGATTTTCCTACATCAACTTCCTTGCATTCTTTTAACGTGATGGAAAAAGGCACGGATGCAGCTGTTTGCCCTGCAATGCGTAAATTAGCTTTCCCCACTGTTGGCAAGGTAACGGTGCGATTTTGGCTGTCTGTTTCAATTTTACAAGTGCCATCACTTAAAATCTCCCCTTCAAAGGTCACTCTGCCATCGTAAGCATAAGCAGGCAGTGCCACAATGCAAGCAAGCAGAGCCAGACGATGAAGCCTAAAGCATTTTGAGCCACTATAATTTGATCCACTACAAGAAGCGGTGGATTTTTGATGGAAAAGTGCGGTTAATTTTTTGGGTGTTTTTTGCATAAATCCTCTTCAATTATTCTGCGGTTTTGCATTGAATATCGTGGCTTTGTATTTGTGCGTTATCCAAATCAACCTGATATTGGAAACGACATTGTTCGCTTTCTCGCTCGCCCCATTTGACGATTAACTCGCCTTTTGGCTGGGTAAGTTTATTAGCGAAAAGCACGCCCCCTTGCACCACATCGCCCACAAATGCCCCTTCGCTATCTTGTGCGGTGGATGCCATTGGCACTGGCTCGCCATTTGGCAAAGTGAGGTTAAATAGCACCATTGTGTTTTTGCCCGTACGGAAATCCACTAAGCTAATTGAATTTGCACGAGGAATGATTTGGCGTTCAGTGGCTTCAAATTCCACATTCGCCTCAGCATCAGATGGATTGATACCGATATAATTGATTTCATACGGGCTGGTGTAAGGCATAACCGCATTGCCGAAATAATCAAGGCTAACATTGGCACCTGATTCCACTTTTGCCCCTGCGGCATCTTTGGCGTGAATAATGGCAAAACTTTCGCCAACAGGTTGGCTTAAGGTAATACCGTGTTTGTGCGCCACGACAGCACCGCTTGCGCCCAGTGAGATGGAGCGATTTTTGAGGCTGTCACGTGAATAAGAAGCACGGTAACTACCAATGCTATTGTTATGTGCAAGATTTGCGTCATAACTGCGATAGCCTTGATTATTACGTGAAGCGTTAATGCCATAACTCCATTGATGACGTTCACCAAAAGAGCCATTTACGCCAAGTCGTTGGTTAATATCGTTACCACTGCGAGAATAACTACTATCTGCAGAATGGTTATCGCCTAATGGCAGACTGAGACTCAAATAAATGCTGTTGTCACGTTTGCCCGTTTCTTTATCAATACTCTGTGAGAGGTTTACAGAGTAATTGAGAATGTGGAAGCTGTTTGAATAGGCAACTTGATATTGCGTATTCGTACCACGTTTTTCCCAATAATTATAGGTTTGTCCTGAAAGATAGAGATTTCCCCAATTCCCCAGACTTTGGCTTAAACTCACTTGAAACTGATTTTTTGGGCGGTAAATTTCAGGCAAATACGCACCGCTAAATTGTCTGAAAGTGCGGTTAAGACCAATGGTGTCGCTTAAGGTGTAAAAATCCCGTGAAGAATAGCGATAGGCTGCCAACGTGATATTGGTGCCACTTTCATTGAAGTTAATACTATAACTACCGTGCAAGCTGTAGCCGTTTTTGCTCACATTTTTTAGCGGAAATTCAGCGTGCGACCAAGTGGTATCAGCAGAAAACGCCCCAATCGGCGTATTTAAACCAAAACCAAATAGCCCTGCACGATAATGACGTGTATAAAGCAGGCTTGAATTCAGCGTGAGATGATTAGTTAAACCATATTGCAACACGCCTTGTAACACACGTTCATCAAAGGTGCGGCTGTCAATTCGATAACGTCCGCCAGCTAATTGATAACGCAAATGCCCCACACGCATTAACGGGGCAAGATTAGAAAACGGCACAATAAATGACCGCACTTTACCATCACTTTCTTGGATTTCCACCGTTAAATCGCCGCTATAACCGCTGGCATACAAATCGTTAATCACGAAAGGCCCTGCGGGAACGGTGATTTGATAAATCGTATAGCCATTTTGTTTGATGCTGACTTTGGCGTTTGTGTTTGCCACGCCACGCACCACTGGGGCAAAACCACGTTGTGATGGGGCAAGCATTCTATCATCAGAGGCAATACGCAAACCACGCATACCAAAATTTTCGCCAATGCGGGCAGTGCTGAAAAAATCCCCAACAGTGACATTGCCACGAAGCAGGGCGAAATCTCGTTGTAAATAGGTATCGCCACGTTCGTAATGATTTTTGCCCTTATCAGTAAAACCCGAGCTACTTTGGTTTTCAAAACGGCTAAAACTACCGCTATGACGCAATGCCCAGTTGCCAAAATTTACGCCACTACGCAAGCCCACATACAAACTTTCGGATTTTACTTCGGGATTACCAGAACGATAATAGTTGATATCGTAATTTGCAAAAGCAGCATTGGTGCCAGTTTGCCAGCGAGATGGCGCAATATAGCCTCTTGGTCGGCGAATAGTGAGAGCTTGAGGGAGCTCAAGTTTCAATTTCATTTCGCCGCTTTGATATTCAAAAGTACCTTTAGGAATGGCATCAGAAGCAAAGACACAAGTGTCATCTTCTGCATTGGGCGATTTCACAATGGCTTCATCCATCAAATCCAGTATTTCTTGAAGTTTAGGCGTAAAGCATAATTCTGCCCGACCTGTGGCAGGATTATCAGCAAAAATAATATCGCTTTCGCCTTTTTCTTCATTATTCACATAGATTTGAGCTTCATAACGCCCTGGTAACACGGCATTTTTTACATTAAATCGGGCAAAATCAACGCCCAACACCGAACCATCTCCCCAAAGAGAGGCATCAAATTGATCTTCCGCCCACGCTAAAGGATTTGCCAATAGCAGTGAACAAGCAAACGCAATTTTATTTAAGGGAAAAATTTTTGTTTTCACAGATTAATCATTCTTTGTGGTTGTAGGATGGGTTTCAGCCCACCTTTGTTATGGTTAATCGGTGGGCTAAAGCCCACCCTACACTAGTTCGTTATTATTGAGCGATGGCTTCGCCTTCTTGGTCGGCACCGTAATCATTAACCAACACCCATTTCAACTTATCGCCAGAACGCACGCCCTTGGCTTCAAATACCGCTTGAGAAAAAGGGGCAACCATTTTGACATTTTTCGCAGGTTTATTTTGATGTAACAAACCAATGTAGTTCATATAATAAGGTGTTTGATTATCCACCAACACCCCTTCAGGCGTGGCTTTAAACACCACTTTTTTCATTGCATCAAAAGAATCCATCGAGAGTTTCGCAGGGCGATAAAACAACTTCAAACGTGAACGAATGGCAATTTGCATAAAACTGCCGTGTTTTGCCAGAAATTCCGCATCAGGTTTCGGCGGAATATCTAACAAATTAAAATAAAATAGGCTTTCGCGATCATCAGGCAAAGGCTCGCCGCCTGTGAACGTAATCCGCAAACTTTGCCCTGATTTTGCTTCCACTCGAGCAACAGGCGGCGTAATCACAAAAGGGGTTTTGGTGTATTTTGGATCGGCATTTGGATTGCCATTATCAATCCAGGCTTGCACCAAGGCTGCCGAATCATCATTGTTTTCTAACTTCACGATAACATTTTTTTGCCCAGCGGGATAAATCACTCTTGTGCCAGTGATAATCACATTTGCATTGGCTGAAAATGCACAAAGTGCAGTAAAAAATAAAAGTGTTTTTTTAAACATTGTTTTCCCCATTTCAACATAATTAAATCCGTAAACTGGGCTAAGCCCATATTTATCCTTATTCATTTCCCCATAGGCGGGGCTTACGCCCACCCTACAAATCTTTTTTATATGCCTCTATGTGGGCAAAAACCTAGCCTACAGCAAATTAATTCAAAATAAAATATGAAATTTTTCAAAAAGGGCTTTAGTTATATATAATGGAATCGTTTTTTACTTTTTTTGGAAAAACAAATCTTGCTGTTTATTAAGGCTTTAGCATTTTGATAAACGGTTTATATTAATCTTTTGCCTTATTTATGAGGCGCAAACCTCTTTTATGGAGCAATTTATTATGAAAAAAACACTTCTTGGTAGCTTAATTTTATTGGCATTTGCGGGAAATGTGCAGGCGGCAGCTAATGCAGAAACCTCTGGTAAAGTTACTTTCTTTGGCAAGGTTGTTGAAAATACTTGTAAAGTGAAAACAGAAAATAGAGATATGAGCGTTGTATTAAACGATGTAGGTAAATCCCATTTCAAAAACAAGGGGGATACCGCAATGCCAACGCCTTTTACGATTACATTGACTGATTGTGCTACAGTTGGAGTTGGAGATACGAAAGCGAAGAAAGTCGGGGTTTATTTCTATTCTTGGAAGAATGCGGATAAGGAAAATGCCTATACATTAAAAAATACACATATGAGTGCTGATAAAGCGAATAACGTTAATATTCAGCTTTTTAAAGATAATGGTGTAGAACCAATTAAAGTGGTAGGTAAGGAAACTAATGATTTTACTCATAACAGTTCTGCAAACTCAACTAAGCCGACTGAAAATCATATTTCAGCTAGTACTGATTTAACTGCTACTGCTGAGATCCCTCTCCACTTTATAGCTCAATATTATTCAACTGACAGTAGTGTTACAGCAGGTAAAGTACAAACTTCTGTTGATTTCCAAATTGCTTACGAATAATTCCTAATGTAACGCAATCTAAGCCCACGCATTTGTTATATCCCGCGTGGGCTTACGCCCACGCTACGTGATGAAAGAAAATGTAAATACGTTTTGTTATCTTAAACTTGGTTTTTCACGAAAAATTTTTTCTTGAATCGCTTCCGTAACAAAAGCATTAAGAGAACGATCGCCTGCTATGATCGTAGCTTCTCTATGCAATTCCTCGCCAATTCGTACATTAAATACACCTTTAAAAGGCTTATTCGGTTCTTTACCTAATTCCAAACAATCTTGTAAATATAAATCAACAGATTGACGAAATTCTTTTTCTAGCTCAGATAATGAATCTGCTTCGTAAGTCACTAAATCACGAATGTAAGCAAGTTTGCCAAATAATATATTGTTTTCTAAATCCGCCTCAATCGTGCCAACATAACCTTTATAATTTAATAACTTCATAGAATACCTACCTGTTTTAATGATTCTTTCACTGACTTTAAAGCACCGCCTTTAATATAATTTTCAGGGTGGGGCTTGTGTAACAAAATCGTATGTTCGAGTGTTCTATTATAAAATCTCACTCGAGAGCCTGCCATTTCTCGCTTTTCATAACCTTGTTGAGCTAACAAAGAAACTAATTCATTCCAATTAAATGTAGATTTTGATTGTGCGAGCTTATCTAATAATTTTTCAGTTCGTCCCATATAAACTATCGCCCATTAATTTGGTATCAAGTATAGTTACTAAAATTTAAAAATCAAATAATTATAAAATAATCCCCATTAATACTTACATAAATAGCAAACGTTTGCTCAATATATGTAATCTATGCTATTCTACGCCACGTTTTTAATTAGAAAATTGAGAAAATAGCATGTCAAACACTGCACAAATTGCCGTTGTAATGGGTTCCAACAGCGATTGGGCTACCATGCAAGAGGCAACTCAGATTTTAGATGAATTAAAAGTACCTTATCATGTGGAAGTCGTCTCTGCTCATCGTACGCCTGATAAACTTTTTGAATTTGCCGAAAATGCACAAAAAAATGGCTGCAAAGTAATTATTGCTGGGGCAGGCGGTGCGGCACATTTACCAGGTATGATCGCAGCGAAAACCCTTGTGCCAGTGCTGGGCGTGCCAGTAAAAAGTTCTATGTTAAGTGGCGTAGATAGCCTTTATTCAATTGTGCAAATGCCAAAAGGGATTCCAGTCGGAACATTAGCAATTGGCCCTGCGGGTGCCGCAAATGCTGGATTGTTAGCCGCACAAATTCTAGCAAGTTGGGATGCAGAATTATTTTCACGCTTGCAATCTTTCCGTGAAAGCCAAACTCGTGCTGTACTGGACAATCCCGATCCACGCACATAAAAATATCTTCAGATCTGACCGCACTTTTAAAGTGCGGTTGTTTTTTTCGTAAATTTAACGAGAAATATTATGCAAAACTCCACCTTATACCCAACGGTTTATGTACTTGGCAACGGACAACTCGGCAGAATGTTAGGTTACGCTGGCGCACCTTTAGATATTTATGTTGAACCCTTAGCCTTCAATGTGCCAGTTTTTGACTTACCTGAAAATGCGATCATCACGGCGGAAATTGAACGCTGGGAAAAAACGCCTTTGACTGAATTACTCGGCAATCATAAAAACTTCGTCAATCAACATGTATTTGGATTATTGGCAGATCGTTTTACTCAAAAATCCTTACTTGATGAACTCAATCTTTCGACCTCGCCTTGGTGTTTATTAAAAGATAAAACGCAATGGAATGATATTTTCCAAACTGTTGGCGAGAAAGTTGTCGTCAAACGTAGAACAGGCGGATATGATGGGCGTGGTCAATGGATTATCAGCGATGAAAATAAAGCGGACATCACCGATGACTTATTTGGTGAAGTGATCGCAGAAAAATTTATTCCTTTTGATTATGAAATTTCTATTGTAGGCGCAAGATTTAAAAATGGCGAAAAGCGTTTTTATCCCGTTACGCATAACCTGCAACAAAACGGTATTTTGCGTTACAGTGTGGTTGATAGTGCATTTCCTCAACAATCCGCACAACAAAAACAAGCTGAAACAATGCTCGGCAAAATTATGGATAAATTAGGCTATGTGGGTGTCATGGCAATGGAATGTTTTGTTGTAGGCGACAAATTACTGATTAACGAACTTGCACCTCGCGTACATAACAGTGGGCATTGGACACAACTGGGATGTGCTATTAGTCAATTTGAATTACATTTACGCACGCTACTTGGTTTGCCAACACCTGAATTACAAACATTCTCCCCAAGTGTGATGGTGAATTTAGTCGGCACAAACCATAATCCCAAATGGCTTAATATACCTTTTGCACAACTTCATTGGTACGGTAAAGAAGTGAGGGCTGGGCGTAAGGTTGGGCATATCAATCTTTCCCATCCTAATAAAGCGGTCATTATTCAACAATTAGAAAAACTTCGCTCTGAGTTACCCGAAGATTATCAATCGGGATTAAATTGGGCGATTGAAAAACTAAAATAATGTAAAAAATGACCGCACTTTTTGATGAATATTTAAAAATATCAAAGTGCGGTTAATTTTTATAAAAATCTTTCTTGATAAAATAAAACGGCTGAAGTATAAAATTATCCACCACACAACTGATACATAAGGAAAAGCTATGTTTGAACATATCAAAGCGGCACCAGCCGATCCAATCTTAGGCTTAGGCGAAGCATTCAAATCCGAAACTCGCGAAAATAAAATTAACTTGGGCATTGGCGTTTATAAAGATGCGCAAGGCACAACCCCCATTATGCGTGCCGTGAAAGAAGCAGAAAAACGCTTATTTGATAAGGAAAAAACGAAAAATTATCTGACTATTGATGGTATTGCTGATTATAACGAACAAACAAAAGCGTTACTTTTCGGTAAAGATTCTGAAGTCATCAAATCTAATCGTGCGAGAACAGTACAAAGTTTAGGCGGAACAGGCGCATTACGCATTGCGGCAGAATTTATTAAACGTCAAACTAAAGCACAAAATGTTTGGATCAGCACCCCAACTTGGCCAAACCACAATGCCATTTTCAATGCCGTCGGTATGACAATTCGTGAATATCGTTATTATGATGCTGAACGCAAAGCCCTTGATTGGGATCATTTACTTGAAGATTTAAGCCAAGCAAGCGAAGGCGATGTGGTGCTTTTACACGGTTGTTGCCATAATCCGACTGGTATTGACCCTACTCCAGAACAATGGCAAGAATTAGCCGCACTTTCGGCGAAAAACGGCTGGTTGCCACTCTTTGACTTTGCTTATCAAGGTTTAGCCAATGGATTAGATGAAGATGCTTATGGCTTGCGTGCTTTTGCGGCAAACCACAAAGAATTGTTAGTAGCAAGTTCATTCTCGAAAAACTTTGGTTTATACAATGAGCGTGTAGGCGCCTTTACTCTTGTGGCTGAAAATGCAGAAATTGCTTCCACCGCTTTAACACAAGTGAAATCAATTATTCGTACACTCTACTCTAACCCAGCATCTCACGGCGGCGCAACTGTAGCAACAGTATTAAATGACACTCAACTTCGCCAAGAGTGGGAAAATGAATTAACTGAAATGCGTGAACGTATCAAAAAAATGCGTCATTTATTCGTTCAGTTATTAAAAGAATATGGTGCAGAACAAGATTTCAGCTTTATCATTGAACAAAACGGTATGTTCTCTTTCAGTGGATTAACAGGGGAACAAGTGGATCGCTTAAAAGAAGAATTTGCCATTTATGCTGTTCGTTCTGGTCGTATCAATGTGGCTGGTATTACTGAAGATAATATTCGCTATTTATGTGAAAGCATTGTGAAAGTGCTTTAATAGGGTTAGAAATAATATATCCTCTAAAATATTGTAAGTAAAAATAAAGCCTTGATTATCAAGGCTTTAATTTTATCTAATCATTAACAAATTCTCGGCAATGGTTCATTTGTTGGTAAATCTAATAATTTCTGTGGCTAATTCGTTAATAAATCCATGATGATGAGATGAAATCAAAATGGGTAAGGAAAGCTCACGCAAAAGTGCGGTCAATTTTTCAGTGTTTTTTCGATCTAATCCATTGGTGGGTTCATCTAATAATAAAATTTTTGGCTGCATCGCTAAGACACCCGCAAATGCGGTGAAATTTTTTTCCCCACCAGATAAGGTATGTACCATACGATCTTTTAAACCTGTGATACCAAGACGTTCTAATTGCTGCTCTGCGATATGATACGCCTGCTCTCTAGGCATATTTTGGTTTAATGGCCCGAAGGCAACATCATCCAACACTGTTGGGCCAAAAAGTTGATCATCGGCATTTTGAAAACAAATACCAATCGTGCCACGAAAGGGTGCAAAATCTTTTTCTTCACGACAAACTTTGCCAAATAATTTAATTTCCCCTTTGGTTACAGGAACAAATCCCAACAAAGCAAGCAGTAAAGTGGTTTTTCCTGAACCAATTTCCCCTTGTACGAAAAGGCGTTTTTGACCTTCCAAGGTAAAACTCAAATCTTGAATAATCGCTCTACCATTGCGTTCTATATAAAGATTATTTACAGCTAACATGTTATTTTTCTCTCTTTTTGCCGAACTGAAAACCACGACATTTTAACGCCATTTGTGCCGTTTCGGCTTTCAATAGGGCATGAATCAATAATAAAGCGACACTTTGAGCCGTCACATAAAGGGTTCGGCGATTAAGCCCAGGACGAAATCCACGAGCTCGCATGGCAATATCCATTTTTTGACGCAGTTCGCCAAGCAGTGCAATGTAACGTACGGTCAGCACAAAAAGTTGAATTAATTTTTCTGGCAAAGGCAATTTACCAATGGCTTGAACAAGTACTGCATCATTAATATTCCACAAAAAAAGCCAAAGAGAAATCAGCAATAAATGAGTCCGTAAACTTAATTTTTCTGCTAATTCGATGCCTTGAAAATTGAGTTCAATGCCATTTTCTCCAATTTGCCAACTTAATGTTGCCCACATTAAAGCAATCAAAATGACTAAAGCAAACCAACGTTTAAGGTAAGGCAAAAAAGATTTTTGACTGAACTGCAGTGAAATAAAAAAGAGAGAAACTGCAAGCACATTAAGGGGGATAAGCCAAGTAAGATCACTCAATCCACTAATGATTAGCCCCCAGATAAACAGATAAATCAACCTAAAGTGCGGTTGAAATAAGCGATGAATTTTCATTAAGAGACATTCTGGGTACGATTCATGACTTCAGGATACATTTTACCAAGCAAGGTAATCACCCCTACGCTGATAATACTATCCAAAATAAATACCGGAAGATGAGAGACTAACAAGAGCCAAACAAGATTCAGATAACTTTTACCACCATCTAACATCAGCACAAAAGAAGCAAGCACGTCTGCCCCGCCAACGCCAATTACGCCAGCACCAATACCGACTAATAAGCGATCTTTTAATGCCATGTGCGGTTGTAAACGAGAACGGAAAAGATAATAAGCGATCACAGCTGATATTGCCATCACGCAAAGATTGACACCTAACACGGCAAATCCACCAAAAGAAAATGACTTGCAATAAAAGTGCGATGAGGAATGCTGGAAAAACGGCCCACCCAAGAAATAAACCAGCCATGCCATTTAAAATTAAATGCACGCTACCAATTCCTACAGGCACATGAATGGTTCCTGCCACAAAAAATGCAGCGGCAAAAAGTGCGGTGAGCGGTAAACGTTCTGATTCTAAACGACGTAACCCCACAGCAATGCCCGCAACAGCAAGCACTGCGCCAGCTAATAAAATAGGCGTATGTAACACGCCTTCAGATAAATGCATTAAATACGTCCTTGTTTAATTTTACGCGCATTACGTAAAGCAATAAGTCCAGCAATACCAACGATATAACCGATTCCACCTAAAATATCATGCAAATAAATTTTATCTTTTAAATGTGCAATATCTTCACGAAGCAGCATTAAATCTGCACCGCTTTGATTTTCGGCAGAGGTATGAGCGGCAACAACCGACGCACGGTGTCCTTCATCGCCTTCCACCACCACTTTTAAGGTTGTGTGTGGCACATCAGCAATAGAAAGCTTAAATGCACCTTGGCGGTCTGTTTTTCCAGTTAAAACGGGATCAGAAACACCTGAGCGGAAAACTTCTAAATAAGTTTCAGCTGCTGGAGTCATATCAGAATAATAGGATTTGCCAGAGAGTGTTTGCCCATCATATTGGGCAAACACATAAAGTGCGTGGGCATAAGCATTCGGGAGATAGCAAGCCGCAAAAAGTGCGGTTAAAAAAGCAAATTTTTTCATCCCAAATCCATATTATTGTGCGTCAAAAGTTAGCATATATTCCACAGTTCGACGATCGTAATCTGCATTATTTGTTACTTTTTCCTCAAACTCTGCCCATACTTTGTTGAAGCCTTTAGTTGGCGTAAATTGAGCGATACCTTTTTCATTAGTTAAATTGAACGGTGCATCTTCACTCACACCCACTTTAATGCCTCGAACGGGTTTACCATTATGTAAAACAAGGATAGAAAGCGGTTTATTCGCTTGTGCTTTTTCTTGAGGAATCAATTCGTAAGCTTGTTGATGAGATTTGAAAGATTCAGCATCCCATTTCAAAATCGCTTTACCAAATTTAACAGGATTGGTACTAAATTCTGCTGTTGGTTCTTCACGTTTTGTTTTTTCAACGTATTTACCGCTTGGTAATTTTGACCATACACCATTATCGAAATGAACGAAAACTAAATCAGATTTAGGCATAATATAGGCTTCGCCATTTCTGAATTGGTAATCAACGGCAGTTAATTTGCCTTGCGAATTTAAGGCTTGGATAGATTTAAGTTTAGATTCTGGATAGGTTTCAGTTTGTTCATGTCCAAATTTCACCACGTATTCATCTTGCGATGAAGCAGGCTCAAGCCAAACATTGTGTGCGTTAGCAACAGACATACCTAAAAGTGCGGTTAATCCCACAGCGATTTTTTTTAATTCCATTTTGGATACTCCTTGTTTGTTTAAGAAAATCTAGGCGTATGATAAAATATGAAGTAACTTTAGAATCAAGTCATTTTTTAAGGAAATTGATGAAAATTGGAGCACTTGCTAAAGCCCTAGGCTGTACCGTAGAAACCATCCGTTATTATGAACAACAAGGTTTAATCCCGCCCCCAAAACGTACTTCAGGCAATTTTCGCCAATATAATGAAGAACATTTGCAACGTTTATCATTTATTTGTAACTGCCGAAATTTAGATATTTCATTAAGTGAAATAAAAAGCCTACTGAATTTAGAAAATGCCTCCAAACAACAAGCAGAAGAAATTAATCGTGTGTTAGATAAACACATTAAAGAGGTGGCAACAAGGATTCACGAACTCGCCCATTTACGGATGAAATTAATGGAATTACGTGAAAAAACAGTCTCGAATGATGAAGACTATTGCAACATAGTGGCGTAAAATTTGTGCGATTAAAATAACCGCACTTTTAGATTATGGCTGACTAGATAAACGCTGTTTTGCTTCCTTATTGCCTAATTCAGCAGCTTTCTTCAGCCATTCCAATGATTTTTCAGGTTGGTTTTGTAAGCGATAAATATTACTTAACATCATCATCGCATCCGTATCTTTAGCTTGCGCTGTACGTTCAAAAAGCTTAATGGCTTGCTCTGTATTTTGTTTGACGTAATCGCCACGTAGATACATAACGCCAAGGTTATTTAGCCCTTTCACACTGCCCTTCTCTGCCGCTTCGCTAAACCACCAATAAGCCTTTTCATAGTCTCTCACCGTGCCACGCCCAAGGTTATATAACATACCTAGATTGCTTTGAGCCGTTATATTTCCTTCTAACGCCATTGGATACATAATATTGAAAACGTCGATCCATTGTTGTTTATTGGCAAACTCTTGTGCCAAATTCATTCTTGCTTGATCATCCATTTTCGGACTCGCTGTAACATCAACGGTTTTCATTGCCCAAATAGGCAAACTAAAACAAAGTAATACTATATGAAAAAATAACTTCAGTTTCATTTACAAGGTTGCTACTAAAAGTAAAATAAAAAATACGGCAGTAATCGCAAATTCGATTAGTCCAACTTGCATAACAGAAAGCTTTTTAGTGGGCAAATAAACGGCTCGCACTAATCCAGGCACAAAAGCTAATGCTAAAATAAATTGTTGCGAAACAACAAAAATCAGCACACATAATAAGTGAAAAATTACTGATGCCCAAAAATAACGTGGATTTTTTCGTTCACGCATCATTGATTTTACATAAAGTGTTGTTCCAATAAAAAATAATGTTGGATAAATCGCCACCCAAAGTATTTTTTCATCAAAAGTGCGGTCAGAAAAGTAATAGGATCCCATTCCAGCTAGAGCAAAAATTAAGATCCCTGCCAAGTCATTCCATAAATTGCGCTCATCTTTTTTCTTGGTGAAATAAATATTCACCGCAACAAACGGTAACATGGCAAACATAAAATACAACACTTGCCAATTATAAATTAACGCGGGAATCGCAAAAATCACTGCGGCAGCAAAATAAATCACAGACCATTTTTTATATAACTCAAGATTTTTACCTTTAAACAAATTCAAAAAAGGATAAGTCATCAAATAAAGCGAAAACCATCCTAATAATAAAAACATGTGCGCCCATACTGGATTAGCAAGCAACATACCGTAAATAAAAGGCACCAATGCCATAACAATAGCACCGTGCTGATTGGAAATAAGCAGTTTCATAATAATTAAATAATTGAGAATAATTGTCGGATATTTTAGCCTAGTAAAGAGGATTTTACAAAGTGGTAAAGGCTATTTAGAATAGAAGAAAACACCCCAAAGGAGAACCCTATGACAATTCAACGCATTTTACCCAGTGCACGTTTAAGTGAAGTTTCAATTCATAACAACCTCGCCTATTTTGCAGGGCAAGTTCCAGAATTAACCATCGAGCAAAATGCCTACGAACAAACCAAAGAAGTATTAGGTTTAATTGATAAATTGTTAGCAGAAATTGGCTCCAATAAAAGAAATATTTTAACTGCGCAAATTTTCTTAGCTGATATGAAAGATTATGCACAATTAAATCAAGCTTGGGATGAATGGGTCGATCATGTTAGCCCACCAAGTCGAGCGACAGTGGAAGCTAAATTAGCGGATCCTCGTTGGAAAGTTGAAATTGTTATTATTGCAACTTGTTAGTTTTTTAAGCCGAATAAACAGGAGAATATTATGGAAAATTGGAGCAATGAAATTTGGGTAGCAATTGGCATCGCTTTTATTGTTGGATTATTTATTGGTTACATTATTGTGCGTTTAACCAAAGGCTCCGTAAAACATCAAGCTAAAACAGAAGCTGAATTAAAAACAGTCAAAACCCAACTTGATACACAAAAGGCGCAAATCGAAAAACATTTCGCAGAAAGTGCTGAGTTATTCAAAACCTTAATTAACGATTATCAAAAACTTTATCGCCACTACGCAACCTCTTCCAATAACTTACTGGGCGAAAAAGATCAAAAAGGTTTATTTACCCAACAGTTAATTACTGCAACAGATAAATCTCAAAATGAACAGCCTAGAGATTATTCGGAGGGTGCATCAGACTTATTTAAAGAAAATAAAGAAGAAAATTAAAAAGTGCGGCTAAAAATAGAAATATTTTTAGCCGTTTATTATTCTATTATTGCATTGATTTTTTAGATTTTTTCCATTTCCAAAAAAAGAATAGTACAAGTAACCCAACAAATATATAAATCACAATTTGACCTTTTTGAATTTGTGTATGTAGCCAATCTAAATTTTTAGCCCCCAATTCCCCAAGATAAATCCAAATAGGTACAGAAATAATCGCAGCACAGAAATCTATTAAAACAAAACGAACATAACTTACACGGCGTGTAATACCTGATACCATATAAATTGGAGCGCGTAAACCGGGTAAAAATCGTGCAACAAACAGTACTCGATTGCCATATTGACTGAATTTTTCACGCACCATTCTTAAACGCTGTAATGTTACGATTCTACGTATTGGTCGGAAACGTAAAATTTTCGTGCCATAAATTCGACCAAGCCAATACATACAGGAATCGCCAGCAAGCACACCAATCATACTAACCAGTAACATCAAATGAGAATTGACATTTTCTGGATAAAGCCCCGCAATGACACCACCTGAAACTAATGTTATATCTTCTGGAATAGGTACACCAAATCCACAAATAATTAAAACAAAAAGAACAGCCCAATAACCATATTCAGTAAAAAATCCAATTAAAAATTCCATTTGTTCCTGCTTTTTTATTATATTAATAGATGTGATAAAAAAATTGGTTCACATTCTAATCTTTTCAGGGTAAAAAACCTAGAAAAAGTTTGCTTTGAAAAGAGGGATATTCTATAATTCGCCGTCTCAAAGCGTGGCCAGTGCTTGTCTTTGAGAACAATATTTGGAAAATTGCTGGGTCGCCTGCAATTTTCTTTCTTTTAACATTAATTTAAAGAGAACATTAAAATGGCATTTAAATTTAACGCTGAAGTTCGTACTGCGCAAGGTAAGGGTGCGAGCCGCCGCCTGCGTCACAATGGTCAAATTCCTGCAATCGTTTATGGTGGCAGCGAAGAGCCAGTTTCAATCATCTTAAACCACGATGAATTAAACAACGCACAAGCACACGAATCTTTCTATTCTGAAGTGATCACTTTAGTAGTAGAGGGTAAAGAAGTTGCAGTTAAAGTACAAGCTATGCAACGTCATCCATTCAAACCAAAATTGGTTCACATTGACTTCAAACGCGCGTAATTCACAAGTTTGAACAAAGTAAAAAAGCTAAGAGATCAATCTTAGCTTTTTTGTTCTGAGTATTTTAATTATTTCTCAATAAATACCTAAACTTTAATTTTTTATCAAATAACGATTTTTGCAAGTTATTACGAAGATATTGAAAATATGGCTGGGGTACTAGGATTCGAACCTAGGAATGCTGAGATCAAAACCCAGTGCCTTACCGCTTGGCGATACCCCAATTAGATAAATCTTTGATTAGATATAAAGAAGACTTTTTTGATAGTATGGCTGGGGTACTAGGATTCGAACCTAGGAATGCTGAGATCAAAACCCAGTGCCTTACCGCTTGGCGATACCCCAACGACTATTTGACTTACAAAGCGATAAATGGTGCGGGACGAGGGACTTGAACCCACACACCTCTCGGCGCCAGAACCTAAATCTGGTGCGTCTACCAATTTCGCCAGTCCCGCAAATTTGGTGGCTACAGCGAGATTCGAACTTGCGACCCCAACATTATGAGTGTTGTGCTCTAACCAACTGAGCTATGTAGCCATCACTTAATTTGCTTAACCATATCGGCTTTGCGGGGCGTATTATGCTAATTTTGATGATCCTCGTCAAATACTTTTTTACAAAAAAAGTAATTTTATGTTTGTTTGGTTATTAATGAAGCATATCACTTATTTTTTATTCATTTAAACAACTTATATGGCTTTCTCAACAGCCAAATTTTTCCTAATCCTATTTTTTCTTTTATGCGTTCATTTATTGTTAATTAAAATTTATTTGACAAAAAATGATGAAATCGTTATTTCTATACCCACTATTCTAAAAAAAACACAACATCTAGGAGTATCTTATGCCCCATCTCTCAGTTGCCAAATTTGGCGGAACATCTATTGCTAACTACGATGCGATGACAGCTTGTGCAAAAATTGTCATTGCCGATCCCAATACACGCCTAGTTGTGCTTTCTGCATCAGCTGGTGTAACAAATTTATTAGTGGCTTTAGCAAATGGTGTAAAAGCGACAGAACGTGAAAAATTAATTGGCAATGATCTGCATATCACTTCAGGTGTGGCAAAACGTATTTTTGATACTGTTCAATCTTATAATGTGCGAATGATTAGTTATGGGGCAAGTACCAACAATGTTTGTATGTTAGTACAAAGTGAACATTCTGATGAAATTGTACGCTCATTACACAAATCCTTATTTGAATAAAGTTTAAACCTAAAGTGCGGTGAAAAATCACCGCACTTTTTCTTTTTATCATTGAGATTAAAGTTGAAAAAGAGTAAAGTAAACGGCTGTTTATTTGACTAATTTAACCGAATAAAAGGCGGAAATTATGGGAAAAAGCGTTGTTATCTTAGGCGCACAATGGGGCGATGAAGGTAAAGGAAAAATCGTTGATCTTTTGACGGATCGCGTAAAATACGTAGTTCGTTATCAAGGCGGTCATAACGCAGGTCACACACTTATTATCAATGGCGAAAAAACCGTATTACGTTTAATTCCATCTGGTATGTTACATCCAAACGTAACTTGCTTAATTGGTAATGGCGTTGTGGTTTCGCCTGAAGCATTAATGAAAGAAATGGGCGAACTTGAAAGCCGAGGTATTAAAGTTCGTGAACGTTTATTAATTTCAGAAGCTTGTCCTTTGATTCTGCCTTATCATGTGGCTATGGATCACGCGCGCGAAGCAGCCCTTGGCAAAAAAGCTATAGGTACAACTGGTCGTGGTATTGGCCCAGCTTATGAAGATAAAGTAGCTCGTCGTGGTTTACGCGTAGGCGATTTATTTAATAAAGAAGCCTTTGCCGAAAAACTCAAAAACATCCTTGAATACTATAATTTCCAATTGGTGAACTACTACAAAGTTGAACCTGTCGATTATCAAAAAACCTTAGATGATGTAATGGCAATTGCCGATGTAATCACAGGTATGGTGGCAGACATCACTACAATTCTTGATACTGCGCGCAAAAATGGCGAACATATTTTATTTGAAGGCGCACAAGGGACAATGTTAGATATCGACCACGGTACTTATCCGTATGTAACCAGCTCAAACACAACGGCTGGTGGTGTTGCAACAGGCTCTGGTTTTGGCCCGCGCAATCTTGATTATGTACTTGGTATCATCAAAGCTTACTGTACTCGTGTAGGTGGCGGCCCATTCACAACTGAATTATTTGATGATGTGGGTGCTGAAATTGCTCGCAAAGGTAACGAATTTGGTGCGGTAACAGGCCGTCCACGTCGTTGCGGTTGGTTTGATGCCGTCGCCATTCGCCGTGCAATCCAACTTAACTCTATTTCTGGTTTCTGTATGACTAAACTAGACGTATTAGATGGTTTTGATGAAGTAAAAATCTGTGTTGCTTACAAAATGCCAAATGGCGAAATCGTTGAATATGCACCATTAGCGGCGAAAGATTGGGATGGTGTAGAACCAATTTATGAAACATTACCAGGTTGGAAAGAAAATACTTTCCGCATCACAGATGTAAATAAATTGCCACAAAACTGCATTAACTATATTAAACGTATTGAAGAAGTGACTGGCGTACCAATTGATATTCTTTCAACTGGCCCTGATCGTGTAGAAACCATGATTTTACGTGATCCGTTCGCCGCTTAATTGCTTTAAATTTCTGACCGCACTTTAAAAAATTGCTTTAAATTTCTGACCGCACTTTAAAAGTGCGGTCTTTTTTTATTATTTTTTACTATTCTTCAATAGAACGTAATAATTCATTGATGCCCACTTTTCCTAAAGTTTTTGCATCCACTTTTTTCACGATCACTGCGCAGTATAAGCTATATTTTCCACATTTTGATGGAAGGCTACCTGATACCACCACAGAACCTGCTGGTACACGGCCGTAATGAATTTCGCCTGTTTCACGATCATAAATTTTGGTTGATTGACCAATGAATACGCCCATTGAAATAACACAACCATCTTCAACGATAACACCCTCAACCACTTCTGAACGTGCACCAATAAAACAGTTATCGCCGATAATGGTTGGGTTAGCTTGTAATGGTTCTAACACGCCGCCGATGCCTACACCACCCGATAAATGCACGTTTTTACCAATTTGTGCGCATGAACCAACCGTCGCCCAAGTATCTACCATTGTGCCTTCGCCAACGTAAGCACCAATGTTTACATAAGATGGCATTAATACGCAGTTTTTAGAAATGTATGCACCTTTACGCACCGTTGCAGAAGGCACGACACGGAAACCTTCTTCAGCAAAACGTTCTTCAGTGTAATCCGCAAATTTTAATGCCACTTTGTCGTAATATTTTGTTTCTGCGCCGTCAATGATTTGGTTATCGTTAATGCGGAAAGATAGCAATACCGCTTTTTTTAACCATTGATGTGTTACCCATTCGCCAGCAATTTTTTCGGCTACACGATATTTTCCAGAATCTAATCCTTCGATCACTTCTTCAATTGCCGCGCGCGTTTCTGCATCAACGGTTTTTGGTGTAATTTCTGCACGTTTTTCAAATGCTGCTTCAATAATTGCTTGTAAATTTGACATAGAACTTCCTATATATGTTGTGAATAAAACGGCATTAGTTTTACCATATTTTAAACGGGCAAGCAAAACACCGAAAAAAATCACCGCACTTTGTAGAAACAAAACTGCGGTGATAATAAAAAGTTGGTTTGATTAAAAGATTGAAAGTGCAAGCCCCACGACAACAGACATACTAAAAACAACCATAATCATTGCATAACCAAAATCGCTCATTTTGTTCTCCTCATAAAAAAATAACGCAGACATTCTAGCAAGAATAATACGAAAAAATCACTTCTTTTTATAAAAAATTTGCAATAAAGATGACTAAATTCTCAACAAACCTTTATAATAGGAAAAATTTTTTAGGGATTTAAATATATGGCAACAATTAAAGATGTGGCAAAAATGGCTGGTGTGTCCACCACAACCGTATCTCACGTAATTAATAAAACCCGTTTCGTTGCAAAAGATACGGAAGAAGCGGTGTTATCCGCAATTAAACAACTTAATTATTCCCCTAGTGCTGTGGCACGCAGTTTAAAAGTCAATACCACCAAATCCATTGGTATGATTGTGACAACCAGTGAAGCTCCGTATTTTGCCGAAATAATCCATTCTGTTGAAGAACATTGCTATCGACAAGGTTATTCTTTATTTTTGTGTAACACACAAAATGATCCTGAAAAAGTCAAAAATCATTTAGAAATGTTGGCAAAAAAAAGGGTCGATGGTTTGCTTGTAATGTGTTCTGAATATACTCAGGATTCATTGGATTTACTTTCATCATTTTCCACTATTCCAATGGTTGTAATGGATTGGGGCCCAAATGCCAATACCGATGTGATTGATGATCATAGTTTTGATGGCGGTTATTTAGCAACCAAACATCTTATAGAGTGCGGTCATAAAAAAATCGGGATTATCTGCGGCGAACTCAATAAAACTACCGCAAGAACGCGTTATGAAGGCTTTGAAAAAGCAATGGAAGAAGCTAAATTAACAATCAATCCGTCTTGGGTACTAGAGGGGGCATTTGAGCCTGAAGATGGCTATGAATGTATGAATCGTTTACTGACTCAAGAGGAATTACCAACCGCCCTATTCTGCTGTAACGATGTGATGGCGCTCGGTGCAATATCAGCACTAACAGAAAAAGGCTTGCGTGTGCCAGAGGATATGTCAATTATCGGCTATGATGATATTCACGCCTCACGTTTCTACGCGCCACCATTAACCACCATTCATCAATCAAAACTACGTTTAGGCAGACAGGCAGTAAATATTCTGTTAGAACGAATTACTCACAAAGATGAAGGTGTTCAACAATATAGTCGTATTGATATAACCCCTGAGCTTATTATTCGAAAATCCGTTAAATCTATTTTATAAACTTATCAAAAATAAACCGCACTTTTTAAACAATCCCTAAAAAGTGCGGTTCTTTTTTAGCTATTTTTTAGCTTTTCTTGATTATTTTCAAAATTTCTCTGAATAGCATTTGCCCTCCACCCTATTTTTAGTTATATCTATCGCCAACTGACAAATTTTATTTTTACTTTTAGGAGTTCCTATGACACAAGAGTACAGTACTCTGCGCAATAACATTAGTATGTTAGGGCGTTTTCTCGGAGAAACCATCAATGATGCACAGGGCGAGGATATTCTCGAGTTAATCGAAAACATTCGTAAACTTTCTCGTAATTCTCGTGCTGGCGATGATAAAGCAAGACAAGCATTGCTCGATACGCTAGGTAGTATTTCTAATGAAAATATTATTCCCGTCGCACGTGCTTTCAGCCAATTTTTAAACCTCACTAACATAGCAGAACAATATCAAACAATTTCCCGTGAACATTCTCTTGCACAAAGTTCTTCTCAATCCTTAAGCGAACTTTTCAAACGCTTAAAAGAACAAAATGCTTCAGTGGAAGAGGTGCATAAAACCGTCGAAAAATTATTAATTGAGCTTGTTCTGACCGCACATCCAACAGAAACAACACGTCGTTCATTAATTCATAAACACATTGAAATCAATAAATGTTTAAGCAAGCTAGAACATCATGATTTAACGGAAAAAGAACGCAATATTATTGAGCGTCTATTACTTCGTTTAATCGCTGAAGCATGGCATACCAACGAAATTCGTACTGTTCGTCCAACACCATTTGATGAAGCGAAATGGGGCTTTGCGATGTTAGAAAACAGTTTGTGGCAAGCAGTGCCAGAGTTTTTACGCCAACTCAACGAAACCGCCCGTGAATTTTTAGGTTACGATTTGTCGGTGGGATTAAAACCTGTGCGTATTTCCTCTTGGATGGGCGGCGACCGTGATGGAAATCCATTTGTTACCGCACAAATTACCAAAAAAGTACTTTATTTTGCCCGCTGGAAAGCGGCGGATTTATTCTTACAAGACATCAGCAAATTAGCCGATGAACTTTCAATGATGAAATGTAGCGATGAATTTCGTGATAAATACGGCGAACATTTAGAACCCTATCGTTTCGTAGTAAAAAATTTACGCAATCAACTTACAGCAACATTAGCTTATTTTGATGATCACTTATCTAATCGCACACCAAGAGTCTCCGAAAGCGAGATTATTTTGGAAGATAATCAACTGTGGGAACCGCTTTACGATTGTTATCAATCTTTAATTCAATGCGGTATGCGCATTATTGCAAATGGTTCATTGTTGGATATTTTGCACCGTATTAGTTGTTTTGGCGTGACACTTTCTCAAATGGATATTCGCCAAGAAAGCACTCGTCACACCGATGCCATCGCTGAAATCACGCGCTATATTGGTTTGGGCGATTACTCTCAATGGATGGAAGACGATAAACAGGCTTTCTTAATTCGTGAATTAAGCTCTCGCCGTCCATTGATTCCGCAAAACTGGACGCCATCGCCTGAAACCAAAGAAATTTTAGATACTTGTAAAGTCATTGCTCAACAAAAACAAGGTGTAATAGCTTGTTATGTTATTTCGATGGCGCGCAGTGCATCTGATGTTTTAGCCGTTCATTTACTCTTAAAAGAATCAGGCGTGCCATATCATATTCCTGTTGTGCCATTATTTGAAACCTTGGAGGATCTAGATGCAGCTGAAAAAGTCATGACTCAACTTTACAATGTGGGTTGGTATCGTGGCGTTATCAATAATCGTCAAATGGTAATGATTGGTTATTCAGATTCGGCAAAAGATGCGGGAATGATGGCTGCCTCTTGGGCGCAATATCGTGCACAAGAAGCCTTAGTGAATTTAACGGAAAAACTTGGTATTGAACTCACTTTATTCCACGGACGTGGTGGCACAATTGGTCGTGGCGGTGCGCCAGCACATGCGGCATTACTTTCTCAACCGCCTCGTTCCCTAAAAAATGGTTTACGTGTAACAGAACAAGGCGAAATGATTCGCTTCAAACTGGGTTTACCGGCTGTAGCGGTAGAAACCTTTGATCTCTACGCCAGTGCTATTTTAGAAGCAAATCTGTTACCGCCACCAGAACCGAAACCAGAATGGCGTAACATAATGGACGAGCTTTCCACGATTTCTTGCGATATTTATCGTGGTGTGGTGCGTGGCGATAAAGATTTTGTGCCTTATTTCCGCAGTGCGACGCCAGAACAGGAGCTATCCAAATTGCCGCTTGGCTCTCGCCCTGCAAAACGCAATCCAAATGGCGGCGTGGAAAGTTTACGTGCGATCCCGTGGATTTTTGCCTGGATGCAAAACCGTTTAATGCTGCCAGCTTGGTTAGGAGCTGGTGCAGCTATTCGTCAAATTATTGAACAAGGCAAAGGCGATATTATTCATAAAATGTGCGAAAACTGGCCGTTCTTTTCAACGCGAATCGGAATGTTGGAAATGGTCTTTAGTAAATCGGATACTTGGCTTTCCCAACAATATGATCAACGATTAGTGAAAAAAGAGCTTTGGTATTTAGGCGAAAATTTACGTAAGCAACTTGAAGATGATATTCAAACTGTGCTTTCACTTTCTCACCAAAGTGAATTGATGTCTGATTTACCTTGGATTGCAGATTCAATTGCATTGCGTAATATCTACACGGATCCACTCAATCTACTGCAAGTGGAATTGCTCCACCGTTTCCGTGAAAATCCAGAGCAAGTTAATCCCGATGTGGAACAAGCATTGATGATTACCATCACAGGTATCGCGGCTGGGATGCGCAATACGGGCTAGAAAGATGAAAAAAGTGCGGAAAATTTTCCGCACTTTTTTATTCAAATCGATCACTTAATAAAAATTGTAAAACCGCATCCATTCTCAAATGAGGAATGCTCTCCCCTTGTTCTAAAGGCTGAGGTTCAAAACTATCAAAATCAAAGTGCGGTTGTTTTTGCCAAAATTCTGTTTTTGGTAATTTACTCGGCACCGTTCCTGGATAAATCGTAATCGGTTGTTTATCAATAGAACGAATCCCTTGAATTGCTTTAATTTCTTTTCCTTGCTGATTCACAATCACTTGCTTTGTGGTACGAACAGCCGCAATGGCGGTATATTCCGTATCGATTCCTTCAAATTCCACATGGCGACCACCCTCTTGCACAATTTGGCGCATTAAACTTACTAAATTAGGAATTTGATCACGAGTAATATGATCCGCCTTTGTCGCAACAAACATTAATCGATCAATTCGCGGAGAAAACAAACGATGAAGAAAATTTCTGCTGCCATAATGGAAATTATTAAATAACTGATTTAAGCCCATTTGCATATCTAAAAAGGCTTGCTGACTGTGATTTAAAGGCGTTAAACAATCCGCCAAAATAACTTGACGATCAAAGGTAGAAAAATAATTTTCGTAAAAATCTTTCACAATTTTATTGCGATAATAATCATAACGTTTTGTCAGCACAGCAAAATAGCTATTTGATTTTGCTGTTTTTTTCAAGGTTCGCCACTGTTCTTCTGAAAGATGAATTAATGGGAAAAATTGTAATGCGGGCGTGCCCTCTAAATCACTCGGCAATACAAATCGCCCAGGCTGAATAAATTGCATGCCTTGCGCTTTGCATTGATGTAAATAATCCGTATAACTTTTCGCTATCTTGGCTAAAACATCTTCATTTGCGACCGCACTTAAATCCAAATTCTGCAACATAGCGAGCCAATTCTCCGCCAATTCTGCACGAACGCCAGTTGTGACCTTGATTTGCTCTTGTGACCATTGTTGAAAATCTAAATTTAACAACGGCAAATCGAGCAACCATTCTCCTGGATAATCAAAAATATCTAGATAAAGCGTGCCGCGTTCTTTCAAATGACGTAGCAAGCCAGATTGACGTTGAAAACGAATTGCTAAACGCGTTTCACTCACGCCACGAGTAGATTGAAACCATTGAGGCGGATTTTGTGACAAATCATTTAAATTACTTTCATAATCAAAACGTGGCACGCTGAGATCTTGTTGGGATACTCGTTTGACTGCCAAGATCGCACCATTTCTAGCTGCTTCAAACAAGGGCAAATTCTGTGATGAATGTTGATTAATGGAGAGAAGTTGATTGATTAAACTTGTAATAAACGCCGTTTTTCCACTCCGACTTAACCCCGTCACCGCCAAGCGCAAAGTGCGGTCAAAACCACGATTAATAATTTGATTGATTTCCTTTTGAACCCGATTAAACATTCAATATCCTAGCCATTTTTACTAATATGCCTTACAATTTGACACATAATTTATCACAATGCATTTGTTATGTTACGTCTAAATCTGAGATTTTTATCTTTTCTGCTCTGTATAATCCAAAGTGTAGAATTACAGGCTGCGCCAAGTGTTCCAACATTTTTAACTGAAAATGGCTTAACTTATTGCACCCACGCTTCAGGTTTTTCATTTAATCCGCAAACAGCAGATGCAGGAACCAGTATGAATGTGGTCACGGAACAAATTTATAACAAATTATTTGATATAAAAAATCACAGTGCAACATTAACACCAATGCTGGCGCAATCTTATTCCATTTCAGCTGATGGTAAAGAAATTTTATTAAATTTACGTCACGGCGTAAAATTTCACCAAACCCCTTGGTTTACCCCAACACGTGATTTTAACGCTGAAGACGTAGTATTTTCGATTAATCGTGTATTAGGGCATAATACTTATTTACCAACCTTAGCTGAGGCGAATGTTACCTATAGTAATCCACAATATAAAGTGTTTCACGAACAAGCAAGAAAAGTGCGTTTTCCTTATTTTGATAGCATTAAACTTAACGAAAAAATCAAATCTGTGACCGCACTTTCGCCTTATCAAGTAAAAATTGAATTATTTGAGCCAGATTCCTCCATCTTGTCGCATCTTGCCAGCCAGTATGCCATTATTTTTTCACAAGAATATGCCTATCAATTAAGTGCAGATGACAACCTTACTCAATTAGATACCCACCCAGTAGGCACAGGGCCTTATCAAGTAAAAGATTATGTATATAACCAATATGTTCGCTTAGCGCGTAACGAAAACTATTGGAAAAAAGAAGCAAAAATTCAAAATATTATCGTGGATTTATCTACTGATAGAAACGGGCGACTCGTCAAATTTTTCAATAATGAATGTCAAATAGCCTCTTATCCTGAAGTGAGCCAAATTGGCTTATTAAAGAGCAACGATAAGCACTACTATATGCAATCCACTGACGGAATGAATTTGGCATATCTTGCCTTCAATTTTGAAAAGCCATTGATGCAGGATCGCACCATTCGAGAAGCTATCTCACAAAGTTTGAACCGCGCACGTATTATTCACAACATCTATCACAATACTGCGACAGTGGCGAATAACATTATTCCTGAAGTATCTTGGGCTTCAAGTGTCAATACGCCAGAATTTGAGTTTGATTACAATCCCAAAATCGCCAAAAATAAATTAGCAGATAAAAACCTTTTGTTAAATTTATGGGTAATTAATGAAGAACAAGTCTATAATCCTGCACCTTTTAAAATGGCTGAAATGATAAAATGGGATTTAGCTCAAGCGGGTGTGAAAGTTAAAGTGCGTGCCGTAACTCGTCCATTTTTAACTGCGCAATTACGCAATCAATCGGAAAATTATGATTTGATTCTATCTGGTTGGTTAGCTGGTAATCTTGATCCTGATGGTTTTATGCGTCCAATTTTAAGCTGTGGAACAAAAAATGAACTCACTAATTTATCTAATTGGTGTAATGAAGAATTTGATCAATTTATGGATCGCGCCATTACCACCTCACATTTAAGTTCACGCGCAAAATCCTATAATGAAGCCCAAGAACTCGTTTTACGTGAATTACCCATTATTCCTATTGCCAATGTAAAACGTATTTTAGTCGCAAATAGTCGTGTGAAAGGAGTAAAAATGACGCCTTTTGGTAGCTTAGATTTTTCCACCTTATATTTTATTCAGGAGAAACACTAATGTTATGGTCGGTTCTTCGCCATATTCTGTGGGTGGCATTATTATTACTCGTATTATCGCTATTAGGCTTTGTCATTTTATTGCGCGATCCTCTTAATGCGAATCTTGTTACACAAAACATTTATATCGGCTATTTCCATTATTTAGGCACCTTGTTACAAGGTGATTTTGGCATTACCTATAACGGTGGAAAATCATTAATGAACCTTATTCTTACGGTTCTTCCTCCCACATTGGAACTTTGTTTCATTACATTGTTTTTGGCATTTATTTTTGGTTTGCCACTTGGCATTATAAGTGCGGTCAATTCTGAACAAGTTTTTGCAAAAAGTTTACAGAGCTTATCTTATGTAGGACTATCTATTCCAATATTTTGGTTAGCCCCTATTTTACTGTACGTTGCCGCGCTCTCACATTGGGAAATTGCCGCTATTGGACAATATAATTTGCTTTACGAAATTAAATCCATTACGGGATTTCCTGTTATTGATATGTGGTTTATGGAAGTGCCTTATCGTACAAAAATCGTACAAAATATATTGCAACATTTAGCCTTACCAACATTGGTATTGTGTATTTTGCCAACAATGGAAATTATCCGCATTATTCATCAACGAGCAGAATATATTTTGAATCAAAATTTTTCTAAAGTAGCGACAACACGGGGTTGGTCAAAATGGAAAATTCTCCATCAATATGTATTCCGTAATACTTTTCCCCTGCTTGTTCCACAAGTACCACGTGTATTCACATTAGTATTAACGCAATGTATGTTGGTAGAAACGGCTTTAGGTTGGCCTGGCATTGGTCGTTGGTTAATTAATGCCGTAAATGAACAAGATTACAACAGCATTGCCGCAGGTGTAATTGTTATTGGTGTATGTATTATTTTGATTGATACATTCACTAAAATATTCACTTTTATACTCGATCCATTTAAAAAGAAAGGTTGGTATGCAAAATAAAGAACCTGATGAATTCCGCGAAAGCACCTCAATCTTTCAAATTTGGTTACGCTTTCGTCAAAATACCATCGCACTTTTTAGCTTTTATTTATTAATCGCATTAATTTTTACCGCACTTTTTGCTAGTTATCTTGCACCTTATGCTGATAATCGACAATTTATTGGGCAAGAATTAATGCCTCCTTCTTGGGTAGATAGAGGAAAAATTGCTTTTTTCTTTGGTACTGATGATTTAGGTCGCGACATATTAAGTCGTTTAATTATGGGTACTCGTTATACCTTAGGTTCTGCTTTACTGGTTGTCTTTTCAGTGGCAATAATAGGCGGCGCACTAGGAATTATTGCAGGACTACTGAAAGGTATTAAAGCTCGTTTTGTCGGGCATATTTTTGATGCTTTTTTATCGTTACCTATTCTATTAATTGCCATTGTTATTTCAACATTAATGGAACCAAGTTTATGGAATGCAATGTTCGCAACACTCTTAGCGATATTGCCGTATTTCATCCATGCAATTTATCAAGCCATTCAACAAGAATTGAAAAAAGATTATGTGCTGATGCTAAAACTTGAAGGCATTTCCAATCAAGCCTTATTAAAAAGCACTATTTTACCGAATATTACTGTTATTTATATTCAAGAAGTGGCTCGTGCTTTTGTGATAGCCGTGTTGGATATTAGCGCGTTAAGTTTTATTTCCCTTGGCGCACAACGACCAACCCCAGAATGGGGCGCAATGATTCGAGATTCTTTAGAACTACTCTATCTTGCACCTTGGACGGTATTACTCCCTGGCTTTGCAATTATTTTTACTATTTTATTAAGCATTATTTTTAGCAATGGCTTAACTAAAACCATCAATCAACATCAAGAATAGCCTATGGCACTTTTAGACATTTGTAACCTCAATATTGAAATTCAAACCTCCAATGGACGTATAAAAATTGTAGATGGCGTCAATCTTTCCCTTAACGAAGGGGAAATTAGTGGATTAGTTGGCGAATCAGGCTCAGGAAAAAGCTTAATCGCTAAAGTCATTTGTAATGCAATCAAAGAAAATTGGATTATTACTGCCGATCGCTTTCGTTTTCACGATGTCGAATTACTTAAACTCAGTCCTAATAAACGACGTAAGATTGTCGGCAAAGAAATTTCAATGATTTTCCAAAATCCCTTATCTTGCCTTGATCCAAGTCGAAAAATAGGGAAACAACTCATCCAAAATATTCCTAATTGGACATTTAAAAATAAATGGTGGAAATGGTTTGGGTGGAAAAAAAGACGTGCTATTGAATTGTTACATCGCGTAGGAATTAAAGATCATCGTGATATTATGGCAAGCTATCCTAACGAACTGACAGAAGGCGAAGGACAAAAAGTTATGATCGCAATGGCTGTCGCTAATCAGCCACGTTTATTAATCGCAGATGAACCAACAAATGCATTAGAATCAACCACTGCCCTACAAGTTTTTCGTTTACTTTCCAGTATGAACCAAAATCAGGGAACAACAATTTTACTTACGAGTAACGATATTAAAAGTATTAGTGAATGGTGCGATCAAATTTCAGTGCTTTATTGTGGGCAAAATACCGAATCTGCCCCGACCGAAATATTAATCGAAAGTCCCCATCATCCTTATACCCAAGCCTTAATTAATGCAGTACCCGATTTTACTCAACCTTTGGGATTTAAAACTAAATTGGGTACGTTAGAAGGCACCGTGCCTATTTTAGAGCAAATGCCAATTGGCTGTCGTCTTGGCCCAAGATGCCCTTTTGCACAAAAAAAATGTATGGAAAAACCAAGACGATTGAAAATAAAACAACACGAATTTTCTTGTCATTATCCTATTAATTTACGAGAAAAAAATTTCAAAGAAAAAACAACCGCCACCCCTTTTATACTTAATTGCAAAGGAAATGAATAATGCCCTTATTACAAGTGGAAGATTTAACTAAAACTTTTAAAGGTCACGCCAGTTTATTTGGTCGAAATCAATTCAATGCAGTGGATAAAGTGAGTTTTACCCTTGAACGTAAACAAACACTTGCAATCATTGGCAATAATGGCTCTGGTAAATCAACCCTAGTGAAAATGATAGCAGGTATTATTCCGCCAACTTCTGGTCGAATTTTATTTAATGATCGAGAATTACAATATCAGGATGCCCAATCTAGCGCTAAACATATTCGTATGGTTTTCCAAGATGCCAATTCTGCATTTAACCCACGTTTAAATATTGGACAAATATTAGACGAACCATTAAGCCTAGCGACAGATTGGACAGAAACACAACGTAATGAAAAAATCTTTGAGACCCTCTCTCTTGTTGGGCTTTATCCTGATTACACAAATCTCAATATTAAGCATCTTTCTATTAGCCAAAAACAGCGTGTCGCTTTGGCACGTGCGCTGATTTTAGAACCTGAAATAATTATTATAGATGATGCAATTGGTAATTTAGATGCCTCGGTGCGCATTCAATTACTAAATTTAACCCTTGATCTGCAGCAACGTTTAGGTATTTCTTATATTTATGTAGGGCAAGATCTCGGTGTAATTAAACATATTGCAGATACGATTATCGTAATGGATGAAGGAAAAATGATTGAATATGGCAGCCCTCAAAATCTTTTTACTGCTCCACAAACTGATGTTACTCGTCGCTTAGTCGAAAGCTATTTTGGCAAAATTTTAGATGAAACCGCTTGGGTAAAAGACAAAAACACTCACTAAGGAAAGAAAAAATGAACACTCGTCCCTTTTATTTCGGACTTATATTTATCGCGATTATCGCTATACTTGCTAACTATTTAGGAAGCACCGACTTTTCCCATCATTATCATATCAGTGCCTTAATTATTGCCATCTTACTGGGAATGGCAATCGGCAATACCATTTACCCGCAATTTTCAACACAAGTAGAAAAAGGCGTATTATTTGCCAAAGGCACGCTTCTTCGCACTGGCATTGTGCTGTATGGTTTTCGCCTTACTTTTGGCGATATTGCCGATGTTGGCTTAAATGCTGTTGTCACTGATGCCATTATGCTAATTTCAACCTTTTTTCTTACCGCACTTTTGGGCATTCGTTATCTAAAAATGGATAAACAATTGGTTTATCTCACTGGGGCAGGATGTAGTATTTGTGGTGCGGCAGCGGTTATGGCGGCAGAGCCTGTTACCAAAGCAGAATCTCATAAAGTTTCAGTGGCGATTGCCGTAGTGGTCATTTTCGGGACGCTTTCTATTTTTACTTACCCATTTTTCTACACCTGGTCACAAGATTTAATTAACGCTCATCAATTCGGCATTTATGTTGGCTCTAGCGTGCATGAAGTGGCTCAAGTTTATGCGATTGGGGGAAATATTGATCCTATCGTGGCGAATACCGCCGTCATTACCAAAATGATCCGAGTAATGATGCTTGCACCATTTTTATTAATGCTTTCTTGGTTATTAACACGTAGTGATGGGGTATCAGAAAATACGTCACACAAAATTACAATTCCTTGGTTTGCTGTACTTTTTATTGGCGTTGCCATTTTTAATTCTTTTGATTTATTACCAAAAGAACTCGTGAAATTATTCGTTGAAATCGATTCTTTCTTATTAATTTCAGCGATGGCTGCACTTGGCTTAACTACGCAAGCAAGTGCAATCAAGAAAGCAGGACTAAAACCGCTTGTTTTAGGCGTATTGATTTATTTATGGCTAGTGATTGGGGGATTTTTAGTGAACTATGGAATATCAAAATTAATATAAAATTCACTTAACATTGACCGCACTTTTAAAGTGCGGTCTTTTTTTATGAAGAATATTTTCAGATATGGTTATTTAAAAGATGAAATTACGCTTTATTTCAAAGGACGATTTAATAAACCATCCTCTAAAAATAAAGGGCCAATTGGGCGTTTAGGAATATCAAACTTTTGTGGATAAATCACATCCACCAAATACAATCCATCGGGTTTTGCTGTTGGTGCGGCAAGCTGACGATTTTTCTGCTCAAGCAGCCATTGCATCCATTCAATCGGCTGATTTCCAGCACCGACCTCAATCAAACTTCCCACAATATTGCGCACCATATGATGCACAAAAGCGTTCGCCTGAATATCAACAATAATATATTTTCCGATACGAGACACATTCAAATGATGCACATTACGCCAAGGCGTATGAGACTGACATTGAGCCGCACGGAAAGAGGAAAAATCCTGTTCGCCAAGTAAACATTGCCCTGCCTGATGCATTTTTTCCGCATCTAAATCTAAATGGCAATGGGTTATTCCTCCCGCTAAAATCGCAGAGCGTAATTTATTACAATAAAGAATATAACGGTAACGGCGTGCTGTTGCGGAAAATCTGGCATGAAATTCATCATCGACTTGTTTTGCCCAAGCCACCGCAATGTCATCAGGTAAATGAGCATTCGTACCAAAAGCCCAAGCCTTCTCTGGACGAACCGCATTGGTTTCAAAATGAACAACCTGACCCGTTCCACTTACGCCAGAATCCGTTCTTCCAGCACAAAATATGTCAATTTTTTCATTTACAATGTGAGAAAGTGCCTTTTCTAATTCTTCTTGTACACTGCGGACTTTTTCTTGTCTCTGCCAACCATAATAATTTTGCCCGTTATACTCAATGCCTAATGCAATTTTCATTTTTTACCTTTTGGCTTAATAATAAAGTGCGGTTATGGTAGCCCAAGTTTATTTGGAGCGCAAATGCATAAAAACACTCCAAAATTTATTCAAAAATAAGCGATAGTTTCTAAAAATTGCAATAATAAATGTGAATTTTTTGTGATAAAGATCCCATTCTGATAATCTATCATTAGAGTTCACACTCCAAATTCCCTATAATTAATCAACGTATTATGAACAACTAAAAGGAAAATTATGAAAACATTGAGTGAATTTATCGTTGAACGCCAAGCTGAATATCCAAACGCAAAGGGGGAATTGAGTGGTATTTTGTCGTCAATTCGTCTTTTAGCGAAAATTATTCATCGAGATATTAACAAAGCAGGTTTAACAAATATTCTCGGTCAATCTGGTATTGAAAATGTACAAGGCGAAAGTCAAATGAAACTCGATTTATTCGCCCATAACACGATGAAAGCGGCATTAATGGCACGTGAAGAAGTGGCTGGTTTTGCCTCTGAAGAAGAAGAAAGTTTTATCGCATTTGATACAGAACGTGGACGTAATGCAAAATATATTATTTTAACGGATCCCCTTGATGGCTCTTCAAATATTGATGTAAACGTATCCGTCGGTACAATTTTCTCTATTTACCGTCGCGTATCTCCAATTGGCTCACCTGTTACCTTAGAAGATTTTATGCAACCAGGGAATAAACAAGTTGCCGCGGGTTATATTGTTTATGGTTCATCAACTATGTTGGTATATACCACTGGTCACGGTGTGAATGGTTTCACTTATGATCCGTCTATCGGTACATTCTGTCTTTCCCACGAAAATATGCAAATGCCAAAAGAGGGCAAAATTTATTCCATCAACGAAGGACAATACCTGAAATTCCCGCAAGGTGTGAAAAAATATATTAAATATTGCCAAGAAGAAGATAAAGCGACTCATCGTCCTTACGTATCTCGCTATATTGGTTCACTTGTAGCAGACTTCCACCGCAACTTATTAAAAGGCGGCATTTATATTTACCCAAGTGCAACCAACTATCCAAATGGAAAACTCCGTTTATTATATGAAGGCAATCCTATTGCATTTTTAGCGGAGCAAGCTGGTGGTGTCGCAACAGATGGTTATCGTCGAATTTTAGATATCGAACCAACCGCACTTCATGAACGTGTTCCACTATTTGTTGGTTCAGAAGATATGGTGAAAAAAGCACAAGAAATGATGGAAGAATTTAAAGAAGAATAATAAAAATCTCCTCGATTAAAAGGGGAGATTTTTATCAATAAAAAGCATAGCCCAACTTTTCAGCCAACGCATAACAAAGCGTCCCTTTCCCAGCACCACTAGGACCATCAACAGTAATAATCATTCCCATACAAATTATCCTTTCATTCTCAAAATTTTGCGCATTATAGTGAGAATTTGGTAATCCTGCTAATGTTAATAGGGTATTAAACAATCTTTATCATATTCTATATTCTTCTATTAATACTATAACTAAACACAAATAGTAATAAAAATGTAAAAAATGAAAATAAAATGTTAAATTTTATGAGATATTGATCACATTTTCTTAAAATAGGTATATGCTTTTGCATATAAATCCATAAAATAACCACATCTTTTAATCTAACTCTGAGGATATTTTATGCTGTCTTTTATTCTAAGTATTTTTCCTATCGTTTTACTGATTTATCTTATGGTAAAAAGAAACGCGCTACCTTCTTATGTTGCCTTACCTTGGATTGCGACATTAGTTATGGGTGTTCATCTTTTACACTTTAATACAGATATTGTTACTATTAGTGCAAATGTTGTTTCTGCAATTGTTGCGGTACAAACTCCTATTACAGTAATTTTTGGTGCGATTCTCTTTAACCGTTTCTCTGAAATTTCAGGCGCAACGAATATTATGCGAAAATGGTTAGGAAATATTAATCCAAATCCCGTTGCACAATTAATGATTATTGGTTGGGCATTTGCCTTTATGATCGAAGGGGCAAGTGGTTTTGGTACACCAGCGGCAATTGCTGCACCTATTTTAGTGGGATTAGGTTTTCATCCATTAAAAGTGGCGATGTTGGCACTTATTATGAACTCAGTTCCCGTATCCTTTGGTGCGGTAGGTACACCAACTTGGTTTGGTTTTGGTGCTTTAAAATTATCAGAAAATATGATTTTAGAAATTGGGTCTATTACAGCATTTATCCACTCCATTGCTGCACTTATTATCCCATTATTAGCACTTCGTATCTTAGTAAGTTGGGATGATATTCGTAAAAACATCGTATTTATTTATATTAGCGTACTGGGTTGCGTAGTACCTTATTTCTTAATTGCTCAAGTCAATTACGAATTTCCATCACTCGTTGGGGGGGCAATCGGCTTATTTATTTCCGTATGGGCTGCGAATCGCAATATTGGTTTAGCAAAAGTAACAAATAACCTTGATAATAATGCGGTAAGTACGGGAGAAGTAGTTAAAGCATTATTCCCTACAGGTTTACTTATTGCATTTTTAATTGTGACTCGTATTCATCAATTACCGTTCAAAGCAATGATGAATGACGCAACTATTTGGTTCTCAACCACATTAGGTTCCTTAGGATTATTTGAAATTAGTAAAGGTTTAATCTTTAGCTTAAAAAATATTTTTGGCTCAAATGTTTCATCAAGCTATAAACTTCTTTATGTACCTGCATTGATTCCATTTGTCATTACAGTGCTAATTGCGATTCCTTTCTTTAAAATTTCCAGTTCAAATGTTAAACAGATTTTTGTATCAAGTTTACAACAATCTAAAAATCCATTTATTGCCTTAATTGGTGCCTTAGTGATGGTAAACCTCATGTTAGTGGGTGGCGAACATTCTATGGTAAAAATTATAGGTAGAACTTTTGCTGAAATTTCTGGTAGTAACTGGACTATTTTCTCCTCTTTCTTAGGTGCGATCGGATCCTTTTTCTCGGGTTCAAATACCGTATCCAACCTAACATTTGGTAGTGTTCAACTTTCTACCGCAGAAACCACAGGCATTTCTGTCGCACTTGTTCTTGCTTTACAATCTGTCGGTGGGGCAATGGGGAATATGGTATGTATCAATAACATTGTAGCGGTAAGTTCTGTGTTAAATATTTCAAACCAAGAAGGCACAATTATTAAGAAAACCATTATACCGATGATCGTTTACGGTATTATTGCCGCACTTTGCGCGCTGTTCTTAGTACCTTTGTTTTATAATCTATAAAATTTACGCCAAAAATGACCGCACTTTTGCGGTCATTTCCTATTTTTCTCTTTTATATTTCTACTATCAAAACTAACCTTTAACCCATTAAAGTGCGGTTAATTTTGCGAATGAATTTGCCCATTTAGCAAAAACCAAACTTTCTTTTTCTTTATCTTCTCAACATATTTCCTCTCTAAAAATTAATTTTTTTCATTATTTTTAGGTATTTTCATTAAATCATTCCTTGAAATCCCTCTTATAAAATGGATAATCGTAATCCTTCTCAAAAATAAATAGGAACTATAATGAAGAAAGCTATAAAATTAAATTTAATTACACTTGGCCTAATTAATACGATCGGTATAACGATTACACAAGCTCAAGCCGAAGAAACATTAGGACAAATTGATGTCGTAGAAAAAGTGATATCAAATGATAAAAAACCTTTCACTGAAGCCAAAGCCAAAAGTACACGTGAAAATGTCTTTAAGGAAACACAAACCATTGACCAAGTGATTCGGAGCATTCCTGGGGCATTTACTCAACAAGATAAAGGCTCGGGTGTCGTTTCTGTAAATATTCGTGGCGAAAATGGATTAGGTCGTGTCAATACGATGGTTGATGGTGTAACCCAAACCTTCTATTCTACAGCCTTAGACTCTGGTCAATCAGGCGGAAGTTCTCAATTTGGTGCGGCAATCGATCCTAATTTTATTGCAGGTGTAGATGTTAATAAAAGTAACTTTTCGGGAGCAAGCGGTATAAATGCGTTAGCAGGCAGTGCTAATTTTAGAACATTAAGCGTTAATGATGTGATTACTGATGACAAACCATTCGGCATTATTCTGAAAGGAATGACAGGGAGCAATGCCACTAAATCCAATTTTATGACGACGGCTGCTGGCAGAAAATGGCTTGATAACGGTGGCTATGTAGGCGTGGTGTATGGTTATAGCCAACGTGAAGTTTCACAAGATTATCGTATCGGTGGCGGAGAACGATTAGCATCATTAGGGCAAGATATTCTTGCTAAAGAAAAAGAAGCTTATTTTCGTAATGCGGGCTATATTTTAAATCCTGCAGGGCAATGGGCACCTGATTTAAGCAAAAACCATTGGTCTTGTAATGCCCCCGATCCAAAATTTAATGGAAGTACAAAAAAAACGGAAAGCTCTAATGATTTAACAGGAGAAAGAGAAACAATATGGACCGATAAAGACTGTGTTTTCCATAGAGAGAAATACAATATATACGATGTTCCTAAGAAAAAAGAAGAAACTAAAGACAAGATTTATGAAGATCCAGTAAGAAAAAAAATACTTGAAGATATAAATAAGAATACGCCTTTAAAAGATATACCAGAACTACAAAAAGGCATAGAAAAAACTGACAAATCATTTGAAGATAATAAAGAGCAATATAGTGTCGCACCTATTGAACCAGGCAGTTTGCAATCTCGTTCGCGTAGCCATTTATTAAAATTTGAATATGGCGATGATCACCATACGCTAGGGGCGCAAATACGTACCCTTGATAATAAAATTGGTTCTCGCAAAATTGAAAACCGTAATTACCAAGTCAATTATAACTTCAATAATAACAGCTATCTTGATCTTAATTTAATGGCTGCACATAACATTGGCAAAACCATTTATCCTAAAGGTGGATTTTTTGCAGGTTGGCGAGTTAGAGATAAACTTATCACAAAAAATGTAGCGAATATTGTTGATATAAACAACAGCCATACTTTATTGCTGCCAAAAGAAATTGATTTAAAAACCACATTAGGTTTTAACTATTTTACCAATGAATACAGTAAAAACCGTTTTCCAGAAGAGCTAAGTTTATTTTACAAAGAAGCATCAGGCGATCCTGGTCGTTACACATATACACAAGGAACCGGGGGTACTCAAAATTTACTGCCTCAACGTTCAGTGATTTTACAACCTTCCGGTAAACAAAAATTTAAAACAGTGTATTTTGATACCGCACTTTCTAAAGGTATTTATCATTTAAATTACAGCGTGAATTTTACCCATTATGCATTTAACGGCGAGTATGTCGGGTATGAAAATAAACCAACACAAATTAATGAACCGATTTTGCATAAATCAGGGCATAAAAAGGCATTCAATCATTCTGCTACATTAAGTGCAGAACTGAGTGATTATTTTATGCCATTTTTTACTTATTCACGCACTCACAGAATGCCGAATATTCAAGAGATGTTTTTCTCTCAAGTGTCTAATGCAGGGGTAAACACGGCATTAAAACCTGAACAATCTGACACCTATCAACTAGGCTTTAATACTTATAAAAAAGGTCTATTCACTCAAGACGATGTGCTAGGCGTCAAATTAGTGGGCTATCGTAGCTTTATTAAAAACTATATCCATAATGTTTATGGAGAATGGTGGAAAAATGACGTACCTATATGGGCAGACAGTAATGGTTTTCGCTTTACTATCGCACATCAAAATTATAAGCCTATTGTGAAAAAGAGCGGCGTCGAGTTAGAAATTAACTATGACATGGGACGTTTTTTTGCGAATGTCTCTTATGCATATCAACGTACTAATCAGCCAACCAATTATGCCGATGCCAGCCCACGCGCTAAAAATACGTCAAATAAAGATATTTTGAAACAAGGTTATGGTTTATCACGAATCACTATGTTACCAAGAGACTACGGCAGATTAGAGCTTGGCACACGTTGGTTTGATCAAAAATTAACCTTAGGTATGGCAGCTCGTTATTATGGGAAAAGTAAACGAGCATCTATTAAAGATGAATGTGTCAAAGGCGTTCCTTGTAAAATACAAGGCACAGGAGAAAAAGCAGAAGTAGTCCATAATGCAATCAAAAAAACGGAAGATATTAAAAAACAACCGATTATTTTAGATTTACACGTCAGCTATGAACCAATCAAAGATTTGATTATTAAAGCGGAAGTACAAAATCTATTAGATAAACGTTATGTTGATCCGTTAGATGCTGGAAATGATGCGGCTTCACAGCGCTATTATTCAAGTTTAAATGATTCAATTTGTAGTAAAGATGGTACTTGTGAAGATGGAGGAAAAGATAAACCTGTGCTTTATAACTTTGCACGTGGAAGAACTTATATTCTGAGTTTAAACTATAAATTCTAATTGGCTCATATAAAAAGGCATAGCTAATAAGCTATGCCTTTTCAATAATGTTTATGAAATTTGTGATCTTATGAAAAGATTATGGCTACAGTCTATCTATCATCTCTAACACTAATGCGGAAGACTGCTTCGCCGCCAATGGCAAAAACTCTTCAAAAGATATACTTGCTTTGCCATCGCCGCCATCAGAAATAGCACGAACCACTACGAAAGGCACATTAAAAGCATAACAAACTTGCGCAATCGCTGCGGCTTCCATTTCAACCCCCGTTACATTCGGAAAATCTGCTTTTATTTGTGTAATTTTGTCTTCGCTATTAATAAAACTATCGCCAGAGCAAATTAAACCACGTTTTACCGATTGCCCTTGCTTTTCTGCAATTTCTTGAGCGAGATCTGCCAATTTTTTATCCGATAAAAATGCAGCAGGATTAGCAGGCAACTGCCCTTTTTCATAGCCAAAAGCTGTAACATCCGCATCGTGGTAGCGTGTTTCATCAGAAATTACAATATCCCCCACTTTCAAGCCTTTTGCTACCCCACCTGCAGAACCAGTATTGATCACACAATCTGGCTTGGCTAATTGCAATAACGCCGTCGTGCCAATGGCAGCTGCCACTTTTCCAATGCCTGATTGCAATAATGCAACATCTTTACCGTTAATTTTGCCTTCAAAAATGACCGCACTTGCTACTCGAGTTTCAGTTCTCTCCGCCATTAAATTTTTTAAAATTTCGACTTCTTGTGCCATTGCACCAACAATTCCTATTTTCATTGTTTTTGTTCCTGTTCTATTTTATTTACCAAAAAATCTAACACTGCTACGCTATAATCATCGTTATAAAGCGTACTTGCAGTGAGTACATATTTTCCACCAATGACAACATAAGGATAGGTAAAAACACCATATTCTTCCGTCAATTCAATTGCATTTTGGATCTGTTCTTTTACGCTTTGTGAATTTTCAGTTTGAATAAATAACTGCTTATCTAGCCCTTGTTCTTCCGCCCATTGTTGAATTTTATTTGATGTGGACAATTCTGTATAACGGGATTTTTCTGAAGTTTCAAATAACAAAACATTGGATAATTCGCCCGCACTTAATGCTTGCAAAGTATAAAAAATACGTGCGCTAAACTGGCTATCGGCAGTTGCAATAGGATATTGTTCCAACACAACTTTATATGTGCGTATTTGGCTATAAAGCTCTAAAATATCCTGTGCTGAAGAACACACTCGACAATCATAATCAAAAAAGAATTGAATGCGGATTTTTTTATCGGCTCGAGACGCTTGTTCAATAGGTTCTTTATAAGAAAAATAATCCCGCCCGTCTTCAAAATAGATTGTGTCCCTTGATGGCAAGTGCGGAGAATTTTGCACTGAAAATTCTTTCTGATTGACTTCTGCTAAAACAAACGACGATAAAAAAAGCAAACAAAATGCCAATAACCCTTTTAATTTCATTCTATCACTCATCTATCGGCTCAATATAATCTACCAATAATTGTAGGCTACGATTGCCACGAAATTCGTTAATATCTAATTTATAAGCTAAACGAGCCTGTTTAATTGAAAGATCAGGATACAATCTTGTATTAATATTAAATGCAATCGCATCTAATAAAACCCCACCTTGTTTCGGTTCTAGCAACATTTTTAGATGATTTTTATTTTGCCCAATTGCACGCTGGTCTAAAATTTTAAATTCGCCATCAAAGCAAGGCTCAGGAAACCCTTGCCCCCAAGTGCCTACCGATTTTATCAACTCTGCCGTTTCAAGATTAAATTCATTTGAATTTAGTTCGCCATCTGTCCAAATTACGCCTTGTAGATGTTCTTCATCAAGCCAATCGGCAACGGTTTGATTAAAAATATGTTGGAAATCATCAAAATGTTCTTCGCGAATACTCAAGCCTGCCGCCATTGCGTGTCCGCCAAATTTTAAAATCATATTAGGATGTTGCGAATGAATACGCTCTAAAACATCACGCATATGTAACCCCTCAATAGAACGAGCAGAACCTTTCAAAATTCCCTCACTATCTTGTGCAAAGGCAATCACTGGACGATGATATTGATCCTTAATCCTTGATGACACAATGCCTAATACGCCTTGATGCCAATCGGGCTGATAAAGCGTAATACCATAGGGTAACTCTTTAAAAAGTGCGGTAAGATTTTGACAAATTTTTATTGCCTCAAGCTTCATACCCGCTTCAATTTCTTTACGAGTTTGGTTGAGCTGATCGAGATCTAAAGCTAATTCTCTGGCTTTTGACATTTCGTTCGCCAGCAAAAGCTCCACCCCAATCGACATATTATCTAAACGCCCTGCCGCATTTAAACGAGGCCCGATACAAAAACCGAGATCACTTGAAGTAAACTGTTCAACATTACGGTTAGCCACTTCTGCCAACGCAATAATACCAGGACGACAACGCCGTGCACGAATCCGCATTAAACCTTGATAAGCAAGGATACGATTATTTTGATCTAAAGGCACAACATCCGCGATGGTGCCTAGTGCCACCAGATCGAGCAAATCAGTAAAATTAGGTTGTGTTTCTGCAGTAAAAATACCGAGTTCACGAAATTTTGCACGCACCGCCAGCATCAAATAAAATGCCACACCAACGCCTGCTAAAGATTTTGAAGGGAAATGACACTGACTTAAATTAGGATTAACAATGGCATCGGCTGGCGGCAAAGTTTCGGGCGGTAAATGATGATCTGTCACTAAAACACGGACACCTTTTTCTTTCAAAAATGCAATGCCTTCAAAAGATGAAACGCCGTTATCCACCGTCATTAATAACTGAACACCCTTTTCAATCGCCATTTCAGCCACTGGAATACTCAAGCCATAACCCTGTTCAAATCGATTTGGCACAAGGTAATCCACATCGGAAAAACCAAGTTGTCTTAAAGCCAGCACACTCAATGCTGTGCTGGTTGCACCATCAGCATCAAAATCCCCAACAATCACAATTTTTTGCTGTTGTTGATAGGCTTCAACTAATAAATTTACAGCTTGATCAATGCCATATAATTGATTTGGATTGAGCATTGATTTCAAAGTGCGGTCTAATTCTTTAGTGTTTTGAATACGACGAGCGCGATAAAGGCGATCTAATAAGGGATGGGTTGAAACAGAATTTCCAATTGGAATTTCACGGCGTTTAATAAGTTTTTTCACTGGATATTAATTCATACCTAAAAGCAAAAAGCTGTTGAAATCAACAGCTCTTTTATCTATACTTTTTCCTGTCGGTCAGGGCTTTTAACCCTGAATGCTGACAGGGGTTAAAAGCCCTACTGACCATTAGTCTAACTATTGTGTCAGCTAAGGATTTTAATGATGCCTAAATTATGCATTTATATCATAATTTTTGTGTTGTTAGTGCTTTTAAGCTCCCCAGCATATTAAGCATAACCGACTAAACACAAGGGGTAGGCAACTGCCCCTTGCTCTTTATTATAAAATTATTGTGCCGTTTCTTCAAGAGCTCTTAATAAATCAGCTGGTTTTAAATAACCGCCAATAAGCTCACCAGTTGAGGTAACAATACTTGGTGTTCCTCGTACACCAAATTGAATACCTAATTCATAATGTTTTTTCACGATATTTGGCGTTTTAACTTCTTTTGGTAAATTGCCTTTTTCTGCTTCATTTAAAGCAAAAACGGGATCTTTCGCCGTCCAAATCGCTTCCATTTGTTTCGCCGTTTGATTATTCATACCTGCACGAGGGAAAGCTAAATAACGGACAGTAATACCAAGATCATTATATTCTTTTAATTGCTGATGTAATAAATGGCAATAATGGCAGGTAATATCCATAAATACTGTTACTACGTGTTTTTCATTTTTCGCAGGATAAACAATCATCTCGTCTTTATAAGAATTAAGTTTATCCACTAAAATTTTACCTGCGACATCAACAGGGCCATTATTTGTGAGTTCATAAAGTTTACCTTCAAAAAGATATTTTCCATCTTCGCTCACATAGAGTATACCTTGATCCGTAACAGCCGTTTTAATGCCTGAAATCGGCGAAGATTTAATAACAATATTTGATATATTAAAAGACTGTAATTTGCGTTTAATTGCCGCATCATCTGCCATTGCATTAGCCGCAGCCACGCACAAAAGTGCGGTAAAAATTTTCTTCATTTTTTGTTCCTAAATTTACTTGAGTGAGAAAGCCTAAAATTATAGAGAGATTGCTAATTTCTGCAAGGTCAAACTATCCAAAAATCAGAAAATAGCATATAATTCCACACTTTATCACACAGTGAATTTATTATGTTTGAAATCAATCCTGTAAAAAATAAAATCATCGATTTATCTGACCGCACTTCGGTGCTTCGGGGGTATCTTTGACTTTGATGCCAAAGTTGAGCGTTTAGAAGAAGTCAATGCCGAACTAGAACAGCCAGATGTGTGGAATGCTCCAGATAAAGCCCAAACGCTTGGTAAAGAACGGGTTTCTTTAGAACAAGTTGTAAATACCATCAAAAATTTAGAACAAGGTTTAGAAGATGTTGATAGCTTGTTAGAACTTGCTATCGAAGCAGAAGACGAAGACACTTTCCATGAAGCAATTGCTGAATTAAATGAACTCGAACAACAACTCGAAAAATTAGAGTTCCGTCGAATGTTTAGTGGCGAACATGATGCTTGCGATTGCTATGTGGACTTACAAGCTGGTTCTGGCGGTACGGAAGCTCAAGATTGGACAGAAATGTTGCTGCGTATGTATCTTCGTTGGGCTGAAAGCAAAGGTTTTAAAACAGAACTGATGGAAGTCTCTGACGGCGATGTAGCAGGATTAAAATCAGCAACCATTAAAGTGAGCGGAGAATATGCTTTTGGTTGGTTACGAACAGAAACGGGGATTCATCGTTTAGTGCGTAAAAGTCCATTTGATTCCAATAACCGTCGTCACACATCATTCAGTGCAGCATTTGTCTATCCTGAAATTGATGATGATATTGATATTGAAATCAATCCTGCTGATTTACGTATTGATGTTTATCGAGCGTCGGGAGCAGGTGGGCAGCACGTAAACAAAACTGAAAGTGCGGTGCGAATTACCCATATGCCAAGTGGCATTGTGGTGCAATGTCAAAACGACCGTTCACAGCACAAGAACAAAGATCAAGCGATGAAGCAATTAAAAGCGAAATTGTATGAGCTTGAATTACAGAAGAAAAATGCGGATAAACAAGCAATGGAAGATAATAAATCTGACATTGGTTGGGGAAGCCAAATTCGCTCTTATGTATTAGACGATTCACGCATTAAAGATTTGCGTACTGGCGTAGAAAACCGTAACACCCAAGCCGTATTAGACGGGGATTTAGATCGATTTATTGAAGCGAGTTTAAAAGCGGGCTTGTAGAAATTTCTTGCCTTCCCCTGTTTACGGGGGAAAGTGGCGCGAAGCAACGGAAGGGGGCTTTCGATAATATATTTCCTTTAGTCTTCGACAGCTCCTAAAGTAAACAAAGAAAATAAAAATTTCTTATTAATTTATAAAAAAGGTAAACAATATGTCAGAACAAGAAGTTAAAGAATTAGATCTCAATGGCGAAATGCTCGTTCGTCGTGAAAAATTAGCCGCATTACGTACAAAAGGTAATGCATTTCCAAACAAGTTTCGTCGTGATGCTCTCGCACAAGATTTGCACAATCAATATGATGTAGAAGATGGGAAAATCTTAAAAGAGAAAGGAATTGAAGTACAAGTTGCTGGGCGTATTATGACTCGCCGTGCAATGGGTAAAGCAACTTTTATCACTATTCAAGATATGAGCGGTAAAATCCAGCTTTACGTTGCACGCGATAATTTGCCTGAAGGTGTTTATAAAGATGAAGTTGGTACTTGGGATTTAGGCGACATCGTTGGCGTTAAAGGCACTTTATTTAAAACAAAAACTGATGAACTCACTGTAAAAACCACTGAAGTTCAACTTTTAACCAAAGCACTTCGCCCATTACCAGATAAATTCCACGGTTTAACCGACCAAGAAGTTCGTTATCGCCAACGTTATTTAGATTTAATTTCTAACGAAGAATCTCGCCGCACTTTTATTATTCGTTCTAAAGTTGTCGCGGGGATTCGTGAATATTTCATTTCTAAAGGCTTTATGGAAGTGGAAACGCCAATGTTACAAGTCATTCCAGGCGGTGCATCTGCGCGTCCTTTCGTAACTCATCACAATGCATTAGATGTGGATATGTATTTACGTATCGCACCTGAACTTTATTTAAAACGCTTAGTAGTGGGTGGCTTTGAACGAGTATTTGAATTAAACCGTAACTTCCGTAATGAAGGGGTTTCTGTTCGTCATAATCCAGAATTTACTATGCTTGAATACTACCAAGCGTATGCAGACTACCATGATTTAATGGATAACACCGAAGAACTTCTTCGTAAATTAGCGATTGATATTCTTGGTACTACTATTGTGAAATACGGCGAATACGAATTTGATTTTGGTAAACCATTCGAACGTATTACGTTACACGATGCAACGGTTAAATACGGAGCAGACAAAGGTATCGTAAAAGAAGATTTATATGACTTTGATCGTGCAAAAGCCACGGCGGAACGCTTAGGTATTGAAGTACAAAAATCTTGGGGTTTAGGCAGCATTGTCAATGCAATTTTTGAAGAAGTGGCTGAACATCACTTAATTCAACCAACATTCTTAATGGCTCATCCTGCGGAAATTTCTCCACTTGCACGTCGCAATGATGAAAATCCTGATGTAACAGATCGTTTTGAGCTCTTTATCGGTGGTCGTGAAATCGGTAATGGTTTCTCAGAATTAAATGACGCGGAAGATCAAAATGAACGTTTTGATGCACAGGTTGCTGCGAAAGAAGCGGGCGATGATGAAGCGATGTTTAAAGATGAAGACTTTGTTGTTGCACTAGAACACGGCTTACCACCAACAGCTGGGGAAGGTTTAGGTATCGACCGTCTAGCGATGCTTTATGCAAATGCACCGTCAATTCGTGATGTTATCTTATTCCCTGCAATGCGTCAGAAATAATAAAGATATAAACAAAAGCCACCATTTGGTGGCTTTTTTATCGAAACATAAAAAGAGAGCTAACTCCCCCTTATTTTTTAATGATTAACCATTAATAAATTTTTCGCCTAATTCAATATCTGCACGTAAAGTTGGCAACATATTTTCTAAGGCTTGTTGTTCAAAATTGCTTAATGGGCCAATTGGTAAAATTTCTTCTACACCTTCTTTACCTAAACGAACTGGCTGAGAGAAGAAACGAGCATATTTGCCATCGCCTTCAACATAAGTACATTCAACCACTGTCTCGCCACTTAATCCTTTCACTAAAGAACGCGCAAAACGTGCTGCGGCTTGCGCCATTGAAAGGGTTGCAGAACCGCCACCCGCTTTTGCATTGACCACTTCTGTACCTGCATTTTGGATACGTTTTGTTAATGGTTCGATTTCATCTTCATTCCATTTTGCATATTGAACTTGAGAAAGTAATGGAAGAATAGTCACACCAGAGTGACCACCAATAACAGGAACGCTTGTACGAGAAACATTTAAACCTTTTAGTTCAGCCACAAAGGTTTCAGAACGCAACACGTCTAAAGTTGTCACACCAAATAATTTACGTTTGTCGTAAACGCCTGCTTTTTTCAGCACTTCAGCCGCAATCGCAACGGTAGTATTTACTGGGTTAGTGATGATACCAACGCATGCTTTCGGACAAGTAACCGCGACTTTTTCAATTAAACCACGCACGATACCTGCATTAATATTGAATAAATCTGAACGATCCATACCAGGTTTACGTGCAACACCAGCAGAAATTAATACAACATCCGCACCTTCAAGTGCTGGAGTTGGATCTTCACCAGAAAAACCTTTCACATTCACTGCCGTTGGAATATGGCTCACATCCACTGCAACACCTGGGGTAACAGGGGCAATATCATACAATGATAAGTCGGTACCTGCTGGCAACTGAAGTTTTAGTAATAACGCTAATGCTTGACCAATACCACCTGCGGCACCTAATACAGCAACTTTCATAAATACTCCTTATGTGTTAGTTAATTTAAAACAGACTGATTTTAAAATGTTCATCTTACAATTACAAATAGAGAAATATCATTCTATGATCTAGTTCACATTTCTGAGATAAATATTTTCTTCTCTTTGTTATTATTCATATTTCAGTTGATGAAAGTGAATTTTTATGCAATTCTTATGCAAATTTTGACTATTGAAAAATAAAGATGACTGAGAATTTAACTCGCGCTTTTAAAGAATTACTCAACCAAGAACGCTTTGGTTCTCAAAGTGAAATTGTCGATGCCTTAAAAAAACAAGGCTTTACTGGTATTAATCAATCAAAAATATCAAGAATGCTCAGCAAATTTGGCGCGGTTCGCACCCGTAATACCAAAATGGAAATGGTCTATTGCTTACCAAATGAATTAAGTGTTCCCAATACCAGTAGTCCATTAAAAAATCTTGTCTTAGATGTTGATCACAATGCGATGTTAATCGTAATAAAAACGACGCCCGGTGCTGCTCAATTAATCGCACGATTACTTGATTCCATTGGAAAATCAGAAGGCATTTTAGGTACTATCGCAGGCGATGATACTATTTTTGTCACGCCCACAAACAATAAACCTATCGACGAATTATTGCAAAATATCCAACGTTTATTTGAAAACACATTGTAATGAATATTCTATTAACGGGAGGAACAGGACTTATCGGCAAAGCGCTTGTCGAACGACTCTGTTTACGCAATGAACAAGTGACGATCTTAACGCGCTCAAGTTCGCCGCACACTCTCTCAAAGCACAAAAACATCAAATTTATTACCGCACTTTCCCAACTTAATTCACAAGAACAGTTTGATGCCATCATCAATCTTGCTGGCGAGCCAATTTTTCATAAAGTTTGGTCGAAAAACCAGAAATCTATTTTACGAGAAAGTCGTTTAAGCCTCACTACTCAACTGGTTGAATTCATCAATCAATATCAGCAACACCCTATTTTTATATCAGGTTCAGCAACTGGAATTTACGGCGATCAAGGCGAACAAACAATTACTGAAACAAGCAAAACAGCAAAAACCTTTACCGCACAATTATGCCAAGATTGGGAAAATATTGCACGACAAGCTGATGCGAGAGTTTGTTTGATTAGAACAGGAATAGTCTTTTCTAAGAAAGGAGGCGCGCTTGCAAAAATGTTGCCTTTATACAAATGGGGACTTGGCGGTAATCTGGGCAAGGGAGAGCAATATTTCCCTTGGATTGCTTTAGAAGATATGGTAAACGGCATTTTATTTTTACTCGATCATTCAGAATGTAGAGGGGCATTTAACTTCTCAGCCCCGAATCCCATAAAACAGCATAAATTTAACCGCACTTTGGCTGGAATATTAAAACGTCCTGCCTTTGCAATCATTCCAAAATGGCTATTACATTTCATTCTTGGCGAACGAGCGAATCTATTACTCGAAAGCCAAAATGTTGTGCCTGAAAAATTACTCAACTCGGGATTCCAATTTCAGTATTCTGATTGCAAAAACTATCTAGAAGAAATCCTAAAAAACAAATAAAAAAATCACCGCACTTTTTTAATGCGGTGATTTTTATCCCTCTAAATACCTAGCATTTATTGTTCATTATAAATTTCAAGATTGGATGCTTGTTTTTCACGTTTTTTCTTTGCACTATCGTTGCGTTGAAGTGCGATTTTATCAAGATATTCAGGACTAATATCGCCTGTAATATATTCGCCTGTGAATACTGAACAATCAAAACCTTGAATGGCTGGATTTTCCAATTGAACAGATTCAGTAAGTGCGGTCAGATCTTGGAAAATTAATTTATCTACGCCGATCAAATGTGCAATTTCATCAACATTTCGCCCATAAGCGATCAGTTCATCACAACTCGGCATATCAATACCATATACATTCGGATAACGAATTTCAGGAGCAGCAGAGGCAAAGTAAATTTTCTTCGCACCAGCTGAGCGAGCCATTTCAACAATTTGCTCAGAGGTTGTGCCACGAACGATAGAATCGTCCACCAATAACACGTTTTTATCTTTAAATTCAGCTTTAATGGTATTCAATTTGCGACGAACAGAACTAATACGCTGTGCTTGACCTGGCATAATAAAGGTACGACCAACATAGCGATTTTTCACAAATCCTTGGCGATAAGGCTTCCCTAGAACACGAGCTATTTGTAACGCAATATCTGTGGAGGTTTCAGGAATAGGAATGACCACATCAATATTATCAATTTCATCCGCCCATTCTTTTGCAATTTTTTGTCCGAGTTTTTCCCCCATATGAACACGTGCAGCATAAACAGAAACGCCATCAATCGTTGAATCTGGGCGTGCAAAATAAACATACTCAAAAATACAAGGATTTAACACCGCACTTTCGGTACATTGTTGTGAATAAAGCTCGCCATCAAACGTTACATAAACGGCTTCGCCCGCAGCAATATCACGTACAAACTCGAAACCGACAATATCTAAAGCCACTGTTTCAGAGGCGAACATATAATCAGTTTTGCCATTTTCTTCACGTTTACCCAACACCAAAGGACGAATACCAAAAGGATCTCTAAATGCAACCATACCATGCCCAATAATCATCGCTACACAGGCGTAAGCACCACGAACATCCTTGTGAGTTTTATGAACGGCATAGAAAATATCTTGTGGATCAAGATGGTTTTGAGGAATGTGATCAAGATGATTAGCGAGAATATTAAGAAGAAGTTCAGAATCTGAATTAGTGTTTACGTGACGGCGGGCAGTTTTAAAGACTTTTTCTTTTAACTCCACTGAGTTGGTTAAATTGCCGTTATGCACCAAAGTGACACCATAGGGAGAATTTACATAAAAAGGTTGTGCCTCTGAGACGCTAGAACTTCCTGCTGTAGGATAGCGAACATGCCCCAATCCAGCATTTCCTTGCAAGCGTAGCATATGCTCTTGACGGAACACATCGCTGACTAAGCCATTAGCTTTACGTAAGCGGAAACGGTTTTCATCATCAACCGTTACAATACCCGCCGCATCTTGTCCACGATGTTGCAAAAGAGTTAATGCTGCATAAATAGATTCATTAACCGGACTTTGGCTAACAATACCGACAATACCACACATTTTGTGTTCCTTATTGATTAAGCGTTGGATTTAAAAAACTTGAACTTGACTGAAGCTGTTGAAAGAACCATTCAATAATAAAACCAAAATGCGGTATTAATTGAGATTCTTTCCACCAATCAGTTTGTTCAAAATTGGTAAAAGTATCCATAAAAAATAACAACGCAGCCACAATCAATGCACCGCGCACTAAACCGAAAGCAGCACCTAATACGCGATCAGTGCCGCTTAAACCCGTCTTATCTACTAATTGACTAATCACATAATTTACTATTGCGCCCACGATTAAAGTCAGAACAAACAGAATGGCGATTGCAGTTCCATTACGCACATACATTGATTCAATTTGCGTAAGATAAGTGGCAAGATAAGGATAGAACTGGCTTGCTACGATAAATGCCACAACCCAGCTACCAAGTGAAAGTACTTCGCGTACAAAACCACGTAATAAACTGACAAGAATGGAAAAAGCGATAATGCCAATAATAATGTAATCGATCATTAAAAAATCTCTCAATGAAAAACGGCCGTTTAAAACGACCGCGGTATTCTACAAAAATACAGCCAAAAAGAAAACGTTTGCGTAAACTAAATTTCCTGCCAAAAAGCACGTTCAAATTTGCTTTGAGCTTTCCTTAAGACTTCCGCTAAATGTTGATATGTCGGTTTTTCTTGCACAAAAGGCAAGGGTTCATTTTGTTGTTTTAAGCGTTCGCAAATATCGTAAAACCATACCGCACTTTGATTTTCTAATGGCGAATTTGCACGCTTACCAAGCCAATAAAGCCCTTGAAAAGGAATAAGCAAGGCAAAAAGTGCGGTCAAAATTGCGATAGAAAATGCCATTAAATCATTTTTTGCATAAATCTGTTGCCACAGTATTGCAAATACAGCAACAAAAGGCATAAATTTTTGTGCAAAACTCGTGGCTTTCATAATACGGTTTTCAGGGAAAATAATCCCTAACTTCGCCTCCTGCGGCCAAGTATTAAGATAAATTTGTCCCTGTTTAAAAATGGAAAAAAACGCCATAAAAAACACCTCAAAAAATTGACCGCACTTATCATACGCTATTTTAAGTCTATTTTTAGTAAAAATAGTTTAATTTTTCAAAAAATACGATAAAGTTTGTATTTTTTCCTTACCGATGAATTTATTTTATTCATCAAAAGGTGTATCCTATACCTAATTTTTCAAACCATCTTAAATGATGGATTTCTATTAACCTCAATCAAATATAGGGTTCCTATGTCAAAACTTGTTCTTATCCTTAACTGCGGTAGTTCTTCACTAAAATTTGCAATTCTTGATCCAGCAACAGGGGAAGAAAAATTATCTGGCTTAGCCGAAGCATTTTTCTTACCAGAAGCACGTATCAAATGGAAACTCAATGGAGAGAAAGGTAACGCAGATTTAGGCGCAGGCGCAGCGCATACTGAAGCGCTTAATTTTATTGCATCTAACATTCTGACTGATGAACTAAAAAATTCTATCGCAGCAATTGGTCATCGTATCGTTCACGGTGGCGAAAAATACACTCAATCTGTCATCGTAACAGATGAAGTTGTTAAAGGAATTGAAGATGCTGCACAATTTGCGCCACTTCACAACCCTGCTCACTTAATTGGTATTCGCGAAGCATTCAAGGCATTCCCACACTTAAAAGATAAAAACGTGGTAGTTTTTGATACAGCATTCCACCAAACTATGCCTGAAGAAGCCTTCCTTTATGCCCTTCCATACTCTTTATATAAAGAACACGGCGTACGTCGCTATGGTGCACACGGCACAAGTCACTACTTCGTTTCTCGTGAAGTCGCTAAATATGTAGGCAAACCTGCAGATCAAGTAAATGCTATTATTTGTCACTTAGGTAATGGTGGTTCTGTTTCTGTTGTGCGTAACGGTCAATGTATTGATACTTCAATGGGCTTAACTCCGCTAGAAGGTTTAGTAATGGGTACGCGTTGTGGCGATATTGACCCCGCAATCGTATTCTACCTATACAAAACACTAGGTATGTCTATGGATCAAATCGAAGAGACTTTAGTGAAAAAATCGGGTCTTTTAGGTTTAACTGAAGTAACAAGCGACTGCCGTTATGCTGAAGATAACTACGATGATGAATCTAAACCAGAAACAAGACGTGCTTTAAATGTTTATAGCTATCGTTTAGCGAAATACATTGGTGCTTATATGGCTGTGTTGGGCGATGATCACTTAGATGCAATTGCATTCACTGGTGGTATTGGCGAAAACTCAGCGCACGTTCGTGAATTAGCCTTAAATCACTTAAAATTATTCGGCATTAAAATCGATAACGAACGAAATCTTGCCACACGTTTTGGTAAAGATGGTGTAATCACCACTGATGATTCCGCATTTAAAGCAATTGTTCTTCCAACTAACGAAGAATTGGTTATCGCACAAGATACCGCAAAACTTTGTTTCTAATTTAACAACAAGCTGCCGAATTTTTCGGCAGTTTTTATTTATAAAATATACATATTAAGGTTTAACTATGTCTCGCACGATTATTCTTATCCCTGTAAGTACAGGCGTGGGTTTAACTAGCATTAGTCTTGGATTAATCCACTCTCTCGAACAAAAAGGCGCAAAAGTTGCTTTTATGAAACCAGTTTCTCAACCAAGCACTGGCGAAGATAAATTGGATCGCACAACTTCTATTATTCGCACTAGCACTAGCCTTGAAACTGCCGAACCTTTTATGTTAAGCGTGGCAGAATCATTAATTGGTCAAAATCAGTCTGACGTATTGTTAGAAAAAATTGTAGCTAACCACCAACAATTAACCAAAAATAATGACATCGTTGTAGTTGAAGGCTTAATACCCACAAGAAAACACGGTTACGCAAACAGTATCAACTATGAAATTGCACAAGCATTAGATGCGGAAATCGTATTAGTTGCAGCACCTGCAACTGAAACGCCAACCGAATTAAAAGATCGCGTAGAAGCTGCAGCCTCTCTATTTGGTGGTAAAAACAATCCAAATCTTTTAGGTGTTGTTGTAAACAAATTCAATGCACCTGTTGATGAATCAGGTCGTACTCGTCCAGATCTTGCTGAAATTTTTGATTCATTCCAACACAATCATATTAGCGAAACAGAAGTAAACAAGTTATTTGCAGGTAGTGCCATCAAGTTATTAGCTTGTGTGCCTTGGAATGCAAATTTAATCGCGACACGGGCAATTGACTTAGTCAAACATTTAGGTGCATCAATCATTAATGAAGGAGAAATCAATCGCCGTATTCGTGGTATCACTTTCTGTGCAAGAAGTTTACCAAATATGGTTGAGCATTTCCGTGCAGGCAGCTTATTAGTCGCTTCAGCAGATCGTCCAGATGTGCTTGTAGCAGCCGCTCTTGCAGCGTCAAATGGTATTGAAATCGGCGGTCTCTTATTAACTGGCGGCTACAAAATTGATGCTCAAATTAATAAACTTTGCCGTCCAACTTTTGAAAAAGCGAAATTACCGATCTTCCGTATTGAAGGCAATACTTGGCAAACTGCATTAAGTTTACAAAGTTTTAATCTGGAAGTGCCTGTTGATGATAAAGAACGTATTGAAAATATTAAACAATACATTAGCCAACACTTTAATGCTGACTTTATCAATAATTTAGTTGCAGATTCCAGCCGTTTACCTCGCTTATCCCCACCTGCATTCCGTTTCCAATTAACTGAACTTGCTCGTGCGGCGAAAAAACGTATTGTGCTTCCTGAAGGCGATGAACCTCGTACAATCAAAGCAGCCGTACTTTGCGCAGAACGTGGCATTGCGGAATGTGTGCTTTTAGCAGATCCTGCATCCGTTCAACGAGTTGCAGAAGCACAAGGTGTTAAATTAGGTAAAGGTATTACAATCATCAATCCTGCTGACGTTCGTGAAAACTATGTTGATCGTTTAGTTGAATTACGTAAAGCAAAAGGTATGACCGAAACTGCGGCTCGTGAACAACTAGAAGACACCGTAGTGCTTGGTACCATGATGTTAGAAGCAAATGAAGTAGATGGTTTAGTATCTGGCGCTGTCCACACCACTGCAAACACCATTCGACCACCAATGCAAATCATCAAAACTGCACCAGGTAGTTCGATTGTTTCTTCTATCTTCTTTATGTTATTACCAGATCAAGTGCTTGTTTATGGTGACTGTGCGGTAAACCCAGATCCAACTGCAGAACAACTTGCTGAAATCGCAATTCAATCAGCAGATTCTGCGAAAGCATTTGGTATTGCTCCAAAAGTCGCGATGATTTCTTACTCAACAGGTACATCTGGTAGCGGTGCTGATGTAGAAAAAGTGAAAGAAGCAACTCGTATTGCGAAAGAAAAACGCCCTGATTTATTAATCGATGGCCCATTACAATACGATGCGGCTGTAATGGAAGATGTGGCTCGCTCTAAAGCACCAAATTCACCAGTAGCAGGTAAAGCAACAGTATTCGTATTCCCTGACTTAAATACTGGTAACACTACTTACAAAGCAGTACAACGTTCTGCAGATTTAGTGTCTATTGGCCCAATGCTTCAAGGTATGCGCAAACCAGTCAATGACTTATCTCGTGGTGCCTTAGTTGATGATATTGTGTACACAATTGCCTTAACCGCAATTCAAGCAACACAATAATTCAAGTAAAAATATAAAAGAAAATACCGCACTTTGCCCTAGGCAATAAAAGTGCGGTATTTTTTATAACGTTTTTTTACAAATCGACCAAAATCAAAATTGCGGCTTCACCGCCCCATTCCCTTGGTGCTTGATGTAATGCCCGCACTTTAGGATGTTGTACTAGCCAACGTGGAATTTGTTTTTTCAATGTAAAGGTGCCATAGCCCGTCATGATACTGGCACAATCTACATGCTCATTTTCACAAGCCAGTAAAAGCGCGGCTAATTCTTGCTTAGCTTGTTCACGGGTTAAACCGTGTAAATCTAAAAACAATTCTGGCGAAAAATCGCCACGACGAAGTTGTTTTAATAAATGGGAATCTTCCCCATCACGTAAATATTTCACAACACCATCATTGTCATTCAGTAATGGCTCATATTCATCAGAAAAATAGAACAATGTATCTTCTTTCACTCGTAATTCTTTCAATTCTATTTTTTTCTGATCACGTTTTTGACGGGGGGCAACAAAAGTATCTTGTTTAATTGGCTTAATGCCTTTGGTTTCCGCTCGGAATAAATCAAATTCGTCTTGCATTTTTTTCTCATTAATTTCAAATTTTGCGTATCATATCATAGTTCTACATTCTCATCTGTGGTATAACTACGCCAAATTTTCATACCGAATTTTATGCTAACTTTTCTACTCACTTTTATGGAGAAATGCGATGGAAACCTCACATAACCAAGAATTAGTTGCAACTATCTTGGAAGATAATGTTGCAAACGAACTGCAAACCATCCAAGATTTTCTGCGTTGGACGTATAGCATTCTCAATCGCTCTGATATTTACTTCGGGCAAGGGCACGATAATCCTTGGGATGAAAGCCTGCAAATCGTTTTAAGTGGCTTGCATTTACCCATTGATTTACCTACCGAATTATTTAACAGTCGATTAACCCCATCTGAAAAAGAAACCTTAGTTCAACTTGTATTAACCCGAATCGAACAACGCGTGCCTGTGGCATATTTAACAAATAGTGCTTGGTTCTGCGGCCATGAATTTTATGTCGATGAACGAACCATTATTCCACGTTCTCCAATTAGTGCTTTAATTCAAGATCGCTTTGAAGATTTAATTTCACAAGAACCAAATCATATTCTCGATCTATGTACAGGCAGCGGTTGTATTGCCATTGCTTGTGCTTATGCTTTCCCGAATGCGGAAGTAGATGCGATAGATTTATCGGTTGATGCACTTAATGTCGCGGAGATCAATATTTCACGCCATCAATTAGAGCATCGTGTATTCCCGATTCAATCAAACTTATTTGAAAATATTTTGGGACAAAAATACGATCTTATCGTGACCAATCCACCTTATGTGGATGAAGAAGATCTCGCCGATATGCCAGAAGAATTCCATTTTGAACCAGAGTTAGCCTTAGGTTCTGGCAGTGATGGCTTAAACATTACCAAACAAATTTTAAAACAAGCACCAGATTACTTAACCGAAAATGGCGTGTTGGTGTGTGAAGTGGGTAATAGTATGATTAGCTTAATTGAGCAATATCCAGATGTACCATTTGAATGGGTAGAACTTAAAAATGGCGGACTAGGCGTATTTGCTATTCAGCGTAAGGATTTAGTGAAATATCACGATCTGTTTTAATCTTTTAAGTGCGATTAAAATTCTTATTAAATTTCAACCGCACTTCATTTGGACATTGTTATTTTGTTTCCAATTCAATGCCTTCAAATAATTTTTTCACTGAATTGTTATCTCGCAAACGCTCGGCTTTTTCTACGACACTACGAGTTAAGTGCGGTGAAAAATATTCCATGAAATCGTACATATAATTACGTAAGAACGTGCTATGTTTAAATGCAATATTCGTCATACTCGGGCGGAACAAATGGCTTGCATCAATTAGCACAAGATCCGTATCTAATGCCGTATGTGCCATAGATGCCATAATGCCCACCCCTAAACCCAAGCGCACATAAGTTTTAATAACATCAGCATCGGTAGCCGTAAAAACTATATTTGGTAAAATGCCTGCACTATTAAATGCGTAATCTAAATCAGAAACACCCGTAAAACCAAACGTGTAAGTCACAAGTGGGTATTTGCCTAATTCCTCAATGGTCAGTTCTTTCACTTTGGCAAGCGGATGTTCTGGCGAAACAATCACGGCACGATTCCACCAATAGCATGGAATCTGAACTAAATCATCAAATAAATAAGGTGCTTCAGTGGTAATTGCCAAATCCACTTCACCTGACATTAAAGCATCGTGAATTTGTGTTGGCGAACCTTGATGAATATGCAAGCTCACATCAGGATATTTTTTAGAAAAACGTTCAATCACGCTTGGCAGCATATAACGAGCCTGAGTATTTGTCGTCGCAATACGTAATACACCGTGATTTGGCCGAGTATATTCATCGGCAACGGCACGGATACCTTGCGCTTTAACAAGTAACTCGCGTGCAATTGAGATAATCTTTTTCCCTGCTGGTGTAATTGATTTTATATGCTTGCCATGACGCTCAAAAATTTCCAGACCTAATTCATCTTCTAATAGGCGAACTTGTTTACTGATACCCGGCTGTGATGTGTAAAGTGCATTTGCAGCTTCTGTGACATTCAAATTTTGGTTTACAATCTCAACGATATAACGCAATTGATGCATTTTCATAAAAAAGTCCTTATTTTTTATAACGTTTGTTCATCTCCGAATAACGTTTTACCGCTTTACGAATTTGCCCAGATTTTGGACGACGACTAGCCTGTTTTACATCTAATTTCGTTTCAGTCTCAGCAGGTAATCCCACCAATTCACGTAAATAATTGACGTTTTCAAGATCCATTTCTTCCCAGCCACCACGAGGCAAACCTTTCATCAGTTTGATATTTCCATAACGAATACGAATCAAGCGGCTAACTTGAATCCCTTGGGATTCCCACAAACGACGAACCTCACGGTTACGTCCCTCCATCAAGGTTACGTCATACCATTGGTTAATACCCACACCGCCTGTAAATTTAATTTCTTTAAAGTTGGCAAGGCCATCTTCAAGCTGAACGCCTTTACGTAAACGTGCTAACATCGCATCATCAACTTGACCAAATACACGCACAGAATATTCACGTTCAACTTCACGGCTTGGGTGCATTAAACGATTTGCTAATTCGCCATCAGTGGTAAAAAGCAATAAACCTGATGTATTAATATCTAAACGCCCCACCGCAATCCAACGAGATCCCGTTAAACGCGGCAAACGATCAAACACGGTCGCACGCCCTTCTGGGTCGCTACGTGTACAAAGTTCGCCTTCAGGTTTGTAATACATTAATACACGGCAAATTTCTTTTTGTGCGTGGCTAAGATTAATGATTTGACCATCAATACGCACTTTCACGCCAGAATGTACGTCAATACGATCGCCTAAAGTCGCAATTTTACCCTCTACTCTCACTCTGCCTGCAGCAATCATCGTTTCAATTTCACGACGAGAGCCTTGCCCAGCACGCGCTAAAACTTTCTGTAATTTTTCGCCCTCTGCTTTCGGTTGATTCGAGGCTCTTACAACAGGTTTCGCTTTTGGCTTCGCTAAAAATTTGTTGTCAGAATTAACCGCACTTTTTTTCGTATTTGCTGTTTCTACGCGAGCAGTACGAGATACTGAACGTCTGTCATTTTTAGCTGAAAAATCACGTTTCTTTGCTGAATCTTTGGAAAAGTGCGGTTGTCTTTGAGTTTGTTTTTGACTAGGTTTCATTGTTTTCCTTGAATAATGGAAAGGTCGCTTTCACAAGCGTCTATAAGTTAAATAAAAGGAGCAGTACTCCCACTTCCTTTGCGCAAAATCACTGGCGATTCTTCCGTTAAATCTACCACTGTTGTAGGCTCTTGCCCTAAATATCCACCATGAATAATTAAATCCACTTGATGTTCCAAACGATCACGAATTTCTTCAGGATCGGATTGCGTAGTATGTTCTTCATTCGGCAACATTAACGAACAAGATAAAATCGGCTCACCTAAGGCTGAAAGCAAATCTAAAGCAATTTTATTATCTGGTACGCGTAAACCAATGGTTTTACGTTTTGATGTCATTAAACGGCGAGGTAATTCTTTCGTTGCTGTAAGAATAAAAGTATAACGCCCTGGCGTATTATTTTTAATCAAACGATAAGCGGTATTATTTACCCTTGCATAAGTTGAAAGTTCTGACAAATCGCTACACACCAAGGTAAAATTATGTCCTTCAGGCAATTTACGAATTGCTACAATGCGATCCATTGCGTGTTTATCGCCCATCATACAGCCCAAGGCATATCCCGAATCCGTTGGATACACAATCACACCGCCTTTTTGTAAAATCTCTACGGCTTGATTAATCAAGCGCACTTGTGGATTTTCAGGGTGGATATAGAAAAATTGGCTCATGTGTTTCTTCCTTAAAAAGTGTGCGCTGATTATAGCAGTTTTGCACTCACTTTATAATGGCGAGCATATAAAAATAAAGGTGCAGGGAATCAATCTACGCCTTGTCAAACTAAAGTGCGGTTAATTTTTAGATGATTTTAATACCTTTCTCAAGGCTGCACCAATTTCAGCGAGGCTTTTTACACAGGTCACACCAGCGGCTTCTAACGCTGCAATTTTTTCTACTGCAGTACCTTTTCCGCCGCTAATAATGGCTCCCGCATGCCCCATCCGTTTTCCTTTTGGCGCAGTGATTCCCGCAATATAGGCAACCACTGGTTTGGTGACGTTATCTTTAATGAAGATTGCCGCTTCTTCCTCTGCAGAGCCGCCGATCTCGCCAATCATCACAATGGCTTCTGTTTCGGGATCTTGTTGAAATCTTTCGAGAATATCAATAAAACTAGAACCCAGAATAGGATCTCCCCCGATACCCACACAAGTCGATTGTCCAAAGCCTTCATCTGTAGTTTGTTTTACCGCTTCATAAGTTAAAGTTCCAGAACGAGAAACAATCCCCACTTTACCTTTTTTATGTATGTGAGCTGGCATAATGCCGATTTTACATTCATCAGGCGTAATCACACCTGGGCAATTTGGCCCAATCATCACAACGCCTGTTTCATTTAATTTTTGTTTTACCTTAAGCATATCCAATGTAGGTATGCCCTCAGTAATACAGACAATTAACTTAATCCCTGCATCAATAGCTTCAATTATGGCATCTTTACAAAATGGTGCTGGCACATAAATGACCGTCGCTGTTGCGCCTGTATTTTCAACGGCTTCACGAACTGTATTAAATACAGGCAAACCAAGATGGCTACTGCCTCCTTTATTTAGCGATACGCCACCAACTAATTGCGTTCCATAGGCTAATGCTTGTTCAGAATGAAAAGTCCCTTGTCCACCAGTAAAACCTTGGCAAATCACTTTAGTATTTTTATCAATTAAAATCGCCATTAGTGTTCTCCTTTTGCTGCATTCACAGCTAATTCTGCAGCTTGTTGTAAATTCTGTGCGGTAAGGATATTAACATCGCTTTGCGCTAAAATTTGGCGACCGATTTCAGCATTTGTTCCTTCTAATCGCACAACCACAGGCACTCTCACGCCCACTTCATTTACTGCAGCAATCACGCCTTCAGCAATCAAATCACAACGAACAATGCCACCAAAAATATTCACTAAAATCACTTTAACGGAAGGATCGGTTAAAATGATTTTAAACGCTTCAGCAACCCGCTCTTTCGTTGCACCACCACCCACATCAAGAAAATTCGCAGGCTTCCCACCATAGAGTTTCACAATATCCATGGTTCCCATTGCAAGCCCAGCCCCGTTTACCATACAACCAATATCGCCCTCTAAAGCCACATAGTTTAACTGGAATTTTTCAGCTTCTGCTTCACGAGCATCATTTTGAGTTAAATCTTGAAGTGCTAAGAGATCTTTATGACGAAATAAAGCGTTATCATCAACAGATATTTTGGCATCGAGACAAACCAAATTCCCTTGTTTAGTGAGAACAAGCGGATTGACTTCCAGTAAAGATAAATCTTTTTCTAAAAACAAACGAGATAACTCCATAAAAATATCGGTAAACTGTTTGTTTTGCACACCACTTAACCCTAATTTAAACGCCAATTCACGCCCTTGATAAGGCAATCCTCCAAATAAAGGATCAATGGTGACTTTGTGGAGTAAGTGCGGTGAATTTTGCGCGATTTCTTCAATATTCATTCCACCTGCAGAGGAAGCAATAAACACCACTTTTTGAGAGGCGCGATCAACAACCGCACTTAAGTAAAATTCTTTATCAATATCGCAAGTTTCTTCAAAATAAATCTGGTTTACTGGCTGACCCAATTTATCCGTTTGAAAAGTGACTAAACGTTGTCCTAGCCATTTTTCTGCAAAAGCTCTCGCTTCCTCTACATCCTGTACCAATTTAACGCCACCTGCTTTGCCACGCCCACCAGCATGAACTTGGCATTTTGCAGCCCACTTATCGCCTGAAAGTTGAGCCAGTACCAAATCGACTTCCTCAACAGATTGACAGACTGCCCCATTTTTTACGGGTAATTCATAACGCTCAAATAGTTGTTTTGCTTGGTATTCGTGTACATTCATTCGCGACGTCCTTTTTGGTTATGAAAACAATTCACTCAAGGTTTTAATGCTATATGTACCGTGATTTCTTCACGATCGTGATATAAATGTTTAGCTTGAATATCAAAATTTAAATTCTGCTCAGCCAACATAACAGCCAAGTTTTCTAAACATAATATCACTTCTTGATAACGTTTTTTCATGGGTAATTTTAAATTAAAGATGGTTTCTCGGCACCAACCATTCAACAACCATTTGCCAATTAATAAAGAAATACGACTTGGTTGTTCCACCATATCACAGACTAACCAATCCACTTTTTTCCTTTTGGGAGGCTGAAATTTAAAACCATCTTCCGCACAATGTTCAATGCGACCTGTATCATGCAAACTCGCCGCCATTTTTCCGTGATCAACCGCATAAACAAATAAACCACGTTTGACTAATTGATATGTCCAACCCCCAGGGCAAGCCCCTAAATCAACGCCAATCATATTTTCATTTAAACGTTTATTCTCTTCTTTACGCGGAATAAAAGTCAAAATAGCCTCTTCTAGTTTTAACGTGGAGCGGCTGGGTGCATCTGCCGGAAATTTTAAACGAGGGATTCCCATAAAATGAGGGGAATGATTATCCACATAAGAATATCCCACATAACAGCAATTCGGTTTTACAAAAAAACAATGTAAAAATTGACCGCACTTTTGACTCGCTTTTGCAGAAAGCCAACCTTGTTTTTTCAATGCTTGACGCAAAGGCACGGTAAATTTACGGCAAAAAGTGGAAAGCTCTTTCGCTTCATTTGTATCTGCAGTTTCTACAAAAAGCTCGCTAGATTGAGCAAAATTAACTTGTTGTAATAATGCTTCAAACGCCGCCACGATAGGACTAATACGATCAGCGGGATCTAAATCTTCCAATAAATCGGAAATAACCATCATCTGACGAGCAAAAATCAAACGGTTAAAAGGAATTTCTCGGGCAAGGCGATCTGCCCCATTAGGTTGATAACATTCAAAAATCACATAGCCCGAATTATCTTGTACTCGAGCAAAACCAAATACACCCAAATTACTTGCTTGATCAGTGATCTCTGCGGCGACTTCTTTCTCAAAACCTGGGCGACAATATAATGCGAGTTTATTCATTTTCTTCTCGTTTAATTGAGTTAATAATCCATTGGCGGAATGCTTGAATTTTTTGGTCATCAAGGCGATCAAGATGATTGACCACATAAAATGATTTTGGATCAGGCAAATTAGTCGGCAACACCGCTTGCAATGATCCATTTTCAATTTCTTGCAAAGCTAATAAGCGATTAGCTAATACAATGCCTTGCCCGTGAATAGCCGCCTGTAACGCCATAAATGTATGGCTAAATAACGGCCCTTGCTGAATATTTAAATCATCTAACTGTAAATGATTTGCCATCGCTTGCCAATTATCACGGGTATGAATGTGAATTAATGTGTGTTTTTTTAAATCTTCAGGCTGAATAATTGGATTTTCGGCTAACAATTCGGGTGAGGCTAAAATCAATAAATTTTCTTCACCAAGACGATCTACTTGAAGATTCTGCCAATTTCCCAAACCATAATAAATAGCAAGATCAATTTCTTTATTTAACAAACCTTCATCTTGATCCACGCCTGTTAAACGAACCTCAATTTGCGGATAAAGCTGATTAAATTCACTTAAATGTGGCACTAACCATTGGATACCAAAAGTTTGTGGCACACTAATGTTTAAGTGAGGATCTGCTTTTAACATCAACAATCGCTCTGTTGCTTCATTTAAGCGACGCAGAATTTTATTAATATCAACAAAATAAGCTTTACCAAGCTCCGTTAATTCTAAAGAACGATTCTTTCGCTTAAATAATTCAATCCCTAAAAATTCTTCTAATAATTTAATTTGATGACTAACCGCCGCCTGTGTAACACAAAGCTCATCTGCTGCTTTAGTAAAACTTAAATAACGAGCAGCCGACTCAAAAGATTTTAGTGAATTCAATGGTGGCAAACGTTTATACATAAGTATTTCCATTTATAAAATTTTCGTCTATAATGGACAAGATTTATTTCAAATTAGTTTTTCTAATACCTCAAATAAAAAAACGTCACTTGTCCTTTCCTACCCTTTTCCTTACAATACAACCATACTTAATGATTGGTAATTCCTTACTAGTTAATGAGTTTCAGACTTAAGTATGATGTTGTGTTTGCATATAGTTCGGGAAACCGAACTTGAGTAACAATTTGTTACTCATTTACTTCCTGTATATTATTAAACCGATTTGGTTAAACGCTGCTCTCATTGAGTGGCGTTTTTTTCATCCCGATTTTAGCATAACTATATCTTTATTTCCTGCCCTGTTTCCAAAATTTCATTATTCCTTTTTAGTTGGCTAAAAATTGCATCATTTCGAGAATTTATTATTTAAATCACTTCAGGAATGGTGTAGATTAAGCGAAATTTCATTCAAAAAATAATATTAAGGAAGTAAAATGAAAGACTTAGACTGGAATAACCTTGGTTTTAGTTATATTAAAACAGATTACCGCTTCATCGCTCACTGGAAAGATGGCAAATGGGACGAAGGAAAACTCACTACAGATAGCACATTACATATTCACGAAGGTTCTACCGCACTTCACTACGGTCAGCAATGTTTTGAAGGCTTAAAGGCTTACCGCTGCAAAGATGGTTCAATCAACTTATTCCGTCCGCAGGCGAATGCAGAACGTATGCAACGTACCGCAGACCGTCTTTTAATGCCACGCGTACCAACTGAATTATTCGTGCGTGCATGTAAAGAAGTGGTTAAAGCTAACCAAGATTGGTTAGGTCCTTACGGTTCTGGTGCAACCTTATACTTACGTCCATTCTTAATTGGCGTGGGCGAAAATATCGGCGTGAAAACGGCACCAGAGTTTATTTTCTCTGTTTTTTGTTGCCCAGTGGGTGCTTACTTCAAAGGTGGTTTGGCTCCATCAAACTTTATCACGACTGATTATGACCGTGCTGCACCAATGGGCACTGGTGGTGTGAAAGTGGGTGGGAACTACGCAGCAAGCTTACTTCCACACGAATTAGCCGCAGAACAAGGTACGCCAGAACATAAATTTGCGGATGCAATCTATTTAGATCCAAAAACTCACACTAAAATTGAAGAAGTCGGTGCGGCAAACTTCTTTGGGATCACAAAAGACAATAAATTCATCACACCAAAATCAGAATCTATTTTACCAAGTATCACTAAATACTCTCTTTTACATATCGCAAAAGAGCGTTTAGGTATGGAAGCTATTGAAGGCGATGTGTATATCGATCAACTCGATCAATTCGTAGAAGCGGGTGCGTGCGGTACAGCGGCGGTGATTACTCCAGTGGGTGGCATTCAACACAACGGAAAATTCCACGTATTCTATTCAGAAACTGAAGTAGGCCCTGTTACCCGTCGTCTTTATGATGAACTAACAGGCATCCAATTCGGTGATGTTGAAGCGCCTGAAGGCTGGATTGTGAAAGTAGAATAATTTCTACCAATAGAAAAACGAAAGTGCGGTTAAAAATCAACCGCACTTTTTTATTGATTTAATCCCCATTGGCGAGAATCTTTATCAAATTTAACACCTGAATGCGAACCTTCTGCACCGTTAAAATACACATCCTTAGTTGCGCAAGCTGAAATAATCAACGCGCCTGCGATAATCAACAACCATTTTTTCATAAGTAAACCTTTTTGCTAAATTAAAAACCTGCGAATTGTAGCACAACGACTTCACATCCAACGAAATATTTCACTTGTCTTGCTAAAATAGAACTTCCCCACTAGAATACCCCCCGTAGTTCGCAAACCTCCTACAATAAAAAACTAGGTAAAATATGAATATTTTCAATCCAAACCACGATCGTAAAGCGATTGTCATCTTTTCTGGTGGACAAGACTCCACGACTTGTTTATTCCAAGCTATTGCTGAATACGGCAAAGAAAACGTAGAAGCCATTACCTTTCAATATGGGCAGCGTCATGCTATTGAGTTAGAAAAGGCGCGCGCCATTGTGCAAGATTTAGGCATTAAACAAACCTTGATTGATACATCTGTTATGAAAGCTATCACGCATAATGCATTAATGGATGAACAGGCGCATATTGAGCAAAAAGAGAATGAATTGCCAAACACTTTTGTTGATGGTCGCAATGCCCTATTTTTACTTTATGCAGCGATTTATGCGAAAGGCCAAGGCATTCAAGATATTATCACTGGCGTATGTGAAACAGATTTCAGCGGTTATCCCGATTGCCGAGATGTGTTTATCAAGTCAATGAATGTCACATTAAATTTAGCTATGGATTATCAATTCAATATCAAAACACCATTAATGTATCTCACTAAAGCCCAAACTTGGCAACTTGCTGATGAATTAGGCGTATTAGATTATGTACAAAAACATACTCACACTTGCTATGAAGGCATCGAAGGTGGATGCGGAAAATGCCCAAGCTGTATTTTACGCAATAAAGGTCTAAAGAAATATTTGACTAAAAAAGGTAGAAAAAATGTTTAAAATTTCCAAAGAATTTAGCTTTGACATGGCACATTTATTAGATGGACATGATGGGAAATGTCAAAATTTACATGGACACACATATAAATTACAAGTTGAAATTTCGGGTGACTTATATGAATCAGGTGCAAAAAAAGCAATGGTCATTGATTTTTCAGATCTAAAGTCTATTGTGAAAAAAGTTATTTTAGATCCGATGGATCACGCCTTTATTTATGATCAAACCAATGAGCGAGAAAGCCAAATTGCCACTCTATTGCAAAAGTTAAACTCAAAAACTTTTGGTGTTCCCTTTAGAACTACGGCAGAAGAAATAGCTCGTTTTATTTTTAATCGTTTAAAACATGATGAACAACTGTCCATATCATCCATTCGTTTATGGGAAACCCCAACTTCATTTTGCGAATATCAGGAGTAAATGTTGATGGAAAAATATCATGATTTTGAACCGAACTTTAACATAGTCGAAATTTTTGAAAGTCTGCAAGGGGAGGGCTTCAATACGGGAATGCCAAGTGTTTTTGTACGATTTGGTAAATGCAATCTAGACTGTCCTTGGTGTGATACACCTTATAATAATTTTAAACGCTGGTCTGTATCACAAATTCTAGAAAAAGTGCGGTCATTTTCATCAAAGAATATTATCATCACAGGTGGTGAGCCAACAATTGTACCAAAAATTGAATACTTACTTGAGCAATTTAAATCAGATGGCTATTTTCTTGCAATTGAAACCAATGGTCTAAAAGCAATTCCTGCACAAATAGATTATATTGCGACGAGTCCTAAGAGCCTTTATGCTCATAAGTATGAAAAGCGTTGCATTCCATTTGCAAATGAAGTACGTATTGTAATGGACAGTAATATGCCATCATTTTGTGAATTGATCGAGCAAAAAATAAAAGCAAAGAATTACTATCTTTCACCTTGTGAAATTGATGGGAAAATGAATTTACTTGAGACTATCACTTTACTTGGTCAATTGAATCAACGTTCAAATAAACCTAAATGGCAGCTAAGTTTACAAACACATAAATTGATTGGTATTGAGTAATAGAAGGAAATATTATTTTTTGATCAGTATATAATTTAGTATATGACGTTTTCTACTTTAGAGAGTGATCATAATGAAACTTGGATAGCACACTTCTCCCATTCCTTTGTGCTAACCATTTTTTGGAATTTTGTACCATATCTCACTCTTTCTTATTTGTATTAATTATGAATAACATTGAATTTGAGTAACTTTTTAACCTAAAACTTAATTCGGACAAAATCACCGACTATGCGTAAAATGGCGTGCAAGTAGAAAGAAAAGCAAATGTTTATAAAATCATTACAGGAATCCTAGCAAATCAAGTATTGATTAAGTCATTAAACAACATTCCTATGCTATTATTGTTCATCATGGGTATTTTTGGAAAAATGAGAAACCTTGCATTTTAGGAATGAGAGGTAAACGAATTAAAAGTTTGTTTATAAATAGTATAAAAATAGCTTTCAAAGCATATGGTTTTGATGTTGAGTTTAAGGATATAGGAGAATCCCGCTTAATATTATTCTTAAAATGTTCTACCCTACTTTTGATATACTCACAAATCTTATTGTTTCACAAGATAGATGGGACTATAATAACTGTAAATTTAAACAGATTAAAGATAGTTTATGATGGATATTTCTGAATTACTTGACGGACTCAACGATAAACAACGCGAAGCCGTAGCTGCTCCTCTTGGTAATCACTTAGTGTTAGCTGGTGCAGGCTCGGGCAAAACGCGTGTATTGACGCACCGTATTGCTTGGTTAATTGCGGTCGAAAATATTTCTGAAGGCAGCATTATGGCGGTGACCTTTACCAATAAAGCCGCAGCAGAAATGCGTCATCGTATTCAATCTACCCTTGCCAAACACGCACAACATCAATTATTTGGTATGTGGATTGGCACCTTCCATAGCATTGCTCATCGTTTGTTGCGAGCTCATCATTTAGATGTGGGATTGCCACAAGATTTCCAAATTTTAGATTCAGAAGATCAACTTCGTTTAATTAAACGATTATTAAAATTACATAATTTTGATGAAAAAGCTTTTCCGCCTAAACAGGCTTGTTGGTACATCAATAACAAAAAAGATGAAGGCTTGCGACCAAATGATATTGAAGATTTTAATGATCGCCAAGAACGTGAATGGATTAAAATTTATCAGATCTATCAAGACACTTGCGATCGCGCAGGGTTGGTCGATTTTGCTGAATTATTAATTCGGGTCTATGAATTATTTGAGAAAAAACCATTAATTTTGCAACGTTATCAACAACGTTTTCAGCATATTTTGGTGGATGAGTTTCAAGACACCAATAAAATTCAATATAAGTGGATTAAAATTCTTGCTGGAAAAACAGGCAAAGTCATGATTGTGGGCGATGATGATCAATCTATATACGGCTGGCGTGGCGCACAAATTGAAAATATCCAAAAATTCTTGAAAGATTTCAAAGCCGAGACAATTCGCCTTGAACAAAACTATCGTTCTACAGCCAATATCCTAAACAGCGCAAATGAATTAATTGCAAACAATAGTGATCGTCTTGGTAAAAATTTATGGACAGAGGGTGAGAAAGGCGATCCTGTGGGCATCTATTCTGCCTTTAATGAATTAGATGAAGCAAAATTTGTCGCTTCACAAATTCAGGATTGGGTAGAACATGGCGGAAAACTTGATGATTGCGCTGTACTTTATCGTAGTAATAGCCAATCACGGGTTATTGAAGAAGCCTTAATTCGTTGTCAAATTCCATATCGTATTTATGGCGGTATGCGTTTCTTCGAACGTCAAGAAATTAAAGATGCGTTAGCCTATCTTCGTTTGATTAATAATCGTCAAGATGATGCGGCTTTTGAGCGTGTAATTAATACGCCAACCCGTGGCATTGGCGACCGCACTTTAGATATATTGCGTAACTTAACACGTGAACGCCAAATTACCTTATGGCAAGCAGTACAAGTCGCAACACAAGAAAATATGTTGGCAGGGCGAGCCTCAACAGCCTTATTACGTTTCCAAGAATTAATTAATTCACTACAACTTGATACCGCAGAAATGCCGCTTTTCGCACAAACTGATTTTGTGATTAAACATTCGGGCTTATATGAAATGTATCAACAAGAAAAAGGCGAAAAAGGCGAAGTGCGTATTGAAAACTTGGAAGAATTAGTTACCGCAACCCGTGAATTTATCAAACCTGATAATGCGGAAGAAATGACAGAACTCACTGCCTTTTTAACTCATGCCTCTTTAGAAGCTGGTGAAGAACAAGCCTCGCCGCATCAATCTTGTGTAGAAATGATGACGTTGCACTCTGCGAAAGGCTTAGAATTTCCTCGTGTATTTATGGTGGGCGTAGAAGAAGGATTATTCCCAAGTTTTCGTTCTTTTGAAGAACCCGGACGTTTAGAAGAAGAGCGTCGTTTAGCTTATGTCGGTATTACTCGCGCACAGAAAAAACTGACCATCTCTTATGCGGAAAGCCGTCGATTATATGCCAAAGAAGAACGCCATTTGCCATCACGGTTTATCGCAGAATTACCGAGAGAATGTATCCAAGAAATTCGTTTACGAGGGACAGTCACGCGTGCGATGAACCTAGCAAAAGTTGGTTCATTATCGAATACCAGTGCGGTCGAAAATGAATGGAAAATGGGTCAAAAAGTTAAACACGAAAAATTTGGTTTCGGCACAGTGATTAATGTGGAAGGATCTGAAAATAACACACGTTTACAAATAGCGTTCCAAGCTCAAGGCATTAAATGGTTGATTGCGCATTTGGCAACATTGGAAAAAGTGCGGTAGAATTCAAGAGTATTATATTTTTTACCGATTAATTTCTTTGAAAAGTGCGGTGAATTTTTACCGCACTTTTATTATCTACGAGTGATGGAATGTTTAAATTTGTATTCAAACGAATCTTAATGGTGATCCCTACTTTTATTGCCATTACTTTTATTACCTTTGCCCTTGTGCATTTTATTCCCGGTGATCCTGTGGAAATAATGATGGGTGAACGTGGCTTAACGGCAGAAGTACATCAACAAATGATGCACCAATTGGGTTTAGATTTACCTCTTTATCAGCAATATTTCCGCTATATTGGCAATGTAATTCAAGGGGATTTCGGTGCATCGTTCCGCACTCAACAACCTGTTCTTAGTGAATTTTTTACGCTTTTTCCTGCTACCGCTGAATTAGCTTTTTTTGCGTTATTTTGGTCATTATTAGGTGGAATAATTTTAGGCACGATTGCCGCGGTAAAAAAAGACAGTTGGATTTCTCACACCGTTACAACTGCATCGCTCACAGGTTATTCTATGCCGATTTTCTGGTGGGGTTTAATTTTAATTTTATATGTTTCGCCACAACTCGGTTTGCCACAAGGTGGGCGTTTAGATAATGAATTTTGGATCGATACACCAACAGGATTTATGCTTATTGATAGCTGGCTTTCAGGTGTTTCTGGTGCCTTCGAAAATGCGGTGAAATCCTTAATTCTTCCTGCAATAGTCCTAGGAACAGTTCCTCTCGCCATTATTACGCGTATGACACGCTCTGCGATGTTGGAAGTGTTAGGTGAAGATTACATTCGCACGGCTAAAGCAAAAGGCCTAAATTATACTCGAATTGTTATTGTTCACGCATTGCGTAATGCGTTAATTCCTGTTGTCACTGTGGTGGGATTAATTGTAGGTCAATTGCTTTCTGGTGCAGTTCTCACAGAAACTATTTTCTCTTGGCCGGGGATTGGAAAATGGATTATTGATGCTATTCAAGCCCGTGATTATCCTGTGTTGCAAGGTTCTGTACTGATTATTGCGACGATTATTATTGTGGTAAATTTAACCGTCGATTTACTTTACGGCGTGGTCAATCCGCGTATCCGTCATTAATTGTAGGAGAAATTATGTCTGACACGCCTTCAACTTTTGCGCCAAAAACACCTTTACAAGAATTTTGGTTTTACTTCAAACAAAATCGTGGTGCGCTAATTGGTTTAATTTTTATTTTGATTGTTGCCTTAATCAGCATTCTCGCGCCTTATATTGCACCTTTTGATCCAACAGAACAAAATCGTACCGCACTTTTACTGCCACCCGCTTGGTATGAGGGCGGTAATCCTGCTTATTTACTCGGCACAGACGATATTGGGCGAGATATTCTTTCGCGTATTATTTATGGAACGCGAATTTCCGTCTTTGCGGGATTTATCATCGTATTACTATCTTGCGCCTTTGGTACCAGCCTTGGCTTGATTTCTGGTTATTATGGCGGCGTGCTAGATACAATTATCATTCGCCTAATTGATATTATGCTCGCGATTCCAAACTTACTTTTGACGATTGTGGTCGTCTCTATTTTAGAGCCATCACTCGCCAATGCCACTTTAGCGATCGCCGTGGTATCGATTCCTAGCTATGTGCGTTTAACTCGAGCAGCGATGATGAATGAAAAAAATCGTGATTATGTGACTTCATCTAAAGTGGCTGGGGCAGGTATTTTACGCCTCATGTTTATTGTGATTTTACCAAACTGTTTAGCCCCTTTAATTGTGCAAATGACAATGGGCATTTCCAATGCCATCTTAGAACTCGCGACACTTGGTTTCTTAGGCATTGGTGCAAAACCACCAACACCTGAACTTGGCACAATGCTTTCAGAAGCACGCAGTTTTATGCAAGCGGCAAACTGGTTAGTTACAATTCCTGGCTTAGTGATTTTATCTTTGGTGCTTGCTTTCAACTTAATGGGCGATGGCTTGCGTGATGCCCTTGATCCAAAACTCAAACAATAGGAAAACAGAATGGCATTATTAGACGTAAAAGAACTTTCTGTTCACTTTGGCGATAAAAAAACGCCATTTAAAGCAGTGGATCGCATTAGCTACCAAGTCGCACAAGGCGAAGTGCTTGGCATTGTGGGGGAATCGGGCTCAGGTAAATCCGTAAGTTCTCTCGCTATTATGGGATTAATTGATCATCCTGGATGCGTATCTGCTGAATCCTTGCAATTTGAAAATACTGATTTACTCACTTTAGAGAGTAAAGCTAAACGCCAGCTTATTGGTGCTGATGTAGCAATGATTTTCCAAGATCCGATGACAAGTTTGAATCCTGCTTATACTGTGGGCTTCCAAATTATGGAAGCGTTAAAAACTCACGAGGGCGGCACAAAAAAGGCGAGAAAAGACCGCACTTTAGAGCTTTTAAAATTGGTCGGTATTCCTGATCCTGAATCTCGGATTGATGTTTATCCCCATCAGCTGTCTGGTGGAATGAGTCAGCGCGTGATGATTGCGATGGCAATTGCTTGCAGACCTAAATTATTGATTGCTGACGAACCAACCACGGCATTGGACGTGACTATCCAAGCTCAAATTATGGAACTCTTACTCGAATTGCAGAAAAAAGAATGCATGTCGCTGATTTTGATTACCCATGATCTTGCGCTTGTTGCTGAAGCTGCAGATCGAATTATCGTGATGTATGCTGGACAAATCGTTGAAGAAGGCACCGCAAAAGATATTTTCCGCGAGCCAAAACATCCTTACACTCAGGCCTTGTTACGTTCATTACCTGAATTTGCAGAGGGAAAATCTCGCTTAGAGTCATTACAAGGTGTCGTCCCTGGAAAATACGATCGCCCAACAGGCTGCTTATTAAATCCTCGCTGTCCTTATGCAACCGAATACTGTCGCCAAGTCGAACCTCTATTGCATCAGATCGGTTCGCGTAAAGTAAAATGCCATACTCCGCTGAACGAGCAAGGCAATCCCGTTGAATATCAAGGAGCTTAATAATGACGAATGAAGTAAAAGAAAACACGCCATTATTAAATGCGATTGGCTTAAAAAAATATTACCCTGTAAAAAAAGGCTTGTTTGCAAAACCACAGCAAGTAAAAGCGTTAGATGGTGTCTCTTTTCAGCTTGAACGAGGTAAAACTTTAGCAGTCGTGGGTGAATCAGGTTGTGGAAAATCAACGCTAGGTCGTTTATTGACAATGATTGAAGAACCAACCAAAGGCGAACTTTATTACAAAGGGCATAATTTTTTAGAAAATGATTCTGAAACAAAAGCACTACGTCGTAAAAAAATTCAAATAGTTTTCCAAAATCCTTACGCGTCATTAAATCCACGCAAAAAGATTGGTTCAATTTTGGAAGAACCATTAATCATCAATACAAAACTTTCCGCCAAAGAACGGCGAGAAAAAGTTTTATCGATGATGGAAAAAGTGGGCTTGCGCGCTGAATTTTATGATCGTTATCCCCACATGTTCTCAGGCGGACAACGCCAACGTATTGCCATCGCTCGTGGTTTAATGTTAGATCCCGATGTCGTTGTTGCCGATGAGCCTGTTTCTGCATTGGATGTTTCCGTGCGTGCGCAAGTACTGAATTTAATGATGGATTTACAAGATGAACTAGGCTTGTCTTACGTATTCATTTCACACGATCTTTCCGTGGTAGAGCATATCGCCGATGAAGTGATGGTAATGTATCTAGGTCGCTGTGTCGAAAAAGGAACAACAGAACAAATTTTCTCTAATCCTCAGCATCCTTATACCAAAGCGTTACTTTCAGCGACACCACGTTTGTCGCCAAACTTGCGCCGTGAGCGTATTAAGCTGACAGGCGAATTACCAAGCCCGATTAATCCGCCAAAAGGCTGTGCATTTAATCCTCGTTGTTGGAAAGCGACAGAAAAATGTCGTGAAAATCAACCGCACTTGGAACAATATACTGATGGAAAATTAATCGCTTGTTTCCATATTGATTAAATTCATTTTGTCAGATTTATAAATAGGCTCATTTTTTCTCTCGCCAATAGGTTGCAAATCGAGGTTTTCCACTATTCGTAATGCCTCGATATTTATAAGTAATCACAGATCCTATCGGAGGGGGATTTTCTCGTTCCTTTAAATTAAAACCCGAACCGATTTTAAATTCTCCCCGATGATTTTTACAAGTTAAAGCACCCATCACATTTTCAAATTGTCCTTTGCCTTTATGGTGTGCAATAACCGTACATTCTTCATCTCGTGCTGTTTTCAATTTTAAAATTTGTGAGCTTCGCTTACGTTCATAAGGTGCATTAGGGTTACGTACAACAACGCCCTCGCCTTGCAAATTTTCGACTTGTGCAAGAAATTGATATAAATGGGTTTTATCTTTAACAGGAATTTGCTCAATAATTTCAATATAAGTTGTAGGATATTCAAGTAAATAGGCTTTCAATTTAGCTAAACGCTCAAATAAATTGCCCTCTGCATCAGGCACATCAAAAACATACAATTTAAGTTTTTCCCAACCATCGCCTTTAAAAGATTTTGTGATGGATGAAATTTCCTCAAAATGATTTCGCTCACTAAATAATTCGCCATCAATCGCAAAAGGCGGAAAATCCTTAATGAAATAAGCTGGCGGCGATAAAGGTTGCCCTTGTCGGGTTAATAATTGCTTTCCATTCCAATAACCGCGTACGCCATCTAACTTTTCAGACATTACCCAACCCTCTATGGGTTGATTATTATAGGTATGAAGAAGCATTAAATCTGAGTTAGCATAAGCAAAAGAACTAGCAAAGAAAAGTAACAAAGTGCGGTAAAATTTCATTGTGTTTTTGAAAATTAAAGGGCTAATAATTTACGTAAGATAAACATATCTTGAAAAATCCCCAACTACTCAAACTTATTTTTTCGATCTAAATCGCAAAAAATCATTATTTCATCGAAAAAAGATGAATTTTTATTTAGGCTGGCGAAGAATCTTCATCTGCTATACAATGCCATCGCGATTTTATTCCCAACAAGGAGCAATCAATGTATTTAGATCAAATCAAAGCAGAACTTGTGGAAGCACAAGATGTGTTAAACAAATTTATTTCTGACGAAAATAACATTAAATTAATTCAAGAAGCGGCATTATTAATTTCGAATAGCTTCAAACAAGGAGGCAAAGTGCTTTCTTGTGGTAATGGCGGTTCGCACTGTGATGCGATGCATTTTGCAGAAGAATTAACGGGGCGTTATCGTGAAAATCGCCCTGGCTACCCCGCTATTGCGATTTCAGATGTAAGTCATTTAAGCTGTGTAAGTAATGATTTTGGTTATGAATATGTCTTTTCTCGCTATGTTGAAGCGGTGGGTCAAAAAGGCGATGTGTTATTCGGTTTATCAACCTCTGGTAATTCAAAAAATATTTTAAACGCCATTGAAGCCGCAAAAGCAAAAGGCATGAAAGTCATTGCGATGACAGGAAAAGACGGCGGGAAAATGGCAGGATTAGCAGATGTTGAAATTCGCGTACCCCATTTCCGTTATGCAGATCGTATTCAAGAAATCCATATCAAAGTTATTCATATTTTAATGATGTTAATTGAGTTTGAAATGGCAAAACAAGCCTAAAGTGCGGTTGATTTCAATCGAGTTTTTAAAATCCCAAGTTTTTTTGGGATTTTTTATTAATAGCACTTGCATAATTATGCATAAAAATGTAATATTTTTTCATCTTATAAAGCATAGAGAAGAAAAATGGCTATTCGTGTTAAAAATCTCAATTTCTTTTACGGTTCATCACAAACGTTATTTGATATTAACCTTGAAGCAGAAGAAGGCGATACCGTTGTGTTGCTGGGCCCAAGTGGTGCAGGCAAAAGTACATTAATTCGCACATTAAATTTGTTAGAAGTGCCAAAGTCTGGTGAATTAAGTATTGCAAATAATGATTTTAATTTATCCAATGCAATGGCAAATCCCAAAGCAATCCGACAATTACGTCAAGATGTAGGAATGGTTTTTCAACAATATCATCTTTGGCCGCACTTAACAGTAATTGAAAACCTAATTGAAGCACCAATGAAAGTGCGTGGTGTGAGTGAAAGTGAAGCGAAAACCGATGCAATGGAATTGTTAAAACGTTTACGTTTAGAACAACTTGCCGATCGCTTTCCATTGCATTTATCAGGCGGTCAGCAACAACGTGTTGCAATAGCGCGCGCACTAATGATGAAGCCACAAGTTCTATTATTTGATGAACCAACGGCTGCGCTAGATCCAGAAATTACAGCGCAAGTTGTAGATATTATTAAAGAATTACAAGAAACTGGCATTACGCAAGTGATTGTGACCCACGAAGTCAATGTGGCGCAAAAAGTGGCGACAAAAGTCGTCTATATGGAACAAGGTAAAATCGTCGAAATAGGATCGGCTGATTGCTTTGAAAATCCAAAAACGGAACAATTTAAACACTATCTTTCTCACTAGAAAATAAGGAGCTTACAATGAAAAAAACATTATTAACTGCCATTTTATTAGGTGCATCCGTAGCAGCAAGCGCACAAGAACTCACTTTTGCAATGCAACCTACCTATCCACCATTTGAAACCACAAATGCAAAAGGCGAAATTATCGGGTTTGATGTTGATGTGACAAATGCAATTTGTCAAGAAATTCAAGCAACCTGTAAATTCAAGAGCGAAACCTTTGATGCGTTAATTCCAAATTTAAAAGCAAAACGTTTTGATGCAGCAATTTCCGCAATCGATATTACCGATGCTCGTGCAAAACAAGTGTTATTCTCTGATGCGTATTACGATAGCTCTGCAAGCTATGTTGCTCTTAAAGGCAAAGCAACCTTAGAAAGTGCAAAAAATATAGGTGTTCAAAATGGTACAACATTCCAACAATATACCGTAGCAGAAACCAAGCAATATAGTCCAAAATCCTATGCAAGTTTACAAAATGCCATTTTAGACTTAAAGAGCGGTCGGATTGACATTATTTTTGGCGATACCGCCGTGCTCGCCGATATAATTTCCAAAGAGCCAGAAATTCAATTTATAGGCGAAAAAGTGACCAATAAAAAATATTTTGGTAATGGTTTAGGTATTGCAATGCACAAATCAAACAAAGATTTGGCTGCACAATTAAACAAAGGTTTAGCTACAATTAAAGCAAATGGTGAATACCAAAAAATCTATGATAAATGGATGACAAAATAATTTATGTTTTCTGACTTTCTTTCTTTAATGTTTACCGCTGCTCTAATGACTTTAGGGCTTGCGGTCTGTTCATTAATCCTAGGCTTATTTTTAAGCCTAATTTTTGCCGCACTTGAAGCAAATCGTTTTGTTGGCAAGCCGATGACAGTATTTGTGGTATTATTACGTGGCTTACCCGAAATTATTGTTGTATTACTTGTCTATTTTGGTTCTACTGAATTAGTAGAAATGCTGACAGGAGAATACATTGAATTTGGTGCATTTGGCTGTGGCGTGCTTGCGCTTTCTCTTATTTTTGCAGCTTATGCTTCACAAACATTACGCGGCGCAATTCAAGCCATACCAAAAGGACAATGGGAATCAGGTGCAGCGTTAGGCTTAAGCAAAAGCTATACGTTCATTCATATTGTTATGCCACAAGTATGGCGTCACGCCTTACCTGGTTTAAGCACCCAATGGCTTGTATTGCTAAAAGATACGGCATTGGTTTCATTAATTGGTGTGGACGATTTGATGCACCAAGCGGATCTGATTAATACCAATACACATCAGCCTTTTACTTGGTATGGTATTGCTGCGTTAATTTATTTGGCAGTGACATTAATTAGCCAAGTTGGTATTCGAAAATTAGAGCTGCGTTTTACTCGTTTTGAAAGGGGCATGAAATAATGTTTCAAGAATATTTAAGCGTGATCGTACAAGGGATTCCAACGAGTTTACTACTCACAGTCGTATCCTTACTGATTGCTTTCTTTTTAGCCTTATTTCTTACTTTTTTACTTTCAATGGAAAACAAATGGATAAAAAGTGCGGTCAATTTATACCTTACTTTATTCACTGGCACGCCACTGTTAGTACAGTTCTTTTTAATTTATGCAGGGCCAGGCCAATTTCAATGGATTATTGACAGCCCATTATGGTATGTCTTATCCAATGCGTGGTTCTGTGCCGTATTAGCTTTAGCACTAAACAGCGCAGCTTATTCCACCCAATTATTTCACGGTGCAGTAAAAGCCATTCCTAAAGGACAATGGGAAAGTTGCGCAGCGTTAGGGTTAAGCCGATTACAGACACTCAAAATCTTAATTCCCTACGCTTTAAAACGCGCATTGCCGTCTTACAGTAACGAAATTATTTTGGTATTTAAAGGCACGGCATTAGCATCCACCATTACGATTATGGATATTATGGGTTACGCACGCCAACTTTATGGTACAGAATATGATGCACTCACAATTTACGGCATTGCGGGTGGTATCTATTTAATTATTACGGGCATTGCGACTTTATTACTACGTAAATTAGAGAAAAAAGTATTGGCATTTGAACGTTTTGAAGTAAGCAAAGCATAAAGTGCGGTAAAATTTTTAGTGATTTTAAATCCCAATCTCCGTTGGGATTTTTTATTTTGTGATCTTGATCACATATTTTTGATATTAAGCCATTGGAAAATGCTTATAAAACAGAGCGTCAAAATTATGCTGATTTGGCAGAATTACGTAATATTCTTTACGATTTGCCGAAAAAAAAGAGGAAGTTGCTGGGTTAAAAAGCAATATGGAACAGTTGAAAACCGCAGCAAATCCAAATCAAGCTAAGATTGACAACGCGACTAAATCTTATGAAACAGCTAAAAATAAATTAGTTTCAACTTGGAAAGGCACTGCGGGTTCGGTTTCAGTGGGGATGAAATAAGAGGCATAACCCGCCAAATTACTGGCGTAGCTGCAGGGACTTATCGAGGACAATCTGCTGTCGCAGTTGGGGTTCGTTATACACCTAAACCAAATGTGGTAATTAGCCTTTCAGGCTCTGCTGATACCAATAACGGTGTGGGTGCTGCAACTGGGGTAAGTTTTGGGTTTTAGCCTATTGAAATAATCCCAAAATAAATAACGGTAATTGTTTTAAACGATCACCGTTAAATTAAAGTGTTTAATAAAAGGATTTTACGTATTGTAAAACTTAGAATCCGTAACCCACACCAACTTTTGCACCATAGTTATTAACTTTGGTACTATCAAAATTACCTAAACGATTGTACTCAACTCCACCATTTGCGTACCAGTTGCCATCTAACTTATATTTTGCACCTGCTACAACCCCATATCCGAGCTTAATATCAGAAGAACTTTTAAACTTTTGTTCTGCGCGATTGGTGTATTTAAATTGATTAGTCGCTACACGAGCACCAACATAAGGTTGCACTTTAGAATTCGTGTCAAAATCATATAATACTGATGCACCTAAACCTTGAATTTTTGTGCCATCAACTTTTCCATGATGAGTATAATCACCCGCAACACGTGTATTTCCTACTTTATATCCAACGGATACACGAGGTTCAACTCTTGTATTATTACTACCGTTTGCTTTAGTTTGAGATAAACCGATATCGCCTTCAGCATAGATATTCGCATTTGCAACAGAAGCAAAGGCAAAGGCAAATGCACCAACAATAACTGCTAATAAAGATTTTTTCATTGGATAACTCCTTTATTTATTGAATAAACTGAAAAAATATATCACAAAAATTATTCTTCATCATCGACAAAAACTAATTTTCCCTTACATTTTTTACACAAATATTCGATGTTTTCTTTCATTATTTTGTTATGCCGACGAATAGTTAGAAAATGGGTTTGGCAAGCACAACGATATTTAAAGGTTTTACCTTGCACATTTTTTATATCAAATTGATGGCAAGTGTCTGCGGGAAGCTTAAAAATTTCATTCATTACAAGCTGCCACTCTTTCCCGTGTGGTTTTACGCGACCAAACATTTGATACACAATCAAATGCGCAAGCTCATGTGGCACAACTTGTCGAATAAATTCATCCATATTTTCTTGCAATAAAGTGCGGTTAAATTTTATTTCATTTTTTTGTAGGTAAGCCACGCCTGCCTTTATACCACGTAACTCATAATTTACCTCTGGCATTGTAAATTTTCGCTTAAAATAAGCCTCTGCAAGCAGCAAAGACTGATTCAATTTGCGTTGCACTTGCATTTTTAAATGACGAAATGGAATGAGTGATATTGATGTCATCGGTAAAAGCAAAAACCGCTAGATAAGCGGTTTTTATATGATAGAATGATCAGTGGCTGGTCAGGTGTTGTCATTACCTGACTGGGGGGTCAGGTAATGCAATCATCTCGATCAGTTTGTTTTAACACTGATTGGGAGACAAAATTGATGAAAATTATCTTTATAATCGTCATCACATTTATTGTGTTACTGTATAGCTCGCCAGCTTGGTAACACTTATCAGTCAAGGCAACAAGAAACCTTGTTGCCTTCTAAATATAAGCCTTTCAAACTAAAAATTCAAGCCTATTATTTTAAACCTGCCGCAATACGTAAATCTTCTGCGCGATCCACTTTTTCCCAAGGGAATTGTTCACGACCGAAATGGCCATAAGCCGCCGTTTCACGATAGATTGGTTGGATTAAATCTAACATTTTAATTAAGCCATAAGGACGTAAATCAAAAAACTCACGAACTAATGACACTAATAATTCATTTGCAACTTTTCCAGTTCCAAAGGTTTCGACCATGATAGATGTTGGATCAGCCACACCAATCGCATAAGAAAGTTGGATTTCACAACGGTCTGCCAAACCAGCTGCAACAATATTTTTTGCGACATAGCGTGCAGCATAAGCCGCAGAACGATCTACTTTAGATGGATCTTTTCCTGAGAATGCGCCACCACCGTGACGAGCAGCACCACCGTAAGTATCCACGATAATTTTACGGCCAGTTAAACCACAATCGCCCATTGGCCCACCAATAACAAAACGACCAGTCGGGTTAATGAAGAATTTTGTTTCTTTAGAAAGCCATTCACTTGGTAATACAGGTTTAATAATTTCTTCCATCACACCTTCATGTAAATCTTTTTGGCTAACTTCTTCAGAATGTTGAGTAGAAAGCACAACCGCATCCACACCAACAATTTTATTATCTTCATATTTTAACGTAACTTGGCTTTTCGCATCTGGGCGTAACCATGCTAATTTACCGCTTTTACGCACTTCAGCTTGTTTTTCCATTAAGCGATGAGCATAAGTAATGGCTGCAGGCATTAATACATCCGTTTCATTGGTGGCATAACCAAACATAATACCTTGGTCGCCTGCGCCTTGATCTAATGGATTTTCACGATCAACGCCTTGATTAATATCTGCAGATTGTTTACCAATCGCATTAAGCACCGCACAAGAATGCCCATCAAAACCCATTTCAGAATGTTCATAACCAATATCACAAATCACTTTACGGGTTAAATTCTCAATATCAACCCACGCAGAGGTTGTGATTTCCCCACCCACCAATGCCATACCGGTTTTTACGTAAGTTTCACAAGCTACTCGTGCTTTTGGATCTTGTTTTAGGATTTCATCAAGTACTGCATCAGAAATTTGATCGGCAATTTTATCTGGATGCCCTTCAGAGACAGATTCAGATGTAAATAAATAGCTAGACATATTTTCTCTCTTTTTCTTCTAAATTTAGATGTATTGACGTATAGACGGCTATAATACGCATTTTTGCTTAATAAGCAAGCGGTATTATGGGGTAGTTGTGGGATGAATCGCCAACCAATTACGCAAAATTTGCTCGCCAAAATCTGACATATAAGATTCTGGATGAAACTGGACACTATAAATTGGCAAAGATTTATGTTGCATTGCCATCACTACATCTTCATCACAAAGTGCGGTGATTTCTAGGCAGCTAGGAAAATCTTCTTCCTGTACGCCCCAAGAATGATATAGTCCGATATTAAATTCAGTTGGAAGATCAAAAAACAATGGAGAATTTGACCGCACTTTTAATGTTCGTTTCTGCCCGTGACGAACATTCTCTAAGTTATACAATGTACCACCAAAAAATTCACATAAGGTTTGATGCCCTAAACACACACCTAAAATAGATTTTTGCTGATAATATTTTTCCAACATGGAAAAAAGTTGTGGATAAGCGCGTGGCACATCGGGTCCTGGCGAAATCAATATATGGCTATAATTTTCCGCTGTATTTTCTTTCAAATCTTCTACGTTTAAAACATCATAAGGCACATTTAATTTTCGAATTAAATCCACCAAGTTAAAAGTAAAAGAATCGTGATTATTAATGATGAGTAATTTCATAACAGTTCGGTATTCGTTATAATCAGGTCATTTTACGCAAAATGGCACAAAGCACAATGCAACATTTTATTGAACAGGCTAATCATTATGGCAAACAACGCACGCCATTTTTCTTTCTTATTGATTTTGAAAAAGAAAAACCATTGATTTGTCCTCTCGAAAATTCTGCACAACAAGGCATTTATTTTGATATTTTAGGCAAAAGAAATTGCACAATTTCTCCACGACCTCTCCCTCTTAATTTTACCAAACATCCAATGCCTTTCTCGCATTATCAACAAGGTTTTGAACTTGTTCAAAGTGAATTACAAAAAGGTAATTCTTATTTATTAAATCTCACCTACCCCACTGAAATTTCAGGTAATCTGTCACTTGAACAAATTTTTCATCAAACCAACGCACCTTATAAATTGTGGTTACAAGATCAATTCGTTTGCTTTTCGCCTGAATGTTTTATCAATATTCATGACAACAATATTTTTACCTATCCCATGAAAGGGACAATTAATGCCACCCTGCCCGATGCAGAAAATCAGTTACTCACAAATGAAAAAGAACAACGCGAACATTACACAATTGTTGATTTAATGCGTAATGATTTATCCATGGTGGCAGAAAACATTCAGGTGAAAAAATTTCGTTATATCGATCGCATCAAAACCCAGAAAGGCGAAATACTGCAAACCAGTTCTGAAATTTACGGAAAGTTGAATGAAAACTGGCAAAATCAAATTGGGGATATTTTAGAGAAACTGTTGCCTGCTGGGTCTATTAGCGGCGCACCAAAAGAAAAAACCACACAAATTATTCAGCAAGCAGAAAAACAAAAACGCGGTTATTACACGGGAATTTTTGGCATATTTGATGGCAAAACACTACAAAGTGCGGTGGCAATTCGATTTATTTCTCAAGTAGATGAAAAATGTTATTTTCATAGTGGAGGCGGGATTACCATTCATAGCAATGCACAAGATGAATATGAAGAATTGTTAGAAAAAGTCTATTTACCGATTGAAGGTGCTGATTAATGTATCCTCTATTTGAAACCCTTTGTATTGAAAACGGGAAAATTCAAAATATCGATTTACACCAAGTCCGATATGAACGTAGTTTGCGTGAATATTATGGCAAAAGTGCGGTGAAAATTTTTAATCTTTTTTCACTCATTCAACTTCCAACGCCTTTACAAAATCAATTAGTTCGCTGCCGCATTGATTACAATGCCGAAACCACACAAATTCAATATTTTGAATACCAACGAAAAATCTACCGCACTTTTCAACCTGTAATTTGTGATGACATTGAATATAGTTTGAAATATTTAGATCGCAGTTTAATTAATACATTATTTGCTCGACGTGGTGCTTGTGATGAAATTATGATTATCAAAAATGGAAAAGTGACAGATTGTTCCATCGGTAATTTAATTTTTCGCCAAGGAAAAAAATGGTACACGCCAGACACGCCATTGCTTTTAGGCACACAACGAGAAAAATTATTACAAGAAGGGAAAATTCAAGAACGCACAATATTCCAAGAAGATATTGTCAATTTTGACGAAATTAAAATCATTAACGCAATGAATGGCTTATAAAAAAATAAGCCGACTGATTCAGTCGGCTCTAGTTATCCTATTATTTTTCAGCGTTTTTCAATAATTCTGCGTGTGCTTTTTTCTGTTCTTTCATTTTCGTACTCGCTTCACGGCGTTGCTTAGAAAGTTCAGCATTGCGAATTGTGTAATCATCCACACGGCTTTCATAATCATCACGCATACTTTCAATAATTCCGCGTACTTCTGCAATAGTCATATTATCACGAATATATTGATTTAAATTATCCAACAACAATATGCGTTTTTGGTTATCGCGAATCTTACGATTATTGTCTTCCATATCTCGTTTAATTCTATTTTTTAAACGATACATACGCACGTATTCCAACACATCTTGAAAAGATTGTTTATTCACAATTTCCATAACAACTCCCTTTAAAATAAATAAAATGACTGTGCCGTAATTTAGCTTTTTTTTAATCAATCGTCAAAATTTACCCTCTATTTTATGAATGATAGAAAGAATTTTTTTGATTTCAGTAAAAAGCATTGATTATCGATTTTTGTAGTGATAAAAAAGACATCATTATTTTCATAAAAACCAAGGAAATACAATGTCACAAGTCTTTAATTTTAGCGCAGGCCCTGCGATGATTTTCCCAGAAGTGTTGCAAAAAGCACAAAATGAACTTACAAACTGGCTCAATCAAGGTGTTTCTGTAATGGAAATAAGCCATCGCGGAAAGTATTTTATGGAACTCGTTACCCAAGCGGAAAAAGATCTACGTGAGGTTTACAATATTCCTGATAACTATCGTGCACTTTTCTTACAAGGTGGCGCTCGCGGTCAATTTGCCGCAATTCCGATGAACTTAATCGGTAAAAAAGGCAAAGCCCTTTATTTAAATAGTGGGCATTGGTCAGCTACAGCGGCAAAAGAAGCAAGAAATTTTGCAGAAATTGATGAAATCACTATTGTAGAAAATGGCGAACAGACTCGAATTACCGATCTTGATTTTAGCCATATCGCTGATCAATATGACTACGTTCATTATTGCCCGAATGAAACCATCAGTGGTGTGGAAATTTTTGATGTGCCAAATGTAGGCAATGCCGTATTGGTCGCGGATATGTCTTCAAATATTCTTTCACGTCAAATCGATATCAGTAAATTTGGTGTAATTTATGCTGGTGCGCAAAAAAATCTTGGCCCTGCGGGCATTACATTAGTCATTATTCGTGATGATTTAATCGGTAATGCACGTAAAGAAACTCCCTCTATTTGGAATTATGCCACTCAACGTGATGCAAATTCAATGATCAACACGCCTCCAACTTTTGCGTGGTATTTATGTTCCCTCGTATTTAAACATCTTAAAGAAATAGGCGGCTTAGAAATAATCGAAAAACGTAATGCACTAAAAGCACAAACGCTTTATGATTATATTGATTCGAGCAAACTTTACCGCAATGTAGTAGCAAAAGAAAACCGCTCAACAATGAATGTCACTTTCATCACAGGTAATCCTGAATTAGATGCAAAATTTGTCGCAGAATCTACTTCTGCGGGCTTGCAAGCCTTGAAAGGTCATAAGGTTTTAGGTGGAATGCGCGCATCTATTTATAACGCAATGTCGCAAAATGGTGTTGAGGCACTCATTTCATTTATGAAAAAATTTGAAACTGAAAATCTTCCTCAATAGGAAAAACATTTCCAATGGGCGTATTTACGCCCAAATTTACTAGAAAATTCATACTAATTCATATCAATATTTACAAATAACACTATGCAGTACATCAACATTGCCAATCGTGGCGTAAAATCCTTATCCCCTTATCAAGCAGGCAAACCTATTGAAGAATTAGAACGAGAACTTGGTATTTCCAATATCGTTAAACTTGCCTCAAACGAAAACCCATTTGGTTTTCCAGAAAGTGCAAAAAAAGCAATTTTTGAACAATTAGATAAACTAACTCGTTATCCAGATGCGAATGGCTTTGAACTAAAACAAACTATCGCAAAAAAATTTGGTGTTCAACCAAATCAAATTACGCTCGGAAATGGATCAAATGATTTATTAGAACTTTTTGCTCACACTTTCGCAAGCGAAGGCGATGAAATCATTTATTCACAATATGCCTTTATTGTTTATCCTTTAGTGACTAAAGCGATTAATGCAATTGCAAAAGAAATTCCAGCTAAAAATTGGGGGCACGATTTACAAGGATTTTTAACCGCACTTTCTGATAAAACAAAGCTCATTTACATTGCTAATCCCAATAATCCAACGGGTAATTTTTTAACATCGCAAGAAATTGAAGATTTTTTAGCAAAAGTCCCCGAAAATGTAATCGTGGTATTAGATGAAGCCTACACGGAATTTACCAAAGCTGAAGAACGAGTGGACTCTTTCAGTTTATTAAAAAAATATTCAAATTTAATTATTTCACGCACTCTTTCTAAAGCCTATGGCTTGGCAGGCTTACGCATTGGTTATGCGGTATCTAATCCGGAAATCGCAGATTTATTAAATCGAGTTCGACAACCATTTAACTGTAATTCGTTGGCATTAACCGCTGCTGTTGCCGTAATGAATGACGATAAATTTGTTGAAAAAGTCGCTGAAAATAATCGAATAGAAATGCGACGTTATGAAGACTTTTGTCAAAAAAATCAATTGGATTATATTCCCTCTAAAGGAAATTTTATAACCATTGATTTCAAACAACCTGCCGCACCAATTTATGATGCGTTGTTACGAGAAGGCGTAATCGTTCGCCCAATTGCTGGTTATGGCATGCCGAATCATTTACGTATAAGTATTGGTTTACCTGAAGAAAACGATAAATTTTTTACCGCACTTTCTAAGGTATTAAAGTTTGCTTAATCTATTATTCAATAATGAAAGGTAAATTTATTATATAAAAAACCCGCTTATTGCGGGTTTTATTTTTCTAATGTAATTAAGCGTGTTTTGCTGCCACTTCAGCTAATAAAGTTTGCAATTCGCCTGCTTGATACATTTCTAAAATAATATCGCAACCACCAACTAATTCTCCCTCAACCCATAATTGTGGGAAAGTTGGCCAATTTGCATATGTTGGTAATTCAGCACGAATATCTGGATGCTGTAAAATATCTACATAACCAAAAGGCACTTTGCAATTCATTAATGCCTCAGATGCACGAGCAGAAAAACCACAAGATGGAAATTTTGGCGAACCTTTCATATAAATAAGAATGGGGTTTTCACTAATTTGCTTTTTGATCTTGTCTAAGGTTTCCATAATGTTTCCTATAAATAAACGAGGTAAGCATTCTATCACAAGTTAAAACTTGATTAAAATGCTTGGTTTTAGTTTCATTTAAAACAAAAGGCCTAAACCGAAGTTTAAGCCTTTTCCTGTATTTAATCTTTCGTTAAACGACTAAAATTATTTAGTACCGTTTACTGCGATTTCTACACGACGGTCTGGAGCAAGACAAGCGATAAGTGCTTTACGACCTTTAACTTGGTCACAAGTTGCGCCAGTTACTGGGTTTGCTTCACCGTAACCAGTTGCAGAGATTGCGTCTGCTGCAACACCTTTAGCAACAAAGTAGTTAGCTACTGAATCTGCACGTTCTTGAGAAAGTTTTACGTTGAACGCGTCAGAACCAATACGGTCAGTGTAACCAGCAACAGCTACTTTTGCACTTTTAACTTGTGAAATTTCGCCATAGACGCTGTCTAATGTTGCTTGTGCTTGAGGTTTTAAGTTTGCTTTACCAAATGCGAAAGTTACATCAGAATTTAAGCTGAAAGTTTTGCTTACCATTTCAGGTGCTGCAACAACTGGTGCTTCGCCTTGACCGAAACGGTAAGAAATACCAGCGTTGATAGAACCAACAGATGGATTGTAGTCATAGACTCTGTTATTATCGTGATTACGTAATTTACCAATTTGGTTTACCCATTGATATTCAACACGTACTGCTAACTCTGGCAATACAGCATATTCTAAACCAGCTGCAAATACTGGTGAAACACGTGAACTATGCTCACTTTTAGCACGCTGACGAACACCTTGATCATAGTATTTATAGTCAGAACGAATTAATGCAACACCTAAACGCCCATAAACATCTAAACCATCTAACACTTCATAGCTACCTTTAAGGCTTAAATGCGTGCCGTGGTTAGTGTGTTTACCAGTTAATTTACCAGTAGTTTTAAGTTTTGCTCGACCAAAATCGTCATAGCCTAATTCAGCAGCTAAACCAAAATTATCTTGATTTAAAATTTGGTAACCACCAAATACACCGTAAGTGAAGGTATTACGGTAATGACCAGCACTAAACTGTTTTCCCATTGCACGAACGCCATCGTGGAAAGATCCTTGACCAGCTTTAACGCCTGCGTAGAAAGTATTTTCTTGTGGAGCTGCTTGAGCTACTGAAGCTGCTGCTAAGCCAGCAACTACTAATGCGATTGCAGTTTTTTTCATTTTGATGTCCTCTATTTAGTCATCGAATAGTAATAAAAAATTATTCCCGTTTAGACCGAACTTTCATCAAAGTTATCTTCTAAACAGTACTTAACGAGGGTTTGAATTTGCCTCATTGCTACCTTTTGACAAATTCAATTCCTTTGTTTATGTTTTCCCCAAAGGAACGTTCAAAAGTGTGATCATTATCCTATGAATTTTAAAAAGATCAAATTATTTTGAATTATTTGTTTAGTTTTTATTCAAAATAACACTTTCTTAAACAGACTTTTTACTTTATCTCCTCTCTTTCCTGATCGACATTATTCTAGCCTTAGGATATTATCAAAGCCTCCATCTGATATGTTTAAATGGGTCAAATACTATGTTGCCAAGTCTAAATCGCATTCCTCAAATTGAACAATATGTACTTGATTATCTTGATGATCTTCAACGCCAACATTTTGAGGGGGATATTGCAACAAACTATGCAGATAGATTAAGTCTTGCTACGGATAACAGCGTTTACCAACAACTTCCACAAGCGATTCTTTTTCCGAAAACTGTTGCTGATATAGTGCGTATAACAAAATTGGCAAATTTACCTGAATATCAATCGATCAGCTTTACGCCTCGCGGCGGCGGCACTGGCACCAATGGTCAATCCATCAATAACAATATAATAGTGGATCTTTCTCGCCATATGACTGCTATTTTAGAACTCAATGTAAAAGAACGCTGGGTTCGAGTACAAGCAGGCGTAGTAAAAGATCAACTTAATCAATTTTTAAAACCATACGGTTTATTCTTTGCCCCAGAGCTGTCCACCAGCAATCGAGCAACGTTAGGCGGAATGATTAATACCGATGCTTCTGGGCAAGGCTCATTGCAATATGGTAAAACCTCTAATCACGTTTTGGCATTACGTTCTGTGTTAATGAATGGAGAAATTTTAGATACAAGTGCGGTCAATTCTGTTGATGTTTTAGAAAACATCGATGCACTTGAATTAAGTGAAAACAACAAAAAGCTCCACCAAACAATCGCACAACACTGTAAAGAAAAAAGAGCGGCAATCATTAAAGATTTGCCACAACTTAACCGTTTTTTAACGGGATACGATCTGAAAAATGTCTTTAATGAAGATGAAAGTGAATTTAATCTCACCAGAATTCTTACTGGCTCTGAAGGTTCTCTCGCATTTATTTGCGAAGCCAAACTCAATCTTCTGCCTATTCCACAGTATCGCACGCTCATCAATATTAAATATCGTTCTTTTGATGCGGCATTACGCAATGCGCCCTTTATGGTAAAAGCCAATGCGCTTTCTGTGGAAACCGTTGATTCCAAAGTCTTAGACCTCGCCAAACAAGATATTATTTGGCACTCTGTGAATGAACTTCTTACAGAAGATGAAAAAGATCCAATTCTTGGTTTAAATATTGTGGAATTTGCTGGTAATAATAAAGAAAAAATAGACCGCCAAGTCACCGCACTTTGTCGCTTACTTGATGAAAAAATTGAACACAATCAAGATCACATTATTGGCTATCAAATTTGTTCTGATTTACCTTCTATTGAGCGTATTTATGCAATGCGAAAAAAAGCAGTGGGCTTACTTGGTAATGCAAAAGGTGCAGCAAAACCGATTCCTTTCGTGGAAGATACTTGTGTCCCCCCAGAAAATCTTGCGGATTACATCAGTGAATTTCGCGCTTTATTAGACCAGCACAATTTACAATACGGCATGTTTGGGCACGTGGATGCTGGTGTGTTACACGTTCGCCCTGCGCTTGATTTATGCGATAAAGAACAAGTGAAATTATTCAAACAAATTTCAGATGAAGTGGCTGAACTTACGATTAAATATGGTGGATTACTTTGGGGAGAGCATGGAAAAGGCGTGCGTTCCCATTACGGCGAAAAATTCTTTACCCCAGAACTCTGGCACGAACTTCGTTATATCAAAACCTTATTCGATCCGAACAATCGCTTAAATCCTGGTAAAATCTGTACGCCTTTGGATTCCAAAGAGGAACTTTATTCTATTCTTTCGCCAATGCGAGCTGATAAGGATCGCCAAATTCCTATCCAAATACGAGATGAATTTAAGGGTGCGATGAACTGCAATGGAAACGGATTATGTTTCAATTTTGATGAACACAGCATTATGTGCCCGTCGATGAAAGTCAGTAAAAACCGTGTATTTTCGCCGAAAGGTCGCGCAGCCATGGTTCGAGAATGGCTTCGATTGATGGCAAATGAAAATGTTTCGCCCGCACAATTAGACTTCCGTAAAACAGAAATAAAACTAACCGCACTTGTGAAAAGACTAAGCAATACGGTTCAAAAATGGCGAGGCGATTATGATTTTTCTCACGAAGTAAAAGCCGCAATGGATACTTGCCTTGCTTGTAAAGCCTGTGCAAGCCAATGCCCGATTAAAATCGATGTACCAAGTTTCCGCGCGAAATTCTTTCATTTTTATCACAGCCGCTACTTACGCCCCGCAAAAGACCACATTGTGGCAAATTTAGAAATCGCTGCGCCTTATATGGCAAAACAGGCAAAATTCTTTAATTATTTTACTAAGCTAAAAGTCACGCAAACATTAGTGGAAAAAACATTAGGAATGACTGATTTGCCCTTGCTTTCTGAACCCAATTTGCAACAACAGCTGGTAGAAATTCATTATCAAGGCAAATCCTTGGAAGAATTGGAAGGCCTAAGTGCGGTAGAAAAAAACGATATTTTATTTATTGTGCAAGATCCTTACACATCTTACTATGATGCGAAAGTGGTACGCGATTTTGTTCTGCTTACGCAGGAATTAGGCTTTACACCAATTCTGTTGCCATTTAAACCAAACGGCAAAGCAATGCACATCAAAGGTTTCTTAAAACGCTTTAGCAAAACAGCACAAAATCAAGCCGAGTTTTTAAATCGAATGGCAAAATTAGGCATTCCGCTTGTAGGCGTTGATCCAGCAATTGTGCTGTCTTATCGAGACGAATACAAAGAAGCACTACAAGAAAAACGTGGCGATTTTCACGTTCTCACCGCACACGAATGGTTAAAACAAAGATTACAAAATGCGGATTTACAAGAGAAGTTAAAAAACATCGCCAAAACTGACCGCACTTTCGATTGGTATTTATTCCCGCATTGTACGGAATCTACTTTTATGCCGAACAGTCCAAAAGAATGGCAAGAAATTTTTGGAAGATTTGGACAACAACTTAATGTAGAAAAAGTAGGATGTTGCGGTATGGCAGGTGTATTTGGACATGAAGTGCAAAATCAAAAAATGAGCCGAGAAATCTACGATGTATCCTGGCATAAAAAACTGCATGAAAAAGATCCGCACTTTTGTTTAGCAACTGGTTATTCTTGCCGCAGTCAGGTAAAACGTTATGAACATGTGGTGTTAAAACACCCTGTGCAGGCATTATTAGAAATTTTAGCGTAATGAAAGGAACATCATGATTTGGCAAAAAAACTTCACGCTCGAAAACTTAAATCAACTTTGCTCCAACAGTGCAGTTAGTCATCTTGGCATTGAAATTTCTGCTTTTGGCGAGGATTGGATTGAAGCGACAATGCCGGTGGATTATCGTACTATGCAGCCGTTTGGTGTTTTGCATGGCGGGGTTTCGGTTGCTTTAGCTGAAACAATTGGTTCCCTTGCGGGTTCGCTTTGTTTAGAAGAAGGCAAAACTGCGGTGGGATTGGATATTAACGCCAATCATCTTCGCCCTGTTCGTTCAGGTAAAGTAACCGCGAGAGCCACGCCGATTAATTTAGGCAGAAATATCCAAGTTTGGCAAATTGACATCCGCACAGAAGAGAATAAACTTTGTTGTGTTTCTCGATTAACCCTTTCCGTAATCAATTTATGACAAAATCCGCAAAAATCGGCGTATTACTTGCCAATCTAGGCACGCCAGATAGCCCAACACCGAAGTCAATTAGCCGTTATTTATGGCAATTTTTAACGGATCCTCGCGTGGTAGATTTACCCCGTTGCAAATGGTATCCACTGCTTAAAGCCATTATTTTGCCATTGCGTTCAAAACGTATCGCCAAAAATTATCAAGCAATCTGGACAGAACAAGGTTCGCCTTTACTTGCCATTTCACGACAACAAAAAGACGCATTACAAGCCTATTTAGATAAGCAAAATATCGATACACAAGTAGAAATTGCCATGACATACGGCAATCCATCAATGCAAAGTGCGGTAAAAAATTTGCTTAAAAATCAAGTTGAGCGAATTATTGTTTTACCTCTTTATCCGCAATACTCTAGCTCAACCACGGGCGCAGTATTTGATGCTTTCTCTAACGCCCTTAAAGAAGAACGAGGATTAGTACCTTTTGATTTCATCCATTCTTATCATGTTGATGAAAATTACATTAACGCCTTAGCAAACTCCATAAAAGTGCGGTTAAAATCCGATGAATTTTTACTATTTTCTTATCACGGTATTCCTTTGCGTTATGAAAAAATGGGCGATTATTATCGTGAACATTGTAAACAAACGACTATTGCAGTGGTTAATAAACTGGGCTTAACAGAAAACCAATGGGGAATGACGTTTCAATCGCGCTTTGGACGTGAAGAATGGCTACAGCCTTATACCGATAAATTTTTAGAATCTGCTGCAACACAGAACATTCAAAAAATTGCTGTTGTTTGCCCGGGTTTCTCCGTAGATTGTTTAGAAACCATTGAAGAAATTGACAAAGAAAATCGAGAAAATTTCCTAAACAATGGCGGACAATCTTATCAATATATTCCTGCACTTAATGTAGAGCATGCACATATTGAAATGATGGGAAAATTGATCCTAGAAAAACTTGCTTAATAATCGAAATGGTAAAACATTTCTAAAATCTTCCGCACTTTGCTAAAATCAGCCATTATTTTTTCACAAGGATAAAACATGGCTGATTTTCCTTTTATCGTTGAGATCAACGAACAAAACCTTACTGAAATACTGCAACAATCCTTAGAAAAACCACTTGTCATCAATTTTTATGCGCCAACGCATAAAGAATCCGCGGATTTCTTGGTGCTACTTGAGCAAGTTGCAGAACAATATCAAGGACAATTTATTCTTGGAAAAGTAAATTGTGAAAAAGAGCGAATGATTGCCGCACAATTCCGCATCCAAGCATTGCCAACCACCTATTTGTTTAAAGAAGCACAGGCATTAGATGCATTTCCAAGCGTGCTTGATAAATCTTCATTAATCCAACGATTAAGCATTATTTTACCTAAAGAGGAAGATTTAAAATTCCAACAAGCATTAGATTTCTTGCAAGTAGAAAATTACGAAGCTGCATTGCCATTATTGAAAGATGCGTGGGAACTTTCAGATAAGAAAAATAGCGATGTTGCCCTACTCTACTCTGAAACCTATATTGCAATGAAAAAAACGGAGCCAGCACAAGAAATTTTAAATCAAATTCCATTGCAAGATCGTGATAGTCGTTGGCACGGATTACAGGCACAAATTGAGCTACAAATTCAAGCTTCAGATACGCCTGAAATTCAACAATTACAAGCTGATTATGCCAAAAATCCAACGCCTGAAATTGCAATAAAACTTGCTGTTCAGCTTCATCAAGCGAGCAGAAATGAAGAAGCACTGACACTACTTTTCGGTATTTTAAAAACCGACTTAGGCGCGCAAAATGGTGAAGTTAAACAACAATTTTTATCTATTTTAAGCGCAATGGGCAATGCTGATCCGCTGACAAATAAATTTCGTCGATTACTTTATTCGCTGCTTTATTAAGCAAAAAGTTTATAATCAGTAAAATGCAACTTATTGCATTATATTATTACTTAACTACAAACAAGGATTCTTTATGTCAGATACCAAACACGCAAAACTTTTAATTTTAGGCTCAGGCCCTGCTGGTTATACGGCAGCCATTTATGCAGCACGTGCAAACTTAAAACCAGTATTGGTAACGGGTTTACAACAAGGTGGCCAGCTGACCACTACAGATGAAATAGAAAACTGGCCAGGCGATTTTGAGATGACTACTGGTTCAGGTTTAATGCAACGTATGTTGCAACACGCAGAAAAATTTGAGACAGAAATCGTTTTCGATCATATCAATCGCGTAGATTTGTCTTCTCGCCCATTCAAACTTTTTGGCGATGTGCAAAATTTCACTTGTGATGCATTAATTATCGCAACGGGTGCCTCTGCACGCTATATTGGCTTACCTTCAGAAGAAAACTACAAAGGTCGTGGCGTTTCTGCTTGTGCAACCTGTGATGGTTTCTTTTATCGTAATAAGCCTGTTGGTGTCATTGGTGGAGGAAATACTGCGGTGGAAGAAGCCCTTTACTTAGCCAATATTGCAAGTACAGTGCATTTAATCCACCGTCGCGATAGCTTCCGTGCGGAAAAAATTCTTATCGATCGTTTGTACAAAAAAATGGAAGAAGGAAAAATCGTTCTTCATACTGACCGCACTTTAGATGAAGTATTGGGCGATAATATGGGTGTAACAGGATTACGTTTAGCCAACACAAAAACTGGCGAGAAAGAAGAACTCAAATTAGATGGCTTATTCGTAGCGATTGGTCACTCGCCAAATACGGAAATTTTCCAAGGGCAACTAGAATTGAATAATGGCTATATCGTTGTAAAATCTGGTCTTGAAGGCAATGCAACAGCCACTTCTGTGGAGGGCGTATTCGCAGCAGGCGATGTCATGGATCACAATTATCGCCAAGCCATTACCTCTGCAGGAACTGGTTGTATGGCAGCCTTGGATGCAGAACGCTACTTAGATGCTCAAGAAGCATAAATTTTCTAGCTAATTCCCCTCTTTTAAAAGAGGGGAACTTTTTCTATATCTCGATAAACCTATGAATAAAGTTCGTCAAAAATATTTACAACAATGGCTTCGCTCACAACAAAAACCCATTAAAAAATTAATGCGCGCAAACATTGCTCTCGCTACGCTTTCTGCACTTATTTTAGTTGTGCAAACTTATTTTCTTGCGACTTTGCTCGATAAACTGATTATGCAAAATGTGCCTCGTGATGAACTTATTCCTTATTTTCTCGGGCTAATTATCGGCTTCGGCTTGAGAGCCATTATTTTATGGGTAAGAGAAAAAATTGGCTTCCGAAGCGGACAATTATTACGCAACCATATTCGTCAAAAAATTCTGGATAAAATCCATCTTGTCGGTCCTGCGACAATCAATCAAAAACCAGCTGGAAGTTGGGCAAGCATTATGTTAGAACAAGTAGAAAACTTACATAATTTCTATGCCCGTTTTCTGCCTCAACAAAGTCTTTCAGCCATTGTTCCAGTGGTTATTTTCATTGCTGTATTTCCGTTGAATTGGGCTGCAGGCTTAATCTTAATGATTACCGCACCGCTTGTTCCTCTGTTTATGATCATTGTCGGTATTGCTGCGGCTGACAACAGCCAAAAAAATATGGATACCCTTTCTCGCCTAAGTGCCCAATTTTTAGATCGCTTACGCGGCTTAGAAACCTTGCGTCTTTTTAACCGCACTTCTGAACAAACTGAGCATATTGAAAACGCCACTGAAGATTTTCGTGAAACCACAATGGATGTGCTAAAACTCGCTTTTCTCTCTTCTGCTGTATTGGAATTTTTTACCTCTATTTCCATTGCACTGATGGCGGTCTATTTTGGTTTTAGCTACTTAGGTCAAATTGAATTTGGCACCTATAATGCACCGCTTACACTTTTCACAGGTTTCTTTTGTTTAATTCTTGCACCTGAATTTTATCAACCCTTGCGTGATCTCGGCACTTATTACCACGACCGCGCAGCGGGTATTGGTGCAGCAGATGCCATTGTTGATTTCTTAGAAGCTGATTATTTAACCGTTCATCAAAATGAAAAAACAATTTCTTTAGAAAGTGCGGTTGAAATTTCTGCCGAAAATTTAGTGGTGCTTTCGACACAGGGTTCAGCATTAACCAAGCCGTTAAACTTCCAAATTCCAGCAAATCACAATGTTGCACTTGTAGGACAAAGTGGCGCGGGAAAAACTTCATTAATAAATGCTATTTTGGGCTTTTTACCTTATGAGGGCTCGCTCAAAATTAATGGTCAAGAACTTCGCGAAAGCAATCTAGCTGACTGGCGAAAACATATTGCGTGGGTAGGACAAAATCCATTGTTATTACAAGGCACAATTAAAGAAAACTTACTACTTGGCGATGTTCAAGCCAACGATGAAGAAATTAATCAAGCATTAATGCGTTCTCAAGCGAAAGAATTTACCGATAAACTTGGACTTCATCACGAAATAAAAGATGGTGGATTAGGCATTTCTGTGGGACAAGCGCAACGCCTTGCCATTGCTCGGGCATTGTTACGCAAAGGCGATTTACTTCTGCTCGATGAGCCAACCGCAAGCCTAGATGCGCAATCAGAAAATCTTGTTTTACAAGCATTGAATGAAGCAAGTCAGCATCAAACTACGCTGATGATTACCCACCGAATTGAAGATTTGAAACAATGTGATCAAATTTTTGTGATGCAACGAGGAGAAATAGTACAGCAAGGTAAATTTACCGAATTACAACATCAAGGTTTCTTTGCTGAACTACTCGCTCAACGACAACAGGATATCCAATAATGCGCACATTACTTCCGTTTATACGTTTATTTAAATTCGCCAAATTCCCACTTATTTTAGGCTTGGTGCTAATGATTCTAGGTTTGGGCTCTAGTATGGGCTTGCTTACCGTTTCAGGCTGGTTTTTAGCCGCTACAGCCATTGCAGGACTAGGAACGCTATTTAACTTTTTCTACCCTTCAGCCAGTGTGCGAGGTTTAGCTATCGGACGAACCGTCATGCGCTATTTTGAAAAAATAGTGACGCATGATGCAACATTCCGCATTTTGTCCAAATTACGCGTGCAAGTATTTGAAAAAATTATTCCTTTAAGTCCAGCTGTGTTAAATCGTTATCGCAACAGCGATTTGTTAAACCGTTTAGTGTCTGATGTGGATACCCTTGATAGCCTCTATTTACGTTTACTTGCGCCATTTTTCACTGCTGTATTTGTAATCATTGCCATAACGATTGGACTTAGCTTTATCAATATTCCACTCGCACTTGGTTTAGGCTTATTTTTGTTAATTTTATTAATGATTATCCCAACTGTTTTCTATCGACTAGGACAGCAATTTGGTGAACGCTTAATCCAAGCACGTGCGACCTATCGAACCCAGTTTTTAGAATTTATCCAAGCACAAGCCGAGCTTTTATTATTTAATGCAGAAGATAAATTAAAAGAGAAAATGTCAGCCACAGAAAAAACATGGCAGGAAGATCAAGCTAAAGAAGCAAAATTAAGCGGATTCTCTACCGCACTTGTTCTCTTTCTTAATGGTTTGTTGATTTCTGGAATGCTATGGTTTGCAAGTAACGCCGATTTTGGCACAGATGAATACCACACGGCTTATATTGCACTTTTCACTTTTGCTGCACTTGCAGCCTTTGAGATCATCATGCCATTGGGTGCGGCATTTTTACATATAGGTCAAGTGATTGCAGCAGCAGAGCGTGTGACCGAAATCATTGAGCAAAAACCGCTTGTTGAGTTTAATGGTAACGAGGAATTTGAAACAAAAGTGCGGTTAATTTCTGCGAAGAATTTAAATTTTTCCTATCCCGAACAAGAAACGCTTGTATTAAAAAATCTGACATTAGATTTAGAACAGGGCAAAAAAATTGCTATTTTAGGCAAAACTGGAAGTGGAAAATCTTCACTTCTTCAACTTTTAGTACGCAATTATGATGCGAATCAAGGTGAACTTTTATTGGCAGAAAAACCCATTTCCGCCTATTCAGAAGAGACATTACGCCGCCAAATTTGTTTTTTAACTCAACGTGTTCACGTATTCAGCGATACGCTTCGTCAAAATTTACAATTTGCAAGTGCGGATAAAATTTCTGATGAACAAATGATTGAAATGCTACATCAAGTTGGCTTAAGTAAATTACTTGAGCAAGAAGGAAAAGGTTTAGATCTTTGGCTTGGGGATGGTGGTCGCCCACTTTCTGGTGGGGAACAACGCCGTTTAGGTTTAGCGCGTATTTTACTCAATAATGCGTCAATTTTATTATTGGATGAACCGACAGAAGGCTTAGATCGCGAAACTGAACGTCAAATTTTACGTTTAATTCTGCAACATGCCGAAAATAAAACCCTAATTATAGTCACTCACCGTCTCAGTTCAATTGAACAATTCGATAAAATTTGTGTAATTGATAACGGAAGATTAATCGAAGAAGGCGATTACAATAGTTTAATCACAAAAGAAAATGGGTTCTTTAAAAGATTGATTGAGCGAGTATAAGAAAAAGAAAGTTGGGCGGAAACCTTCCCAGCTTCTTCTCGGCACACAGTAATTCCGACTTTGGCTGCTTCCTTCCGGACCTGACCGAGTAAACCAGACACCGTTGCGAGAGACCGAGAAGGTTTCCATTGATATCGCAATGCGATTGCGTGCTATTATGCAGAAATTACCGCCGTATTGCAAAGACTAATTCAAAAGTGCGGTGAATTTGGCGAGAATTTAAGCCACATTTTCAGGATTGTTATGAAATGAACTACCTCCAATACTACCCGACCGATGTGATCAATGGCGAAGGCACAAGATGCACACTTTTCGTCAGTGGCTGTACGCACGCTTGCAAAGGTTGCTACAACCAAAAAAGTTGGTCATTTTCAGCGGGTGTATTATTTGATGACGTAATGGAACAACAAATCATCAATGATTTAAAAGACACACGCATTAAACGCCAAGGGCTGACGCTTTCAGGTGGCGATCCACTTCATCCGCGCAACGTAGAAACATTACTGCCCTTTGTGCAACGCGTAAAACGAGAATGTCCCGATAAAGACATCTGGGTTTGGACGGGTTATAAGCTAGATGAATTAGACGAACAACAACGTGCTATGTTGCCTTATATTGATGTGTTAATTGATGGGAAGTTTATTCAAGAACAGGCTGACCCAAGTTTAGTTTGGCGAGGTTCCGCAAATCAAATTATTCATCGATTTAAGTTATAAAACACTGAAAAAAACCACCGCACTTTTTAGTCAAAAGTATTGAGCGATAAAAAATCTGCAACTGAATTCTCAATTGCAGATTTTTTTATTGATTTCCAGTTACTTATTTAGCAAGCGATCCGTAATCGTGCCTGCCACCATGGCACCGTTTACGTTAAGTGCGGTACGTCCCATATCGATGAGCGGTTCGATGGAAATGAGTAAACCGATTAATTCCAGTGGTAAACCTAACGTAGATAGCACGACGATAGCGGCGAATGTGGCTCCGCCACCTACGCCTGCGATGCCGAATGAAGAAATGGCGACCACGAAAATTAAGGTTAGAATGTAGCTGAAACTAAAAGGGTCAATGCCGACCATTGGGGCGACCATTACAGCAAGCATCGCTGGATAAATGCCGCCACAGCCGTTTTGTCCGATAGTGGCACCGAATGTGGCAGCAAAGTTGGCGATGACATTGTTGTTACCTAATTTTGCGGTTTGCGTTTCAATATTTAACGGAATTGTCGCCGCACTTGAGCGAGATGTAAACGCAAAACTTAAGGTTGGCAACACTTTTTTGTAGTAATCCACAGGATTGACTTTGACGAAGAACAATAAAATGCCGTGAACCACAAACATTAAGGCAATAGCAGCGTAAGAAGCCACAATAAAATTGCCCAAATTGACAATATCCGCCCATTTTGAGGTGGCAGCCATTTTAATCATCAACGCAAACACGCCGTAAGGGGTTAAGCGAATCACAAAACGCACCAAACGCATCACTAATTTGTTTAAAGTTTCTACACCTTGTGCAATTCGTTCGCCAAGTGCTTGATCTTCTTTGCCTAAACTCAAAGCCGCTACGCCAAGTAATGCTGAGAAAATTACGACACTAATAATGGACGTTGGGTTGGCACCCGTGAGATCAGCAAAAGGATTTTTCGGAATAAAGGACACCAACATCGCAGGCACAGTTAAATTGGACACTTGCCCTGCTTTATCTAACACTTTGCCTTGAGCCGCTAATTCACGATCGCCCACAATTAATCCTGCCGCCGACACATCAAATAAATGCACCATCGCAATCCCAATTGCAGCGGAAATGGCGGTGGTAATCAGCAAGGTGGATAACACGCCAACGCTGACTTTGCCCAATGATCTGGTTTGATTGATACGAGCGATAGCAGATAAAATCGACACGAACACCAACGGCATCACGATCATCTGCAATAAACGAACATAACCGTTACTGACCACGTTGATCCAATCTAAAGTTTTGTCTAACAAAGGTTTTTCAAAAGCGGATTGCAATACCGCACCAAAAAGCAAACCGAGCAATAAACCGATAAATACCGTTTGCCCTAATTTTTCGGTTTTGCGATATAGCTGTGCTAACAGCAATAAAAAAGCAATAAATATCGCCAAATTGACTAATAACATAAAAAATCTCCAAAACTGATTAAAGTGTTTGGAGACTATCAACTTCAGTAAAAATAACAAGTTTTCTTTCGTTATATTTTATACTTTTTGGTAATTAAAATGCGGCTGCAGTGGCTAGCACGCCTGAATAAACTAAATAGCCGCCGAAAAATAAGAAAATTGCCCCAGCAAGATTATCAATATAACGGCTGTATTTGCTGTAAAAAGATTTAGCAAGTGATCGAGAAAATAGCAATGAAATAATACAAAAAAGTGCGGCTAAAAATTCATTTAAAATTTCAACCGCACTTTTCAATAAAATCAAATTATTCTTCTAAAACAACTTTACCGATATAGCCTAAATTACGATGGCGTTGTGCGTAATCGATACCATACCCCACCACAAATTCATCAGGAATTTCAAAACCAACCCATTCAACAGGCACTTCCACTTCCCGACGAGAAGGCTTATCAAGTAACGTACAAATTGTAAGGCTCGCAGGCTCACGTAAATTCAAAATATCACGCACTTTTTCCAAGGTATAGCCCGTATCAATAATATCTTCCACAATTAAAACGTGTTTACCTTTTATATCGCCGTCTAAATCTTTGGTAATACGAACATCGTGATTCGTGGTCATACCAGTGCCATAACTTGAAGTAGTCATAAATTCAATTTCCACAGGTAAATTTATCTGACGAACAATATCCGCCATAAACATAAAGGAACCACGTAAAAGCCCCACTACAACAAGGCTATCGATCTGTTTTTCTTGATAAAATTTTGTAATTTGAGTACCTAATTCAGCAATACGAGCATGAACATCGTTCTCTGAAATTAAAACATCTACGTGGTGTTTTTTCATTGTGTTTCCTTATGAAATGACAGGGGATAAAATAGTTTGCTATTTTACAAAAAAAAGGCTGAAGTTTAAACCTTCAGCCTTTTTGAACCCTAACGAATTTACTTTCTACTCTACCTGTTGGAGCAACCTGCAATCGCTTAACAGATGTGCGTATAGTAACAGATATTCATTCATTGTCAATAAGAATTATTCTCAATTTCAAAAATATTCTTAATTTCCTGAAATTTTCATTTTATCTAACAAAATAGAACCCGTTTGAATATTAGAACGATGCTCTATATCATCCGCTACAGCAAGCATATTCTTCAACATATCTTGCAATTGTCCCGCAATAGTAATTTCGGCGACAGGATATTGAATTTCCCCATTTTCCACCCAAAAACCTGATGCGCCACGGGAATAATCGCCTGTAACGATATTGACACCTTGCCCCATAACATCTGTTACGAGTAAGCCTGTTCCCATTTGACGTAAAAGTGCGGTCAATCCTCCCGTTAAATTTGGCTTAACAAGCCAGTTGTGAATGCCTCCAGCATGACCAGTGCTCGGCATACCGAGTTTTTTACCACTGTAACTTGTCACTAAATAAGTTTGTAATATGCCGTTTTCGACAATTTCACGATCTTGCGTGCGAACACCTTCACTATCAAAAGGCGTAGAAGCTAAACGGCGTAATAAATGTGGTCTCTCACTGATATTGAACCAATCTGGTAAGACCTGTTTACCTAAATAATCGAGCAAGAAACTCGATTTTCTATATAAACTGCCACCACTTATTGCAGCGGCAAAGTGAGAAATAAGACCAGTTGCAACATCATTTAAGAAAATAACTGGCACTTCTCGTGTACTCAATTTTTGAGGATTTAAACGAGAAACGACTTTCTTTGCACAATTTTTGCCAACCCAAATTGGCGATTGGAGTTTGTCAAACTCACGAGAAATTGTGTATTCGTAATCATTTTCTAAGGCATCTTCTACGCCACCAATAACCGAACAAGATAAGGAATAACGGCTTGATAAATAACTTTGCAACATACCATGGCTATTTCCATAAACTTTCACGCCTGTATGGGAATTAAAACTTGCACCATTACTATTTATAATGCGTTCATCCGCCTCTAAAGCCGCCTTTTCAGCCTGAAGTGCAAGTTCTGTTGCTTTATCGACATCCACATCAGCAGCATGATAAAGTTCTAAATCAGGCGCATTAAAAGCCATTAAATCCTTATCCGCAAGGCCTGTGCAATCATCGGGTGAAGTGTATTTTGCAATTGCAAGTGCGGCTTCTACCGCATTTTTAATTGCGCTTTCGCTTAGATCGGAAGTAGAAGCATTGCCTTTTTGTTGCCCCATATAAACGGAGATCCCCAATGCGCCATCATTAGTAAATTCTACGTTTTCAATTTCTTGCAAACGAGCAGATACGGATAAACCGCTCACTTTTGTGACCGCGACTTCTGCACTTGCGCCAGCTTTCGTTGCTAACTCCACTGCAAAACTGACGGCTTGACGTAATTCTTGTTCTTGTGCTTTTAAAAGTGCGGTTGAATTTTCAGCTGTTTTCATTATTTTTTCCTATTAAAAATTTTCAACATTTTATCTTATTTTCAAAGTTTATGGTAAAATGCACACCAATTTTTATAAAGGATAAAAAATGGCAAAACGTAAGAAAAAAGAAGTTTTCGATTGGGAAGATGAAGATCAAGAAGAAATTATTTGGGTGAGTAAAAGCGAAATCAAACGTGATGCGGAAGATTTAAAACAACTTGGCGAAAAGATTGTCAATTTAACCAAAGCTAATCTTGCCAAAATCCCACTTGATGAATCCTTACTTGATGCCATTGAACTTGCACAGCGTTTACAAAAAGAAGCTCGTCGCCGTCAATTACAATATATCGGCAAATTATTTCGAGGCATTGATGTTGAGCCTATTCGTGAAGCCTTAGATAAAATTGAAAATAAGCATAACCAACAACAAGCTATGCTACATAAAATCGAAAAAGTGCGCGATGAATTGGTGGAAAAAGGCGATGTGGCTTTAACAGATTTATTAAATGATTATCCTAATGGCGATCGTCAGCAACTACGCAATCTGATTCGTTCTGCACAAAAAGAACTGGATCAAAATAAACCATCGAAAGCCTATCGAGAAATTTATCAAATGCTCAAGGTATTAATGTTGGAAGATTAAAAACATTGAAATTTTCATCCGCACTTTGTGGATAAGTGATTGAAATAAAAATGAATATTCGTTGGAATGTAATTTTGGGCGTTATCGCACTTTGTGCTTTGGCGTGGTTTTATTCCTTAAATCAGGAAACCGCAGATTTATCTGAACTGGTGAAAAAGCCAGATAGTCCTGATTATGTGGGTTATAAAATGGAAACTACGGTTTTTTTCCCTGATGGTAAAAAACAATATTTGGCTTTATCCGATAAAATTGAGCATTATACAGTCAATGAACAAACCCTTTTTACCGCGCCTTTAGTTTATTTATATCCCACAACATCAAATGAAAAGGAAGAGGAAAAAAATGCCAATCAAAATGTAGATTTTTTTAGCACACAAAGCTGGAAATTAAGTGCAAATCAAGCAAGATTGACAAAAGATCAAATATTGTATTTAGAGGGTAATGTCGTCGCGCAAAATTTAACATCAGATTCACGTTTGCAACGCATTGAAACAGAATCAGCGGTCGTCAATTTGAAAACACAGGATATGACTTCCGAAACACAGGTTAAAATTAAGGGTAAAAATTTTAGTTCTACAGGATTAAAATTAGTCGGAAATTTACGCCAACAAGTGGCGACATTAAAGGAACAGGTAAAAACATATTATGAAGTTAGTAAGCAATAAAATTCTTTTTCTTGCAACGATGGTATTAGCATCAAGTTCAGCTTTTGCATTGAAAGGTGATGTTAATCAGCCGATAAATATTGTTTCGGATAATCAATCCTTAGATATGGAAAAAAGTGTAGTGACATTCACAGATAATGTGGTAATTACACAGGGGTCTATTGTTATCAAAGCAAATAAAGTTGTCATCACTCGTCCTGCTGAAAAATCAGGGAAAAAAGAAACTGTAGAAGCATTCGGCACGCCAGTCACATTCCATCAACAGTTAGATAATGGTAAGCCAGTGGATGGAAAAGCAAATAAAGTTCATTATGATCTTGGTAACGAATTTTTAACATTAACTAACAATGCCGAATTAAAGCAGCTTGATAGTAAAATTAATGGCAGTGTTATTACCTATGATGTGAAAAAACAACAACTTAAAGCTAATGGTAATGGAAAATCACGGGTAACAACAGTTCTTATTCCATCTCAATTACAACAAGCTAAAGGGAAGTAATCTATGTCAATTTTGACTGCAGAGAATTTAGCTAAAAGCTACAAAAGTCGTAAAGTTGTTTCGGATGTCAGTTTAACTGTAAACTCTAATGAAATTGTTGGTTTACTCGGGCCAAACGGTGCAGGTAAAACAACAACTTTCTATATGGTCGTTGGGCTTGTTCGCCAAGATCAAGGTAAAATTGTTATTGATGGCGAAGATATTAGTTTGCTCCCAATGCATAATCGTGCGCAACGTGGCATTGGTTATTTACCGCAAGAAGCCTCGATTTTTCGCCGTTTGACTGTCTATGAAAATTTGATGGCGGTATTGGAAATTCGTAAAGATTTAACCCCACAACAACGTCGCGAAAAAGCAGATGAATTAATTGAAGAATTTAACATTAGTCATATTCGAGATAATTTAGGGCAAGCCTTATCAGGCGGAGAACGTCGCCGTGTAGAAATCGCACGTGCCTTAGCAGCAAATCCAAAATTTATTCTATTAGACGAACCTTTTGCTGGTGTAGATCCTATTTCTGTGAGCGATATTAAGAAAATTATTACTGATTTGCGCAATCGTGGATTAGGCGTTTTGATTACTGATCATAATGTACGTGAAACCCTTGATGTTTGCGAACGTGCTTATATTGTTGGCGTAGGTAAAATTATCGCAACAGGCACACCAGAACAAGTGATGAACGATGAACAGGTTAAACGCGTTTATCTTGGCGAACAATTCAAATTATAAAAATGAAAATAACTGAACTATTAAGCCCTGAGAATATTCGTCAGGGCGTTAGTTTTTCTAGCAAAAAACGATTATTTGAGTCTATTGCGCATTTTGTAGAAGAACAAATCCTTGCAGAACAAGGCGAACAAGCCTGTTTTGAATGCCTTTTTGAACGCGAAAAACTGGGGAATTCTGGTTTAGGAAATGGGATTGCAATGCCAAAAGCGAAAATCCCCGTAACAGTATCAGATAAAGCAATCGCAGTGTTTATGCAACTCGATAATCCGATTGATTACGATGCTTTTGATGGTAAACCAGTGGATTTAATCTTTGCCTTGCTGATTCCAGAAAATCAATGTGAAACCTACATTCCAGTTTTAGCATCATTAATAGAAAAACTGACTGATAAAAATGTGTTGAAACAATTACGATCAGCCAAAAGTGCGGATGAAATTTGGCAAGTTTTTGAAATTACCGATCAATCAGAAACGACATTTGAAGAAGTGAAAGAATAATTACAGTGGGGAAACTTATGGAAATTATCATTATTAGTGGACGTTCTGGCGCAGGAAAATCTGTAGCCTTACGAGCATTAGAAGATACTGGATATTACTGTGTTGATAATATTCCTTTAGATTTGCTTCCCCAATTGACTGATATTCTATCTCAATCCCAATCATCTGTCGCCATCAGTCTTGATATTCGTAATATACCAAACTCCGCTCATTCTCTTAAGCAAACCCTTTCAACATTACAAAAGCATCATCAGATTAAAATCATTTTCTTAGAGGCTGATCGTGCCACCCTAATTCGCCGATATAGCGATTCACGCCGTTTGCACCCGCTTTCATTAAAAGATTTATCTCTTGAAGCCGCAATTGATGAAGAATATTGCTATCTTGAACCATTGATTCAACACGCAAATCTTATTCTTGATACCACCCATCTTTCTACGCATAGTCTTGCAGAGCGATTACACGAATTTTTACGCGGTAATAGTGAAAAAGAATTAAAAATTATTGTTGAATCTTTTGGTTTTAAATATGGGATTCCTTTAGATGCGGATTATGTTTTCGATGTACGATTTTTACCTAACCCCCATTGGGATCCAACATTACGCCCAATGACTGGATTAGAAGCCCCTGTCGCAGAATTTCTAAATAGTCATACAGAAGTCAATGAATTTATTTATCTCACTCGTCATTACATTGATACTTGGTTGCCAATGTTAGAAAAAAATAACCGTAGCTATTTGACGATTGCCATCGGATGTACTGGGGGAAAACATCGCTCCGTTTATATTGCTCAGCAATTAGGCGAATATTTTCAAGCCAAAGGAAAAACGGTGAAAATTCAACATAAATCTTTAGAACGGAACAAAAAAATATAAAAAGTGCGGTCATAAAAACATTATTTTTATTGACCGCACTTTTTTTATACACTCACAGGCTTTACAATCTCACTAGGATAACAGCCTAAAATCTTTAAGTAATTACTATAATTTTTTAGTTCTTCCAAAGCCTGTTTTGTATCTGGATGATGAATATTTGCTTCAATTTCTAGATAAAACATTTCTTCCCAAGGCTTACCATAAATCGGTCGAGATTCCAGTTTTGTCATATTGATTTGATGCTTTTTAAACACCAATAAAGCATCCACTAACGCACCAGCTTGCTGTGAAGTTGTCATTAATAATAAGGTCTTTGTGGGAATCTGTGATGAAACTTCGCGAGGCTCTTTAGCCACCACAATAAAACGCGTAATATTATTCTCTTGATTAGCAATATTAGTTTTTAATACACTAAGTCCATACAATTTTCCACCGTCTTCATTGCCCAATGCTGCAATATTAGGTTTATTCAAACTTGCGACTAATTGCATTGCGTGTGAACTACTTTCGCAATATTCAATATGCATGCGATCAAGGCTATGAATAAATTGACTACATTGTTGAATCACTTGAGGATGACTATACAACGTATCAATTTGGCTCAAATCTGTCTTATCATTGACAAGTACGCAATGTTTGATTGGATATGCCAACTCTCCCACTAATGATAAATCAGTATGCTGAAGTAAATCATAAACTTCATTAATTGCACCCGATGTTGTATTTTCTAAAGGTAACACACCAAAGTCAGCTTCTCCAGTCTGAACTTTTTCAAATACTTGCTCAAAAGACTGACATCCTAGTTCTACAAATTGTTTTTGATAACGAGCAGCATAATTACGTGCAGCTAAATTAGAATAAGACCCTCTCTTACCTAAAAAAGCAATATGTAAATTTTGATTACGCTGTTCATTAAGTTTATTCTGCAAATAGACTTGCTGGGTCAATACCGAGTCTTCAATGATTTTTTGGAAAATTGAAGTGATATATTGTGCTTCAAGCTGATAATTTTCATTTTCTGCAAATTGCACTAGTTCTTGTAAAAGTTGCTGTTCTCGCTCTACATCACGTAAAGATTTTTGCGAGATCTCTTTACTTCTCACTACATCGAAAGCTAAACGATGACGCTCAGAAAGTAATTTTAATAAACTACGATCTATTTGCGTAATTTGTTGGCGAATGTCAGATAATTCTAATGCCATAATGCTTCCTTATAAAAAATCCCACGAAATTGACCGCACTTTTAGTACATTCGCTATTTAAGCACGAGATGAAATAAAAAAGCTATACTTCCCACCAGAAATATAGCTTTTTCAACAATAAAACAATTAAATAAGCACTTGCACTGGAGCTACATACCCTTGTGGTACTTGCGCTTTATCTTCAAAGGTTACAAATTCCCACGCTTCTTGATTTGCTAAAACAGCACGAAGTAACTTGTTATTTAAACCGTGACCTGATTTATAGGCTTTAAAATCACCGATAATGTTATAACCAGCCATATAAAGATCACCAATTGCGTCTAACATTTTATGACGAACAAGTTCATCTTTAAAACGTAAACCATCTTCATTTAAAATTCTATAATCATCAAGAACAATCGCATTATCAAGGCTACCACCTAATACTAAACCTTGAGATTGAAGATATTCAATATCTTTCATAAAGCCAAAAGTTCTTGCTCGGCTAATTTGATGAACAAATGCTTGGGCAGAAAAATTCATTTCATAGTTACGTACATCTTTGCCAATAGCAGGATGGTCAAAATCAATAGTAAAATCTAAACGGAAACCATTGTAAGGCTTAAATTCAGCCCATTTATCACCATCTTCAACTCGAACATATTCCTTAATACGAATAAATTTTTTCGCTGCATTTTGTTCTTCAATTCCCGCATCTAACAACAAATAGATAAACGGACTAGCACTACCATCCATAATTGGAATTTCAGGAGCATCAACTTCAATAATAATATTATCAATACCAAGCCCTGCCAAAGCTGCATTTAAATGCTCGACGGTAGAAATACGCACACCTTGTTCATTAATTAGTGCGGTACAAAGCATTGTATCACGCACTGAATTAGGATCAGCAGGGAATGCCACCGTAGGGTTTAAATCTGTACGATAATAAACAACACCAGTGTTTGGCATAGCTGGGCGCAAGGTTAATGTCACTTTTTCACCGCTATGCAAGCCAACGCCTGTAACTTTAATACTTTGTTTTAATGTTCTTTGTTTAATCATTCTACTACCTTCATTTACTAGGTATTTTCTGAAACTTATTAATTTTCTTCACGCTGTGCAGGATTAAAGAAATTATTTTTCTTAAATGCTTCCAAGCGATCTGTAATCGGTTTATCTAACGGCCGTTGATATTCTTCTGATGCAGTTCTTGACACTTCAACAGATTCACGACGATGAAGTTCAGGAACAATGTTTACACGTCCTTCACCTTCAATATTCTGCGTAGAAAGCCCTTGACGAACAACCTGAATTGGTTCATTTCCTGCAATTTCACCGAGACCAGTTGCCACAATAGTTACACGAATTTCATCGCTCATCTCAGGCACTAAACTCGTACCAACAACAACTGTAGCTTCTTCAGAAGCAAAACTACCTATTGTCTCACCTATAATGTTAAACTCTTCAAAAACTAAATCCATTCCAGCAGTAATATTAACTAAAATTCCTTGAGCGTTAGAAAGATCGATTTTTTCTAGAAGATCATTGCGTACTGCAAGACGAGCTGCCTCTTCTGCTCTACCTGCACCGGGTTCTCCCACAGCTGAACCAAAACCAATCATAGCTTGCCCTTGAACTGACATTACCGTTCTTACATCAGCGAAGTCCACGTTAATTAAACCAGGAGAGGTAATCATATCTGAAATTCCCATTACAGAATTACGCAATACGTCGTTTGCAGCAGCAAAAGCATCAATTAATTTAGCATTTTTAGGGAGAACTTTTTGGATTTGTTGATTCGGAATAATAATCATTGAATCAACATATTGGGATAAATCTTTAATACCAAGCTCTGCAAATTGCATACGTTTTTTACCTTCAAAGGCAAAAGGTTTAGTCACTACAGCAACAGTCAAAATACCGAGTTCTTTAGCAATTTTAGCAACAACAGGTGCCGCACCCGTACCTGTGCCGCCGCCCATACCTGCTGCAATAAAGACCATATCGGCACCTTCAAGCATTTTGCGGATTTCATCCTGATCATCTTCAGCTGCCTTACGACCAATATTCGGATTTGCCCCAGCACCTAAACCTTTGGTTGTTTCTCCACCAATTTGTACGGTCTGTTGAACTTGACTTTTACGCAATGCTTGAGCATCAGTATTGACGGCATAAAATACTATGCGACCGTGTTCCTCTGATGTTAATGAACTTTCGCCAACAAAGGTTCCGCCCATTTCTTGTTTTACCATATTCATTACCATATGGTTTACGGCATTGCCACCGCCACCGCCTACACCTACGACTTTGATCAGTGCGCCGGATTCGTTAAAATTATCGTACTCAGGGTACTCTGGGTATAGCATTGATGTTCTCCGTTACTGCCAGATAAGCTGACTAAATATATAAAATATAAATTCCCTTTATTGTAGATGAAAAATTAAAATAATCAAAATTCTGACCGCACTTTATTGACAATTTTTTTTACTCCTTGCCAAATAGATTCAAAGAAAGTTCCTTCAGAATCATCACTTCCTGAAATTAAATCATCATCACTATTACTGTAATTATATTGCAATAGTCCCACCACCGTTGAATATTGTGGACGATTCACGTAATCAGTCAAACCAGTAATATTTAATGGACTCGCAATACGCACCTGACAATGGAAAACATTTGAAGCGCATTCTTTAAGATCTTCAATCTGCGCTCCACCACCAGTTATTACCACGCCTGCAATTAATTCAAATTTAATATGTTTTGCTTCTAATTCAGCTTTTAACTTATCTAATTCATCTTTTACCACGCCTAAAAGCTCCGTATAACGAGCTGATGTAATTAAAGATAAATCACTTTTTGTTAATGAACGAGGCGCACGACCGCCAATACTTGCCACTTCAATTTTTTTATCTCCGTGCAAACGAGCTGGGTAAAATGCACTAGCATAGTTCACTTTGATCCGTTCTGCTTCTGCTCGCGAAATTGTACAAGCATGCGCAATATCATTTGTCACAATATTTCCTGCGTAAGGAATTACCTTGCTAAAACGTAATGCACCATTCGTATAAACCATCACGTTCATTGTGCCAGCACCAAAATCAATTAAACACACGCCGAGATCTTTTTCATCCTCAGTTAGCACAGAATGTGTTGCTGCAAAACCAGAGAAAACCACTTTATCCACTTGCAATCCACAACGTTCAATGGCTTTTTTTAAGTTATTTTGCCAATCTTGATGACAAGCGATCAAATGTACTTGTGCTTTTAAACGCACACCTTGTAATCCTAATGGATTTTTAATGTTCATCTGACGATCAACAGCGTATTCTTGTGGAATAACATGCAATAAAGATAAGCCTTCTGGCAATTTTATTGAGCTTGCTGTATGAAGTGCGGAATCGATTTCCTCTTGTGTTACTTCACTTTCTGCTATCGGCACAAAACCACTTTCATTGAGGCTTTGAATATGCTCTCCAGTAATAGCTAAAGTCACACTCATAATCTGACAATCAGCCATAGATTCTGCCGCTTCAATAGCACGTTGAATCGAACCCACTACGGCATCAAGATCAGTGATGCTGCCACGATCAATCCCTTTTGAAGGACAACTGCCTACACCAAGCACATTCACTACACCATCAGGAAATACTTCGCCAACTACAGCGACCACTTTTGACGTGCCAACCTCTAAACCTACTATTGTTTTTGTTTCCACACCTTTAACCATTTTCGCACCCAGTTATTTTTATCTATCAACCATACCTACAGCTGCACCTGCCGTATATCTTAAATCTATATAATCTATTTTTTTGTTTTCTGGCACATCAATTTGCGGATAAATTGTGACAAATCGCTCAAGTTTTGATTTCCAATCGCCACGACCTAATTTTAGTACAATATCATTATCAAGCTGAACCTGCCACGCACCGCGATCATCAATATTAATTCCCTTTGCCATTATATTATTTGATTTTAAATTAATATAAATTTGGTTCCACGTCTCAATTACTTTCAAACTCTGATAATCGGGCCCGCCCAAATAGGGCAAATTTTTTGCAGTTAAACGTACAGAGGGAAGCTGAAAAACGATACCATCAAGGGTAACAAATTGATTTTGATTCCAAAACGCAACGGGTTGATATTCTGATACCCAAATACTTAAACGATTTGGCCACATTTTTCTTACGATTGCACCTTTAACCCAAGGTAAAGCCTCAATTTGCTCTTGAATCGGTGCCACATCTTGCCCCCAAAATCCTTTTAATTCGCCCATTTTTAATAGGCTTTCTTTAATATCATCAGCAGTAGTAAAGGTATTTTGTCCAACAAGTGCAAATGCGCTAATCGGCTTATCATCCATTTTTTCTAAAATGCTTTGCCAATTAAAATAAACACCAAGTAAAAAAAAGACACCAAGCAATACCGCAAAAGTCCGAATATGAAAATAATATTTAGGCTTTTGTTCTCCAAAACGAATATTCTGTGGCGTTTTTCTTTTCAGAATGTTCATTACAGGCTCAACTCCAAAATTTTCACGACGAGTTGCTCAAAAGAAATACCTACTGTCGCTGCAGATTTTGGGAATAAACTATGACTCGTCATTCCAGGGTTAGTATTAACCTCAACCAAACGGAAATTACCTTTTGCATCACACATTACATCAATACGACTCCAACCACGACATCCCACTGCATCATAAGCACGTTTTACTAATATAGCTAACTCTTGCTCGCGTTCAGGCGTTAAACCTGCTGGGCAGAAATATTGCGTATTATCAGAAATATACTTCGCTTCATAATCATAAAATTCGCCCTCTGGAACAATACGAATTGCGGGTAATACTTGATTGTCAAGCACAGGCACAGTTAATTCATCGCCAGCTAACCACTCTTCAATTAGAATGGTATTATCAAATTTAAGCGCATATTCCACCGCACTTTTTAACTCTTCTACCGCTTTTACTTTCGTTAAGCCAACGCTAGAGCCTTCTAAAGAGGGTTTAACCATTAATGGTAAGCCTAATTTTGCCACAACAGCCTGAGGATCTAATTCAGAAAAAGTTTCTCGGGTAACCACTTTCATATCTGCAACAGGTAAACCAAAAGCTTTCCACAACATTTTTGTACGCATTTTGTCCATCGTTAATGCAGAAGCCATCACGCCACACCCCGTATAAGGCAAACCAATTTGCTCTAATAAACCTTGCATTGTGCCATCTTCTCCACCACGACCGTGCAAAATATTAAATGCTCGATTAAAGCCATCCTTTTTAAGATTTGCAACATTATATTCTTTAGGATCAATAGGATGTGCATTATAACCTTGCTTTAATAATGCTTCTAATACCGCTTTGCCTGAATTGAAAGAAACTTCACGTTCAGCAGATGTGCCGCCTAATAACACCGCGATTTTTTCTTGTTTTAAGTTCATTTTCTATCCTGTTTTTCTTCTTACTGATGATACTTTTCTAATACTAAGATTTTCAATCAATCCATCTGGCATTAATTCTTCCAAGATTCAGCCAAGCCACGAGAAATTTTACTTACGCTACCAGCACCTTGTGCCAAAATCAAATCGCCATCTTGAATAATTTGATCGAGAACATCGCCTAGTTGCGAAGTATCTGATACCAAAATAGGATCAACTTTACCAAGATTACGAATGGAACGGCAAAGAGATTTACTGTCAGCGCCAACAATAGGGGATTCTCCCGCTGCGTACACATCAAGCATAATCAAAGCGTCTACTTGCGAAAGCACTTGTACAAAATCATCAAACAAATCACGAGTGCGCGAATAACGATGCGGTTGGAAAATCATTACAATACGTTTATCTCCCCAGCCTTCTCGTGCTGCTTTAATGGTTACGCCTACTTCTGTTGGATGATGACCATAGTCATCAACTAAACGCACTTTACCATTTGGACGAATAAACTCACCTAGCTGATCAAAACGACGACCAGCCCCCTGAAAATCAGCCAGAGCTTCTAAAATTGCCTCGTTAGCAATACCCTCTTCTTTTGCTACAGCAAGTGCAGCCGTTGCATTTAACGCATTATGTTTTCCAGGAATATTGAGCAACACATTAATACGTTCATTATTTGGGCAAATCACTGTGTAATGACCTTGAAAACCTGTTTGTTCATAATCTTCAATGCGATAATCTGCCTGCTCACTAAAACCATATGTAATCACTTGGCGACCAACTTTTGGCACAAGTTCCATTAAAACAGGATCATCAGCGCACATCACGGCTAAACCATAGAATGGTAAATTATGAAGGAATTTCACATAAGTGGCTTTCATTTTTTCAAAATCGCCTTCGTAAGTATCCATATGGTCTGGCTCCATATTAGTTACAACAGATACCATTGGCTGTAAATGCAAAAACGACGCATCACTTTCATCGGCTTCGGCAATTAAATAACGACTTGCCCCTAAATGTGCATTCTTACCCGCCGATTTCACTAAACCGCCATTTACAAAAGTCGGATCAAGTTTAGCTTGGGTGTAAATCATTGAAATCATTGCTGTTGTTGTCGTTTTCCCGTGTGTTCCTGCAACAGCAATACCGTGACGAAAACGCATAATCTCCGCCAACATTTGTGCACGTTGAATCACTGGAATGCGTTTTTGTTTCGATGCGACTAATTCAGGGTTATCATCTTTTATCGCACTAGACACAACAACAACACTGGCACCTTCAATATGTTCTTCTGCATGACCAATGTAGATTTTTGCCCCAGCTTGAGCTAAACGTTGAGTGACTACGCCATCGGCAATATCTGAACCTGAAATTTGATAACCTTCATTTAATAAAATTTCTGCAATGCCGCTCATTCCCGCACCACCAATGCCAATGAAATGAATTTGCTGTACACGGCGCATTTCAGGGATAATTTTTCTAATTTCTTCGTGGGAATGTTTCATTTATTTTTCCTTTTCTCCCAATGACAAAACTCAGCTAAAAGTGCGGTTAAAATTCGCAACGTTTTTATTTCTAATATTAGCACTTTTGGATATAAAAAATACTTATGACTGAGGCTATTTATAAAACGCCACAACCCCTAGTTTGAATATTGTTTAATTACTTCAGCTACACGTTGTGCCGCATTAGGCATCGACATTGTTTTCGCTTTCAATGCCATCTGCAATAAATTTTCACGAGTTAAATTTTTTAAATAATTCACTAGAATTTCAGGCGTTAAATCTGCCTGTTCTATAATTTTCGCCGCGTCAACATCTGATAAATATTTCGCATTTAAATATTGTTGGCGATCTTTATGTTGGAATGGTACAAAAATTGCTGCGGCTCCCACTGCTGCAATTTCACATACGGTTAATGCGCCAGAACGGCAAATAACCACATCAGCCCAAGCATAAGCCTCTGCCATATTATCAATAAATTCTGTTATTTTAACTTGTTCTAAATTCTCGCCATAAAGTTGGCTGACTTCTTCTACCGCACCTTTACCTACTTGATGACGAAACTCTAATTTATCTGCAAGCTGGGCGACTACTTTAGGTAAAGTATGATTGAGCACTCTCGCTCCTTGACTACCACCAACCACTAAGACACGTAATTTTTCCTCACGATCCGAGAAACGAATATCAGGATTTGGCATTTCAAATAAATCTTCTCGAACTGGGTTCCCTACTACTTCAGCATGAGGAAAAGCCGTTGGAAATGCCTGCAATACACAGGTTGCAATTTTACCTAATAATTTATTCGTTAAACCCGCTATCGCATTTTGTTCATGTAAAATGATTGGTACACCACAAAGTTTTGCCGCAACGCCAGCGGGGCCAGAAACATAGCCTCCCATACCAAGTACAGCGTCAGGCTTTTCTTCTTGAATAATTTTTTTTGCCTGCAACACCGCACGAAAAATGGCAAAAGGCGCATTTAACAAAGCTTTTATACCTTTACCACGCAAGCCAGAAATTTGAATAAATCGAATAGGAATACCATATTTTGGTACAAGTTGAGCCTCCATTCTATCTTTCGTACCTAACCAGCAAATATCCCATTCTTGTTTTTGTAAAGTTTGAGCAACTGCAATGGCAGGAAAAACATGACCGCCAGTGCCACCCGCCATCACTAATAATTTTTTATTTTTCATCTTTTTTATCTCTAATCATCACGCAAGCGTGCTTGACCTATACGAAATAAACGATTTTCGTGATCAATTCGCAATAAAATACCAATAGTTGCGGACATAATGATAATACTCGAACCACCATAACTCACGAGTGGAAAGGTTAAACCTTTAGTTGGTAGCATTCCAAGAGCCATACCTAAATTCACAAAGCCTTGAAAGAAAATCCAAAAACCAATACCTAATGCAAAAAAACCTCGAAAACGTTGTTCTAACATTAAGGATTCTCGTCCAATTTTCATTGCACGAAAAATTAATAAACCTAATAAAAGAATAACAATCAATATACCGATAAATCCAAATTCTTCGCCGATAATCGCCATAATGAAATCGGTATGTGCTTCAGGCAGATAATCTAATTTTTGAATTGAATTACCTAATCCTTCGCCAGTAATTTCTCCCCGCCCAAATGCTATAAGAGAGTTTGTTAATTGGAAACCAGTGCCATAAGGATCTTTAAAGGGTTCTAAAAATCCTATAAATCGCTTTAACCGATAAGAGGCGGTCAATACTAGCCAAACGAATAAGATTCCACCTAATGCTATCAATCCTACAAACTGTAAAATTTTCGCCCCTACGATAAAAAGCATCCCAGACATAATAATAAATAGCACGACTGTACTACCTAAATCAGGTTGCAATAAAAGAAAACAACCCAATACAAGCATAACAATAAACGGTTTAAAAATACTAACATGTCGCGACCGCACTTCATCATAACGACGAGTGAAATAACTTGCTAAAAAACAAGTCAAAGCCAATTTTGCAAATTCTGCAGGTTGAAAGTTTAAGATCCCCAATGAAATCCAACGTTTTGCACCATTAACCGATGTACCGATAAAAGGGACAAGCAATAATAATATGACAGAAAATAAAAAAATTTTAGCGTGCCATTTTTCCCATTGCGAAGAAGAAATTTGTAATGAAATATAACAAGTGAGCAAAGAAAGTAGCACATAAATAGCGTCGCGTTTTGCAAAGTAAAAAGGATCATTAAATAAACGAGAGCTATAAGGAATAGAAGCAGATGTTACTGCCACTAAACCAATTAAAAGCAAAATAACAAATAACCAAAATAGTGCGCGATCATACAACAAACCTTGCGGTGTGATGCGTGTCCATTCATCGTAATTTTTTTTGATATTTTGTAAAAATTCCATCTTATTTCGTGAGTTACTAAATTAGGCTAAACATTGAGCTAAACGCGTAAATTCTTCGCCGCGCTTTTCAAAAGAAGCAAACTGATCGAGACTTGCACAAGCAGGCGACAATAATACCATATCTCCGCTTTGCAATGTTGGGCGTAAAAATTCTATCGCTTGTTCCATTGTATCGAACAAATAACTTTGCGATGAAAATTTTGCAAGCTGCGCACCATCTCGACCAAAACAATAACAAATAATGTGTGGTTGATTAATTAATTCAGCTAATTCTGAAAAATCAGCCCCTTTTCCGTCTCCGCCTAGCAACAAATGCAATTTACCCTCAATATAAAGCCCAGCCAATGCAGCAACTGTACTCCCCACATTTGTTGCTTTAGAGTCATTAATCCAACGAATACCATTAGCTTGATGCACTAATTGAAAACGATGATCTAACCCTTTGAAATGACGAAGTGCGGTACGAATTGAATCTAAATTAATACCTATAGCTTGTGCCAATGCTGTTGCTGCCAAAATGTTCATATAATTATGGCGACCAACCAATGTAGCTTCTTCACAAGGTAAAATCACTTCATCTTTTACCATTAAATATTGCTTGCCATTTTCAGTTTTTAGCCAATAATCCGCACTATTTTCCGCAAAAGAAACGGTTTGTCTCGCTTGATTTTCACCTTCACCAAAAGTCAGCTTATCCTCATTATTCAAAACTCCGACCTCAGCATTATGATAAATGCGTAATTTTGCTTGACGATAATCTTCTAAATCCATATAGCGATCCATATGATCTTCAGTCACGTTCAAGACAGTCGCAGCCGCAGCTTTTAAGCTATAAGTTGTCTCAAGCTGAAAACTAGAAAGCTCTAGTACATAAAGTTCACAATCTTCATTCAACAATGACAAAGCAGGAATCCCAATATTTCCACCCATACCAACTTTCACGCCAGCAGCTTTCGCCATTTCATAAACTAAAGTAGTTACGGTACTTTTTCCATTTGAACCGGTAATTCCCACAATTGGCTTCGTCGCCGCACGGCAGAATAATTCAATATCGCCGATTACTTCCACTCCCGCTTTAAGTGCGGTTTGAATTTCTGGTGTTTTTACCGCAAGCCCTGGGCTAATAACAATCATATCGCTTTCAAGTAACCATTCCTGATTTAAACTACCAGTATGAAGAGGGATATTTTGAGGAAGTTTATCAATACCAGTAGGCTTTTTTCGAGTATCAATCACTCGAATATTAGCCTGTTGGGATAAGAGATAATCCACACAAGAAAGACCTGTTTTGCCAAGCCCAATGATCGTAATATTTTTGTTTTGATAGGCATTCATTTTATTTCTTCTTAATTACTATAAGTTTTAAATTTTGCTGATGGGAATATCAAATTTATAACGTAAAAGCTCGCTCTTTCAAAAACTGAAAGAGCGAACCTCACAACATTTATTAACGCAACTTCAAGGTGACTAATCCCATCAATACTAACATTAAGGAAATAATCCAAAACCGAATAATCACTCTTGGTTCTGGCCATCCTTTCAATTCAAAATGATGATGAATCGGTGCCATTCTAAAAATGCGTTGTTTGCGTAACTTATAAGACCCTACTTGCAAAATAACAGAGAGCGCTTCAACAACAAATACGCCACCCATTATCACAAGCAAAAATTCCTGACGAACAAGAATTGCTACGACACCCAGCGCTCCACCTAATGCTAGAGAACCCACGTCCCCCATAAATACTTGAGCTGGATAAGTATTAAACCATAAGAATCCCAAACTCGCACCAACAATAGCTGTACAGAACACCACTACTTCAGAACTGTATTTAATATACGGAATGTGCAAATATTCTGCGAAATTCACGTTACCTGTAGCCCAAGCAATTAAAGCAAACGCACCTGCAACAAGCGCAGTAGGCATAATCGCTAATCCATCTAAACCGTCGGTTAAATTCACTGCATTACCCGTGCCAACAATCACAAAGTAAGATAACACAATATAGAACAAACCTAATTGAGGCATAATGTCTTTAAAGAATGGAATCACTAAACGGGTGGCATCAGTGTCGTGACCAAGCCAATAAAGCCAAAGGATTGCCACTAATGCCACCACAGACATCCAGAAATATTTCCAACGAGCAATCAATCCATCAGTATTTTTACGGGTAATTTTACGGAAATCATCCACAAAACCAATTGCACCGTATCCAAATAAAACAAATAAACAAACCCAAATATACGGATTAGCAAGATTTGCCCATAATAACGTACTTACGCCAATAGAGAATAAAATCATCACACCGCCCATAGTGGGTGTGCCTTTTTTTGCAAAGTGACTTTCAGGGCCATCATTTCGCACTTCTTGGCCAAATTTTAAGATCTGCAAGCGTTTGATTACTTTAGGGCCAATCCAAAGTGAGATAAAAAGTGCGGTTAATAATGCAAGAATTGCACGGACGGTAATATAAGAAATCGCATTAAAGGCGGTTTCGTAACGAACAAGATATTCAGCAAGCCAGACTAACATTTAATTTTATCCTTTAATGAATAGATCACATCTTCCATTTTCATTGAGCGTGAGCCTTTTCCTAGCACCACAACTTTTTTATTTTGTTGTAATTGGTTTTCAATAAGTGGAACTAAGAAATCCACCATTTCAGTTTTATCCGTAAAATGCTTACCCGAAACAGCCTCAGAAATAACCGTACTTTCATTGCCATAAGAACACACTAAATCTAAATTTGCCAAATTAACATATTGTCCAACTTCACGATGAATAGCGAGAGAATTTTCGCCCAATTCTTTCACATCTGCGACACATAAAATACGGAAAGCATCATAACTTTTTAGGACATCAATAGCCGCACAGAGAGAATCTTTATTTGCGTTATAAGTATCATCTAATAACAATAAATTAGGCGTTACTTGAATAGGAAATAAACGCCCTTTCACTTGTGAACCTTGTTCTAATCCAGCTTTGACATCGGCAAGCGTAGCACCAACATTCATCGCTAGTGCGGTAGCAGCTAAAGCATTTTTTACATTATGCTCTCCAAGATAAGGCAAGCTGATGTCAATTTCGCCTTGCGGAGAAACTAACGTAAAGGTTGAACCTTGTTCGTTACCTTGAACATTTTTGACGGAATAATCCTTGCCGTTGAAATATTGAATGGCGTGATTACTGATTTCTTTTTGCCAAATATCTAAGTGATTGTGTTCAGCGTTGATAATCGCCACACCATTTTTTGTTAAACCTCGATAAATCTCGCCTTTTGCTTGAACAACCCCCGCTAAAGAACCAAACCCCTCTAAATGTGCAGGCGCAATATTATTAATCAATGCGGCATTAGGTTGAACTAATTTTGTGGTGTAATTGATTTCATTTTGATGATTTGCACCAAGTTCAATCACAGCAAAACGATGTTTTTCTGTTAAGCGAAGTAGAGTTAAAGGCACACCTATATCGTTATTGAAGTTACCATTGGTAAAAAGTACCGCTTCTGAATCTGCTGCGGTATGTTGCAAAATACTTGCCGTCATTTCTTTTACCGTGGTTTTACCAGAAGAGCCGGTCATCGCCACAGTACGTGGATTAATTTTCTCACGTAACCATTTTGCAAGTTCACCCAAGGCAATACGGGTATCCTTAACCACCAATTGTGGAACAGAAATGGATGAATTTTCTTGCTGAACAACAAGCGCAAGCGCACCCTGTGACACCGCTTGATCAAGATATTGATGAGCATCAAATTTTTCGCCTTTTAAAGCAAAAAATAAGCTATTTGATACGCTTTTTCGAGTATCTGTATTAATTTCTTCAACTTGCACATTTTCATCGCCAATTAATTTAGCTTGAAGAATCTGTGCAAGTTGTACAGTAGAGAGTTTAATCATAATTGAGTGATTATTATTTTAAGAAATCAAGTGCAATTTCTTGGTCGGAAAAATGCACAACTTCCGAACCAATAATTTGATAATGCTCGTGACCCTTTCCAGCAATTAAAATCACATCATTTTCAACCGCACTTTCAATCGCAAACTGGATTGCCTGTGCGCGATCAGGAATAATCCCCACTTTTTCCATATTTTTAAAGCCAGCGACAATATCTGCTTCAATTTGGCTTTGTGGTTCTGTTCGTGGATTATCTTTTGTCACAATAATCTTTTCAGCAAACTGCTCTGCAACCTGTGCCATTAACGGACGTTTGCCTCTATCACGGTCTCCGCCACAACCAAAAATGCACCATAATTCGCCTTGGCAATGTTCACGCGCAGCAATCAACGCTTTTTCCAACGCATCTGGTGTATGCGCATAATCTACAATAACGGTTGGTTTATTTGGATATTGAATCATTTCCATTCTTCCACATACTCCTTTTAAAGATTTCGCCGTAGCGAGTAAATTTTCCAATGGGTAACCAAACGATAACAACGTGGTCATTACTAATAATAAATTACTTACATTAAAAGCACCAATTAATGGGCTATGCAAAACACCATTACCCCAGCTAGATTCAAAAGTAATATCTGCACCTTTAAAATGATAATGGATATTTATTGCTTTCATCCATTGGTGTGAACCTACTTTAAAATCCGCATTCATACTTACGGCAATAGCATCAGGTAGTTCAGTTAGCCATTGGTATCCAATTTCATCATCAGCATTAATCACTTTAATTTGGGTATCTAATTCAGTGAACAAGCCTTTCTTCGCCGCAGCATAATTTTCCATAGATTGATGATAATCTAGATGATCACGGGTTAAATTCGTGAAAATTGCTGCTTTAAAATGCAAGGCTTCTACACGATGCTGCGCCAAACCGTGTGATGAAACTTCAATAGAAGTAAAATCTGCACCTGCGTGTTTGAAAGTTGAAAGAGATGACTGAATTTCTACTGCTGAACCTGTCGTATTTTTAGCTTCTACAATTTGCCCAAAAAGTCCATTACCAATGGTTCCCATCACAGCCGCACGATGCCCCAATAATTCCGCCCATTGCGCTAATAATTGAGAAATAGTGGTTTTGCCATTTGTTCCTGTAACACCAACAAGGGTTAAATTTTTAGAGGGCGAATCATAAAAAACATCAGCTAAGGACGAAAGATGACGTGCAAGTTGATGATATTTCACTACGGGAACATTCCCAATAAACTCTACAGTTAAATGCTCGCTAGATAATTCTGTCTCAGAAACCACCGCACTCGCACCAGAATGAAGAGCAGAATCAATAAATTGATTTCCATCCACCTGATGACCTTTTATCGCCACAAAAAGATCGCCAGCTTTAACCTTACGGCTATCTAACACCATATTATGGAGTTCTATATCATTCTTTAATTCAGGCAAATTAAAAAGTGCGGTGAGTTTTTTCATAATTTTCCTTAATTCACTTTTTGATTCTTGTGTTCGCCAATATAAACAATACGTTTTGCACTTTTCGTTGTTGTGTTTTCAGCTGCTTCAGCATCTTGCGGAATAGCATTTGCACGTAACGCATAGCCCATAATGTTAGAGAATACAGGGGCAGAAACCGCACCACCATAATATTCTCCTGCTTTTGGATCATTGATCAAAACCACTAATGCATAACGAGGATCACTAATTGGTGCAATACCCGCAGTAAATGCCACATATTTATTTACATAATGTCCATTTTCAATCTTACGTGCCGTACCTGTTTTTACGCCGACACGGTAGCCTTCCACCATTGCGCGTTTATTTTTAATTGCTACTTTCTCTAAAATTCCCACAATATCTTTAGTTATTTTTTCAGAGAAAACCCGTTTCCCAATAACTGGCGGATCAACTTTAGTGATAGAAAGCGGACGATAAACACCGAAACTACCAAGGGTTGCATAGGCACGAGCAATTTGTAAAGGTGTCGCAGTAATACCATAACCATAAGCGACTGTTGCACGCTCAATATCTGCCCAGCGTTTACGATTTGCATTCAAAATCCCAACTTGTTCGCCGATCAAGCCTAAATCTGTCGGTTTACTTAAACCTGCATTTTGATAAGTTTCCATTAATGCACTAGGTGGCATACGTAATGCAAGACGACTTACACCACGGTTACTAGAGTTCATTAAAATCTCGTCTAAAGTTTGCTGAGCACGTGGTGCAACGTCCACAATTTCTTTACCGCTTAATTTAAAGGACGTAGTATCAATAATTTCATCTCGTTTAACTACACCTCGTTGAAGTGCGGTTAAAACAACGAAAGGTTTTACCGTAGAACCTGGCTCAAAAGTATCGGTAATTGCACGGTTACGCATTAACTCTGATTTCACGCCGACACGGTTGTTTGGATTATAAGAGGGCGCAGTCGCCATAGCTAACACCTCCCCAGTACGAACATCAACTAACACCGCAGTACCAGACTCCGCATTATTCTCAGACACCGCCTTTTTAATCTCACGATACACCATAGATTGCAATTTTTCATCGATACTTAAGGTAACATCTTGTGCATCATATTTTTTCTCATCGGAGATATGTTCAACAATATTCCCACGTTTATCTTTACGAACAGTACGTGAACCGTCTTTACCAACAAGCAGGGAATTAAAACTTTTCTCAATGCCTTCAATACCATTTCCATCAATATCCGTATAACCCACCACGTGTGCAGCTTCTTCTACACGAGGATAAAAACGGCGATGCTCTGTTTCTAAAATAATACCCTTAATTTTTAATCTACGAATATAGTTAGCTTTACTTAATTCAACTTGACGTGCTAAATACAAATAACCAGATTTAGAATTTTTCTCAATTTTTTTCACTAAATCATTTTTAGTCATACCTAATTCTTCGGCTAAAGCTGCAATTCGTTCTTTATCCGCAAGCGAATTTTCCTTCAACATCGTTTTTGGATCTGCCACAATCGCGCTCATCGGCACGCTTACAGATAAAAGCTGACCATTACGATCTAAAATAGAACCACGCACTGATAATACTTCATCTTTACGCAAAGAACGCTTATCCGCTTCATTTGATAACGTATCGGCATTAATAGATTGAACATAAGCTGCTCGTGCGACTAAAGCACACAGGCCAAGTAAAATAAGAACCGTAGAAAGCATATAACGTCCACGCATAAAGCATTTTTCAAACACCTTTTGAGGCTTGTTTTGCTTTACAGTTTCAGGTGCGGTCAATTTTCTAATTGTTTTTTTTGACTTACCTGATTTACGCGAGGAATTAAATTTCACCATTTTTTTACCTATTATTCTCTAATTTCAACTTCTTGCTCTGAAGAAACAACTTTCATTTTTAATGTACTAATCGCAATAGATTCTACACGCGTGCTATCCCCTTCCGTAGCTTCCTGCACTTGTAAATTACGGTATTCATTCTCAAGTGCTTGACGCTGTAAAATTAACATTCCATTTTCAGAAATTAGTTGGCGAGTTTTATGGGTTATCCAAATCGTTCCCATTGCAGAAACTAAAATCCCTATTAACAGCAACACCACTAACTTATTTGAAGAAAATAAATCTTCGACTAAAATCTGCTGTAACGGATAACGAGGCTTATTATTTTCAGACATCGCTAAATTCTCTCTGCCACACGTAATATGGCACTTCTTGAACGAGGATTTGCTTGAATTTCTGCATCACTTGGCTGAATGGCTTTACCAATAATTCTTAATTTTTGATTACGCTGAATTTGATCTTCTCGCAATGGTAAACCTTTGGGAATATCCTCGCCCTTACTTTGTTTTTTCATAAAATGTTTCACCATTCTATCTTCTAAAGAATGGAAACTAATAATTGATAAACGACCTTCTGGTGCTAACATATCTAACGCAGAATTAAGCAGACTTTCTAATTCATCTAATTCCGAATTAATAAAAATACGAATAGCTTGGAAACTACGCGTCGCAGGATGTTTATGTTTATCTTTAAAAGGAACTGCCTGTGAAATAAGTTCCGCCAATTGACTGGTACGCGATAAAAATTCTGTGCCATTTTTTACCGCACTTTTATTGAAATCAACAATAGCAGTGGCAATACGTTTAGCGAAACGCTCTTCGCCAAAAGTTTTCAACACCCAAGTTAAATCCTCAATGGACACTTGTTTTAACCATTCTTCAGCAGATAAACCTTGAGTTGTATCCATACGCATATCAAGCGGACCATCTTTCATAAAACTAAAACCACGTTCTGCTTCATCAAGCTGAGGGGAAGACACACCAAGATCAAGCAAAATACCGTCAATTTTGCCCACTAAATTTAATTTGTCACAAATTTCAGGAATATGCGAAAAGCTGTTATGTTCAATCTGAAAACGCGAGTCTTGGATTTTGTGTGCTTCTGCAATAGCACGAGGATCGCGATCTACAGCTATCAAACGACTATTAGAAGAAAGTTGAGAAAGGATAAACCGAGAATGCCCCCCACGCCCAAAAGTACCATCAATATAAATGCCATTCTCCTTCAATGCCAAGCCATTCACTGCTTCGTGAAGTAAAACTGTAATATGTTCAGATGAAGAAAAGGAATTTTCGCTATTCATAAATTTAAGATAAAAGTACTACATTATTTTCTATAATGAGAAATCATTTAACGCATCAGCAGCAAAATCTGCGCTGGAGCCAATTTCTATATCCTCTGCAATTTGAGTATGCCATTCTACATCGCTCCAAATTTCAAATTTATTAAGTTGCCCTACCAACATTAAACCTTTTTCTAATTTTGCGTGTTGGCGTAATGGCCCACTAAGCAAAATACGACCCTGAGCATCCATCTCACATTCAGTGGCATGGCCAAGCATTACTCGCTGCAAACGGCGTTGGGTAGGATCAAAGTTAGAAAGTGCGAGAAGTTTTTGTTCGATTTTTTCCCATTCATCAAGGGGATAAAGTAAAAGACAGGATTGGCGAATATCTACAGTACAAACCATTTGCCCTTGGTTCTTTTCAAGAATTTCAGCGCGATAGCGAGTTGGGATCGCTACACGTCCCTTAGAATCTAAATTAACCGCCGTTGCACCACGAAACATATTACACCTTAAAAATTGAACTTATTTTTAGAAAATCTCTAAAAATCTCCACAAAACACCACTTTTCTCCACTTCTGGCAAGTTTATAATTTGTTCGCTCAACTTGCAAGTAATTCCACATTAAAGCAACTGATTTTTATCAAAATAAAAAAGCCGTTTGAATAAACAATTCAAACGGCTTTTTTCATCAAATTTTATTGACTAATTATTTATATAAGCTTCTTCATCTCGCGTACCTAATGGTTTAAGCATTGTGAAGAACAATACGATACAAACGATGGTTGTTGCTAAACCAAGATACACAGAAAGCTGATAATCTAAGCCGAAACCAATTTTGTTGTAGAACAAATAAGTTGCACATACTGTTGTGATAAACCACGCAGGAAGAGACGCAACCCAGTGGAATTTATGATAACGATATAAATATCCCGCTGCAGTCCATAACATTACCATTGCTGTCATTTGGTTTGCCCAAGTGAAATAACGCCATAATACGCTGAAATCAATGGTTGAAATAAAATAACCTAATACAAACAACGGCACAGCAATTAATAAACGTTTAGGTAATGAACGTTGATCAACATTAAAAATTTCGGCTATCTGTAAACGCGCAGCACGGAATGCAGTATCGCCAGAAGTAATAGGAAGAACAATCACGCCTAATATGGCAAAAATACCACCAATAAAACCTAAGAAATGTAACGAACTATCATACACAACTTTAGATGGAGAACCTGCTGAAATTGCATCTTGTAACGCTTGTGGATTTTCATAGAATGCAAGACCAACCATACACCATACTAATGCAATTACCCCCTCAGTAATCATTGCACCGTAGAAAATGAAGCGACCTTCACTTTCATTTTCTGTACAACGCGCCATTAATGGAGTTTGCGTTGCGTGAAAACCTGATAATGCACCACAAGAGATAGTTAAGAATAAAAGTGGCCAAATTGGAACATCACCTTTCACTTGGAAATTTTGTGTAAATTTCGCCCAAGTTAAACCCTCGCCATCAGCATTGATTGTACGGAAAAACTCAATTGGATCTGTTGCACTAAAATGTGAAACAACTAATCCGTATACCATACCAACTGACATAAAGAGTAATAACGCACCAAAGAGTGGATAAATTCGACCAATAATCTTATCAACTGGAAGTAAGGTTGCAAGAATATAATAAGCAAAAATAATTGCTGTCCACAGAGCAACCACTGTTGCTTTATCCATTCCCCATACTTTAATCCCACCAGCTTCAACAGAATGATGAACTGCCTCTGCATCACCAAGCACTAACGCACCTTGCGAAGCACCAAATACATCCATTGTAATGGTACCCATCAATTGAGCTGGGCTTGCCACAAACACAACACCGACAAGTAAAAGCAACACAAGTGCTAATGTATTGATAAAGACTTTAACGGGACGACCTAAAAACTTACCCGCCAAATATGGCATTGTTGCGCCACCGTGACGAATACTTAACATACCACAGAAATAATCGTGTACTGCGCCAGCAAAAATACAACCAATAACAATCCAAAGCATTGCAACAGGTCCATATAATGCACCAAGAATAGGGCCAAAAATAGGACCTGTTCCCGCAATATTTAATAATTGAATTAGCCAAATTTTCGTTTTAGACATTGGCATATAGTCCACACCATCATTTACTTGGTAAGCAGGTGTTTGACGTTTTGGATTAATCACAAAAATTTTTTCGATAATTTTTCCATAAATAAAGTAACCGAGAATCAACACGGCTACACAAAAGAAAAACCATAACATAGGAAGGCTCCTCAAAAAATAAAGTAAAAGTATTTATATGCCCTAAACAAGCGGCTGTATTCTATTTCAAATTACGTCAAATCAAAATTGAATTTAAAGATTTTTATAAGATTTGTGACTTGTATCACATTTGTAAAATCTAAAACATCCATTAAAATGCTAATAAATAAGTAGTTGAATAGGTATAAAAGCAAATATGTCCTTAACAAGATGCCCTGAATGCAGAAAAAAGATTAGTGAAAATGCAAAAAATTGCCCTAATTGCGGCTTCTCTTTCAAACAAAAAGATCTAGAGATGTACAAACAAAGATTAGAAGCTCGACGTTTACATAATGAAGAAGTCAATCGTAAAAGCACAAAACTCCACATAATTTGGTTTTGCATCTTTGCAATTTTTATCGCACTCACAAGCTGGATGGTAAATTAATCTATCAATGATAAATTTATTAAGGAGTTACTATTAACTCAAAAAGATGATAAAAATTATAATTCTATTTATAACTTACAATGGCTTGATGAAAATACATCGAAAAAAGATGCTTCTCTTGAAGAATGGGTAAATAAAAATAAAAATACAAAATCTAATATAACCTCTTTTCTCGACAACCATCTTTATACCTGATGTGAACTTATCTATTGATAATTTTGATCAATTCTTTGAGGAAAGAAAAATTATCTTAATTAAGAAATTAAGTGATTTATTAAGCTAATTTATAATCATATATCAAATGGTAATCATTCCAGAATGTATAAAATCTTAAGAGAACTACCACTTTTATCTGATATTATCGAAAGTTAAAATTCTAACTACTAATTTAGTATAAATTAAAAATATAATTTATCTTTATTAAAATATTTTTATAATAAATTTCATCTATTTTGTTATGAAAATGTATTACTTAATAATATTTCTGTAACCATTATCTATCGCTGCTAGGAGTAAATAAACAAAAATACACCGAATTTTTACCGCACTTTTATATCTTAATAAATAAAAAATCTGCACTCAAATTAGTTAAATATTTTCTTTAACTAATTCAAGAGCAGATTGAAGTGCGGTTATTTTTTATATTGAATTATAGATTAAAGTTTTGCTGAAAGCATGGTTTCCAATTTTTCTTGGTCAATAGCAAATTTACGAATACCCTCTGCTAATTTTTCAACAGCCATAGCATCGCTGTTATGTTGCCAGTAGAACTCAGCTTCTGTTAATGGTTGTGGTTTCGCTTTTACTTCGCCTTTGTATTCTAATTCGCGTACAAGTGCGGTTGAATTTTCTTGTAATTCTTTCAGTAATGCCGGTGCAATGGTTAAACGATCGCAACCTGCAAGTTCAGTAATTTCACCTACATTACGGAAGCTCGCGCCCATCACAACTGTGTTGTAGCCATATTCTTTGTAGTAATTGTAAATTTTGGTGACAGAAATAACGCCTGGATCTTCTGCTGGCGCATATTCTTTTTTGTCTGAATTTGCTTTGTACCAGTCTAAAATACGGCCTACAAATGGCGAAATTAAGTAAACGCCTGCTTCTGCACAAGCACGAGCTTGCGCTTCAGAGAATAATAAGGTTAAGTTACAGTTAATGCCTTCTTTTTCAAGGATTTCTGCAGCTCGGATACCTTGCCATGTCGAAGCGATTTTAATCAAAATACGGTCATTTGAAATGCCTGCTGCATTATAAAGTGCGATTAATTTACGCGCTTTTTCAACCGTTGCTTGTGTGTTGTAAGAAAGACGTGCATCCACTTCAGTAGAAATACGTCCCGGAACGATTTTTAAAATTTCTAAACCAATATTTACCGCTAATTTATCTTCTGCATCAATAAGTTGCTGTGCTTTATTCGCACTTTGAGCTTTTGCATAAGCAATCGCTTCATCAATTAATGGTGCATATTGTGGTAATGCTGAAGCACTTAAAATTAAAGATGGGTTTGTTGTTGCATCTTGTGGTTGGTATTTTTTGATTGCATCAATATCACCAGTATCAGCTACGACGACGGTCATATTACGAAGTGAATCTAACTGTGTTGTCATTGTATTCTCCTTGAATGGACTTGTTTAAATCTAATCGGGTTACGATAGCACAATTAGCATTAAAAGGGTAATTTATGTAGGAAAATATTTACAATAGGAAAAATCAATACATCCTAGATTCCCCCCCCTCTCATATCATCACTTTTAGCAATTTTTTTAGCGATTTATTAGACACAACTCACAAAACTCAATTTTTCTTCAAATAATTTCCTGACAAATCTTTACAAAAATGAATTTTTGAGCTAATAAGTAGAAGACTTTTTATAAAAATATCGCCTAATGACAAGGAGGCTCAAATGCAACACAAACTACTCTTCTCTGCAATCGCTCTTGCTCTTTCCTATTCTGCGCAAGCAGTTATAGTACCTGAAGGAACACAATTAGATGAAAAACAGCATATCGTGTTCAATAATGGGGCTGAACCACAAAGTTTTGACCCACACAAAACCGAAGGTGTGCCAGAATCTAACGTTGCTTATCAATTACTTGAAGGCTTAGTCACCTCAGACTCTGAAGGTAAACTTCAACCGGGTGTGGCTGAAAGCTGGGAAAATACACCTGACTTCAAAACCTGGACATTCCATTTACGTAAAGATGCTAAATGGTCAAACGGAGATCCTGTTACTGCACATGATTTCGTGTTTGCGTGGCGTCGTTTAGTGGATCCTGCAACTGCTGCACCTTATGCGAGTTACTTAAGTTATTTACAAGTTGAAAATGCGCAAGACATTATTGACGGTAAGAAAAAACCGGCTGAATTAGGCGTGGAAGCAAAAGATGATTACACCTTTGTGGTTCATGCAACCAATCCTGTGCCTTATGCGGTTAGTTTAACGACTCACCAATCCTTATTGCCATTACCACAAAAAGTAGTCGAAAAATTGGGTGATGCATGGGTGAAAAAAGAAAACTACGTGGGTAACGGTGCGTATAAGCTGGCTAACCACATCATTAACGAAAAAATCGAATTTGAACGTAACCCACTTTATTGGAACGATAAAGAAACCGTAATCAATAGCGCTACATTCCTCGCCATTGAAAACCCAAGTACCGATGTAGCGCGTTATCGTGCGGGCGATTTAGACATGACCAGTTATGGTTTACCGCCAGAACAATTCGCTAAATTACAAAAAGAATTGCCAGGCGAAGTATACGTTACTCGTACCCTAGCAACTTATTCTTATGAATTAAACAATAAGAAAGCACCTTTTGATAACGTGAATATTCGTAAAGCCTTGAACTTATCTCTTGATCGTCATGTGATCACCGATAAAGTATTGGGCCAAGGTCAAACACCAACCTATGTGTTTACCCCAACTTACATCGAAGAAGGCCATCTCATTCAACAACCTGCTTATTCAAAAGAACCGATGGCACAACGTAATGAAGAAGCCATTAAACTCTTAGAAGAAGCTGGTTATAGTAAAGCGAATCCGTTGAAATTCAGCATTCTTTACAATACCAATGAAAACCACAAAAAAGTGGCGATCGCTGCAGCATCTATGTGGAAAGCGAACACCAAAGGTTTGATTGACGTGAAATTAGAAAACCAAGAGTGGAAAACTTACATTGATAGCCGTCGTGCAGGCCGTTACGATGCGGCACGTGCAGGATGGAGTGCGGATTACAACCAAGCAACAACATTCGGCAACTATTTCTTATCTAATTCTAGTAACAATACCGCGAAATACGCGAACCCAGAATATGATAAAGCGATGGCAGAATCTTACGCAGCAACTGATGCAGAAGGTCGTGCAAAAGCTTATGCGAAAGCCGAAGAAATTCTTGCAAAAGATTACGGTATCGTACCAATCTTTAACTATGTAAATCCACGCTTAGTGAAACCTTACGTAAAAGGTTATTCAGGCAAGGATCCGCAAGATCACATCTACTTACGAAACCTTTATATTATTAAACATTAATTCGTTGCTCGTATTTAAGTGCGGTTAAAAATCGTCGTATTTTTTGACCGCACTTTTCGCCCATTTTGGTTGGAGTTGTTATGTTCAAGTTTATTTTTAAACGGCTGTTGGAAGCCTTGCCGACGCTGTTTATTTTGATTACTTTTTCTTTCTTTTTGATGCGTCTCGCCCCTGGCAGCCCCTTCACTTCTGAACGCGCTTATCCGCCAGAAGTCATGGCTAATATCGAAGCGAAGTATCATTTAAATGAACCATTATATAAACAATATTTCCTTTATTTAGAAAATCTTTCCAAAGGAGATTTTGGTCCCTCTTTTAAATATAAAGACCAATCAGTCAATGATTTAATCGCGTCAGCTTTCCCTGTTTCCATAAAATTGGGCATGGTGGCCTTCGCCTTTGCAGTCGTGCTAGGAGTAACAGCAGGTACGCTCGCCGCTCTCAATCAAAATAGCCGTTGGGATTATATTTTGATGAGTTTCTCGATGCTTGGGGTCATTATGCCAAGCTTCGTATTTGCACCTGTTTTAGTACTAATTTTCGCCATTTATCTAGGATGGCTGCCAGCTGGCGGTTGGAACGGCGGTACCGCCATATACATGATCTTACCTGTAGCCTCCTTAACTATCGCTTATGTTGCAGGGATTGCGCGTATCATGCGTGGTTCGATGATTGAAGTGTTACATTCCAACTTTATTCGAACCGCCAAAGCTAAAGGACTTTCCATGTCGAGAATCATTTTAAAACATGCTTTGCGTCCCGCACTTTTACCCGTGATAACCTATTTAGGACCTGCTTTCGTAGGGATTATTACCGGCTCAATGGTCATCGAAAGCGTATTTGGTTTACCTGGCATGGGATTATTATTTGTAAACGGCGCATTGAACCGCGATTACTCTTTAGTTTTGAGCCTCACCATTTTAGTGGGGACATTAACCATTTTATTTAATGCGATTGTGGATATTTTATACGCCATCATCGATCCAAAAATTCGTTATTAAGGATAAATTATGACAGATTATCGTACTCAGCCGATTAATCAGAAAAATGCGGATTTTGTGGAACAAGTGGCTGACCGTATTGAAGAAATGCAACTGGAAGGCCGCAGCCTATGGCAAGATGCGAAACGCCGTTTTTTCCGCAACAAAGCGGCCGTTGCCAGTCTGATTATTTTGGCGTTTATTATTATATTTATCACCGTAGCACCTTGGTTCTTCCCATTTACCTATGAAGATACCGATTGGAATATGATGAGCGCCGCACCAACAATGGAAGGCTATCACTTCTTCGGTACCGATGCCTCAGGTCGAGACTTGTTGGTACGTACTGCTATCGGTGGACGTATTTCATTATTGGTCGGTATTGCTGGTGCTTTCATTTCCGTCACTATCGGCACAATTTATGGGGCGATTTCCGGTTATGTAGGCGGTAAAACAGATATGCTGATGATGCGCTTTTTGGAAATTCTTAGCTCATTTCCATTTATGTTTTTCGTGATTTTGTTGGTGACCCTTTTTGGCCAAAACATTTTCTTAATTTTTATCGCTATCGGGGCCATTGCTTGGCTTGGTCTTGCACGTATTGTACGCGGACAAACCCTCAGCCTAAAAAATAAAGAATTCGTCGAAGCCGCCATCGTTTGTGGCGTACCTCGTCGCCAAATCATTTTGAAACACATTATTCCGAATGTATTAGGCTTAGTGGCAGTTTATGCCTCGCTTGAAGTGCCTGGGCTCATTCTATTTGAATCATTCTTAAGCTTCTTAGGATTAGGAACTCAAGAACCGATGAGTAGCTGGGGTGCACTCTTAAGTGATGGTGCTACACAAATGGAAGTGTCGCCTTGGTTATTAATTTTCCCGGCATTTTTCCTTTGCCTTACCCTATTTTGTTTTAACTTTATCGGTGACGGGTTGCGTGATGCGCTTGATCCGAAAGATAGATAGGAGCGAATAATGAATCCTTTATTAGATGTAAAAAATCTCTACGTTCGCTTCAAAACACCAGATGGCGTCGTCACAGCAGTGAATGACTTAAACTTCACGCTGAATGCAGGAAGCACGCTGGGCATCGTAGGCGAAAGTGGATCAGGCAAGTCACAAACAGCCTTTGCTTTAATGGGTTTATTGGCAGCCAACGGTGAAGTGGAAGGCTCTGCCATTTTTGAAGGGAAAGAATTAGTTAATTTACCGAATGCTGAATTGAATAAAATCCGCGCCGAGCAAATTTCCATGATTTTCCAAGATCCAATGACGTCGCTAAATCCTTACATGAAAATCGGTGAACAACTCATGGAAGTGCTGCAATTGCACAAGGGCTATGATAAACAAACTGCCTTTGCCGAATCCGTGAAAATGTTAGACGCAGTTAAAATGCCAGAAGCTAAAAAACGCATGGGCATGTATCCGCACGAGTTTTCTGGCGGTATGCGTCAACGGGTGATGATTGCGATGGCCTTATTATGCCGTCCCAAACTACTCATTGCAGATGAACCAACAACCGCTTTGGATGTGACCGTTCAAGCACAAATCATGACTTTATTAAATGAACTAAAACGTGAATTTAATACTGCAATTATTATGATCACTCACGATTTAGGTGTGGTAGCAGGTATTTGCGATCAAGTTATGGTGATGTATGCTGGACGAACCATGGAATACGGCACATCGGAACAAATTTTCTATTATCCAACCCATCCCTATTCCATAGGCTTAATGGATGCGATTCCTCGCTTAGACGGCAATGAAGAACACTTGGTAACCATTCCTGGCAATCCACCGAATTTATTGCATTTGCCAAAAGGTTGTCCATTCTCACCTCGTTGCCAATTTGCTACCGAACAATGCCAAATTGCGCCAAAACTGACTACATTTAATCACGGTCAATTACGTAATTGTTGGTTATCAGCGGAGAAATTTAACCTATGACAGTCTCAAAAAACAAAGAATTACTCCTTGAAGTCAATCACTTAGGCGTCAGTTTTAAAATTAAAAATGATAAATCCCTTTTCTTCGCCAAACCGCAAACCTTAAAAGCGGTGAAGGATGTGTCTTTTAAACTTTACGCAGGTGAAACTCTCGGCGTAGTAGGTGAATCTGGTTGTGGTAAATCCACACTTGCACGCGCTATTATCGGTTTAGTCGAAGCGAGTGAAGGGGAAATCTTGTGGCTTGGTAAACATTTACGAAAACAATCAGCGAAACAATGGAAAGAAACGCGTAAAGATATTCAAATGATTTTCCAAGACCCACTAGCCTCTCTCAATCCGCGAATGAATATTGGCGAAATCATTGCTGAGCCATTAAAGATCTACCAACCGCACTTAAGTGCCGCCGAAGTGAAAGAAAAAGTGCAAGCTATGATGTTGAAAGTTGGGCTTTTACCGAACTTGATTAACCGCTACCCACATGAATTTTCTGGTGGTCAATGTCAGCGTATCGGTATTGCTCGTGCGTTAATCATTGAGCCCAAAATGATCATTTGTGATGAGCCCGTTTCAGCGTTAGATGTGTCGATTCAGGCTCAAGTGGTGAATTTATTGAAATCCCTGCAAAAAGAAATGGGGCTTTCCTTAATTTTTATCGCCCATGATTTAGCGGTGGTAAAACATATTTCTGACCGCGTATTAGTGATGTATTTAGGCAATGCAATGGAATTAGGCAGCGATGTGGAAGTATATAACGATACCAAACATCCTTATACCAAAGCCTTAATGTCTGCTGTTCCGATCCCCGATCCAAAATTGGAACGCAATAAATCCATCGAATTACTTGAAGGTGATTTGCCTTCGCCAATTAATCCACCGTCTGGTTGCGTATTTCGTACTCGCTGTCTAAAGGCTGATGAGAATTGTGCGAAACAAAAACCACCTTTCACCAGCCAAAACAACAGCCATTTTGTGGCTTGCTTGAAAGTCTTATAAAACAAAAAGTGCGGTTAAAATTTACCGCACTTTTTACTTTTACAATCCTAACTTTTCTTCAATTACCTTAGCCAAATCATCTAGCATCGCATAACGTTTACGATACATGGAACGTTTTTTACTTGGAATATCATCCAGATTTCTATCCATTTCTAAAGGCAATTCCCAGTAATCTTTTAATTCTCCGCCTGATTCGCCAAAAATTGCATCATAGTCCACTGTGTATTGTTTACTTTGAATGAAGCGAGATTTATTTTGGTATTTTTGCGGAATGCCCAGCAATTTATCGTAGTCTAGTATTTTTGTGAGTGATTTCATGGTTTCAACCATTAAATAGGCAGGGCGTAAACCGTGGCATAATTTGGTTAGTTGTTTCACCATTTCCTTTGAGCCTTCAAAATTTGGCCCTTGTACAACAGCAATAAGCAACGCATCGCCTAATTTGGCAAAAGTAAGCAAATAAACTAATTCATTTCTTGGTTTATGCCATAGCTCCAATACCCAATACCCCTCCATCGGTTGATGGGTTGTCATGCTTAATGTCATTTCAAAATCAGGAATGACTTCGCCAAAACTTAATGGTTTTTCCCATAACGGCGTCGAAAGTGCGGTAAGTTTTTCAGGTAAAAATAAAAGGTTATCACAAACGGCATGAAAACGTTGTGATGCGTTAAAACGCTTATCTAAAAAACGACAAGCAACAGGATAACTATAATCCAAGTGCGTATTAAAAATATCGACGAGAAAAGGATATTGATTGATAAATTGTTCAAAGCGACGAATTGAACCACGATTTAAAAAGCTACGTAAGTTATAACGCCAATGTTTTGGTGCATCAAAACGCCCTGGTCGATATGGATAAATATCCTTAGATTGAGGCCATTGGTAAGTTGTTTTTGTTGTCATCTGGATTGCCATTAATTGATTATAATTTCAGAGAGAATTTTGACATAATTTCAGGAAATTTTCCATTTATGCTATTCTAAACACAATTTTTAAAAGGAATACTTATGTCTGAAATTAAACTTAATTACCACAAAACTCACTTTTTAACGAGCGCGCCGAATATTCGTTCCATTCCTGAAGATACGGGCATTGAAATTGCGTTTGCGGGTCGTTCAAATGCAGGAAAATCGACCGCACTTAATGCATTAACCAATCAAAAAAATTTAGCGCGCACCTCAAAAACACCGGGGCGCACGCAATTGATTAACTTATTTGAAGTAGAGCCTAATTGTAAATTGGTAGATTTACCGGGCTATGGCTATGCCGCAGTGCCAGAGCAAATGAAAATCCAATGGCAAAAATCCTTGGGCGAATATTTGCAAAAACGAGAATGTTTGGCGGGATTGGTTGTGTTGATGGATATTCGCCATCCGCTTAAGGATCTTGACCAACAAATGATTGAATGGGCGGTTTCTGCAGATTTACCAGTACTTTTATTGCTAACTAAAGCCGATAAATTGAGCCAAAGTGCACGTAGTAAACAAGTAAAAATGGTGCGTGAAGCAATTCTTCCATTTCAAGGCGATATACAAGTTGAGGCTTTTTCTGCACAAAATAAAATTGGTATTGATAAATTGGCGGCGAAATTAGATTTTTGGTTTTCGCCACTTTTTGCGAAATAAAATATGAATTTTGCGATCTAGATCGCAAAAAAAGCACGGAATGAATGATTTCATTACGTGCTTTTTTTATAGTGCAAAAACTATCTTCATTTTTACCGCACTTTAAGGATTATCATGTCCCTTGCTATTGTTTACAGCCGTGCTTCTATGGGTGTGCAAGCGCCGCTTGTCACCATTGAGGTGCATTTAAGCAACGGAAAACCAGGATTTACACTTGTTGGTTTGCCAGAAAAAACCGTGAAAGAGGCACAAGACCGGGTGCGTAGTGCGTTGATGAATGCACAATTTAAATACCCAGCCAAGCGTATCACTGTGAATCTCGCGCCTGCAGATTTACCGAAAGAAGGCGGAAGATTTGATTTGCCTATTGCCATCGGAATTTTAGCCGCATCAGATCAGCTTGATGCGAGCCGCTTAAAGCAATTTGAATTTGTGGCTGAACTTGCGCTGACGGGACAATTGCGTGGCGTACATGGTGTGATTCCCGCTATTCTTGCAGCGCAAAAGTCAAAGCGAGAGTTAATTATCGCGAAACAAAATGCTAATGAAGCCTCGCTCGTGTCTGATCAAAATACTTATTTTGCACAAACGCTTTTAGATGTAGTGCAATTTCTCAACAGTCAGGAAAAATTACCCCTCGCTACTGAAATTGTGAAAGAAAGTGCGGTAAATTTTTCAGGTAAAAATACGTTAGATTTAACGGATATTATTGGACAACAGCACGCTAAACGAGCATTGACCATTGCCGCAGCAGGGCAGCATAATCTGCTCTTTCTTGGTCCTCCGGGCACAGGAAAAACGATGTTAGCTAGTCGATTAACAGGGCTTTTACCTGAAATGACGGATTTAGAAGCGATAGAAACGGCATCTGTAACGAGTTTAGTTCAAAACGAGTTAAATTTTCATAATTGGAAACAACGTCCTTTTCGCGCACCACATCATAGTGCATCAATGCCAGCTTTAGTTGGTGGTGGGACGATCCCTAAACCTGGCGAAATATCCTTAGCAACAAATGGGGTACTTTTTCTTGATGAACTTCCAGAATTTGAGCGAAAAGTGTTAGATGCACTACGTCAGCCTTTGGAAAGTGGCGAGATTATTATTTCTCGTGCTAATGCCAAAATTCAATTTCCGGCTCGTTTTCAATTAGTCGCAGCGATGAATCCAAGCCCCACAGGTCATTATACTGGAACACATAACCGCACTTCGCCGCAACAAATTATGCGTTATTTGAATCGACTTTCAGGGCCCTTTTTAGATCGTTTTGATTTATCTATTGAAGTGCCTTTACTGCCACAAGGTAGCTTGCAAAATACGGGCGATCGTGGCGAAACCAGCGCGCAAGTTCGTGAAAAAGTGTTAAAAGTGCGTGAGATTCAAATGGAAAGAGCAGGGAAAATTAACGCTTATTTGAACAGTAAAGAGATTGAGCGTGATTGCAAGTTAAATGATAAAGATGCCTTTTTCCTTGAAAAAGCACTGAATAAACTGGGGCTTTCTGTTCGGGCTTATCATCGTATTTTGAAAGTTTCTCGAACCATTGCCGATCTACAAGGAGAACAACAAATTTCTCAACCGCACTTGGCGGAGGCCTTGGGCTATCGAGCAATGGATCGTTTGCTGCAGAAATTGTCGAATATGTAAAAACGCGTGGAAAGAATACCACGCGTGAAAGGATTAGTAAGTGCTTTGGGTGTCTTGAGTACCGCTAATAATTGCAATGCCAGCGCTTGCACCAATGCGAGTCGCACCCGCCTTAATCATTGCAAGTGCCGTTTTAGTATCACGCACACCACCTGATGCTTTAACACCAATATTGCCGACCGTTTGTTTCATCAATGCAACATCTTCTACAGTTGCGCCGCCTTTATTGAAGCCTGTTGATGTTTTTACAAAAGCCACGCCGATTTCTTTACAAATTTCACAGGCTTTCACTATTTCATCTTTAGTGAGCAAACAAGTTTCTAAAATCACTTTTAATGGCGTGCCATTACAAGCATTAAATACCGCTTGAATATCTTGTTTTACTGCATTCCATTTTTGCGATTTTATCCAACCTACATTGATTACCATATCAATTTCATCTGCACCTGCTTTAATAGATTCTTGTGTTTCAAATGCTTTGACTGAGGTTAAATTCGCCCCCAAAGGGAAGCCAACTACGGTGCAAATTTTTACATTTGAGCCAGCAAGTTTTTCTTTAGCGAGTGGAATATAACCAGAATTGATACATACAGAATAAAATCCGTGTTCAATCGCTTCATTACAGAGTATCGAAATATCTTGTTCATTTTTTTCTGCGGTAAGTGCGGTGTGATCGATATATTGAGCAAGTTGATTCGGTGTCATGATTTTCCTCCTTTTATTTATGTTTTACCTATTGTAGCAAAAATTCTTTATTTTTGACTGTGGTTTTATGCTCAATTACAATATCTCAACAAGATAAGGAATAAATAAAATGAAGATTAAAAAATTACTCAAGAATGGATTATCCCTCTTTTTAACTTTTATTGTGATAACTAGCATACTGGATTTTGTTCGTCGCCCTGTAGTGCCAGAGGAAATAAATAAAATCACGTTACAAGATCTTCAAGGGAATACGTTCTCTCTTGAAAGTCTTGATCAAAACAAACCCACATTACTTTATTTTTGGGGAACTTGGTGTGGTTATTGTCGTTATACTTCGCCAGCAATTAATTCTTTAGCAAACGAAGGCTATCAAGTTGTATCGGTGGCATTACGTTCAGGCAATGAGGCGGACGTAAATGATTATTTAAGTAAGCATGACTACCACTTCACTACGGTTAATGATCCTAAAGGGGAATTTGCAGAACGATGGCAAATTAATGTGACGCCCACAATTGTGCTGTTGAGTAAAGGCAAAATGGATCTTGTTACGACCGGCCTTACGAGTTATTGGGGATTAAAAGTGCGGTTGTTTTTCGCAGAGTTTTTTGGCTAAGCAGTAGAAAATCTATTACAATACGCAGACTTATTTTAAAGAGGACAGAATTATGATTATCGTAACAGGCGGCGCTGGTTTTATTGGCAGCAATATTGTCAAAGCATTGAATGATTTAGGACGCAAAGATATTTTAGTGGTCGATAACTTAAAAGATGGCACGAAATTTGCAAATTTAGTTGATTTAGACATCGCAGATTATTGTGATAAAGAAGATTTCATTGCTTCTATTATTGCGGGCGATGAATTTGGCGATATTGATGCAGTATTCCACGAGGGGGCTTGTTCTGCGACTACGGAATGGGATGGCAAATACATTATGCACAATAACTATGAATATTCTAAGGAGTTGTTGCATTATTGCCTTGACCGCGAAATTCCTTTTTTCTATGCCTCAAGTGCAGCAACTTATGGAGACACCAAAGTATTCCGTGAAGAACGTGAATTTGAAGGCCCATTAAATGTTTATGGCTATTCTAAATTCTTGTTCGATCAATATGTACGCAACATTTTGCCAGAAGCAAAATCGCCAGTATGTGGTTTCCGTTATTTCAATGTTTACGGGCCGCGTGAAAATCATAAAGGTTCTATGGCGAGTGTGGCATTCCACTTGAATAACCAAATCTTAAAAGGCGAAAATCCAAAATTATTTGCAGGCAGCGAAGGATTCCGCCGTGATTTTGTTTATGTGGGCGATGTGGCTGCAGTGAATATTTGGTGTTGGCAAAATGGTATTTCGGGTATTTACAACCTTGGTACAGGAAATGCAGAAAGTTTCCGTGCAGTGGCTGATGCGGTAGTGAAATTCCACGGTAAAGGCGAGATTGAAACCATTCCATTCCCAGAGCATTTGAAATCTCGTTATCAAGAATATACTCAAGCAGATTTAACTAAACTTCGCTCAACAGGCTACGATAAACCATTCAAAACAGTCGCGGAAGGCGTGGCTGAATATATGGCGTGGTTGAATAGAAAATAAATTATTAATGTAGTAAATCCCCTATAGCTTATCGGTATAGGGGATTTTATTTAATATAATTGTGATAAATGTGTTAAATAACGCTCGTAAGCACTTTGATAATTTTTCACCTGTGATAAGTTGGGATAAGCTTTTGAGTTTTCATCTAAGTGAATGAAGGTTTCGCATAAAAATTCCAGTTCTCCTTCTCCATTTGCCCACATAGCTTGAATTGCTCCTCCTAATGCAGCAGCTTCTTCTTCCTGCAAACATACCACTTCAGAATTCATCACATCAGCAATCATTTGCCGCCAAAATGAGCTTTTCGCGCCACCTCCAATTAGGCGAATTTGTGAGGTTTCGAGGCCAGCTTGACGAAATAAATCTAAGCCATAGCGAAGCGTAAAAGTAGCACTTTCCATCATTGCTCGACAAAGATTTTCTCGAGTGAAATTACTTGAATCTAATCCTAAAATGCTCGCTTTTGCATTGGGTAAAGGTGGAACTCTTTCACCATTAAAGAATGGCAAAATAGTGATGCCATTCGCACCAATAGATGCTTGTTGAGCAAGTTGATTTAATTCTTCAATATCAATATTGAGCAAATTCATTAGCTGTTTATTTGAGGAGGTTATATTCATCACACAAACTAGTGGTAACCAGCCATTATTACTTGAACAAAAATTTGCGATCATTGGTGGTAAATTAAGTAATGGCTTTTGCGTATAAGCATACAAGGTACCAGAAGTACCGAGACTCATCGTAGCAATCCCTTCTCGAATATTTCCTGTACCAATTGCTCCCATCATATTATCGCCACCGCCTGTGGAGACGATGACATTCTCATTAAAACCAAATAAAGTCGCAATTTCAGGTTTAATCACACCGATTTTTTGTTCAGCAGAAAGTAATTTTGGTAACACTTCATCCATATTTAATTCTGGCGCAAGATATTTGAAGACTTCTCTTTTCCATTCTCTTTTCACAACATCGAAATAACCACTACCAGAAGCATCACCAAATTCAGTGCAGAATTTTCCTGTTAGCCAATAATTTAGATAATCGTGTGGCAGCATAATTTTGCGAATATTGGCAAATTTATCAGGATAATTTTGACGAAACCAACTTAGTTTTGAAGCCGTGTAACCAGTTTGGCAAATGATGCCTAATTTTTCAAATACGGCTGTTTGTCCGCCTAATTTTTCGATCAGTATATCATTTTCCGTAGCGGTTTCTGTATCACACCAAATCTTAGCCTTATATAGAGGACGATCGTTTTTATCTAACATTACCAGTCCATGTTGTTGTCCTGAAATGCCTATTCCCTTCACTAAATTAGGTGAAAAGTGCGGTGAATTTTTTGCTTGTTTCAATGCAATTTGTAATGCTTGTTGTAATGCCTCAATCCACCAATTTGGTTGTTGTTCACGTCTTCCATTGGATTGTGTAATTAATTCATGTTTTGCGTAACCAACTCCAATCACTTTTTTTTGGACAGAATCAAGCACTATTGCCTTTGTTCCTTGTGTGCCACAATCAATTCCTATATACATAATGTCTCCTAAAATAAAAAAGTGCGGTGGAATACAACCGCACTTTTGCTTCATTTTTAGCTATAAATAACTTGGTTTACCAAATTTTCCAAATATTCTTGCTGACCTGAAACTGGTTTTGGTGCTAAATCTTTTTGTTGGACAAGTTGCGCAAGTGTTTCAAGTGAAGTTTTACCTTGCAAAATATGCTGACCAAGTTCACTATTCCAACCTGCATAGCGTTCATTAACAATTTTTTGTAAGGTTTCCTCTTGTAACATTTTTGCTGCACGTTTTAAGGATAATGCCAATACATCAATTGCACCGATATGAGCGTAAAATAAATCATAAGGATCAATACTTTGTCGGCGAATTTTCGCATCAAAATTAAAACCTCCAGTAGTAAAACCACCATGTTTTAAAATTTCATACATAACTAACGTGTTTTCTTCAACACTATTTGGGAATTGGTCGGTATCCCAGCCTAATTGTGGATCGCCACGATTAGCATCAATTGAGCCAAAAATATCTAATGCACAAGCTGTTGCAATTTCATGTTGAAAGGTATGGCCAGCAAGCGTCGCGTGGTTAGCTTCAATATTAACTTTAATTTCTTTTTCTAAACCAAATTGTTTTAGGAAACCATACACTGTTGCCACATCATAATCATATTGATGTTTAGTTGGTTCTTGCGGTTTTGGCTCAATTAATAATGTACCTTTAAACCCAATTTTATGCTTATGTTCTACCACCATTTGCATAAAACGACCAATTTGTTCACGTTCACGTTTCAAATCGGTATTCAATAAAGTTTCATATCCCTCACGTCCACCCCATAATACGTAATTCTCTCCACCTAAACGTTGAGTGGCATTCATCGCATTAAACACTTGTGTTGCAGCCCAAGCAAAAACCTCAGGATTAGGATTGGTTGCTGCACCAGACATATAACGAGGATTAGTAAAACAATTTGCAGTTCCCCATAAGAGTTTTACACCCGTTTCTACTTGTTTGCGTTCTAAAATATCAACAATATGATGAAAATTTTGTACATATTCCCGCACTGAATTACCTTCAGGTGCAATATCAACATCATGAAAACAATAATAAGGCACGCCTAACTTATTCAAAAACTCAAAAGCAATATCGGCTTTTTGTTCTGCGCCAGCAAGCAAATTTGAATTTTTCTGCCAACTTCGTTCCAAAGAACCTAGCCCAAACATACCATTCCCATTCCAGCAAAAGGTATGCCAATAACACACCGCTAAGCGTAAATGTTCAGCCATAGTTTTACCTAAAATTACTTGATTAGCATCATAATGTTTGAAAGCAAAAGGATTTGTGGATTTTTCTCCCTCAAAGGAGATTTTTTCAATTTTATCGAAATAGGTTGTCATAACATTTTCCTCTCTAGGTGATGAAATTTTTCGTATTTTTGTGAAAAACTAGCTTTTCATCAATTATGTTATTTAATTTTTCTATGTTGATTATTTGCAACTGTGGCGTGGATCACAGTTGTGAAAAAACGTAATAATGGAGAAAGATTTTATAATTGAAAGCCTTTTTTAAAGTGTGAAAACTAACAACTGGAGCAATAACTAGTCCTTCACTTAACTATTGAGGTATCAATATGAAAATCAAATCAGCTTTACTTACCCTTGTTGGTGCATTAACTGTATTTAGTAGTTCTGCCCATTCCAAAGATCTTAAAATTGGTTTATCCATTGATGATTTACGTTTAGAAAGATGGCAAAAAGATCGAGATATTTTCGTAAACAAAGCAGAATCAATGGGTGCAAAAGTGTTTGTCCAATCTGCGAATGGTGATGATTCAGCACAAATTTCTCAAATCGAAAATATGATCAATAAAAATATTGATGTATTAGTAATTATTCCTCATAACGGTGAAGTATTAAGTAACGTTATTTCTGAAGCTAAAAAGGAAGGAATAAAAGTATTAGCGTATGACCGTTTAATCAATAATGCAGATTTAGATTTTTATGTTTCCTTTGATAATGAAAAAGTGGGTGAACTACAAGCTAAAAGTATTGTGGCTGTAAAACCAGAAGGTAATTATTTTTTAATGGGGGGATCTCCTGTAGATAATAATGCGAAATTATTTAGAAAAGGGCAAATGAAAGTATTAGATCCTTTAATTTCCAATGGGAAAATTAAGGTTGTAGGAGATCAATGGGTTGATTCTTGGTTAGCTGAAAAAGCGTTACAAATTATGGAAAACGCATTAACAGCTAATAAAAATAATGTGGATGCTGTTGTTGCATCTAACGATGCTACTGCTGGAGGTGCGATTCAAGCCCTTAGCGCACAAGGCTTATCTGGGAAAGTCGCAATTTCTGGGCAAGATGCAGATTTAGCTGCAATTAAACGTATTGTCAATGGTTCGCAAACTATGACTGTTTATAAACCAATTACGAAACTTGCAGATAAAGCGGCAGAAATTGCGGTTGAATTAGGTAAGAATGAAAAAGTAGAAGCTAATGCAGAACTGAATAATGGCTTAAAAAATGTTCCTGCGTATTTACTTGATCCTATCGCTGTTGATAAACGTAATATTAATGAAACTGTAATTAAAGATGGTTTTCATACTAAGGAAAGTATTTATCACTAACTTTAAGAGGGAAGAGAAAACTCTTCCCTTACCTCTTAGGGAGTTACGATATGGCATTGTTGGAAATGAAACATATCACAAAAAAATTTGGTGATGTGACCGCACTTCATAATATATCCATTGAATTAGAAGCGGGGGAAATTTTATCTTTATGTGGTGAAAATGGATCTGGAAAATCTACATTAATGAAAATACTTTGCGGTATTTATCCTTGTGGAGATTACAGCGGTGATATTTACTTTTCAGAAAGTGAACTAAAAGCAAGGAATATTAGAGATACTGAAGAAAAAGGCATTTCAATTATTCATCAAGAACTTACTCTCGTAAAGAATATGTCTGTATTGGAGAATATTTTTTTGGGTAACGAAATAACTCATAAAGGTTTGACAGCAGATAATGAAATGTACTTACGTTGCAAAAATTTATTACAGCAGGTGCAATTAGATGTCGATCCCAATACACGAGTAGGAGAATTAGGTTTAGGGCAACAGCAATTAGTTGAAATAGCTAAGGCTTTGAATAAACAAGTAAGACTTCTTATCTTAGATGAACCAACGGCTTCACTTACTGAAAAAGAAACGGAAATTTTGTTAAATCTTATTAAGGATCTTAAAGCACACAATATCGCTTGTATCTATATTTCCCATAAACTCAATGAAGTTAAGGCTATCTCTGACAAAATTTGCGTCATTCGTGATGGTGAACATGTTGGTACGAAAGACGCTTCAACAATGACAGAAGATGACATTATCACAATGATGGTAGGTCGGGAAATTACCTCACTTTATCCACATGAACCTCATGAAATCAAAGATGAAATTTTACGAGTAGAAAATCTCTCTGCTTGGCATCCAATCAATACACATATTAAGCGTGTTGATAACGTTAGTTTTAGTCTTCATGAGGGGGAAATTTTAGGTGTTGCAGGTTTAGTTGGTTCAGGTCGTACAGACATGGTGCAATGCTTATTTGGGTCTTATGAAGGTAAGTTTGAAGGAAATATTTTCATCAATCAAAAACAAGTAAATATCAAAAATTGTGCCCAAGCGATTGAACATAAAATTGTGATGGTTCCTGAAGATCGGAAGAAACACGGCATTGTTTCTATTATGGGAGTTGGCAAAAACATTACGCTTTCTTCTTTGAAATCTTATTGTTTCGGAAAAATGGTAGTTAATGAAGCAAAAGAAGAGCAAATAATTGGCTCAGCCATCAAACGACTAAAGGTGAAAACTTTTTCACCAGATTTGCCAATAGGACGGCTTAGTGGCGGTAATCAACAGAAAGCGATCCTAGCAAAATGTTTATTGTTAAATCCTAAAATACTGATTTTAGATGAACCAACAAGAGGAATTGATGTTGGTGCGAAATATGAAATTTATAAGTTAATTAACCAATTAGCACAAGAAGGGATTGCTATTATTGTCATTTCATCAGAACTACCAGAAGTTTTAGGCATTAGTGATAGAGTTCTTGTTATGCACCAAGGTAAACTTAAAGCTAGTCTTATCAATACTGCTCTTACTCAAGAACAAGTTATGGAAACAGCACTTAAGGAGTAATCTATGTTTAAGTTAAAATCCGTAAATTTACAAGTTTACATTATGTTAATAGCTATTGCAGTCATTATGGCATTTTTTAGTGTTGCCACTGATGGCGCTTATTTAAGTGCAAGAAATATTTCTAACTTGTTACGCCAAACTTCAATTACTGGCATTCTTGCAATTGGAATGGTTTTTGTCATTATTTCTGCTGAAATTGACTTATCTGTTGGTTCACTTATGGGTCTACTGGGCGGATTTGCAGCTATTGCCGATGTTTGGTGGGGCTTCCCATTACCTGCAACTATTATTGTAACAATTGCTCTTGGTTTAATTTTTGGTATTTGGAATGGTTGGTGGGTGGCTTATCGCAAAGTGCCATCCTTCATTGTTACACTTGCAGGTTATCTCGCATTCCGTGGAATTTTGATTGGTTTGACTAATGGCACAACTGTATCTCCTATTAGTGGAACTATGACAGTTATTGGGCAAGGTTATTTATCAGATATTGCAGGGGTTATCTTAGGTGGTATTGCAGTTATTGGATTTGTTCTTTGGGGAAATTATCAACGTAGAAGTCGCCAGCAGCTTCAGCTGGAAGTGTCTGCATTATCAAAAGATTTTACGAAATATGCTTTGTTTGCAGTAATTGTATTAGGAGCAATTTATTTACTTAATGATTATCGTGGCATTCCATTTCCTGTTTTAGTACTGGCAGTTCTTGCAATCTTAGGGTTATTCCTCTCTCGTAAAACTTCATTCGGTCGCCACGTTTATGCGATTGGTGGCAATATTGATGCGGCAAAATTATCTGGTATCAATGTAGAGAAAACAAAACTGATTATCTTTGCAATGAATGGTGTGTTAGTTGCAATAGCAGGGTTGATTTTAAGTGCTCGTTTAGGTGCAGGCTCACCATCTGCTGGGCAAAATGCAGAACTAGATGCGATTGCAGCTTGTGTCATTGGAGGGGCAAGCTTAGCTGGTGGTGTAGGAAGTGTGTTTGGGGTCGTTATTGGCGCACTTATCATCGCATCGCTTGATAATGGTATGAGTATGCTTGATGTGCCAACTTTTTGGCAATATATTGTCAAAGGTGGCATTTTGTTACTTGCTGTATGGATAGATACTAGTAATAAGAAAAAGATGTAATTATTAATTTTAAACCGTCATTTATAAAATGGCGGTTTTTTAATTTTATAGAAATGGTTACCTAACATACTGCTTTCTAGATGATGAAATTTTTCGTATTTTTGTGAAAAACTAGCTTTTCATCAATTATGTTATTTAATTTTTCTATGTTGATTATTTGCAACTGTGGAGTGGATCACAGTTGTGAAAAAACGTAATAGATAAAGTAGTTTTAGTAATTTTAATTCTTTTCTTCTTTGACTAAAGTAAATTTGCCTTATACATCAGGAGGAATAATGAATAATTTTTATAATTTTGATGTGATTATTGATCGCCTAAATACATTTAGTGCTAAATGGAATGTAGATAATGATATTATTCCAATGTCTGTTGCGGATATGGATATTCCAGCCCCTCAGATAATGATAGATGAATTAGAAAAATTTAATCGTTTAGGAATTTATGGTTATACTGAATTACCAGCCGACTATTACAAGATAATCAGTGATTATATTTTCGAACAATATCATTATTCTGTTCTCTCTGAAAAAATTGTATTTTGCCCAAGAATAATCCAAGCCGTATCTATTTATATACGAGCATTTACAAAAGAAACTGATGGAATATGTATTCTATCACCTTCATATAGTCCAATATTAAACACGATAAAATTAAATGACAGAAAATTATATCAATGTCCTTTGGTTTATGAAAATAGAAAGTATCATATTGATTTTCATTTATTAGAGGAATGTTTTAAACATTCTAAAGTATTTGTTTTAATTTCTCCTCATAATCCAACTGGAACGATTTGGAATAAAGAAGTCCTTATTAAAATTATAAACTTAGCTAAAAAACATAATGTATTTATCATTTCCGATGATGTCCACGCAGACTTTACACTAACAAATGACTCCCACTATTTAATATCATCATTAGATGAATGGGTAGCAAATCACTCAATGATCTGTTTATCCCCAGCAAAAACTTTTAATATTCCTGGATTGGAAATAGCTAACCTAATTATTGAGAATAAAGAAATTCGAGAAAAATTTATAAAAGAAATGATGGCATTAGGTATACATAATCCAAATTATTTCTCTATGCCAGCTATTATTTCGTTATATAAATATTGTGCTGACTGGGTAATCTATCTAAAAGAATACATAAAGAATAATAAGAAGATAGTAAAAGAATTTTTCAATGAGTATATTCCATTATTAGATATTACTGAAAGTGATGGAACTTATTTACTTTGGATAAACTATAAAAAGCTAAGTATAAATGAAAATGAATTAGCTTATTGGATTAATAATTTATCAAGAGTAAAAGTATCTTTGGGGAGTGAATTTGGCAAAGAGGGAGACGGTTTCTTTCGTATGAATGTCGCTATGCCTAGAGAAAAATTATTAGAGGCATTGAATCGAATCAAAAATGGGTTTTGTTTATTAAACAATAGGGAGATTTAATATGAAAACCACTCATCGCACAAGAATGCCAACAACATTAGAAGCTTTTTCACCAATCATTGTGATGCTATTACTGTTAGGGCTTGGGTATGCTTTATTTGATTTGCCAGCAGAGCCATTAATGATTATTTCAACGGTATTTGCTGGTTTTTTAGTTATTAAATTAGGTCATTGCTATTTAGATATTTTAGACGCCATTTCAGAAAAAATAGCTAAAACAATGCCTGCGCTATTAATTTTAATTACTGTAGGATTATTAATTGGAACTTGGATTAGTGGAGGAACAATTCCTATGATGATCTACTACGGACTAAAAGCGATATCACCAGAATATCTTTATGTGACAGCCTTATTCCTTACTGCTATTGTTTCCATTTGTACTGGAACCTCTTGGGGGTCAGCAGGGACTGTTGGTGTGGCATTTATGGGAGTTGCGATTGGATTAGACGCCAATTTGTCTGCTACGGCAGGTGCTGTGGTCGCTGGTGCGTATTTTGGAGATAAATTATCGCCATTATCTGATACAACCAATATTGCATCCGCAGCTGCTGGCGTAGATTTATATGAGCATATAGTTCACTTACTTTATACAACATTACCATCTTTTATTCTTTCGGCTACTGTCTATGTGGTATATGGTTTAAACTACGATTTTTCTAATGTGGCGACTCCAGAAAAAGTAAATACAATGATTCATGAGTTAGAGCAGGTTTATCATTTTAACTTTCTATTACTTATTCCAGTCGCTATTGTATTATGGGGATCTATTACTAAGAAACCGACTATTCCAGTGATGTTATTATCAGCATTTATCGCAATTATTAATGCTATCTTAATTCAAAAATTCTCTCTATCTGATGTGATTAATAGCGCAGTTAATGGATTTGATACCTCAATGATTCACCATACTTCAGTTAGCTCTGATTTAAGTCGTTTGTTGAATCGTGGTGGAATGAACTCAATGATGGGAACACTATTAATTTGTTTCTGTGCATTGTCATTTGCAGGTGTATTACAATTGAGCGGTGCATTAACCGTGATTATTCAAAAATTACTCACCTTTGTTCATTCAACTCTTTCTTTGATTATTACAACGATTCTTTGCGGTCTAACAATGATTGGGGTTACTTGTAATGGGCAAATTTCTATTCTAATTCCAGGAGAAATGCTTAAAAATGCGTATGTAGAAAAAGGATTACATCCAAAAAATCTAAGTCGAACAGCAGAAGACTCCGCAACAATTATTGAACCTATTTTGCCATGGACTGCCGCAGGTGCATATATGGCAGGCACATTAGGTGTTGCAACATTGTCTTATTTACCTTGGGCAATTTTATGTTGGAGCGGTATTATCTTTGCTATTATTTATGGTGCAAGTGGAATAGGTATTGCGAAGCTAAAAAAATAAATGTGGTATTGATATAAAAATGGCCAGTTATTCTGGCTATTTTTATCTTGAAGCTAAATATCTTTTCTATTATAACTTAAATAGCAATTTCCCATAGATAAGGATATAAAATGACGGAACAATACTACAAAATTGCCCTCTTATTTAATGCAAACAAAGTATATGATCGGCAGGTGGTGGAGGGTATTGGACAATATATTCAGGCATCGCAATGTATGTGGGATATTTTTGTAGAAGATGAATTTATCTATCATGCTGATACCATTAATCAACTTTCTATTGATGGCATTATTGCAGACTTTGATGATCCAAAAACTGTTGAATTATTGCAACACACTCTTATTCCTACTATAGCGGTTGGTGGATCTTATAAACAAGCTGATTTTTATCCGCACTTTCCTTATGTAGCAACAGATAATGCAGCATTGGTTGAAATGGCTTTATCTCATTTACAGGAGAAAGGGCTGTCACAGTTTGCGTTTTATGGTTTGCAAGTAAATACTCATAAGCATTGGTCTATAGAACGAAGAGATGCTTTTGTAAAGTTGATGGAGAAAAATCATTACCCTATTTACCTATATGAGGGTGTGCAGGTTCATGCTCAAAATTGGTTGGAAGAGCAACAAAAGCTAATTGTCTGGTTAAAATCTCTTCCTTCTCATACTGGTATTATTGCTGTTAAGGATGCGCGTGCTCGTCATTTATTGCAGGCTTGTGAGTACAGTAAAATTGCTGTACCTGAAGAGCTTTGTGTGGTTGGTATTGATAATGAAGAATTGATCCAATATTTATCGCGTGTGTCCCTTTCCTCCGTAGAACAAGGCACGAGAGAGATTGGTTATCAAGCTGCGAAATTATTACACAAATTACTCAATGGTCAAAAAGTTTCACATACCCCTATTTTAATTCCACCGATTACCGTTCACTCTCGAAATTCTACAGATTATCGATCATTAACAGATCCGCTTGTCATTCAAGCAATGCATTATATTCGTCATCGTGCCTGTCATCGAATTAAAGTAGAACAAGTTTTAGATCATCTTGAAACCTCACGTTCTAATCTTGAACAACGTTTTAAGAATGAAATGAATAAAACAATTCACCAAGTCATCCACGAAGAAAAAATTTCCCGAGCAAAGAATTTATTACAACAAACAGATATTTCTATTCAAGAAATTGCTGAGATTTGCGGCTATTCATCCATTCAATATTTTTATTCTGTTTTTAAGAAAGAATTTGAAATGACTCCTAAAGAGTTTCGACTAAATTGTTAAAGGAGCATATTTTTATTCAACTCTGTGCCATAATAACAAGTATTTTTAACCGCACTTTTATCTGAAAGACAGAAAATGAATATTCTAATTATTGGCCCATCTTGGGTTGGCGATATGATGATGTCGCACAGTTTGTACCAGCAACTGAAAATTCAATATCCAAGCTGCAATATTGATGTGATGGCACCGAATTGGTGTAAGCCTTTGCTTGCGCGTATGCCAGAGGTGCGTAAGGCGATTGAAATGCCATTAGGACACGGAGCCTTTGAATTGGGAACGCGTTATCGTTTAGGAAAATCTTTGCGTGAGCAATATGATATGGCGATTGTTTTGCCTAATTCATTGAAATCTGCGTTTGTTCCTTTCTTTGCAAAAATTGTTCATCGTCGTGGTTGGAAAGGCGAAAGCCGTTATATTTTATTGAATGATTTACGAGCCAATAAAAAAGATTATCCAATGATGGTGCAGCGTTATGTTGCATTAGCTTTTGAAAAAGATGCTATACCAAAAGCTGATGATATTCCTGTCTTGAAACCCTATTTGACGGTTGAGTCAGCGCAACAAGCTGAAACCTTAAAAAAATTTGAAAAACAAACCGCACTTTTAGGCGAGCGTCCAATTATTGGTTTTTGTCCTGGCGCAGAATTTGGCCCTGCAAAACGTTGGCCACATTATCATTATGCAAAATTAGCAGAAATGTTAATTACCCAAGGCTATGCAGTGGAGTTATTTGGTTCTGCTAAAGATGAACCTGTGGGCGAGGAAATTCGTCAAGCACTGCCAGAAGAATTACGTGAGTTTTGTGTCAATTTAGCAGGAAAAACCAACTTGAATGAAGCGGTGGATTTAATTGCAAATTGTACGGCGGTCGTGACCAATGACAGTGGTTTAATGCATATTGCGGCAGCAGTAAATCGCCCATTGATTGCACTTTATGGACCAACTAGCCCGCAATATACGCCACCACTTTCGGATAAGGCAACGATTATTCGTTTAATTGAAGGTGGATTGATTAAAGTCCGTAAAGGCGACAAAGAGCGCGGATATCATCAAAGTTTGATTGATATTACGCCAGAAATGGCATTAGAAAAACTGAAGGAACTGTTGGAAAAATAATGAAAATTTGCTTAGTGAAAATAAAACTTATAAAGATATTACTTATAAGATGACTTGTTTTATAAAAAATGCTCGCACTTGGCGAGCATTTTCATCTTTTATATTTTCTTAGTCTAAGGCTTTACCTTTTAATTCAGGGATTAAGAAAATTGTCGCTAACATATCAATTATGTAGATAATCGCAAGTAGGGCGATGGCAGTTTGGAAAGAGTAGGCAAGTACAACAGCGCCCACAACCACAGGCCCAAATCCCCCTACGGCACGACCAATATTGAAAAGTACGTTTTGTGCCGTTGCTCGAGCTTCTGTTGGGTAGGCTTCCGCCATCAATGCACCGTAACCGCCCAGCATTCCGTTCACAAACATACCTAAAAATGCCCCAGCAAGAAGCATGATGTCAGGATCGGTAAGTTGTGAGTAAACCACGATACTTATCACTGCGCCTAATTGGAAAAGTAAGAAACTTGGTTTGCGTCCGATGCGGTCGGCAAGTTGTCCGAAAATCCAAATGCCAGCCATCATACCGCAGACGGTAACGGCTGTCCAAAGCCCAGATTTAGTTAAGCTAAATCCAAGTTGTTTTGATAAGAAATTAGGTAGCCAAATCATAATGCCGTAATAACCGAAGTTTTGTACGGAAGTAAGTACGACGATACCAAGGCTAATTTTGCTCGTGGCTTTATCTTTAATAAGAAGCTGGAATGAACGTAATTTATCAGTAAAGCTGGATTGCGTTGAAAGTGCGGTTTGTTTTTGAGTAAAAATTTCAGGTTCGTGTAGATGAGAACGTAAGAACCAAGCGACAAATGCAGGGAAAATACCCACCAAGAACATTCCACGCCAGCCAATATGCGGGAGCAATAATGGTGTAAGTAATGCAGCACCTAACACACCAACTTGCCAACCTAATGCAACATAAGATGCTGCTTTCGCTCGGTGACGTGCAGGCCATGCTTCTGCTGCTAGAGCCATCCCAATTCCAAATTCACCGCCTAAGCCAATGCCAGCAATTGTGCGATAAATCAGTAAATCCCAGTAACCTTGTGCAATTGCACATAAACCAGTAAATACCGCAAAAAGAAGAATGGTCCAAGTAAGTACCCGTACACGACCGTATTTATCGCTTAATGCACCAAATAAAATACCACCAAAAACTGCACCAATAAGCGTCCATGTCACGAGAGAGCCACCTTGGGCAGGTGTTAGATTTAAGTCTGCGGAAATTGCACTAAGCATGAAACCTAAAATGAGAAGATCGAAACCGTCCATTGCATAGCCGACGGCAGAGCCAATTAAGGCTTTCCAGCCATAACTGTTTACTTTGTTTGTCATGATGTGTCCTTTTGTTACTCGCAGGTAACATTTAAAGTGAAAAGAAAGGTGATTAAAAATCGGTGGCTAGTTTACTGCATTAATAAAAAAATTCAATGAACAGAATATGAAAAGAAGAAAAAATTGATTTTGAATAAGAAGGAAAGGATAAAATAAGGGGATTAAACAATCTGATGTCATTCAGATTGAACTACTCTAGTCTTAATAAAAGTGCGGTAAAAATTCACCGCACTTTATTCTTTTTTGTTTATCCCTCAATCCCTTCAAACAGTGCTGTGCTTAAGTAGCGTTCAGAAGCTGAAGGCAAAATAACAACAATGAGTTTATCGGCAAATTCTGGTAATTTAGCTAAGCGATCTGCAGCCGCGACAGCTGCACCAGATGAAATACCTGCAAGAATGCCTTCTTCCGCCATTAAGCGACGAGCTGTGGCAAGTGCGGTATCACTATCAACAGTTTCTACGCGATCAATAATAGATAAATCTAAATTTTTGGGAATGAAACCCGCACCGATACCTTGAATTTTGTGTGGGCCTGGTTTTACTTCTTCACCCGCTAAAGTTTGGCTAATGACTGGAGATTCCACTGGCTCAACGGCAACAGAAGTGATTTGTTTACCAAAATCTAATTTAATCGCACGAGAAATACCCGTAATCGAACCACCTGTTCCTACGCCAGCAACAACAACATCGACTTTGCCATCCGTATCTTTCCAAATTTCAGGCCCTGTTGTTTCTCGATGAATTTGCGGGTTGGCTGGATTTTCAAATTGTTTAAGCATGACATAGCGACTTGGATCAGAAGCAACAATTTCTTCTGCTTTCGCAATAGCGCCTTTCATTCCTTTTGCGCCTTCGGTAAGCACTAAATTTACACCCAATCCGCACAATAAGCGTTTTCTTTCAAGACTCATTGTTTCTGGCATAGTGAGCGTGATTTTATAACCTCTAGCCGCCGCAACATAAGCCAAAGCAATGCCCGTGTTACCACTCGTTGCATCTACAATCTCTTTCCCTTTTGTGAGCGTGCCATCTTTTTCTGCTTGCCACACCATATTCGCCCCAATACGGCATTTTACGCTGTAGCTTGGGTTACGACCTTCAATTTTTACCACCACATTGCCGTTATGGCCAAAGTGTTTTAAACGCACAAGCGGCGTATTTCCGATAGAATAAGAATTGTCTGCATAAATTGTCATAATATTTCCCTTTCGTTGGACTTCTTTAATGTTGGTTTATTTATAGTACCGCACTTTTGATTAAAAAAATAGTTATTTGATCTATTTTATAACTGTAGGCTATTTAACAATCCCTGTATTTTCTGAACGAACATCAAGCCCCGTTTGAGAGGAAAAAGATCTATTCATATTAAAACCTAAGTCATTACGATAATTTTCCACCCACATCAGCGTCGCACCACATACTGCAACAGGCATAATTAATAAATTAATCACTGGCACAAATGTGCAACAAGTAACCAATCCACCAAAAGTTAAACTTTGAGTTCGTTGATTGCCAAGCGCATTTTTCATGATATCAAAAGAGACTTTGTGATTATCAAAAGGATAATCACAATATTGAATTGCCATCATCCAACAAGTGAACAAGAAAGTAAGTACAGGTACGATGGTTTGCCCAACCAAAGGAATAAAACTCAGTAAAAATAAGGCGATAATTTTGGGTAGGCTATAACGTAATTTTTGCCACTCTCGAGCAAGCATACGAGGCACATCTTTTATTACATCAACAAGACCATCATCATTAATATTTTCCCCCGTCAGCATTTTTTCTACTTTTTCCGCCAACAAACCATTAAAGGGGGCTGCGATAAAGCCAGAAAGCGTGGTAAAAGTAAAATAAAAGAGCAATAAAATCGTTAAAATCGAAAGTGTCAGTAAAATGACACTGAGAAAACTAAGCCAATCTGGAATAAAATTCATCACCCAATCAATGGCACTCGTGATTTGGCTAATAAAAAGCCAAAATAAACCACAAAGCAAAACAGTATTGAGCAAAATTGGAATAATAACAAACCGACGCAAACCTTTTTGTGTGATGTAATGCCAGCCCATCACAAAATAATGGAAACCAGATTTTAATTCATTAAGATTCAACATTTTTCTTTCCTTTCAATAAAAATATGCTTAAAACAGACCGCACTTTTCCTTTAAAATTCCACACTTTGAAGTATTTTTTCGCTTACTGAAATATGGTAGCATTAGCACCATTTATAGCACTCTCGCCGAACTATCGCGCGTAAGGAATAAAAATGGATTTAAATACAATTTTGATTATTGTGGGTATCGTGGCACTTGTCGCCTTAATCGTACACGGATTATGGTCAAATCGTCGTGAGAAATCAAAATATTTTGATAAAGCCAATAAATTTGACCGCACTTCTCTAACATCTAGATCCCATACGCAAGAAGAAATGGCTCAGCCAAACAATATTTCGCCAAATACCTATGTGGAAAATGGGCATACACCAATTCCTCAACCGACCACAGAAAAAGTACCATCAGAAGCTGAATTGATCGATTATCGCCAAAGCGATAAAAGTGTGGATGACATCAAAATTTCTATTCCTAACACGCAACCTATTTATGATATGGGGAATCATCGTTCCGAGCCAATACAACCAACGCAACCTCAATACGATATGCCAACCGCAAATAATGTCGCAAGTATGACCTTAGAACAACTTGAAGAACAAAGCCGAAATATTGGTTTTAATGGCATTAATTCATCATCGCCAGAATTAAGAGTGCAGCTTGCAGAATTATCTCACGAAGAGCATCAAGTAGACTACAACCTCTCGTTCAATGAACCAAAAGCAGAAACGACAGCTCAGCCAAAACAAACAACTGGCTATATTCAACTTTATCTTATTCCAAAATCTAGCGAAGAATTTAATGGTGCTAAATTGGTGCAGGCTCTTGAAAACTTGGGTTTTATCTTGGGTAAAGATGAAATGTATCATCGTCACTTAGATTTAAGTGTGGCAAGTCCTGTGCTTTTTAGTGTGGCAAATTTAGAACAACCCGGCACATTCAATGCTTATAACTTAGCGGAATTTAACACCATAGGAATTGTATTCTTTATGCAATTGCCCTCTCCAGGTAATAATCTTGCTAATTTACGTATGATGATGCGTGCTGCCCATACATTAGCCGAAGATTTACAAGGTGTTATACTGACTGAAGAACAAGAAATTTTTGATGCAAATGCAGAGCAAGCCTATCTTGCTCGCATGTAAATTCATACCTTAAATTTACCGCACTTTTATATTCATTTAGACAGGCTTTGTACCTGTCTATTTTCACGCTAAATACATAGAAAAGTGCGGTCATTTTTCCCCGAGAATTTTATGACAAATATTCAAACTCAACTAGACAATCTACGCAAAACCTTGCGCCAATATGAATACGAATACCACGTTTTAGATAATCCGAGCGTGCCTGATAGCGAATACGATCGTTTATTTCATCAGCTCAAAGCCCTAGAATTAGAGCATCCTGAATTTCTGACGTCAGATTCGCCCACTCAACGTGTTGGTGCAAAACCACTTTCTGGGTTTAGCCAAATTCGTCACGAAATTCCTATGCTCTCTTTGGATAATGCTTTTTCCGATGCAGAATTTAATGCTTTTGTAAAACGCATTGAAGATCGTTTAATCCTATTACCGAAACCACTTACTTTCTGTTGCGAACCTAAACTTGATGGCTTGGCTGTGAGTATTTTGTATGTTAATGGTGTACTTACACAAGCTGCCACTCGTGGTGATGGCACCACAGGCGAAGATATTACGGCAAATATCCGCACGATTCGTAATGTTCCATTACAACTTTTAACAGATAATCCTCCAGCACGTTTAGAAGTGCGGGGCGAAGTTTTTATGTCGCACGCAGGCTTTGAGCGTTTAAATAAATATGCGTTAGAACATAATGAAAAAACCTTTGCTAATCCTCGCAATGCAGCGGCAGGCTCTTTACGCCAGCTTGATCCTAATATTACCAGCAAACGTCCGCTGGTATTAAATGCTTATGGTATTGGGATTGCTGAGGGGGTTGATCTGCCGACTACGCATTATGCTCGTTTGCAATGGCTAAAATCTATCGGGATTCCAGTAAATCCTGAAATTCGTTTATGCAATGGTGCAGATGAAGTTTTAGGTTTTTATCGAGATATTCAAAACAAACGTAGCTCGTTAGGTTATGATATTGACGGAACGGTATTAAAAATCAATGATATAGCCTTACAAAATGAACTAGGATTTATTTCTAAAGCACCTCGCTGGGCGATTGCTTATAAATTCCCCGCCCAAGAAGAATTAACCCTGTTGAATGATGTTGAATTCCAAGTGGGTCGAACTGGCGCAATCACACCAGTTGCCAAATTAGAGCCAGTGTTTGTTGCAGGCGTTACAGTAAGTAATGCCACCTTACATAATGGCGATGAAATTGAACGTTTAAATATCGCTATTGGCGATACTGTTGTTATTCGTCGAGCAGGCGATGTAATTCCGCAAATTATTGGCGTATTACACGAACGTCGCCCTGATAATGCTAAACCAATCATTTTCCCAACAAATTGCCCTGTGTGCGATTCTCAAATTATTCGTATTGAAGGCGAAGCAGTAGCACGTTGCACGGGAGGATTATTCTGTGCGGCACAGCGTAAAGAGGCGTTAAAACATTTCGTCTCTCGTAAAGCAATGGATATTGATGGTGTAGGCGGAAAATTAATAGAGCAATTAGTCGATCGAGAACTGATTCATACACCTGCGGACTTATTTAAACTTGATTTAACCACGCTCACACGCTTAGAAAGAATGGGCACAAAATCTGCAGAAAACGCACTCAATAGTCTTGAAAATGCAAAAAGCACGACGCTTGCTCGCTTTATTTTTGCTTTAGGCATTCGTGAAGTGGGCGAAGCCACTGCATTAAATCTTGCTAATCATTTCAAAACTTTAGATGCGCTTAAAGACGCAAATCTTGAAGAACTTCAACAAGTGCCTGATGTAGGGGAAGTTGTAGCGAACCGAATTTTTATATTTTGGCGTGAAGCGCATAATGTTGCAGTCGTAGAGGATTTAATCGCACAAGGTGTGCATTGGGAAACTGTAGAAGTGAAAGAAGCAAGTGAAAACTTGTTCAAAGATAAAACTGTAGTACTGACAGGCACTCTTACACAAATGGGGCGTAATGAAGCAAAAGCCTTATTACAACAGCTTGGCGCAAAAGTAAGTGGTTCGGTATCCAGTAAAACAGATTTCGTTATCGCAGGCGATGCGGCAGGCTCTAAACTTGCAAAAGCTCAAGAACTAAATATTACAGTATTAACAGAAGAAGAATTTTTAGCACAGATAACAAGATAATTTTTTATCTAAAATAGTGATAATTATAATGATACCCGACGCTTGGTGTGACTGGAAGAACAGGCAATACACGTCTTGTTCTCGTTTTAACTTTATTGTCACTTTGGTTTAATTTTAAACTTGTATCAATTTGTTGCGTTATTTTATCCTTTTGAGTTTGCGTAACAGTATTACCACTAATAACTCGAGCATTATATTCTTGCACAGTTTTCATATCGTAAACACCGCCACCAATTTGTTCTGGTTGAGATGAACATGCTGCTAAACCTAAAATTACACAACTAACAAAAACTATTTTTCTCATTAAATACATCCTATTTACAAATTACGTCAGTTAATACAGCCCTACCTTCTGATACATAATTCGCTGCTTTTTCCTTTAATGTTTTATTTTCTTTTAACTGAATACGCTTAGATAAATCTTTATCTGTAATTGAATAAACTGGCACATAACTTAAATTTTGAGGATCTTTTTGGTTATAAATAGTTGCACCAACCACACTGCCATAGAATTCTCCTCTATTGTCTGGATAAAGATAATGGTAAGTCGAATTTGTGTAATCTACACCTCTTGCAATCTTAAATCCTGACAAATTCCAGCTGGAGATTCATAAATACTTTCTAATGAAGTCGTTTCATCTATTTTATAAACTTTAAATTCAATACTTTGAGCTAGTTTTTGAGCATCATTATTTGAAACATCGGAATTAAATGCTTTTTTATCTTCAGAATCAATATAAGTGACTGCACTAGAATCATTTTCTGCAATCGAAAATTGTGAAGTAAATAAACTTCCAATAATGACGCAGAACAAAGAAAAAAAGTGCAATTTTTGTTATTCATTTCTCGTTCCTTTAGTACTTTATTAAATGCTAATCTGTTCGACTACGAATAATTTTTTCGCACTATATCAAAAAGTCTTATAACGTACTAGGTTATTTTTCGGGAGTGATACTTTTTGATTTTTCTTCATTTTGCGCTTCTAAAGCATCACGCGCGGTACGAATACTTTTTTCAATTAATGGAACTCGCTCATCATCTTTCGGCATTAAGCGTAGCATCATCGCCCAAGTCACTGCCGCCATTTTATAATCTTCCGTTTCAAAATAACGGAATGCGAGCAAACTTAACGCCTCAACATTAGTATGATCTTGACGGATCACTTGACGCAATAAATCGCCACCTTTAAGTTTATCAGTCGCATCTTCAGAGAACATCAATATACGAGCATAGCCTAATTTATATTGCACATTATCTGGTTCAAGTTTATTAGCCTTTTGATAACTATCGAATGCCAAACGTGCATCACCTAAATTCATCCCAATTTGACCGAGCATCCACCATTTTTTTGCATCAGTTGGATTTTTCTGCAAATCGATTCGAAGTGCGATAGAAAATTGCTGCATTTCTGTATCAGAAAATGGATTTTTATCTTCATCTTTCATTCGGTCAAAGAAATAGGGCAATTTCGCATAAGTTTGCTCTAACATTGATTCGGCTTGCCAAGATCCCACCATAAAATAAGAAGGACCTGCGACAATTCCTAACGCTAATACACCAGAGATAAACCAAATTTTTCCATAAGATTTGCCAGAATAATCCACATTCTCTTGAACCTTGCTCGGCACATCATCAAGCAAAGTTTTCTGTAATTCTTGTTTGAGTTGCTCAACATTTTCAACTAAACCTTGGGAATTATCTTGCTCAATTTCTTCCAAGCGCGAGAAATATAACGCCTTATTTAAATCATCACGTTTTTGCCCATGTTTCGCTTTGAATTGACGTAATAAAGGATAAAAACAAATTAACGCCACAACTAAAGTGGTTAAGATAAAAATTAATGTAAAATTCATCTATTTATCCTTGTTTAATAATTCTGCCAAACGCGCATTATCTTCATCCGTTAAAACCTCTTGGGATTTCGCCGCACTTTGGGTTTTAGGTTTGCGTCTTAATAAAAACACCACGCCTAACAACACAAGCAATAATGGCGCAATCCATAGCACTAATGTACTCGCTGTTATAGGTGGATCGTAAGTTACAAAATTGCCGTAACGTGCCACCATATAATCCACTACGTCATTTTTCGATTTGCCTTCTTGTAAAAGCTCAAATACTTTGCCACGCATATCCACAGCGATAGTCGCATTGGAATCCGCAATATTGTTATTTTGACATTGAGGGCAACGCAAAGATTGTGTTAATTGATGGTAATCACTCTCTTGCTGTGGAGAACTAAAATTTAATGCATCAATAGCTGAAAACGCCACTGAGCTAAACAAAAATGCGGTCAAAAATAGCCATGTTTTTTTCATTATTGTTGCTCCGAAAGTTTGTCATGAATTGGTTTTAAAGTCTGAGTCCAAACTTTTTCGTTTACATCTCCAGCATAACGATAATGAATCACACCTTTTCCATCTACAATGAACGTTTCTGGCGCACCATATACCCCTAAATCCAAACCGAAAGAACCTTTTTCATCTTTTAAAACAACTTGATAAGGATTGCCAAGATCTTTTAACCACTTCATTGCTTTAGGTGATTCATCTTTATAATCTAAACCGATAATTCTCACACCCTCTTTAGCAAGTTTGTTTAAATATTGATGTTCGGCATAACAAGTCGGACACCAAGTCGCCCATACGTTAAGCAAAACTGGCTCACCTTGTTGAAACAATTCATTCGTGTAAGTTTTATTTTCAAACAACTCCGTCAAATTTTTTGCCGGCACAGGCTTTCCAACCAAAGCAGACTCTAATGCTTTAATATCTTCACCTTGCGCATTGCGTTTTAATTGCACCAAAAATGCAATTGTTATCGATAAAAAGAGAATAAGAGGAACGAGTAATTTTTTTTTCATTTTTTACCGCACTTTTTCATTAACTTTGCTCCACCCATTTATGGGGGGAGCTGTCGCGAAGTGACTGAGGGGGGATATCGTAATCCCCCTTCCGCCCTTCGGGCACCTTCCCCCGCAAGCAGGGGAAGGCAAGAATAAAATTATTTCTTCAACAACACATTAAACCGATAGCGTCGATCGAACATGCACAACAATCCACCTAACGCCATAAATAAGCCGCCAATCCAAATCCAGCGAATAAATGGCTTGTAATATAAGCGTAACGCCCAAGAATTATCCTCAAGTTTTTCGCCGAGAGCCACATAGAGGTCACGAGTTAAACCACCAGCAATTGCGGCTTCTGTCATAGACATCCGACTTACTGTGTAAAAACGTTTTTCTGCGAATAAACTTGCCTCTGGTTGCCCATCTTTCGAAATATCAATTTGAGCTTTTCCACCAATATAGTTTGGACCATTTTCATCCGTCACACCAGCGAATTTAAAATCGTAACGACCAATTTGTGCGTTCTCGCCAACTTTCATTCTCACATCACGTTCTACGCTAAAGTTTTGGCTAAATGCGATCCCCCAAACAGTCATAGCTACGCCTAAGTGAGCTAACATCATTCCCCAATGAGAACGAGATAGTTTGCGTACGCCAACAAAGAATGATTCACGATGCGTCGCACGTTGTTGCAATTCATAAAGCACAAGTAACACAATAATCACAGTCATCATTGAACCAAGCACTGAACTCACGGTAATTTTATCTTGCAAGAAATAAGGTAACGCAAAACCTGCAATCAGCATAACAAATACGCTGATAACAACAGGCGTACGAATTGCAGAAAATTGGTCTCTACGCCATTTCACTAAAGGTCCAATACCAAGCAATAATGCAAATGGTGTCATAATAATTAAGAACATTTGATCAAAGAACGGTGCACCAATAGAAATAGAGCCTAAACCAAGTTGTTTGTGAACGAGTGGTAACAACGTTCCTAAGAATACAACGCAAAGTGCGGTCATTAATAAGATATTATTCAATAACAACATACTTTCACGTGAATAGCGTTCTGCATTATCACGAGAACGAATTTGACTGCCTTTATACGCATAGAGTGCAAGCGAACCGCCAATTACCACAACGAGGTAAGCCAAAATATACAAACCACGAGTTGGATCCGATGCAAATGCGTGAACTGAAACTAAGATACCAGAACGAACTAAGAAGGTGCCGAGCAGACAAAGTGAAAAGGCTAAAATCGCAAGTAATACCGTCCAAGCTTTGAAAGAACCACGTTTTTCTGTCACAGAAAGAGAGTGAATCAATGCAGTACCAGCAAGCCACGGCATAAACGATGAGTTTTCTACTGGATCCCAGAACCACCAGCCCCCCCAGCCAAGCTCATAATAAGCCCACCAAGAACCGAGTACGATACCTAAAGTTAAAAACACCCAAGCAGCAAGCGTCCAAGGACGTGACCAACGTGCCCAAGCTGAATCTAATTTTCCAGTCATTAAGGATGCAATCGCAAACGCAAATGCCACCGAAAAACCCACATAGCCCATATAAAGTAATGGAGGGTGGAAAATCAAGCCTACATCTTGCAACATTGGATTAAGTTCTTTTCCATCTACTGGGAAATCAGGGAAAGTACGCGTGAAAGGATTTGATGTAAACAAGACGAACAATACAAAACCGACGCTAATAATCCCCATAATACCAAGCACGCGAGCAACCGCTTCTTGGGGTAAATGTTTACTCAATAAAGCAACGGCAAATGACCAAACCGCCAGTAGCCAAATCCACAGTAACAAAGAGCCTTCATGGGAACCCCATACCGCAGATAAACGATAATAAATGGGTAAAGTAGTATTAGAATTATTTACAATATATTGCACGCTAAAATCATTGACTGCGAATAGATAAAATAGCGCAGCAAAAGCAATGCTTAGGCTTGCAAATAAACCATAAGTCATTGGGCGAGCTAATGCCATTAATTGTACATTGCCCTTTTCCGCCCCCCACAAAGGGAAAATCGCCAACATAAGCGATACAGCTAAACTTAAAGCCAGCGCATAATTTCCTAATTCAGCAATCATTTTGCGCCTTCTTTTTCTTGACGATCACGCTCACTTTCGCCTTTTAAATCTGCTGCCTTAATCCCCATTGGTTTATGTACTTTTTGCATTTTTTCGCCTAATTCTGGCGGCACATAATTTTCATCGTGTTTAGCCAATACTTCTGTCGCGCTTAAAACCGCTGACTGAGTTAATACGCCTTGAGCCACAATCCCCTGCCCTTCACGGAAAAGATCTGGCAAAATGCCTTCATATTCAACAGTGATCGCAGGACCAATATCATTTAAATCGAACCGCACTTTTAAGCTTTTTGGATCACGCACTACCGTGCCTTCAACCACCATACCGCCAACACGAATACGCTGCCCCACTTCAGGTTTTTGATTCGGATTATTATCCTTACCTTGAATCACTTCAGATGGCGTATAAAACAAGTCGATATTTTGACGTAATGCATACAGCATCAATCCACTTGCAATAGCAATGCCAAGCACAACAAAAATGACTAATTTAAATCTGGATTTACGTCTTGGATTCATAGTGTGTCCCCCTTATTTGCTTGTTGTAAACGTTCTTCGCGTTGTTGCTCACGCAATACATTTTGTAACACTGTCTTGCGTTGTTTTACACTTTGAACAATTAAGGCAATAACTGCCACTAAACTTACTGCATAGGATAACCATACGTAAAAACCGTAGCCACCCATATTAAAAAAATCACTCCAAGTTTGGAAAAACATAAAATATTCCTTATAAAAAATCGCTAAAAAACTAACCGCACTTTATTTCAGTGTTTGAGCTAATGCTTTAACCCAAGGACGTTTTGCATCTTCTTTCAATAATTCCACGCGATAACGAACTAAAGTAAGCCAAATATACAAGGTCAAAAAACCGAAGATACACAAAATTAATGGAACCAACATTGGAATTGCAATGGATGGTTTTTCAAATTTGGTAATACTCGCCCCTTGATGTAATGTGTTCCACCACTCCACCGAAAAATGAATAATCGGTAAAATCACGACCGTTGTAATGCATAAAATCCCCGCCGCTTTTGCGCCTATGTTACGATCTGAAAAAGCAGAATAAAGGGCTAAGATACCAAGATAAAGAAAGAATAAAATCAATTCTGCAGTTAAGCGAGCATCCCACACCCACCAAGTACCCCACATTGGTTTCCCCCAAATTGCCCCCGTAACAAGCGATAAGAAAGTAAACAATGCACCAATTGGTGCCATTGCAATCATTGCGAGGTGAGCTTGCTTAATTTGCCACACTAGGGCAACCACAGCTGCAATCGCCATTGAACCGTACACACCCATTGACCAAATCGCTGTCGGCACATGTACATACATAATTCGGAAACTATTGCCCTGTTGGTAATCTGCTGGGGCGAATGCTAAGCCCCATACAATGCCAACACCGAGTAAGATAAGCGTTAAAAATGCAAATAACGGACTCAATTTACCGCAGATACGATATTGAGTTTCAGGTTTTGCATAAGGATGTAACCACTTCCACATAAAAAAGATCCTTAAAAATTAAAGAGAAAAACCACCGCACTTTTATACAATGAAATAAAATTAATTATCTAAACTAATTCGCAACGCTGCCGCGATAGCAAAAGGCGAAAGCGTTACTGCACCAACCATCATGGCACCTAAAATCGCCAGTTGTCCCCCATAAGGCACATTTAATCCTGCTGCCTCTAATACAGATGAAGCAAAAATTAAAACAGGAATAAACAACGGAACAACAAGCAAACTCAACAACACGCCACCTTTTCGCAATCCCACCGTTAAAGCGACGCCAATTGCACCGATACAACTCAATACAGGGGTGCCCAGTAACAATGTCAAAACTAATGCCCACCAAATATTGACCTCAAGAGAAAGCAACAAAGCGGCAATAGGTGATAGCAAAATAAGCGGCAAACCAGTGAGCAACCAATGTGCAACGACTTTAGCCAAAGCTGTCATTGGCAAAGGCTGTGCGGTTAGCATTAATTGTTCAAGAGAGCCATCAATAAAATCATCACGGAATAAACGCTCAAAAGAAAGCAATGCTGAAAGTAATGCAGCTACCCATGCGATACCCGGTGCGATACGGGAAAGTAATTTAGGCTCTGGCCCAATAACAAGCGGAAACAAAGTAATCACAAGCAAAAAGAACCATAGCGGATTTAAAATCTCCGCATTTTTGCGCATCGCAATTTGAAGTTCTCGTTTAATTATCTCTAAAAAAATCATTAAGTTATTCCGCTTTATAAGCCGCTAAATTCAATTTTTGCAGATGAGAACTTGGCACTTCTTGGTGGCTGGTCAATAACACAATACCTCCACGTTGAGCGTGCTCATCAAAAAGTGCGGTTAGAATTTTCACGCCTTTTTTATCAATCGCAGTAAAGGGCTCATCTAAAATCCATAAGGGCGCTTGAGACAGCCATAAGCGACCTAACGCGATACGCTTTTGTTGCCCAGCAGAAAGTTGTGCAGCAGGCAAATCTTCACGCCCTAATAATCCCACTTTCTCAAGCAAATCCCACAACATATCGGTGTTTTGTTCAGCTTGACTAATTCGTTGATAAAACTGCAAATTTTCCCACGCCGTTAGCTCTGGTTTAACGCCTAAAAGATGTCCTAAATAAAGCAAATTTTGATGATACTGTTCACGTTGTTTAGAAATTGCTTCAGCATCCCACCGCACTTCGCCTTCTAAAGGTTGAGCTAAACCAGCAAGAATACGTAACAAGCTCGTTTTACCTATGCCGTTATGCCCTTCAATTTGTACAAAATCACCGCTATTAAAATCGCAAGTCAAAGCACGAAAAAGTACTCGCTCACCACGTTGGCAGGATAAATTTTGCAGAGATAACTTGTGTGGTTCAAACATAATTGCAAAGGGAAAATAAAAAGTGGTGGTATTCTAATATTTGATGAAATTTTCGCAACTCAAACACATAACTCTTTAGAAGTAGATCGATAGGTTTATTGATTTAAAACAAAATTTAATAAATTCACTTTTTAAAAAAGAAAAAACATTTAATGATCTAAATCAATTTTTTTGCTATTATTTGCTCAATTTTGGTTATAGACCAAAACCTCAACGAAATCTGTGAAATCTGTTTTTAACAATAGAAGGAATACATTATGTCTTACACTCTCCCTGAATTAGGCTATGCCTACAATGCGTTAGAACCACATTTTGATGCGCAAACAATGGAAATCCATCATAGTAAACACCACCAAGCTTACGTAAACAATGCAAATGCTGCATTAGAAGGTTTACCTGCTGAATTAGTAGAAATGTATCCGGGTCATTTAATTTCTAACCTTGATAAAATTCCTGCAGAAAAACGTGGAGCATTACGTAATAATGCTGGAGGCCACACAAACCACAGTTTATTTTGGAAAAGCTTGAAAAAAGGCACTACTTTACAAGGCGCATTAAAAGATGCGATTGAACGCGATTTCGGTTCTGTAGATGCATTTAAAGCAGAGTTTGAAAAAGCAGCAGCAACTCGTTTCGGTTCAGGATGGGCATGGTTAGTATTAACCGCTGAAGGTAAATTAGCCGTTGTATCAACAGCAAACCAAGATAACCCATTAATGGGTAAAGAAGTGGCAGGTTGTGAGGGTTTCCCACTTTTAGGTTTAGACGTTTGGGAACACGCTTACTACTTAAAATTCCAAAACCGCCGTCCAGACTACATTAAAGAATTCTGGAATGTGGTAAACTGGGATTTCGTTGCAGAACGTTTTGAACAAAAAAACAGCACACTGTAACTATGCAAAATAATAAACATAGGAAAACCTAGCAAAAGTTAGGTTTTTCTGCTTTCCTCTCTATAACTTTTCTTTTGCAATCTTTTTTATCAAATCTGTATCTTTTACAGGCTTATTATTTATAGGCATTTATCAATGTTTATTTTCCATAAACAAAGTATTATTAAAATTCAATAAATAATGAAGAAATGTAAAGCTGCTTTAGTGAGGTCAAAAAGAATGTTACTATGGCAAAATTTTAAGTTATTAAAAATAGAATTTATCACTATTTTTTATAGCTATTTTTATGACCACATTAAAGTTAAGCCAAAGAAATGTGTTGCTATAAATAACAAAACTTAATCTTTAAATTAAACAAATCTAACTTTTTAAGGTCATATAAAACTGATTGAACTTTTTATTTATAAACGAGATTTTAATGAATCAAAATCTAATTGAAGTTAAGAATCTCACCTTTAAACGCGGTGATCGCGTGATTTACGATAACCTGAATTTGCAAGTAAAAAAGGGGAAAATCACTGCGATCATGGGGCCGTCGGGGATTGGTAAAACCACCTTACTTAAATTGATCGGTGGGCAACTAATGCCAGAGCAAGGTGAAATTTTGTTTGATGGACAAGATATTTGTCGTCTATCTAATCGTGAACTGTACGAAGTACGCAAGCGGATGGGGATGTTATTCCAATCAGGTGCACTTTTTACGGATATTTCTACTTTTGATAATGTCGCCTTTCCAATTCGTGAACATACGCATTTGCCTGAAAGTTTAATTCGTCAAATCGTGTTGATGAAATTGGAGGCGGTTGGGTTGCGAGGTGCTGCCGCATTGATGCCTTCAGAACTTTCCGGTGGTATGGCTCGTCGAGCTGCATTAGCGCGTGCTATTGCGCTTGACCCTGATTTAATTATGTTTGATGAGCCATTTACGGGGCAAGATCCGATTAGTATGGGCGTAATTTTAAGCCTGATTAAACGATTAAATGAAGCGTTAAATTTGACTTCTATCGTAGTGTCACACGATGTGGAGGAAGTATTGAGTATTGCAGATTATGCCTATATTATTGCAGACCAAAAAGTCATCGCAGAAGGAACATCTGAGCAGCTTTTACAAAGCCAAGATCCGCGAGTGGTGCAATTCTTAAAAGGTGAATCTGATGGTCCTGTGCGCTTTAAGTACCCAGCGCAAGATTATATGAAGGAATTGTTTGAATGATCGTCAATTTTATTTCTGCTTTAGGAAAACAGGTGATCGACTTTTTCCGTGCATTGGGGCGAGCAGGCTTTATGTTATTTGGTGCATTGATCGGCAAGCCACAAATTCGTAAGCATTTTCCTTTGCTTGTGAAGCAAATGCATGTTTTAGGTGTCCAATCGTTACTCATTATTTTGTTGTCCGGTTTATTTATTGGAATGGTGTTAGGACTACAAGGTTATGTCGTATTAGTTGATTTTTCTGCTGAAACAAGTTTAGGTCAGTTAGTGGCACTTTCTCTTTTGCGAGAATTAGGGCCTGTTGTTACCGCACTTTTATTTGCTGGTCGAGCTGGTTCGGCTTTAACAGCTGAAATAGGCTTAATGAAAGCCACTGAACAACTTTCTAGTCTTGAAATGATGGCTGTTGATCCTTTACGTCGAGTGATTGCACCTCGTTTTTGGGCAGGGGTTATTTCCATGCCAATTTTGTCAATCTTGTTTATCGCGATTGGTATTTGGGGCGGTTCCTTAGTAGGTGTGGATTGGAAAGGTGTTGATTCAGGCAGCTTTTGGTCTGTTATGCAAAATTCCGTGAGTTGGAGCTATGATATTTTAAATGGCTTTATTAAAGCGGTTTTCTTTGCTGTAGCCGTAACTTGGATTGCACTTTTTAATGGTTATGATTGTATGCCAACATCAGAAGGTATCAGTCAAGCTACAACACGAACAGTTGTGCATGCATCTCTTGTTGTTCTAGGATTAGATTTTATTTTGACTGCTATTATGTTTGGTGCAAGTTAAGGATTTTTTATGAGACAAACAATTAAATATGAATTTTGGGTCGGGTTATTTTTATTACTTGGTATTGGTGCCTTAGTTTTTTTAGGTTTACGCGTAGCTAATGTACAAGGTTTTGCTGAGACGAAATCTTATACCGTGACGGCAATTTTTAATAATATTGGCGGACTTAAAGTGCGCGCACCACTAAAAATTGGAGGCGTAGTAATTGGGCGTGTGAGTGCTATTACGCTTGATGAAAAAAGCTATTTACCAAAAGTAAGTATTGCGATTAATCAAGAATATAATGAAATCCCAGAAAACAGTTCTTTATCAATTAAAACATCAGGTTTATTAGGTGAGCAATATATTGCCTTGACAATAGGTTTTGATGATGGAGATACAGCAATGCTTAAAAATGGTAGCCAAATTCAAGACACTACATCAGCTATAGTATTGGAAGATTTAATTGGGCAATTCTTATACGGAAGTAAAAAATCAGACGGCAATGAAAAATCAGAATCCGCAGAATAATAGGTTAAATTTTATAAATTAGGAGATTGATAATGAACCTTACTCAACTAAAAAAATGGTTTACTATTTTAACTTTCGTATTAACCGCACTTTTGGTTACACGAACAGCTATTGCAGAAACAAGTCCTTATGTTTTAATGCAGCAAGCGTCAGATAAACTATTTTCTGATATACAAGCTAATCAAAGTAAAATTAAACAAGATCCAAATTATTTACGTACTATTGTTCGTAATGATTTATTGCCTTATGTAAACTTAGAATATGCAGGTTCTAAAGTATTAGGTTCATACTACAAATCAACCTCTACAGAACAACGAGAAAAATTTTTCAAGACTTTTGGTGAATTGATTGAGCAAAAGTACGCACAAACATTAACAAATTATTCTAATCAAAAAATTCAAATTGAATCAGAAAAAGAATTAGGCGATAACAATTTTGTAAATATTCGCGTAAGTATTATTCAAACTAATGGCGTTGCTCCGATCCTATTAGATTTTAAATGGCGTAAAGGCAATAAAAGTGGGGAATGGAAAGCCTACGATATGGCAGCAGCAGGCGTAAGTATGCTGGAAGATACGATAAAAAATTGGGTTGGTATTTTAAACAAACAAGGTATTGATACATTAATCACAAAGATGCAGCAATCTGCCTCACAACCTATAATTTTCAATCAATAAATGAATAACTATGCTAAATTGGGATTTGCAAAAAAATAATGATAAAATAACGCTCTTTTTGTTTGGGGAACTATCTCGCAGCACCTTGTTACCAATGTGGCAGCAACGTGGCGTTTTTTTGTCAGAAAGTACACTTGATAAAACTATTGTTGAATGGAATTTATCTGGTCTTCAGCATATTGATTCAGCTGGTTTTACAGCTCTTTGTGATTTTTTACGAGAGTGTCAAAAGATTAACAAAACAGTACGATTAGTTTATCCACCAAAACAATTATTAACCCTAGCAGATCTTGTTGGTTTATCTGATTGGATCGCAAATTTTACATAGCTTACTTAAACGGAAATCCAATGGAACTTCAAAAAATTGAACAAATTTTAAAAGACACGCTAAATATCGTAGAAGTCTATGCACAAGGTGAAAATGCACATTTTGGTGTAATTGTAGTGAGTGATGAAATTGCTGCACTATCTCGTGTAAAGCAACAACAAACGATTTATGCCCCTTTAATGCCTTATTTTAGCACTGGTGAAATTCACGCTCTAACCATCAAAACTTATACCGTAGAAAAATGGAAACGCGATCGTGCATTAAACCAGTTTAATTAAGGATTTAAAAATGGATAAATTTCGTGTTTATGGGCAATCTCGTTTAAGTGGAAGTGTGAATATTTCAGGCGCAAAAAACGCCGCACTTCCAATTCTTTTTGCGGCTATTTTAGCTACAGAACCGGTTAAATTGACAAATGTTCCCGAACTTAAAGATATTGAAACAACTTTAAATATTTTGCGTCAATTAGGCGTGATTGCAAATCGTGATGGTACTGGTGCAGTTTTACTAGATGCCTCTAATATCAATCATTTCACTGCACCTTATGAATTGGTTAAAACTATGCGTGCTTCAATTTGGGCATTGGCACCTTTAGTCGCTCGTTTCCATCGAGGTCAAGTCTCATTACCTGGAGGTTGTTCTATCGGAGCTAGACCTGTTGATCTCCACATTAGCGGTTTAGAAAAATTAGGTGCGGACATCGTTCTTGAAGAAGGATATGTAAAAGCACAAGTATCAGATCGTCTTGTTGGAACTCGAATTGTAATAGAAAAAGTAAGCGTAGGCGCAACTTTATCTATTATGATGGCAGCAACCCTTGCGAAAGGTACGACTGTTATTGAAAACGCCGCTCGTGAACCTGAAATTGTAGATACTGCAGATTTCCTTAATAAAATGGGTGCGAAAATAACAGGTGCAGGTTCTGATCACATTACGATTGAAGGTGTTGAACGTTTAACTGGTTGTGAACATAGTGTTGTGCCAGATCGTATTGAAACGGGAACATTCTTAATTGCTGCAGCCATTTCGGGCGGTCGTGTTGTTTGTCAAAATACTAAAGCGGATACTTTAGATGCCGTAATTGATAAACTCCGTGAAGCTGGTGCGCAAGTTGATGTAACTGAAAATAGCATTACTTTAGATATGCTTGGTAATCGCCCTAAAGCAGTGAATATTCGTACTGCACCACATCCAGGGTTCCCAACTGATATGCAGGCTCAGTTTACCTTATTAAATATGGTGGCAGAAGGTACAAGCATTATTACTGAAACAATTTTTGAAAATCGTTTTATGCATATTCCTGAATTAATTCGTATGGGGGGTAAAGCTGAAATTGAAGGGAATACAGCGGTATGTCACGGGGTTGAACAATTGTCTGGCACAGAGGTAATAGCGACAGATTTACGCGCTTCAATCAGTTTAGTGCTTGCAGGTTGTATCGCAACGGGTGAAACCATTGTAGATCGTATTTATCATATCGATCGTGGTTATGAACATATCGAAGATAAATTACGTGGTCTAGGTGCGAAAATTGAACGTTTTTCTGGAAGTGATGAAGCGTAATTAGGTACGCTGCTTTTCTATAATAAATTACAAGTTTATTTATAATCTTAAATTTCTATTAATGCCTTTCTTTAGAAAGGCATTTTTTTACTGAAATTTTATAAGAGTAGATTGATTGCATTGTTTAGAAACGTATTTTTCTACAAGAAAGTGCGGTAGATTATTTCTTATTTTGATAGTAATCACTTATATCAATTTTTTATAACTAAAATTTATAAACCATAAATAAATAATCTTTTTTTTTCATAAGTTTGTTTTTTATAATCACGCTTAGACAAACACAACACAAGGAAGAAAAAATGAAAAAATTACTTTTTACGACCGCACTTTTAACTGGAGCTATTGCTTTCTCAACTTTTTCTCACGCAGGCGAAATTGCCGATCGTGTTGAAAAAACTAAAACTTTATTAGTAGGGACTGAAGGGACTTATGCACCGTTTACTTTCCATGATAAAAGTGGAAAATTAACAGGCTTTGATGTAGAGGTTATTCGTAAAGTTGCTGAAAAGCTCGGTTTGAAAGTGGAATTTAAAGAAACACAATGGGATGCAATGTATGCGGGGTTAAATGCAAAACGTTTTGATGTGATTGCAAACCAAACTAACCCAAGCCCAGAGCGTTTAAAAAAATACAGTTTCACCACGCCTTATAATTATTCTGGTGGGGTGATTGTAACAAAATCATCGGATAACAGTATTAAATCATTTGAAGATTTGAAAGGTCGTAAATCTGCACAATCTGCAACAAGTAACTGGGGTAAAGATGCAAAAGCTGCAGGTGCGCAGATTCTTGTAGTGGATGGTTTAGCACAGAGCTTAGAGCTTATTAAACAAGGCCGTGCAGAAGCAACAATTAATGATAAATTGGCTGTATTAGATTATTTTAAACAACACCCAAATTCTGGTTTAAAAATTGCTTATGATCGTGGGGATAAAACTCCGGCTGCCTTTGCTTTTTTACAAGGTGAAGATGCATTGATTACAAAATTTAATCAAGTACTTGAAGCACTTCGCCAAGATGGTACATTAAAACAGATTTCAATTGAATGGTTTGGTTATGATATTACTCAATAATTGGTTGGCGAGTCTTCCATTTATGAGTGCAGAACGAGCTGATTATGTAATCAGCTCGTTTTGGCCTATGTTGGAAGCAGCAATTTTATACACATTACCATTGGCAGTCATTTCCTTCTTCTGTGGTTTGCTTATTGCAGTGATTGTTGCAGTTATTCGTACTTTGCCTAGTCCTAATTTACCCTTAAAATTGTTACAGGCTTTATGTCGAGTGTATATCTCTATAATTCGAGGTACACCGATGTTAGTACAAATTTTTATTATTTTTTATGGATTACCTGAAGTCGGTATTACTTTAGAGCCTTTTCCGACAGCGATTATTGCATTTTCTATTAATATTGGTGCTTATGCAGCAGAGACAGTTCGTGCTTCAATTATTGCTATACCTAAAGGGCAGTGGGAAGCCTCTTATGCGATAGGTATGAATTATCGACAAGCATTTATTCGTACAATTATGCCACAGGCTTTACGTATTTCAGTACCATCGCTTTCTAATACTTTTATTAGTACAGTGAAAGACACTTCATTGGCTTCTCTTGTTTTAGTGACAGAATTATTCCGTGTCGCACAGAATATTACGGCAGCAAACTATGAATTTATTTTAATTTATAGTGAGGCAGCTTTGATTTATTGGATTTTCTGTTTTGTTTTATCTTTCTTACAAGATCGTCTTGAAATTCGCTTATCTCGCCATTTATAAGGAATGTCTATGTTAAAAGTAAGTAATATTCAGAAAAACTTTAATGGCAATCATGTGTTAAAAGGCATTGATTTTGAAATTAATAAAGGTGAAGTGGTCGCAATTTTAGGTCCTTCTGGTTCTGGAAAAACCACCTTTTTACGTTGTTTAAACTTGCTTGAACGACCAGAGCAAGGCATTTTGGAATTTACTGATGGCAGTCTAAAAATTGATTTTAGCCAGAAAATTAGTAAAGCAGATGAATTGAAGTTACGCCGACGTTCGTCAATGGTCTTTCAGCAATACAATTTATTCCCTCATCGTTCTGCCCTTGAAAATGTTATGGAGGGAATGGTTGTTGTGCAAAAACAAGATAAAGCTCAAGCTCGTGAAAAAGCACTTAGTTTGCTAGAAAAAGTAGGGCTTAAAAATAAAGCGGATTTATTTCCATCCCAACTTTCTGGCGGTCAGCAACAGCGAGTGGGGATTGCTCGAGCCCTTGCGGTAAAACCTGATATTATTTTATTAGATGAACCTACATCGGCATTAGATCCTGAATTGGTGGGCGAAGTGTTACAAACACTAAAAATGCTCGCCCAAGAAGGCTGGACAATGATTATTGTTACTCACGAAATGCAGTTTGCGCAAGATGTCGCGGATCGTGTGATTTTAATGGCGGATGGATATATTGTAGAACAAAATACAGCAGATAAATTCTTCACTTGCCCACAACACGAGCGCACTAAACAGTTCTTGTTACAAGCAAAAATACCACTTGAGCTTGATTATTATATTTAAAATGCGGTCAATTTTTAGAGCGTTTTTTGAAACAAACTCAATAATGGATAATGTAGGCTTTAATTAAAACGTGATGGATTTCACAACTTTAGAATTAAATGCTTCTACACCTTTACATTACCAATTCACTATGCAAGAATGCTCACGTTAAAATTTAAGTCAATAGGAGTAAATAATGACTTTGGCAGCACGTTTAAAACAAGAATTTGTTTCTGGTTGGAAACCTTTTGAGGTGGTTTGGCTTGTGCTTTTTATCATTGCGCAAATTTGGGCTTATGTACAAACACCTGATTCTTGGTTAGCAATGATTTCTGGTATTTCGGGTATTTTGTGTGTGGTATTGGTAAGTAAAGGTAAAATTAGTAATTATTTCTTTGGATTGATTTTTGCCTATACTTATTTTTATGTTGCTTGGGGATCGAATTTCTTAGGCGAAATGAACACCGTACTTTACGTATATTTGCCCTCTCAATTTATTGGTTACTTTATGTGGAAAGCCAATATGCAAAATAGCGATGGTGGAGAAAGCGTGATTGCCAAAGCGTTAACTGTTAAAGGATGGATAACATTAATTGTTATGACTACGGTTGGTACTTTGCTTTTTGTTCAAGCATTACAAGCTGCTGGTGGTAGTTCAACAGGTTTAGATGGTCTAACTACAATTATTACGGTTGCGGCACAGATTTTAATGATTTTGCGTTATCGTGAACAATGGTTGTTATGGATTGGATTAAATATTCTTTCTATTTTCCTTTGGGCAGAGACACCTGCAATATACTTAATGTATTCAGCCTACTTACTTAACTCATTGTATGGTTATTATAACTGGACGAAATTAGTTAAGCGTACTAACTAAATATAAAAACAGTAAATAGTTTATAAAAAATCCCCGTTAAATGATAAATTTAACGGGGATTTTTTTACCGCACTTATTGCAGAACCAAGAATTACTTCACAGATTTTTTGTGATTTTCATAGGCTGCTTTTACAAAGCCTGCAAACAACGGATGACCATCACGAGGCGTAGAAGTAAATTCTGGATGGAATTGGCAAGCGACAAACCAAGGATGATTTGGCACTTCGATAATTTCTACCAATTTTTTATCTGCAGATAATCCAGTTACTTTCAATCCTGCTTTTTCAATTTGTGGAAGCAAGGTATTGTTCACTTCATAGCGATGACGATGACGCTCTTCAATGGTTTCTTTGCCATAAAGCTCGCGAGCACGGCTACCTGATACCAAATGACATTGTTGTGCACCTAAACGCATTGTTCCGCCAAGATCTGATTCATCGGTACGCACTTCAGTATTACCCTCCGCATCTTGCCATTCTGTGATTAATGCCACCACAGGTTGTTCACAATCTTTATCAAATTCAGATGAATTGGCTTTAGTTAAACCCGCTACATTACGTGCATATTCAATCAACGCGATCTGCATACCTAAGCAAATACCCAAGTAAGGAATTTTGTTTTCTCGTGCATATTGTGCGGTACGAATTTTACCCTCTACACCACGATAACCAAATCCCCCTGGAACAAGAATGCCATCAACGCCTTTTAATACTTCAACACCTTTGGTTTCAACATCTTGGGAATCAATATATTTAATGTTTACACTTAAACGGTTCGTTAAACCTGCGTGTTTTAAGGCTTCATTTACTGATTTATAGGCATCGGGTAACTCAGTGTATTTACCTACCATACCGATGGTTACTTCTCCCACTGGATTGGCTTGCTTGTAAAGCACTTGCTCCCATTCAGTAAGATCTGCTTCTGGGCAAGTTAAACGGAAACGATCACAGACGAAATCATCTAAACCTTGAGATTTTAATAATGCGGGGATTTGATAAATTGAATTCACATCTTTTAATGAAATGACTGCACGTTCTGCAACATTACAAAATAAAGCAATTTTCGCACGTTCATTTGGCGGAATCATGCGATCTGAACGGCAAATCAACACATCAGGTTGAATACCAATAGAAAGCAATTCTTTTACCGAATGTTGGGTTGGTTTAGTTTTTACTTCACCCGCCGTTGGAATGTAAGGCACCAAGGTTAAATGCATAAATAACGTATGTTCACGACCAACTTGAACGGCTAATTGACGTAATGCTTCTAAGAATGGAAGTGATTCAATATCCCCAACAGTGCCGCCCACTTCAACAATCACAACGTCGTGACCTTGAGCACCAGCAATAACGCGATCTTTAATTTCATTAGTGATATGTGGAATCACTTGAATTGTTGCACCAAGATAATCGCCACGACGCTCTTTACGTAATACTTCAGAATAAATTTTACCTGTAGTGAAGTTATTACGTTTGGTCATTTTCGTGCGGATGAAACGCTCATAATGACCTAAATCTAAATCTGTTTCTGCGCCATCTTGAGTAACGAAAACTTCCCCGTGTTGGGTTGGGCTCATCGTACCAGGATCCACATTAATATATGGATCTAACTTCATAATGGTTACGTTTAAACCACGTGCTTCTAAAATTGCCGCCAATGATGCTGCCGCAATGCCTTTACCTAACGATGAAACCACACCGCCAGTGACGAAAATATAATTTGTAGCCATAGGGAACCTAATCTGTATTGGGATATAAATGATTATAGCTAATCATCCTACGGACAAAATCAACCAAAAGTGCGGTCAAAAATCGAAGATAATTAGCTATCAAAGACGGGACGGTAGTTTACCTGATTTGTGCAATGAACTCAATGCTAGTTTTGTCTTAATCCTTTTTATCCTTGGAAAGGATCAACAATTACATTACAAATGTTGAATGATAAATTAAGTATTAAATGCCACTACATACTTATTCAAGCAGTTAAAAACATCAAGAGATGTGTTGGTTGAGACAAATATTAAAATATGCTCTTACACAATGAAATTAATCATCTTTAAAACAAAAATTATTGCAAAAATTTCAATTTGATCTAAGTCAATTAAATGAAATATAACAAATAAGCCCTATTTTTGTATTTATATCAAAAATGTGATCTATATAGCATTTTTTACTATTTTTTATCCTTATGTTTAGTAGTAGAATAGCCGCCAATTTGGATTATCTCTATAATAACTGGTGTTTTTTTAACCTTTAAAAATAATTATGTAGATAAGTCAATTTAAACTTAGCTGATTGGAGTTGAGTAATTAGGGATTATTTAAGGCATCGCCTTGTTAATCATTGTTGGAACTAATGTTGTTTATACAAAGGAGTTGAGAATGTTAGACGTTGTTGATCTTTCTCGCTTGCAGTTTGCTTTAACTGCGTTGTATCACTTCATTTTCGTGCCGCTAACATTGGGTTTATCCTTTATTCTTGTAATTATGGAAACTATTTATGTGGCGACAGGTAAAGAAGTTTATAAAGATATGACAAAATTTTGGGGAAAGTTATTTGGTATTAACTTTGCCCTTGGGGTGACCACCGGTATTATTATGGAATTCCAATTTGGTACTAACTGGTCTTATTATTCTCATTACGTAGGGGATATTTTTGGTGCGCCACTTGCTATTGAAGCGTTACTTGCCTTCTTCTTAGAATCCACTTTTGTGGGGTTATTTTTCTTCGGTTGGGATCGTTTATCAAAAGGAAAACACTTATTAGCAACTTATTGTGTGGCTTTCGGTTCTAATTTATCTGCTATGTGGATTTTGGTTGCAAATGGCTGGATGCAAGCACCAACAGGTTCAGAATTCAATTTTGAAACTGTACGTATGGAAATGACTAACTTCTTAGATCTTTGGTTAAACCCTGTTGCACAAAGTAAATTCTTACATACTCTTTCTGCAGGTTATGTGACAGGCGCATTTTTTGTTTTAGCCATTAGCTCATACTTTTTACTAAAAGGTCGTGATTTTGAATTTGCAAAACGTTCTTTCTCCGTAGCTGCTACTTTTGGATTTATCGCCTCTATTTCAGTGCTAATTCTTGGTGATGAATCTGGTTATGATATTGGTAAAGCACAACCAGTAAAATTAGCCGCAATGGAAGCTGAATTTGAAACTCACGCAGCACCTGCTCCATTCCTTCCAGTAGCAATTCCAAATACGGCTGAAATGAAAAATGATTTTGCGATTGAAATTCCTTATCTTGGCGGTGTAATAGCAACTCGTTCAATTGATAAAGAAATTATAGGTCTAAAAGATCTTCAAGCATTAAATGAAACTCGTGTACGTAGTGGTATCCGTGCTTATGAGTTATTTACTCAACTACGCGCTGAGAAAAAAGCAAATGGTCAAGTAAATGAAGAAACCAAAGCACAATTCAATGAAGTTAAAAAAGATCTTGGTTTCGGTTTATTATTAAAACGCTATACAAACAATGTTGTTGATGCAACAGAAGAACAAATTAAACAAGCCGCTCGTGATACTATTCCAAATGTAGGCCCTAATTTTTGGGCATTTCGTGCAATGATTGCAGCTGGTGGTTTAATTGCTTTACTTACATTCGGCGCATTTGTTCAAAATTTACGTAATAAAGTCACTCAAATTCCATTATTGTTAAAAGTTCTTTTATGGGGATTGCCATTACCTTGGATTGCCATTGAGTGCGGTTGGTTCTTAGCAGAATATGGTCGTCAGCCTTGGGCTATTTACGAGATCTTACCTGTTGGCGTATCCGCTTCTAATTTAAGTACAGGCGATTTATGGTTCTCTATTGGTTTAATTTGTGCGCTTTATCTTGCGTTCATTATTGTTGAGATGTATTTGATGTTTAAATATGCGCGTTTGGGTCCAAGTGCGTTAAAAACCGGCAAATACTACTTTGAACAATCAGCTAAATAAGTAGGAGATAAATTATGATTGATTATGAATTTCTACGTTTTATTTGGTGGGTGTTAGTTATTGTATTATTGATTGGCTTCTCTGTAACTGATGGATTTGATATGGGCGTGACCGCACTTTTACCTGTAACAGGTAAAAAAGAAGTGGAACGCCGTATTATGATCAACACTATTGCTCCCCATTGGGATGGTAACCAAGTTTGGTTATTAACTGCAGGTGGTGCAATATTTGCAGCTTGGCCAATTGTATATGCAGTATCTTTCTCAGGTTTTTACATTGCATTAGTATTAGTCTTGGCAGCGTTATTCTTACGTCCATTGGGTTTTGAATATCGTGCAAAAATTGATAATCCAACTTGGCGTTCTGTTTGGGACTGGGGATTATTCGCAGGTGGTTTTGTACCAGCATTAGTATTTGGCGTGGCTTTTGGTAATTTATTACAAGGCGTTCCATTCCATTTTAACGAATTAACTCAAGTGACTTATACAGGTTCATTTTTTGAGCTATTAAATCCATTCGCATTATTATGTGGTGTTATTAGCTTATCAATGCTTGTCACTCACGGCGCAAACTGGTTACAAATGAAAACCACTGAAGTCTTACGTGATCGTGCTCGTTCAGTAAGTCAAATTGGTTCTATTGTGACTTTAATTGCATTCGTATTAGCTGGCGTATGGTTATATTCTAAAGATGGTTATGTAGTTACTAGCACTATCGATCATTTCGCTCCATCGTCTCCAATGAATAAAGAAGTTGCTGTAGAAACTGGCGCGTGGTTTAGAAATTTCAATGAAATGCCAATTCTTTGGATTTTCCCTGCGTTAGCTGTAGTTGCTGCATTATTAAATGCTGCATTTTCTAAAGCGAATCGTTGTGGTTTTGCATTTTTCTTCTCTGCATTAACAATGGCTGGTGTGATTATTACTGCAGCAGTATCAATGTTCCCATTTGTGATGCCTTCAAGTTCACATCCTGAACAAAGTTTATTAATGTGGGATTCGACTTCAAGTGAATTAACATTAACATTAATGCTGATTTTTGCAGTTGTTTTTGTGGTCATTGCTTTAGCTTATACTATTTGGTCTTACTCAAAAATGTTTGGTCGTTTAGATGCTAATTTCATTGATAAAAATAAACACTCATTATACTAAGGAGAAATAGAATGTTATATGCGATTTGGGTAGTGGGTGTATTGTTTGCAATTTGGGCTAGTGCGAAATGCACCATCAATAAAGAAAAAAAAGGTAAATTTGAAGAATAAATGATTTAAGAATTTTACCGACTAAATAAAAGGGTTCATAATGATCTGAACCCTTTTTAACTTTTCTCATTTATCTTTTTCTCAACAGCAATGGAAAATAATTTTACGAATTTCTATGCTAGAATATTTACCAAAATTTCCATTTTTTTAACCGCACTTTATGACATTACAACTCAATACCATTGCTCTATTACTAGTGATACTTCTTATTCTTGGCGTATTAAGCAACAACAGCACAATTACCATTTCTGCTGCCGTATTACTTATCATGCAGCAAACTTTTTTATCTTCTCACATTCCTTTGCTCGAAAAATATGGCGTTAAAATTGGTATCATTATTTTAACCATTGGGGTTTTAAGCCCCTTAGTTTCAGGGAAAATTCAGTTGCCTGATTTATCAGGTTTTCTTAGTTGGAAAATGGCTCTTTCTATTGCAGTTGGAATACTTGTGGCATGGCTTGCCGGCAAAGGTGTGCCTTTAATGGGCGAACAACCGATTTTAGTCACTGGCTTGCTTATCGGCACAATTATTGGTGTAGCATTTTTAGGTGGAATTCCCGTTGGCCCACTTATTGCTGCAGGTATATTAGCTTTATTTTTAGGGAAAATTTAAATGAAAAACAAATACCTTACTCTTGTTGCTTTAAGCGGATTCTTCTGTGTCGCACTAGGCGCATTTGCAGCTCATGGCTTAAGCCATATATTAGAAGCCAAAGCATTATCATGGATTGATACGGGGTTAAAATATCAAATGTTCCATACCATTGCAGTACTTGCCGTTGCATTATCTGCTTTACGTGACAACAAATTCGCCCGATTATCTATGTCTTCTTGGTTAATTGGAATCTTATTATTTAGTGGAAGTTTATACGCACTTGCTTTCGAAGCAAGCAATGTAATTGTATGGATTACGCCTATTGGCGGCACTTTATTTTTAATCGGATGGATTAGCTTAGCTTACGGAAGTTTCAAAAGTAAATCGCTATGAAAAACAGCTCGGTAAAACACACATTAACTCCCTTACAACAATCTCTTTTTTCTCAATTAAATGACATTATGCTGGTGGATCAACGTCGCTTATCCGCCTGCATTCATGGTATTGGAAAAATAAAAAGCCAAGAGGCTCAACAAGCCGTTGCCGCTGAAATCCAACAGCAAATTGAACAAGCTAGATTACGTGTAGAACAACGGAAAAGTGCGGTACAAAATCCGATTGTTTTTCCAGAAAGCTTGCCCGTTAGCCAACGCAAAGTCGAAATTCAAAAACTGCTTTCTGAACATCAGGTCATTGTGGTAGCAGGGGAAACTGGTTCAGGTAAAACCACCCAATTGCCGAAAATGTGTTTGGAATTAGGTTTCGGCAATTTAGGCATGATTGGTCATACCCAGCCACGCCGTATTGCTGCTCGTTCGGTGGCGGCGCGTATTGCGGAAGAACTGGAAACGGAGCTTGGTGGTTTAGTCGGTTATAAGGTTCGTTTTAACGATCAAATCAGTGATGATACACAAATCAAATTGATGACTGACGGGATTCTGTTAGCGGAAATTCAAAACGATCGTTTTCTCAATCAATATTCTTGTTTGATTATTGATGAAGCTCACGAACGCAGTCTGAACAATGATTTTATTCTTGGTTATCTGAAACAGCTTTTGCCACGTCGTCGTGATTTAAAACTTATTATCACTTCTGCAACCATTGATGTGGAACGCTTTTCTAAACACTTTAACAATGCGCCGATTATTGAAGTCTCAGGCAGAACCTATCCTGTTGAAGTGCGTTATCGTCCCGTAGTGGAAGAAAACGATCAAGATCAGCTACAAGGTATTCTGAATGCGGTGGATGAATTGCAAGCAGAAGGTCGAGGCGATATCTTGATCTTTATGAATGGAGAGCGTGAAATTCGTGATACTGCCGAAGCCTTGCAAAAGCAAAATCTAAAACACACGGAAATTCTACCGCTCTTTGCTCGATTGTCTGCACAAGAACAAAATAAAATTTTCCATCCAAGCGGTTTAAATCGCATTGTATTGGCGACCAACGTCGCAGAAACCTCATTGACCGTGCCAGGCATTAAATATGTGATTGACCCAGGTACAGCACGCATTTCCCGTTATAGCTATCGCACCAAAGTACAACGTTTACCGATTGAACCTACTTCACAGGCATCCGCTAATCAGCGTAAAGGTCGTTGTGGTCGCGTAAGTGAAGGGATTTGTATTCGTTTATATTCGGAAGAGGATTTTAATTCTCGTCCAGAGTTTACCGATCCTGAAATTCTACGCACCAATTTAGCCTCTGTTATTTTGCAAATGACGGCATTGGGTTTGGATGATATTGAAGCGTTCCCTTTTGTAGATGCGCCAGATAAACGCCATATTCAAGATGGGATAAAACTGTTGGAAGAATTGGGCGCGTTTGAAATGGTTCGCACCAAAGCGGGTGAGAAACGTCAATTAACGGCTGCAGGTCGTCAATTATCGCAACTCCCTGTGGATCCACGTTTAGCAAAAATGTTGTTGAGTGCTGTCTCACAAGGTGCGTTGCATGAAGTGATGATTATTGTTGCCGCGTTATCCATTCAAGATCCGCGCGAACGACCACAAGAAAAACAGCAAGCTTCCGATGAAAAACATCGTCGTTTTGCCGATAAAAAATCAGATTTCTTGGCTTTCCTCAATCTTTGGCGTTATCTACAAGAACAACAAAAAGCATTGAGTAAAAACCAATTCCGTCGTCAGTGCCAAAAGGATTTCTTAAATTATTTACGCATTCGTGAATGGCAGGATATTTATCATCAAATTCGTTTAACCGTGCGTGAAATGGGCTTGCCGATTAATTCCGAAAAAGCAGAATATCAGCAAATTCATACCGCACTTTTAAGCGGTTTGCTTTCTCATATCGGTTTAAAAGAAGCGGAGAAACAACAATATCTTAGCGCACGTAATGCCCATTTTGCAATTTTCCCCAATTCTGTGCTTTTCAAAAAACAACCGAAATGGGTGATGGCGGCAGAGTTAGTGGAAACCTCCAAACTTTGGGGGCGTATGGTGGCAGAAATCGAGCCAGAATGGATTGAGCCACTTGCCGAGCATCTCATTAAAAAATCCTATTCAGAACCGCGTTGGTCAAAATCCCGTGGCGCCGTGATTGCAGATGAAAAAGTCACGCTTTACGGTGTGCCGATTGTGGCTGCGAGACCAGTGAATTACGGTGCTATTGATCCAACGGTAAGCCGTGAGATTTTTATTCAATCTGCCTTGGTGGAAGGGGGTTGGAATACCAAGCATAAATTCTTCAAAGAAAATCAAAGGCTCGTTCGAGAAGTAGAAGAATTGGAACACAAAAGCCGCCGCCGCGATATTTTGGTGGATGATCGCACGCTTTTTGAATTTTACGATCAGCGTATTGGCACGGAAGTGGTTTCCCAGAAGCATTTTGATACGTGGTGGAAAAAGGCACAGCAAAAAGATTCTGAATTGCTTAATTTTGAACGTTCATTTTTGATCAATGATGATGCGGAACAAGTGAGCAAGCTGGATTTCCCGAATTTCTGGCATCAAGGTAATTTAAAACTCAAATTGACTTATCAGTTTGAACCAGGTACCGATGCGGACGGCGTGACAGTACATATTCCATTGCCATTGCTCAACCAAGTGGAAATGACAGGCTTTGACTGGCAAATTCCAGGCTTGCGTGAAGAGTTGGTGATTGCGCTGATTAAATCACTGCCGAAATCTTATCGCCGTAACTTCGTACCAGCACCTAATTATGCTCAAGCTTTTTTAAGTCGTTCGGTGCCGTTGGAAAAGCCATTATTGGATACGCTGATTTATGAATTGCGTCGTATGACGGGCGTTACTGTAGAAGCGGAACATTGGAATTGGGAACAGATTCCAAGCCATCTGAAAATGACGTTCCGTGTGGTGGGTGAAAACGCTAAGAAAATCGCAGAATCCATGAATTTGGATGAGCTGAAATTCAACTTAAAAGATCGTGTGCAGGAAAGTATTTCTGCTGTTGCAGATGATGGCATTGAGCAAAGCGGGCTGCATATTTGGAGTTTTGCAGATTTACCACAATGTTACGAACAAAAACAACGTGGTTTCAGCGTCAAAGCATTCCCTGCTATTGTAGATGAAAAAGATGCCGTAGGTATCAAACTGTTTGAAACAGAGTTTGAGCAATCGGTGGCGATGCAACAAGGTTTACGTCGTTTGTTATTGCTCAATGTGCCATCACCAATTAAATATCTTCATGAAAAATTGCCGAATAAGGCTAAATTGGGTCTGTATTTTACTCCGTTCGGTCGCGTATTGGATTTGATCGATGACTGTATTGCTTGTGCGGTGGATAAACTGATTGCCGATTTTGGCGGCTTTGTGTGGGATGAAGCAGGCTTTGAAAAATTGCGTGATTTCGTTCGAGAAAACCTTAACGAAGTGACCGTGGATATTGCGCAGAAAGTGGAGCAGATTCTTACTCTCACTTACCAACTTAACCAACGCCTTAAAGGCAAAATGGATTTCACGATGGCATTTGCATTATCCGACATCAAATCGCAACTTGCAGGTTTGGTGTATCAAGGTTTTGTGCAAAAGAGCGGTTATGATCGCCTACCAGATTTACAACGTTATCTGCAAGCCATTGATAAACGTATTGATAAGTTGGCTCAAGATGTAAACCGTGATCGGGCTGCGATGTTGCGCGTAGAGCAAGTACAACAGGCTTACCAACAATTGCTCGCTAAACTGCCAAAATCTAAACCGATTTCTGATGAAATTGCGGAAATTCGCTATATGATTGAAGAATTGCGCGTAAGTTTATTTGCCCAGCAATTAGGTACGAAGTATCAGGTGTCAGATAAGCGGGTTTTGAATTTGATTAAAGAGTTATGGTAGGAGAGTATATGGAGATAATAAGTGATAATCCAATAAGAAATTCAGAGAGTGATTTATTAGATAGAAATAGGAATGCGGAATTATTTGCTAAACATCTTTTTTCGTTAAATTATAAAGATGGATTAGTTGTCAGTGTTTGTGGAGAGTGGGGTAGCGGAAAAACGTCTTATATAAATTTAATGAGGAATGAATTAACTAATAATTCAATAGTTATTGATTTTAATCCTTGGATGTTTAGTGATACTAATAATTTAGTTCAGTTGTTTTTTTCTGAAATATCAGAACAGTTGAGTAATTATAGTGATAATTCTGATTTAAAAGAAAAAATTAGTGATTTTGGCGAAGTTGTATCTTCTATAATGTTTATTCCTTTTATGGATGTTCTAGGAAAGGCTCTAAAATTTCTTTTTAAGAATAAAAAGTCTTTTCAAGTGAAAAGAAATGAATTAATAGAGGCCTTAGAAAAAGCAGATAGACCAATTACAGTAATTCTAGATGACATAGATAGATTATCTGCTGACGAGTTACAGTCTATTTTAAAGCTCGTTAGACTTGTGGGGAGCTTTCCTAATATTATTTATATTTTGTCTTTTGATAAAGGTAGAGTTGTTAAAACATTAAATTCTAATAATATTGATGGGCAGGCCTATTTAGAAAAAATAATTCAAGTGCCATTTGATATACCAAAGGTTTCAGAAAATCTTTTATTTGAACAATTAACATTGTCATTAGATAAAATGCTGGGGACACTTGAAGTTGATAAAGGTCGATGGAGTGACGTTTATTGGGGGATTATTAAGCCTACAATAAAAAATATAAGAGATATTAGGAGATATGTTTCATCTTTATCTGATACAGTTAATCAAATTGGTGGTTTAATTGATTCTGTAGATCTTATAGGTATAGAAATAATAAGGATTTTTTATCCAGATAAATTTGAAGAGATTTTTAAATTTAGGGATTGTTTTTTATCAAGCAAATGTAAGGATGATGCTAATGATAAGATTGTAAATGATTTTATTGGGAATAATAAAATTTATGCTAGTTTTTTAGACTGCTTGTTTGGTATAGATAAAGATTTTTTTAAAAGTGATAGTTATTATTTCTCCAAAAATGATTTAGGGAAAGATAAGAGAATTTCTCACTCTGCTTTTTTTAATTTATATTTTAATAAGATAATTGGTGCTGATGTTAATGAATTTATCTTAGCTGAAGATTTATTCCGTAAAATGACATGCCAAACTCAGCTAATCCAATCATTATCTAATATAGAATTAAATTCTTTAGAGAATGTTGTACGTAATCTTATGGAGTATGAAAGTTATTTCACAGAAGAACATGTGCTAAACTCTATACCCGTGTTATATCAGTATCTACCTCTGGTTCCTTATAAAGAGAGAGGAATGTTTGATTTTAAGGCTGATTTAGTTTGGAGTCGATTAACATATGGGCTATTACAGAGTATTCCGAAAGAGAATATATATAATATTATTTTACAATTACTAAATAATTGCGATTTATTTACTCAGTTGGAAATTGTGGGAATTATAGGATATAGAGAAGGCAGAGGGCATCGCTTAGTTTCTGAATCTGAAGCCGAACAGTTTGAAAATATGTTAGTCGACCATATTAATAATGCACCACTTCAAACTTTAGTTGAAACTTATAATTTAATTCATGTGCTTCATTTCTATGTTTATTTAGGTAATGCGGTAGACAGCTCAGTGTTAGCATCAGAAGATATTTTATATTCATTATTGAAATCATCTATAGCAGAAAGTAAAACACAAAAGGGAAATGATCCAACTATTTATAGAGAGGAACATCTTATATGGGAGTGGTTAATAATGATCTATGGTGATGAAGAAAAATTAAATTGTTTAGTTGATTCAATTTCTTCAAACAAAAAGTATAAAAATGAACCCGTTATTTCGTTGGCAATTAAATATAGAAATGGTTGGAGGCCAACTGAAGATTGATATTTTGATAAATTTTTCGCCATAGATAGCACAAGCGTCCACGCTTGTGCTTATTGGTCCGATCTAGGACGCTTGAACCATCGTTCTGTTTTTAGAAAGTGCGGTCATTTTTTCAAACATTTTTCAACCTCAAAAACACTTTGAGAATTTACCGCACTTTTGCTTATCGAAACTCCACATAAACCATCTTCCCCAATCCTTCCGCAGTACGTTGTAAAAAGGCAAATGACGGGTTATGGTTGCCTGATTCAAAACGACTAATACACTTTGGGCGATGCGGTTTTTTCTGCAAAACCTTTTGGGGTGAGTTTCTGTTCTTGGCGTAATTTAATGATTTAACGAATAAATTTTATACGTGATAGAAAATTACCAGTCAGTTTATTTGCTCAACAGCTAGGAACAAAATATCAAATATCGGATAAAAGAATAGCAAATATTATTAGTCAATACTAATGATAATAATACTCAAAATTAAGGCGGTTTTATACCGCCTTAATTTATTTAAAACAACAACATACCTCTTTTTGAGTATTTTAAAAGATAAGCTTGATCAAGCTCAAACTTTAGCATTCTGCGAGTAGAAAAACTTTTTTCTTTTGGTATCTTACGCTTGAATGAAAATATATATCTACGTTTTGTGTGGATATTAATAATAATTCTCAACTTTCTACTTAACCTTTTTATTACAACAAATGGAGTAATTATCGTGAACGCATTCAAAAAAAGCCTTATTGTGGCAGCGTCTTTCGCGAGTTTAAGCTTATTTAACTCAGCTACTGCTGAGCTTGTATATAAGCCATTAGAACAACCTGTTGAACCAGCAAAACCTGATTTGAAAATTGAATCTGTAAATGAAAAATTTGCAGAAAAATATCCAAATCAATATAACAGCTGGCGTTCTACAGCAAACGGCGATGGCGAAAACATTATTTATGCTGATGAAGAAAATCCGCGCCTAATCGTACTTTGGGGTGGTTATGCATTTGCAAAAGAATATAACGCACCACGCGGTCACTTTTATGCGGTAACAGATGTGCGTAATATTTTACGTACAGGTGCGCCAAAAACTGCAAATGATGGCCCTCAAGCTATGGCATGTTGGACATGTAAAGGTCCTGATGTTCCACGTTTAATCGCGGAATGGGGTGAGAAAGATTATTTCAATGCGAAATGGGCAAAGGGAGGGCCTGAAATCGTGAACTCAATTGGCTGTGCTGACTGTCACGACACAACCTCTAAAGATTTTGCAGAAGGCAAACCTGCATTACGTATTGCTCGTCCACACGTATTACGCGCCCTTGAGGCTTTAGAAAAAGCCACTGCTGAAAAAGATAAAGCAGAAGGTCGCCCACACAACAATTTAAGTTTCAACACGGCAGCGCGTACTGAAAAACGTGCAGAAATTTGCGCAAACTGCCACGTTGAATACTATTTTGCAGGGGACATCAAGCAAGTAACTTTCCCTTGGGATAATGGTCAAACCGTAGATGATATTGAAAAATATTATGATGATATTGGTTTCACTGACTGGACTCACTCACTTTCTAAAGCACCAATGTTAAAAGCACAACACCCTGACTTTGAAATTTGGTCTTTAGGTATGCACGGTAAAAATGGGGTAACTTGTGTAGATTGCCATATGCCAAAAGTACAAGGTGCGGACGGTAAAGTTTACACCGATCACCAAATTCAAAATCCATTTGAGGCATTTGACAGCACTTGTGCAAATTGTCACGATCAAAGCAAAGAAAAATTACGCGATATTGTTACTTCACGTAAAAAAGAAGTGAAAGATGTAATGGGTCGTTTAGAAGACCAAGTTGTCAAAGCTCACTTTGAAGCAAAAGAGGCTTGGGACGCAGGTGCAACTAAAGAAGAAATGGAAGCAGCATTAATGGATATTCGTCATGCTCAATGGCGTTGGGATTACACTGCTGCAAGCCATGGTGGTCATATGCATGCGCCTGAAGTAGTACTTCGTGTATTAGCTTCTGGCTTAGATAAAGTAGCAGACGCACGTACTAAACTTGCTGTAATCTTAACTAAACGCGGTGTGAAAACTCCAGTTCAAATCCCAGATATTTCAACTGCTGATAAAGCGTGGAAAGTAATGGGTATTGATATTGAAAAAGAACGTAAAGCGAAAGAAGAATTCTTAAAAACTGTGGTACCACAATGGGAACAACAAGCTAGAGAAAAAGGCTTATTAGTTGATCCACCAGCACAAAAATAAATGAAAAATGCACCGCACTTTTTAGTGCAAACTGGAAAGTGCGGTGATTTTCAAGGTCAAATTTGAGGTAACCCAAATGAATTTAACTTCTTTAATCAACAAATCTGCAAAAGCGTTAGCGTTAAGTGCGGCATTTGTAGCATTGCCATTTTTGGCTTATGCCGATGATGCACAAAAACCTGCGGATCATGTTACTTATGAACCGCAATTAGATAACCAACGCGATCCTAATCAATATTGTGCTAAATGCCATAAATTCGACAAAATAGATAAAAACCAAACGCTAGATCGGTCTGGTGGCGAACTCCACTTTGGTAAATTCCATGGTGCACATTTAGATAAGAAAAATCCAAATAACGGTAAAGCTATTACTTGTGTAAGCTGTCACGGCAATGTTTCCGAAAATCATCGTCGCGGTGCTAAAGATGTTATGCGTTTTGAAGGAGATATTTTCGGTAATAAAAAACCGATGTATTCAGTTCAAGAACAAAACCAAGTTTGTTTTGCTTGCCATCAACCTGACAAACTTCGTGAAAAATTATGGGCTCATGATGTACACGCAATGAAATTGCCTTGCGCAAGTTGCCATACGCTTCACCCTAAAGAAGACGCAATGAAAGGTATTCAACCAAAACAACGCGTTAAACTTTGCGTAGATTGCCATGGTAAACAACAAAAACGTAAAGCTGAACAAGATAAACTAACCAAACAAAAGGATAAACAATGACAGTCTGCTCACGCCGAAACTTTGTTTCTGGCATGGGGGCAGTGATCCTTATGACGGGAACATCTTTACCTTCTTTTGCAAAAGAAGACAAGGCGGATAAACCTAAACGTTACGCAATGATACATGATGAAAATGCGTGTATCGGTTGTACAGCCTGTATGGACTCATGTCGTGATGTAAACCAAGTGCCAGAAGGCGTTTCTCGCTTAGAGATTCTACGTAGTGAACCTTATGGGGAATTTCCAAATCAAGAATACGAGTTCTTTCGTCAATCTTGCCAACATTGTACAAATGCACCTTGTGTAGCAGTTTGTCCAACTGGTGCATCTTTTATTGATAAAGAGACTGGCATTGTAGATGTACATAAAGATTTATGCGTAGGCTGCCAATACTGTATAGCAGTTTGCCCATATCGTGTACGTTTTATTCATCCAGTACATCGTACCGCAGATAAATGTAACTTCTGCCGCGATACAAATTTAGCCAATGGTAAACAACCTGCTTGCGTAGAGGCTTGCCCAACCAAAGCATTAACCTTTGGGGATATGAATGATCCAACAAGTGCAGTTTCACGTAAAGTGAAAGAAAAACCGGTTTATCGCACTAAAGTGGAATTAGGTACACAACCAAACTTATATCACATTCCATTCCAACATGGGGAGCCTAGAAGATGACGTTAGATTATCCAGTTCCATTTCATACGCCTAATCTAGTGTGGGATTATACCATTGCTATCTACTTGTTTTTATTGGGGATCTCATCTGGTGCAGTACAGTTAGCAATTGCCTATAAACGCAGTAATAAACTAGAAAATCTAAGCCAAAACTGGATTATTCGATCTGGGGTAATTTTAGGGTCTGTGCCAACATTAATTGGTTTAACGCTATTAATTTTCCACTTGACTCGACCTTGGACATTCTGGAAATTGATGTTTAACTATCAATTCAACTCCGTAATGTCGATGGGGGTCATGCTATTCCAAATCTATATGTTATTTTTAGTAATTTGGGGTGTCGTTATTTTCAAAAAAGAAATCGAAGCATTAATTAATCGCTTTATACCAAAACTGCAATTTGTGATGAAACTCATCGGTATTGCAGAACGTATTGCAAGTCCAGTCGAAGTTATTCTTTTCATATTGGCTGCTGTGCTTGGAGCATACACAGGGTTCTTACTTTCTGCATTGATTAGCTATCCAATGTTAAATAACCCAGTATTACCCGCATTATTCTTAGCCTCTGGCACATCATCTGGTATTGCTGCAACCTTCTTAATTATCTTAATTGCAGGAAAACTAAAAGGTGATTCTCACGAATCGCACTTCATCCACAAATTTGAAGTGCCAATTATGGTGACAGAACTTGGTTTGATTGTGTGTTTCTTCGTTGGATTACATTTTGGTGGTGGACAAAAAACAGTTGCGTTACATAATGCCTTATCTGGTTTTTGGGGAGTGGTATTCTGGGTTGGAGTATTGATTATTGGTATCTTGATCCCATTAATCGCCAATATGTTTGTAAATGACCGTTTAAAATACAATCGTAACTTTATTATCTTGGTGTCAATTTTTGACTTAATTGGGGTATTCTGTTTACGTTTCTTTGTTTTATATGCGGGACAACTCACTGTAGCCTAAACTGACTTTTTATAAAAAATTAATCTGCATCCTAAAAGTTTGATTAACTTTCTCACTTATTAGAGTGCAGATTTTTATATCTAAATAATCCAACTATGAAGACTAAACAGAATTTACGAAAACTTTCATTCCTGCCGTAATGCTTTATTTAAATTAAAGACTAAACTCAATGAATTAAAAGTTTAGTCCTTAATTTAATTATGTATTTTCTTTAATATTATTCTTTTCAACATTCACTAACAAATAGTGGTGCCTTCTTCAGTACCAGTCACTACTTGACGTAATGCACCAGGTTTACCCATATTGAACACTCTAATCGGCATGCCATGATCGCGAGCTAAAGTAAACGCCGATAAGTCCATCACTTTTAATTCTTTATCGATCACTTCTGCATAACTTAAATTTTTATAAAGTTTTGCATCAGGATTTTTCGCTGGATCACAATCATACACACCATCAACTTTAGTCGCTTTCAACACAACATCAGCTTCAATTTCAATACCACGCAAACAAGCGGTAGAATCAGTGGTAAAGAATGGATTTCCCGTTCCCGCAGAGAAAATGACTACGCGTTTTTCGCGTAACATTTTGATTGCTTCAGACCAGTTATAAGTATCGCAAATACCATTTAATTGGAAAGCGGACATTAATTTTGCGTTCACATCAGCACGGAATAAAGAATCACGCATTGCCAAACCATTCATCACAGTAGCAAGCATTCCCATATGATCGCCCACCACGCGATTCATCCCCGCTTTTGCTAGTTTTGCGCCACGGAATAAGTTGCCACCACCAAGAACGACACCGACTTCCACACCCATTTCCACTAATTCTTTAATTTCAACAGCCATACGATCGAGAATCGCAGGATCGATACCAAGACCATCTTCTCCTTGTAATGCTTCACCGCTTAATTTCAATAAAATACGTTTATAAATTGGTTGGCTCATTGTTTTTTCCTTCTGGCTTAAAAAATTGGCTTATTCTATAAAATAACCGCTCAAGAGTGAAGAAGTTAAATATGGAAATTCTGAGTGAAAGGTGGATAATAGCGATATTTTCTTTTCAAGGAAGACAATGATGAACACGAAAAAAACAAGCCAAATTTTGCCCGCACTTTTTGCGGTGATTTGTGCCGCATTCGCGGGTTATTTTATTTTAATCGGTTCTGGGATGTTTACAGAACCAACTGTAGATCTTATTCTGCTTGCGACAATAACTATTCTCTTATTAAGCAGCAGTAAAAAATCCTTCTATTTTATTTTGCTACCTCTTACGTTACTGCATGCTTTTTATACGCCTACTGGGCTAAATTTTGGCCCTCCAAGCTATCAATATATCGCCTCACTTTTCGCGACAGATATATTAGAAACGAAGGAATTTCTATTGCAAATCCCAGTGAGTAGTTACTTAATTGCTTTCGCCATTCCTATTTTGATTTTTCTTCAGTACAAAAGTGCGGTGAAATTTGGCATAAAATTTTATCGTAATAAAACATTTATTGCCTTGGCGACATTGCTTTTTGCTTACAACATGCCGCTTGCTGAACCGATTAAAGAAACGGTAAGTTCCACATTAAAAATTGTAGATGAAGTACAAAAACTAAAACAAATTTCTCAATCTGATAACTGGGGAAAATCAACATTAGAAAATTCACGCTATGATGATTATGTAATTGTACTCGGAGAAAGTGCGCGGAAAGATTACCACCATGCCTACGGCTATCCAATAGAAAACACACCCTTTATGTCTAACGCTAAAGGCACGTTGATTGATGGTTTTCGTTCAGCAGGAACAAATACCGTCGCCTCACTTCGTTTAATGCTAACCTTTCCTAACAAAGAAAAATGGGAACCCAATTACAGTTTGAGTTTAGTGGATCTCATCAAATCTGCAGGCGTAAAAACTTATTGGCTTTCTAATCAAGGGATGCTCGGCGAATTCGATACGCCCGTTTCATCCCTTGCATCAAAATCTGATGAAACCTTTTTCTTGAAAAAAAGCGGAAGCTTTAATTCGACTAACTTTAGTGACTTTGATTTATTACCCAAATTCGCCCAAGTATTAGAAAATTCTGTTCAAGGAAAACGTTTTATTGTGTTGCATATTTATGGTTCACACCCAATGGCTTGCGATCGTATCGAAGATTATCCAAAAATCTTTGATGATAAAGATCTTAATCCGAAATATGGTTATTTAAATTGCTATGTTTCATCTATTAAGAAAACTGACGAATTTTTAAAACGTGTATATGATCAGCTTGAAGAAAACGTGAAGAAAAATCACCGCACTTTTTCAATGATTTATTTCTCAGATCACGGTTTGTGCCACCAACAAGATGAAAAAAACAATATACTTTTGTTCAATCAAAACTGTTTCAGCCGAGAACATCATAATATTCCGCTATTCAAAATTTCATCAGATGATATGGAACGCAAAGAATATAAGGTGTTTAAATCAGGTTTAAACTTCTTAGAAGGAATCGCAAATTGGATAGGAATTAAAAATCCTCAATTAACGCAAACAGAAGATTTATTTTCTAACGAATCGGATAAAAATGACTTTGGATTGCAAAAACGAATTGATGAAAAATATCGTAAAGATGACGATCCTGCCATTGATATTCGTCCTAAACACTAGGCTATATTGAGTACGTTTTATTTTTAGCTATAAATATCGTATAATCCGACAGATTTTATTTGTTTATTTTTTGTAAGGTATCAACGTGTCAGAACAACAACCAAGAGTGATCGAATCAAAAGAAATTATGACTTTATTGCCACATCGCTACCCATTTTTGTTAGTGGATCGCGTATTGGATTTTAAAGAAGGCGAATGGTTAAAAGCGATTAAAAATATCAGCGTCAATGAGCCTTGTTTCACAGGTCACTTCCCAGGCGAACCCATTTTACCGGGCGTTTTAATTTTAGAAGCTTTGGCACAAGCAATGGGCATTTTAGCCTTTAAAACTCTCGAATTAAAAGGCGGCGAACTATTCTACTTTGCAGGTATTGATGAAGCGCGCTTTAAACGCCCAGTATTACCGGGAGATCAAATGGAATTAAACGTTCAAGTGATTAAAGAACGCCGTGGTATTACTGCATTTACTGGCGTTGCCACCGTAAACGGCGAAATCGCTTGTGAAGCAAAACTAATGTGCGCTCGTCGTTAATTAAGGGGTAAATATGATCCACCCAAGTGCAAAAATTCATCCAACTGCCCTCATTGAAGAAGGTGCGGTAATTGGCGAAGATGTTTTTATTGGGCCTTTCTGTATTATTGAAGGCAGTGTTGAAATCAAAGCTCGCACTGTATTGAAATCTCACGTTGTGGTACGTGGCGATACCGTGATTGGCGAAGATAACGAAATTTATCAATTCACTAGTATTGGCGAAGTAAACCAAGATTTGAAATACAAAGGCGAAGCTACAAAAACCATTATTGGTAATAGCAATAAAATTCGTGAACACGTGACAATCCATCGTGGCACGATTCAAGGCTGTGGCGTAACCGCTATTGGCAATAACAATTTATTAATGATTAATGTTCACGTTGCGCACGATTGCCAAATTAAAAATAACTGTATTCTGGCAAACAATGCAACGCTTGCAGGTCACGTAGAATTAGATGATTTCGTGATTGTTGGCGGTATGTCAGCAATTCATCAATTTGTGATTGTTGGCGCACATGTTATGTTAGGCGGCGGTTCTATGGTAAGCCAAGATGTACCACCTTATGTTATGGCGCAAGGCAACCACGCCCGCCCATTTGGCGTAAACTTAGAGGGTTTGAAACGTCGTGGTTTTGATAAACCAACTATGCACGCAATCCGTAACATTTATAAAATGATCTACCGTAGCGGTAAAACACTTGAAGAAGTGTTACCAGAAATTGAGCAAATTGCGGAAACCGATTCAGCGATCAGTTTTTTTGTTGAATTTTTCAAACGTTCAACTCGCGGAATTATTCGTTAATAAAACTGCTTCATTTTCAACCGCACTTTGCACGCCAAAGTGCGGTTATTTTTTAGGATAAATTTGATGAACAAAACAAATCCAACCATTGCTCTTGTTGCAGGAGAAGTGTCTGGCGATATTCTCGGGGCAGGATTAATACGCCAGCTCAAAGCACATTATCCTAATGCGCACTTTATTGGCATTGCAGGCCCAAGAATGTTGGCTGAAGGTTGTGAGACGCTTGTCGATATGGAAGAGCTTTCAGTCATGGGCTTAGCTGAAATTTTGAAACATCTTCCTCGTCTGTTGAAAATTCGTAAAAATGTCATTCAAACTATGTTGCAAGAAAAACCTGATGTTTACATCGGCATTGATGCACCTGATTTTAATTTGGATGTAGAACTTAAACTAAAAGCGAACGGAATTAAAACTATTCATTACGTGAGCCCCTCTGTATGGGCTTGGCGTCAAAATCGCATCCATAAAATTGCCAAAGCGACCCATCAAGTTCTAGCCTTTTTACCTTTTGAGAAAGCCTTTTACGATAAATTTAATGTGCCTTGCCGTTTTATTGGGCACACAATGGCAGATGCTATTCCGCTCAAACCAAACCGTGCCGAAGCCTGCCAAACGTTACAGATTGATCCCGCACAACGCTATTTAGCAATCTTAGTTGGAAGCCGTGGTTCAGAAGTGGAATTTCTGGCTGAGCCTTTCTTAAAAACCGCTTTATTATTAAAAGAACAATTCCCAGATTTACAATTCCTCGTGCCTTTAGTGAACGAAAAACGACGAATTCAATTTGAAGCCATTAAAGCTAAAATTGCACCAAATCTAGACCTGCATTTAATTGATGGCAATGCACGACAAGCAATGATCGCAGCTGATGCAACATTGCTTGCTTCAGGAACAGCAGCACTTGAAGCAATGCTTTGTAAATCCCCCATGGTGGTGGGCTATCGAATGAAACCACTGACCTATTTCTTAGCAAAACGTTTAGTGAAAACCGATTATATTTCTTTACCAAACTTGCTTGCGAATGAAATGCTCGTGCCTGAAATGATTCAAGAAGAATGCACGCCAGAATTGCTTGCTGAAAAGCTATCAGTTTATCTTTCTGATGATGAAAGTGCGGTAAAAAATCGCCATGTTTTAATTCAGCACTTCACGGATTTACACCAAAAAATTCAATGCAATGCCGATAAGCAAGCGGCTCAAGCAGTCATTGATTTATTAGAAGGAAAAGAAAATGTTTGAATATCCACAAGGCTATAAATTGATCGCTGGCGTTGATGAAGTTGGGCGAGGCCCTCTAGTTGGGGCGGTTGTCACGGCTGCCGTCATTTTAGATCCTCATAATCCAATTGAAGGATTAGCTGATTCTAAAAAACTTTCAGAAAAAAAACGTTTAGCCCTTGCTGAAGAAATTAAAGAAAAAGCCCTTGCTTGGGCATTAGGTCGAGCTGAAGCTGACGAAATTGACGAGATAAATATCCTGCAAGCCTCCTTGCTGGCAATGACTCGAGCGGTAAAATCTTTAAAAATTCAACCGCACTTTGTGTTGGTTGATGGCAATAAGATCCCAAAAGATTTAGCTATTCCAGCGCAAGCCGTCGTAAAAGGCGATAGTATTGTGGCTGAAATCAGTGCAGCCTCTATTTTGGCGAAAGTGGCACGAGACCAAGAAATGGAAGAATTAGACAAGCAATATCCAGAATACGCTTTTGCCAAGCATAAAGGCTATCCGACCAAATTACATTTGGAAAAATTAGCTGAACTTGGCGCGTTACCGCAACATCGTCGTAGCTTTGCCCCAGTGAAAAAAGCACTAGAACAGTTTTAGAGGTTTAACAAAGGCTGTGTTTTAATACTGTGTTGATGCTTCACTAAAATTTGATACAGATAAACAAAATTTTTTGACTTCTGTGAGTCAAAGAAAACAGGTTAAGAGAGTAATTAAACCTGTACGGTCGATAAATATACCTAAACACTCTGCTATTCCTTTGTAATAGCACATTAAAATAACTTATGAGGATTGATAACGATGAAGACAGACATTCAAACCGAATTAACCCAAGCCCTGCGATCACACGAAAAAGTATGGGAAAACGAAGAAAAAACCATTTTAGCCAAAAACATTCTATTGGATTTGGTGGAAAAAACCGACCCGACTATTATCGGTTTATTATTGGGAAATGATGAGTTAAAACGCCATTTCTTTGTGGAAGTGAATGGTGTTTTGGTGTTTAAATTGCAGGATTTTCGTTTTTTCTTGGACAAACACAGCATCAATAATTCCTACACAAAATACGCCAATCGCATTGGCTTGACGGACGGCAACCGCTTTTTGAAAGACAGTAGCGATATTGTATTGGATTTTCCGTTTAAAGATTGTGTGTTAAATGGCGGACAAAGCACCGAGGAAGGAGAGGAAATTTATTTTAAACGCAATAATAGCCAGCCAGCCAGCCAGCCAGCCAGCCAGCCAGCCAGCCAGCCAATTATACACTAAATTAACCCGAAAAAGACAAGAAATCTTTTTTAATCAAACCCTTGCTTTTGATGAAATTGACCGACTTTTTGACGCAAAAGCATTCTCAAAATTCTCTCGCTATACCGCAGACGGCAAACAAGCCGTTGGCGAAATCAAACGCCATTCAGATGGCTTTTTAAAAGGCGTTCCAGCCGAAAATCTCATTATCAAAGGCAATAATCTAATAGCCCTGCATTCGCTTGCCAAACAGTTTAAAGGTAAAGTGAAGCTGATTTATATTGATCCACCGTATAATACAGAAACCGATAGCTTTGCATATAACGATAAATTTTCACATTCCACTTGGCTAACATTTATGAAAAATCGCTTGGAAATTGCGAAAGAGTTATTAAAAGATGATGGGCTAATCTTTGTTCAATGCGATGATAAGGAACAGGCGTATTTGAAAGTTTTGATGGACGAGGTTTTTGGGCGTGAAAATTTTATAAATACAATTGCTGTTAAAATGTCTACACCAAGTGGTGTAAAAATGTCACATGTATCAAAAAAAATTATCAAAGTAAAAGAATATATTATTTGTTTTGCAAAAAATAAAGATTTAATTGAATTAACACCACAATACGAAATAAAAGATGAATATGATTGGGAGTATGGTTTCTTTATTCAAAAAAATAATTCTGAAAATGTTTTTGATTGGAGAGTTGAAAATTTGATTGATGTCTTGGTTAGTAAAAATATTATTAAAAATAAATTAGAAAAACCAAAAATGACAGATGATAACTTTAAAAATTTTTATTTATCAAATTCAGAATTGATATGGGCAAGGGGCAGGCATCACAATATACCAGTTGATATTTACGAGAAATCTAAAATTGATAGAGAACATATTTTTGAGTATTTAATTGGTACAGAAAAACATTATGCATATCGTGGAAGAAGATTGGCTTTTTTAAATAAAACAATTAAAAATTGTATTGATAAAAATGGCGAGCCAACCTTTGATATATCACAAGCTATTTGTGACATGTGGGATTTTATCAAAACATCCAAATTATTCTCAGAAGGTGGAGTTGAATTCTCCAATGGTAAAAAACCAGAATTGATTATTAAAACCATTCTGAATTTAGCAACCAACGAAAACGACATTGTACTTGACTATCACTTGGGCAGTGGCACAACCGCTGCTGTCGCCCATAAAATGAACCGTCAATATATCGGTATTGAACAAATGGATTATATTGAAACGCTTGCTGTTGAACGCTTGAAAAAAGTGATTGAAGGCGAGCAAGGCGGTATTTCCAAAGCCGTGAATTGGCAAGGTGGTGGCGAGTTTGTTTATGCCGAACTTGCTCCATTTAACGAAACCGCAAAACAACAAATTTTGACTTGTGAAAATTCAGACGACATCAAAACGCTGTTTAATGAATTATGCGAACGCTATTTCCTAAAATACAACGTCAGCGTGGATGAATTTAGTCAAATGATTAACGAGCCTGAATTTCAAGCCTTGCCATTAGACGAACAAAAACAAATGGTGCTTGAAATGTTGGATTTAAATCAAATGTATGTTTCATTATCCGAAATGGACGATGAACAATTTGCAGGTTGCCTGAACGATGACGATAAAGCGTTAAGCCGTGCGTTCTATCAATCAGTAAAAAACCAAGCGGAGAAAAAAGATGGCGAATGATAAAACTTTGTTTGAAGTAATTGAAAACCGCAAAGCTGTGTATTTGGAAGACGGAGATGATGAAAAATGCAGGCTGCCTGAATTTGTAGAACGCAATTTAAAATATCCGTTTTTTGAATGGCAAAAATCCGCCCTTGAAAACTTTTTGATTTTTGACCGCATTCCAAAATTAAAGGACTTCCCCGACATCAAAAACCGCCCTACCCATTTGCTATTTAATATGGCAACAGGTGCAGGCAAAACGATGATGATGGCGGCATTGATTTTGTATTATTTTGAGAAAGGGTATCGGCATTTTCTGTTTTTTGTGAATCAAAAGAATATCGTGGATAAAACAGGAAATAATTTTATCGATCCGACGCACGCAAAATTTTTATTTACCGAGAAAATTTTGCAGGGCGATACAGTAATTCCCATTCGCAAAGTGGAAACATTTAGCCAATATTCAGACGGCATTGAAATTAAATTCACCAGCATTCAAAAACTGCATAACGATATCCACGCCGTACGAGAAAACCAAATCACATTGGCGGATTTACACGAATTGAATCTTGTGATGCTGGGCGATGAAGCACACCATTTAAACGCTCAAACCAAAAGCAAAAAACAAGGCGAATTAGAGTTAGAAAAGGAAATTAACGGAACTAGCGATGCCGAAATTGAACGCAAAGGCTGGGAACACACAGTTTTGGAATTATTACTCAATAAAAAGGGTAATCCTAGCCAAAATGTGCTGTTGGAATTTACTGCCACGCTGCCTGAAAATGCTGACGTGCAACAAAAATACGCTGATAAAATCATCACAAAATTTGGGTTAAAAGAATTTTTGCAAAAAGGTTATACCAAAGAAATCAATTTGGTATCCAGTACGCTGGACAAAAAAGAGCGAGTATTGCACGCTTTATTGTTTGCCTGGTATCGCCATCAAATCGCGTTGAAATATGGCATTGCCAATTTCAAGCCTGTGATGTTATTTAGAAGTAAGACGATTGATGAATCAAAATCGGATTATTTGGCATTTTTAAATTGGGCAGAAAATGTGCAAGCGGATGATTTTTCGTTTTTAACGACATTTTCAACAAGCTTAAACGATAGCGATAACGCCAACGAACAAGGCAAAACCCGCACCGAACAAGCCTTAAAATTTATGCAGGAAAATGGCTTTGAGTTTGCACATTTGGCAGATTGGGTAAAACAAAATTATCAAAAACACAATGTGATTATTACCAACTCCGAGAGCAACAAAACCAAAACCGAAAAAACCGACAGCGAAACCGAAAAATTGCTAAATAATTTGGAAGCGGCCGATAATCCGATCCGTGCCATTTTTACGGTGGACAGATTAACCGAAGGTTGGGACGTTCTGAATTTGTTTGATATTGTGCGTTTATATGAAGGGCAAAACGGCGGCGGTTCAAATAAAAAATCAGGCAAAACGGCTGCCGCCACCGTATCGGAAAAGCAGTTGATTGGTCGTGGCGTGCGTTATTTTCCATTTGCGTTTGAAGATAAACAGCCGAATAAACGTAAATTTGACAACGATATGCAACACGAATTGCGTATTTTGGAAGAATTGTTTTATTACACGCACGATGAGCAATCCCGCTATATTACAGAACTAAAAAACGAGTTGCGAAAAGACGGTTATTTGCCTGAAAAAGACGATGATAAGGTATTGGCAACATTTAAACTCAAATCTGAATTTGCTGATAATAAGGATTTTAGAGAGTTGTTAATTTGGGCGAATAAAAAAATCCCCAATCCCAATGCCAAAGCCAATAATGCAGACAGCCTGAAAAAAGCCGATCCGCGAACGCTTTCATTCCAAGTTCACGGCAAATTGTTGCAGGAAACGCAATTTACAGCCGATGAAAATGATGAAATAGCCCGACAAATCGGCACACAAAATAATTTTCCTCGAACCATAAAAATGAGTGAAATAGAGCGACACATTTTTAATAAAGCCTTGCATATCAAAGGAAAAAATAGTCAATCTTTATTTCATTTCGATCGCTTGCAAAGCAAACTCAACATTCAAAATCGCAATGAATTGCAAAATAACTTGTTAAAAGATTGGCAAATTGAATTTTTGGGATTAGGGCAAGATAAACAGATTAGCCCAGATGACAAACTTGCAGGCTGCCTAAAAATCTTGGAAATGGTTGAAAAACGTCTCAATGAAAGTGATATGCCATTTATCGGTACAAAAGAATTTACGCCTAAAAAATTGTGGGAAATTTTTGGCACACCAAAACAAAAATGGGTCAAAAAAGATGATGTAAAAACTGCTATTGCCACGCAAAATGATTGGTATGTGATGGATAATTTTGCTGGAACGAGTTTGGAAGAAGCGTTAATTCAATTTATTTCAGAGCGTTTGGGCGATTTGAAATCTCAATATGACGTTCATTTAATCCGTAATGAAGAAGTGTTTAAATTGAATAACTTTTCCGATGGTGAAGGATTTATGCCGGACTTTATTTTATTGCTGAAAGATAAACAAAAATCTTCTTCCAATGGTGTGAATGGCTTTTTGCATTACCAAATTTTCATTGAGCCAAAAGGCGGACATTTAGTGGAAAATGATTCGTGGAAAAACGCTTTTTTAAAGGCAATCACAGCGGAATACGGGACGGATAAGATTCTGCAAAAAGATACACCGCATTATCGTTTGATCGGTTTGCCGTTTTTTACTGACAATGAGAAAAATCCAAAAGAATATGGACAATTTACAGAGTCATTCCCTTTAGGGGAGGGTATCGCTTGAAAAATAGAGTGGTGTATTATTAAAACACAACCTTAACAAAACAAGGGAGCATTAAAAAAATGCTCCCTTTCTCTTAATCAACTTAACTTTATGGAATGATGAGTAATTAAGCTTTCTGTACGCTATATGCTTCTAATGCACGTAAAGAATAAGTATAAGCTGCACCTGCATTTAATGCGATAGCTGTTGCTAATGCAGCAGCAACTTCAGCTTCGCTTGCGCCAGCTTTTACCGCTTCTTCTGCGTGTACGCTAATACAGCTTTCACAACGCGTTGTTACAGCAACGGCTAATGCGATAAGTTCACGAGTTTTAGCGTCAAGCACATTGCCCTCTGCAGCTGCCGCGCCTAATGCTTGGTAAGCTTGTAACATTTTAGGGTGTTGTTTACCCAATTCACCAAATGATTTTTTAACGTGAGATGTGTGTTCTTTCCAATCTGTAAACATAATGTTCTCCTAAATATATTGAATTAATAACCAACTGGTGTGGCAAATTATAGGCGGATTAGATTATGATACTTGCTTATTTATCTCAATTTTTATCGCTAACATCTCATTATGGACTATTTAGATAAACTTACCCATTTAGCACAAGTGCGTGGAGAAATTAATATTCGCTGTGAATTTCAAGGCGAATGGCAAATATCTCATCAAGAAAAGGATGCAGGAAAAGGCATATTCCATCTTATTGAACAAGGCGAGTGCTGGCTTACACTAAATGAAAAACAATTTCATTTAAAAGAGGGGGATGTTTTTTTTCTTCCTCAAAATCAACCGCACTCTGTGCATTATTCAGCAAATAAAAGAGCGGATATTCCTACAAAAAAAAGTCATCAAGGATTATTTGAGTTACATCAGATTGGACGAGGTACACCAGATTTAAAAATGTTCTGCGGTAATTTTTATTATCAACAAGATGCGCTTCTTACAGCATCAATGCCTGAATATTTACATATAAATTTATGCGACACGCCAATTCATCCTTTAGTACAGCTTTTTTTACAAGAAGCACAAAAAAATGATGCGGGTACGAAATCCGTCGTTGATGCACTTTCAAATGTACTTTTAATTTATATTTTACGCCACGCTATTCAACAAAATTTAATTGAACAAGGCATCTTATTTGCCTTGCAAGATAAGCGATTAAATACTGCACTGATCGCAATATTACAACAACCTCAAAATGATTGGCATATTGAACAATTAGCTGAACTTGCAACAATGTCTCGTGCAAACTTTATTCGTATCTTTCAACAACATATTGGTATGTCGCCAGGACGTTTTCTCACGAAAGTGCGGTTACAATCTGCGGCGTTTTTATTAAAACAATCACAACAATCTGTGCTTGCCATTGCTTTAGAAGTGGGGTATCAATCAGAAGCGCATTTTTGTAAAGTTTTTAAAAATTACTACCAACTTTCTCCAAGCCAATACAGAAAATCTGTCAGCCTATAAATTGATTTGTTTTTGTGCTATAATAATATGCACTTCTAAAAGGCAACCCGCGTTGCCTTTTCTTTTTAAGGAAAAGATATGTTTAACAAAATTTTTTCGTGGTTTGAAAATCGTTTGAATCCCTATCCAGAAAGCAATCCAACAACACCTAAAAAAGGTTTGTTCCGTTTTATTTGGTCTAGTATTACAGGAATGAAAGGCTGGATTTTTTTGCTCGCAATTTTAACCGTAGGTACAGGTGTAATGGAAGCTGTATTATTCCAATTTATGGGAACGCTTGTAGATTGGTTAGGCACATTTACACCTGAAAGATTATGGCAAGAAAAAAGTCATTTATTAATTGGAATGGCTGCTCTATTACTTATTAGTATTGTGTGGGGATTTTTAGCTTCGGCCGTGCATTTACAAACCTTACAAGGCGTATTTCCAATGCGATTACGTTGGAATTTCCATCGTTTAATGCTTGGACAAAGTTTAAGTTTTTATCAAGACGAATTTGCAGGTAGAGTATCCGCAAAAGTAATGCAAACCGCCCTTGCAGTACGTGACACAGTACTTACACTTGCAGATATGTTCGTTTATGTATTGGTATATTTTATTACCTCTGGCGTAGTGCTAGTGGCATTAGATTCTTGGTTCTTATTACCATTTATTACTTGGATTATACTCTTCGGTTTGATCCTACGAACCCTAATTCCTAAACTATCAAAAACCGCACAACGACAAGCTGATGCTCGTTCTTTAATGACAGGACGCATTACAGATGCTTATTCTAATATTGCTACAGTAAAATTATTTTCTCACGGCTCACGCGAAGCTACTTATGCCAAGCGTTCTATGCAAGATTTTATGGTAACAGTACACGCCCAAATGCGCTTAGCAACATCACTAGATACACTCACTTACGCTACAAATATTCTACTTACGTTAAGTACTGCAATACTTGGTATTATTTTATGGAAAAATGGTCAAGTTGGCGTGGGTGCAATAGCAACGGCAACGGCAATGGCATTACGCGCAAATGGGCTTTCTCGCTGGATTATGTGGGAATCTGCCCGTTTGTTTGAGAATATCGGCACTGTAAACGACGGAATGAATACTTTAACCAAACCTCACACCATTGTGGATAAACCACAAGCGTCACCGTTACAAGTGAAACAAGGGGAAATTAAGTTTAACAATATTACCTTTGCTTACGATCCGACAAAACCATTACTCAATCATTTCAATCTCACCATCAAACCAGGGGAGAAAGTCGGGCTAATCGGTCGCTCAGGTGCAGGAAAATCAACGATCGTGAACTTGTTGCTGCGTTTCTATGAAGCACAACAAGGCGAAATTACCATTGATGGACAAAATGTACTCAATGTGCAACAAGAAAGCTTACGTCGCCAAATCGGTTTAGTTACTCAAGACACTTCTCTGCTACATCGCTCTGTTCGTGACAATATTATTTATGGACGCCCTAATGCCACAGATGAAGAAATGGTTTTAGCTGCTGAACGAGCGGAAGCCGCTGATTTCATTCCATTCCTCACTGATGCTCAAGGTAGAAAAGGCTATGATGCTCATGTTGGAGAACGCGGGGTAAAACTTTCTGGTGGTCAGCGTCAGCGTATTGCTATTGCTCGTGTCATGTTAAAAGACGCACCAATTCTATTGTTAGATGAAGCCACAAGTGCACTGGATTCTGAAGTGGAAGTCGCGATACAAGAAAGTCTCGATAAGATGATGGAAAATAAAACAGTGATTGCCATTGCCCATCGTTTATCCACCATCGCAGCGATGGATCGTCTAATCGTACTTGATAAAGGACAAATTGTTGAACAAGGTACGCACGCTGAATTACTAGAGCTCAATGGCTTATATGCTAAACTTTGGAATCATCAAAGTGGCGGATTTTTAAGCGGAAGTGCTGAATAATATTGCGTTTATCATATTTAATTAATTGCACTGTAATCAAACTAATTAAAAAATTAGTCTAATTTAATAGCTAAAGAAAAGTGCGGTGAATTTTCACCGCACTTTTTTGCTAGATATTTAGCGTTTAATTCACGACTGCAGCAGTATATTTCAGCTTGTGAATTGCATCGAATAATTGTTGGTTTGTGACATTTGGATCTTCCACAACCGTCACTAAACCATCTTTAATAGATGCTTTTGTTGAAATAACGCCATTGATATTACGCAGTTCTTTATTGACTAAGTAAGCACAAAGCTGGCAATTCATTTCCTTTACTTTTAGCACAATTTGTTTGGTTTCATTCGCATGAGCGAAAGAAATTGCAAACAGCGAAAGCAAAAGTGCGGTACATAATTTCTTCATTTTTATTCCTAATTAGCTAATTCTAAAATCCAAGGTAAAATTGTTGGATAGGTTAAGAAAAAAATCATCACGATAAATACAATCCAATATAAAACGATAAGTTTTTTACGGGAAATATATTTGCTACAAATGATTTTTTTGGAAAACATCAACAGCCAAAATCCATAGGCAAAGGCACATAATGAAATGATAAGCATAGGAATACGCAAATAATCATATTCGCCTAAGCCAATCAACCAAGTGGACGACACACCAAATACTAAATAAATTAATGGTGCGATGCAGCACAAGGTTGATGCCACCGCAGCACTTAGTGCGGCGGCTATGGCAACCCAAAAGGATTTATTAGAGTTTTTTAGATACGTAGTCATATTTAAATTCTTTTGGGTCAAAGGAATTTAACGGATCGCCACCTACTTCTGCATATGGATAGCCGAAGTTATTGATTGGAGCCAGTTCTGGTTGTGGATATAAATCGAAGTCACGGGCATGATTAAATCCCACCCAGTTTGCTTCCCAGTTACCAAACAAATATTTTGCTACGGCTTGTGTATCTTTATCTTCAACAGATTTTTTCTCTGCTAAACGCATTTTGGCAACGTCTGCGGAATCAACTGGTACCCATCCAAATCCTGCAAGGTAGAATTCAGCGCGGCAGTGCTGACCGCCACTTACGTTTGCGATGCCTTGTTCATTTGCACTACCGAAGGCACCTTTGGAATATTTGCCCATTTTCTCTGCCGTACCTAAGCGAATACCAAAAATTTCACGAGCAGGGATGCCTGCAGCACGAGCAAGTGCCACAAATACAGAGTTAATATCGGTACATTTACCTTTTAACACGCCAGTGGTAAGAATTTTTTCTACATCGCCGTCACCACAACCTAATACAGAATTATCACGTTCCATATTTTTTACGATCCAGTGGTGAATAAGTTCTGCTTTCTTCAATGGATTAGTTTCTTTACCTAGGATTTTGTCAGCAAATTCTTTCACAATGCCATCAGTTTTAATATGTGGAGTAGCTTTTAAGTATTCTTGTACATCCACGGAATACTGAATATCTTTTGGCGGAGTATAATTCTCTAAAGCACCTTTCACCATCGGTTCACGGTCTTTTGTTTCAATGACCATCGTGACTTTTAAATCACGTTTTTGTGCATCTTTATCCCAAGTGGCAAATAAGGTTTTCGCTCCGTATTTATTGTTTTCTGTTACATAGGCATTCATGTAATTACCTTCAAAGTGAATCGATTTCACTTGTTGGTATTCCCCATTAAATGGTAATGGAACCCATAAATTGGTTTGTCCTTGCGAGCCTTTTGGCACAACTAAATCATAGGTTTGCGTGAATTCGTAAAGATGGGCGTCTGTATTGTAGTTTGGAATATTAGTGTTTGCATGAGCTAACGAGCCACATGCAGAAAGCACCGCAACTGCGATAAGTTTCTTCATGAAGAGATCCTCTAGTTAATAATAGTTAAACTTAACATATTAGATAAACTAATACGCCACTATGCTAACGGGTTTTTAAATCCATAGTCAATTTGTTATTCCAAAATTTATTAAAACATCAATCTACTAAAATACCCTATAAATAATATACCTATTAATGATTAATTGATTTGGCTCAAGTAAAACTTCTATACAAAGATTATAATTAACTCGTTTTAGTTATTTTTCAATCTGACTGTGGGGGAACGATATAATGAGTAACTTTAATCAAATAAGTCGCCGAGATTTTGTCAAGGCGTCATCTGCGGGAGCTGCACTGGCAGTTTCAAATCTTACTTTACCTTTCAATGTAATGGCTAAAGAGACACAACGCCTCAATGAAAATAATCAAGAACGTATTGTTTGGAGTGCTTGTACAGTAAACTGTGGTAGCCGTTGTCCATTACGAATGCACGTAAAAGATAACCGAATCACTTATGTGGAAACCGATAATACGGGGACAGAAACATATAATCTTGATCATCAGGTTCGCGCTTGTCTACGTGGACGTTCTATGCGTCGTCGAGTATATAACCCAGACCGTTTAAAATATCCAATGAAACGTATAGGTAAACGCGGAGAAGGCAAATTCAAACGAATCAGTTGGGATGAGGCTTTAACTGAAATTGCAGACGCATTGAAACGCAATATCAAAAAATATGGCAATGAATCAATTTATTTAAACTATGGTACGGGAACACTCGGTGGCACAATGGCTAAATCTTGGCCACCTGCATCCACTATGATCGCTCGTTTTATGAATTGTATTGGTGGATATTTAAACCATTATGGTGATTACAGCACCGCACAAATTGCTGTCGGTTTAGATTATACCTATGGTGGTGGTTGGGCATTGGGAAATGGAATGGCTGACATTGAAAACACCAAATTAATAGTGTTATTCGGTAATAATCCTGCAGAAACTCGTATGAGTGGAGGTGGTTTAACTTATTGTATTGAACAAGCCAAAGCACGTTCCAATGCCAAAATGATTATTATCGATCCTCGTTATAATGATACTGGTGCAGGGCGTGAAGATGAGTGGATCCCAATTCGTCCAGGCACTGATGCAGCCCTCGTTTCTGCCCTTGCTTATGTAATGATTCAAGAAAATCTCGTGGATCAACCTTTCTTAGATAAATATTGTGTTGGTTATGATGAAAAAACATTACCTACGGATGCCCCTAAAAATGGTCATTATAAAGCCTATATTTTAGGTTATGGTAATGATGGTATCGCTAAAACTCCAGAATGGGCGGCTAAAATCACGGGTATTCCGGCGGAGAGAATTATTAAACTCGCACGTGAAATTGGCAGCACAAAACCTGCTTTTATTTCCCAAGGTTGGGGGCCTCAACGTCGTAGTAATGGAGAATTAATCTCTCGTGCCATTGCAATGTTACCAATCTTAACGGGTAATGTTGGAATTCACGGTGGTAACACTGGTGCACGTGAAAGTGCGTATAGCATTCCATTTGTGCGGATGCCAACGCTAAAAAATCCTGTGAAAGCAAGCATTCCAATGTTTTTATGGACAGATGCAATTATTCGTGGCACAGAAATGACCGCACTTACAGATGGTATTCGTGGTGTTGATAAATTATCGTCCCCAATTAAAGTAATTTGGAATTACGCAAGTAACTGTTTGATTAATCAACACGCACAAATCAATCGTACTCACGATATTTTACAAGATGATACCCAATGTGAAATGATCATTACTATTGATAATCATATGACATCTACTGCCAAATACAGTGATATTTTATTACCAGATTGTACAACTTCAGAACAAATGGATTTCGCTTTAGATGCCTTTGTATCCAATATGGCATATGTCATTTTTGCAGATCAAGTGATCAAACCATCTTTTGAATGTAGACCTATTTACGATATGTTAAGTGATTTAGCTGAGAAAATGGGCGTAAAGGAAAAATTTACTGAAGGACGAACACAAGAAGAGTGGTTACGCCATATTTATAAGCAATCTCGAGAAAAATTACCTGAATTACCCACTTTTGAAGAATTTAGACAACAAGGTATTTTTAAAAAAGTTGATCCTAATGGCTTTAAAGTTGCATACAAAGATTTCCGCGATAATCCAGAAGCCCATCCACTTAAAACGCCATCTGGCAAAATTGAAATTTATTCTTCTCGTCTAGCTGAAATAGCAAAAACTTGGAAATTAGCAGAAGATGACGTAATTCATCCCTTACCTATTCACGCCCAAAGTTTTGAGCATTACGGTGATCCATTAATAGAAAAATATCCGTTACAACTAAGTGGTTTTCACTATAAAGCGAGAACCCATTCAACTTATGGCAATGTGGATGTATTAAAAGCAGCTAATCCACAAGAAGTTTGGATGAATCCTATTGATGCAGAACCTCGTAATATTAAAAATGGCGATATGATTCGTATCTTTAATGATCGAGGCGAAGTACATATTAATGTAAAAATTACACCCCGTATTATTCCGGGGGTTGTGGCATTAAGCGAGGGGGCTTGGTATGCACCAGATAAAGATCGTATCGATCATTCAGGTTGCATTAATGTACTTACGACACAACGCCCATCACCGCTTGCGAAAGGTAATCCGCAACATTCTAATTTAGTTCAAGTGGAACGTTTGTAGGGGGATAATTATGGAACAATATGGTTTTTATTTTGATTCTGAACGTTGCACAGGATGTAAAACTTGTGAATTAGCCTGTAAGGATTACAAAGATCTTGGCACAGAAGTCAATTTTCGTCGTATTTATGAATATACAGGTGGTCAGTGGAATCAACAAGCAGATGGATGCTGGCATCAAAATATATTTGCTTATTATATGTCTATTTCTTGTAATCATTGTGCAGATCCTGCTTGTACAAAAGTTTGCCCAACTGGTGCAATGCACAAAAATGCAGATGGTTTCGTGATCGTCAATGAAGAAATTTGTATCGGTTGTCGTTATTGTCATATGGCGTGTCCTTATGATGCACCGCAATATGATGCACAAAAAGGTCATATGACAAAATGTGATGGATGTTATTCTCGCGTAAAATCAGGTCAAAAACCGATTTGTGTTGATGCCTGCCCACTACGAGCATTGGATTTCGCTCCTATTGATGAACTTCGAACAAAATATGGCACACAAGCCTCCATCGCACCACTACCACCGACTGATATCACTCAACCAAATTTAGTGGTAAAACCCAATAAATACGCTCGTTTAAGTGGCGATACAAGTGGGTTCTTAGGAAACCCAAGAGAGGTGTAAGATGAATACAGGATTATATGAACTGCCATTAGTATTTTTTACAGTTTTGGCACAAAGTGCGGTCGGTGCTTGGCTTGTTTTCACATTTGTACTATTAAATGAGAAAAATACAAAAAGTCGCACTTATATTCATAAAGTAATGTTTGTGATTTTGGCTTTACTAGGTATTGGATTTATTGCTTCCATTATGCATCTTGGCTTACCTATACGTGCATTTAATTCACTTAATCGAGTCGGCTCATCAATGATGAGTAATGAAATTGCCGCTGGTGCAATATTTTTCACATTAGCAGGTTTCTACTGGCTGATTGCAATTTTAGGTAAAATGCCAGTTTCACTTGGAAATGTATGGCGAATTGCGACCGCCCTTATCGGCATACTATTTATGTATGTAATGAATCAGGTTTACCATATTACAAGCATACCAACTTGGAATAATGCATTAACCTCCTGGTCATTCTACCTTACCGTTGTATTAGGTGGATTAACATTGAGCTATGCGTTATTAATCCCTAATAAACAACGTGAATATCAGCTTCAGCATCTGCCAAGTTTATTCGCCATTGGGGTATCATTGGTCGCAATAGTAGCCATATATCAAGGCTTCAATTTACACAATATTCACAGTGCTATTCAAAATGCCGCTGACCTCGTACCAAATTATGCCATAATGACCGTAACTCGCTTATGTTTACTTTCCATTGTAGCTTTCCTCTTATTCCGAGTGAAAAACATAGGACTATTAGGTATTTCCGTTCTATTAACGTTAGTAGCTGAAGGCATCGGTCGCGTATTATTTTATGGATTACATATGACTTACGGTATGGCGATTGGTGGTTAAATTATGTTGAGGCGTATAGCATACGCCTCAATTTTTAGAAACGTTAATTAGTAATATTTAACTAACCCTCATATCCCCATTCACTAATGACAAATTGTTTTCGGAGATACTATGCAAAATACTCTTCAACAAATTTCTATTTATGGGCGTTTACTCGGTGCAGTATTTTACTATGAGCCTAATGATGCACGACTTACTGATATTTTGACATTCTTTCGCCAACCAAATTGGATGCAAGAATGGGAAATTTCATTTGATGTAAAAACACATAAAAAAATTACCGCACTTATTGAAAAAGGGCTGCAACAAAATATCACTGAACAATATCAGTATTTATTTATTGGTCCAAATGAATTACCTACGCCACCTTGGGGATCTGTATATCTTGATCCTGAATGTGTTATTTTTGGTAATTCTCTCTTAGCATTACGCGATTTCTTACAACAACATCAAATCGCATTTCAAACACAACAAGATGAACCAGAAGATCATATTGGCTTAATGCTAATGCTTGCTGCATATTTAGCAGAAAATCGACCGCACTTATTAATCAAATTTCTACGTGAACACTTCTTAACTTGGGCGTATCATTTCCTTGAACAACTAAGCAAAATAGAAAATTCTGATTTTTATCAAGCTCTTGCATTACTTACCATAAAAACTTTACAACAATGGCAAGTAGATTTACATATTAATGTACCAACAGTAAGATTTTATTGATAATGAAAAACGAAGCCTATTATCAGGCTTATTTAAGCCACCATCACATTTCTCGTAGAGGACTATTGCGTCATGTATTTCCAGCTACAAAATCAACAATAGAAAAAACGCAGTCTCGTCCTCCCTTTTCAGCACGAGAAGATTTATTTTCCGCCGTCTGCAATGGTTGTGGGGAATGCGCTTCAGCTTGCCCTAATGGTTTAATTCAACTAAAACAGCAACAAGCCACCCTTGAAATTGACTACGCACCTTGTGATTTGTGTGGTAAATGCGCAGAAGTTTGTCCGACAAATGCACTACATCCTAATTTTCCAGCAGATACATTACTTCGTCCACAATTTTCCTCAGCCTGTTTAATCCTACAAAATCAAACCTGTCCAGACTGCCAAACCGCTTGCCCACAACAAGCAATCTCCAGCACTTTAGAGATTGATAATGAACGTTGCAATGGGTGCGGAGAATGTAAAATTACCTGTTTTATCGCAGCCATTACACTTAAATAAAAAACCTTAATTTTCCACCGCACTTTCCTTCTAACATTTGACACCCCTAGCCCTTACACCTATTATTCCGTAGTTATTTATTTAAGATTTACGGAACAAAATAATTATGGTGAATAAAACCGCTCAACTTAAACAAGCTCTAGAAAATCGCATTCTCATTTTAGACGGTGCGATGGGGACGATGATCCAAAAATATAAACTGACCTAAGCCGATTTTAGAGGCGAGAAGTTTAAGAAAAGTGCGGTCGATTCTGTCGCAGAATGGTGCACTTGGCCAGTGGGAGAACTTTTAAAACACGCCCTTGTGAAAGGGATTACCACTTGCCAAACATTACCAAGCCCACTAGATGTGATTGAAGGCCCGTTGATGGCTGGCATGGACGTAGTCGGCGATTTATTCGGCGATGGTAAAATGTTCCTGCCGCAAGTGGTGAAATCCGCACGCGTGATGAAACAATCCGTGGCGTATTTAGAGCCGTTTATTAACGCCACCAAACAAAAAGGTTCCAGCAACGCTAAAGTGGTGATTGCAACCGTAAAAGGCGACGTGCACGATATCGGTAAAAACATCGTAAGCGTGGTAATGCAATGTAATAACTTTGAAGTCATTGACTTAGGCGTGATGGTGCCGGCGGACAAGATCATTCAAACTGCTATTGATGAAAAAGCGGATATCATCGCATTAAGTGGCTTTAGTGGTGAATGGGCAGATTACGTGCCACCAACGCCAAAACAAACGGGCATTGTGGAATTTAAAAACGTACCAATTGCCGAGTTGCGCAAATTTATCGACTGGTCGCCATTCTTCCGTATTTGGGGCTTGATGGGCGGCTATCCGGATGCCTTTGATTATCCTGAAGGTGGCAAAGAAGCACGTAAAGTATGGAATGATGCGCAAGTGGTTTTAGATGAATTAGAGCAAAACCACAAACTCAACCCAAGCGGTATTTTAGGCATTTTCCCTGCAGAACGTGTGGACGATGATGTTGTGCTATTCTCTGATGAAGAACGCACGAAAACAATTGGCACCGCTTACGGCTTACGCCAACAAACGGAACGTGGTAAAAACAGCAAGAGCCCATTTAACTTCTGCTTAAGCGACTTTATCGCCGATCGCGAAAGCGGTAAAAAAGACTGGTTCGGCATGTTCGCCGTCTGTGCGGGTGTTGAAGAAATGGATTTAGTAGAAGGCTATAAAGCTGCAGGCGATGACTACAATGCTATCTTACTACAAGCTGTGGGCGACCGCTTAGCTGAAGCAATGGCGGAATACCTACACTTTGAGCTTCGCACCCGCATTTGGGGCTACACGCAAGAAGAATTTGACAACCAAGGGTTAATTAATGAAAATTATGTTGGCATCCGACCTTCACCGGGTTATCCAAGCTGCCCGGAACACACGGAAAAAGCCCTGATTTGGGATTTATTAGAAGTCGAACAATGCATCGGCATGAAACTCACCGAAAGCTACGCCATGTGGCCGGCAGCTTCCGTCTGCGGTTGGTACTTCACCCACCCGGTAAGCAATTATTTCACCTTAGGTCGCATTGATGAAGACCAAGCTCAAGGTTATGCCAAACGTAAAGGTTGGGATGAGAGAGAGATGATGAAATGGTTGGGTGTGGCGATGAAGTAAAATTTATCTAAATGGAAATAATAAAAATGGATTCATCAAGCATTTTAGAATTAGAGCATCATGATGCCAAAGCGTTTTTCTTAAAACATGAAAGTTATTGTAATATTGATTTACCTAGATATTTTTCATTTACAAACTTATTACAAAAAATCTCAGAAGAATTATCAGATAAGAGCCTATTAAACTTTGATCGTAACACGCATAACAATGCTAACCAAAGACCTGATATTGCAAATAATGAGATGGTAAATCATCTCATATATGCCAATAAAGATGGAAAACTCTCTTGGAGACCACTACAAATTATCCATCCATTAGTTTACGTAGATTTAGTTCATAAAATCACAAAAAAAGATAACTGGGAGAAGTTAAAAAAACGCTTCAAAGAATACCAAAACAATCCCCAAATTGAATGTCTTAGTATCCCTGTGAAGTCCAATAGTCAATTAAAGGATAAAGCTAAACAAATCCTGAAATGGTGGGAGTCAGTGGAACAAGAGTCTATTTGCCTTTCACTTGAATATGAATATGTTTTTGATACTGATGTGGCTGATTGTTACAGCTCTATATATACTCATTCCATAGCATGGGCTATAGAAGGTAAAGACATAGCAAAAAAGAATCATAGATTAACGCTATTAGGAAACTCTATAGATAAAAAAATTCAGAACTGCCAATATGGGCAAACTAATGGAATCCCACAGGGCTCTATCTTGATGGATTTTATTGCTGAAATGATATTAGGCTATATCGATATACTATTAAGTGAAGAGTTAAAAAATAAAGGGATTTCAGAATATAAAATATTACGCTATAGAGATGATTATAAAATTTTTGTTAAAAATCATAGCGATGGAGAAAATATATTAAAGTATCTATCAGAAATAATGATGTCTTTTGGATTAAAATTAAACTCTAGTAAAACTAAAGGTAGTCAAGATATAGTTACTCAATCAATAAAAAAAGATAAACTAGCTTGGTTAAAAATTGCTAATAATACAAAAAACTTACAAAAGAAAAGCTTAATTATTAGACAGCATAGTATTGAATACCCTAATTCAGGAAGTCTTAATTCAGCACTAAATGAATTTGATCAAGCTATAGAAAAAGAAAATAAGCAGAAAATTTATTTAAGTTTAGAAGAACTTATTAATTCATTAAAAACTTCTAATAATAGTATAGAAAAACTATCATCAAATACAAAACAAGTAATAAGTATTATTGCTGATATTGCATATTGTAATCCTAAAGTAATACCTGTTTGTTGTTCTATTATTAGTAAATTATTTACTAAGTTGGAAGACTCAGAGCCTATAAAGAGGCTCGTTTATAATAAACTAATAAGAATGCCAAATTCTGGCTTTGCCCAAATATGGATGCAAAGAATGCTAAAATCTGATCTAAATAATTTTAATTTCTCAGAAAAAATGTGTAATCTGTATAAGGGAGAAATTTCTTTATGGAATAATGATTGGATAATTTGTTCAAATATGTTAAGTATCTTAAAAGACACTCCCGTATTTCAACAGGATGAATTTTCTCAATTAAGTAATACTATGTCTAATGACGAAGTCTATATTTTTGATTATTAATATTCTTCTATGATGGCACAAGCGTCCTCGCTTGTGCCTATCAACTGAAAGTGCGGTCAAAAAAGCTAAAGAATTTTGAATATTGGTTCTGCCTACGATTATGCGTAGAATTCACAATGTTTTTATTAAACAGCACCAGCGTGGATGCTGGCGCTATCTTTCTTTATTAGCACAATCTGTTGGTGCACGCTTCCTAGCGTGTGCCTAATTTCACTAAAAAACACCTGAAAAACTAACCGCACTTTATTTACTTTCTAGGGCACCGTTAGGAAACGCGTGCCAGCATAAACATTAATCACTAAAAGTGCGGTGAAAATTTTCAACGTTTTTAGACTTATTGCAACAACCAATCCACCACATAAATCACTTCAATCCCATCAATTTCTGTTTGTTCATAATATTTCCCCGTAATTAAAATCTTTTTATAGTTATCTTTAATATGCAAAAGATTATCTGTTTCGTGGGTATTTTCAGGGATTTCAAAGGCGACTTGTACATATAAAATTTCATCAGCTTTTCGGGCGATAAAATCAATTTCTTTGCTGTCGAGTTTACCCACATCAACGGTATAACCTCGTCTAAGCAATTCAATAAAGACAATATTTTCTAGGCGATTGGCATAATTCGCGCCTTTTTTGCCGATAGCGTGTCGTCTTAAACCGTTATCCACAATAAAATATTTCGCATTGGTTTTTAAATAGCCTTTTCCGCGAATATCGTATTGTTTTGCTTTATAAAAAAGAAAGGCATTTTCTAACAAATCAAGATATTTGCTTATGGTGTGATTTGAAGTGGGAACACGTTCGGACGTGAGCGTGTTGCTAATTTTGCTTGGATTCACCAACTGCCCTACGTTATCCGCTAAAAAGAGAATTACACTTTTAAGAATATGCGTGTCTTTCACTCCAGCTCGGTGGGCAATATCATTTAGCACGATGGAATCAAAAATACCCGATAAAATCGTTTCTTTTAAAGGCTCATCAGCCATCACAACGCTGGGGAAACCGCCATATTTTTCATATTCCGAATAGAGTTTATCGACCAATCTTGATTGGCTATCCACATTTTTGGCGTGCAAAAATTCTTTGAAAGAAAGCGGGTAAATTTTGATTTCTACATACCGACCGCTTAACAACGTCGCAAGCTCACCGGAAAGCAAGTTGGCATTGGAACCTGTAATCACTATATCGGTGTTAAAACTTACGCGAAGCGCATTGACGATTTTTTGCCAACCTTCCACAAACTGAATTTCATCAATCAGAAAATAGATTTTCTCTTGAGAAGACGGCATTTTTTCTTGAATAAGCTGTTGGAAGTCTTGAGCGTCTTTCACCCATTGATATTCAAAAGATTCAAAATTGAGGTAAAGAATATTTTCAGGGGAAATTCCTTGTTGTTGAAGGTAATCACGGTATTGCATGAGTAGCACTGATTTACCAGAACGACGAACACCAGAGATGACTTTGATAAAATCAGTATCTTTAAATTGAATCAGTTGCTGTAAATAATTTTCACGAGAGATCATAGTTTTACTCATTGGAAGTTAATTTCATATTTGTAAAAAGTGTACAAAAATTGGAAGTTAATTTCCATATTTTATTTTTTTGTGTGTGTTTGGAATTACATTTCCAGTTTTTATTGCATTTTTTAGTCTCATTCCAATCCCTTGCACAGTCCCCAATTTTCGCTATCATACGCGCTTTCTTATTTCTCATAATTTTGTATTTATGAATAAATTAAAGATGGCATTGCTTGTTGTTGTCCTTGTGAGTTTATTTGCTTGTACCACAATACATCAGCCGAAAGAGACTGTTAAATCTCGATTTTTAAAGAATAATAGATTAAATAAGATTTCTATCATTAATATCTATACAACATAAAAATTCATTAAATCTCTCTTGATATTCTCCCTATAATGGTGTTAAATCACTCACATATTGTGAGGTTATATCTAATTAAAGTTATGTGTCAATTACTCGGAATGAATTGTAATACGCCAACGGATATTGTTTTTTCTTTTGAAGGTTTCCGTCGTCGTGCAGGTTTAACAGATTGCCATTCAGATGGCTTTGGAATCGCTTTTTTTGAAGGTCGTGGTGTACGTATTTTTCGTGATAATCAAGCAGCCAGTCTTTCCCCCATCGCAGATTGTATAAAACAATATAATATTAAATCTCTTAATGTTATTGCGCATATTCGTAAAGCAACACAAGGCGAAGTCAATATTGAAAACACCCATCCGTTCATTCGTGAAATTTGGGGACAAAACTGGGTTTTTGCGCATAATGGTAATTTAAAAAACTTACCAGATATGACAGATCATTTTTTACAGCCAATAGGTTCTACAGATTCTGAAGCTGCTTTCTGTTATATGGCTGAATATCTTAAAAATACTTTCCGCAAAAAACCAAGTGAAATGGAAATTTTTGAAGCAATTCAAAAAGTAACAAAAGAACTTGCTCAACACGGTACGTTTAATTTCATTCTTTCTAATGGCGAGTGGATGATTGCACATTGCTCAACAAACTTACATTATGTTATGCGAAAAGCACCTTTTGGCAAAGCTCACCGTATTGATGATGATGGAGTAATTGATTTTAGCTATTATGCAAAAGCAGGAGATAAGGTCAATATCATCACAACATTTCCTTTAACCAAAAATGAATCTTGGACAAAAATGGAAAATGGTGGATTTGTGTTTTTTAAAAATGGAGAGAAAATCGCCGAAGTTATTGGGACGCCAAAAGAAGCGATTGATGATGGTACTTTAGGTAATAGGACAATAAATTCTGCTATTTAAATGTCAATGTAAATAAACTTCCCCTTATTTTTATAAAAGAATTTTATATCTTTTATAAGAATTATAAAAATCAAAAACCTCTAAAAACGAAATAAAAAGGTAAGAATAGAAAATACTATTCTTACCAACTAAATCTTCAATATTTTTATAAAGCAATATTCAAATAAGGAATATGAATACCTAACCAGCGATAATCCAAAGTCCCCCTAGAAGATCAAGCATAAAATTGTTTAAAAACAATAAGATAAACACAACGACCATCGGAGAAAAATCAATCATTCCTAATGTAGGTAATAATCGACGGATTGGTTTTAAAAGTGGTTCGGAGAGTTGATAAAAGGCATAACTTATAGAATTATTACCTCGATTAAACCAACTTAAAACAGCCCCAATAAAAAGCACATAGAAAATAGCTAAACCAATGCTTTTCAATACAGTTAATACACCCAATACTAAGAGTACATTTACTGATAAGCCAAAATAAATAATACCTTTTAACATACCAATAATAAATACAAGCAGTAATGCGGAAGTATCAATATTTTTTACCGTTGGCATAACTTTACGCAGAGGTTTTAATACTGGATCAGTCATTTTTACCGCAAATGTTGAAACAGGGTTGTAATAATCCACACGAGCAAACTGCAACCAAGCTCGTAAGATTAATACAAGTGCGTAAAGATTAATAATTGATCCGATAAATAATGCGGTTTGGGATAATTCCATCATAACCATCCTTTTCTTCTAAAATAAATATATGGTGTCAGTGCGGCTGCGATCATTAATCCAATTGCCATTGGATAGCCATATTTAAAATGTAATTCAGGCATAAAATCAAAGTTCATACCATAAGTGGATGCAACTAATGTTGCAGGAAGGAACATCACAGAAACAACTGAGAAAAATTTCATAATTTTGTTCTGTTCAATATTGATGTAACCCATTGCAGCTTGCATTAAAAAGTTTACTTTTTGGAATAATGATTCATTATGCGGTTGCAAAGATTCAATATCTCGTAAGATTTCTCGTGCTTGTTCTAACTGGTTTGTGGGTAAGCGAGTTTTGCGAACCAAGAAACCTAATGCACGTTGAGTATCCATCAAGCACAAACGAACTTTTGAGCTGGTGTCTTCTTGTTCCGTGAGCGTATTTAATGCTTCATCAAAGGCTTCATCTTGTTTTCCGTTTAAAATAACGCGACTTAACTCTTCCAAATCTGCATAAATATTTTCAATCACGTCCGCTAATTGCTCAATTTTCGTTTCAAATAAATCCAGTAAAACTTCATAGGAATTGCATTCTAACAAACGCTGGCTACGTGAACGCATACGATATAAACGAAATGCTGGTAGCTCGCGATCACGCAACGTAAATAAACGACCATCACGAATAGTAAAAGCAACGCTCGCTAAATCAGCATAATTGTCTTCATCTTCGCAATAAAAAAATGAGTGAAGGTGTAAACCATCTTCATCTTCAAAGAAACGGGCGGAAGCTTCGATATCTTCCAGTTCTAGAAAAGATGCTAGGCTCTGACCTAAGCCTTCTTGTAGTATTTCACGTTCTTCGCCTGTCGGCTCAAGTAAATCAAGCCAAATGGCAGTATTGAGATCAGTTTGGTCTTCGTCAATACGAACCAAGCGGGAATCATTGATAGCAAACGCATTGATCATTTCATACTCCTTATAGGATTATGAACAGCTAACAGTGAACAAATTAAAGAAGAAACGAAAGTGCGGTAAAAAATCGCAAAGTTTTCGTTAAGAGATGCCGAAACAACGGTAAATTTACCGGCGAACGCACGCCGATAATAAAAGGCGAGCGTCTAGAGCGATATTCGGTATCGACTATGACTGTCCAAAGTGTGTGTCCTTCTCGTTAAAAAATCGGGCGAATGTTACGCTTGAAAGCGGTGTTCGTCAAGTTTTATCAAAAAACTATGGCAACATTTCGCCCTTATTTGAAAAACTAATCTCTAAAATTATTAAATTGGAATGGCTGACCTAATTCAGCACTTTTTACAAGTTGAATCACTGCTTGTAAGTCATCGCGTGACTTACCTGTCACACGCACTTGTTCGCCCTGAATTTGAGTTTGAACTTTGATTTTAGAATCTTTTACTAATTTAGTAATTTTCTTCGCCATCTCTGTTTCAATACCCTGTTTAAGCTTGATTTCTTTACTGTAAAGTTTACCGTGGTGTTCGCTTTCTGCTGGAATATCTAAAGAACTGTGCTCAATACCACGTTTAATGCAAGATCCAATTAAAATCTCAATTAATTGTTCAAGTTGGAAATCAGATTCTGTAGTAATTTTAATCGTTTCATTTTTTTCATTTAATTCAATTACCGCTTCGACACCACGAAAATCATAACGCGTGCTAAGCACACGGTTGGCATTTTCCACCGCATTACGGACTTCGTGTAAAGTAATTTCAGAAACAATATCAAAAGATGGCATAGTCTTCTCCCATTTTATTAAATTCTATCATTGGCACTTAAAAGGCATAAAAGTGCGGTTAAGTCGGCGAAGTTTACCACAATTTGCGCTTGTTGTTGCACTTTAGGTTTAGCATGGAACGCAACACCTAGCCCCGCCACATTCATCATTGCCAAGTCATTTGCCCCGTCACCAATAGCAATAGAATATTGTGAATCAATACCGTATTTCTCTAACAAATGTTGCAATGTTTTAGCTTTGTATTGGGCATCAACTACATCGCCTTTAACTAAGCCAGTGAGTTTTCCATCTTCAATATCAAATTGATTTGATGCCGCAAAATCAAGCTGTAATAAGGTTTTCAAATAATCCGCAAAATAAGTAAATCCGCCTGAAGCAATTGCAGTTTTCCAGCCATATTTCTGTAAGGTTTGGATCGTTTCAACTAATCCAGGCATTAGCGGTAAATGCTCTCTAACTTGCTGCAAAATGCTTTCTGGCGCACCTTTTAATGTACCCACTCGACGACGTAAACTTTGCTCGAAATCTAATTCACCTCTCATTGCGCTTTCCGTAATCGCAGAAACAAGTTCGCCGACTCCTGCTAATTTCGCAATTTCATCAATACACTCAATTTGAATAGCGGTAGAATCCATATCCATCACCAACAATCCAGCTTGAGACAATTTAGGGATAAAATCTAATTTAGCAATATCCACTTCAACATCATGAGCAAATTTAATGAAGTCAGCAAACCATTGACCTTTCAATAAGACGATAATATTTTTCGCTACCATCCAAACATCAAAAATCTGAAAATTTTGACCGCACTTTTGTTGAAATTTTTCTAGCTTAGTTATGTCCAACTTTGTGCCGTATAAGATAAAAGGCTCTCCGTTCTGTATAGGCTCCTCATTAGCCAAAAGTGCGGTAGGAAATTGTGGATATTTTTGTGTAATACTTTCGAAACATTGAATTTGCATAAAAATCCTGTAAATTGCTAAAAAATTGAATTACTCTAACTAATGGTAACAAATAATTAAGAAGATTTTATTATGTATGATTACTTTTAATAACATAGAAAGTGCAATTAATTTTAGAATATTTTATCTGTTATTATATGATATTTATGCTAGATATTTTCATATCCCAATTCTAAAGAAATCTGTTCAGCCGTCTTCCTGATTTCTTGTAAAAAAGCATCTGTACCAAATTTATTGAGTCTATAAATAGACATTGAAACTGAGATAGCGTATTCCACTTGACCAAATGAATCAAAAATTGGGCAAGCAATACAGGTTACGCCTAGTTCATTTTCTTCTCTATCCATCGCATAAGCTGTTTGACGGATTGTTTCAAGTTCAAGTTTTATATCATCTAATTCTGTAATCGTATAACGAGTTAATTTCTTAATTTCCCTTTGATGCGATTGCCAATAATGAGAAAGGTAATCTACTTTTTTTTCATATGCTAAGAAAATTTTTCCCATTGCAGAGCAATATAATTTCAAGTATTGGCCAATATAAGCTCGTGTTTTTAACATTCCATTAGTCGGCTCTAATTTATAGATCATAATAGCATGATCATCTTCCCTTTTTGAGAAATTGATAGTTTCGCCTAATTTCAGATTAAGTTGTTCTAAATAAGGTGAAGCCACGTGAATAATATTTATAGACGACAACACTTTTTGACCAATACTTAAACATTTTATGGTTAATCGATAACTACCAGCAGCATTTGCTGGTTTGACATAACCTTCATTTTGTAATCCTTGTAACAACCGATGTGCGGTACTTTTATTTAAATTAGCAAGTTCAGCTAATTTAGCAAGTGGGCAACCGTTAGGATAATTGCTAAGAATATCTAATAATCGTAATCCTCTGATTAGAGCTTGATTACCTAAGCTTTTTTCTTTTTCCATTTTTACCTCAATATTCATTTCACAATATGAAATATTATCACAAGAAAATAGGATCTAGATCACAAAATCAGTAAAATTATTTTAACATATTGATTTATAAATAATTTATTTATTTTACATTTATTGACTTAGCTTTCTTATTTTTGTAAATTATGAAACATGATTTTACCATATGAAATTAAGAGAGAGAAAAATGAGAGTTTCTTATGATGAATTAAAAAATGAGTTTAAGCGTGTTTTATTAGATCGTCAGCTTACTGAAGAACTAGCAGAAGAATGCGCTACTGCATTTACAGACACAACACAAGCGGGTGCTTATTCACACGGTATAAATCGTTTTCCTCGTTTTATTCAACAACTTGAACAGGGAGATATTGTACCCAATGCAATCCCTACAAAAGTATTAAGTTTAGGTTCTATAGAACAGTGGGATGCACATCAAGCAATAGGCAATTTGACTGCCAAAAAAATGATGGATAGAGCAATAGAGTTAGCTTCACAACATGGCGTCGGTGTAATAGCACTTCGTAATGCTAATCACTGGATGCGAGGAGGATCTTACGGTTGGCAAGCGGCTGAAAAAGGTTATATCGGGATCTGTTGGACAAATGCATTAGCGGTAATGCCCCCTTGGGGAGCTAAAGAATGTCGTATAGGGACGAATCCATTAATTATTGCAGTTCCTACCACACCAATCACTATGGTGGATATGTCTTGCTCAATGTATTCCTATGGAATGTTAGAAGTCCATCGTTTAGCTGGTCGTCAAACCTTTGTTGATGCAGGTTTTGATGATGAAGGAAATTTAACTCGTGATCCCTCTATTGTAGAAAAAAACCGTCGTTTGCTGCCAATGGGATTTTGGAAAGGTTCTGGTTTATCTATCGTGCTGGATATGATTGCAACCTTACTATCGAATGGTGAATCGACAGTTGCTGTAACTGAAGATAAAAACGATGAATACTGTGTTTCTCAAGTGTTTATCGCCATTGAAGTAGATCGCTTAATTGATGGTAAAAGCAAAGATGAAAAATTAAACCGCATTATGGATTATGTAAAAACAGCAGAACGATCTGATCCAACTCAAGCTGTTCGCCTACCTGGTCATGAATTTACCACTATTCTTTCGGATAACCAAGCTAATGGTATTCCAGTGGATGAACGAGTTTGGGCAAAATTAAAGACGTTATAACAGCAATATGTTTCCAGTAAAACGCCATAATATAAAACGAATCACATTTGTGATAATCAATTGGAGGTGTAATGATGAGATCTCTCGCCCACTTTATTAACAAAGCACTAGAGATACTTTGTATTTCTATTTTAGCCTTGATGTCCATTCTAGTGTTTTTGAATGTCGTTTTACGCTATGGATTTAATAGTGGTATTAGTATAACTGAAGAAATTTCTCGTTATCTCTTTATTTGGCTGGCATTTTTAGGTGCGGTGTTAGCTTTCAATGAGAATCAACACGTTAGTGTCACTGTTTTGGTAAACAAGCTGCCTCCATTTGGTCAAGCTATACTTAAATTTATTACAGATATGATGATGCTGATTTGTTGCTATCTCATCATTGAGGGCAGTTGGATTCAATTTCAGCTTAATCTTAATAATTTCGCTCCTATTTCTGGATTACCTCAGGGACTAACTTACTTTGCAAGTGTAATCGCAGGCATTTTAGTTAGCGCAATGCTGATTACTCGCTTGATAAGCACAATATTCTTTATATTCAGAGGAGAAGTAAAATGACAGTGATTATTTTTCTTTCCGTCTTGCTTGGTACCATTATTCTTGGTGTACCTGTTGCCTTTGCCTTGCTAATTTGTGGAATAGCACTAATGCTCCATCTAGACTTTTTTAATGCACAAATACTTGCACAACAACTTGTTAGTGGCGCAGATAGTTTTTCTCTAATGGCTATTCCCTTTTTTATCCTTGCTGGTGAAATAATGAATGAGGGAGGACTTTCTAAACGTATTATTGATTTACCTATGAAGCTTGTAGGTCATAAACGAGGAGGGCTGGGATTTGTTGCTATTTTAAGTGCAATGATTATGGCAAGCTTATCTGGTTCGGCTGTTGCTGATACTGCTGCTGTAGCTGCTATGTTACTACCAATGATGAAAACCACAGGATATCCAATACATCGTTCTGCTGGTTTAATCGGCACTGCTGGTATCATTGCTCCTATAATTCCTCCATCAATTCCTTTTATTGTCTTTGGTGTTGCCAGTGGTGTATCTATCACTAAATTATTTTTAGCAGGTATTTTCCCTGGTGTGATTATGGGATGTTGCCTAGCTATTTTATGGCGGTGGCAAGCTAAACGCCTTAATTTAATGACATTTTCAAAAGCAACGAAACAAGATCTTTGTTTTTCTTTTAAAAATAGTGTTTGGGCATTAATGCTACCAGTAATCATTATAGGAGGATTTCGTTCAGGTATATTTACACCTACTGAAGCTGGTGTAGTTGCAACATTTTATGCATTAATTGTTTCTCTCTTTATATATCATGAATTACCCTTAAAACATTTGCCAAAAGTATTGTTAGCTGCAGCAAAAACCACCGCAGTTGTTATGTTTTTGGTTGCCTCAGCTAATGTAACTGGCTACTTAATTACTGTTGCTGAACTTCCCACAATGCTGACAATATTGCTTGAACCTTTAATTGAAAATCCAACAATTTTACTTTTGGTCATTATGCTTGCTGTATTTGTGATAGGAATGGTAATGGATTTAACACCAACAGTCTTAATTTTAACCCCCGTTTTAATGCCACTTGTGGAAGAAGCTGGAATTGATCCAGTTTATTTCGGCGTATTGTTTATCTTAAATACCTCAATTGGCTTAATTACACCGCCCGTGGGCAATGTGTTGAACGTTATCACTGGAGTATCAAAGCTTCCTTTTGATCAGGCTGCGAAAGGTATTATGCCCTATTTAGGGATGATGATTATGTTATTACTTACCTTTATTTTTATTCCAGAACTAATTTTAATGCCACTACAATGGATCCAGTAAAACAGACTTTCTTAACACAAGGAGACTTTTATGAAACTTTTCAACTTCAAAAAGCTTAGCATGCTAATCGCTGGTTTTACGTTAGTTACTTCTCCAGCATTAGCTGAAATATCACTACGTTTTGGCTATGAAGCGCCACGCTCAGATAGCCAACATAGTGCGGCTAAAAAATTTAATGATCTTTTGATGAAAAAAACGAAAGGTGAAATCAAACTAAAATTATTTCCCGATAGTACTTTAGGTAATGCACAAACAATGATTAGTAGTGTAAGAGGAGGAACAATTGATCTTGAAATGTCTGGATCACCAAATTTTACAGGATTAGAACCTAAATTAAATGTCATTGATATTCCTTTTATTTTTAAAGATCGTGAACACGTTTATAAAGTATTAGATGGCGAGGTGGGACAGAATTTATTAAAAGACTTAGAGAAACAAGGATTAAAAGGCTTAGCATTTTGGGATGTAGGTTTCCGCGCATTTTCAAATTCTAAACAAACAGTAACAAAACCTGAACATATTAAAGGGTTGAAAGTACGGACAAATCAAAATCCGATGTACATTGAGGCATTCAAATTACTAGGAAGTAATCCTGTTCCAATGCCATTAGCAGAACTTTACACGGCATTAGAAACTCGAGCTGTGGATGCACAAGAGCATCCGATTGGAATTTTTTGGTCTTCAAAACTCTATGAAGTACAAAAATATTTAAGTTTGACTAATCATGGCTATACACCTCTCATTGTTGTGATGAATAAAGCAAAATTTGATTCACTTTTACCAGCTTTACAAACAGCTATTATAGAAGCGGCTAAAGAAGCTGGACAATTCCAACGAGATCTTAATGTAAAAAACGAACAAAATATTATTAGTAAATTACGTAAACAAGGAGTTGAAGTCATTGAAAAAATCAATACAGAGCCCTTTAAAACCTTGATTGAAGAAAAAGTTCGCAAAAGCTTTATTGAAAAACATGGCGATGATTTATTGAAGAAAGTAGATGCATTATCGGAATAGTCAATAGGCTGGATTTTACATAATAAAAATCCAGCCCATAAAAAACTAGGGAGAATATATGCATTACTATCTTGGTATTGATTGTGGTGGTACGTTTATAAAAGCAGCGATTTTTGATCAAAATGGTACACTACAAAGTATTGCACGCAGAAATATTCCTATTATTAGTGAAAAACCCGGTTATGCTGAACGGGATATGGATGAATTATGGAATCTTTGCGCGCAAGTTATTCAGAAAACTATAAGACAAAGTAGTATTTTGCCTCAACAAATAAAAGCTATTGGCATTTCTGCACAAGGTAAAGGTGCGTTTTTTTTAGATAAAGATAATAAACCATTAGGGCGAGCAATCTTATCATCTGACCAACGGGCATGCGAAATTGTGCAATGTTGGCAAAAAGAAAACATACTACAAAAATTTTATCCTATCACACTCCAAACTCTTTGGATGGGACATCCTGTCTCGATTTTACGCTGGATAAAAGAAAATGAACCCAGTCGATATGAGCAAATTCATACGATTTTAATGTCTCACGATTACCTTCGATTTTGTTTAACTGAAAAATTATATTGTGAAGAAACAAATATTTCTGAGTCTAATTTTTACAATGTGCGAGAAGGAAAATATGACATTCAGTTAGCTAAGTTATTCGGTATAACAGAATGCATAGATAAATTACCTCCAATCATTAAATCAAATAAAATTGCAGGATATGTAACCTCCAGAGCAGCAGAACAATCTGGTTTGGTAGAAGGAATACCTGTTGTTGGAGGATTATTTGATGTGGTATCCACTGCATTATGCGCTGATTTGAAGGATGATCAACATCTTAATGTTGTATTAGGGACGTGGTCTGTTGTTAGTGGGGTAACCCATTATATTGATGATAACCAAACAATTCCTTTTGTGTATGGCAAATATCCAGAAAAAAATAAATTCATTATTCATGAAGCAAGTCCAACATCAGCAGGTAATTTAGAGTGGTTTGTAAATCAATTTAATTTGCCTAACTATGATGACATTAATCACGAAATTGCAAAACTTAAACCCGCAAGTAGCTCAGTCTTATTTGCACCTTTTTTATATGGCTCTAATGCTAAGTTAGGTATGCAAGCAGGGTTTTATGGAATTCAATCTCATCATACCCAAATACATTTACTCCAAGCAATTTATGAAGGTGTGATATTTAGCCTAATGTCTCATTTAGAAAGAATGCAAGTACGTTTTCCTAATGCAAGCACGCTTCGCGTAACTGGTGGACCAGCAAAATCAGAAGTTTGGATGCAAATGCTTGCGGATATAAGTGGTATGAGACTAGAAATCCCTAATATTGAAGAAACTGGTTGCTTAGGTGCAGCATTGATGGCGATGCAAGCCGAAAGTGCGGTTGAAATTTCTCAAATATTAAATATTGATAGGAAAATATTTTTACCTGATAAAAATCAATATAGTAAGTATCAGCATAAATATCATCGCTATTTAAAGTTTATTGAAGCATTAAAAAATTTAGACTAAAAAAGGAAAAGTTATGAAAAAACATAAAATCGGTATTTATGAGAAAGCATTACCGAAAAATATTACTTGGCAAGAGCGTTTATCTCTCGCTAAAGCATGTGGCTTTGAATTTATTGAAATGTCTATTGATGAAAGCAATGACAGATTATCTCGTTTAAACTGGACAAAATCAGAAAGAATAGCTCTACATCAATCTATTATTCAAAGTGGAATAACTATCCCTTCTATGTGCTTGTCGGCTCATCGTCGCTTCCCTTTTGGTAGTAAAGACAAAAAAATTCGTCAAAAATCCTTTGAAATTATGGAAAAAGCCATTGATCTTTCGGTGAATTTAGGCATTAGAACCATACAGTTAGCAGGTTATGATGTGTATTACGAAAAACAAGATGAAGAAACAATCAAATATTTTCAGGAGGGTATTGAATTCGCTGTAACTCTTGCTGCATCAGCTCAAGTTACTCTTGCGGTCGAAATTATGGATACGCCTTTTATGAGTTCTATTTCTCGTTGGAAAAAATGGGATACCATCATTAATTCTCCGTGGTTTACCGTTTACCCAGACATAGGAAATTTAAGTGCTTGGAATAATAATATTGAAGAAGAACTTACATTAGGCATAGATAAAATATCAGCTATTCATTTAAAAGATACTTACCCCGTCACTGAAACAAGTAAAGGACAATTTAGAGATGTACCTTTTGGTCAAGGATGTGTTGATTTTGTTCATTTTTTTAGCCTATTAAAAAAATTGAATTACAGAGGTGCATTCTTAATTGAAATGTGGACAGAAAAAAATGAAGAACCCTTATTAGAAATTATTCAAGCTCGTAAGTGGATAGTTCAACAAATGGAAAAGGCAGGATTATTATGTTAGCACAATTAAAAAAAGAGGTTTTTGAAGCCAATTTAGCATTACCCAAACATCATTTAGTGACTTTTACTTGGGGTAATGTTTCAGCAATTGATCGTGAAAAAAATTTAGTCGTCATTAAACCATCTGGTGTAGATTATGATGTAATGACAGAAAACGATATGGTTGTCGTAGATTTATTTACAGGAAATATTGTTGAAGGCAATAAAAAACCTTCTTCTGACACACCAACTCATCTTGAGCTTTATCGACAATTTCCTCATATTGGTGGTATTGTTCATACACATTCTCGACATGCCACAATTTGGGCTCAAGCTGGCTTAGATATTATTGAGGTGGGAACTACACATGGCGATTATTTTTACGGTACGATTCCTTGTACCCGTCAAATGACAACAAAGGAAATAAAAGGTAATTACGAATTAGAAACTGGAAAAGTGATTGTCGAAACTTTTCTTTCGAGAGGAATTGAACCTGATAATATTCCGGCGGTATTAGTGCATAGTCATGGCCCATTTGCTTGGGGAAAAGATGCAAATAATGCGGTACATAATGCCGTTGTTTTAGAAGAAGTTGCTTATATGAACTTATTTTCTCAGCAACTTAATCCTTATCTATCTCCTATGCAAAAAGATCTATTGGATAAACATTATCTACGCAAACATGGTCAAAATGCCTATTATGGTCAATAAATTAAAGACAGAATTATACTGCCTTCCTCATATTATTTAAGGAAAAACGATGGGAAAACCTTTATTACAAGTCGCTCTTGATGCCCAATATTTAGAGACTGCATTAGTTGATGTAAAACAGATTGAACATAATATAGATATTATTGAAGTCGGAACAATTCTTGCATGTTCAGAGGGAATGCGTGCAGTGCGAATATTACGTGCGTTATATCCTAATCAAATTCTTGTTTGCGATCTTAAAACAACAGATGCAGGTGCTACTTTAGCAAAAATGGCATTTGAAGCTGGGGCAGATTGGCTTACCGTATCAGCAGCAGCTCATCCAGCAACAAAAGCAGCTTGCCAAAAAGTAGCAGAAGAATTTAACAAAATTCAACCTAATCTTAGTGTACCAAAGGAAATTCAAATTGAACTTTATGGTAATTGGAATTTTGATGAAGTAAAAAACTGGCTTCAACTTGGTATCAAACAAGCCATCTATCACCGTTCAAGAGATGCTGAATTATCTGGTTTAAGTTGGTCAAATCAAGATATTGAAAATATAGAAAAATTAGATTCATTAGGTATCGAATTATCTATTACAGGAGGTATTACTCCTGAAGATCTCCATTTGTTTAAAAATACAAAAAATTTGAAAGCGTTTATTGCGGGTAGAGCATTAGTTGGTAAATCAGGTCGAGAGATAGCAGAGCAATTAAAACAGAAAATAGGGCAATTTTGGATATAAAGGCAGAATAGTATAAAATAGCTGCCACCTAATTTTCACATAGTAACCTTGCAAGATATTGTTACAAGTATTTGCACTCACTTTCGGTCAAGATTAGGAAAATAACAAAATATTCACAGGAGAACAAAATGGCAACTCGTAGACAATTAGCCAATGCAATTCGTGTCTTAGCAATGGATTCTGTACAAAAAGCGAAATCTGGTCACCCTGGTGCACCAATGGGGATGGCGGATATTGCAGAAGTGTTATGGCGCGACTTTTTAAAACACAATCCAACCAATCCTAAATGGGCTGATCGTGACCGTTTTGTGCTTTCAAATGGACACGGTTCTATGTTGATTTATAGTCTTTTACATTTAACTGGCTATGATCTTTCTATCGAAGATTTAAAACAATTCCGTCAATTACATTCTAAAACCCCAGGTCACCCAGAATATGGTTATGCCCCTGGTGTTGAAACCACGACTGGCCCGTTAGGTCAAGGTATCACTAATGCGGTGGGTATGGCAATTGCTGAGAAAACCTTAGCTGGACAATTTAACCGTGAAGGTCATGAAATCGTTGATCACCACACTTACGTGTTCTTAGGCGATGGCTGTTTAATGGAAGGAATTTCTCACGAGGCTTGCTCTTTAGCGGGAACATTAGGTCTGGGTAAACTAATCGCATTCTACGATGACAACAACATTTCCATTGATGGTCATGTTGATGGTTGGTTCAGCGATGATACCGCAGCTCGTTTTGAAGCTTATGGCTGGCAAGTAATCCGCAATGTGGATGGTCACGATGCAGAGCAAATTCGTGCTGCTACCGTTCTTGCTCAAGCAGAAAAAGAAAAACCAACGTTAATTATTTGTAAAACCATCATTGGTTTTGGTTCTCCAAATAAATCAGGTTCTCATGATTGCCACGGTGCGCCATTAGGCGATGAAGAAATCGCTTTAACCCGCGAAGCACTTGGTTGGGAATATGCGCCATTTGAAATTCCAGCTGAATACTATACTGAATGGTCGGCAAAAGAGAAAGGTGCTGCAGCAGAAAAATCTTGGGAAGAAAAATTTGCCGCTTATGCAAAAGCCTATCCTGAATTGGCAGCAGAATTTAAGCGTCGTGTTTCTGGCGAATTACCAGCAAATTGGGCGGCAGAATCTAAAGCGTTCATCGAAAAATTACAAGCAAATCCAGCGAGTATTGCAAGCCGTAAAGCATCACAAAATGCCATTGAAGCCTATGCACACGTATTGCCAGAATTTTTAGGTGGTTCTGCAGACTTAGCAAGCTCCAACTTAACCTTATGGAGTGGTTCAAAACCGATTCGTGCCCACGAAAACGTAAGTGGTAACTACATTAACTACGGTGTTCGTGAATTTGGTATGTCTGCCATTATGAACGGCATTGCCTTACACGGCGGTTTCATTCCTTACGGCGCAACCTTCTTAATGTTCTACGAGTATGCTCACAACGCAGTACGTATGGCAGCATTAATGAAACAACGCACATTATTCGTTTATACCCACGATTCCATCGGTTTAGGTGAAGATGGACCTACACACCAACCAGTAGAACAAACGGCTTCACTACGCTTAATTCCAAACCTTGAAACATGGCGTCCATGTGACCAAGTTGAATCAGCCATCGCATGGCAACAAGCGGTTGAACGTCAAGATGGCCCAAGTGCGTTAATTTTCACTCGTCAAAATCTTGCTCAAATGAACCGCACTTCTGCACAATTAGATGCGGTTAAACGTGGTGCTTATGTATTAAAAGACTGTGATGGCACACCTGAGTTAATCTTCATTGCGACAGGTTCTGAAGTGGAATTAGCAGTGCAAGCAGCCGAAGCATTAAGTGCTGAAGGTAAAAAAGTACGTGTCGTCTCTATGCCAAGTACAAACCGTTTCGATAAACAAGATGCAGCATACCGTGAAAGTGTATTACCTGCAGCGGTAACCAAACGTGTTGCGATTGAAGCGGGTATTGCTGACTTCTGGTATAAATACGTTGGATTCAACGGTCGTGTTGTCGGTATGAATAGCTTTGGCGAATCTGCACCAGCAGATCAATTATTTAAACTCTTTGGTTTCACTGTTGAAAACGTGGTAGCGAAAGCGAAAGAAATTCTTTAAGATTCATATAATTAGCTCCTTGATATTCAAGGAGCTTTTTTACTAGCTATTGAAAATTATTGTGAGATATGAAATAAAGAAAGGAATAGATTTATACTTAATTTCTCAGCTACCTAACGTAAACTACAACTTTTTATTTTCTGCAGTTTCTGGCTCTAAATCTAATTTTGCCATTAATAACTGATCGCCATCTTCTTCTGGATTATCTGTAACAAGTAATTTATCGCCATAGAAAATTGAATTTGCACCCGCCATAAAACACATCGCTTGCATTTCTTCAGTCATACCACTGCGACCTGCAGAAAGGCGAACATAACTTTTTGGCATTGTAATACGTGCAACAGCAATCGTTCGTACAAACTCTGTCCAATCTAATTCTTCCGCATCGGCTAAGGGTGTACCTTCAACCTTAACAAGTTGATTAATCGGCACTGACTCAGGTTGCGGATCAAGATTTGCAAGGCTCGCGATTAATCCTGCTCGTTCTTTACGAGTTTCATTCATCCCCACAATGCCGCCACAACACACTTTTAACCCAGCTTTGCGTACTTTTCCTAAGGTGCTAAGACGATCATCAAAACGGCGAGTACCAATCACTTCTGCATAATGTTCTGGCGCGGTATCAAGATTATGATTGTAATAATCTAATCCAGCTTCTTTTAAATCTTCCGCCATACCGTCTTGCAATAAACCAAAAGTACCACAAGTTTCTAAACCAAGGGATTTTACTGCTTTAATAATTTCTGTGACTTTCTCAATATCTTTTGGCTTAGGGCCTCGCCAAGCTGCGCCCATACAGAAACGCCCTGCGCCACGCGCTTTCGCAATTTTTGCTTTAGCAATAATTTCATTAACATCTAATAACTGTTGATTTTGTACGCCAGTATGATAACGGGCTGATTGAGGGCAATAACCACAGTCTTCTGGGCATCCACCCGTTTTGATAGACATTAACGTGGATAACTGAATCGCGCGAGGGTTAAAATGCTTACGATGAATTTGCGCTGCTCTGTAAATCAATTCCAAAAATGGCGTTTCAAATAACGCCTCAACTTTGCAAACAGACCAATATTCTACACTTGGATGAGGTGTAATAGAGTTAATTTGTAATTTTTCCGCTAACATATTTTTCCTTTGAAAGTGCGGTTAAAAACACCACGCTTTTTATACTTTCTTAATTGATGAACTAGTGTATATGGTAGAAACAATCAATTCAACGTTATGAATAAAACTAATTTTACACCCCTTTTTGTAATTGACTTATCTGACCATTTTCCACCACTAACACCTGATCTATCGAGCCGATTAATTCCGATGGTTGGTGGGTAACAAGTAGCAATGTTAAATCTTTCTCGTCACAAAGTTTAGCGATTAAAGCAAGCATTTCTACCCGAAGTTTCTGATCTAACGCCGAAAACGGTTCATCTAATAACAAAATTGGCTTATCTCTCAATAAACAACGCGCCAATGCCACTCGTTGTTTTTGCCCCCCCGAAAGAGAATTCGGTAAACGTTCTAAATAATCGCCCAGTCCTACAGAACAAGCGACCTGTTCAATTTTTTCCTGCTCAAGTGCGGTTAATTTTAAAGAGGGTTTTATTCCTAAGGCAAGATTTTGTTGTACAGTCAAATGGGGAAATAAGTTATTTTCTTGAAATAGCATGGAAACAGGACGCTCGTAAGGCGCACTACGCGTATGATTTTTATCGTTTAACCAAATTTCTCCTTGAGCAGGAAATTCAAACCCAGCAATTAAATTCAATAAGGTACTTTTCCCTGCGCCACTTTCGCCAATAATTGCAACACGCTCGCCAGCATTTACGCTCAAATTAAAGCACATCGGTAAGGTTTTATCGTTCAAAATCACATTATTTAGATAAATCATCAGCATCCCTATATGTATGAATAAAGGCAAACAATATGCCACAAAGCAATAATAAAATCCCTGCGGTTACAGCTGCATCTTGATTACGATAATTACCTAACTGCTGATATAACAAATGCGGTAGAGAAGTAAACTCTTGATTGCCAAATAACGCAATCGCCGTAAAATCGCCCAGAGATAACGCTAAACCTAAAGCAAAAGCATAACGCAGCGGTGCGCGCAAGGTTTTCCACTCAATCAGATAAAAACGTTGCCAACCTACAATTCCCAGACTATTACACAGATTTTCGTAATAACGCATATTGTTATGAAAAGGTGCGCTTAAAATACGTAAAACAAAAGGCATTGCACTTAAGGCATTACAAAATACAACGATGATAAACAAATCAATATTGGAAAAATCACGCTCTTGTAATAATAAAAATAACCCCATCGCAAGCACTAAAATCGGGATTGCCAAAATTACCATTCCTGTATTAATAATAAATTGAGCGATTTTCTGATAATGTAACCATTCTAAACGGCGTGATAAAAGCAATAAGGCAATCGCCATCGTTAATGCAAGTAATGCGGACAAGGGTGCGATAGAAAGTGAATAACCTAAGGCACGCCAGAGCTGAGAATTATGCCAAACCTTGAGTAAACTTGATGAACTCAATGCGCTAATAAGAATATTCAAAACTGGCGAAAAAAGGAAAAAGACAAAAACAATTAAAACAAAAACATGGAAAATTTTGACCGCACTTTTAGGTTTCACAAACCAAATATTACTATTGCTCAAACCATTTTGATTAGAAGGCGAAAAACGAGATGTTAAACTAAATAAAAGCAAGCAAAATACAAATTGCAACATAGCAAAGAGTGCCGCTTTCGGCAGATCAAATTCAAATAAAATCGCTTGGTAGATTGCTGTTTCTAATGTTGTATATTGAGGCCCACCACCTAGCGTAAGAACAACGGTAAAACTGGTAAAGCACAGCATAAAAATTAAGCTGAATGTAGGCAAACATTGCTGACGAAAAACCGGCCACTCCACCAATTTAACAAATTGCCAACCTTGCAAATTAAGCTGGGCTGCAAGCTGACGTTGCTGATAAGGGATACTTTGCAAACTTTGTAAGAAAAGTTGCGCTGCCAGTGGGATATTGAAAAAAAGATGGGCAATTAAAATACCCGACAGTCCGTAAATATGCCCCTGCCACGATATTCCAAAAAGGTTAGCAAACCAAGCTAACCAACCGCTTGAACCATAAATACCGATCAAACCAAAAATTGCCACTAAAGCAGGTAAGACAAAAGTTAGCGACATTAATTTTAACAACCACTTTTTTCCAAAAAATGGCTTATAAAATAATGCCCTAGCGAGAAGTAAACCAAAGAAAATAGATAAAACGGTAGACAGTAAGGCTTGCCCAAAACTGAAAAGAATCAGATGCTGTAGATAATCATCAGTAAACCAAGCTCGCCATTGTAATTCATCGCCCAATGTAAAGATTGAACTTAACGCACTTCCATAAAAAAGCGTAATCACGCCGATGACAACAACGCCGCCCACATAATGACGCAGGCGGAATTGTGGATGATGAAATAACGACAGCATCAAATTATTTTGTTAATGTAGTTTGCCAAGTGCTGATCCAATTTTTTAACTGCTCAGGATTCACTGTTGGATTAATTGGTGTTTGCATTTTTTGTTGAACTTTAAGCGCATCAAAGTGCGGTTCAATTTCGCCTTGAATAACTGGCAACATAATATTGGCTGTCACAATATGTTTTTGTGCTGTAGGCGAAATTAAAAATGCCATAAAATCATCCGCACATTGATTTGGATGGTTGGCAACTCTTGCCGCTAATTCTACTTGAGTAATATGCCCTTCCGCAAAATCTGTCGCCGCATAATTATCTTTTTTCTCAAAAAGTTGATGATAAAGTGGCGATGTGCTGTAACTTAATACTAAATCCGCTTCGCCTTTTAAGAATGCACCGTAAGTATCTGACCAGCCTTTACCCACTGTTACCGTATGCTTATCTAAATTTTTCCAAGCAGATTGAATTTTATCTTCAGGATAAATTACATTCATCCAAACCAATAAACCACGTCCCACACTGCTGGTGCGAGGATCTTGATAAATCACACGAAGATCTTGACGTTCAACTAATTCTTTCAAACTTTTCGGTGGGTTTTGTAATTTGGTTTTATCATACACAAAAGCATAGTTACCGAAGTCGAAAGGCAAGAAGGTCTTATTTGTCCATTTTGTTGGTAAATCAAGCTGAGTTAAATCCACGTTATTTGGTGCAAAAATACCTGTTTTTTCAGCTTGTTCCAAAAAAAAGTTATCTAAACCTAGCACAATATCCGCTTTTGTTTTCTTTCCTTCCAAACGAACACGGTTGAGCAACACTCCAACGCTTTCAAAAGGCGTAAAATTAATAGTGCATTGTGGATGGGCTTTTTCAAAATCTTGTTTTACTTTTGGCCCCGCACCCCATTCAGAAGTGAAAGAATCGTAGCTATATACGTTCACACTTTGCTGTGATTGTGCTAATGCAGCAGTGGAAAAAAGTGCGGTAGAAATCAAGGTTAATTTAAGAAGTTTCATTATTACATCCTTATTTATGATTAAAAGGCAGCAATAATGACGAAAAGGAGATAAGGTTATATTCCTAGTTTCCTACGTCAGTATTAACTGTTTCAGGTTCACGGGTATGATCTCAGCGTATTGCACCCCGACTAGGCTTTCTAGTGTATTAAAATTTACTAAGATTGCCAACGGCTTTTTAAAAAGAAATAAACTTTCTACATTTTCTGAAAAAATAAAGGGGCTGACGTAGATTAGCAAGTGCGCTAGTCTATAAAAATGAATATTGGCATGATAGCGTGAATAAGACGCAGCATAAAATCACGTGCTGGGTTGATTGCATAACTCGTTAATCCACCAAAGGACATAACACCACCAGCTACTCCCGTAAAAACAAAGAACATTGCAACACCATTAGTAGGTTGTTGATGATTTAGTGTGAATAAAATAAATAACAATGAAAATGTGGTGACAATTTCAGAAAGTAAATTGCGTAAGTTATTAGAGTTTGTTGCAATAGTGGCAAAAGAACCTAATTGACAATTTTGATTGTCTTCTTCATCTAAATGATCTTTAAATAATAGCCATACAATCAGAGCAACAATAAACGCACCGATACATTGAGCAATAATATAGACTAATACAAGTTCTGTTGGAAATTTGCCGACCTCCCAAAAATCGATAGTAACAGCAGGATTTACATGAGCACTGGTGAGTGGTTCAAAAATAACAGTAATGGACACCATTGATAACCCAAACCACAAGCGGCAAGTAAACCACCATTCCCATACATTCCTGATTTTTTTAAGGAAATATTGGCACAAACGCCAAGTCCTAACACCATAAAAAATGCTATTCCCACAAGTTCCAAGATAAAGGTTGATATTTTACATAATCTTCACTCCTATCTAGATATAAAAAGAGTTCTAGAGATAACCCTAGCACTCCATCATTGATTCAATTTCAGCAATACAAGTTGGCTTGAATCTAGCCCGACAATGCGTAATGGTGCATTGATAACCTAAGATCGCTTGGTGGCAATTTTTCGGATTTTCTGTATCAGGGATGGGATAGATACATAGTTAATCTCCTTACTTACGTTTTTGTTGCACTAACCATTGCATCACTTCAGGGCTATTAAATACTGCATCCCATGTGTTGTGAGCATTATTATTTACAATTCCATTATCACCAATATTTTCCATAGTGAATTCCGTATATTTCACATTTGGTGCTTGTAATTCTTCTGTCAATATTTTGACATTAATCCGAGAACCTTTTACTGGCGAGATGTTGTCTTCTTTGCTGTGGAAGAACCACATTGGTATATTTTTAATTGGCGCAAGATTTTCTTTCGTGGCGTTGCCATCCGCCCACTCGTGGGTATAAGCCTCGCGCCCACTCATCAATAAAGCAGCAGCAAAAAAGTGCGGTCGATTTAACAAAAGTTTTACTGAGCCTTCAGCACCGCGCGATAACCCCACTAAATAAATTCGATTTTTATCAATTTGTGGATATTGCGCTAAGGTGTCATCAATCATTTTTAGCACCAAATCACGACGATTATTCGTTTGCCAATGAATGCCGCCTTGTTTATCAAAGGGATCAAAAACCGTTTGGTATTGTGGCGCAAGCACAACACCTTGTTCATATTGCAACGTGGAAATCGCGCCTTTGCTGGATAATAAATGTGCTAGATTGTCTGAGCCAACTTGCCCTGAACCATGTAAAAAAATTGTCAATGGATAGGCTTTTCCTTGCTCAAAGTGTGGGGTAAAAATTCGATAATTCAGCGCATTAGTTTTGTCATTTAGAAAAACTGATTTCGCTTGAAATTCGTCTAACCAAAGTGTTTTTACTTTGTCATGTGTTGCAGCTTGAGAAATTGAGATCGGTGCTAAAGTTTTACCCGTCATTAGTTTCAAATAACCTGTTTGATTAATTTGGTAAACTAGCTTCTCACCATAATATTGTGGGACTTTAGTCGCTTGTTTTTTCTTGATCTCAACAATGTTGCCATCCTTATCTTTACCTTTGAACTTCATAGGCTGATCATTTTCTGTTTTTAAACTGTAAAGGTCGGCATTTTTATCTTGATCATCTAACTCAATAATGACAAATTTACCCGCTTTAGATTGAGCGGAAGTTTCTGGTTTATCATTAACATAAGAGCGTAAAATAGTGCGCGGTGTTTGTTCTTTTCCTTCAAGGGTGGTGAAAATTTGATAAGTTTTGCGTAAATCTGACCCTGAAAGCAGATTTCCTTCATATTCTAGTGCAACAGCATTTACTTTTTGACCTTGAGCAGTAATTTCAGCTAAAAGTGTGGCATTAATAGTTTTAGCCGTTTCTGGCAGATCATCTTGTGCATAAGCTGCTAATTGAATAACTAAAAAAGATAATATAAGAAGAGATTTTTTAAACATAAAAAGTTCCTCATAAAATAAAGGCAAGCTATGTTTCCATAACTTGCCTTAGCATTGATTAAACAAAAGTCCACATTAAACACACAAATCCAAATGCGATTGTGCCGTAAATTGTCGTGAGAATTGACCAAGTTCTCAATCCCTGAGAAATTGTAATGCCAAAGAATTTCGTCCATACCCAGAACAAGCTATCGTTAACATGTGATAAGGTCATAGAACCAGCCCCTATCGCTGCGGTAACTAATGCGGCTTGAATACCCGTATAACCTGCTGCAGTAATTGCTGGCGCTAAAATAGTTGCTGTAGTAATTACGGCTACTGTAGCTGAACCTTGTGCTGCGCGTAACAATGCGGCAAGAATGAAACCGAGCAATAAGACAGGTAATCCAGTACTGGATAAGACATCTGCTAATGCTTTACCTACGCCACTCGCATCTAACACTTTACCAAACATACCACCAGCACCAGTAATTAAGATAATGCCCGCGATAGGTGATAATGCTGAGTTTAAGATTTCTTCTAATTGATCTTTGCCCCAGCCACGTTTAATACCAAGTACATAAGAGGATAAGCATACGGCAATCATTAAAGCAAACGGTGACGCCCCTACCATACTAAAAAATTCACGAACAACACTTTCTTTTGGTAATGTTGTAGCTGTTACTGTCCCCAACATGATTAATACTAATGGGAAAACTATCATTGATAACACAGTTCCAAATGATGGTAAGCCATTATTTTCTTGTGAACGAAGTTTTTGATATTCAAGTAGATCACTTGAAGCTGGAATGCTCACAAAATTATTTTTTGTAAAAAATGGAATAAATGTTTGACCAATTAAAACTGCAGGAAGCGCTGCGACAAAGCCTAATCCTAGCACTAAACCAATATCAGCATTTAACACTTGAGCGCCAGCAACCACACCAGGATGAGGTGGCATAAGTACATGCACTGTCAACATAGACAAACCAATTGGTAATGCATAGACCAACATATTACCACCAAGACGACGAGCCACACTGAAGATAATTGGGATTAATACAATGAAACCAACATCAACAAAAACAGGGATACCAAAAATAAAACCTGTCATTGCTAATGCAAATGGCGCTCTTTTGGCACCAAACTTATCAAGCAACCAACTCGCAAGTACATCTGCGCCATTAGATTTCTCAATCACTTTACCTAACATTGCTCCAAGACCAACAATCAAAGCAACGCTACCTAAGGTGCCACCCATACCACTAATTAACGTTGGAATAACTTTCCCCATCGGAATGCCAGCAGAAAGCGAAACTGCAATACTCACCAGCCCTAACGCAATAAATGGATGAACTTTACCTTTAATCATCAAAGTCAAAAGTGCGATAACACTCACAACACCGATTAAAATAAGAACTTCATTTGACATAAAGATGCCCTCTTATTCAAAAACCTTCTGCCAAAGCAGAACGTTTAGCTGAGATAACACTTTAAAATTTAAAGTGCGGTTAAATTTTTATCAATTATTTATACTTCTGAAACCAATCCAATCCCGCTACGGTTTCGCCACGTGGTTTATATTCACAGCCAACATAGCCTGTATAACCGATTTCATCTAGTTTATCGAAGATATATTGGTAGTTAATTTCACCTTCGTCGGGTTCATGACGGTCTGGTACAGAAGCAATTTGAACGTGAGCAAATTTGCCATTTAATTTATCGGTTAAACGTGCAAGATTGCCATCTACATTTTGTGCATGAAAATAGTCGAGTTGAACAAATACATTATCACGATCAACCAATTCCACCACTTCAAGCGTATCAAATTGGCTTTTGAGTAAATAATTAGGTTTCACTTCAGGGCTTAAAGCTTCAAGCTGAATTTTGATTCCATATGGTTTATATTTATCAGATGCATAGCGTACGTTTTTAATAAAGGTTTGTTTATATTCTTCACGGCTTGCACCTTCTGGCACAACTGCTGACATGATATGTACATTTGGACAACCTAATGCAAGTGCATATTCAAGAGCCAAATCAATATCTCTATGGCTATCAGCTTCTCGGCCAGGGATTGCCGAAACACCCCATTCACCTTTGTTTACATCACCAGCTGGGGTATTAAATAACACAACTTTTAGGCCATGCTTATCTAAAATTGCTTTGAGTTCTTGTGCAGGGTAATCATAAGGCCATAAGAATTCGACATATTTAAAGCCTGCTTTAGCCGCCGCTTCAAAGCGATCTAAAAATGGCACTTCGTTAAACATCATTGTTAAGTTTGCTGCAAATTTAGGCATAATTATTTTCCTCTATTTTCTAAATCTTTCACTTCGGTATCAGTGAGATAGCGGATTTTTTGTCCTTGCAAAGTGAAGAATAATTTTGCGGTTTCTTCTAACTCTTCTGTATTATCTGCCGCATCAAGCAAGTCTGAGCCAGTGACAACAACACCATGATTAGCGAGTAAGAAGGCTTTGCCTGTTAAAGCTCTGTTACTTAATTCTTCTGCAATCTTTGGTGAACCCGGTCTATAGTAGGGAATAACTTGCATTTTTCCCACGCGCATTACGTAATACGGTGTAAATGGCTCTATAGCATTATTAGGATCCAAATTATCTAAGCAAGAAAGTGCGGTCAAATAGGTACTATGTAAATGCACAATGGCTTTGCACTCAGGATTTTTCTTGTACATAGCCAAATGAAATACTGCTTCTTTCGATGGTTTATCGCCCCCTAAAAGATTACCTTCCATATCCAATACAGATAAACGTTCTACACTTAACCGACCGAGTGAAGAACCTGTAGGGGTCACTAACACACGATTGTCATCTAAGCGAACTGATAAATTACCTGCACCGCCCACGGTGTAACCTCGCTCATAAAAAGAACGTCCGAGCTGCACCATTAATTCTTTTTGTGCTAAATCCGTCATAGGAACATTCCTTGTGCATATTCAAAAAAGTCTTCTTTGCCGAAATTGCCTGATTTAAGCGCAAGGAAAATATCTTCTTCTACCGCTTTTAACCAAGGCACACCTGGGGCAATTTGTTTACCAATATGGAACCCAGTAAAACCAAGTTCTTGCACCACAATACTTGAGGTTTCACCACCAGCAGTAATAAAGTTTGTTACGCCATATTGTTTTAACTTCGCGGCTAATTTAGCAAACGTGTTTTCAATGGCATGGCTTGCTTGATCCACCCCAAATTGATGTTGAATAGCTTTTAATGCATCTGGTGGCACTGTTGCATAGACCATAGGGGCAAATTCGCTATCGAGATTTGCTATCACCCACTGATAAAGTTGTTCTATATAATTTTCATTATGGATGGCTTGCTCAACATCAAGTTGAAAGTGCGGTGCTTTTTCACGATATTTTTCCACTTGTTTATTGGTCATTACTGAGCAAGACCCTGAAAGCACCACGGTTTTACCTTTAGTTGGCGTAAAGGCATTGGTGCCTTTTTTGCCACCACTTAAACGTGCAGCCATATAAGCTGCTAAGCCTGAACCGCCTGTCACCAATTTGAAATCCGCCACTGCTTCAGCAAGTACTTCCAACTGCGAATTATCCACGGCATCAACAACCGCATAACGGTAGCCTTGTGCTTTTAATTCCGCAAAGCGCTCTTGCACACGCGAAGCCCCTTTAATCACATCAGCATACGCCACCAAACCTGTTTTACCTTTGGCTTGTGCATCCATTAAACGCATTAAATTTGCGTCCACCATTGGTGTAATCGGGTGGTTTTTCATGCCTGATTCACTCAACAATACATCACCTACGAATAAATAGCCGTTAAAAATAGTGCGACCATTTACAGGTAAGGCTGGTGTAATAACGGTGAAATCTTCATTTAATTCATCTAGTAAAGCATCCGTGACAGGACCGATATTGCCTTTCGCTGTGCTGTCAAAGGTGGAACAATATTTAAAATAAAATTGCGTACAACCATTTTCCTTTAACCATTGATAAGCCCTCAATGACTGTTCAATGGCTTCATTCACAGGGTTGGAACGTGATTTTAGACTGATCACAATGGCATCTACTTTGCTGTTTGACGATTGTGTTGGAACACCGTTCATTTGCACCGTACTTAAGCCATTTTCAACCAAAAAACTGGCGATATCGCTTGCGCCTGTAAAATCATCTGCAATAACACCTAACATCGCTACGCTCCTTTTTTCGGTAAGTTAACGCCACTAAAAATTTTAATCACTGCACTATCATCTTCTTTACCATAACCCGCATTGCTTGCCTCAGTGAACATAGAATAGGCTGTGCTTGCCAAATGAAGTGGGAAATGAAGTGATTTTGCAGTGTCATTAACTAAGCCTAAATCTTTCACAAAAATATCAACCATAGAAAGCGGCGTATAGTCACCTTCTACTACGTGTTTCATCCGGTTTTCAAACATCCAAGAGTTACCAGCTGCATTGGTCACAACATCATACATAACATCAAGTGGAATACCCGCTTTTGAGGCAAGCGCCATAGCTTCCGCACCTGCTGCAATATGTACGCCGGCTAATAATTGATGGACGATTTTCACCGTTGCACCTAAACCAATTTCTTCACCAATGTTATAAACTTTTGCCGCAGTGGCATCTAAAACAGGTTGTAACAACTCAAATGCTTGTTTTGAACCCGATGCCATAACAGTCATTTCACCTTTTAATGCTTTAGCTGCACCACCAGAAACAGGTGCATCTAACATAATCAAACCTAATTCTGTTAATTTTTGTGAAATTATTTGAGCATCTTGAGCCGCCATGGTAGAAGAAACCATCACCGCTGTACCTGCTTTTAATTTTTTAGCAATACCATTTTCGCCAAATAATACTGCGTTAGCTTGGGCTGCATTAACCACTAAAATCACTACAGCATCAAGTTCGTGAGCGAAGTCATAGCCATTTGCCGCTACAGCTTTTGCACCTGCCGCTTTTAGTTTTTCAAGTGCAACTGGGTTTAAATCAATACCATAGGTCGTTAATCCTGCATTAATGCAAGATACCGCTGCGCCCATACCCATAGAACCAAGACCAATTACTGCGACTGAATAATTTTGATTTTCCATTTTTAATCTCCCAATAGATCTTAACTAAATTTATCTGTATATTAGCCGATACAATAAATTAAATCTGAGATCTAGATCACAGAATGATAAAAAATGTTATTTTTTGTTAATTTTAGTGATAAAACGTTATGAGCTCATAATCTGATTTGAAATCAGGTATGGAGAAAAAGATGATTCCTGCTGAACGGCAAAAGACATTATTAAACTTAATTAGTAAACAAAGCGTTATTAGTATAAATAACTTAGTCAATATCTTAGGCGTATCGCATATGACCGTACGTCGTGATATACAAAAGCTCGAAGAGGATGGAAAAGTCATCTCTGTTTCGGGGGGGGTTCAATTACTTGAACGTTTATCCAGTGAACCAACACATGACGATAAATCATTACTAGCAACGACTGAAAAGGCGGCTATTAGTAAAAAAGCAGTTGAGTTAATACAAGAACATTCCACTATATATCTAGATGCTGGCACGACAACACTTGAAATCGCAAAACAAATCGCTAATCGAAACGATCTACTTGTAATTACTAATGATTTTGTTATTGCCCATTATTTAATGGTCAATAGCCAATGTAATATTATGCATACTGGTGGGCTCATTAATAAATCAAATCGTTCCTCTGTAGGAGAATTTGCTGCCCAATTTCTACGTCAAATTTCAGTTGACATTGCGTTCATCTCGACTTCATCTTGGAATTTAAAAGGGCTAACCACGCCTGATGAGCAAAAAATTCCTGTCAAAAAAGCTATTATCCAATTTAGTCAAAAAAATATCCTTGTTACTGATTCATCCAAATATGGCAAAGTAGCAACATTTCTACTATATCCACTTAGTTCACTAGATACGATTATCTGTGATAAAGGATTACCCGAAAATGCTCAAGCTAGAATCGCTGAAATGAATGTTGAATTATTTTTAGTATAAAATAAAAAAGCCCTGTAAAACAGGGCATTCATTGGAGGTTAGAAAATTAAAAGATTATACGATCACGATTTTTCTCTAGTGTTGCTTTGCCAATTCCTTGTACTTCTAAAAGCTGTTCTACATTAGTAAAATTACCGTGTTTTTCACGATATTGCACAATAGCTTCCGCTTTTTTCGCACCAATGCCAGTTAGGGATTTTTGAATTTCACTGGCAGTTGCTATGTTAATATTCAATTTATCTCCCATCATAGCTGGTGCTACTTGTGAATCCGTTTGAGTGGTCACAACAGCTTGAGTTGTTTGCTCAACCACCTTGTTTTCAGCAAAAGTGGAACCAGCTGCAAGTGACCCACACAATACAAACGAAGTGAATAATGTTTTCATTAATTTCATAGAGGTTTCCTTATAATATGAATCGTTGATCAACAATCAACACACCTATTTTTTCCTGCCTTGCAAAAACCCTCAAGAAACTGACCGCACTTTTGCGATCTCGATCGCAAAAATTCTTAATTTGAATGAAAAAACAAAGGACTTATCATTGACGATAAGCCCTTAGTATTAATTAACTTCTTTTATTCTCAACTCTTTTGGCACTTCAAAGAACATATTTTCTTCTAAACCTTGCAGCTCTTCTATAGTATCCGCACCAAACTCTTTTAAGCGGGAAATAATCGATTGGACTAATTCTTCTGGTGCAGAAGCACCAGCTGTAATCCCAATGGTTTTTACATCATTAAACCAATCATCTTGAATATCGGAAGGATCATCAAGAAGCTGTGATTTAATCCCCATTCGAGACGCCAATTCAGCTAAACGATTTGAATTTGATGAATTTTTAGAACCTACAACCAACACTAAATCTGATAATTTTGCTAATTCTCGCACCGCTTCTTGACGATTAGTTGTCGCATAACAAATATCGTTTTTATGTGGTCCTTGAATAGCGGGATATTTTTCCTTTAATGCAGCAATAGTTTCAGCCGTATCATCTAGCGACAACGTCGTTTGCGTCATAAAGGTTAAATTATCATTTTCTTGCATTGGCAAACGTGCAATATCTTCTACTTTTTCAATCAGGAAAATACCGCCATCTTCATTGCTATACTGCCCCATTGTGCCTTCAACTTCAGGATGCCCTTTATGCCCAATCAAAATCGCTTTTGTACCCTTTCGACTTGCACGTGCAACCTGCATATGCACTTTAGTCACCAAAGGACAGGTTGCATCAAATACTTTGAGATTACGATCTTTCGCTTCTTGTCGAACCGCTTGAGACACTCCGTGTGCAGAAAAAATCACGATAGCACCATCAGGTACTTCGCTTAATTCTTCCACAAAGATCGCACCACGCTCACGCAATCCGTTCACAACAAATCGGTTATGTACCACTTCGTGACGAACATAAATAGGCGCACCGTGAATTTCTAAGGCTAATTCAACAATACTAATGGCACGATCTACACCGGCACAAAATCCTCGTGGATTGGCTAAAATTATCTTCATTTCTGACCGCACTTTTCTACTTGTTTATCTTGTACTTTTTTCTTTTCGCTCTTAAACGCATCTAATACTAATAACCCTGCGCCAATACAAATGGCGATATCGGCGATATTAAACACTGGATAATGGTAAATATCCCAATAGAAATCAAAGAAATCCACGACAAAACCGTTATAAGCACGATCCACCATATTCGCTAACGCCCCACCAATAATCAGTGCATAAGCAGAATTTTGGATTTTTTGTTCAGCATTATTTTTTGCTAAAAAATAAACCAACATGCCAGAGATAGCCAACGCTAACAAAATAAAGAAATATTGTTGCCAGCCACTATGATCCGCTAAGAAACTAAATGCCGCACCATAATTGCGAACATAGGTAAGATTGAAAACAGGTAACACATTAACACTTTCATACAAATCAAATTTTTGTACCACAATGTATTTAGTGAGCAAATCAACCACGAAAGCGACCGCACTTAACCATAAAAACGAAAGCCCTGATTTTTTGGACATACTATTTCCCTTTTAAAAAAATTCCGCTCATTCTAGCACAAGCCGATAAATGATAAAGCACGATCTCATTTACTGAACGGTTTCTGGTAATTTTGCTGGATCATCAGCCAACTCTTTAACATTTACAACGTTATTCCAATCAAATACCTTAATTTCCTGTTTTTCAGGATGGAAGAAATCCACGCCTTGTAAATGTTTTTCCTTAATTCCCATCCAATCAGCAAAACCATAAACAAAATTAAATGCCGATTGTGGTGTTTTTATTTTTTCTACCTTTTGACTATCACTCGAAAACATTATGAAAGGAATTTCATAATCTTGTTTATAAAGATTATTTGGATGCAATGATAGGCCGTTAGAATCCTCATAATGAGCAAGCCCATGATCAGAAAAGTAAATCACCGAATAGGGTTCATTTTGTGCCAGCAATTGTGAATTTAATTTTTCTAAAAACTGATCCGTATATTTAATTGATTCTAAATAACAAGACATCGATTGATTAATAAAATAATTTTTAACCTCGTATGGAAGACGCTCACAAAAAGCAGGATGTGAGCCTATTAAATGAATCACAATTAATTTTGAATTGCTAATATTTTCTTTTAAGGCTTTATCTAATACAGGCAACATTTCATCGTCATAAACTTTTTTAGAGTTATAACCTAATGGCTTCATAAAAATCGTTTCATCTGCACTTTGACCAATACGAGATGCTATCGTATCAAATTCCCCAATTTTGCCTTGATTAGAAATCCAATAGGTTTTCACACCCGCTTTTTTGGCTAAAGAAATAATATTATCCGTATAAACCGTTTCCCCTTTTTCTGCTCGATATAGGGTGAGTTGTAAAGACGGTTGCGTATTCGGTGCCGCAGAATAATAATTTTCAAAAACTGTGCCTTTCACACGCTCTAAAAATGGTGTGGTTTTCAATGGAAAGCCATATAGTGACATATAATCTTTTCGCATGCTTTCACCGATAATCAAAATATAATTTTTATATTTTGGCATAAAAGATTGAATATCCCATTGAGAAGGCGCATTAGCGGATTGATTTAGAAAATCACGTTGTTCTAAATACAGATCATTCATACGATCAAATTCAGAATAAAAAAGAACGGGATAAAAACGGAATTTATACCCATAGTTCCAATCAGAAAATTGATTGTAAGAAAAAACTAATAATAGGCTGATAACAGCCGTATTTAGCCATTTAAATGCTTGTTGTTTAGCATGAAAGCTTAATTTCATTAAAATAACAAACAAAATGATATAACTAGCTTGAAATAAAAATATCCAAAAAGGAATGGTTGTGTAGTATTCCAAGGTTTCATTAATATTCGTTTCATAAACAGAAGCGATAATACCCAAAGATGGAATACCATAGAAAAAACCAGCAGAGCAATAAAATAACGCGCTGAGGAATAATACAGTAATTAATATTCGCCCAAGCCAAGGGGTAAAATAAAAAGAAATCGCCGTGATAACAAATAAAATTGCGTAATCTGAAACAGGAATATTCTCACTTAATACATTGCCTAATCCCATATTGGTAAATATGGAAAAGAGAAACAATAAAAAATAAAACCATATTGTTTTAGAATGAATTATTTTTTTCCCGAACATCATTAACTTCCTTTCGCACAAAAGTAAAAAAGTGCGGTGAAATTTACCGCACTTTTGAGCAGAATTTATCTCAAATTATAATTTAACCTACTATTGTTGTGCTTCATCATCTTGATTGATGAAAGAATCATTTACCTCAATTTTCGCTCTCTCACGTAATCCTTGTATTAACTGAACTTGTAATTCAGATTGATGACTACGCAATAATTGCAGACCAAATTGCGACAATTCTTTTTCACTTAAACTGCCTTGTTCAACCTTATTCAAAGCGACAACAACGACATCGCCATTTGAATTATGCACCACTTGATAAAGAGCTTTACTTGATTCAGGTTTAGCAATTGAAAATATACCATTTGTTAAAATAGGATCTTTATTTTCACTTAAAGTAAAAGTCTGCTCACTTGAGAAATTAATGCCATCTACTTTTGATTCAGGGTTTTCATTTAATTTTTTCACTGCTTGTTGTGCTTTTTCATTAAGCGCATTCTCAGCTTTCTGACGTTTTAAGAAAGTTTCAATATCTATTTTAGCCTCTTCTAAACTTTTTACGCCCTCTGCTTTGCGATCCAACACACGTACAATAATTGTGTGATAATCGCCTACATTAATTGGTTCAGAATTCATACCAACATTCGTAGTATCTGATTCAAATATTGTGTAAATAACATTAGGGAAATTTAATCCAGCTGGCACATTTTGACGAGAAAAATAATCGCTCTCTTGAACCTTAACACCTGCTGCTTGTGCTGCAGTATTAAGTGACTTACTGTCTTCAAAAGCCTTATCACTCGCTTGTTTTTCTAAAGAAAAATAACGACTCTCCATCAAAGATTTACGAACTAAATCTGCAATTTGAGCTTTCACATTCTCCAAACTTTGCGCTTTACGTTCTTGCACTAACACAATATGGTAATTGCCATCCACATTGATTGGTTGGCTATATTGCCCTACCTGCAATGCAGCTGCGGCATCTTCAAAGGCTTTTGGTAATTCATTCTCATTTACCCAGCCTAAATCCCCGCCATTCTCACCAGAAATTTTATCCAAAGATTTCGCTTTAGCGACATCAGCGAAATTTGCCCCTTTCTGTAATTCCTCGTAAGCCATTTTCGCATCTTGCTCATTTGCAAATTGAATATGTGCTAAATGTTGCGTCATAAATTGTGCTTTATTATCTTGATAATATTGCGCAATTTCTACATCTGTAACTTGAAGATTTCTACTGATGTTATCTGCAGAAAGATCAATATACTGAACTTTAACCTGCTCTGGCTGAACAAAAGACTTTTGATTAGCTTCATAATACGTTTTGATTTCATCATCAGAGACTGATTGTTTTGCCATTTCATCTGCAAGAGATAAAGTTGCTAAACGAGCTAAACGCTTTTGAAAGAAAACTTCTGCACTATTTTTTACTTGAGCAGGAACAATAAATTCACTGTTAGCAACGCCATTTTGTATTTGTTCAAGAGGTAACGAAGCACGTAAAATTGAAGCGTAACCATCTGAAGTTAAATGATTTTGTTGTAATATTCGTTGATAAACAGCATTATCAAATTTACCCTTTACTTGAAAATTAGGATCGGTCACGATTGCACGTTTAATCATTTCATCACTCACGCCTAATTTTAATTCTTTAACATATTGGCGAAGTAATTCTTGATCAATCATTAGATTAACGATGTTTTGACGAAGTGCGGTAACAAATTCAGGAGAATCAGACTGAGCCACAAACGCCTCTCCCTCACGTTGTGCGCGTATTTCAAATTCTTGATTATAGCGATTTAAAAAATCTTGTTGAGAAATTACTTCGCCGTTCACTTTTGCCGCATAGGTATCATTTGAGCTAAAAAGATAGCCAGACATTCCACCAACTAAAAACGATACAGCAATCAAACCTAAGATAAATTTAGAAATCTTTGAGTTTGTTAAATTGTGCATTTTTTCAATTAACATTCTATAACCCTTGTTATAAATATAAAATTTTCCCGATTATAATCTAAACGTAAAAAATTAGCATCTTAAAAAGTGAAAACGCCATCCTCACAAAGCCAGCTAATAGCAATTCCTATCAACAAAACACCACCAAATATTGCCGCTTTTGATTTAAATTTTGCCAAAAAATGACCGCACTTTACGCTTCCTATTTTCCAATGCAAAAAGAACTAAAAATATTACCAAGTAAATCATCAGATGTGAATTGACCCGTAATTTCACTTAAATAGCTTTGAACTAAGCGTAATTCTTCCGCTAAAAGTTCTCCTGCGTGAAATTCTGTAAGTTGAACCAAACCGATTTGTAAATGCTCTGCGGCTTTATCCAGCGCATCTAAATGACGGCGGCGAGCTAAAAAGCCTCCTTCCATGCCTGTTTGGAAACCCATTGCTTGTTTCAAATGTTCACGTAAAAGTTGTACACCATCATGCGTTTGAGCGGAAAGACTAATCATTTGATAACCACCCTGTTCGCTTTCACTTGCTTGTTCGCCATTTAAATCAATTTTGTTTCGAACAATAGTAACTGGCAAGGTTGAGGGTAATTTTGCTAAAAATTCTGACCGCACTTTGCTTAAATCTGCACTTTCAGGATCACTACTATCTAACATTAAAATAATACGATCGGCTTGTTCAATCTCTGTCCAAGCACGAGAAATCCCAATACGCTCTACTTCATCGGTTGCATCTCGAAGACCTGCGGTATCAATAATATGCAATGGCATACCGTCAATATGAATATGCTCACGCAATACATCACGGGTTGTACCTGCAATATCCGTGACGATAGCCGCTTCGTGACCAGCAAGGGCATTAAGCAAGCTCGATTTGCCTGCATTCGGACGACCAGCAATCACGACTTTCATTCCCTCACGTAAAATAGAACCTTGTTTAGCTTCAGAGCGAACATCTTCCAACTGATTAATAATACCACGTAAGTTTGCTTCAATTTTTCCATCTGCCAAGAAATCTATTTCTTCATCAGGAAAGTCAATGCTTGCTTCTACATAAGTACGTAAGTAAATCACAGAATCAACTAATGCATTTACTTTTTTAGAAAACTCTCCTTGTAAGGATTTTAATGCAGAGCGTACCGCTTGTTCTGATGTTGCATCAATTAAATCTGCAATCGCTTCCGCTTGAGCAAGATCCAATTTATCATTCAAAAAAGCTTGTTCAGAAAACTCGCCTGGTCTCGCCAAACGGATTCCATCAATTTGTAAAATACGTTTGAGTAATAAATCTAATACAACCTGCCCACCGTGACCTTGCAATTCCAACACATCTTCACCAGTAAATGAATTTGGCGATTTGAAATAAAGAGCAATCCCTTGGTCTAAAATAGTGCCATCAGCATCTTTAAAAGGAAGATAATCTGCCATTCTTGGCTTAGGGCATTTACCTAATATAGCTTGAGCAACTTTTGTTGCTAAAGGCCCTGAGACCCTTAAAATCCCAATACCACCACGACCTGGCGCAGTAGCTTGAGCAACGATTGTTTCTTTCATAAAAAACTCTTTAAAATCTAGCCGCACTTTTAATTTAGAGGGATAAGGCTTATCCCTGTTTCTACTAAAAAAACTCTATCTCTACAAAATGCAGAATATATTAAGATCAAATAATAAAGAAAGGCACATTCTGTGCCTTTCTTTTTGCCTGTTCGTGACTATTTCTTACGAGAATGCAACCCTTTTTTCTCTAATCCACGATAAATTAATTGCTGTTGAGCGATAGTGATCAAGTTAGATACTAACCAGTATAATACCAAGCCTGATGGGAACCACAAGAAAAAGAACATAAAAACTAATGGCATAAAATTCATTACTTTTTGTTGTGTTGGGTCAGTTACTGGCGTTGGAGACATTTTTTGCAACAAGAACATTGAGATACCCATTAAAATAGGGAGAATGTAATAAGGATCTTGTGCCGATAAGTCTTGGATCCAACCAAAGAATGGTGCATGACGTAATTCAACGGCTTCTAAGAACGTCCAGTATAATGCGATAAAAATTGGCATTTGAAGAAGAATTGGCAAACAACCACCAAGTGGATTTACTTTTTCTTCTTTATAAAGTTTCATCATTTCTTGGCTCATACGTTGGCGATCATCTCCAAAACGTTCACGCATTTCTTGCATTTTCGGTTGCAAAATACGCATTTTAGCCATTGAAGTATATTGTGCTTTTGTAAGAGGATACAAAATTGCTTTCACTACAATTGTTACACAGATAATCGCCAAACCCCAGTTAGACACAATCCCTTGAATAAAGGTTAATAACCAGAATAACGGTTTAGCAATAAACCAAGCCCAACCATAATCAACAGTTAAATCTAAATTATTTGCGACAGTTGCCATTTGATTTTGAAGTTTAGGGCCAGTCCACAATGAACTTGTAATCGTCTCTTGGCTACCAGCAGGAATAGTGACAACAGGACCACGATAACCAATTGATGCAACATTATTTTTACTATCTGTAATTGTATAAAGTTGATTATTTACATCTTGATTTGGGATCCACGCAGAAACGAAATAATGTTGTAACACCGCAACCCAACCAGCTTTAGTATCAATAGAAAGATTATTATCTTGCATATCAGCAAAACTATATTTTTTATAGTTAGTTTCTGAAGAAGAATATGCACCGCCAGTATAAGTAGGCATTGCAACATTACCAGAGCTTTCAACAATAGAATGCTTCAATTGACCATAAGGCTCAACTTCAATGGCTTGACCACTTTGGTTATCAATCTTGTAATCTACGCCTAAATCGTAGCTACCACGTTTTAACACAAAGATTTTTTGATAAGTTACGCCATCTTTTTCAAAAAGAAGCGGTACAGAAAGAGATTCTTGCCCCTCTGCTAATTTAAAATTATCGCCTTCAATTTGATATTGTGCACGACCAGAACGAGTATCAATACCGTTTTTACCAATTAAACCACTTTGCGCAATATAAATATGCTCTTTAGTATCTTTTAATAATTCAAACGGTGTTTTTGAATCCAATTCTGCATCATATTTTAATAATTCAGAGCTAATTACATCGCCACCCAATGTATCAATTTTCAAACGGAACACATCGTTTTCAAGAGTAATAATACGACCACGAGTTTGAGAATCAGCTATGGCTTGTGAATTAGAAGGGGAACTTGCCGGAACGTCAGAAGTGGCAGTTATTGAAGTTGTTTGTTCAGTTTGCACAGGTGGATTTTTATCCAACTGCCATTGCTGATAAACAAGGAAAGAAATAAAAATCAGTGCAAGCACTAATAGGCTACGTCTTGAGTCCATTATTTTTTCTCATCATTATTATTGGTTTTTGGTGGAACAGGATCGAATCCACCTGCGTTTAAAGGATGGCATTTTAATACACGTTTCAGCGTAAGCCAACCACCTTTTAATAATCCGTGTGTTTTTAATGCTTCAATACCATAGCAAGAACAAGTAGGCACAAACCGACAACGAGCCCCAATAAACGGACTAATCATAATTTGATAAAGACGGATAATCTTAATTAAGATTTTTGTGCCAAGCGAATGTGTCTCTGCCATAATTTTTCGAGTATTTGTGCAAATGTATTATTGTCGAGTTTTCCAATACCATTTTTAGCTACAAAAACAAAATCATAAGCAGGCAAACGATGCTGTGATAAACGAAAACTTTCTCGTACTAAGCGTTTAATTCGATTACGCTCGTGGGCGCGTTTTAAATGTTTTTTAGCAACGGTCAAACCTAAACGCGGATGTTCAAGATTATTTTTTCTAGCAAGGATTGTAATTTCGGGAGTACTAGCTCTGAATGGCTGTTCGAAAACATTTTTGAATTGAATGGGAGTTAATAAACGTAACTCCCTTGAAAAGTTTAGCTTAACCACTAAGAATTGTGATTATGCAGATAAACTTTTACGACCTTTAGCACGGCGACGCGCTAAAACTTGACGGCCATTTTTAGTTGCCATACGAGCACGGAAACCGTGAGTACGACTACGTTTTAATACAGAAGGTTGAAATGTACGTTTCATTTTAATTTACCTAAATACAATTAAGAGTGAATAAAATAGAGCGCAATTCTAGTCATAAAATGCGCGTTCGTCAAATAAGAAACGGAAATTTTTTAAAAAATTTCAAACTAATATTAAAAATATAGTGTATGCACCTTGACAATATTAGAGATAACTCAACAGTTAGTTTACAACCTTAAAATATTTTTCCAATTTCGAGATAAATTCTATTTTTATCATAACGATAAAAAGCATGATTACTAGTGGATTTTTGATAATCCCACGATAATTTAGGTGTTAATCCCATAAAATGTATATTTCGATGCCATAAAGTAATTGTGGTTGCGTATTCACGATTTTTTTGCTGTATCCCAATCAAATCTTTCTCTCTATACACTCGATTGGCATAACTAAAAGTAAGACGTGATGAAATACCATAAGACCAATCCTGCCCCCAACCAAGTCTCAATGTTTTTTGTTGATAAGCATTATCTAATGCTTGTGTATTTTCTCGATGAAAATCCATGCCAACAAACCAAAATTGAGTGCTTTTAGGTAAATAAAATAGTGTTGATGAAATGAAATAATAATCACCATCTAAATGTTTTCGGGTTTTATAACGAGATTTTCCATACTCAAGTGCGGTAGAAATTTGCCAAGTTTTACTTAGCCAATCTACGTTTTCTAAACGAATACCCAATTTATCCGCATATTGCTTCATTGTATTCGTTCCAGAGCTACCGCCTGCATACCAGCGTTTTTCTTGAAAAGGAAACAACGAGACTTCAACTGAGGCAGTTTGATAACCTAAACCACCACCTATACGCACAGTAGCCTCATTGTATTTTTTATTATCCCAATAATATTTTCCATTCCCATTAAACATAGTTTTACTAAAAAAATGATCTGCCCACGGCCATTTTTTTTCTACTGATAAAGAATACCCTACCCCCTTCCCACTTTCTTTTTCCCAAGCGGTCCAATTACCAATTTTTGTGCCACTTTTTGGAGCGTTATTCAAATTATCATCATTTAAAAAATTTAAGCCTACTTGCCATATCCATTGATTCCGCTGATTTAGTGTTAAAAGATACTGATCAATAACACCTAAAAATTTTTCATCATCTACCTCTGTACGTAATTTTTCAAATTGAATTTTGGCAGATTCATTTTCATAGTTAAAAAATAGGGCTTGAGCTAATTGATAACGCAAAGGTAGTAAAGATGCGTTTCGAGCGAATAATTCACGATAATAAGCAATAGATTGAGTTAAATCACCTTGTTCACGAGCTTCAATAGCCTTTGCCCAAGTTAGCAAGAAATTATCTTGCTGAGGAAATTGTTTATATAGTGGTAATAACAGTTGAACTGCCTGAGTGTTATTTTGATATAAAGCAGGAATTAACCCACGCAAAACAAGTCTTGGATGGTGCGCTAATTGGCTTTTGGAAAGAGAAATAATATGCCTATTTGGTATTTCTTTCTTAGGCATAGAAGAAAAAGAGGAGGTTTTTAATTCCGCACTTTGAATCGTATTTGTCAATGTATCATTTTTAGGACGTGCAACTTCTGCCCAAGCTACATTCGTTAATGATAAGCCTATTAATGATAAGAAAGAAATTTGTTTTACGCCATTTTTCATATTTTATCCATAAACTTAAAAAACTCTAACTTGACATTATTACAAAAAAAGAACAATAATGCGAATTATTATCAATTTTGTATAAGTATAATTCTATGAAATCTGTACCTCTTATCACTGGTGGACTTTCCTTTTTATTAAGCGCTTGTAGCGGGGGAGGTGGTTCTTTTGATGTAGATGACGTCTCTAATCCCTCCTCTTCTAAACCACGTTATCAAGACGATACTTCAAGTTCAAGAAAAAAATCTAATTTAGATCAGTTGTCCATTCCTTCTTTAGGGGGAGGGATGAAGTTAGTGGCTCAGAATATTCTTGATAAGACAAAACCTAGTCTCTTAAATGAAGATGACTATATGATATTTTCCTCACTTTCTACGATTAAAGATGATGTTGAAAAAGAAAATAAATCCCATACAAGTCCAATTGGCTCAATAGACGAACCTCAAGCACCAAATTCAACCAAAAATCGTCATGGACAGCAATATGTATATTCGGGTCTTTATTATATTCAATCGTGGAATTTAACAGATGTTAAAAATAAAAAGTATTATGCTGGTTACTATGGATATGCGTATTACTTTGGCAAGCAAACAGCCACTACATTACCTGTAGATGGCGTAGCAACGTATAAAGGAACTTGGAACTTCATCACCGCAGCTGAAAATGGCAAGAATTATGAATTGTTAAGAAATTCTGCTGGCGGTCAAGCTTATTCCAGACGTAGTGCTACTCCAGAAGATATTGATTTAGAAAACGGTGACGCGGGCTTAACAAGTGAATTTAGTGTAGATTTTGGTAAGAAAAAGCTCACTGGAAAACTTTATTATAATGAAAGAGAAACAGAACTTAATAAATTAAAAGATAGAAAACATCAACTCTACGATCTAGAAGCTGATGTACATAGCAACCGATTCAGAGGTAAAGTAAAGCCAACCCAAAAAAATTCTACAGATCATCCCTTTACCAGCGAGGGAACATTAGAAGGTGGTTTTTACGGGCCTGAGGGTCAAGAATTAGGAGGGAAGTTTTTAGCTCACGACAAAAAAGTTTTTGGGGTATTTAGTGCCAAAGAAGACCCAGAAAACCAAAAATTATCCAAAGAAACCTTAATTGATGGCAAGCTAATTACTTTTAAAACAACTGATGCAACAACCAGTACAACAACCAATACAGCAGCCAATGCAGAAAACTTTACGACAAAAGATATATCAAGTTTTGGTGAAGCTGATTATCTGTTAATTGACAAATATCCTATTCCACTTTTACCTGAAAAAAATACTGATGATTTCATAAGTAGTAAGCACCATACTGTAGGAAAGAAAACCTATCAAGTAGAAGCATGTTGCAGTAATCTAAGCTATGTGAAATTTGGTATGTATTATGAAGTCCCACCTAAAGAAGAAGAAAAAGACAAAGAAAAAAACAAAGAAAAAGACAAACAAACGACGACAACAGCTATCGAAACTTATTATCAATTCTTATTAGGTCACCGTACTGCCAGTTCTAAAATTCCTGCAATGGGAAACGTGAAATATCTCGGTAGTTGGTTTGGTTATCTGAGCGATGGCAAGACATCTTACTCCGCTACAGGAAATAAACAACAAGAGAAAAATGCTGTCGCCGAGTTTGATGTTGATTTTGGCAAGAAAACATTAAAAGGGCAGTTAAAACATGCAGACACAAAAAATACCGTGTTTAACATTGAGGCAAACTTTAATGATAGTGGGAATGCCTTTAAAGGCACTGCCCGTGCAAACGATGTAGCGATTGATAGCCAAAATACACAAGGCACATCTAAAGTCAATTTCACGGCAACAGTAAACGGGGCATTTTATGGACCTGATGCTTCTGAATTAGGCGGTTATTTCACCTATAACGGAAAAGACACTACACCTAAAAATTCCTCAGCCGTACCTTCATCACCCAATTCACCAAATGCAAGAGCTGCAGTTGTGTTTGGTGCTAAAAAACAAGTAGAAACAAACAACAAGTAGAAAAAAACAAATAATGGAATACTAAAAATGACTAAAAAACCCTATTTTCGCCTAAGTATTATTTCTTGTCTTTTAATTTCATGCTATGTAAAAGCAGAAACTCAAAGTATAAAAGATACAAAAGAAGCTATATCATCTGAAGTGGGCACTCAAAGTACAGAAGATTCAGAATTAGAAACTATCTCAGTCACTGCAGAAAAAATAAGAGATCGTAAAGATAATGAAGTAACTGGACTTGGCAAAATTATCAAAACTAGTGAAAGTATCAGCCGAGAACAAGTATTAAATATTCGTGATCTAACACGCTATGATCCAGGGATTTCAGTTGTAGAACAAGGCCGCGGTGCAAGTTCTGGATATTCTATTCGTGGTATGGACAGAAATAGAGTTGCTTTATTAGTAGATGGTTTACCTCAAACGCAATCTTATGTAGTGCAAAGCCCTTTAGTTGCTCGTTCAGGATATTCTGGCACTGGTGCAATTAATGAAATTGAATATGAAAATGTAAAGGCCGTCGAAATAAGCAAGGGGGGGAGTTCTTCTGAGTATGGAAATGGAGCACTAGCTGGTTCTGTAACATTTCAAAGCAAATCCGCAGCCGATATCTTAGAAGGAGACAAATCATGGGGAATTCAAACTAAAAATGCTTATTCAAGCAAAAATAAAGGCTTTACCCATTCTTTAGCTGTAGCAGGAAAACAAGGTGGATTTGAAGGGCTAGCCATTTATACTCAACGAAATTCGGAGGAAACCCAAGTCCATAAAGATGCATTAAAAGGCGTGCAAAGTTATGATCGATTCATCGCCAAAAAAGATGAATCCTCACAAGCATACTTTGTGATGGAAGATGAGTGTCTAAGTGGTGATTATGACAAGTGTAAAACTTCAGCCAAACCACCCGCAATCTTATCCTCCCAAAGAGAAACTGTAAGTGTTTCAGATTATACAGGGGCTAACCGTATCAAACCTAATCCAATGAAATATGAAAGCCAGTCTTGGTTTTTAAGAGGAGGTTATCATTTTTCTGAACAACACTATATTGGTGGTATTTTTGAATTCACACAACAAAAATTTGATATCCGTGATATGACATTTCCCGCTTATTTAAGATCAACAGAAAAACGGGATGATAGCAATCGACCTTTTTATCCCATGCAAGATTATGGTGCATACCAACATATTGAAGATGGCCGAGGCGTTAAATATGCAAGTGGGCTTTATTTTGATGAACACCATAGAAAACAGCGTGTAGGTATTGAATATATTTACGAAAATAAGAACAAAGCAGGCATCATTGACAAAGCAGTGTTAAGTGCTAATCAGCAAAACATCATACTTGACAGTTATATGCAACATACGCATTGCAGTCTTTATCCTAATCCAAGTAAGAATTGCCGCCCAACACTTGATAAACCTTATTCATACTATCATTCTGATAGAAATGTTTATAAAGAAAAACATAATATGTTGCAATTGAATTTAGAGAAAAAAATTCAACAAAATTGGCTTACTCATCAAATTGCCTTCAATCTTGGTTTTGATGACTTTACTTCAGCGCTTCAGCATAAAGATTATTTAACTCGACGTGTTATCGCTACGGCAAATAGTATTCCAGGGAAACGTGGTGAAATAAGAAATGGTTACTCCGATAAACCTTACTTCTACCCAACACCAAAAGCATCTTTTGATGGACGAGATCTTTGTAATTATAAAGGTAGCTCCTCTAATTACAGTGACTGTAAAGTGCGGTTAATTAAAGGGAAAAATTATTATTTCGCAGCACGCAATAATATGGCATTGGGGAAATACGTTGATTTAGGTTTAGGTATTCGGTATGACGTATCTCGTACAAAAGCTAATGAATCAACTATTAGTGTTGGTAAATTTAAAAATTTCTCTTGGAATACTGGTATTGTCATAAAACCAACGGAATGGCTTGATCTTTCTTATCGCCTTTCTACTGGATTTAGAAATCCTAGTTTTGCTGAAATGTATGGTTGGCGGTATGGTGGCAAGAATGACGAGGTTTATGTAGGTAAATTTAAGCCTGAAACATCTCGTAACCAAGAGTTTGGTCTCGCTCTAAAAGGGGATTTTGGTAATATTGAGATCAGTCATTTTAGTAATGCTTATCGAAATCTTATCGCCTTTGCTGAAGAACTTAAAAATGGAAAGGGCAAGGGCAATTATGGATATCATAATGCACAAAATGCAAAATTAGTTGGCGTAAATATAACTGCGCAATTAGATTTTAATGGTTTCTGGAAACGTATTCCCTACGGTTGGTATGCAACATTTGCTTATAACCGAGTAAAAGTTAAAGATCAAAAAATCAATGCTGGTTTAGCCTCCGTAAGCAGTTATTTATTTGATGCCATTCAGCCCAGCCGTTATATCATTGGTTTAGGCTATGATCATCCAAGTAATACTTGGGGAATTAATACAATGTTTACTCAATCAAAAGCAAAATCTCAAAATGAATTGCTAGGACAACGTTCATTGGGTAACACTTCAAGGAATGTAAAATCAACAAGAAAACTTACTCGGGCATGGCATATCTTAGATGTATCGGGTTATTACATGGCGAATAAAAATATTATGCTTCGATTAGGGATATATAATTTATTAAACTATCGCTATGTTACTTGGGAAGCGGTGCGTCAAACAGCACAAGGTGCGGTCAATCAACATCAAAATGTTGGTAACTATACTCGCTACGCAGCATCAGGACGAAACTATACCTTAACATTAGAAATGAAATTCTAAATTAAAGTGCGTCAGATGGACTAGATATGCTATATCTATACCTTACTGGCGCATCTTTTTCTGTTCTATAATCTGCTTAAGTGAAAAACCAAACTTGGATTTTTTACAAGATCTTTTCACGCATTTATTGTAAAATCTCCGACAATTTTTACCGCACTTTTCTCTATTACAAAAACAATAAGGATCCTTTTGTGACTCTCTCAAATCTTTGGCAAAGTTGCCTGTTACAACTTCAAGATCAAGTTTCAGCCAGCGATCTTAGCACTTGGCTTCGTCCTTTACAGGCTGATGTGGTGGCGGATAACCACATTGTTTTATATGCTTCTAATATGTTTGTGAAAGGTTGGGTGGAAACCCATTATCTCGCACAAATCCAGCAAATTTGTCAAACACTTGCACAAAATCCTGAACTGCGTATTTCTTTAAAAGAAGGGGTTAAACCTGCACCCAAGATAGTGGAAAATACGCCAAATACATCACTTAGATCAGAAAGTGCGGTAGATTTTCAAGCTGAATCTAGTGCTTCAGTAAAATTTGAATCTCATCTCAATACTAAACACTTATTTGATAACTTTGTTGAAGGTAAATCGAACCAACTCGCACGTGCAGTCGGTCAAAAACTTGCTCAAGCACCAGGCGAACCTTCGGCTAATCCTTTCTTTTTATATGGTGGCACTGGTTTAGGGAAAACTCACTTGTTACACGCCATTGGCAACGGCATTTTAGCCAATAAACCGAATGCGCGAGTGCTTTATATTCACGCCAACAACTTTATGCAACATATGGTAAAAGCAGTGCGTGATAATAAAATGGATCAATTTAAAAAATTCTATCGTTCTCTCGATGCACTTTTAGTGGATGATATTCAATTTTTCGCTGAAAAAGAAAAAACCCAAGAAGAGTTTTTCCATATATTCAATAACTTATTTGAAACGGGTCGCCAAATTATCTTAACTTCAGATCGTTATCCTAAAGAAATTGAAAAAATTGAAGAACGTTTAAAATCACGTTTTGGCTGGGGCTTAACAACAGCCATTGAACCGCCCGATCTTGAAACGCGTGTAGCGATTTTATTGAAAAAGGCGGAAGAACATAATCTGAACTTGCCAGAAGAAGTCGCTTTCTTCATTGCTCAACGCTTGCGTACCAACGTGCGTGAACTTGAGGGTGCGTTAAATCGCGTAAAAGCAATGCAAGACTTCAAAGGCGGCGACATTGATATTGATTTCGTGCGTGATACCTTAAAAGATATTTTGGCTCTGCAAGAACGCTTAGTTACCATTGAAAATATTCAAAAAGTGGTGGCTGAATATTATCGAATTAAGGTTTCAGATTTAAAATCAAAAAGTCGTGCACGTTCAGTCACTCGCCCACGCCAAATTGCTATGGCGTTAGCAAAAGAATTAACAAATCGCAGTTTGCCTGAAATCGGTCGTGCCTTTGACCGTGATCATACGACCGTATTAAACGCTTGCCGAGAAGTACCAAAATTCCGCGAGCAAGACAATAGCATTCAAGAAGATTGGGCGAATTTGATCCGCACTTTGTCCGCATAAAAGGAGAACGTAATGCAATTTAGCATTTCAAGAGAAAATTTATTAAAACCGTTGCAACAAGTATGTGGCGTATTGAGTAATCGCCCAAATATTCCTGTATTAAACAACGTATTGTTGCAAATCGAAGACAATCGTCTGACTATCACAGGCACAGATTTAGAAGTTGAATTATCGAGTCAAACTCAGCTTTCATCATCTTCTGAAAATGGCACTTTTACCATTCCCGCAAAAAAATTCTTAGATATTTGCCGCTCTTTATCTGATGATTCAGAAATTACGGTGACTTTTGAACAAGATCGTGCATTAGTGCAGTCTGGGCGTAGCCGTTTTACACTAGCAACCCAACCTGCCGAAGAATATCCCAACCTCACAGATTGGCAGTCTGAAGTGGATTTTGAACTACCGCAAAATACCTTACGCCGTTTAATTGAAGCCACTCAATTTTCTATGGCAAACCAAGATGCGCGCTATTTCTTAAATGGTATGAAGTTTGAAACAGAGGGCAATTTATTGCGAACTGTGGCAACAGATGGTCATAGACTTGCGGTCTGTACTATCTCACTTGAACAAGAATTACAAAATCATTCTGTGATTTTACCTCGTAAAGGCGTGTTAGAACTTGTTCGTTTATTAGAAACAAACGATGAACCAGCACGCTTACAAATTGGCACGAACAATTTACGTGTCCATTTAAAAAACACAGTATTTACATCAAAATTAATTGATGGTCGCTTTCCTGACTATCGCCGAGTATTGCCTCGTAATGCCACAAAAATTGTCGAAGGCAATTGGGAAATGCTGAAACAGGCTTTTGTTCGTGCGTCCATTTTATCTAATGAACGCGCACGCAGCGTGCGTTTAAGCTTAAAGGAAAACCAGCTTAAAATTACTGCCTCAAATACAGAACACGAAGAAGCAGAAGAAATTGTCGATGTCAATTACAATGGCGAAGAATTAGAAGTGGGCTTTAATGTGACCTATATTCTTGATGTGCTGAATGCACTTAAATGTAATCAAGTGCGAATGTGCTTAACTGATGCGTTCTCCAGTTGCTTAATTGAAAACTGTGAAGACAGCAGCTGCGAATACGTCATTATGCCAATGCGTTTATAATATGGCGATTTCTCGTTTACTGATCGAAAAATTTCGTAACTTAACAGCAGTGGATCTTGATTTTGATCCCTGCTTTAACTTTCTAATCGGCAACAACGGCAGCGGAAAAACCAGCTTATTAGAAGCCATTTTTTATCTTGGTCACGGACGTTCATTTAAAAGTGCGGTCACAAATCGCATCATTTCTTACGACGAACCGCACTTTACCCTATTTGGACAAATCCAAGAAAGCCAACATCAATGGTCTGTCGGCTTACAAAAACTGCGTCAAGGCAACACCTTAGTAAAAATTAACGGTGAAGATGGCAATAAAATTTCCGATCTCGCCCATCTTTTACCAATGCAATTAATCACGCCAGAGGGCTTAACCTTACTCAACGGTGGGCCAAGTTATCGCCGCGCGTTTTTAGATTGGGGATTATTCCACCACCAAACAAGTTTCTATTCCGCTTGGAGCAATCTCAATCGATTACTCAAACAACGAAATGCCGCCCTTGCACAAAATCAGCCTTACTCTGCCATAAAAATTTGGGACGTTGAACTTGCCAAACTTGCCCACCAAGTAAGTCAATGGCGTGCCGAATATGCAGAAGCTCTCCGCCCTGAAATTGAACAAACTTGCCAACTTTTTCTGCCTGAATTAGAAATTAATGTCAGCTTTCATCAAGGGTGGGAAAAAAATGCTGATTATTATGAAATTCTTCAACAAAATTTTGAACGGGATCGTGCCTTAAATTACACCTTTTCTGGCCCTCAAAAAGCGGATTTTCGTTTCAAAGCACAAGGATTGCCTGTTGAAGATGTGCTTTCTCGTGGACAACTTAAACTTTTAATGTGTGTATTAAGACTAGCGCAGGGCGAGCATTTAATGAAAGAAAAGCAACGCCATTGTATTTTTTTGATCGATGATTTTGCCTCGGAATTAGATCAATACAAACGTGCCTTGTTGGCAGAACGATTACAACAAAGTGGCTCACAAGTATTTGTTACCGCCATCACTCAAAGACAACTAAAAGAAATGCAAGTGGAAAACAAAAAAATGTTTTCTGTCCATAATGGCATCATTAACGCCTTAAATTAGCCAAAAGTGCGGTGGAAAATACGCCAATTTTTTAAAAGATATCAAAAATCATTATCATTACCTAATAAATGTAATTCAAGTTTTGAGCAATTTATGCTATAAAACCCACTCATTATAAAAATGAAGACAACTTGCAAACTATCAACGCAACACAACCAAGATTTGAATCAACTTGTAGCCGTATATCAAATTGTGTCCTATCAAATCTACTTTTTAAACTTAATTAATAAGGACAGCTTCCATGCTAAATAAAAAATTCAAACTCAATTTTATTGCGCTTACTGTCGCCTACGCATTAGCCCCTTATACAGAAGCTGCGTTAGTGAGAGACGATGTGGATTATCAAATATTTCGTGATTTTGCAGAGAATAAAGGGAAGTTTTCTGTTGGTGCAACAAATGTGGAAGTGAGAGATAAAAATAACCAATCTTTAGGCAATGCTTTACCTAATGGCATTCCGATGATTGATTTTAGTGTTGTGGATGTGAATAAACGTATTGGTACATTAGTGGATCCACAATATATTGTAAGCGTAAAACACGCACACAAACATATAAATGACTTTTATTTTGGGCATTATAACGGACACCGTGATGTTTCTGATGATGAAAATAAATATAGTGTGGTCACACAAAATAATGTTAAACCAAATGAAGACTGGCACGTAGATAAGCGATTAGATGACTATAACATGCCTCGTTTAAATAAATTTGTGACCGAGGTTGCACCAACTACGCCTACATTAGCAGGAGATGGTTTAGAAACCTATACAAATAAAGAAAAATATCCGTCCTTTGTACGAGTAGGTGCTGGCACTCAGTTTATTTATAAAAAAGGTGCTGACTACGTTGAAAATAATACCCATAATAGTGATATTAAACTCCTAACTGACGCATATCGTTACGCCATCGCTGGTACTCCTTATAAAGACATTAATATTGACCCATCCCAAAGTAAAAAAGGACTTATCGGTTTTGGAGATAGCCGAAAAGACCACGTTATTGATGCTAAAACCTTGCTCTCTCAAGACCCACTTACCAACTACGGCGTATTAGGCGATAGTGGCTCGCCTTTATTTGCTTTTGATAAACAACAAAACAAATGGGTTTTTATCGGGCCTTATACTTATTGGGCTGGCTATGGTAAAAAATCTTGGCAAGAATGGAATATTTATAAAAAAGATTTTGCTGATGACATAAAAAAACGAGATAACGCTGAAGCAGTGCCTTTCTCTACTTCAGAATATCGTTGGACAACAACAGGTAACTCAAGCCAAATCAAAAACAATCAAAAAACAATTTCAGTAAAACTCCTAGAACCTAACACAACACTTGTTAATTATCAGAAAAAAGAAAACGAGAATACTGGACAAAATGTAATTTTTGAAGGAAATGGTAATTATAAAAACACACTTGTTTTAGAAAATAATATCAATCAAGGTGCTGGCGGTTTATTCTTTAAAGGAAACTATGAAGTTAAAGGAAAAACGGACGATATTACTTGGGTAGGCGGCGGAATTTCTGTTGAAGAGGGAAAAACTGTAACGTGGAAAATACATAATCCTGAAAAAGATCATTTAGCCAAGATTGGTAAAGGAACATTAATTGTTGAGGGCAAAGGAAATAATAAAGGTTCGCTAAAAGTGGGCGATGGTACTGTCATTTTAAATCAACAAACTAATGGCTCGGGACAACAGGCTTTTGCTTCTGTAGGGATTGTAAGTGGTCGTTCAACCCTTGTGCTTAATGATGATAAACAAGTAAATCCAAATTCAATTTACTTTGGTTTTAGAGGGGGACGATTAGATGCCAATGGCAATAATCTCACTTTTGAGCATATCCGTAATATTGATGATGGTGCAAGAGTGGTTAATCATAATATGACTAATGCCTCAAATATAACGATTACTGGGACAGGATTAATTACAAATCCAAGTCAAGTCACTCTAGATTATATACGCCCTCGAGATGAAGAAAATCCTTATGCCCTTCGACGGATTAAAGATGGGGGACAGCTCTATTTAAATGAGGAAAACTACACTTATTATGCGTTAAGAAAAGGTGCTAAAGCTAATTTACAACTTCCTTACAATGATAAAGAAAGCAATGAAACTTGGCTATATATGGGGAAAGACAAAAATGAAGCTCAAAAGAAAACGATGAAATACATCAATAATAGCCGTATGAATGGCTTTAATGGTTATTTTGGCGAGGAAGAGGGTAAAGATAACGGTAATCTAAATGTTACTTTTAAAGGCAAAAGTGAGCAAAATCGCTTTTTATTAACAGGCGGAACAAACCTTAATGGCGATTTAACGGTTGAAAAAGGTACATTATTCCTTTCTGGCAGACCAACACCGCACGCAAGAGATATTGCAGGTATTTCTTCGACAAATAAAGATCCTCACTTTGCTGAAAATAATGAAGTGGTAGTAGAAGATGACTGGATTAACCGCAATTTTAAAGCAACAAATATTAATGTAACCAATAACGCAACCCTTTATTCAGGTCGCAATGTTGCAAACATTACTTCAAATATCACAGCTTCCAATAAAGCACAAGTGCATATCGGCTATAAAGCAGGCGATACCGTTTGTGTACGTTCTGACTATACGGGCTATGTGACTTGCACTACTGACAAGTTATCCGATAAAGCCCTTAATAGCTTTAACGCCACCAATGTATCTGGCAATGTAAATTTATCAGGTAATGCAAACTTTGTCTTAGGCAAAGCCAATTTATTCGGCACAATTAGCGGCACGGGAAATAGCCAAGTCAATTTAAAAGAAAATAGCCAGTGGTATTTAACAGGCGATAGCAATGTTAATCAGTTAAATTTAGACAAGGGGCATATTCATTTAAATAATGTCTCAGATGCAACAAAAGCAACAAAATACCACACGCTCAATATTAGCAATTTATCAGGTAACGGTTCTTTCTATTATTTAACTGATCTTTCCAATAAACAAGGCGACAAAGTTGTTGTAACTAAATCCGCCACAGGTAACTTTACATTACAAGTAGCAGATAAAACTGGCGAACCTACAAAAAATGAACTCACACTTTTTGATGCGTCAAATGCTACAAGAAATAATTTGAATGTGTCATTAGTTGGGAATACCGTTGATTTAGGTGCTTGGAAATATACGTTGAAAGAAACTGATGGACGTTACGATTTATATAACCCAGAGGTGGAAAAAAGAAATCAAACTGTCGATACGACAAATATCACAACACCTAATAATATTCAAGCTGATGTGCCTAGCGTACCACGTAAGAATGAAGAAACCGCTCGTGTTGAAGCACCAGTTCTACCACCTGCGCCTGCTACACCATCAGAGACAACTAAAACAGTGTCAGAAAATAGTCCGCAAGAAAGTGAAACCGTAGAGAAAAACGAGCAAGACGCAACCGAGACAACAGCTCAAAATAGAGAAGTTGCAAAAGAAGCTAAATCAAATGTAAAAGCTAATACTCAAACAAATGAAGTGGCTCAAAGTGGAAGTGAAACCAAGGAAACTCAAACGACTGAAATAAAAGAAACAGCTAAAGTAGAAGAAGATGAAATTCAAGAAGCACCTCAAATGACTTCTGAAACGTCTCCGAAACAAGCAAAGCCTGCTCCTAAAGAAGTTTCAACTGATACGAAAGTAGAAGAAACTCAAGTTCAAGCTCAACCGCAAACACAATCGACAACTGTTGCTGCGGCAGAGGCAACTTCGCCAAACAGTAAACTAGCGGCAGAAACTCAACCAAGTGAAAAGACTAACGCTGAACCTGTAACATCTGTATCACAAAATCAAGCAGAAAATAAAGTTTCTCAACCAACAGAAAGAGAGGAAACGGCTAAAGTAGAAACAGAGAAAACTCAAGAAGCCCCTCAAGTGGCTTCTCAAGAATCTCCTAAACAGGAACAGCCTGCAGCTAAACCACAAGCTCAAACTAAACCGCAAGCAGAGCCTGCTCGTGAAAATGTTCTGACTACTAAAAATGTAGGAGAGCCTCAACCTCAAGCTCAACCGCAGACACAATCGACAGCAGTTCCTACGACGGGGGAAACTGCAGCGAACAGTAGACCTGCAGCTAAACCACAAGCTCAAGCTAAACCGCAAACAGAGCCTGCTCGTGAAAATGTTTCGACTGTTAATACAAAAGAGCCTCAATCGCAAACAAGTGCAACAGTAAGCACTGAACAACCTGCGAAAGAGACTAGCTCAAATGTTGAACAACCTGCACCAGAGAATTCAATAAATACTGGATCTGCAACCGCAATGACAGAAACTGCTGAAAAATCCGATAAACCACAAATGGAAACTGTGACCGAAAATGATCGTCAGCCTGAAGCTAATACTGTTGCGGATAATTCTGTAGCAAATAATTCAGAAAGCAGTGAGTCAAAGAGTAGACGTAGAAGAAGTGTTAGCCAGCCTAAAGAGACTTCTGCTGAAGAAACAACGGTAACTTCTACTGAAAAAACAACAATAGCTGATAATTCAGAAAGCAGTAATAAGCCAAATAATAGACGTAGAAGAAGTGTTAGCCAGCCTAAAGAGACTTCTGCTGAAGAAACAACGGTAACTTCTACTGAAGAAACAACAGAAGCTGATAATTCAAAAAGCAGTAAGCCAAATAATAGACGTAGAAGTAGAAGAAGTGTTAGCTCGGAACCAACTGTTACAAGTGGCAGCGATCGTTCTGCAGTACCATTGCGCGATCTCACAAGTACAAACACAAATGCAGTACTTTCTGATGCAATGGCAAAAGCACAATTTGTTGCATTAAATGTGGGGAAGGCAGTTTCTCAACATATTAGCCAGTTAGAAATGAATAACGAGGGGCAATATAACGTTTGGGTATCTAATACTTCAATGAACGAAAATTATTCCTCAAGTCAATATCGTCGTTTTAGTTCTAAAAGTGCGCAAACTCAACTTGGTTGGGATCAAACAATCTCAAGCAATGTTCAGTTAGGTGGTGTGTTTACTTATGTTCGCAATAGTAACAACTTTGATAAGGCAAGCAGTAAAAATACCTTAGCACAAGCAAATCTCTATTCTAAATATTATATGGATAATCATTGGTATTTAGCGGTGGATTTAGGCTATGGTAATTTCCAAAGCAATTTCCAAAGCAACTTACAAACTAATCATAATGCGAAATTTGCTCGCCATACTGCACAATTTGGTTTAACCGCAGGCAAAGCATTTAATCTTGGCAATTTTGCTGTTAAACCAACTGTAGGAGTTCGTTATAGTTACTTATCAAACGCTAATTTTGCATTAGATCAAGCTCGCATTAAAGTAAATCCAATATCTGTCAAAACAGCCTTTGCTCAAGTTGATTTAAGTTATACTTATCACTTAGGCGAGTTTGCCATTACACCAATTTTGTCTGCTCGATATGATGCAAATCAAGGTAATGGCAAAATTAATGTAAATGGATATGATTTTTCTTACAACGTGGAAAACCAACAGCAATATAACGCAGGACTTAGATTGAAATATCATAATGTGAAATTAAGTCTAATGGGCGGATTAACAAAAGGAAAACAAGCGGAAAAACAAAAAACAGCGGAAGTGAAACTAAGTTTTAGTTTTTAATAAGCCTGTTTGAATTAGCGTTATAGACGACAAAGCCCTGTGTATTACAGGGCTTTATTTTTGAATGAAATTCAGTGATTAAGTGCGGTGAAAAATCAGCGCATTTTTTATTTTTAACGTAAAAACGCTGGAATATTTTTTTCGTATGCTGAAATTTTGTCTTCGTGCTGCAGGGTTAAGCCGATATTGTCCAATCCGTTTAACAAACAATGACGGCGGAATTCATCCAGTTCAAAGTGATAAACTTTATCCCCTACAGTGACCGTCATTGCTTCTAAATCTACGTGGATTTGTTTAGCTTCATTTGCCCATACCCATTGGAAGATTTCTTCTACTTCTTCTTCGCTTAAACGAATCGGTAACATATGATTATTTAAGCTATTGTTATAGAAAATATCCGCAAAACTTGGGGCGATCATTACTTTAAAGCCGTAGTCTGCTAATGCCCAAGGGGCGTGTTCACGAGAAGAACCACAGCCAAGGTTTTTACGCGCCAACAAAATTGTTGCACCTTGATATTGCGGATAATTTAAGACAAATTCTGGATTTGGCTTGGTGCCGTCCACATCAAGATAACGCCATTCGTGGAATAAGTGTTTGCCGAAACCTATGCGGGTAATGGCTTGTAAAAATTGTTTTGGAATAATTGCATCGGTATCTACATTTGCCGCATCCAATGGTACGACTAAGCCTGAAAGTTGTTTAAATCCTGCCATTTTTCTTTTTCCTATTTTTGAGCCTTAATTTAATGCCACTTCACGAATATCAACAAATTTACCGAACACTCCTGCTGCCGCTGCCATTGCAGGGCTTACTAAATGGGTACGTCCATTACGACCTTGACGCCCTTCAAAGTTACGGTTTGAAGTGGAAGCACAACGTTCCCATTCGCCTAAACGGTCGTCGTTCATCCCTAAACACATTGAACAACCTGGATTACGCCATTCTGCACCTGCGGCAATAAAGATTTTATCCAAGCCCTCTTTTTCCGCTTGTTCTTTCACTAAGCCAGAACCTGGTACTACTAAAATACGTTTTACGTTATCCGCTTTTTTACGCCCCTTCATCACTGCCGCTGCTGCACGTAAATCTTCAATGCGCGAGTTGGTGCAAGATCCAATAAACACTTGATCAACTTTAATATCTTTTAAATTAGTGCCAGCTTCTAAGCCAATATAATGTAAGGCTTTTTCCGCTGAAGCACGTTGTACAGGATCTGCCATTTCTTGCGGATTTGGTATGGTTTCATTCACAGAAATTACCTGCCCAGGGTTTGTCCCCCAAGTGACTTGTGGTGCGATGTCTTTTGCTTCTAGCGTTACCACTGTGTCAAATTGTGCATCGTCATCAGATTTTAAGGTTTTCCAATAAGCAACGGCATCCTCCCAATCTTTGCCTTTCGGCGCGTGTGGACGATCTTTCAAATATGCAAATGTGGTTTCATCTGGCGCAATCAAGCCTGCTTTTGCACCCATTTCAATTGCCATATTACAGACGGTCATACGCCCCTCCATAGAAAGGTCTCGGATCGCTTCGCCGCAGAATTCTACAACGTGTCCTGTACCGCCTGCCATCGTAGTTTTGCCGATAATGGCAAGAATAATATCTTTTGCCGTAATACCTGATGCGACTTTACCACGCACTTCAATTTTCATACTTTTTGCGCGAGCCTGTTTTAAAGTTTGAGTGGCTAATACGTGTTCTACTTCAGAAGTACCAATACCAAAAGCCAAGGCACCAAATGCACCGTGCGTTGCGGTGTGTGAATCGCCACAAACAATTGTCATACCCGGTAAGGTTAAACCTTGTTCAGGCCCCATAACGTGTACAATGCCTTGCTCTTTGGTTGTTATATCAAATAATTTAATACCTGTTGCTTTGGTATTTTTATCCAATTCTAACACTTGAATTTTGGCTTGACCTTCAAGTTTATTGACATCTCGTACTTGAGTAGAAATGCTGTGATCCATTGTGCCGAAAGTTTTGTTTACTTGACGTACTTGGCGATTTGCGACGCGTAACCCATCAAAGGCCTGCGGGCTGGTTACTTCGTGAATCAAATGACGGTTAATATACAAAATTGGCGTTTCGCCCTCTGCTTCATACACAATGTGGGAATCAAATAATTTTTCGTAAAGTGTTTTTGCCATAATATTTTTCTCTATTCGTTAAGGAAAGTGCGGTTAAAATTCGAGGTGTTTTTCAGCCGCACTTTAAATACTTTGTCCCCCTGTTTATTGGGGATATTTCTAAATAACTAAGGGTGGGAGATTGCCCCCCTTCCGCCCTTCGGGCACCTTCCCCCGTAAACGGGGGAAGGTAAGTATTAAATTGCTTGTGTAATCAATGTACCCATTTCTGCCGTTGATACTGGTGTGGAATCATCTGCTAAATCGGCGGTGCGATGTCCGTTTGCCAAAACTTTTTGAACCGCACTTTCAATGGCATCTGCTGCTTCGTTTAAGTTGAAGCTATAACGCAACATCATCGCGGCAGAAAGAATTTGTGCGATTGGGTTGGCAATGCCTTTGCCTGCAATATCTGGTGCTGAACCGCCAGCAGGCTCGTATAAACCAAAACCCTCTTCATTTAAGCTGGCAGATGGCAACATTCCCATAGAACCTGTGATCATCGCTGCTTCGTCAGAAATAATATCGCCGAAAATGTTAGAGCAAAGTAAAACATCAAAAGATTCTGGTGCTTTGATTAATTGCATTGTGGCGTTGTCGATATAGATATGCTCTAAAGTCACTTCAGGATAGTCTTTTGCCATTTCTGTCACAGTTTCACGCCATAAAATAGAAGACTGTAATACGTTCGCTTTATCTACAGAAGTGACTTTTTTATTGCGTTTCATTGCTGCATCAAAAGCCGCACGTGCAATGCGTTCGATTTCATATTTGTAATAAACTTCTGTGTCGAATGCTTTAGTTTGTGCGCCTTCGCCTTCACGGCCTTTAGGCTGACCGAAATAAATTCCGCCCGTTAATTCACGTACTACCACCATATCAAAGCCTTTTGCGGCAATATCTGCACGTAATGGACAGAATTTTTCGAGTCCTTTATAAAGGGTAGCAGGGCGAAGATTACAGAATAATTTAAAATGTTTACGTAAAGGCAATAATGCACCGCGTTCTGGCTGTTGATCTGGTGGTAAATTTGTCCATTTAGGGCCACCTACAGAACCAAATAAAATGGCATCCGCTTGATCACAGCCTTTTAAGGTTTCTGCTGGTAACGGATAACCACAATGATCAATAGCCGCACCGCCCACATAAAACTCGTTAAAGTTAAGTTTAAAACCGAATTTTTCTTGAACTCTGTTTAATACCTTAATGGCTTCCGCCATTACTTCGGGGCCGATGCCATCGCCTGCTAATACTGCTATATTGTATGATTGCATATTATTTTTCCTATTTTTTACTTCAAAAGTGCGGTTAGTTTTTTTGTATTTTTCCCCTCTTTGCTAAAAAGGGGAACTCGATAAATTAATGCTGTTTATGATTCTTAATATCTGCCACTTTATGCGCTCGATAAATGGCATTGATGGCGTGGACTAAAGCAAGTGCGGAAGATTCAACAATGTCTGTCGCTAAACCGACGCCGTGGAATTTACGCCCTTTGTGTTCTACCACAATATCCACTTGCCCTAATGCTTCTGCGCCCTCGCCTTTAGCAGTTAAGTTATAGTGAGACATTTTGATTTCTAAACCCGTTAAATTTAAGATGGCGTTATAAACCGCATCCACTGGGCCATTACCGCCAATTGAAGACGTACTTAATTTTTCGCCATCCAACTTCAATTGAACAAACGCAGTTGCTGGATATTCTTTGGTGGAGTGTGCCGAAAGTTTATCTAATACCAAACGATCTTCATCCCCTTGTTGCATATCGATAAACGCCAATGCTTCCAAATCATAATCAAACACTTGACCTTTTTTATCCGCCAATTTTAAGAACTCGTCATACAATTTATCCAAATCGTAATCTTGTTCGTTATAGCCCATATCTGCCATATGACCTTTCACAGCTGCACGACCAGAACGTGCGGTTAAATTTAATTTTTCTTTTTTCAAACCGATGGTTTCTGGAGACATAATTTCGTAGGTATTTTTGTTTTTCAACATACCATCTTGATGGATACCAGAAGAATGGGCAAAAGCATTTGAACCCACAATGGCTTTATTCGGCTGAATCGGCATATTACAAAGTTGGCTAACCATTTGGCTGACACGATGAATTTCTTGAGTATTAATATGGGTATCCACACCCATAAAATCTTGACGTACTTTCATTGCCATAACCACTTCTTCAAGAGAGGTATTGCCCGCACGTTCGCCAATTCCATTAATGGTACATTCAATTTGGCGCGCACCATTTTGTACTGCCGTTAAAGAATTAGCGGTTGCCATACCTAAGTCATTGTGGCAATGCACGGAAATCACTGCTTTATCAATATTCGGTACGCGATTACGCACTTGAGCAATAATATTGCCGTATTCATTTGGTAAGCAAAAACCGACTGTATCTGGAATATTTACCGTAGTTGCACCTGCGTTAATTGCCGCTTCAACAATACGACAGATATTGTCAATGCCTGTACGGCCTGCATCTTCGCAAGAGAACTCAACATCATCCGTATAATTACGTGCGCGTTTCACTGCTGCAATTGCCATTTCTACCACATCATCAAAAGAACGTTTTAATTTCGCTTCAACGTGCAATGCGGAACTTGCAATAAACGTATGAATACGGAATGCTTCTGCCACTTTTAAGGCTTCATATGCGGCATCAATGTCTTTATCTACCGCTCGAGATAACGCAGCAACACGCGCGTTTTTAATATGGCGCGCAATGGTTTGAACAGATTCAAAATCCCCTTGAGAAGAAACAGGAAACCCTACTTCCATTACATCCACACCTAAGCGTTCAAGTGCTAAAGCGATCTGTAATTTTTCTTTTACCGTCAAACTTGCTTTTAACGCCTGTTCCCCATCACGCAAGGTGGTATCAAAAATAATAACGCGATCTGTCATAACAATGTCCTTACTAAATGCCCTTACTAAAAGTTCCTCTAAAATCACTCCAAAAGTGCGGTGCGTTTTTCCTGTATTTTTTAGATAAAAAACCCGCAACTTATAAAGTGCGGGTTTAAAATTGGGTATTTACATCTGACTGTTTTTTATCCACAACTTAGCCGCACACAAAATGTGAGAGCAGTAGGTTGAGAGATAAGGAAACAATACGAAACATAAATAAAAATCCTTCTGTGTAAAACGTTTTCCATATTACGACTAAAAAACTGGCTGTCAAACTATTTTTTGGAATTTTATATTAAAAATAAACCTGTTTACACTTCATAAAATATATATTTAACTAACAAACTTAATAAAATTAGCACATTTAACCAATAAAATCCTAATCAACAAATTTTTCTTATTGGATTTTTTACATTTTCAAAATAAGAAAAATTTTGCAATTTTTTATTCATTAAAAAGAATTTTTGCGATCTGCATCGCAAAATGCTTTTAAATTAATCGTTTCTCTCCCTCGTTTTTTCCATACTAGATTTTCAAATAAAAAGGAAAAAATATGAATGACATTACCTACACATTACTCCGTTTAATGCAAGTGCCTAAACTTGGCGGCGTTGGCATTGATAAAATTTTGTCCAATATTACCTTAAATGAATTACTTAATTATGATGATGTTGCTTTCCGACAAATGGGGTGGGGAGCCATTCAAATTCGCCGTTGGTTCAAGCCTGAAGCAAAATTTATTGAGCCTGCACTTGTGTGGTCACAAAAAGAGGGAAATCATTTAGTGAATTATTTTTCCCCTTTTTATCCCTTTTTATTGAAACAGACCGCAAGTTTTCCGCCACTATTATTTGTAAAAGGAAATTTAACCGCACTTTCACAACGCCAAATGGCAATGGTTGGAAGCCGTTATTGCACGACTTACGGAGAATATTGGGCAAAACATTTTGCGACAGAACTTTCATTAGCTGGCTTTACGATTACTAGTGGACTTGCATTAGGAATTGATGGACATTGCCATCAAGCTGTCGTCAATATTCAAGGACAAACTATTGCGGTTTTAGGCAGTGGATTAGAACAAATCTATCCCTCTAAACATCAAAGATTATCGGCACAAATCATCGAAAATAATGGCGCATTAGTCTCTGAGTTCTTACCAAACCAAGCCCCCATTGCCGCTAATTTCCCACGTCGTAATCGGATTATTAGCGGGCTTTCAGTCGGCACGCTTGTTGTTGAAGCCACAGAAAAAAGCGGCTCGCTTATTACTGCGCGATATGCGTTGGAACAAAACCGAGAGGTTTTTGCTGTGCCGGGAAACATTCAAAATGAATCAAGTCAAGGTTGTCATCGCTTAATTAAACAAGGTGCAATGTTAGTGGAAAATGCAAAGGATATTTTGGAAACCCTCTACCAACATTCTATCCATAGCCAAACTGAAATTGATTTTGACCAGATCGCCGTGCCTAATTACACTCCACCACCTGATCCTCGTCGATTAGTAGAAGCACCAAGCCACCCGAAACTTTATTCGCGTATTGGTTACACGCCTGTGAGCATTGATGATTTAGCGGAAGAATTTAATTTAAGCGTCGATGTTTTGCTTGTTCAGTTGCTCGATCTTGAATTGCAAGATCTTATCATCAGTGAAAATGGGCTATATAAACGCGTTTAGTATAAATTTTTATGCTAAGATACGCCCATTCTTTTTTCATAAAAGGACGATTATGTTAGCGATTATCTCCCCTGCGAAAACCCTTGATTTTGAAAGTGCGGTAAAAAATTTTCCTGTTTCTCAACCGCACTTTACCGATTACAGCGAACAACTTATTGAGGTTTGTCGTAAACTTTCTCCACAAGATCTTTCATCATTAATGTCTATCAGCGATAAGTTGGCTGGTTTAAATGCTGCGCGTTTTGCTGAATGGACAAAAATTCACAATGAAAACAATTCCCGCCCTGCACTCTTTGCATTTAAAGGCGATGTTTATACTGGTTTAGATGCTGATTCCCTTTCGGAAGATGATGTCATTTTTGCGCAATCCCATTTACGTATGCTTTCTGGCCTTTATGGGCTTTTAAAACCACTTGATTTAATGCAACCTTACCGATTAGAAATGGGCACAAAATTAGCCAATCCGAAAGGAAAAGATCTGTATGCCTTTTGGGGAAATGTGATCAGCCAAGCAGTTCAACAAGCTATTGATGCACAAGGCGATAATGTGTTAGTCAATCTAGCCTCTGACGAATATTATAAATCTGTTAAAGAAAGCCAAATTAACGCTAAAATTATTAAGCCAGTTTTCTTAGATAATAAAAATGGCAAATACAAAGTAATCAGCTTTTATGCTAAAAAAGCGCGAGGCTTAATGTGTCGCTATATTATTCAACATCATTTAACTGAAATTGAACAGTTAAAAGAATTTGATTTAGGTGGTTATTGGTTTGATTCAGCATCCTCCACTGAAACTGAATTTGTCTTTAAGCGAGATATTAATGAATAAAATTTTTGTTATTTTGACCGCACTTATACTTTCAGGCTGTGCAACTAAGCTGACGCAATTAAATGTGCCTACGCAGTTAGAATATAATGGAAAACATTATGTACTTACTGGCAGCCAAGATTTAGGAACCATTGCACGCTATGTGTATATTGCTAAACCAGATACGCTGGAAAATTGGCAATCTGAAATTGAAATTCTCTTTGATCGCAATCAATCCGAACGTTCTATTAAAGAACGTATTGCATTAAGAGAACGCATTTATCGCAATACAGGCGTAAAAGATTTCCATTTCGATGCTATTCCAGAAAATTCGACCAATCCAAATGAATTAAATGGATATGTTATCTATTCGCCAACGAAAGAAAATCCATCTTGGCAAGTCAATGTGATGAAAGGACGACAATTGTCCCAATGTGGCTTTGTGCAATTTCAATATTCGCAAAAAATACAGCAACCAACGCATTCTAAACATTTATCTGTCAATAAAGTACAACGACATTTGCAAAAATACATTGTGGATATAGAAAGAAAGCATTTACAAAATTTGAAATGGCAACTGTTTTGTGAAAAATAATGTAGATCAAAATCTCGTCAAATTTTGCTAGAGCAGATTCTTTGAATGATGTAATCTTATGCCCATTTTCAATTATGCTTAAAAGTAGGTAAATTATGATTAAAAAAATTGCAGTTTTAACAAGTGGTGGCGATGCGCCTGGTATGAATGCCGCAATTCGTGGCGTAGTACGTTCTGCACTTGCAGAAGGCTTAGAAGTATTTGGTATCTATGACGGTTATCAAGGTTTATACAATAATAAAATCAAACAATTAAATCGCTATAGCGTATCTGATGTGATTAATCGTGGCGGTACTTTTTTAGGCTCTGCACGTTTTCCTGAATTTAAAGATCCTAATATTCGGGCAAAATGTGCGGAAATTTTACGTTCTCACGGCATTGATGCACTTGTGGTTATCGGTGGTGACGGTTCTTATATGGGGGCAAAATTATTAACCGAAGAACACAGTTTCCCTTGTGTTGGCTTACCCGGTACTATTGATAATGATGTGGCAGGTACTGACTATACCATCGGTTATCAAACCGCATTACAAACTGCAGTGGATGCAATCGACCGTTTACGTGATACATCAAGCTCACACCAACGTATTTCTATCGTTGAAATTATGGGTCGCCATTGTAGTGACTTAACCATTTCTGCGGGCATTGCTGGTGGTTGTGAATATATCGTCGCATCAGAAATTGAATTTAATCGCGAAGAATTAATTCAACAAATTGAACGTAGCATTATTCGCGGTAAACGCCACGCTATTATTGCTATCACTGAACTTTTAACTGATGTTCATTCTCTGGCAAAAGAAATTGAAGCTCGCGTAGGTCACGAAACTCGCGCAACCGTTTTAGGGCATATTCAACGTGGTGGTTCTCCTTGTGCTTTTGACCGTATTCTTGCCTCACGTATGGGCGCATACGCAGTAGATTTATTGCTACAAGGCAAGGGCGGCTATTGCGTAGGTATCCAAAATGAACAACTCGTTCATCACGATATTATTGATGCCATTAATAATATGCAGCGTGTATTTAAGGCTGATTGGCTTAAAGTGGCAAAACGTTTGGAATAATCCTTTATTCACTATATAAATCACTAACACTTAATTCATCTTTTTATCTTTCTCAAACAGACACAACAATGTGTCTGTTTTTTCTTAAAAAGTGCGGTCAGTTTTTCTCTTATTTTCTACAAATCATTTATTTTTAAAGATTGAAAATAAATGCGACTACCAGTTCTACCTAGATGATCTTTTTGCTATCAAAATAGAGATCCGATAAAATGCCTCAGGCAAAATAAGGGATAAAATTATGACAAAGAAAAAAGTAAAACCCAATTCAAATACTATCGCACTAAATAAACGTGCAAGACACGATTATTTTATTGAAGATGAAATTGAAGCAGGTCTTGAATTACAAGGCTGGGAAGTCAAATCTATGCGCGCAGGCAAGGCAAATATTAGTGATAGTTATGTTATTTTTAAAAATGGCGAAGCCTTTTTATTCGGCGCAAGCATTCAGCCATTAAATGTTGCATCAACGCATATTGTTTGTGATCCAACTCGCACTCGTAAGTTATTGTTAAATAAACGCGAATTAGCATCCCTATTTGGCAAAGCAAACCGAGACGGTTTTACCATAGTTGCACTTTCTCTTTACTGGAAAAGTGCGTGGGCAAAAGTCAAAATTGGTTTAGCCAAAGGTAAAAAACAACAGGATAAACGTGATGATATTAAAGAACGTGAATGGAAAGTAACAAAAGATCGCATTATGAAAAATGCACATCGAAGATCTTAAATTGTAATAATAAATTAGCCCCAAATTACTTGGGGCTAATTTTTAAAATAGAATGAAAAACATTCAATCTTTTTGTTAATAAAAGAATATCGTCTTATCCCATACCGTATTTTTTTAATTTTTTACGTAATGTACCACGGTTGATACCAAGCATATTTGCTGCACGGGTTTGATTACCACGAGTATATTGCATAATCATATCTAACATAGGGTGTTCAACTTCCGCTAATACTAGCTCGTAAAGATCATTCACATCTTGACCATCTAATTGTGCTAAATAATTACGCAACGCTTGTTTGACTGAATCGCGTAATGGTTTGCTGGTCACTTGTGATTGCGCATTTAATACTGATACCGTTAAGGCATCGGCAGAATTACGTTGTTGTTCTAACATTTTTCTTTATCCAAAATTAAATTGAAAAAATCTTCCAATACAATCAGCTGCTCTTTAGGATCACTAATTGCATTAAAAGTCTGTTTAAAAACGGAATCAGGTTGAATTCCCTGTAAATACCAAGCTACGTGTTTACGCGCAATGCGATAGCCTTTTTGTTCGCCATAGAATTGATGTAATTCTTGAATATGACGCAAAATCTGACCACACTTTTCTTTTAAACTTGGCATTTGACTTATCGAATCATGCTCAATTAGGTTTTCTACCGCTTGAAATAACCAAGGGTTACCTAAGGCAGCACGACCGATCATAATGGCATCCGCTCCAGTATAATCAAGAACGAATTTTGCTTTCCGAGCAGAATCAATATCGCCATTAGCTATAACTGGTATAGCAATCGCTTGTTTAACGGCTTTAATGTTATCGTACTCCGCTTCACCTTCAAAAAGACAAGCTCTTGTACGACCATGCACCGTTAATGCTTGTATGCCACATTGTTCTGCAATTTTGCCGATTTGAACGCAGTTTCGATTAGATTTATCCCAGCCTGTACGAATTTTTAAGGTCACTGGCACATTGACGGCGGACACTACTTCTCGCAAGATTTTTTCCACCAAATCTGGAAATTGCAACAACGCAGAGCCTGCGAGTTTGCGATTTACTTTTTTGGCAGGGCATCCCATATTAATGTCAATGATTTGAGCGCCATATTCCACGTTAATAGCAGCGGCTTGTGCCATCTCGAGTGGATCACTACCTGCAATTTGCACCGCATTGAGACCTAAATCTTCGCTATGTGCCAAACGCAATTTGGATTTTTCGGTATGCCAAACTTGCGGATTTGTGGACATCATTTCTGAAAATGTAAGCCCCGCACCATAATATGCACAAAGACGGCGGAAAGGCTGGTCGGTAATACCTGCCATTGGTGCAAGTAAAACACGATTTTTTAATTGGTATGAACCGATTCGCATTTTACGTTCCTTTCCTAGCAAGCCTAAATCTAATTTATATCGAACTGCTCGACAACCGACAAGGCTGGCTATAATACGCATTTTGCCTTGCTTTGCAAAGTGAAATTTGTTTAAAAAATACACTTTTTTTGATTGACAAAAAGAAATTAAAGCGTTTTTAGCTTACCCGTAATTCGGCACCATTCTTCTCTCGCCGCGACGGGCTCTAACGCAAATGTTTGCGTATAGGCATCGCATACCGATTGAGCTTGAGTTTCTAAAATGCCCGATAAACCAAGATCGCCATTCGGCTTAACAAGTTGGCTAATGATTGGGTAAAGTTCTTTGAGAGGGCCAGCAAGAATATTTGCCACTACGACGTCAGCTTTTAAATCAGAGGGTTTTTCATCAGATAAGAACAGCTGTAGGCGATCTGCAACGCCATTTTGCTCGGCATTATTGCGACTAGCCAGAATGGCTTGTGGATCGATGTCAATTCCCACCGCACTTTTCGCACCAAGTTTTAATGCTGCAATGGCTAAAATGCCAGATCCACAACCAAAATCGATGACGCTTTTATCTTTTAAATCAAGGCCATCTAGCCATTCTAAACATAGTGCGGTTGTAGGATGAGTGCCTGTACCAAACGCTAAACCTGGGTCAAGCATAACATTGACGGAATTTTCATCAGGCACATCACGCCAACTTGGACAAATCCATAAACGCTTACCAAATTGCATTGGGTGGAAGTTATCCATCCACTCACGCTCCCAGTCTTTATCTTCTATTTGTTCAATTTTGTATGCCGTATTGCTATCTAAGTGTTTTGCTTCTTTTAATAAGCGGACGATTTCTGCCATATCTGTTTCTGCATCAAATAGCGCAATAACATCGGTATTACCCCATAAACGCGTTTCGCCTGGCAAAGGCTCAAAAATCGGTGTATCTTGACTATCCATAAAAGTCACAGAAACGGAGCCGATTTCTTCTAAAAAATCGCTCATTTGTTCTGCTTTTTCATTGGTGCTGTTCAGGCGAATTTGAATCCAAGCCATTTGTTTTTTCCTTTCAAAATTTTGCGTATTTTTACCGCACTTTATTCTTTCTCGTAACCTTCGTAATAATAAGATTGCTCAATACCTTTAAAAATAATTTCTCGGTTATTTACATCATCTGTTAAATTCGCTTGTAATAAAAAACGAATTTCTAAATCGTTAATTGGGCTACGCTCCATTGCTTGTAAGTATTGAGTTTTATCCACATTTTGCCAATTGACAATTTTACCTAAATTTTTCTTTAGAACTAAATCTAACCAAATGCGAGTTGAACGACCATTACCTTCTAAAAAAGGGTGCGCAATATTCATTTCTACATATTTATTAATAATATTTTCAAAAGTATCTTCTGGCATTTGCTCTATTTTTCCTAATGCCTCTTTTAAATAAAGTGCATTAGCAAAACGAAAATGACCTTTTGAAATATTTTGTTCACGAATTTTACCAGCAAATTCATAAAGACCATTAAATAGGTAATGATGAATTTGTTGCAGCCCTTTTGTTGAACCAATTTCAATTTGATGAATATCACCGCTTTCAAATAAACGGTAGGCATTTTCTAAACTTTGTTGATCAATTTTTTTCACAATGATGATAAATCCAAAATTTTAGGGGCATATTATACCGATTTTTTTAAAAGTTTCGGCAGTAAAGTCGAGCCAAGTGTGGCGAGCATAATGATTGTTATACCAAGTGCGGCTGAAAATGACAGTGTTTCGCCAAGTAATGATACGGCAAATAAGATGCCGAATAGCGGTTCAAGTGCGACTAAAACACCGGAGATATTGGCATCCACACTATTAAGGCCTTTATTCCATAACCAATAGGCAAGCCAACTACAGCCAATGGCAAGATATAATAAACCTGCAATACCAGTAGAATTTAATGATATTTGCCAGTTTTCTGTGAGTAATAGCGTAAATGGCAATGTTGTGATGGTCCCAAGAACAATGCTGACGGAGGTATAAGCCTGCGTTGAGACTTTGGCCACAACTCGCTGTGTCCAACGTAATACGGCAGCGAAAATGATCCCAGCACTTAGTACTAATAAACAGCCGAATAAACTGATGTTATCAATGCCTTCATTATTTTTTCCGCCATTAATTAAAATTGCCACGCCAATAAATGCCATTGCACCGAATAGCCAGTGAAACCATTTTGCTTTGTCTTTAAAGAAGAAATGCCCGACAAATACAACGAGCAGCGGTTCTAGCCCAATCATGGTGACTGCACTGGACGCAGATGTATATTTTAGTCCGATGAATTGCAATAAAAATACGGCGGTATAGTTAAAGAATGCCAACCACCAAAGCTGTTTACGCATTGGTTTATCAATTTTTTTCCAACGACGTAAAAAGAGTGGCATGACAATAATCATTGCAATAATTAACCGCACTTGCACAACAAGCACAGGATCCATCATCGAATAAGTGAGCTTACCGACGATTAATGAACTGCTCCAAATAAGTAGCGCAAGAATTTGATAGAGCATTGATGTATCCCTGTGAATTGTTCCAATTCTATGTTTTAGCGTAGAAATTGCTGAAAGTGAGAAAATTAAATATCACCTTCCTCTCATTTAGAAGAAGGTGACAGCATATTGATTAATACTTAAAGTGCGGTAACTTTTAATTGAGTTTTTTCAATACGACGTTCGCCCAATTTATTACCCACTAAAAAGGCAATTAATCCAAATGCTAATGATGGCACGATTTGATGGAAGTTAAATAATTTTATGCCAAGTTGAGTGAGCAAGATATAACTCCCCAAGCCGATAATCATTGAGCTTAACGCACCATAAGCATTTGCTTTATCCCAATAAATACCCAGTACAATTACCCATAAAAATGCGGCTTCCAGTCCGCCAAAGGCAAATAGGTTTAACCAAATAATCATATCTGGTGGATTGAGGGCGGCAAAGATTAAAAGTGCGGTCAAAATCAGCGTAATAATTGATGAAAAATAGCTCACTTTTTTCTCATTTTTTGCGGCCTCTGGTTTCGCAGAAAGGTATAAATCTTTTACAAAAATAGAAGAAGATTGAATAAGTTGTGCATCAATTGTGGACATAATTGCGGACATCGGTGCAGCTAAGAAAATCCCCGCAACAATAGGCGGCAATACTTTTATCATTAATGTTGGAATTACTTGATCTGATACCGTTAAATTTGGAATAACCGCTCTGCCAAGCGCACCAGCTAAGTGCATACCCAACATAATAATTGAAAGTACAATGGTTCCAATCAGCATACCGCGATGTAAGGCTTTACTATCTTTAAATGCCATACATCGAACTGCGGTATGTGGAAGACCAACCACCCCGAAACAGACAAGTATCCAGAAAGAAGCCATAAATTGGAAATCTAACATTCCATTTGGCCCGTAAGGCGTGACTAAGTCAGGATCAATTTCAGTTAATTTATTAACCGCACTTTCTACACCACCGAGGGCATAAATCGTGCCAATAAGGAGGATTATAGTCCCAAAAATCATTACGGTACCTTGAATGGTATCCGTCAGTACGACGGCACGGAAGCCCCCGATAAAAGTATAGATACCTACCGTTAAAGCAAATAAGAGTAATGCTTGAGTATAAGAAATGCCGATGGTTGTTTCTAATAAACGCGCACCACCAATAAATTGCACGGTCATAGCCGCAAAAAATGCGAGAAGAAGAGCAAGGCTTGATAGCCAAACTAAATATTTGTTTTTATAGCGATAAAAGAAAAGATCATTAATAGTTAAAGCATTGGTTTCTCTTGATAATAGCGCGAATTTTTTACCTAATGCACCTAATGCAAGCCATACGACTGGCACTTGAATCATCGCAAGTAATACCCAACCTAATCCGTATTTATAAGCTGCGCCTGGCCCTCCGACAAAAGAACTTGCACTGGCATAAGTTGATGCAGTTGTCATTGCGAGCACAAAACCAGTCATCGAACGATTTCCCACATAATATTCTGTTAAAAAATCGCCTTTTGTACGTTTTACATAGGCAAAAATTGCCGCACCAAAAACAAAAGTGAGATAAATAATTAAAGGAAGAATAATACCTAAATTCATTTTTGATTCCCCTGATCGTTAATTTCAAGAGAAATATCCTGAAAAATAATTTTGACAATCCAATAACCAATTACAATAAACAGAATAGGCAAATAAATACAAGAGAGTTCGAACCAGAGGGGGAAACCAATCGGCCCTTGAGTTTCTTTAGGTAAATAAGCACATAAGCACCAACCTATCACATATAAAATAGATAAGCTCAATGCCCAACTGGCTTCTTTACCAGCTTGTTGATAACGTTGTTTTAATGTCATATTTTTTCCTTAAATTTTTATAAGTGAAAGTATATTTTTTGAATGGTATAAGAGGCGCATATATCCTACGCCCCTTATACTTATTCATATTACAACTTTTTTGAATAATTCAAAACGCTTTGCTCGTTTTAGTTTTTATTATCATTAAATAAATATCGGAATATATAAAAAATGGCTAACCTTTGTTAGCCATTTAACGTTTAATTATTCATGCATACCTAATTTTTTCTCCAAATAGTGGATGTTTGTTCCACCTTTTTGGAAATTTTCATCTTCAAGAATTAATTCATGAAGTGGAATATTGGTTTTAATACCATCAATAATTGTTTCAGATAAAGCATTTTGCATACGACGGATTGCCACTTCACGTGTATCGCCGTAAGTGATAAGTTTTGCGATCATCGAGTCGTAATGTGGAGGCACAGTATAGCCGCCATAAACGTGAGAATCCCAACGAACGCCCAAACCGCCAGGCGAATGTAAGTGATTTACTTTGCCTGGAGACGGTAAGAATGTTTTTGGATCTTCTGCGTTAATACGGCATTCCATTGCGTGACCTTTAACTTTAATGTCCTCTTGTTTAAAGGAAATTGGCAAGCCTGCCGCAATGCGCAATTGCTCTTTCACTAAATCTACACCTGTGATCATTTCTGTTACTGGGTGTTCTACTTGGATACGGGTATTCATTTCAATAAAGTAGAATTCGCCATTTTCATATAAGAATTCAAAGGTTCCCGCTCCGCGATAGCCGATTTCTACGCAAGCTTTTGCACAGCGTGAGCCAATATCGCGGCGAACTTCTTCTGTAATACCTGGCGCTGGTGCTTCTTCCACAACTTTTTGGTGACGACGCTGCATTGAGCAGTCGCGTTCAGCCAAATAAACCGCATTACCGTGAGTATCTGATAACACTTGAATTTCCACGTGACGTGGATTTTCTAAGTATTTTTCCATATAAACCATATCATTGTTGAATGCAGCTTTCGCTTCTGCTTTGGTCATCGCGATAGATTCTTCTAATGCGTCTTCGCTACGAACAACACGCATTCCTCGGCCACCGCCGCCGCCTGATGCTTTGATGATGATGGGATAACCAATACGTTTGGCGATTTCTTTATTTTTAGCAATATCATTACCTACAGGGCCATCCGAACCCGGTACACAAGGCACGCCTGCTTTTTTCATCGCTTTAATAGCTGAAACTTTATCGCCCATTAAACGAATGACATCTGCAGTTGGGCCGATGAAAGTGAAACCTGAACGTTCAACTTGTTCAGCAAAGTCAGCGTTTTCAGATAAGAAACCGTATCCAGGATGAATTGCATCCGCACCTGTTACTTCGGCGGCAGCAATGATAGCTGGAATATTTAAATAACTTTTTGCGGAAGGTGCTGGACCGATACAAACGGTTTCATCAGCGAGTAAAACGTGTTTTAAATCACGATCAGCAGTGGAGTGAACTGCCACAGTTTTAATACCTAATTCTTTACAAGCACGTAAAATGCGTAGTGCAATTTCACCGCGGTTAGCAATCACAACTTTTTCTAACATAAAAGAGTCCGTTTAGTCAGATAGACGTGAATTTTTATGTAGGCTCTTCAAATATTGTTCTCCCTATAAAATTTGGCGTGAACAGATTTCAATTTATATCGCCTACGATAAATTCGCTCTAATTGTTTGTATATGAAATAGGCGGACTAAAGTCCGCCCGACAAAAATATTGGAAATTATTCAATAACGATTAATGGTTCGTCAAATTCAACAGCGTTACCGTCGTTGATAAGAATCGCTTTTACAACGCCAGCTTTGTCCGCTTCAATGCGGTTCATCATTTTCATTGCTTCAACGATACAAAGCGCATCGCCAACTTTCACTGATTGCCCCACTTCAACAAATGCTTTTGCTTCTGGGCTTGGGCTGCGATAGAAGGTTCCCACCATTGGAGAACGTACAAGATGGCCTGATAATTCATCCGATGCGGCTGGTGCGGATGTCGCAGCTGCTGGAACTTGAGCTGGTGCAGCGGCCGGAGTCGGTGCTACTACTGGTGCTGCAGCATATTGAACGGCTGCAGGAGCAATTACTGGTGCAGCACGGCTAATACGTACTGTACCCTCTTCTTCTTGCACTTCTAATTCAGTAATGCCCGATTCTTCTACTAATTCGATTAATTTTTTGATTTTACGAATGTCCATACGTTCTTCCTAAAAAGATTGAAATTTTAACCGCACTTTTAAAGGAAAAAGTGCGGTTATGAATAAACTTACTTTTGTGTTGCAAAGATTACCTTAATTTTTTCAAATTTGCGATAAAATTCTGTGAATTTCGCCAAAAATGCTCGATTTTCTATTTTTTAGCAAGGTAATCCATAGCAAATAAAAAGGCAAACTCGTAACCTTTTGCGCCCAAACCGCAAATAACGCCTTCAGCCACATCGCTAAAATAAGAATGATGACGAAATGGTTCACGTTTATGCACGTTAGATAAATGAATCTCTACAAAAGGAATTGAAACAGCTAAAAGTGCATCGCGCAATGCTACACTGGTATGGGTGTAAGCCGCAGGATTAATTAAAATAAAATCGACTTGTTGAAAACTTTCGTGGATCTTATTAATTAATTTTTCTTCACTATTGGCTTGAAAACATTCCACTTTTACATTGTGTTGAGTGGCTAAAGTTTGTATTTTCTCTTCAATGGATTCAAGAGAAATACTGCCATAATGTTTTGGCTCGCGAGCCCCTAACATATTTAAGTTCGGGCCATTTAACAGCAAAATTCTGTGTGTTTGCGACATTTTTAATCCTTTTTGTGTGGCACATTATACTGGTTTTTTCGATTTTTGGTGGTCGAATCAGATAATTTTAGTGATAAATTCAGATTCTAAATCAACAATAGGTAAATCAGAACTAGGCCAAGCGCGTAGTACTTGATATTCCATCAAATCTAAAGTATCTAAACCTGGAGTCACATTCGGGGTGTATTGTTGTGCGATTCGTGCAAGCTGAGAGAGTCCTAAACTGCTTTCGATACTTGAACTAATAACCGCTTTTAGACCTAACGAATGGGCTTGGTTAATGAGCTCAGTACAACGTTGAATAGAACCAATTAAAGTGGGTTTGATGACGACAGCCGATAAGTGCGGTTCTTTTTCTAGACAAAAATTAGGCTCTCGCACGGATTCATCCCACGCAATAGCAATGTCGGTTTGAGCTGCAAATTCACGGCTGAGCTCTTGTGTTTTACAAGGTTCTTCTAAAAATTGAATACGTTTTCTATGTTGCGGTTTGACTTGAGCGGCAAACTGTAACGCTTTTTCTAACGACCAATGGCGGTTTGCATCTAGTCGTAATTGTAAATCGGGAATTGCCTCTAAAAACATATCGGCAATTAATCCATCGCGATTGGCTTCGTATATGCCCACTTTCATCTTTGCTACTTTTTCGCCTTTCATGCTCGCAAGTTTGGCGTACAATTCATCTGGATCGCCATAACAAAGTGGTGCTATATGGTAATTGCCTTCAGCTTGTAAATAACCTTTCATTTCATCCATTGCGCAACTGATACCAAAAGCAACGGAGGGATAGGTGCCATCTAATAGTACGCGAGGTGCATCACAGCTTGCATTGCACCATGTCGTTAGCCATTCAATTGCTTGTTCTTGAGCTTGGTCTAAGGTTTCTTCGCTAAAACCAGGTAGCGGAGCGATTTCTCCCCAACCGTCTCGGCTGCAACTCACTCTTACGATTAAGCCTTCACGGCGTTTTAAAAAACGATCACGCAGAATAAGTTGGCTATCAACGGGGATCGAATAACGGTAAAGATTAAATGATTTTTCAGCCATGCTTGCTCTCAATACAAAAGTGCGGTCAAAATTCACGAAGATTTTTAACCGCACTTTAGAACGATAAATTAAGGGTTACGTCTGAATTTGCTGAAGTCTGGAGCGCGTTTTTCGTTAAACGCATTGCGGCCTTCTTGACCTTCTTCAGTCATGTAGAACAACATTGTTGCGTTACCCGCTAATTCTTGAAGACCTGCTTGGCCATCACAATCCGCATTTAATGCTGCTTTCAAACAACGAATTGCGATTGGGCTATTGCGTAACATTTCACGACACCAGCGTACGGTTTCTTTTTCAAGATCAGCGTAAGGCACAACAGTATTGACTAAGCCCATGTCTAATGCTTCTTGTGCATTATATTGACGGCATAAGAACCAAATTTCACGCGCTTTTTTCTGCCCCACTAAACGAGCCATATAGCTTGCGCCCCAACCGCCATCGAATGAACCGACTTTTGGCCCAGTTTGCCCGAAAATGGCATTTTCAGCAGCAATCGTTAAGTCGCAAAGCATATGTAATACATGACCGCCACCAATTGCATAACCAGCCACCATTGCTACAACTGGTTTTGGACAAGAACGAATATCGCGTTGGAAATCTAATACATTTAAGTGATGTACGCCGCTGTCATCTTTGTAACCACCGTAATTGCCACGCACTTTTTGGTCACCACCAGAACAGAATGCTTTTTCGCCTTCGCCAGTTAATACAATGACACCAATGTTTTCATCGAAACGTGCATCGGAAAATGCAGTGATCATTTCTTTCACTGTTTGTGGGCGGAACGCATTACGAACTTCTGGGCGGTTAATGGTAATTTTTGCAATGCCATCAGTGGATTTATGATAGCGAATATCGCTATAGCCTTCACTGTGATCGACCCATTCAACAGGCGCATATAACACATCATCTTTTGGATTTTGCATAAGAATTCCTTTTAATTAACGTAAAAAAGTGCGGTCATTATAGCGGAAGTTTTTCAGATCAGGAAAACTAAATTCATTTGCTGCTTTATCTGTTGTGAAGATATTGCTAGAATTTTGTGCATTCTCACTTTTATAAGGATCAAATGTGAAATTAATTGCAACCTTAGGTATGGCAGCATTGCTGTCTGGCTGTTCAATGTTTGATAGCCAACAATCCGCAATTCCAGCAGAATTTGCGGGGGCTGATTACCAACTTTCCGATCAAGATGCAAAACAATGGGCGATTGCAAGTAAGCAAGTAGAACAATGCGTTTACCCAAATTTAACTCGAATTTTGCAACAGCATTTTTCAAAAGAAGATAGCTATATTCACTCACAATATGTCTTTTTCTATCCGTTGGAAAAAATTATTGGCGAACAATATGTGAAGATTATCCAAGCCGATGAAAAATCAATGAATTATGCAAGCTATCAGTTTAAAAAATTCCGTACCAGAGTGGGCAATGTTGAACCTTTAACTAAACAGTCTTGTTTGAAGTTGCGTAACGAAGCGCGCGATGATTTGGCTGTCGTGAAAGGTCAATATAAAAATGGTATGGTGGAAGTGCAAAAAAATGAAGATGGCACACCAAAAAATTCTGATGGCATTGCAACCAATCAAAATAAATTCTTCTTTGATATTATCAAATGGGGATCGATGTTGTTACTTTAGTCTAACATTCGATGCAATAAAAAACCGCACCTTAAAGTGCGGTTTTATTTTTCATTCTTTCTAGCTAAAAATTACGCTAATTTTTTGATTTGTGCAGCTAATTTAGATTTGTGGTTTGCTGCTTTGTTAGCGTGGATTAAGCCTTTAGAAGCCATACGGTCTACAACTTTTTGCATTTCAACGAATGCTGCTTCAGCTGCTGATTTTTCGCCTGCTGCTACTTGAGCATATACTTTTTTGATATAAGTACGCATCATAGAGCGTTGGCTTGCGTTGTGTTGGCGACGTTTTTCAGATTGAACCGCGCGTTTTTTTGCTGACTTGATATTAGCCAAGGTCAAACTCCTAAAATTTCTGTTGATTGATAGACAAAATAAAGGGCGTCAATATGCCGATTTTTTATACTTTTGTCAATGGAAAATTTGTGTTGATTTCGGTGAGACACAACCGAAAGTAAGTATCGTTATTTTTACAAGCTCTTTCAATATGGGCTCACACAAACGATGTGCGACGGATTTTATCAGTTTTTTTTCACGGAATATAGCGTAAAAACAAAATTTCTATACAATTAGGCAAAAATTTTAGGGTAGAGAAGAATATTTTGAGTAAACGACTTTTAAAATCTAGCATTGTTGTTAGTTCTATGACTTTATTATCAAGAGTGTTAGGTCTTGTGCGCGATGTAGTTATCGCTCATCTCATTGGGGCTGGCGCCGCGGCGGACGTTTTTTTATTTGCTAATCGTATCCCAAATTTTCTTCGCCGTTTATTTGCTGAAGGGGCTTTTTCACAGGCTTTTGTCCCTGTTCTCGCAGAATATCAACAATCTGGTGATATTAATAAAACCCGTGAATTTATTGGAAAAGTTTCTGGTACCCTTGGGGGATTGGTGAGTATTGTTACGATCCTTGCGATGATTGGATCGCCTGTCGTTGCCGCTTTATTTGGGATGGGCTGGTTTACCGATTGGATGAATGATGGCCCTGACGCACATAAATTTGAACAAGCCTCTCTTCTTCTTAAAATAACTTTTCCTTATTTATGGTTTGTTACTTTTGTGGCATTTTCTGGCGCTGTGCTTAACACGATTGGAAAATTCGGCGTGATGTCCTTTTCACCCGTGTTATTAAATATAGCGATGATTGCCACCGCACTTTTCCTCGCACCACAAATGGATAACCCAGATCTTGCGCTCGCTATCGGGATTTTTCTTGGCGGATTATTACAGTTCTTATTCCAAATTCCATTTATGAAACAAGCCGGTTTACTGGTGAAACCCAAATGGGCTTGGCGGGATGAAGGCGTAACCAAAATTCGTAAATTAATGATCCCTGCGTTATTTGGTGTGTCGGTAAGTCAAATTAATCTTTTGCTGGATACAGTGATTGCGAGCTTCTTAATGACGGGCTCTATTAGCTGGTTGTATTATTCCGACCGCTTACTGGAATTTCCTCTCGGTTTATTTGGCATTGCGATTTCTACCGTAATTTTACCAACGCTTGCTCGCCACCACGTTAATCGTGAAGGCGATTCAGCTAAAAGTGCGGTTGATTTTCGTAATACAATGGATTGGGGCGTGCGAATGATTTTATTACTTGGCGTTCCTGCAGCCATTGGTATTGCTGTATTGGCTCAACCGATGTTACTTACGCTCTTTATGCGTGGAAATTTTATGCTAAATGATGTTTATGCCGCCTCTTATTCTTTATGGGCGTTTAATGCGGGTTTGCTTAGCTTTATGTTGATTAAAATCCTCGCCAATGGCTATTACGCTCGCCAAGATACCAAAACCCCAGTAAAAATTGGCATTATTGCCATGGTGAGTAATATGGTCTTTAACCTATTGGCGATTCCTTTCAGCTATGTAGGATTAGCTATTGCTTCAGCAATGTCGGCAACTCTTAACGCCTATTTGCTCTATCGCGGCTTAGCCAAAGCGGATGTGTACCATTTTTCACGTAAAAGTGCGGTCTTTTTTGTCAAAGTTTTATTGGCTGCAATCGCAATGGGTGCGGCAGTTTGGTATTACGTGCCTGAAATCAACCAATGGGCAAAAATGGATTTCTTTATGCGTGTTTATTGGCTTGTTTGGTTGATTGTCTTAGCCGCAATAGTTTATGGTGCAACGTTGATTTTATTAGGCGTTCGCAAGCACCATTTGCTGACAAAAAACTAACTTCTCGCTATAATGCCGAAATTCTCTTATTTTCATGGATAAGGACATGCAATTAATTCGCGGGCTTCACAATGCAAATCGTGTTTTACAAGGTTGTGCGCTAACGATCGGCAACTTTGATGGCGTGCATTTAGGGCATCAAACCGTCCTTCGCCATTTGCGTCAAAAAGCTGACGAATTAAATTTACCCATGGCGGTATTGTTATTTGAATCACAGCCGCGTGAATATTTTATGGGGAAAAATGCACCAGCCCGTTTAATGCGTTTGCGTGACAAAATTTATTATCTCGAAAAGGCTAAGGTTGATGTCGTAATTGTGGCGAAATTTGACCGCACTTTTGCCGAGCAACCAGCCGATGTTTTTATTGAACAAACGCTTGTTAATCATCTACATGTGAAATTTTTAAGCATTGGCGATGATTTCAAATTCGGCTCAAAACGCCAAGGTAATTTTGCCATGTTGCAAGCAGCTAGTAAGCGTTTTGGTTTTATTGTTGAAGATAACCGTAGTTTTTGTCTAGATGAACAGCGAATTAGTAGCACTGCGATTCGCGAAGCGTTAGCGAATGATGACTTACAACTTGCAGAAAATTTACTCGGTAAACCTTATCGTATTTTCGGGCGTGTGATTCATGGGAATAAATTAGGCAGAACAATAGGATTTCCAACGGCAAATATTCGTTTGCATAGACAAGTAAATCCAATCAAAGGCGTTTATGCCGTAAAAGTGCGGTTAAAATCGGGGGAGATTTTTAACGGCGTGGCAAACATGGGAAAACGCCCAACTATAAATGGATTAATGCAATTATTAGAAGTCCATTTATTTGATTTTTCTCAGAATATTTATGGTCAAATGGTGGAAGTGGAATTCTGCCACAAGATTAGAAACGAGATTAAATTCCCCTCTTTTGATGATTTGAAAGTGCAAATTGAGAAAGACGTAGAAACTGCGAAAGCGTTTTTTAACAGTTAATTTTAAAATGTAAAAATTGGAAAATAAAATGACAGTCGATTACAAAAACACTCTTAACCTACCGGAAACCAGCTTTCCAATGCGCGGTGATTTAGCTAAGCGCGAACCTGATATGTTGAAAAATTGGTACGAGAAAAATCTTTACCAAAAAATTCGTAAAGCGAGTAAGGGCAAAAAATCTTTTATTCTGCACGATGGCCCTCCGTATGCGAATGGTAACATTCATATTGGTCACGCTGTAAACAAGATTCTGAAAGATATTATTATTAAATCCAAAACGGCGTTAGGTTTTGATTCGCCTTATATCCCGGGTTGGGACTGCCACGGCTTGCCAATTGAATTAAAAGTAGAAGGTTTAGTGGGTAAACCAAACGAGAAAATTTCTGCGGCAGAATTTCGTCAAAAATGTCGTGAATACGCGGCGGAACAGGTCGAGGGTCAAAAGAAAGACTTTATCCGTTTAGGTGTGTTGGGCGATTGGGATAATCCATATCTCACGATGAATTTCGATACCGAAGCGAATATTATCCGCACTTTAGGTAAAGTGATTGAAAATGGTCATTTGTATAAAGGCTCAAAACCAGTTCACTGGTGTTTGGATTGCGGTTCTTCTTTAGCAGAAGCAGAAGTGGAATATGAAGACAAAGTTTCGCCGTCAATTTACGTTCGTTTCCCTGCGGAAAGTGCGGATGAAATTGAAGCTAAATTTTCTGCACAAGGTAGAGGACAAGGTAAATTATCAGCCATCATTTGGACTACCACACCTTGGACAATGCCGTCTAACCGTGCGATTGCGGTGAATGCAGACTTAGAATACAACTTAGTCCAACTTGGCGATGAGCGCGTGATTTTAGCCGCTGAATTAGTTGATCCAGTGGCAAAAGCGGTGGGCATTGAGCACATTGAAATTCTGGGTTCTGTAAAAGGTGCTGATCTTGAATTAAGCCGTTTCCATCATCCATTCTATGATTTTACTGTACCAGTGATTTTAGGCGATCACGTGACCACTGATGGCGGTACGGGTTTAGTACATACCGCACCTGATCACGGTTTAGACGACTTTGTCGTGGGTAAACAATATGATTTACCAATGGCGGGGCTTGTATCGAATGATGGTAAATTTATTTCAACGACCGAATTCTTTGCAGGCAAAGGCGTATTTGAAGCAAATCCGCTTGTGATAGAAAAATTACAAGAAGTAGGTAACTTATTAAAAGTTGAAAAAATCAAACACAGCTATCCACACTGCTGGCGTCACAAAACGCCAATTATTTTCCGTGCAACACCGCAATGGTTTATCGGCATGGAAACGCAAGGTTTACGCCAACAAGCATTAGGCGAAATCAAACAAGTTCGCTGGATTCCAGATTGGGGTCAAGCACGTATCGAGAAAATGGTTGAAAACCGCCCAGACTGGTGTATTTCACGCCAACGTACTTGGGGTGTGCCGATGACCTTGTTCGTGCATAAAGAAACCGAAGAACTTCATCCGCGTACCTTGGATCTACTTGAAGAAGTGGCGAAACGTGTAGAAAGAGCGGGTATTCAAGCGTGGTGGGATTTAGACGAAAAAGAATTATTAGGGGCGGATGCAAAAACCTATCGCAAAGTGCCAGATACCCTTGACGTATGGTTCGACTCAGGATCAACCTATTCTTCTGTTGTTGCAAATCGCCCAGAATTTAATGGTCAAGATATCGATATGTATTTAGAAGGTTCTGACCAACACCGTGGCTGGTTTATGTCTTCTTTAATGCTTTCTACTGCAACAGACAGCAAAGCACCATACAAGCAAGTATTAACTCACGGTTTCACTGTGGATGGTCAAGGTCGTAAGATGTCAAAATCTATCGGTAACATCGTGACACCACAAGAAGTCATGGATAAATTCGGTGGTGATATTTTACGTTTATGGGTTGCTTCTACTGATTATACGGGCGAAATGACCGTTTCTGATGAGATCTTAAAACGTGCAGCGGATAGCTATCGTCGTATTCGTAACACCGCTCGTTTCTTATTAGCAAACTTGAATGGTTTTGATCCAAAACGTGATTTAGTCAAACCAGAAGAAATGATTAGCCTAGATCGTTGGGCGGTAGCTTGTGCATTAGATGCACAAAATGAAATTAAAGATGCATACGATAACTATCAATTCCACACTGTGGTACAACGTTTAATGCGTTTCTGTTCGGTAGAAATGGGGTCATTCTATTTAGATATTATCAAAGACCGTCAATATACAACCAAAGCAGACAGCCTTGCGCGTCGTAGTTGCCAAACTGCGTTATGGCATATTGCTGAAGCATTAGTTCGTTGGATGGCACCGATCTTATCTTTCACTGCCGATGAAATTTGGCAACACTTGCCACAAACTGAAAGTGCTCGTGCGGAATTCGTATTTACTGAAGAATTCTATCAAGGCTTATTTGGTTTAGGCGAGAATGAAAAATTAGATGATGCTTACTGGCAACAACTGATTAAAGTTCGTTCAGAAGTGAACCGTGTATTAGAAATTTCTCGTAACAATAAAGAAATAGGCGGCGGTTTAGAAGCAGAAGTGACCGTTTATGCTAATGACGAATATCGTGCATTGTTAGCACAATTAGGTAATGAATTACGTTTCGTATTAATTACCTCAAAAGTAGATGTAAAATCTTTAGCGGAAAAACCTGCTGATTTAGCGGACAGCGAATTAGAGGGTATTGCAGTAAGCGTAACACGTTCTAACGCAGAAAAATGCCCTCGTTGCTGGCATTATTCTGACGAAATTGGGGTAAGCCTAGAACATCCAACACTTTGTGCACGTTGTGTAGAAAATGTAGTGGGCAATGGAGAAGTTCGACACTTTGCATAATTAAATTCATTGTAAAACAAAAAGTGCGATTGTTTTGCTCTGTCCTTAAAAGTTAGACTAAATAAGCAACAATTATGGACAGATTAATTCGCCGCACTTTTTTATAGGGAGCAAACAATGGCAGAAGAAACAATTTTTAGTAAAATTATCCGTAAAGAAATTCCGGCAAATATCGTCTATCAAGATGAATTAGTCACTGCATTTCGTGATATTTCCCCTCAAGCTAAAACACATATTTTGATTATTCCAAATAAAGTCATTCCCACAGTGAATGATGTGACGGAGCAAGATGAAGTAGCGCTAGGTCGATTATTTATCGTAGCGGCTAAACTCGCTAAAGAAGAAGGTGTTGCGGAAGATGGTTACCGCCTAATTGTGAATTGTAATAAACATGGTGGGCAAGAAGTATTCCATTTACATATGCATTTAGTTGGTGGAGAACCTTTAGGTAGAATGTTAGCGAAATAATGAAAAAATATTTTCTAATTTTAGCGAGCTTTATGCTCGTGGCTTGTTCAAGTTCAGAACAAAACTTAACTTATTCAACAAAGCCGATTTTGAATATTACGTCGTCTCTTTCGCCTTTGATTCAAGTTGAAACGACTCAAAAATCAGCGGTTATAAAAAATAAAAGTCAGCAACTTTTGAATATAAGTTACCATTTGTATTGGTACGATCATTTAGGGGTAACCCAAATTTGGGAAAATCAGCAAGAAAGCTATTCCGCTCAATTTTTGCTAAAACCACAAGAGCAAAAATCAATTGATTTAACTAAACCTACTGTAGAAAGTAAAAATTATCGCCTTTATTTAAAATAATTTATGAGCTCGTTGTTAATTGATTTAAACGGAAAAGAGTTGGAACAAGAGGAAGTTGAGTTACTTTCTCACCCTCTTGTTGCAGGATTAATTTTATTTACTCGAAATTTTGAAAACAGAGAACAAATTCAAGAATTAATTCGTTCTGTTCGCCAACGAGTGAAAAAGCCTTTATTAATTACGGTGGATCAAGAAGGTGGACGAGTTCAACGTTTCCGTGATGGATTTACAATGTTGCCTTCAATGCAGGCTTTTCAAGAAACACTGTCAGCAACTGAACAAGTGAGTTTTGCTAAAGAAGCAGGTTGGCAAATGGCAGCAGAAATGATTGCCTTGGATATTGACTTGAGTTTTGCTCCTGTGTTGGATTTGGGGCATGAATGTCGAGCGATTGGCGATCGCAGTTTTTCATCTGATGTAAAAAGTGCGGTAAATTTAGCCACCGCTTTTATTGATGGTATGCATCAAGCAGGTATGGCATCTACAGGTAAACATTTTCCTGGTCATGGTCATGTATTAGCCGATTCTCATTTAGAAACGCCTTATGATGATCGTGCAAAAGACGAAATTTTTAGTTTCGATCTCCAACCTTTCCAACAGTTAATTTCACAAAATAAACTCGATGCGATTATGCCTGCTCACGTGATTTATTCGCAATGTGATAGTCAGCCTGCAAGTGGTTCAAAATATTGGTTGAAAGAAATTTTACGCAAGAAATTAAATTTCCAAGGTACAATTTTTTCCGATGATCTAGGAATGAAAGGCGCGGGAGTAATGGGGAATTTTGTAGAGCGTAGTAAAAAAGCACTCAATGCAGGTTGCGATCTTTTATTACTGTGTAATGAACGTGAGGGCGTAATTCAAGTGGTGGATAACCTAAAACTGGCTAAAAATCAACCGCACTTTATGGCTCGTCAAGCTCGCTTACAAAGTTTATTTAAACGTAGAGTGATTAATTGGAACGACTTAATTTCAGATCAACGTTGGAGACTTAATTATCAAAAATTAGCTGATATTCAACATCGTTGGCTAGACATTCAGGTAGCAAAAAAATGATTGATTGTCGATACTATCAACAAAATGAATGTCGTTCTTGCCAATGGCTTGAAATACCTTATAGTCAGCAGCTAACTGAAAAACAACATCATTTAAAGCAGCAACTGATTTCTATTAATTACGATGAAGCTCAATGGTTGGCTCCTTTTCAATCTGATGAACATGGCTTTCGTAATAAAGCTAAAATGGTTGTTAGTGGCAGTGTTGAACGCCCAATACTTGGCATTTTAAAAAATAATGATCCACAAAGTGCGATTGATTTGTGTGATTGTCCTCTTTATCCTACACATTTTTCAGCAATTTTTTCAATTCTCAAAGATTTTATTGGTCGCGCAGGTTTAGTACCTTATAACATTGCTAAACAAAAAGGCGAGCTTAAATATATTTTGCTGACAGAAAGTATCGCGACGGAAAAATTGATGTTGCGTTTTGTGTTACGTACAGAAAATAAATTGCCATTAATTCGTCGAGAATTGCCCAAATTATTGGAAAAATTACCGCACTTAGAAGTGATTAGTATTAATTTACAACCACAGCACGCGGCTATTTTAGAGGGCGAACAAGAAATTTTTCTGACAAAACAACAATTTTTGCCTGAAAATTTTAACGGTATTCCACTCTTTATTCGTCCACAAGGCTTCTTTCAAACTAACCCTAAAGTGGCTGCAGGTTTATATGCAAGCGCTCAACAATGGGTGGCTGAATTCCCTATTTATAACCTGTGGGATTTATTTTGTGGCGTAGGGGGATTTGGCTTACATTGTGCTAAAGCGTTGCAGGAAAAATGGGGAAAACCCATTAAATTAACAGGAATTGAAATTTCTTCCTCTGCTATTTTGGCAGCCAGTAATTCTGCGAAAATATTAGGTTTAGAACATGTAAATTTCCAATCTCTAGATGCAGCAAGCGTGATTGAAAATAAAAATAAAAATAAGCCAGATCTTGTGATTGTAAATCCGCCGCGTCGTGGAATTGGAAAGGAATTAAGTGAATTTCTCAACCAAATTCAACCGCACTTTATCTTGTATTCCAGCTGTAATGCCATGACAATGGGTAAAGATTTACAGCATCTAACTTGTTATAAACCATTGAAAATTCAACTTTTTGATATGTTTCCGCAAACATCTCACTATGAAGTATTAGTTTTACTAGAAAGAAAAAAGATTAATTAAGGTAAGCTAGAAAAGGCTAGGGAATTTGAAAGAAGGGTGGTGGAACTAAGCAGAATTGGTCTTAACAGCAAGTGGCTTACTGCACGCATCCCTGCGGGATTTCTACCCAGCCCACCATAGATTAAAAAATGCATCTCGGTGTTCTAGCTTTTGCAGCATAAAACTATGCAATAAGGTTTAAACCTTTAAAGCCACTATATCAGGAGACCAATCCTGTCTTCCTACAATATCCGTGAGAAGTGGAGCAATGATAAAATCCTTTATATTAATTGTCAATTAATGTTTTGAATATTATTTCCAATTAAACAAAAACCACCCAAATTAATTTCGGATGGTTTTATTTTGAATAAATTATGATGAAAAATTATCTTGCGCCATATACAACGATTGTTTTTCCATGAGCGTGGATAAGATTCTGATCCTCCAACATCTTAATAATGCGCCCCACAGTTTCTCGTGAACACCCCACCATTTGCCCTATTTCTTGGCGTGTAATTTTGATTTGCATACCATCAGGATGCGTCATTGCTTCAGGCTGTTTAGCTAAGTTCATTAAAGTTTGAGCGATGCGACCTGCGACGTCTAAAAATGCCAAATTCGTGACTTGACGTGATGTATTTTGCAAACGTCTTGCCAATTGTGCAGTGAGAAACATTAAGATTTCAGGGTTTGCCTGAATCAACTGGCGATATTTCTTATAGGAAATTTCAGCAATTTCACATGTTGTTTTTGTTTTTACCCAAGCTGATCGTTTTGAACCTTCATCAAATAATCCCGCTTCGCCAAAAAATTGTCCTGCACCTAAGTAAGTGAGGATCATCTCTTTGCCTTCATCATCTTTTGAAGATACCATTACAGAACCTTTAATTACATAATACAGCGTGGTCGCATCTTCCCCAGCATGAATTAAAGTTGATTTTGCAGGATATTTATGCAAATGGCAGTGAGTAAGAAACCAATCTAAAACGGGATCTCGTTGAGTTGCTTCTTCTTGAGAGGAGGTTACAACTTCATCAATTTCGGTTAATTCATTTGACATTCTTGCTCCTTACATTCCTGTTTCAAAAATTCCGTTTTATTTTTGATGTCAATGGATTCATGTAATTCAGACCATACAATCAACGCAATTCCATTGCGAATTTGAGTCAGTAAAAGTTGTTTTTTCTGGTTGAGTGAAAGTTCTTCTATACCGTAATCGGTTCCTTCGCGTAAAATCACGCTTTCTACGATATTATCTAATGTTTCTGCTTCTAGTTCTTGCCAAGGAATAATCATATATTTACTCGGTAAAGTCAATTAGGCAAAAAGTGGCTCGATAAAACGCCATTGTTGTTCAAAAGACTGACTTGAATTCAGACGGAAATTTGTACGAACATAGCGCATAAATTGTCCTTCGCAGAGTGTCACTAAATGTGAGGCAATTATACGTTCATCCACGTTGAAAGCACGCCCTTCACGTAATTTACGCATTTGCAAAATATTGACAAACTGCATCTCAAGACGATCGAAAAATTGTGCCACACGTGCTTGTAATTGCGCTTCTTCAAACATTAACGCGTGACCTGTTAAAACACGTGTTAAGCCAGGATTTTTTCGAGCAAAATCCAAAATTGTTTGTAAAATGTCGTGAATGCGATTCATTGTTTGAGTTTCGTTACGCATTGACGCTGTAATTCGGCTCAGCAAAGTACTTTCAATATGTTCAATTAGTGCTTCAAACATTTTTGTTTTGCTTGGAAAGTAACGATATAAAGCAGCTTCCGACACACCAACTTCTTTTGCTAGACGAGCGGTTGTCATTCTTTCCATTCCACGTTCAGAATGAAGCATATGTATCAATACTGTAAGCACTTGCTGACGACGTTCTTTTACCGTTCTTTTTTCAATTTTCGGTGTTTCAATTTTAGGCGCAATTTCTTCTACGCCTGATAAAGATAATTGTTCTTCTACCATAAATTATTGTTTACCTGAATGACCGAAACCGCCTTCTCCACGTTCGGTTTGTTGAAAATCTTCTACAATATTAAATTCAGCTTGTACTACTGGCACGAAAACAAGTTGAGCAATACGATCGCCGACTTCAATTTTGAATGGTTCATTTCCACGGTTCCACATTGATACCATTAATGGCCCTTGATAATCGGAGTCAATTAATCCCACAAGGTTTCCTAACACAATGCCGTGTTTATGGCCAATACCCGAGCGAGGCAAAATCACGGCAGCTAAATTGGGATCCGCAATATAAATTGATAGCCCTGTCGGAATTAATTTGGTTTCGCCTGGTTGAATTTCAAAGCTTTCATCGATCAACGCACGTAAATCAAGACCTGCTGAACCTTCAGTTGCGTAAGTTGGCAAAGGAAATTCATTGCCAATGCGAGAATCTAAAATTTTTACGTCAATTTTTTTCATTTAATACTCCGTTTAAAATTCATTTTTAGGTAAAAGTGCGGTTGGAATTATAAGGTTTTTTGATAGCGTTCGATGATTTCATTGACTAAATCAGCGGCAAGTTCTACTTTTGATTTTAGCGATAATTTTTTATGACCATTTTTCCAAAAAAGCTGCAAGGCATTTTCATCCGCGTTAAAAACTTGTCCGCCAGATACATCGTTGGCACAAATCATATCAAGATTTTTGCGTTCAAGTTTATCTTTTGCATAATCATCAATATTTTGGGTTTCGGCTGCAAATCCAACAGTAAAAGGACGATGTGTTTTTAAATGTCCTACATCTGAGATAATATCAGGATTTTTAATTAATTTGATAGATATTTCATCGCCAGATTTTTTGATTTTTTGCTCAGCAACTTCAGTTACTCTGTAATCAGCAACAGCCGCACAACCAATAAAAATTTGATTTTTTACCGCACTTTCAAGAGAGGCTTGCCACATTTCTTGTGCTGAGATGACATTAATTCGATTTACATTTTTTGGTGTTGTTAAATTCACTGGCCCTGCAATCAGCGTGACGTTCGCCCCTCGTTTGGCAAATGCTTCAGCAATCGCAAACCCCATTTTCCCTGAACTATGGTTAGAAATATAACGAACAGGATCGATTGCCTCACGCGTTGGGCCTGCTGTAATGGAAACATTTAATCCTTGTAGATCTTGTTTTTGAGAGAAAAAGTCAGAAAGTGCGGTAAAAATTTCCTCTGGTTCTGACATACGCCCTTTCCCCATATCGCCGCAAGCTTGAAAACCACTATTGGGGCCGATAAGCTCAATCCCACGTGTTTGAAGAGTCGTTAAATTTTGTTGAGTAATGGATTGGTGATACATCTGCTGATTCATTGCTGGCGCAAGAAAAATTGGCGCATTAGTCGCAAGACAAATTGTTGAAAGTAAATCATTCGCCATGCCAATAGTAAGACGGGCGATAAAATCTGCACTAGCTGGCGCAATAATAATGGCATCAGCCCATTTGGCAAGTTCAATATGCCCCATTGCCAGCTCTGCTTGTGGATCAAGTAAAGATTGCGATACAGCATTGCCAGAAATGGCTTGAAGTGTCAAAGGCGTAACAAATTCTGCCGCAGCAGGGGTTAATACTACACGTACTTCAGCTTCTGCTTTGCGTAACAAACGAATCAACTCTATTGTTTTATAGGCTGCAATACCGCCAGTTATGCCAACTACAATATGCTTTCCGTTTAATTTCATGTTTTAACCTTTGTTAGTACTTATCCACAATTTCGTTATTTTACTTTAATTTTATTGAATGCCCAACGCTATTTTTACGATATGCATCGCAGATTTTGAATCACTTGCTCGTCAAACCTAAAAAGTGCGGTCAAAATCTTTCTTATTTTTCTTTTATAAATATATGGAAAACAATGATGAATTAATGCCACGGGAAAAATTGCTGGCATTTGGAGCAAAAGCATTAAGTGATTATGAACTACTTGCGATTTTTTTACGTACTGGTATCAAAGGTTGTCCTGTTATGTCACTTTCTAAAAATGTATTAACGCATTTTGGCTCCTTGCACGCTTTACTTTCTGCAGATAAAAAAGCTTTCTGTTCTGTAAAAGGCTTAGGTATTACGCAATTTATTCAACTGCAAGCGATTACGGAAATGACCAAGCGTTATTTAAAGCAAGATATGTTAAGTACGCCGATTATTAATGATCCTGAAACAGTAAAACTTTTTTTACTCACTGAATTGCAACACGAGGAAAGAGAAGTATTTATGGTTTTATTTTTAGATAATCAACATCGTTTGATTAAAAAAGAGCGGTTATTTTTAGGTACAATTAATGTATCAGCGGTCTATCCGCGAGAAATTATTAAAGAAGCACTCTATTGTAATGCGGCAGCTTTAATTTTGGCACATAATCATCCTTCAGGTATAACGGAGCCGAGTTATTCGGATCAGCTTATTACTAAAAAAATTCAAGATGCGGCTGAACTAATGGAAATTCGCGTGCTTGATCATTTAATTGTAGGGAAAAGCGATTGTTATTCTTTCGCGGAGAATTGTTTATTATAAATTTTTATAATATTGACCATTTTTTTACCGATTACATTCAGGAAAATCGCATTTACACTTGAGAAATGAAAACAAAGTCAGTATAATTTGCGACCTTTAATATAGTAAGCGGGTCGGATTAGCGCGACCTGACGAGGTAGCAAGCTAGGTTTAACCAGCTTTAAACAATCCGAACCGTAAGCTCGAGCTTATATTTAATTATTGGAGATTATTATGTCTAGAGTTTGTCAAGTAACAGGCAAGCGTCCAGCTGTGGGTAATAACCGCTCACACGCAATGAATGCGACACGTCGTCGTTTTCTTCCAAACCTTCACACTCACCGTTTTTGGGTTGAAAGTGAAAACCGTTTCGTAACCTTACGTTTAACTGCGAAAGGTATGCGTATTATTGATAAAAAAGGCATTGATGCAGTATTAGCTGAAATCCGTGCTCGTGGCGAAAAAATCTAAGGAGCTAAAAAATGGCAGCTAAAGGCGCTCGTGAGAAAATCCGTTTAGTTTCTACTGCAGAGACAGGTCACTTCTACACAACTGATAAAAACAAACGTAATATGCCTGAAAAAATGGAAATCAAAAAATTTGATCCAGTAGTGCGTAAACACGTTATCTATAAAGAAGCAAAAATCAAATAATATTGATTTAATTATTTTAAACCCGAGTAGAAACTCGGGTTTTTTATTTGTTCTTATTAGAAACGTTTGCTTTTTATTTAGCCGTTTGACTCGTAAGAAGCTAAATTTACTTTTCATATTGCAAAAAAAATATACAATTGTCCCCGTTTTGACGTAACCCTACATCAAAACCTGTTTCCAACCTAGCCCGTCCAATGGGCAAACTAGGGTAAAAACAAAAAAGCTGAAACGCTTTTTTTAATAAGTAGCGAGTCAAATGCCCTATGTGTCTGTTTTATAAACAGTAAATTTATCGCAAGGCACCCGACTTATTTTTTTTCACCTCTTTTAGAAGGTTTTAATCAAAAATGACAATGATTACCCCTGTACAAGCAATTCTTGCTTCAAACCAACATTTTTTAGATCGCCAAGATGTAATGGAATCCAACGTACGTAGTTATCCTCGTAAATTACCTTTTGCCTATGCAAAAGCACAAGGCTGTTGGGTTACTGATGTTGAAGGTAATGAATACCTAGACTTTTTAGCAGGCGCAGGAACCCTTGCATTAGGACATAATCATCCTATATTAATGCAAGCCATTAAAGACGTATTAGATAGCGGATTGCCGTTACACACTTTAGATTTAACCACTCCACTTAAAGATGCGTTTAGTGAAGAATTATTGTCATTCTTCCCGAAAGATAAATATATCTTACAATTCACAGGCCCTTCTGGTGCAGATGCAAATGAAGCAGCCATCAAATTAGCGAAAACTTACACAGGGCGTGGCAATATCATTGCTTTCTCTGGCGGTTTTCACGGTATGACCCAAGGGGCATTAGCCTTAACGGGTAATCTTGGTGCAAAAAATGCCGTTGAAAATTTAATGCCTGGCGTACAATTTATGCCATATCCACACGAATACCGCTGCCCATTTGGCATTGGTGGCGAAGCGGGTGCGAAAGCAGTTGAACAATACTTTGAAAACTTCATCGAAGATGTAGAAAGTGGCGTAGTAAAACCAGCTGCAGTAATTTTAGAAGCAATCCAAGGAGAAGGCGGCGTTGTTTCAGCACCAATAAGCTTCTTACAAAAAGTACGTGAAGTAACCCAAAAACACGGCATTTTAATGATCGTCGATGAAGTGCAAGCTGGTTTCTGCCGTTCTGGAAGAATGTTCGCCTTTGAACACGCAGGCATTGAGCCTGATATTATTGTGATGTCAAAAGCAGTTGGTGGCAGCTTACCATTAGCTGTATTAGCTATTCGTAAAGAATTTGATGCTTGGCAACCTGCAGGACATACAGGTACATTTCGTGGCAATCAATTAGCGATGGCGACAGGCTATGCTTCACTTAAAATTATGCGTGATGAAAACCTCGCACAAAATGCCCAAGAGCGTGGTGAATACTTAACCAACGCATTACGTGAATTAAGCAAAGAATATCCGTGCATCGGCAACGTACGTGGTCGTGGCTTAATGATGGGGATCGATATTGTAGACGAACGCCAATCGAAAGATGCGACAGGGGCTTACCCACGCGATTGTGAATTAGCGGCAGCAATCCAAAAAGCTTGCTTCAAAAACAAACTCTTGCTCGAACGTGGCGGACGCGGTGGCAACGTGGTTCGCGTGCTTTGTGCGGTAAACATCAACCAAAGTGAATGTGAAGAGTTCATCAAACGCTTCAAACAATCTGTTGTAGACGCATTGAAAGTGGTGCGTAGTTAATTAAAAGCGGTCTGATTTTGCAAATGTTTTGCGAATTTTGACCGCTTGTAAATTCAAAATGGTAGGGAAATCCCACCTTTTTTCTACTCAACTGTATAAAACTGGGATATACTTATGCTATATACAATTAAGCATAAGGAATAACTATGATTGAAGCCTCTGTTTTTATGACTAATCGAAGTCAAGCTGTGCGTTTGCCCGCTGAAGTTCGCTTTTCTGAAGAAATCAAAAAATTATCGGTTCGTGTATCGGGCAGTGATCGGATTTTATCGCCTCTCAACCAATCTTGGGATAGTTTTTTCTTGAATGATCAAGCAGTTAGCGATGATTTTATGAATGAACGAGAAATTGCATTTCAACCAGAGCGTGAGGCTTTATAGTGTTGAAATATATGCTTGATACTAACATTGTGATTTACGTGATTAAGCGTAGGCCATTGGAAATTCTTTCTCGCTTTAATCAAAATGCAGGAAAAATGTGCGTGAGTAGCATTACTGTGGCTGAACTCTATTATGGAGCCGAAAAAAGCGAATATCCCGAAAGAAACATTGCGGTTATTGAAGATTTCTTATCACGCCTCACCATTTTAGATTACCAACCAAAGCATGCAGCTCATTTCGGCAATATTAAAGCTGAACTCTCTAAACAAGGGAAATTGATTGGCGAAAATGATATTCATATAGCGGCTCATGCTCGTAGTGAAGGGTTAATTCTGGTTAGTAACAATTTAAGAGAATTTGAGCGAGTTATAGCATTACGTACAGAAAATTGGGTGTAATTCATATCTAGGAATAATTATGTCAAACCTCAAACAACACAAACAAGCTTTGTTTTGCAACGATAACGAAGCCATTAACGATTATGAAACAGCGATGCATAATGCGGTGCAAGCAGTCTCTGCTTGGCTGAAAAATGAAAAAATGTACACAGGCGGTTCAATCAAACAAATGCGAGCCTTAATAAGCGGTTTTAATCCGACGAAAGAGGGTATGGGTGTACAGAAATCACTCGATCATTTGGTAGAAATTTTCCTTAATCCAAGCCTTAAAGTACATCATCCACACTCACTTGCCCATTTACATTGCCCAACGATGGTAACAAGCCAAATTGCGGAAGTACTGATTAATGCGACCAACCAATCAATGGATTCTTGGGATCAAAGCCCAGCAGGTTCAATTATGGAGGAGCATTTGATCAACTGGCTACGCCAAAAAGCAGGCTATGGCGAAGGCACATCAGGCGTGTTCACTTCTGGTGGTACTCAATCTAACTTAATGGGCGTATTGTTGGCACGCGATTGGGCGATTGCAAACCACTGGAAAAACGAAGACGGCTCTGAATGGTCAGTACAACGTGATGGTATTCCAGCAGAAGCGATGCAAAAAGTGAAAGTGATTTGTTCAGAAAACGCACATTTCTCTGTACAAAAAAATATGGCAATGATGGGAATGGGTTTCCAATCAGTCGTTACTGTGCCATCAAATGCCAATGCACAAATGGATCTTATTGCACTTAAACAAACACTTGCACAGCTTAAAGCTGATGGCAAAATTACTGCCTGTATTGTTGCTACCGCAGGCACAACAGATGCTGGCGCAATTGATGACTTAAAAGCAATCCGCAAACTTGCCGATGAATATCAAGCGTGGTTACACGTTGATGCCGCTTGGGGTGGCGCATTATTGCTTTCCAAAGATTATCGCTATTTCTTAGATGGTATTGAATTAACTGATTCCATCACGCTTGATTTCCACAAACACTTCTTCCAAACCATTTCCTGTGGTGCATTTTTACTCAAGGATCCAGAGAACTATCGCTTTATCGATTACAAAGCGGATTATCTCAATTCGGAATATGATGAAGCTCACGGCGTGCCAAACTTAGTGGCGAAATCATTACAAACCACACGTCGTTTCGACGCATTAAAATTATGGTTTACCCTTGAAGCATTGGGCGAAGATCTTTACGCTTCAATGATCGATCACGGCGTAAAACTGACCAAAGAAGTCGAGCAATACATCAACGATACCCCTGACTTAGAAATGCTTGTGCCAAGTCAGTTTGCATCGGTGTTATTCCGTGTCGTACCAAAAGACTATCCAGCTGAATTTATTGATGCACTAAACCAAAACGTGGCAGATGAACTCTTTGCTCGAGGAGAAGCGAATATTGGCGTGACTAAAGTAGGCGACAAACAATCGCTGAAAATGACTACCCTAAGCCCGATTGCAACATTGGAAAATGTTAAAGCGTTATTAACTCAAGTACTAACAGAAGCAAATCGTATTAAAGACGACATCAAAAATGGCACTTACACACCACCCATTGATTAATTAGTTAGTCAATTAACACAAAAAAATAACCGCTTGTATCTGAAAACAGGCGGTTATTCTGTAAAATAAAAATCTTTTAGCATAGATCAAACGAGATATATAAATTTTATCCATTAGATAACTACCTATATTTTTGAAATATTCATCATTTTAATTTTCAAAGAATATAAAAAAATGGTAAAACTAACCGCACTTTATATCATTATTCTATCTACTTACTAAGTTGAAAATTATGCCAGAACTTCCTGAAGTCGAAACTGCACTACGTGGTATTAGCCCTTATCTTAAGAATTTTACGATTGAGAAAGTTGTCGTGCGCCAGCCTAAATTGCGCTGGGCTGTATCAGAGGAATTGATAACGCTAAAAAATGTAAAAATTGTCGATCTCACTCGTCGAGCAAAATATTTGATTATTCACACGGAAAAAGGCTATATCATCGGGCATTTGGGCATGTCAGGTTCGGTGCGAATTGTGCCACAGGATAGTGCAATAGATAAACATGATCATATTGATATTGTAGTGAATAATGGCAAGTTATTACGCTATAACGATCCTCGCCGTTTCGGTGCATGGTTGTGGACGGAGAATCTAGATGACTTTCATCTTTTCTTAAAGTTAGGCCCTGAACCACTTTCTGATGAATTTAATGCAGAATATTTATTCAAAAAATCTCGTCAAAAATCAACCGCACTTAAAACTTTCTTGATGGATAACGCTGTGGTAGTGGGCGTTGGAAATATTTATACGAATGAAAGTTTGTTTATTTGTGGCATTCATCCCCTTAAACTCGCTAAAAATTTGACTCGCAATCAATGTTTCTCTTTAGTGAACACGATTAAAGATGTTTTGAGAAAAGCCATTATTCAAGGTGGAACAACACTTAAAGATTTTTTACAGCCCGATGGTCGCCCAGGTTATTTTGCACAAGAATTATTGGTATATGGCAATAAAGATAAACCTTGTCCAAAGTGCGGTGGAAAAATTGAAAGTTTAATTATTGGACAGCGTAATAGTTTCTTTTGCCCGAAATGTCAGAAAAGGGGTTAGAACAAATAAATTTTCAAATTGAAAAGAAAGTATTAAATATAATGAAAACAGCGGTCAAAATAGACCGCTATTTTTAATTTACTGGAAATTCTTCAATAACAACTGGAATTTGTAAGATTTTGCCTAATCGTAGAATGGTGACGAGAACTTTTGAATTAGGTTTTGTATTTGCGATAATTTGCATCATTTCTCGGGCTGAAATACCTTCTTGATTATTTAATTTCAAAATCACATCGCCAACTTGAATACCTGATTTCGCAGCTGGGCTGTTCGGACTTACATCTGTGATAACTATGCCTTCTTCACTACTTGAACTAATATCACTTTGTACACCAAAATAACCTCGAATCACACGTCCATCACGCATAATTTTACGTAGTACATCATTTGCAATATCTATTGGAATGGCAAAATTTAGTCCTTCTGCGATTTCATTGGCGGTTTTGCCAATACTTAGCGTGCTAATTCCAACCAATTCCCCAGCAGAGTTAATTAAGGCACCGCCTGAGTTTCCGCGATTAATTGAAGCATCAGTTTGAATAAAATTTTGTCTGCCCACCGAATCGCCTACCGCATTACGACCGATTGCGCTAATGATTCCTTGAGACACGCTTTGTCCTAAGTTGTAGGGATTACCGATTGCTAATACCACATCGCCGACGTGAGCTTGACGCGCTGAATTTTGTGGAATAGTTGAAAGATTATCTGCACGAATTTTAAGAACAGCGAGATCAGTGAGATCATCTGAACCAACAAGACTGGCCTCAAAAATATTTCCATTTTGCAACGCTACTACAATTTGATCTGCATTTTGGATGACGTGTTTATTCGTCAGAATATAGCCATCTTTACTCATAATCACACCAGAACCTAAGTTATTCACTTGTAGCTGATCATTATCATTAATGCTGGCGGAAGAAAAAGAGCGGTTATAAACATTCACTACTGCTGGAGAGGCAATACGCACAGCATTTTTGAACGATATAATATCGTCTGAAGTGAAGATATTGCTGTTATTCAGTCTTGGAACCGCAAACAAAATCACGCCCGCAGCAGCCAAGCCCCAAAGTGCGGAATGGAAAAGTTTTTTAAGCATTTAGACTCCTTTCGGTGTGTAAGTTAATTTTATATCGTCACCGATTTGTTCTAATTCATTGAGTTGCCATAATGGTGCATCGGCAAGTTTAGTTAAATTCGGTAATTGGCATAGACCACGAGCATTGTCTCCAAGTAATTTTGGCGCAATGTAAATAATCAATTCATCCACTAATTTCGCATCAATTAAACTGCCCGCTAAATTTGCTCCAGCTTCTACCCAAAGGGTATTGATTTGTCGTTTTCCCAGTTCTCGCATTAATTCTTTTAGTAAATTTTCTTTCGGAAGAATAATTTGTTCACAAAAATCAGGAAAGCCTGTTAAATCTCGTGGCTCACTAGAGACTAACCAAACGGGAGAATGGGTTAAAAAAAGTTTATGAGTCGGCTGAATGCGATGTTGTGAATCTAAAATGACTCGCACAGGCTGGCGAAGCCCTTCTTTTTTATATTCTGTTTTAAGATTTTCAGGAAATTCATCCCAGCGTACATTAAGGCTTGGATCATCTGCAATGACTGTTGTGGAAGTAGATAAAAGTGCGGATGATTTTGCTCGCATTTTTTGTACGTCCGAACGAGCATCTGGGCCCGTAATCCATTTACTTTCTCCACTTGCCATTGCTGTTCGTCCATCTAAACTCATGGCGAGTTTGAGTTGAACAAAAGGCATACCTTGACGCATTCGTTTTAAAAAGCCTTTATTTATTTTTTCCGCTTGATCGTTTAATAAATTCACAGCACTTTCGATACCAGCATCAGACAACATTTTCAAACCTTTTCCTGCGACTTGAGGATTTGGATCTTGCATAGCAGCAATGACTTTCACTACGCCCGCCTCAATTAATCCTAATGCACAAGGCGGTGTTCTCCCATAGTGAGAACAAGGCTCAAGCGTAACATAAGCTGTCGCACCTTTTGAATTTTCTCCTGCTTGAGCTAAGGCAACACGTTCAGCATGAGGTTGCCCCGCTTTAAAATGAAAGCCTTCCCCCACAATTTCACCATTTTTTACCAATACGCATCCCACCGATGGGTTCGGTGTGGTGGTATATTGACCTTTGGCGGCTAAATCCAAGGCACGTTGCATAAATACGCAATCTTGTGAGGAAAATTCAAGCATAATTAATCCTTTAATTTTTCAATTTCGATAGTGAATTGATCAATATCATCAAAACTTAAATAGACTGATGCAAAACGAATATAAGCCACTTTATCGAGTTTTTTTAATTCATTCATCGCAAGTTTACCCACTAACTTACTTGGCACTTCACGTTCTCCAGTTGCACGCAGTTGAAGAATTATGTGATTAATTGCTTTTTCTACATCATCTGCACTTACAGGACGTTTTTCTAAGGCGTGTTGAATACCGCTGCGCAATTTATCTTCATTGAATGGCTCACGTGTACCATCAGTTTTGATAATTTTCGGTATGATTAATTCTGCCATTTCAAAAGTAGTAAAACGTTCATGACAATGACCGCACTCACGGCGGCGGCGAACTTGATAACCATCAGATACTAAACGGCTATCAATGACTTTAGTTTCTTCTGTATCACAAAATGGACAGCGCATAGATAATTCTCCATAAAAGGGCGTTATTATACTAAAAAATAGGTTATTTGACGATTAGCTTTGTGCCTTTCTTGTCTTCTTTTGTGCGAATAATAAGCCAAACCAAGCTTTTGTTTGTTTTAATAATTTTGCAAGATTTTCAGGTTGTTTAAATCTTGAGGTCTGCGCTAATACTCGTGACCAATATGGATCGGCTTTTGGCCCGAAACCATTACTTTCAGTTAATTCCTGAAGTTTTTCAGAAACAGAATTTTCATCACTCACAATAAAATCACTTATATTTCTTACTGTTGGCACCAATTGTATTTCTATTTGGCTTTGTAAATAATCTTTTACGTAAATTTGTAATTGAGCAAGCGCAACTTCACGCTCAATAGGCGGTAATTCGATAACTTGATCTTGCGTAATTAATTTTGCTGGTATCGCATTTTCTTGTGTGACACATTGAATCAAATAATAAATCCAAGGACGGATGCAATAGCGATCTTTGTATTTCGCAAAATGCCAGTGAATGACTTGTGAATTATCGCCAAATAAAGCGTCCATATAACCAAATAAACGGATTTTTTGATTTTCGTTTTGCCAATCTACGGCAATATTAAAATCTATAGAAGCCTGTTTAGGCTCGCCAAGATCGGCTATTTTCTCTTTAAATTCTAGAACATTGTCGCGAATATTTTCAGCATAAACCTTTCCAAACTCTGCGTGCGGTAACACGCCTTTTACTTCTGCTTGTCTAAAATAATCAGCAAAATTTTGTTCATCAAGGTAAATTAAGTCATTATTGAGAAAATAATTATCTAACCCACTTAAAGTGAAGTTTTCACTGTCAGCAATGCGTTCATCTTTATCGCGGAAATAAACACCGAGTTGTTTTTCAAAGAAAAATTTCACTGGATTTTCCACAAAGCTGACTAAAGAATCCAGTTCAACTTCTTCGATTTTTTCTGGGTTTTCTGTCATAGTGACGGCAAATTCTGAATTGTTGGAACTCGCGTCAAATTGTGCTATTGACAACCATTTTGTCGCAAAAGAGCGGGTAAATTTCTCGTTGTTTTTGAAATTATCTGGGCTAAATGCGGTCATTGGATGTTCAATGACAGTAAGGACATTTTCCTTTTGCCCTTGATTAATATAATTCAACAGTTGACTTACCAATACGGATGGTTCTTTCGGTTGATTATCTGTAATGGAACGGCCAACATAGCTGATATAGCAATAATCACGTGCTGCCAATAAGGCTTCTAAGAACAAATAGCGATCATCATCACGGCGAACACGGTCGCCTTTTTGATGGTGATATTGCATTAAATCAAAACTGTTTGGTGTTTGTGTTCTTGGGTAATCCGCATCATTCATTCCAAGTAAACAAACCACTTTGAATGGCACTGAACGCATTGGTAATAAGGTGCAGAAATTTACTTTTCCTGCAAGGAATTTGAGGCTATTTGGCGCATCTTCCAATTTCATTGTGATGACATCGGCGATCACTTCTGCTTGTAATTTTTCAGTAAAATGGAGCGTTTTTAGATGCTCAGCTAATTCATTAATTTTCTCTTGAATATAGAAAATCATGTCGCTTGTGTCTTCATTTCGCACGAAGAAATCCGATAAAAGTGCGGTTAAAATTTCTTGCCATTTTTCGATGGAATGTGCTTGTTGCAGCGTTTCATGCAGTGCGGAAAGTGCGGTGAAAAAATGAGATAAATTTCCAGCAAGCTCGCCCTTTAAGCCATAGCTGCTGTTTAACCCCAGACTATCTTGCCAAATGCCCTGTTCTTCACGCATCGCATAGCCTAAAATCATTCGTTCTAATCCAGCCTGCCAAGAATTGAAATTGATGCCATCTTGATTTTTTTGCAAACCGACACGAATCCCTGAATCCGCCACCCATTCTCGCACTAATGGTAAATCAGCAAGAGAAATATTAAATCGTTCTCGCATCGCAGGAATATCCAACAATGCTAAGACATCCTCTGCACTAAAATTGCTTTCTTTTAAGCCTAATAAAGTTAAGTAACTTGATACTAACACATCATTTTCTGAAAGTTTATTATCCGAAAGTGAAAATGGAATTTGTGGTGCACCCCCATTTTTTTGCCCGAAAACGGCTTGAATATAAGGCGTGTATTGGTTAATATCTGCCACCATAACAACTACATCTTTTGGCGTAAGGTTAGGATCTTGATTGAATAAATCCAGTAAATAATCGTGCAATACTTCCACTTCTCGCATAGCACTGTGGCAAGAATGTAGGGTTAAAGTGCGGTCATTTTTTGCGATATTTAACGGTTTATTTTCTAAATGCAGAATTTGAGACTGTAATTGCCCAAGCAAACTGTTTGATTTAATTTCTTGATAGGCATTGACGGGATAAGTTGGAATATGTTCTTCATCTCTCACCAATGTATAGAGAAAATCTCGTCCCATTTTTCCCCAAGCCGCCAGTAATGGATTGCCTAGTTGAAGGTTTTCTTTTTGATAAGTGACGTCAAACTGAGCGTTTTCTAGTTGAGAAAGTTGATCCTCGGAAAAGAGCGGTTGATTTTCATCTTGTTTATTGAATTGATAACGCTTGCGAGAACGCAAATAATCAAGGCGTAAATCGCTAATATCTCCCCAATACTCTTGGCATGGATTATTAAAAAATAAATGAATATCCACTTCAGAGGATATCGCTTGCAAAATATTAAGATAAGCAGTTGGAAGCGCAGGAATACCAAAAATAAATATGCGTGAAGGTAATTTTTTCGGTGCTTTTTTATCGGCAAGCAAGGCTAAGAATTGATTATGCAAAGCCGCTCGATGGGTGGCTTCATTAACATCTGATTTAACATCGACGACCAATGCACGCCATAACTCACCTTGCCATTTTGTGTTGCCTTGAATTTGCGCAAACAAAGTATTGTTTAGGTTAGGTTGCTGTTTTTGTATTTGATCAGTGATTTGTTCATCTTCGCCTTTTTCCCAAGCAAAAATCCATTCAGGTCGATAAACTAAATATTGGTCAAATAAGTCGGCTATTTTACTGCTGAGTTGATAAAGTTTATATTGTTCAGAATGTGGCGAAGATGATAAATAATTGCGTAGAGGCGAAAAATTTTCTTTCTCAAGAAAAATTGGGATTAAGCGCATTAAACGCCACATCATTGAATCTTTATCAAAAGGGTTTTCCAATGCCGTTGTGGGTAAATTTTGTGCATAAAGTTGCCAAATAAAACTGGCTGGCATAGGAAATTTTAGGTTTGCTGAAATACCTGTTTCTTTGGCAAGTTCAATTTGTAGCCATTGCACCATATTAGGGCTTTGTACCAAGATAATATCTTGTTGAAAAGGATCTTCAGGCGGTAAAGATTTGAATAATGAAGAAAGAATTTCTTTTTGTTTTTCAAGCTGATTGGAATAATAAACAATGAACACAATGGCGACCTTTTGATGATTTAACCTAGAAAAAACAACGCCATTTTACTGAGTTTTTATCAAAATTTCACTCGTAGGATAACGCACAATAATACGTTCATTTTCACATTGAATACGAAAAGTTAAGCCATTTTGTTGTATCAATTGTTCACAAGCTAACCCTAAAAATTGGCGTTGAGCTTGATTCTCCGCAATCTGTATTGCCTGAAAATCTTGATAAGTTTTCACCGCACTTTTTCTTTGGCTTGCCGTCCATTGATTAAAAACAAGAAATAAAACGCTAAATAAAGTTAAAGAAAATAACAATGTAATAAAAGATATTCCTTTATTCATCCTGAACATTAAAATCACTCCAACTTTTTTCTGCTAACTGCCACTGACTATATTGTTGCACTAAAGCAACCACCGTCTTTTTCCCATAAGCTAAACTTACGCCATCTAAAGTTAAATTCCCACTGGTAATCACTGCGCCACTAATCCTCCCTTTGCCAGTCAATTTTAAATCGCCCTCTGCAATTAATACGGCAGATACGGTGCCATTAATTTCAACTTCTGCTTGTGAATCTGAAAACCAATAAAGTTTAGGCATTTTATTCGCGTTTAAAATTCTGGGTGGGGAAGAAAAGTGCGGTCGAAAATAGGCAAGTTTTTCGCCAGTCACAAAATCTTTCAATGCACCTTGATTATCTCCCTTTTTAGGCGATTTTTTAAATAGACTCATTCTTTCACACCAAAGAAAATATTGAATTGCATCGGCGGCACCCTCAAGGGCGATGCTGATTTGCTTCACACTTTCATTATTATTTAAGGGTAAATCAAGGCAGGCTGTTTGTTTTTTCGTCGCGGTCATTTTTTGCAGTTGTAATGTTCTTTCCACATAGTGTTTTCGTTGATTTTGTTGCGCACGAAAAAAACTTAAATGGTTGTCATCCAACAATAAAAACGCGGTTAATAATCCCGAAATAAAAATCAGAATAGTCAGCGTAATAATGCCTTTTTGTATTGTCATTATTTTTGATTCCGTTATTTTTGATTCCATAGCGCAACAACAAGGGATGTTTCATAACTGATATTTGGGGTTTGTTTTAAATTTCCTTTTAGCTTGATTTCTAATCCTTTGCCTTCAATTAACCAATTAAATTGTAACCTAGTGATTTCATATTCGTTGTTATCTAATAAATCTGCCCATCCACCACCAGCGTTACAAGCGGTTTGTTGAAAAGCACGTTTACAAGTTTCTGCCGTGCAATTAGTAGGAATAACACTTTGATAAGTCAGTTTGGTTTTTATCATTTTGTTACTCACTTTATAGCCGAATAATTCTTCAGTACTACTTTTAGATGTATTTTTACCTTTTTTCATACAGGTTTTCGGCGAACCTTTGCCAATACACCCATTTTTATTTAAATCATAAAAGAACAACACGCAGCTATTAGGTGGTGCATTATCTTCTTGGCTAATAAAAATAGCTGTGCCTTGTTCATCTAATTCAAATAAAGATAAATTGCTTTCCGTCAGTTTTGCATTTAATGCTCGAAATCCTAATCGGCGAAGATCTTTACCTATTAACTGTAATGTTCGTTGTAATTCAGCTTGTAATTTTAAATGTAATAACATCTGTTGATTTTGCGTTTGTATTTGCACATAAAAATGCGAAATGCTTAGCAATAATAAAGACGACAATGCTAGTGAAATCATCAGCGCTAATAGGGTTTGCCCTTTTAATAATACTTTCATCATTAATTACAAGCACTATCAAATTGATTAGTTTTCAAACGAATACTGCCAACATTGAAAAATAAAAATAACGTACGTTCATTTTCCGCTTGTAGAATAAAGCAACGAGTAACGATAGTATTACGAATGCCATCAAATCTCGTGATTTCTTTTGGATAAATATGATGACTTTGAATCATCGTTTTGTTAGGAAAATAAGGGTAATAAAAATGAGCATAAACCTCTTTCGGGCAATTTATCGGATTTAAACAATCACAAGTTTGGTTATTTTTTACTTGTGCCGTTAAGCACCATTGCTGTGTCGCAAGATTACGATTGATAAGTAAAAACCACACTTCCGATGAATTTTCTGCCCGAGCCTGAATTTGGCGTAGAAATAAATACAGGCGATGTTGCTCTTTGGCTAAAATCGTTTTAGGCGAATCGGTTTTCCATAATGGTACTGCAAAATTCAGCACAATACTGATAATGGCTAACCCAATCAATAATTCCACTAATGTCATACCTTTCTGCATAAAACGCTCCAATTTTCTACCGCACTTTAATGGCAAATAATTAATGGAAAAATCACTTCATACTATTTTTGCGATCTGTATCGCAAAGTTTTTCTGAAAACCTATAAAAACCATTGTTTTATGATTTTCAACTGGTTATTTTGGCAAATCTCGCTATAATGGCACAGAATTTTTCTGTTCTTTAAAAGCTGGTGGAAATATGAATCCAATGTTAAATATCGCTATTCGTGCGGCACGAAAAGCGGGCAATGTGATTGCTAAAAATTATGAACGCCGTGATGCTATCGAAAGCACACAAAAAGGTATTAATGATTATGTAACAAACGTTGATAAAGCGTCTGAAGCAGAAATCATTGAAGTTATTCGTAAATCTTATCCTGATCACACAATTATTACGGAAGAAACAGGCGCAATTGAAGGCAAAGATAGCGATGTACAATGGATTATTGATCCGCTAGATGGTACTCGTAATTTTATGACAGGGCTTCCCCACTTTTCTGTGTCTATCGCAGTTCGTGTAAAAAATCGCACTGAAGTCGGGGTTGTTTACGATCCAATCCGTAATGAATTATTTACCGCTGTGCGTGGCGAAGGTGCAAAATTAAATGAAGTACGTTTACGTGTAGATAGTAAACGTGAAATTCAAGGTTCAATTTTAGCCACTGGTTTCCCATTCAAACAACCAAAATTAATGCCAGCTCAATTTGCAATGATGAATGCCTTAATTGAAGATGCTGCGGATTTCCGTCGCACGGGTTCTGCTGCATTGGATTTATGCTATGTGGCGTCAAACCGTATTGATGGTTATTTTGAAATGGGCTTAAAAGCATGGGATTGTGCTGCTGGCGATTTAATCGTGCGTGAAGCAGGTGGCTTAGTCTGTGATTTTGATGCTGGTAATGGCTATTTACGCAGTGGCAATATCATTGCTGCTCCATCACGCGTAATTAAAGAAATGTTAAATAAAATTCGCCCTTGTTTAGGTGCTGAATTTAATCATTAATTTTTAGAAGCACAATAGCACCTATCAAGGTGCTATTTTTAATTTTATTAATGAAACATACTTGATTAGCGACTTTATCTGCGCATCAACGAAAAAACGACGACATTATGCTTCCAGAACTTGGCTTTTTCCTTCTTTTACTCGCAACAGCTAGCGCGTTTTTTCTTGCGTTAGTGCCTCAATTTGGGTTATTCAAAAAAAATTCGACTTTAATTAATGCTGCTTGGCCGCTTAGTTATATTTTTACCCTTGCGACGACGTTCTCAATTGGTTTGCTTGCTTATTCTTTTGCGGTGGATGATTTCACCCTTGAATATGTCGCGGCACATTCTAATTCCCAATTACCTACATTTTTTAAAATGGCTGCCACTTGGGGAGGACATGAAGGTTCAATGTTGTTTTGGTTATTTTCATTGAGTTTATGGCTTGCTGCTTTTGCTTTTTTTAATCGAAAAAATGACCGCACTTTTTCCGCTCAATCTTTATCTTTATTGGGATTGATTTGCTTTGGTTTTGCGGTATTTATTTTATTTTATTCCAATCCATTTGGACGCATTTTCCCTGCTCCCGCAGAAGGGCGCGATCTCAATCCAATGTTGCAAGATGTGGGATTAATTTTCCATCCGCCGTTATTATATGTTGGCTATGTGGGCTTTGCGGTAAATTTTGCAATGAGTTTGAGTGCGTTGATTTATAACCAATCTGCACGACAAATTGCCCGCTCAATGCGTGGATGGGTGTTGGTTTCTTGGTTGTTTTTAACCATTGGTATTGTGCTTGGTGCGTGGTGGGCTTATTACGAACTTGGCTGGGGCGGTTGGTGGTTCTGGGATCCCGTAGAAAATGCGTCTTTAATGCCTTGGTTGCTTGGTTTGGCGTTATTGCACAGTTTAATGGCGACGGAAAAACAAGGCGTATTTAGTTATTGGACAACGCTTTTTTCTCTGCTTGCTTTTGCCTTTAGCGTATTAGGCACGTTTATTGTTCGTTCTGGTGCGCTTACTTCTGTGCACGCCTTTGCATTGGATAACACGCGCGGTTATGTGTTGTTATTAATTTTCTTTGTTTTGACAGCGTTAGCCTTTGGTTTATTCGCTTTACGAGCGGGAAGTTCATCAGAAAGTGCGGTGAAATTTCAGTTCATTTCTAAATCGGGTGGCATTTTATTACTGAATATTTTGCTGACCATTGCGACGGTTTCTACCTTTTTAGGTACTTTTTACCCGATGTTATTCCAAGCGATGAATTGGGGCTCAATTTCGGTGGGAAGTCCTTATTTTAATAGTATTTTCTTCCCCATTATTACGGCGATTTTAATCTTAATGGTAATTGTGCTTAGCATACGTAAGGGGCAATTTGATCGCACATTATTGATACGTTGTGGGTGGTTGCTTATTCCGTCTTTGATTCTTGCAGGCCTAATGATTTGGCAACAGCTACGCCATAATTCTGCGTTGAATTTTCACGCTTTCGCCTTTGTGTTATTAACTCTTGCGATTTGGCTTTTATTCGTCACGTTATGGCAAAATTGGCGACAAATTCGCTTGTCTCAATTTGGGATGATTTTAGCGCATTGTGGCGTGGCGATTGTGACTATTGGTGCGGTGATGACTGGGTATTTTGGCAGTGAAATTGGTGTGCGTTTAGCACCGCAACAAAGTCAAACGCTGGGGCAATATGAATTTCATTATCGCCAATTTTCTAATGAAATTGGGCCAAATTTTACGGCAGAAGTCGCCTTTTTTGACGTAACTAAAAATGGTAAACCTTATGCAGAAATTATCCCAGAACGCCGTTATTACGATGTACGAACAATGACAATGAGTGAAGTGGGGCTTGATGGTGGTTTTTGGGGCGATTTATATATTGTGATGGGCGATTCTCTTGGCAAAGGGGAATTTACTTTCCGCTTACATTATAAACCACTGATTCGTTGGCTTTGGGCGGGCGGTATTTTAATGGCCTTTGGCGCACTTTTTAGCGTTTTCGGATTACGCAGAAAACAGGAAAAATAATGAACAAAAAACTTATCTTTTTTACACCTCTCTTTGTGCTTTTAGGCGTGTGTATATTATTAATTGCAGGGTTAAATCAAGATCCGAAAAAAATTGCTTCGGCTTTAATTGATAAACCTGTTCCAGAGTTTTATCAGGCTAATTTACATGAGCCATCACAAATCGTAAGCCCGAACGAGTTTCCTAAACAGCCATTTTTATTAAATGTTTGGGGAAGTTGGTGTGGTTATTGCAAAGAAGAACATCCTCTGTTAATTGAGATTGCAAAAACGTTGCCTATTGTGGGCGTGGATTACCGTGATAATCCGCAAAATGGCATTGAAATGCTTAAGCGAATGGGCAATCCGTTCGTCTTGACCATTGATGATAGTCATGGGAAATTGGGATTAAAATTGGGCGTGGATGGCGCGCCAGAAACTTACCTTGTGGATGAAAATGGTGTGATTCGTTATCGCCATTCTGGTTTACTGGATAAAGAAACTTGGCAAACAGTATTTTTGCCGAAAATTAAAGCATTGAAGAACAAATGAAAAGCATATTAGATATTTTTACTCGCGGTTTTATTCAGGTTCAAAAAACAGTCTTTTTTGCAACCGCACTTTTATTCGCATTTTCCTTATTCGCCCAAGCGGAAATGGTGGATACCTATCAATTTCAAAATCAAGATGATCGTACTCGCGCCGTAGAGTTGGCAAAATCTTTACGCTGTCCACAATGTCAGAACCAAAATTTGGTGGAATCTAATTCTCCAATTGCTTATGACTTGCGTCTTGAAGTGTACAAAATGGTGGATGAGGGCAAAAGTAATCAGCAAATTATCGATCAAATGACGGCTAGATTTGGTGATTTTGTGAATTACAAACCGCCATTCAAATGGAATACGGCGTTGTTATGGTTATTGCCAGTCGCCCTTTTAATTCTAGCTGCAGTATTGCTTTATTTCTCAAATAGGAAAAAACAGTTTTCAGAAAAAGTGGTTGCACAACAACTAGAGAATGATGAAATAATTTCCCTCCCCTCAACCTTTGGCAGCTCCCCCCGCAAGCAAGGGGAGCCAAGTAAACTTTCTAAGAGAAAAGTGAATAGCAAAATTTATTTTGTGCTTTTTACTTTACTCATCGCTATTCCAACTGCTTATTATTTTTCTCTTGATCGTTTTAGTCGTGTTCAACAAGGCGAGCAATCGATGATTGAGCAACATAATCAAAATGTTGAAATGAATGATGAACACAAAAATCAAAATGTGATTGAGAAGATCCAAAATAAACTGCGTATCGATCCAAATAATGCGGAAACTTGGCTTCAACTTGGGGAAGCCTATGTGCAAAATAATGAATTTGATAGTGCGCTTGTGGCTTATTCTAATGCGGAAAAATTGTCAGGCAGTAAACCTAATATTTTAGGCTTGGCAGCCACCGCACTTTATTATCAAGCAGGCCAGCAAATGACCCAAAAAGTAGAACAACTTTTGAATGAAGCTTTGGCAAAAGATAAAAATGAAGTATCTAGTCTTTCTTTGTTGGCGACAATTGCCTTAGAAAATCGCCAATATCAACAAGCTGGTATGTATTTACAGCAGTTATTAGATTCAGGTAATGCGGCAGTGGATCGTCGTTCAGTTATTCAACGAATGAAGATGTTGGATTTTTTACAACGTGGTGAAAAAGGACAAAATCCGTGAGCCAATATTCTGAAAACATTATTATTGGTGCGGGTGCGGCAGGATTATTTTGCGCGGCACAGTTGGCTAAGCTAGGCAAGTCGGTGACAGTTTTCGACAACGGCAAAAAAATCGGACGTAAGATTTTGATGTCGGGCGGTGGGTTTTGTAATTTCACCAATTTAGAGGTTACGCCTGCTCATTATCTTTCGCAAAATCCTCATTTCGTCAAATCGGCACTTGCTCGTTATACCAATTGGGATTTTATTTCTTTAGTGGCGGAGCAAGGGATTGCTTATCACGAAAAGGAATTGGGGCAATTATTTTGCGATGAGGGTGCAGAACAAATCGTTGAAATGCTGAAATCTGAATGCGATAAATATGGTGCTAAGATTTTATTGCGTAGCGAAGTTTCTCAAGTTGAACTTATTCAAAATGATGAAAAAGTGCGGTTTGTTTTACAGGTAAATTCAACCCAATGGCAATGTAAAAATTTGATTGTTGCGACAGGTGGGCTTTCTATGCCTGGGCTTGGCGCAACGCCATTTGGCTATCAAATTGCGGAACAATTTGGCATTCCTGTTATTCCGCCTCGTGCGAGTTTAGTGCCTTTTACTTATCGAGAAACAGATAAATTTTTAACCGCACTTTCTGGCGTTAGCTTGCCAGTCACGATCACAGCGCAGTGCGGAAAATCTTTTTACAACCAGCTTTTGTTTACTCATCGTGGTATTTCAGGCCCTGCGGTATTGCAAATTTCCAATTATTGGCAGCCCACTGAGTCAGTGGAAATTGATTTATTACCGAACCACAATGTGGAAGAGGAAATTAATCAAGCAAAACAATCTTCTCCAAAACAAATGTTGAAAACCATCTTGGTTCGATTATTGCCGAAAAAATTGGTCGAGCTTTGGATTGAACAAGGCCTTGTGCAAGATGAAGTTATCGCTAACATCAGTAAAGTGCGGGTAAAAAATCTGGTGGATTTTATTCATCACTGGGAATTTACTCCAAATGGCACAGAGGGCTATCGTACGGCTGAAGTCACAATGGGCGGAGTGGATACTAAAGTAATTTCTTCTAAAACAATGGAAAGCAACCAAGTCAGCGGTTTATATTTTATTGGTGAAGTATTGGATGTGACGGGCTGGCTCGGTGGTTATAACTTCCAATGGGCGTGGAGCTCGGCTTATGCCTGCGCTCTAAGTATCTCAAGACAATAAATAGATAAAGATCAAAGCATACGCATTTTTTACAAGACAAAATCTCAAAATAGCTTTATCATATCGCCAGTTTTAGGCTCGCCTAACCCGTTTTAATTAACTTAATTGAGGAAAATAAAAATGGCAAAAATCGTTAAAGTGATTGGTCGCGAAATCATCGACTCACGCGGTAATCCAACTGTTGAAGCTGAAGTTCATCTTGAAGGTGGTTTTGTTGGTTTAGCAGCAGCTCCATCTGGCGCATCAACTGGTTCTCGTGAAGCATTAGAATTACGTGACGGCGACAAATCTCGTTTCTTAGGTAAAGGCGTATTAAAAGCTGTGGCTGCAGTGAACAACGAAATTGCACAAGCTATCGTTGGTAAAGATGCAACAAACCAAGCTGAAATCGACCAAATCATGATCGATTTAGACGGAACCGAAAACAAATCTAACTTTGGTGCAAATGCAATCTTGGCGGTATCTTTAGCAAACGCAAAAGCAGCAGCAGCATCTAAAGGTTTACCACTTTACGCTTACATTGCAGAATTAAATGGCACTGCTGGTGTTTATTCTATGCCATTACCAATGATGAACATCATTAACGGTGGCGAACATGCAGATAACAACGTTGATATCCAAGAATTCATGATTCAACCAGTTGGTGCGAAAACATTACGTGAAGCACTTCGTATCGGTGCTGAAGTATTCCACAACTTGGCGAAAGTATTAAAAGCTAAAGGCATGAGCACTGCAGTTGGTGACGAAGGTGGTTTCGCACCTAACCTAGCCTCTAACGCTGACGCTTTAGCCTGTATCAAAGAAGCAGTAGAAAAAGCAGGTTACGTATTAGGTAAAGACGTTACTTTAGCGATGGACTGCGCATCTTCTGAGTTCTATAACAAAGAAAATGGTATGTACGAAATGAAAGGTGAAGGTAAATCATTCACTTCTCAAGAGTTCACACACTATCTTGAAGAATTAACTAAACAATACCCAATCGTGTCTATCGAAGATGGTCAAGATGAATCTGACTGGGAAGGTTTTGCATACCAAACTAAAGTGTTAGGCGACCGCGTTCAATTAGTGGGCGATGATTTATTCGTCACTAACACCAAAATCTTAAAAGAAGGTATCGAAAAAGGTATCGCAAACTCTATCTTAATCAAATTCAACCAAATCGGTTCTTTAACTGAAACTTTAGCAGCAATTAAAATGGCGAAAGATGCAGGTTACACAGCGGTTATCTCTCACCGTTCAGGCGAAACCGAAGATGCAACTATCGCTGATTTAGCAGTGGGTACAGCAGCAGGTCAAATCAAAACTGGTTCTATGAGCCGTTCTGACCGTATTGCGAAATACAACCAATTAATCCGTATCGAAGAAGCATTAGAACGCGCTGGTACTCCAGCTGCATTCCCAGGCTTAAAAGCGGTTAAAGGTCAAGCGTAATTCACGCTGAATTTACTGTAAAATCTCACCGCACTTTGTATAAAAGTGCGGTGTTTTTATATCTAATATTTAAAGGAAAGGGAATGTTACATTTAACTTTAGAGGACGAACTCTTTTTAGGAACGCCAAAGCAAGTGGGAACACATTCGACAGTATTTGAGCATTTTGCTGTAATGTTTGAAGATGACGGGGAAACTGGCTATTTTTATGCACTTGATATTCGTCAAAATGCTCAACCGATAGTTGATATGTTGCACGTGTATAATGTTGATTCAACCTCTAATCATCATGAAGCACGCAAACTTGAAATTTGTTGGGATGAGAGTGGTTATTTAGCATTATTGCTTCTTAATGGCTATCCTCATGCCGTATTTGATTTTGCTCGTTTAGTCGGCTATAACAGCAATAAATATCCACAACCAGATTTAATGAGTATGTGGACTCGTGAAGAAATTACTAATAAACAGGCCGAGCAATGGCTAGGCGTGAAAACCATTCGATAAAAATTGAGAACAATGAAAAAGAAAAATCAGATTTTAGTTAGTTTATCTATTGTGGCCTTATTAGGAGGCTGTTCAGAAGAGCAAGTACAACGTGATGTGTATCAGTCTTTAGACGATTGTTTAGCGGATTGGAAAAAAATTGAGCTTTGTGAGGCAGATAAAAATACTGAAAGTACTCAGAAAACTGAAACTACACCACAGCAAGGGCTTGGTTTAAATATTCGTGATAATGGTAATGCAGAAAGTGCGGTAAAAAATCCAGCTGAAAATAATGTACAAGCTAATCAAAGCGAGAACAATGCTGAATCAACTGCAAAAGCTGAAAGTACCGCTCCTTCTTTAGGAGCCGCAATTGCTGGTGGCGTTATAGGGTATATGGCGGCTCGTGCAATTAGTAGTTTCCTTGGCCCAAGCTATCATCCTGGAAATCGAGCTGTCACCACACCAACAGGGCAAGTTGTGCAACCTCAAACGAATCGTTCTGTTGGAAAACCAATGCTCGTGAAAGGAAATGCAGGAAGCATGAATAGCAAACCTGTATCTCGTGGTGGTTTTAGTAGCCCAAATAATACTCATCGTAGCAGTGGGGGCTAAATGAAACGTGTAACTGGGTTTCCTACTCGACCAGATATGGTGCAACAGCTACTTAATGTTGGATTTGATTACTATAATTTGCCTTCTAGTGATGGATCTCATTATTGGTCTGATAATGTTGCCTATGAATTTACCTTAGCGGAAATTGATCGCATTGAGGATACAACTAATGAATTGCATTCAATGTGTTTAGATTTTGCGGCGGATGAAATTAAAAAAGGCGATTATGAAAATTATCGTTTTACGGAGTTGCAAAAACAGCTTATTGAAACCTCTTGGCGTAATCAAGATCCTTATTTATATGGACGCTTTGATTTTGGCTATGATGGCGACAACCTAAAAATGTTTGAATATAACGCCGATACACCAACATCTTTGTTGGAGGCAGCGGTTGTTCAATGGCTGTGGTTGGAGCAAATTGAGGGCTTGAAACATCGTGATCAATTTAACTGGATTCATGAAGAATTAATAAAACATTTCCAATTTTTGAAACAACAAAGTGGCAAAACAGATTTCCATTTGAGTGCCATGCAGGATGCTGACCGTGAAGATTGGGGTAATGTGGATTATTTAGCTGATGTGGCTTATAACGCAGGTTGGAATATTCATCAATTAGCGGTGGAAGATATTGGCTATAACAGCGAAACAAAAAAATTTGTAGATTTAAATGATCAACCTATTGAAATGTTATTTAAATTGTATCCGCTAGAATGGCTAAGCCACGCTGAGTTTGCTCGCCATATTACAACGGCTGAAACACGATTTATTGAACCAGCGTGGAAAATGTTGTTAAGTAATAAAGCACTATTGGCAAAACTTTGGGCGCGTTATCCTAATCATCCGAATTTATTGCCTACTTATTTTACGCCTTTCGAATTACCAAAAGATTTATCGATGTGGGTGAAAAAACCATTGTTAGGTCGAGAAGGTGCCAATGTTTTCTATTATGAGAAAAATAATGGTGTAGAATTTGCAGCGAAAGGAAGCGAACATTCAACGTTTTATGGTAATTCAGGTTATGTTTATCAACAAAAATTTGAATTGCCAAGTTTTGATGGAATGTATCCAATTATCGGCTCTTGGGTTGTGGGGGATGTGGCTTGCGGTATGGGATTACGCGAAGATTTTACTGCAGTGACGGGTAATGATAGCCATTTTATACCTCATTATTTTGTGCCATGATATATATTTAGCATTACTCAAATACAATATTTATCATAAAAAAATGGAAGCTATTATAGGTTATTTTTATATTCAAATTTTTGAACGATTACAAAATCCTTCAAGTATTATGTAATGAATTCGTAATATTTCATTGAAAAAAATCTGCACCCTAATCAGTTAAACCTTAGCCTAACTTTTGGGTGCAGATTCATTACTACTATTATTTATTTAAAATAATTAACTCGAAAGATTATAACAATCCACCTTGACCTAATGCAGGATCAGTATTACGAGCTTTTAATGCATCTTCAACGGTTAAACCTAATGCTTTCGCAACGCCTTCACCGTATGCGGCATCACACCAGTGGCAGTTACGAATATGACGATATTTGATGAAATCAGGTGCATCGCCCATTGCAGCTGCAGTGTTGTTGAATAACGCTTGTTTTTGCTCTGCACTCATTAAGTTAAATAATGCACGCGGTTGGCTGAAGTAATCCTTATCATCGTTACGATAATCCCAGTGTGCCGCATCGCCATTGATACGAAGTGGTGGTTCAGCAAAGTCTGGTTGTTGTTGCCATTGGCTGAAGCTGTTTGGCTCGTAGTGTGGCAAGCTACCGTAGTTGCCATCTACACGACCTTGACCATCACGTTGGTTGCTATGAACTGGGCAACGTGGACGGTTTACTGGAATTTGACGGTAGTTCACACCTAAACGGTAACGTTGTGCATCCGCATAGTTAAATAAACGGGCTTGTAACATTCTGTCAGGGCTTGCGCCAATACCCGGAACCAAGTTACTTGGTGCAAATGCAGATTGTTCTACATCAGCGAAGAAGTTTTCTGGGTTACGGTTTAATTCAAACTCGCCGACTTCAATTAATGGATAGTCTTTTTTCGGCCATACTTTAGTTAAGTCGAATGGGTGATAAGGCACTTTTTCCGCATCTGCTTCCGGCATAATTTGTACAAATAATGTCCATTTAGGGAAATCGCCACGTTCAATCGCTTCATATAAATCACGTTGATGGCTTTCACGGTCATTTGCAATAATTTCTGCTGCTTCAGCATTTGTTAAATTTTTAATGCCTTGTTGAGTACGGAAGTGGAATTTTACCCAAAAACGTTCGCCCGCTTCGTTCCAGAAACTATAAGTGTGAGAACCGAAACCGTGCATATGACGATAACTTGCTGGAATACCACGATCACTCATTACAACAGTTACTTGGTGTAATGCTTCTGGTAATAATGTCCAGAAATCCCAGTTATTAGTTGCTGAACGCATATTAGTACGCGGATCACGTTTTACTGCTTTATTTAAATCTGGGAATTTACGTGGATCACGTAAGAAGAATACTGGCGTATTGTTACCTACTAAATCCCAGTTACCTTCTTCAGTATAGAATTTTAATGCAAAACCACGAATATCACGCTCAGCATCTGCTGCACCACGTTCGCCTGCCACGGTGGTAAAACGTGCGAACATTTCAGTTTTTTTACCCACTTCACTAAAAATTTTTGCACGAGTATATTTAGTAATATCGTGTGTGACAGTAAAAGTACCAAATGCACCAGAACCTTTAGCGTGCATGCGACGCTCTGGGATCACTTCACGTACGAAATCAGCTAATTTTTCGTTAAGCCATAAATCTTGTGCAAGTAATGGACCACGTGGACCAGCTGTTAAGCTGTTTTGGTTATCAGCAACGGGTGCACCGTTACCCATTGTTAAGTTTGTCGCAGCTAAGTGCGAGAAAGGACATTGAGAACTCATTGTAGATTCCTTGTAAAGTGAATAAATTTAGTTAGGTTGAAATGAATTTCTTGCGAATCATATAGAAAGGTTTGAACAATTGAAATCTATTAAATCAATCAAAAAAAACTATACTAAAATAAGACTTAAAATCTACCTAAATATTCAAAATTACTTACTTGATATATCTTTATAAAGCCTGATTTCCAACCGCATTTTTCGCCTTTATCCCTTTTACGGATTCAAGTATAATACCAACATTTTTAATCACATTAGATCGACGATTATGAGTACAAAATTTAACGTAAAAACATTCCAAGGTATGATTTTAGCCCTACAAGAATATTGGGCAAACCAAGGCTGCACCATTGTGCAACCTTTTGATATGGAAGTGGGCGCAGGTACTTCTCACCCCATGACTGCATTGCGCGCATTAGGCCCAGAGCCAATGGCATTTGCTTATGTTCAACCTTCACGTCGTCCGACCGATGGTCGCTACGGCGAAAACCCAAACCGTTTACAACACTACTACCAATTCCAAGTAGTGATCAAACCGTCTCCAGATAACATTCAAGAACTTTATTTAGGCTCGCTTGAAATGCTCGGTTTCGATCCAACACAAAACGACATCCGTTTCGTGGAAGATAACTGGGAAAACCCAACATTAGGTGCATGGGGCTTGGGTTGGGAAGTATGGCTAAACGGTATGGAAGTAACCCAGTTTACCTATTTCCAACAAGTGGGCGGCTTAGAATGTAAACCTGTAACGGGCGAAGTGACCTACGGTTTAGAGCGTTTAGCCATGTACATTCAAGGCGTAGATTCTGTATATGACTTAGTTTGGTCTGACGGTCCATTAGGAAAAACCACTTATGGAGATGTGTTCCATCAAAATGAAGTTGAGCAATCAACCTATAACTTTGAACACGCAAACACAGATTTCTTATTCTACTGCTTCGATCAATACGAAAAAGAAGCACAAGAGTTATTAGCCTTAGAAAAACCGTTACCATTGCCAGCTTATGAACGTATTTTGAAAGCAGCACACAGCTTTAACTTATTAGATGCGCGTAAAGCAATTTCGGTAACCGAACGCCAACGCTATATTTTACGCATTCGTGCCTTAACTAAAGGCGTGGCGGAAGCCTATTATGCAAGCCGTGAAGCCTTAGGTTTCCCAGGTTGTAAAAAATAACGCTTGAAGGTAATTCAAAAAAGTGCGGTGAAATTTGACCGCACTTCAGGAGAGCAAAATGAGCAAACCCATTCTTTTTTATGCAGAAACATGCCCAGATACCGCGCCATTTGTCGCGGAGTTGGATCGCTTAGGTGTGGATTACGATGAAGTAGAAATTATGACTTCATTACCTAATCTCAAACAATTTATTCGTTTACGCGATAGCAGTGCAGAATTTGATAACTCGAAAGCAAATGGCTATTTAGGTATTCCTGCGTTGTTATTACCAAATGGCGATGTTGTTTTAGACCTATCAAAGTTAAAAGCAATTTTTTGAGTTCTAGGAAAAAATAGAATAGCAGTTTTCATGCAACCCTATGAAAAATACTTAAAGCTGAATTCGCAGAAACTACGAGCGGATCAAACGGATACAGAAAGAAAGCTATGGCAACGCATCAATCGAGATCAATTATTAGGATTTCGTTTTAATCGACAAAAGCCACTTTTAAGTTATTTTGTTGATTTTTATTGTGCAAAAGCAAAGCTGATTATCGAATTAGACGGTAGTCAGCACTATGAACCTGATTATCAGGAAAAGGACGTATTGCGAGATGTAGAATTAAATTCACTTGGTTTTACAACTATGCAATTTAGATGAAGTAATATGTGAAAGAGAACATAAAAAATGCAGAATGATAATTTAGACGAAAATAATACAGATAAATTAATTTCGCTTACTAACTCTGTGTTAGGAGAATTTCCTGGTGGCTCTATTGTTAGCGGAATTATCAATAACTTAGTGCCAAATCAACGCCAAGATAGAATAGTTAAGTATCTTAGAGAATTAGAGAAAAGAGTATCTAAATTAGAATGTTTAATAAATTCAGATGCTAAAAAATTATCTGAATACATAGCACTGTTTGAAGATGGTCTGTTTTACGCTTTTAGAGCAGTTAGTGAAAAACGTCTTGAGCATATTGCTTCCATTGTAGCAAATGGATTAAATACAGAAGAGATCCAGATATCTCAATATGTCTATTTACTTAATTTATTGTCAGAGTTAAATGATGAGGAGATTATTTGGTTAAGGTTTTATTTACATCCAACACTCGGTGGTGATGAAGAATTTAGAAGTAAGCATCAAAGTGTCTTAACTTTAGCTAGAAATTATATTGGAGCTCCCGAGGAGCAAATAGATAAATCTGCTATTCAAGATAGCTATAAAGATCATTTAGAAAGATTAGGTTTAATAAAAACTAAACTCGACATAGATAGAAATACGAATATGCCTATCTATGATAAATTATCAGGAAAGCCTAGAGGCTCTAAATTTATAACTCATTTAGGAAAAATGTTACTTAACGAGATTGGTTTTTCTGAATAACTGTAATTCGTAGTGTGTTTGTAAACACATTACAAAATTTAAAATTAATGGTGAAATTAAGCACACCTTATAAGAGAAACAAAATGACAACCCAAAACTTCCTAGTAGAAATCGGCACAGAAGAGCTGCCACCAAAAGCTCTCAAAACATTAGCAACCTCTTTTGCGGATAACGTTGAGGCGGAATTGAATCAAGCAGGTTTATCATTCGATAAAATCGAATGGTTTGCGGCGCCACGTCGTTTAGCGGTGAAAGTGTTGAACTTAGCAACCCAACAACCAAGCAAAGAAATCGAAAAACGTGGACCTGCAGTATCTGCAGCCTTTGATGCGGAAGGTAAACCAACTAAAGCGGCAGAAGGCTGGGCACGTGGTTGTGGCATTACTGTTGAGCAAGCAGAACGCATTGCGACTGATAAAGGCGAATGGCTCGTTCACCGTGCAAAAATTAAAGGTCAGCCGACTAAAAACTTACTTAACGACATTGTGGCAAATGCGTTGGCGAAATTGCCAATTCCAAAACCAATGCGTTGGGCAGATAAAACCGTGCAATTTATTCGCCCAGTTCATACTGTGACTATGTTGTTAGGTGATGAGTTAATTGAAGGCGAAATTTTAGGTGTAGCAAGTGCTCGCACCATTCGCGGTCACCGTTTCTTAGGCGAGAAAGAATTTGACATTCAACATGCAGACCAATATCCGCAATTATTGCGTGAAAAAGGTTCTGTGGTAGCAGACTTCAATGAACGTAAAGCAGAAATTCTTGCAAAATCTCAAGCAAAAGCGACCGCACTTGGCGGCGTGGCTGATATTGAAGAAAACTTGCTTGAAGAAGTGACTTCATTGGTGGAATATCCAAACGTATTAGCGGCAAAATTTGAAGAACGCTTCTTAGCGGTGCCTGCGGAAGCCTTGGTTTACACCATGAAAGGTGACCAAAAATATTTCCCAATTTATGACAAAGACGGCAAATTATTACCGCACTTTATTTTCGTATCGAACATCAACCCAGAAGATCCAACCGCAATTATCGAAGGGAACGAAAAAGTGGTTCGCCCACGTTTAACCGATGCGGAATTCTTCTTCAAAACCGACTTAAAACAAAAACTGGTTGATCGTTTACTACGCTTAGAAACCGTGTTGTTCCAACAACAATTGGGTACATTGAAAGACAAAACTGACCGTATTGAGCAACTAGCAGGCGAAATTGCAAAACAAATCGGTGCAGACGAAGCAAAAGCAAAACGTGCGGGTTTACTGTCAAAATGTGACTTGATGACCAACATGGTATTTGAATTCACTGATACGCAAGGCGTAATGGGCATGCACTATGCTCGTCATGATGGTGAAGATGAAGAAGTGGCAGTAGCATTAAATGAGCAATATATGCCACGCTTTGCGGGTGATGAATTACCAAAATCTTTAGTGGCAAGTGCGGTTGCTTTAGCGGATAAATTTGACACTTTAACAGGGATCTTCGGTATCGGACAAGCACCAAAAGGCAGTGCAGACCCGTTCGCATTACGCCGTGCAGCATTAGGTGCATTGCGTATTATCGTTGAGAAAAACTTACCACTGGATTTAGAAGATTTAGTGAAAAAATCAGCCGCACTTTTCGGTGATAAACTCACGAATCAAAACGTGGTTGCTGATGTGGTGGACTTCATGCTCGGTCGTTTCCGTGCATGGTATCAAGATGAAGGCATTGCGGTGGATGTAATTCAAGCGGTATTGGCACGTCGTCCAACTCGCCCTGCTGATTTTGATGCACGTGTGCGTGCGGTTTCACATTTCCGTACGTTAGATTCAGCGGAAGCGTTAGCAGCAGCAAATAAACGTGTAAGTAACATCTTAGCGAAAGCAGATGCGGCAATTGGCGAGATCAATTTGACCGCTTGTGTAGAACCAGCAGAAAAAGCCCTTGCTGAAGCGGTGCTTGCATTACGCACTGAAGTACAACCGCTTATCGCACAAGGCGATTACACGACAGTATTGGATAAATTAGCAAACTTACGTGTGCCAGTAGATAGTTTCTTTGATAACGTGATGGTAAATGCTGAAGATCCAGCACTACGCCAAAACCGCTTAGCGATTTTAAATACGTTACAAGGGTTATTCTTACAAGTAGCTGATATTTCAGTGCTTCAATAATGATAAAAGGGATGGTTGATTTTTCGTCAATCATCCCTTCTTTTATAGACTTCAAGTGATTATTTCTCTATAATTACCGCACTTTCCCCCCTTAGCTCAGTCGGTTAGAGCAGGCGACTCATAATCGCTTGGTCACTGGTTCAAGTCCGGTAGGGGGGACCATTCGACTTGTCAAATAACGTCTTTTCTGTCAAAAAACATCATAAAACAGCATTTTAGAATCAACCTTATTGTTGTTTTCGTCTTTTATTGTTTGTCATTGTTCGTTTTTATTGTTCCCTTAAATGTTCCCTCTTTATGAAAGAACAAAAACGAGGGAACAGGTATGTGCGATAAGTTATGCATTGCAATAAAACAAATATTTGATAATGCGATTGATGAAGGCGTGTTAGAAAATAATCCTTTTACAAGATTATCCAAAAGATTTAAAAAGCCAATTACTAAGAATTTTCCATCAATACCGCCTAAGGAATTAATGGCGTTCTAGACAAGAGATTATGCAGACGTGGGGAGATTATGTTGAGCAGCGCATTAGTCAATCTCGATGCGAAACAGCTCAACAGCCAAAACGGCGCGCTAATCACCGCACAAAACCTGATTGGCGGACTCCGTGCAATTTCCGAGCCTTTCTTTCCGGCAGACTGCATTTTAATTACAACGCTTTCTAACCTTGCGATTTACTTCAAGCAAAACACCGCTCGCTTGTTCTTCAAACAAGAACCGAGACAAAATAACGTGCAAATTTATTTCTCTGTGATGCTTGATTACTTGCTAGAAAATCACCGCTATGCGGTGCTAATTGAAAGCATTGATGAGGTGCAATAATGGAACAGATACCCCCTGAAGAATGCACAAGTAAATTGTTTGAAGCCGTGCATTTATTTATCAATTACAGCGTGCAAGATTATATTTCACGTGGAATCATATAGGCGAATGAAAAGCCTCGATTTATGCGTGAATTATGGGGGCAGCTTGAACAAAGTGCGTTAAAAAACAACCGCACTTTCAACAATAAAGCCACCGCATCCGCTTGTTTTACGTTTGAATAGGGGGAGCGATGCGACAAACTCACGTAAATAACAAAATGAGAAAAGAAGATATATTCAAGCAGCTAGATTCATTTTCAGACCGTGGGGGCGATATTATGAAGGCGGAATTTATAGCGCACCTTTGCAACATTGTCGCACTTACTGAACGCGAAGCCATAGACCTCACAACCGAATATATCAAACGATGCGAAAAACTCGAACGCAACCGCTACTAATCAAGCCCCGAAAGGGGCTTTATCTTTATAAAAAATCTAATTTTCTTATTGCAAAGATAGATTATTAACTTATAATCTAATTAATGATATACCCTCAAAGAATCTCGATGAATATCGTAAACTGGACAAAAGATGCGTTACGGCAACTCTTAAAAATAGATGGCCGTTACCAAAAAGCAATAAGGGAAAAAGCAAATGCCTTAAGCGAATTCCCTAGTGAAGCACTAGACACAAAGAAACTAAAAGGCGAAGAGGGAAAATGGCGGTTGCGCGTAGGTAACTACCGCATAATTTTTGAAGTGATCAACGGCCAACCCAAAATTATCAACATTCAAGCGATTAAACGCCGTAGTGAACGCACTTATAGCTAGGAGAAAGCAAAATGAACTTAAATCACAGATACATAAATAATTCACAAGGGCAGCCTGAATTTGTTATTTTGCCTATCGCAGAGTATGAAGACTTAATTATGAAGGCAAGCCCTTTTGATGATGAAAATGCGGAAGAATGGGAAAATATCCCTGTAGAAGCAAGCGAAGATGGCGATAAATTAATTCCAAATGATGTAGTAAATATCATGTTTGAACAGGAAGTTAGTTTATTGGCTGCATGGCGCATTTATCGCCGTCTTTCACAAGCTGAAGTAGCAAAACACACTGGGTTAACGCAATCTGCAATTTCTCAAGCAGAACGCAAAGAAAGCAAACCGCAGAAAAAGACCCGTGAAAAATTAGCAAAAATCTATCAATGCAAGCCTGAACAATTAGAACTATAAAGCAAGATATGACAAAGCCCACTAAACTGGGCTTTATTTTTACTTAGGATAAGAAAAATTATGGCAAAAAATAAACCAACATTACCCCCTACAAAATGGTATAGCCTGCAACAGGCAGCGGATAAATTGACAAGAGAATTTGGCGAGCCAGTAACAGTAGATGATTTATTGCATTATTATCAAATTGATTTATTGCCTTTTTCAATTTATATAAACCACAATGTAGAAAGAACATGTATTAATGATCTTGTATTTAGTGCCCCCAAAAGTCGGAAAATTCCATGCTGATTAGCATACTTAAATTCGACATATTAAACAAATTAGAGGAATTAATTATAGGGAAAATTCTATATATAGAATTCCCGAAAAAAGAAACGGAAAGTTTAATTTTAGATAGCTATAAATTTAAAAAAAGCCTTCATCATGTGGGCAATTAAACGCCGATTTTGTAGGGCAGATTAGTAACATTAAAAGGGCGGTTTATGTGGATTGCCCCGAAGCGAACAACTGGGATAAAACCGAAAAGAAACCTTGCAGGAAAAAGGCATTAAGCCGATGACGAATGAAGAACGATTAGCACAGTTAAAAGGGCAAGATAAAGCGCAAGGCAAGTTGTTTTAAGCCGTGCACAGACTTGATGGCAAAAAAAGCCCCGCGAGGCTTGGACTTGGTTGGCTCGGGGACTTAGGAAAAAAAACCATACAACGAAAGATTTATTATGAAATTTAGCCAAAAACTAAACGGGCATATTATACCCGAAAAACAAACACTTATCACAAAACGAACAAAAATATTCGCTTTTTGTTTATTTCACGCTCGACAGATAAAATGAGATTAAACGAGAATTAAAGATTGATAAATTTTCTAACTTGCCAAATAATTCCCAAATAATTCCCAAATAATTCCCAAATAATTCCCAAATAATGACATCAAAAAAGACCATTTTTTATCAAAAATCTTATTTCAATATTGTCTATTTTATTTGCCTTGTGACTACAAACAAATTTTTACAGATAAATCAGCGAGTTTGATCCACACTTCATCACTAAATTCTTGTTTAGTTAGACGTTCAATATTAGCGAGTTCTTGGATAATTTCGTAGAGAGTCTGGTAAGTTAAACGTTGAATAGCACTTAAAAAGAGCGGTCGGTGATTTTGCCAGATTTTTAGACGGTCAAATTCAGTCTTAATTTGTTGAGTTGGAAGTTTTTCCGTTGTCACAATACGTTGCTGTGGTTTTGTGAGTTCAAGCAACGTAAATAATTCTCGCTGTAGTGTGCGTAATAAAATAACAGGTTGCACATCTTCAGCTTGTAAACCTTTTAAAATACGTTTAGCACGATTTGCTTTTCCCATTAGCAAAGCATCAATCCATTGAAATGGTGTAAAAATTGAGGATTGTTCCACCACGCTAATAACACGATTGTAGTTAAGTTTATGGTCAGGATAGAGCAAATCTAAAAGCTGCAGAGCTTGTTTGAGTGCGAGCAGGTTATTTTCGTAACTATAACAAAGTTGTTGAATTGCTTCATTGTCAGCGTCTAATCCCATTGCTTTGGTACGATTTTTTACCCAACGTGGTAAGTTTTCTACCGTCGGTGTTTGACAATTTATCAGTATTGTATTTGGTTCATATTGATTAAGTGTAATAAACCACGTTTGCTTTTCAAGCACTTTAGTCAATTTTGCTACCTGTAAAATAAGCAAGACATCTTTATGCAATACGGATATAAGTTCTTGCAGATTTTTCTGCAAAAGTGCGGTGAAATTTTCAGGTAAATTCAAGCTTAGTATTTGTTTACTAAAAAACAACCCTATAGATTGACAAGATTCTATAAGTTGCGCCCAATCAGTTTGGCTATCAACCTGAATAGTATTTTTTTCATCAAAACCTTGCTGGTTTGCCACTTGACAAAGTGTATCCTCAGTTTCACTAAGTAATAAAGGATCTTGCCCTTGCAAGAGATAAACTCTAGCCAAGCCTTGCGCAAGATGATGATTTAGTTGCTCTGGAAAAATGCGGTTCATTATTTCCTTTTTATTTGATGTTGTAACGCAATTATTTTTACGATTAATTGACGTGCTACTTGCTCGCGCATATCATTCCAAATTACCTCTCGTTCTTCTGATTTGGCTAATGCTGCACGTGCATTATCAAAGAAAGTACGGTTTACTTTCGCATTGATTGGATAGCTTTCGCCATTAGCAAGGCGGAAAGTGGCTTCTACTTCCAACATTAAAAGTTTTTCTGCCTCACGTCCGTGCTTAAAAATAGACGCGACTTGATCTGAAGTAATCTGTTTATTAATACGTAAAATGGGAATATTTTGTTCTAAATTGACGACATTAACCTGATTTTCCTGCAATTTGCGACGCATAATAACAGTAAAATCATTATAAGAGTCATCACTTTCAAGGGCTAATGTTCGCCATTCACTTGGCATAGTAACCGACTGTTGAAAATGCCAACCGCAAGCAGAAAGAATTGCTAATGTTGCGATAAGCAGTAAAGTCTTGATTGAGTTGATCATAAAAATTACCTTTATTGTAGGACGTGTAAAATGTAAATATTTCACATACCTATAAAAAATGGTGCGTGAATTTTAAATCCACACACCCTATGTATTATGGTTTCACTACCACGTTTAATAATTTACCTACGACATAAATCACTTTGACAATGTGTTGATTATCAATAAATTTCTTCACATTTTCATCCGCAAAAGCAATCGTTTTGACTGTGTCTTCATCTGCATCTGCCGCAACAGTAACTTTGCCACGAACCTTGCCATTTACTTGCACAACAATCAGTTTTTCATCTTCTACCATTGCGGCTTCATCGGCTTTTACCCATTCTGCAGTATCAATAGCACTTTCATTGCCAAGAGCTTGCCATAATTCAAAACAGATATGTGGCGTAATTGGATAAAGCATACGAACAACTGCACTTAATGCCTCCGCCATAACTGCACGATCTTGCTCGCTATCAAGCGGTGCCTTAGTCAATTTATTCATCAATTCCATCACTGCAGCAATCGCAGTATTAAATGTTTGACGACGACCAATATCATCGCTCACTTTCGCAATGGTTTTATGAACTTCACGACGAAGCACTTTTTGTTCTGCGGAAAGTGCGGTCAAATCTAGGCTAGTTTTTGCTGGATTTTGTTGATATTGATATACCAAATTCCAAACACGCCCTAAGAAACGTTTCGCACCTTCTACGCCAGATTCTTGCCATTCCAAGGTCATTTCTGCTGGAGAGGCAAACATCATAAAGAGGCGAACAGTATCGGCACCATATTTTTCTACCATTTCTTGTGGGTCAATGCCGTTATTTTTGGATTTCGACATTTTGGTCATGCCACTGTGGACTAATTCACGCCCTTCAGGATCGGTGGCTTTAATAATTCTGCCTTTTTCATCACGTTCAAGAGTTACCTGTGTTGGACTTACCCAAATACGCTCATTGGTTGGACTTGTGTAGTAGAAGGCGTCTGCAAGCACCATACCTTGACATAATAATTTATCGGCTGGTTCCTCACTAGTTACAAATCCTGCATCGCGTAACAATTTGTGGAAGAAACGGAAGTAGAGCAAGTGCATTGTTGCATGTTCAATACCACCGATATATTGATCCACTGGTAACCAATAGTTTGCTTCTTCCGCATCAAGCATGCCATTTTGATATTGTGGACAAGTGTAGCGCGCGTAATACCAAGAGGATTCCATAAAGGTATCAAAGGTATCCGTTTCTTTTAACGCTGGTGCGCCGTTAAAGGTTGTTTTTGCCCAGTTAGGATCTGCTTTAATTGGACTTTTTACGCCATCCATTACCACATCTTCAGGCAGAATAATAGGTAAATCTTCCATTGGTGCAGGTACTACATCGCCATTTTCAAGGGTTAGCATCGGAATTGGTGCACCCCAATAACGTTGACGAGAAACGCCCCAGTCACGTAAACGGTAATTAACTTGACGTTTTCCAACACCTAATTTTTCTAATTTATCCGCGATACCGTTGAATGCACCATCAAAGTCTTTACCATCAAATTCAGCTGAATTAACGAGTTTGCCGTGTTCAGTAAAGGCTTGTTTAGTTAAATCAATTTCCTCATCAGCAATGGGTTCAATAACTTGCTTGATTTGTAAACCGTATTTTTGAGCAAATTCAAAGTCACGTTGGTCGTGAGCTGGAACCGCCATTACTGCGCCAGTGCCATAGTGCATTAATACGAAATTCGCAACCCAAATTGGTAATTTTTCACCCGTCAATGGATGAATAGCAAATAATCCCGTTGCCATTCCTTTTTTCTCCATTGTCGCAAGATCAGCTTCTGCCACTTTTGCGTTTTTCGCTTCTTGGATAAAGGCGGCTAATTCGGAATTGTTTTGAGCTGCTAAACTTGCTAATGGATGTGCTGCCGCAATGCCTAAATAACTTACGCCATAAAAGGTATCTGGACGCGTGGTGTAAACTGCTACTTTTTCGTTGGTATTTGCAACATCAAAGGTAATTTCTACCCCTTCAGAACGACCAATCCAGTTACGTTGCATGGTTTTTACCATGTCAGGCCATTGTGGAAGGGTATCTAAACCACCTAATAATTGCTCTGCATAGTCAGTAATTTTGATAAACCATTGTGGGATTTCTTTTTGTTCCACAGGTGTATCACAACGCCAGCAACAACCTTCGTGTACTTGCTCGTTTGCGAGCACTGTTTCATCATTCGGGCACCAGTTTACGGTTGAGGTTTTTTTGTACACCAAGCCTTTTTTGTAAAGCTCAGTGAAGAACCATTGCTCCCATTTGTAGTAGTCGGGTTTACAGGTTGCGATTTCGCGATCCCAGTCGAAACCAAAGCCTAAAAGCTGAAGTTGTTTTTTCATGTAGGCAATGTTTTCGTACGTCCATTTAGCTGGCGCAGTTTTGTTTTTGATTGCGGCACCTTCTGCTGGTAAGCCGAAAGCATCCCAACCAAATGGTTGCAATACGTTTTTGCCTAGCATGCGTTGATAACGAGAAATGACATCACCAATAGTGTAGTTACGCACGTGCCCCATATGCAGGCGACCAGAAGGATATGGGAACATAGAAAGACAGTAATATTTTTCTTTAGATTCGTCTTTGATTGCTTTGAAAACTTTATTTTCTGCCCAATATTGTTGAACCTTTGGTTCGATCATATCGGGGCGATATTGTTCTTGCATAAAATCACCTTAAATTTTAACCGCACTTTTGCAGCATTTTGACAATAGAAAATGCGGCATAGAATACCGTAAAATGGCAAAAATTAATAGGGAGAGAAATAAAAAGTGCGGTGGTTTTTTAGTTGTTTTTTACAATAAATTTTCAATTTTTACAGAACAGATTAGAACAAAGGAATTCATAGCAAGCCAATATAACTTATGATATAGTTTACCACCAAATTTATAGAGGTCTCTCAATAATAAAAATAATGATAGAGTTGGATCAAACAAATATACCAAAACACGTTGCCATTATTATGGATGGTAATGGTCGTTGGGCAAAACAGAAAAATAAAATGCGAATTTTTGGACACACCAATGGCGTTACTGCGGTACGCAAAGCAGTGGCTTATGCACGACAAATCGGTGTGGAAGTACTCACACTTTATGCCTTTAGTAGCGAAAATTGGAGTCGCCCAGAACAAGAAATCAGCGCGTTAATGTCGCTTTTTATGCAAGCCTTGGATCGCGAAGTGAAAAAATTACATAAAAATAATATTTGTCTGAAAATTATTGGCGATGTATCTCGTTTTAGTGAAACTTTACAAGAAAAAATCAAAAAAGCGGAAAATTTAACAGAAAAAAATACCGCACTTACACTCAATATTGCGGCAAATTACGGCGGTTGTTGGGATATTATTCAAGCCGCTAAACAAATTGCAGAAAAAGTTAAAAAAGAAGAAATGTCAGTTTCAGATATTAATAACTCGACTTTTCAACATCATCTTGCAACCCAAAATGCACCACCTGTGGATTTATTAATTCGCACCAGTGGAGAACAGCGCATAAGCAACTTTTTATTATGGCAAATTGCCTATGCGGAATTATATTTTTCCGATGTGCTTTGGCCTGATTTTAATCAATTAGAATTTAATCGCGCGATTGCAAGTTATCAACAACGTCATCGCCGTTTTGGCGGGACTGAATAGTTAAACGGATTAAAATTATGCTTAAACAACGAGTTTTATCTGCCATTGTGTTAATCGCAGCGGTGTTATGTGCGCTATTTTTATTCACGCCTTTTTATTTTGCCCTCGCTTTAGGGGCGGTAGCGATTTTAGGCATTTGGGAATGGACTCAATTTGCTCGCCTAAAACAACCTTTGATACGTTTTTTTGTGACTACCTTTTTAGGCGTATTTATCTTCTTATGGCTCTATACTGAGGGCAACTATTTAGATGCAGGGCGTGTGTTTGAACAACATCTTCAGCTTTTATTGATAAATGCTGTTAGCTGGTGGGGTTTAGCTTTGTTACTTGTGATCAGTTACCCTAAATCAGCTAAATTTTGGTCTAAAAATCCACTTTTACAACTTTTATTTGCCTTTTCTACGTTGATTCCATTTATCGCAGGTGTATTACGTTTACGTTTAGAACACTATACCCATGATCCTTATCACGGCTTATTTTTATTACTTTACGTATTTATACTTGTTTGGGCGGCTGATTCTGGTGCTTATTTTAGCGGACGCGCCTTTGGCAAACGTAAACTTGCCCCTAAAGTATCGCCAGGTAAAAGTTGGGAAGGGGTCATTGGTGGCTTAATTACAGCATTAGTGCTTGCTTTTATCTTTATTCATTTCTCTAACAATACTTTAGTAGGCAATCGAAATATTACTGGATTTATCATTCTTTCTGTAGCGACAGTTGCAATTTCAGTATTGGGCGATTTAACTGAAAGTATGTTTAAACGTGAGTCAAGAGTTAAAGACAGTAGCCAATTGATTCCTGGTCACGGCGGCGTATTAGATCGCATTGATAGCTTAACTGCCGCGGTACCTTTTTTCAGCTATTTCTATTTCTTTGTGTTATAAGGATTTTTAATGTCATTTTTGTGGTCACTAGGTTCTTTTATCATTGCTATTGCTGTATTAGTATCCGTTCACGAATATGGTCACTTTTGGGCAGCGAGAAAGTGCGGTATAAAAGTCCATCGTTTTTCCATTGGTTTTGGAAAAGTAATTTGGAAACGCATTGACAAATATGGTACAGAATTTGCGGTTTCAATGATTCCTTTAGGCGGCTATGTAAAAATGCTTGATGGACGTAATGAAGTAGTTCCTGCTGAGCAAAAATCACAAGCATTTGACAGTAAAAGCGTATTACAACGGTCATTTGTAATTATTGCAGGCCCTTTAGCTAATTTTATTTTTGCAATTTTTGCTTATTGGGTCATTTACCTTTATGGAATGCCAACGGTTAAACCAGTGATTGAATCAATAACACCAAACTCAATCGCAGCACAAGCCCACATTGAACCCAATACGCAAATTCTTACAATTGATGGCGAAGAAACTCAAGATTGGGAAACCATCAATATGCTACTTGCAACAAAAATGGGGGAGCCTAATGTTGAGATTAGCCTTTCTCCTTTCAATTCTAATATTGAACAACAACGGACTTTAAATCTTACAAATTGGATATTCGATCCTGAAAAAAAAAGTGCTTTTGAGGCATTAGGGATTATGCCTATGCGTCCTCAAGTTGAAATGGTGCTTTCTAAAGTTGTTCAAAATTCTCCCGCTGAGAAAGCTGGTTTACAAATCGGTGATAAAATTTTAAAAGAAAATTTAACCGCACTTCCTTGGCAAGATTTTATAAAACAGGTCGAACAAGGCGAAACTTTTACTATAAAAATTGAACGTAATGGAGAAACATTTGACAAAGTCCTAACTCCAGTGCGTAATCAAAATGGCAAATGGTTTATTGGGGTTAGCCCAACCTTGACAAAATTAGCGGATGAATACCGTACTGAATTAAAATATGGTATTCTTGAATCTTTACAAAAAGGCATTGAAAAAACAGGACAACTTTCCCTTTTAACCTTGAAAATATTAGGGAAATTACTTACTGGCGATTTGTCATTAAATAATTTAAGTGGGCCAATTTCTATTGCAAAAGGTGCTGGCGCATCAGCAAATATTGGATTGGTGTATTTTTTAAGTTTTATGGCATTGATTAGTGTAAATTTAGGGATTATGAATTTATTTCCATTACCAGTATTAGATGGCGGTCATTTAGTTTTTTTAACAATGGAAGCTGTTAAAGGAAAACCTGTTTCTGAGCGGGTGCAAAGCATCTGTTATCGAATTGGCGCAGCACTGTTATTAAGCTTAACGGTGTTTGCATTATTTAATGATTTTTTACGTCTATAATTTATATAGGATACAATCGATGAAAAAACTTCTAATCGCAAGTTTATTATTCGGTACGACAACGACTGTGTTTGCCGCACCTTTTGTGGCAAAAGATATTCGTGTGGATGGTGTTCAAGGTGACTTAGAACAACAAATCCGAGCAAGTTTACCTGTTCGTGCTGGTCAGCGTGTGACTGACAATGATGTGGCTAATATTGTCCGCTCTTTATTCGTAAGTGGTCGATTCGATGATGTGAAAGCGCATCAAGAAGGCGATGTGCTTGTTGTTAGCGTTGTGGCTAAATCGATCATTTCAGATGTTAAAATCAAAGGTAACTCTATTATTCCCACTGAAGCACTAAAACAAAACTTAGATGCTAACGGGTTTAAAGTTGGCGATGTTTTAATTCGAGAAAAATTAAATGAATTTGCCAAAAGTGTAAAAGAGCACTATGCAAGTGTAGGTCGCTATAACGCAACCGTTGAACCTATTGTCAATACGCTACCAAATAATCGCGCTGAAATTTTAATTCAAATCAATGAAGATGATAAAGCAAAATTGGCATCATTAACTTTCAAGGGGAACGAATCTGTTAGTAGCAGTACATTACAAGAACAAATGGAATTACAACCTGATTCTTGGTGGAAATTATGGGGAAATAAATTTGAAGGTGCGCAATTCGAGAAAGATTTGCAGTCAATTCGTGATTATTATTTAAATAATGGCTATGCCAAAGCACAAATTACTAAAACGGATGTTCAGCTAAATGATGAAAAAACAAAAGTTAATGTAACCATTGATGTAAATGAAGGTTTACAGTATGACCTTCGTAGTGCACGCATTATAGGTAATCTGGGAGGTATGTCTGCCGAGCTTGAACCTTTACTTTCAGCATTACATTTAAATGATACTTTCCGCCGTAGTGATATTGCAGATGTAGAAAATGCAATTAAAGCAAAACTTGGAGAACGCGGTTACGGTAGCACAACGGTAAATTCAGTACCTGATTTTGATGATGCAAATAAAACATTAGCGATAACCTTTGTTGTTGATGCTGGACGACGTTTAACTGTTCGCCAACTTCGCTTTGAAGGAAATACCATTTCTGCTGATAGCACTTTACGTCAGGAAATGCGCCAACAAGAAGGAACTTGGTATAATTCACAATTAGTTGAGTTAGGAAAAATTCGCTTAGATCGTACAGGTTTCTTCGAAACAGTCGAAAACCGAATTGATCCTATCAATGGTAGTAATGATGAAGTGGATGTCGTATATAAAGTCAAAGAACGTAACACGGGTAGTATCAACTTTGGTATTGGTTACGGTACAGAGAGTGGTATTAGTTATCAAGCAAGTGTTAAACAAGATAATTTCTTGGGAACAGGGGCTGCTGTAAGTATAGCTGGTACGAAAAATGATTATGGTACGAGTGTCAATTTGGGTTATACCGAGCCCTATTTTACTAAAGATGGTGTAAGTCTTGGTGGAAATGTTTTCTTTGAAAACTACGATAACTCTAAAAGTGATACATCCTCTAACTATAAGCGTACGACTTATGGAAGTAATGTTACTTTAGGTTTCCCTGTAAATGAAAATAACTCCTATTATGTAGGATTAGGTCATACCTATAATAAAATTAGTAACTTTGCTCTAGAATATAACCGTAATTTATATATTCAATCAATGAAATTTAAAGGTAATGGCATTAAAACAAATGACTTTGATTTTTCTTTTGGTTGGAACTATAACAGCCTTAATAGAGGCTATTTCCCAACTAAAGGGGTTAAAGCAAGTCTTGGTGGACGAGTTACTATTCCAGGTTCTGATAACAAATACTACAAACTAAGTGCAGATGTACAGGGTTTCTACCCATTAGACAGAGATCACCTCTGGGTTGTATCTGCAAAAGCATCTGCAGGATATGCAAATGGTTTTGGAAACAAGCGTTTACCGTTCTATCAAACTTATACAGCGGGTGGCATCGGTTCATTGCGTGGTTTTGCTTATGGTAGTATTGGTCCTAACGCAATTTATGCCGCTCAAAATAGTAATAGTAATAGTAATGGTAATTTTAATTTTAATAAGATAAGTTCTGATGTGATTGGCGGTAATGCAATCGCTACAGCTAGCGCAGAGTTAATTGTGCCAACTCCATTTGTGAGTGATAAAAGCCAAAATACGGTCCGAACTTCCTTATTTGTTGATGCGGCAAGTGTTTGGAATACTAAATGGAAATCAGATAAAAATGGATTAGAGAGCGATGTATTAAAAAAATTGCCTGATTATGGCAAATCAAGCCGTATTCGTGCCTCTACAGGTGTCGGATTCCAATGGCAATCTCCTATTGGTCCATTGGTATTCTCTTATGCCAAACCAATTAAAAAATATGAAAATGATGATGTCGAACAGTTCCAATTTAGTATTGGAGGTTCTTTCTAATAAATTGAACTTTTTTCTTCATCAGAACTCAAAAACAACGTTCTCTGTCTAATTTAATTGGGCAGAGAAAATATTAAAACCATCATTTAATTAAGGATATTTATCAAATGAAAAACATCGCAAAAGTAACCGCACTTGCTTTAGGTATTGCACTTGCTTCAGGCTATGCTTCCGCTGAAGAAAAAATTGCTTTCATTAATGCAGGTTATATTTTTCAACATCACCCAGATCGCCAAGCGGTAGCAGATAAACTTGATGCTGAATTTAAACCTGTAGCTGAGAAATTAGCAGCAAGCAAAAAAGAAGTTGATGATAAAATTGCTGCTGCTCGTAAAAAAGTAGAAGCAAAAGTTGCGGCTTTAGAAAAAGATGCACCTCGCTTACGTCAAGCTGATATTCAAAAACGCCAAGAAGAAATTAATAAATTAGGTGCGGCTGAAGATGCTGAATTACAAAAATTAATGCAAGAACAAGATAAAAAAGTTCAAGAATTCCAAGCTCAAAATGAAAAACGTCAAGCTGAAGAACGTGGTAAATTATTAGATAGCATTCAAACTGCGACAAATAATTTAGCAAAAGCAAAAGGTTATACTTATGTGCTTGATGCAAATTCAGTTGTATTTGCGGTAGAGGGTAAAGATATTACTGAAGAAGTATTAAAATCTATTCCTGCTTCTGAAAAAGCACAAGAGAAAAAATAATAGGTTCTCATAATGCAAAAATCCTATTCTTTACAAGAATTGGCAACTCAAATCGGCGCTACCGTTCGCGGTAACGCCGATGTTGTTGTTGAGAATATCGCTCCTCTCGATAAAGCCCAATCAAATCAACTCACTTTTATTTCTAACGTAAAATTTCGTGCATTATTGAAAGATTCTAAAGCAGGGATTTTGGTTGTTTCTGAAGAGGATGTTGAACACTGTTCTCCAGAAAGCAATTTACTTATTGTTAAAGATCCTTATGTGGCTTACGCAATTTTAGCGCAATATATGGATAGCACGCCAAAAGCGGCACAAGGAATCGCAAAAAGTGCGGTCATTTTTGATGGTGTTTTATTGGGCGAAAATGTATCTATTGGTGCGAACGCAGTGATTGAAGAAGGTGTTGTACTAGGTGATAACGTGATCATTGGTGCAAATTGCTTTGTTGGTAAAAATACCAAGATAGGTTCAGGCACTCAGCTCTGGGCTAATGTCACTGTTTACCATAACGTTGAGATTGGAGCTAATTGCTTAATTCAATCAGGAACAGTTATCGGTAGTGATGGTTTTGGTTATGCAAATGATCGTGGTCGTTGGATTAAAATTCCACAAGTTGGTCAAGTAATAATTGGTAATAACGTTGAGATTGGTGCGAATACCTGTATTGATAGAGGCGCATTAGATGCCACGATTATTGAAGATAACGTTATTATCGATAACCTTTGTCAAATTGCGCATAATGTTCATATTGGCACTGGTACAGCGGTTGCGGGTGGCGTTATTATGGCAGGTAGCTTAACTGTTGGTCGCTATTGCTTAATTGGTGGTGCAAGTGTGATTAATGGTCATATGGAAATTTGCGATAAAGTAACCATTACTGGAATGGGAATGGTTATGCGCCCAATTACAGAGCCTGGCGTATATTCCTCTGGTATTCCATTGCAAACGAATAAAGAATGGCGTAAAACGGCAGCTCTAACATTAGGCATTGATGGCATACATAAACGCCTAAAAGTATTAGAAAAGAAAATTTCTTAATTGATACCCCATCATTTAATCTGCATTTTACAAGTTTAATAACTGATTAAAATGCAGATTTTTATGTGTATAAAATTTACTTAACGAAATAAGTTGAAATTCTTTTAAAAATAAATAAGCCCAACTTTAAATTGGGCTTACAAGCATACATTTTTTATCGTTAAAGAATTATGCGTTACCGCCAGTGATTTTTGCAACTTCAGCAGCAAAATCTTCTTCTTTTTTCTCAATACCTTCGCCTACTTCTAAACGAATGAAGTTAGAAACAGAAGTATTTACTGATTTTAAGAAATCCCCTACAGATACAGAAGGATCCATTACAAATGCTTGACCTGTTAATGAAACTTCACCAGTGAATTTCTTCATACGACCTTCAACCATTTTCTCTGCGATTTCTTTTGGTTTACCAGAGTTGATCGCAATATCGATTTGGATTTGGCGTTCGTGTTCAACCACTTCAGCAGATACATCTTCTGGGTTCACGAATTCAGGTTTAGATGCAGCTACGTGCATTGCTACTTTTTTCAGTTCATCAGCAGAACCTTCGCCCGCAACTAATACGCCAATTTTTGCACCGTGTAAGTATTGTGCAATTACTTGACCATCTAAGTAAGCAACACGACGAATATTCATGTTCTCACCGATTTTAGCAACTAATGCAGCACGTTTTTCTTCAAATTGCGCTTGTAATGCTTCGATAGTTGTACCTTTGTTTGCTGCTGCGAAATCAGCCACTTCGTTTGCTAAACCTAAGAAACCTGCATCTTTTGCTACGAAGTCAGTTTCACAGTTCATTTCAACTAATACACCGAAACCATTTTCTACACGAGCAAGGATAACACCTTCAGCTGCAACACGGCCTGCTTTTTTAGCTGCTTTAGCTTGACCAGATTTACGCATATTGTCGATTGCTAACTCAATATCACCGTTTGCTTCAACTAATGCTTTTTTACATTCCATCATACCTGCGCCAGTACGGTCACGAAGTTCTTTTACTAATGATGCTGTGATTTCAGCCATTTTTAAAATCCTCTGTCGAAAATGCGGTTTATTTTGACCGCACTTTTAGATAAAAATATAGGGGCTAAATTTTAGCCCCTATGCCAATTAATCGCTTGATTATTAAGGGCTTCGCCTTATTGCAAAACTTAAATTATTCTGCGTCAGCTGCTAATTCTTCAGCAACTTGAGCTTCGTTACCACGACCTTCTTTAACCGCTGCTGCAGCTGCAGAAACGTAAAGTTGGATAGCACGAGTCGCATCATCGTTACCAGGGATAACGAAATCTACGCCAGCTGGTGTTGAGTTAGTATCAACGATAGCAAATACAGGAATACCTAGGTTGTTTGCTTCTTTAACAGCGATATGTTCGTGGTCTGCACCGATAACGAATAATGCATCTGGTAAGCCACCCATATCTTTGATACCGCCAAGGCTTAATTCAAGTTTTTCCATCTCACGGCTACGCATTAACGCTTCTTTTTTGGTTAATTTATCAAAAGTACCGTCTTGAGATTGGGTTTCTAAATCTTTTAAACGTTTAATTGATTGACGAACGGTTTTCCAGTTAGTCAACATACCACCTAACCAACGGTGGTTTACGTAATATTGCTGACAATCTAATGCTGCTGCTTGAACTGCTTCAGACGCTGCACGTTTTGTACCAACGAATAATACTTTACCGTTGTTGCTAGCAATGCGAGTTAATTCCGCTAAAGCTTCGTTGAATAAAGGTAAAGTTTTTTCAAGATTGATGATGTGAACACCGTTACGAGCACCAAAAATGAAAGGTTTCATTTGTGGGTTCCAGTAACGAGTTTGGTGTCCGAAGTGTACGCCTGCGTTGATCATGTCGCGCATTGAAACTTGTGCCATAATATTTTCCTTTTGTTGGGGTTGAGCCTCCACATATCAGCTAATCGACCGTTTGGCACCCCGATTAAGCCTTGTTAATATGTGTGTGTTGTTAGTAATTAAAAAACTGCTTTTGAAAGGCAAAAACAGCGGGGCGATTTATACCATAAAGTGCGGTTAAAAACCAGTTTATTTTGTTTATTTCTCCACTTTTCTTGCTTTGATAAATAACAATGGTGGTCGGTGTGACAAATCTTTAAATTCATTATGCCATTGCGGTTGGTCAGCAAGCATGGGTTCTTCCATTTGCTCGATTTGAAACCCTGCATGAATTAAATTATTGATAATTGTCGCTGTTGTTCGATGATAGGTTTGAAAAGGTTGTTTGAACCAATTTCTATTGCGTTTCCCCTCTTCTCGATAATGATTTAAACGATAAGCGACTTGCTGTTTTTTGTCATTTTTTTCCCAGCGTTCTCCCTCTTTATGGCAGGTAGTTATCGGATGTTCTTGTGAAAAAATTAATGTGCCATTAGACGAGAGTTTGTCATGGATCGTTGATAATAATGCCGGAAAATTTTCAATATAATGAAAGGCAAAAGAGCTAGTAATCACATCGAAATGACTTTCTGGTAACTCAGCTAATTTTTCTATTGGTAAGTGATATAAGGAAAAACGCCCTGAAAATTGACCGCACTTTTGAAGATCTTTTTCAGCTTGTTCGAGCATTTTTTCGGAAAGATCAGTTCCAATTACTTTAGCCGCCCCTCGTTCTAAATAAAGTTGTAAATGCCCTCCCGTACCACAGCCTAAATCGAGTAATTTCTTCCCTTTTAAATTAGGCAACAATGAAAGCATGGTGGGCTTTTCGATAATTTCATTGAGGCTAATTGGATTTGCGCGGAGTTTCTGATAAAGCTCAAAGAAATTATCTTTATCATAAACACTAATTTTATTATTCATTTATTGCCTTAAAATAAAAATTTACGTGATTTAAATCACTCAAGAGTAAATACTTAAACGAGAAGTTAAAATTTAATATTTTTATAGATAAAAAATAATTTTATGAATGATCATTTGATATTTCTTCTTCAATTTTCTCACTTAGAATTTCTTCTGTTTCTTTATTTAATGCTTTTGTATCAAGATGCGGTTTAATAAATGGTCTTGGTGTCCAATATTTTTTTACTATTTCATTCGAAAAACCGTGTAAAACTTCTTCATTTAACCGTTCTTGATCTAATGTTCGTACTTCCTTAATAATTTCTTCCGCTTCAATTTTATCAATACCTAATTTCATCAATGTTGCTCGACTAAGTGTAATTGCTGACTCAAAAGTTTCACGCACAATAAAATCTACATCCTGCTTAATCAAACTAACTGTTGTTTTTCTGTCATAAGTTCGGGTTAAAATCGGTAAATTTGGATAAGCCTCTTTCATTTGACTGACAATATGTTCAATTCTTTGTGTATCGTTAATACCTAATACGACACATTTCGCCTTTTCAATTCCTGCGGCTCGTAAAACATCTAATCGAATGCCATCACCATAATAAACTTTAAAACCAAACTTTGCGGCAGCACGGATATTTTCGATATTGCGATCAATCACTGAAACGCTAATTCCACGAATCAATAATGTTTGGCAGACAATTTGACTAAAACGTCCAAACCCAATAACTAAAACGTTATCTTCCAAATCCACGATGCTGTCTAGATCATTTTCATCAAGCTGATCAAGATGTTTAGGCTCTGTACGCTGTATAAGTTTGCGAGCAATTTGAGCAATAATAGGCGAAAAAAGCATCGAAATAATCACTGCAGCAGTGAATGTCGCTTTTTCTTCATTACTGATTACTTCCGCAGTTGCTGCGGCTGAAAAAAGAACGAAAGCAAATTCGCCACCGTGTGCCATCAAAGACATTCGTCCTATGGCTTCTCGATGATCAAGACGGGTAATTCGGGCAATAATATAAACAGCACTGGCTTTTCCAAGTATATAAAGAAAAACAATTCCAAGTAGCAAGATCCAATGATTAAACACTAAATGCAAATCTAAGGACATTCCTACGCCCATAAAAAATAATCCTAGTAATAAGCCGCGAAATGGTTCTATATCCGCTTCAAGCTGATGGCGAAACGCTGATTCAGACATCATCACACCAGCAACAAACGCGCCCATTGCCATTGAAAGTCCGCCAATTTCCATTGCTAATGCAGCACCTAAAACGACCAATAATGCGCCCGCTGTCATCATTTCACGAATACGTGCTTTAGAAATTAAACGAAATAGTGGGTTCATTAACCATTTTCCAGTCACAATTAACCCCACAACAGCACTTAATGCTATACCAATTGATACCCAATCAGTATGTGGTGTCGCTTCTTTCGAATGGGGAGCAAGAAAAGCGACAGAAGCCAAAAGTGGTACAATAGCAATATCTTCAAAAATTAATGTCGAAATTACGCGTTGTCCTTTTGACGTAGAAGTAAGCCCCCTTTCTTCTAGTGATTGCATTACAATAGCAGTAGAGGAAAGCGTGAAACCCATACCAGCAATAAATGATACTTCTTTTGTTAATCCTAATAAATAAATACCCCAAAAAGTGAGTAAGCAACCACATAATCCAACTTGTAACAAACCTCTGCCAAAAATAGCTTTACGCATTGCCCAAAGGCGTTCTGGATACATTTCAAGCCCGATAATAAAAAGAAACATTACCACACCTAATTCCGCTAAATGTACCACAGCTGTTGGATCTTGCACTATGCCAAAGACAGATGGGCCAATCAAACAACCTGCCACTAAATAACCTAGCACGCTACCCAACCCGAGTCTTTTAAATAACGGCACAATTGTTACGCTAGATGCGAGTAAAATAACGACTTTCATCAGTTCTGGATTGGCAAGTTGAGACATAATGACTCCAATAATGCAAAAAATACAAATATTTTGGCGAGTATATTAAAAAGTTATATGTGATAAATCATACTAAATCTTTTAATATAACTTTAAACCACATTTATTTTATATGAAATTGTGAGTTTCATTTAGTAATCGATGAATTAATTTTGCATTCGCGGGGGGAAACTGTCCTGCATCCAATGCGCGCTGCTCAACCCAAAAACCTTCTTGCCCCTCTCGCCCAAAAGGTTCGCCAATCCATTCATTTACCAGATAAAAGAAAAAAGAAATGATTTTTGTTGGATATTCAAATTGAAAACGTTCATAAAGTTCTGCATTTAACGCAACAATACCTATTTCCTCTTCCAGTTCACGTTTTAAAGCCTGTTCTGGAGTTTCTCCCGCATCTACTTTTCCACCGGGAAATTCTAAAGATTGGGCAAAATCCTGTCCTTCTAAACGCTGCGTTAAATAGATCTGACCAAATTCATTACGAATAATCCCCGCAGCAACTTGTATAATTTTTTTATCCATTTTTCTATCCAATGTAGAGGTATGAAAAAAGTGCGGTGAAAAATCACCGCACTTTGATTGTTCATTACTGGCGTGCCACACGACTGCCGTGACAATGCTTATATTTTTTACCCGACCCACAAGGACAAGGTTCGTTGCGACCAATGCGACGATCTGAATAATCTTCAGTCTCTGAATTTTGAGTTGTCTGACTATTTTCATCCACAGGTAAATTATTTTGATTGATACGAGTAGCCATCTCCTGACGAGCACGTTCAGCTTCTTCCATTTCTTCTTGAGTACGCACACGTACACGGGTTAAAGTCATGATAACGTGGTGTTTTAAGGAATCTAGCATTTCCGTAAACATGCGGAAAGATTCTTTTTTATATTCTTGTTTTGGATCTTTTTGCGCATAGCCACGTAAATGAATACCTTGGCGTAAATAATCCATCGAAGCTAAGTGTTCTTTCCAAAGTTCATCTAAGGTTTGCAACATAACACCTTTTTCAAAATGGTGAATAGCGTCTTCGCCAACCAAAGCCTCTTTTTCTTTGTATTCCTTTTCTGCAATTTCCACAATGCGTTCGCGCAAACTTTCTTCGTGAAGATTATTATCTTCTTCTAACCAATTAGAAATCGGTAATTCCATACCAAATTCTTGAGATAAACGTTCTTCAAGCCCTTTAATATCCCATTGTTCTTCCAAAGATTGTGGTGGAATATATTGATCAATCACACCATTAAACACATCGTGGCGAATAGCGTTGATAGTTTCAGAAATATCATCATTATCAAGCAAATGATTGCGTTGCTCATAAATCGCGTGACGTTGGTCATTTGCCACATCATCATATTCAAGTAGGTTTTTACGGCCATCAAAATGGAACGCCTCAACTTTTGCTTGAGCAGATGCAATCACTTTCGCCAACATTTTCGACTCCATTGCCTCGCCTGCTACCGTGAACGCTTTACGCATTAAATTGAGCTTACCCTCATTCAAATAAATGCGCATTAAACCATCTTCCAAAGAAAGATAGAAACGAGAAGAACCGGGGTCACCTTGACGACCAGAACGACCGCGCAACTGGTTATCAATACGACGAGATTCGTGACGCTCTGTACCGATAATATGCAACCCACCCGCTTTCATTACAATTTCATGGTTTTTCTCCCACTCTGCTTTAAGGGCTTCAATTTGTTCTTGAGTTGGATTTTCTAATTTGGCAGCCTGCGCTTTCCAGTTACCGCCAAGAATAATATCCGTACCTCGACCCGCCATATTCGTTGCGATAGTCACTGCGCTAGGAAATCCTGCTTCTGCCACGATTTCCGCTTCTTGTTGGTGGAATTTCGCATTCAACACATTGTGTTTTATACCTGCTTTATCTAACGCTTTAGATAATTCTTCTGATTTTTCGACTGAAATCGTCCCCACTAATACTGGTTGCTGGCGTTCTACACAATCTTTAATGTCTTCAATAATCGCATTAAATTTATATTGTTCATTTTCAAACATCACATCAGTGCGATCATCACGAATCATTGGACGATTTGTTGGAATTACAACAGTTTCCAAGCCATAAATTTGTTGGAACTCAAATGCTTCGGTATCCGCAGTCCCTGTCATACCCGCAAGACGTTCATATAAACGGAAGTAGTTTTGATAAGAAATTGACGCAACAGTTTGGTTTTCGCTCTTAACATCCACCCCTTCTTTTGCCTCAATGGCTTGGTGCAAACCATCTGACCAACGACGCCCCGCCATTGTACGACCAGTGTGTTCATCAACAATCACGATTTCACCGTCCTTCACAATGTAATCGACATCTTTTTCAAACAATGTGTGCGCACGCAATGCAGCCATAACGTGATGAAGCAACACGATTCGACCAGGAGAATACAAAGAGTCCCCCTCAGGCATTAAACCTTGCGCAATTAACCAATCTTCTACTTTTTCTTGACCACGTTCGGTTAAATGCGCCTGTTTAGATTTCAAATCTAAAGTGAAATCGCCCTCTCCTTGATATTCTTCCGTATCTTCTTTTTCTTGTTTAATTAAACTTGGGATCAATTTATTTACCGCAATATAAAGCTCTGAACTTTTTTCTGCCTGACCTGAAATAATCAATGGTGTACGTGCTTCATCGATTAAGATAGAATCCACTTCATCCACCAACGCATAGCCTAAAGTACGTTGGAAACGCTCTTCTTTTGAGTGGGCTAAGTTGTCACGTAAATAATCAAAACCAAGTTCACTATTGGTTGCATAAGTAATATCTGCCGCATAAGCTTCACGTTTTTCTTCTGGCGATAACCCAGGAATATTGACGCCTACGCTCATACCCAAAAATTCAAATAACGGACGGTTGGTTTCTGCATCTCGGCGAGCAAGATAATCATTCACCGTGACAACATGAACGCCTTTACCTTCAAGTGCGATTAAATAACAAGGCAAAGTCGCCGTTAATGTTTTACCTTCACCAGTACGCATTTCTGCGATACAGCGGTTAGTCAATACCATCCCACCGATAAGCTGCACATCAAAATGGCGCATACCAAGCACACGCTTACTTGCTTCGCGTACCGTTGCGAATGCTTCTGGTAAAATTTGTTGCAAAGTTTCGCCACCACTTAAACGATCACGAAACTCTTGTGTTTTTGCTTTTAATTCATCATCACTTAATGCCTCAAAAGCAGGCTCCATTTTATTAATTTTTACGACTTGTTTTTTTAATTTACGTAAAACGCGTTCATTACGACTACCAAAAATTCTTGTTAAAATGCTCATAATTTCTCTTTTTAAATATATAAGTTAAATAGTTAAATGCTTATGAAATACTTTATTTCATGCACAATAATTTTTTAAAATATCGCTATTTCAATAGCAATATTCTTCACAAAAAACAGAAAAATTAAATAAGCAAGGGGCCTGCTCGAATTGGCGCGCTAATATTCAACGCTTCAGTAAAAAAGTGCGGTTGAATTTTAAGTTGTTTTTCAGTTTGACGGGAAATTGAAGGTTGAGGAATGGCTTGTCGTTGCACTTCACGAGCAACTTTTACCGTTTCTAACGCTTGTTGAATGGAAACACTCGAGGAATAATTTTCTGTATTATTTTGATTTTCAAAACTTTGTGCGTTAGGCAACGCAAAAACCGCGATGATACTTAAAAGTAATCGCGACCAAAAATTCGGTTTGACAGTGCCTGAAATCATTCGTCTCGTTGTTTATTATGAAAATTGCGTGTATTGTAGCGGAAATCTAAACTAATGTCATTTACTGGGGGCAGACTTTATGGAAAACAAGGCTGAGCGTTATCAAAAAGCAGTCAATATTACGGATGTGCTTGAGCAATCGCCCTTTGCCAAAATAATGAAAAAAGGCCTTGCCATCAATGAACTCAATCAAAAATTTAACCGCATTTTTCCACAGGAATTTCACGGCAAATTTCGTATTGGTAACATAACAGATCATTTAATTTTTATTGAAGTGTCTAATGCTATTGTTCGGCAGGGGATTCTATTTAAACAAATTGAATTATTAACACTAATTCAAGAAAAATTTCCGCAAGTAACAGGGTTTGAGATAACGATCAATCCTGGATTTTAAGTTTCAAATATAAGAAAAAATAAAGAATTACTTATCACTCAGACTTTTTAATAATGCTTTCTCTATTTTTTTCTCCTCGCGTCTTTTCTGAAAAAATGTACTCAATTTTTGACTACACTCTTCTGCCAATACGCCAGATGTAATCTCTAAAGTATGATTCATCTTGTAATCATCAAAAAAATGAAAACGTGATCCAATCGCGCCAGTTTTATAATCAGATGCACCGAACACAAGACGTTTAATACGGCTATGCAAAATTGCCCCTGCGCACATTGTGCAAGGCTCTAATGTCACATAAAGCGTGCTATTCAGTAGGCGATAATTTTGAATATTTTTCGCGCCATTACGCAAAGCAATAATTTCAGCATGTGCAGTAGGATCACTTTGAACAATGGAGAGATTCCAACCTTCTCCAATAATATTTCTAGCGTCATCCACCAGCACCGCCCCCACAGGAATCTCACCTAACGCTTCCGCTTTATCGGCAAGCTCAAGGGCGTAGCGCATCATTTTCTCGTCAAATTCTGACCGCACTTTTGCTGCATCCATTAGACGGAAAAAGGATATTTAATCGGCTCATGAGATTGATAGCCAACGACTTTAAAATCATCCATCGTGACCCAAGTTTCTAAATCTTCAAGCGTTTTTATATCTGGATTGATTTCTAATTTTGGCAATGGGAAAGGCTCGCGTTTAAGTTGTACGTCACGCATTAACTCAAGCTGATCTTCATAAATATGCGCATTCACAATTTTATGATATGCCTTGCCGGCTTTTTTGCCCGTGATCTGAGCCATAAGTGCTAAGAAGGTAAACACCTGAATTTGATTGAAATTCAATCCAAGCGGAACATCACAGGAACGTTGATAACTAGTAAGATGTAAAGTATCGCCCACAAGAGAAAAAGTATGCGTGTGCATACAAGGACGAAGACAACCAAGATCAAATTCCCCAGGGTTAAAAAAAGTTAAAATCTCTCCTCTATCATCAATACCTTTCGTTAAGTTATTAACAATTTTACGTAGCTGATCGATGGTTTCTCCATTAGGCTTACGCCATGCTCTGCCTTGCACACCATATACGCGCCCCATATCATCAACGCCTCTACGATGCGGATTTGCAAGCCAAGCTGCATTTTCATTCGCATTAGCATCCCAAGTTTTCGTGCCAAGTGCGCGGAAATCAGCGGCATTGTCATATCCACGAATATAACCTAAAAATTCAGCAATGGCCGCTTTCCAATAACTTTTACGGGTAGTAATCAGCGGAAATTGATTATTCGCCACATCATATTCTAAATCTGCATTAATAACGGTGAGACAGCGCTTACCTGTACGCTCATTGGCAACCCATTCCCCTTCACTAACAATGCGGCGACAAAGCTCAAGATATTGCTTCATAAAAATCTCCTATTTTATGACCGCACTTTTGCGTGAATAAGCCCAAGCCATAATGAAAGCACCACCAATAATCATCGGTAAACAAAGTGCTTGCCCTCGTGTAATAATCCCAAAGAAATTTTCAACTTCAGGTTCACGCACATATTCCACAATAAAACGGAAGACACCATAACCAATTAAGAATAAACCTGCAACAGAAGCCATTGGACGTGGCTTTTTAATAAAAATATTCAGAATCGCAAACAACACCAGGCCTTCTAAAAAGGCTTCATAAAGTTGTGATGGATGACGAGGCAGTAAAAGAGGATCATTCGGGAAAATCATTGCCCAAGGCACATTCGTTTCGCGTCCCCATAGTTCAAGATTAATGAAATTACCAATTCTGCCTAAACCTAAACCAAACGGAATCAAAGGCGCAACAAAATCAGCCGTTTGCCAAAAATTACGTTTTTGTGAATAAGATGTCCAAATCATAGCAACAATTACACCAATTAAGCCACCGTGGAACGACATTCCACCTTCCCAAACGCGGAATAAATAAAGTGGTTCTTGTAAGAAATGATCGAGATTATAGAAAAATACATCGCCAACACGTCCGCCAATAAACACCCCCATAAAACCGTTGAAAAGTAAGCTATCAACTTGATCTACTGTCCAACCGCTATTTGGGCGATTAGCGCGGCGAACCGCAAGCCAACGTGCAAAAACAAAACCTAAAAGGTACATCAAACCATACCAACGTAAGCCGATATTGCTATCGCCGAGCGTAAAAATACTCGGATCAAAGTGGGGAAGAAGTAAATAATTTGAATTCATAATTTTCCTTATTTCAGAAACATATTGATCGCAACCACAATTAAGAAAAGGGCGAAACCTTTTTTTAAGGTTGAAACAGGCAATTTAGAGGTTGCACTTGCGCCTAATTTGGAAGTAAAAAATGAAGTGGCAGTAATGCCTAACACTGCGGGAAGATAAATATAACCGAGCGAATATTCAGGCATTAATGGATTTCCCCAACCACTCACTATAAAACTAAACATCCCTGATATGCCCAATAACATCCCACAAAATGCAGAAGAACCGATGGCTTGTTTGATATTAATGCCACGAGCAGTTAAAAACGGTACAATAAATCCACCACCGCCAATTCCCGCAGCACTAGATGCCATACCAATCAAAATACCGCCAATTACGGAAGAAAGGGGGGTAAGTGGTTTTGTTGTAACTTGATCTTTTTTAATCGAAAGTACCATTTTTGTGGCTAAATATACCACTAAGCAAGCAAAAATTTTGGCAGAAATTTCACGATCAAGTCTTCCAATGAATAAACCACAAATAAAAACAGAAAACATAATAACCGGAGCTAAAATGCGAACTGCCTGCCAGACTATGTTACCTAATTTATGATGACGTTGTGCCGATCCAATGCCAGTAATCACAATGGTAGCAAATGATGTTCCAAGTGCGGTAGACATCAACAAAGATTCTGGTACATCTACAATGGGCAGTAAATACACTAACGTTGGCACAATTACTAACCCACCGCCGATACCAAATAATCCGGCAAGAAAACCCGCTAATGCGCCAACAAATAAACAAAGAAGAATAAAGGTGAACATTATTGACCTCTTGATTTATAAAAATGGCGTTTCGCGTATTTTGTCTGAGAATATTTTTTGTTTGCCGAATAATGCTGTGAATTTGCTTCACGAGATGCGGAAAACATTAGTGGATTGTCCGTAAATAGTATCGAAGCAAACTCTTTCATTACCTTTCGATAAACATCTCGCTTAAAAGACACAACTTGACGAACAGGATACCAAAAACTTACCCAACGCCACCCATCAAATTCTGGCGATTTAGTTGTTTGCATATTGATGTTTTTTTCATCGCTAACAAGCTGTAGCAAAAACCAGCGTTGTTTCTGCCCAATACACATCGGCTTGCTGTCATAACGCAATAAACGCTTTGGCAATTTATAGCGTAACCAATGTTTAGAAACATATAACAGACGCACATCTTTAGGTTGTAAACCGACTTCCTCGTGTAGTTCGCGATACATCGCTTGCTCGGCACTTTCATTATCATTAATGCCACCTTGCGGAAACTGCCACGAATTTTGCCCACAACGCTTCGCCCAAAGCACTTGCCCTTTGCGATTACAAATCACAATACCCACATTTGGACGGTAGCCATCAAAATCGATCACTATCGTTTTACCTTAAATTTTTCCTATAAAAATAGCTCAAGATTGTTTCATAAATCAGTGCTTTTATCAACCAAAGGACATTATGACAAAATAATCATATCATCACGATGCATTGCCACTGCGCCATATTCATAGCCTAAAACATTCTCAATGTCTGCTGATTTTCTGCCCTTAATTAATTGTAGGGAATCGCTGTTATAGCGTGGCATACCCAGCGCAATGTCTTTACCTGATTGAGTGCGTATTTTGACTACTTCACCACGCGAAAAACGCCCTTCCACGTTAATAATACCAGCGGGTAATAAAGATTTATTTTGTTCAAGAATGGCATTTTGCGCACCGTTATCAATGGTAATAATACCTGCCGATGGCGCAGCGAAAAGCCATTGTTTGCGACTTTCTAATCGATCAGATTGGTGTGCAATAAATTTTGTACCAATATTTTGTTCATAAGCAAGATCTGCAATTACATTTGGGCGATTACCTGGAGCAATAATGGTTTCAATTCCAGAGCGAGTCGCAACATCGGCAGCAATGATTTTGGTCATCATTCCACCAGTACCAAGATTTGTACCACTTCCTCCTGCAATTGATCGAATATGATCGGTAATTTGTTCTACAACTGGAATTAATTTCGCTTCAGAATTTTTACGCGGATCACTATCAAATAAACCTTGTTGATCAGTCAATAAATAAAGCTGTTCCGCTTGTACAAGAATAGCGACTAATGCCGATAAATTGTCATTGTCACCTACTTTAATTTCCGCAGTCGCCACTGCGTCATTTTCATTAATCACAGGAATAATGTGGTTATCTAAAAGTGCGTGTAAAGTATCTCGCGCATTTAAAAAACGTTCGCGATCTTCAATATCTGCACGGGTTAATAAAAGTTGCCCGATATGGATATCATAAATAGCAAATAATTTTTCCCAAGCCTGAATTAATTGGCTCTGACCAACCGCTGCAAGCAGTTGTTTTGAGGCGATAGTGGGTGGTAATTGAGGATGATTTAAATAATGGCGACCCGCTGCAATCGCACCAGAAGTCACGATCACTATACGAAATCCATCATTATGCAGTTGTGCAATTTGACGAACGATTTCCATCATATGTGGCGAATTCAGTTTTGGCGAACCCTGAGTTAGCGTGCTTGTACCGAATTTCACAACGATTGTTTTTTTGTTCATAGTCCTTTCCAAGTTCTTAAAATTGGCATTAACGTTATCACTAAATCAATGAAAAATCACTTAATATCAGGTATAGTAACGGCAAATTTTAGGGGGATTTATGACATTTAGTTTAATTGTGGCGACAACATTAAATAATGTGATTGGTAAAGATAACCAAATGCCTTGGCACTTGCCTGCAGATTTAGCTTGGTTTCGTCAGAACACCACTGGTAAACCTGTCATTATGGGGCGTAAAACCTTTGAAAGTATTGGTCGTCCACTACCTAAACGTACCAATATCGTACTTTCTCGCCAGCTTTTTGAACACGAAGGTGTGATATGGAAAGATAGCTTTGAAAGTGCGGTCAATTTTGTCAGAGATTTTGATGAAATTATGTTGATTGGTGGGGGAGAGTTATTCAAACAATATTTGCCCAAAGCAGATAAGTTATACCTTACTCAAATTCAAACAGAACTAGATGGCGATACTTTTTTCCCTCAATTGAATTGGGAGGAGTGGGAAATTGAATTTGATGAATATCGTAAGGCAGATGAACAAAATCGCTATGATTGCCGATTTTTAATTCTTACCCGAAAATAAATCAAATAAATCAAATAAATGAAACAATACTTCTAGAACATTCATTAATCTAGCAAAAACAAAGAGATGATAATTTCCCCTTGAGTTCCCCTTTTTAAAGTTTCATAATGACCTTTCATTTTATTTTTGATAGTTTTAAATATCCCATTTTTAAACATTATCCCAAATCAGGGAAGACATTATGACGAAAACTGCAATTGAAACTCCATCAAATAAATCTGTATCAAAGAAAACTAATCGTAAAAAAAATTTAAGCATTTTTATTTTTATCTTGCTTATTATTGGTATTGCTTGTGCTTTGTATTGGTTTTTCTTCTTGAAGGATTTTGAAGAAACAGAAGATGCTTATGTGGGCGGTAATCAAGTGATGGTGTCATCACAAGTTGCAGGTAATGTAGCGAAGATTAATGCTGACAATATGGATAAAGTCCATGCAGGTGATATTCTAGTTGAATTGGATGATACGAATGCGAAACTTAGTTTCGAACAGGCCAAAAGCAATCTCGCCAATGCTGTACGTCAGGTAGAACAACTCGGTTTCACTGTGCAACAATTGCAATCAGCTGTGCACGCCAATGAAATTTCTTTAGCTCAAGCTCAAGGCAATTTGGCTCGCCGAGTTCAACTTGAAAAAATGGGTGCGATTGATAAAGAATCTTTCCAACACGCAAAAGAAGCTGTCGAGCTTGCCAAAGCAAATTTAAATGCCTCTAAAAATCAATTGGCTGCTAATCAGGCTTTATTGAGTAACGTTCCATTACGTGAACAACCGCAAATACAAAATGCAATGAGTTCACTCAAACAGGCTTGGTTGAATTTACAACGTACAAAAATTAGAAGTCCAATTGATGGCTATGTGGCGCGTCGTAATGTTCAAGTTGGGCAAGCCGTTTCAGTGGGTGGCGCGTTAATGGCGGTGGTATCTAATGAACAAATGTGGCTAGAAGCTAACTTCAAAGAAACCCAATTAACGAATATGCGCATTGGTCAGCCAGTAAAAATCCATTTTGATTTATACGGTAAAAATAAAGAATTTGATGGCGTGATAAATGGTATTGAAATGGGGACTGGCAATGCATTTTCTCTTTTGCCCTCACAAAATGCTACGGGTAACTGGATTAAAGTGGTGCAACGCGTACCTGTGCGAATTAAATTAGATCCACAACAATTTACAGAAACGCCATTGAGAATTGGTCTTTCTGCAACGGCAAAAGTAAGAATTTCAGATTCATCAGGCGCAATGCTACGAGAAAAAGCAGAACCGAAAACGTTATTTTCTACTGATACACTTAAATATGATGAAAGTGCGGTAGAAAATTTGATTGAATCTATCATTCAGCAAAACAGCCATTAAGGCGGCATTATGGACAATTCCGCAAAAAAATTCCCGCCTATTCAAGGTGGTGCGCTGATTTTATTAACGCTGGCTTTATCTCTTGCCACCTTTATGCAGGTATTAGATTCTACCATTGCAAATGTGGCAATTCCTACTATTGCGGGCGATCTTGGCGCATCTTTTAGTCAAGGTACGTGGGTAATCACTTCTTTTGGTGTGGCAAATGCGATTTCTATTCCAATAACGGGCTGGTTAGCAAAACGTTTTGGCGAAGTGCGGTTATTTTTAGTCTCAACTTTTTTATTTGTTGTCTCTTCTTGGCTCTGTGGGATTGCGGATAGCCTTGAAGCATTAATTATTTACCGAGTCATTCAAGGTACTGTCGCAGGCCCGGTGATCCCTCTTTCTCAAAGTTTACTATTAAATAATTATCCACCAGAAAAACGCGGAATGGCATTGGCATTTTGGTCAATGACTATTGTGGTTGCGCCTATTTTTGGCCCAATTTTAGGCGGATGGATTAGCGATAATATCCATTGGGGATGGATCTTTTTTATCAATGTTCCGATCGGTTTGTTAGTTGTGCTAATCAGCTGGAAGATTTTGGGTAGCCGAGAAAGTGAAATTGTTCATCAACCTATTGATAAAGTCGGTTTAGTTTTACTTGTCTTAGGCGTGGGATGTTTGCAATTAATGCTTGATCAGGGTCGTGAGCAAGATTGGTTTAATTCTAATGAAATCATTATATTAGCCGTTGTTGCTGTCGTTTGTCTGATTGCCTTGGTTATTTGGGAATTGACAGATGACAATCCTGTAGTGGATATTTCGCTTTTCCACTCACGTAATTTTAGCGTAGGGTGTTTATGTACCAGTTTAGCCTTTTTGATTTATCTAGGTTCTGTGGTATTAATTCCGCTCTTGCTACAACAAGTCTTCCATTACACCGCAACGTGGGCAGGGCTTGCGGCTTCCCCAGTTGGATTATTCCCAATTTTGCTTTCACCGATTATTGGGCGTTTCGGTTATAAGATCGATATGCGAATTTTAGTGACGATAAGCTTTATTGTATATGCAATAACATTTTATTGGCGAGCGGTAACTTTCGAGCCATCAATGACATTTGTTGATGTAGCTTTACCACAATTAGTGCAAGGTTTAGCGGTGTCCTGTTTCTTTATGCCACTTACTACAATAACGCTGTCTGGCTTGCCTGCGCATAAAATGGCTTCAGCCTCTAGCTTATTTAACTTCTTGAGAACTTTAGCGGGTTCTGTAGGAACATCTTTGACCACATTTATGTGGTATAACCGTGAAGCTGTTCACCACACTCAATTAACAGAACACATTAATCCTTATAACCCAATTTCCCAAAGTTTTTACCATCAAATGAATCAATTTGGTTTAAGTGATACGCAAACTTCAGCTTACCTCGCTCAACAAATAACATCGCAAGGATTTATTATTGGCGCAAATGAAATATTTTGGTTATCAGCTATGGGATTCTTAGGATTGCTTATTGTGATTTGGTTTGCAAAACCACCTTTTGGTACTCGGCATTAAAATAAATATATATTACATACCAATCACAACACAATCGGTAACAGTTTTAGCTCTACTTTGCGCCTGTACTGCAAGCTCTCGAGTATCAAAACTTACTACACGAACACGGTTCCATTCGCCGTTAGTTTGTATTTGAGCATTTAATCCTGTCATCTGTAAACGACCTTGCAAATTTTCAGCTTGCGCTCGATTTTTGAAAGCACCGCATTGTAAACCAAATTTCTTGCTATCCCGTACATTATTAACCGTTTTTATTTGTTCTACTTTTTTTGCGCTTTCAATTTTCTGTGAGTCTTGCTTTTTAATTGATTCCGATTTTACGATTTCTGCCTCTGTATTTTTCATATCTTCCGTTTTTTTGGATTGAGTTCTCGTTGCATCTTCTATTCTCTGTTGCTCAGCCAGTTTTCTAGCTTCATCAGCCGCTTTTTGATCTCTTTCTATTTGAATTAAAACTTGACGTTGTTCTTCTGTTAAACGCATATTTTGTTCTACACTCGCTGGATTATTATCTACAGGTACAGTACGCGTTTCTAAGGCTTTAATATAACTCCACACTTCCTCTGGACGATTAGGTAACACACTTTTAGGTTGAGCTTTTTCCTGTTGTGTTATAGCTTGCTGCACGCTTACCTTACTGTTCTTATTTTTCAACAAATAAAGTCCAACAACAAAAACTAGAACAATAAATAAAGCAAGAAAAATCAAGACATTTGTATTCTTTTTCTTATTTTTTTTCTTATTATTTGAGCTACGACGCGCAGCAAAATCTCGATGTGCCACAATAAATTCCTAGATTTGAAGTGATAATTTTAATAATTCAACAAAATTCGCTAAGTTTACTGAAAAATAGTCTTTAAATAAAGACTAACATAAGTGGATTATTTATATAATTAACAGAATAAAAAAATACCGCACTTATACAGGTTATGTTCAAAAAGTTGGATAAAACAACTATTTATAAGTACGAATTACGTAGGATAACCTAAGTGCGGTTTGTTTTTTCTATGTTTTAATTAGTGGGTTGTTTTATTTTCATCAAAAACCGGTAATGGTTTGTGTTCAGTTGCGACATAGCTATATACCACAGGCAAGACGAACAAGGTAAAAATAGTACCAATGGATAATCCCGCTACAATCACTATCCCAATACTAAAGCGAGATACCGCTCCTGCACCTGTTGCATAGAGTAATGGAATTAAGCCAGCTACCATTGCCGCCGTTGTCATTAGGATTGGGCGCAAACGTACTTTTGCAGCATGAGTGATTGCCTCAATTCGAGTTTTACCATGGTTAAGCTGTTCTTCTTTTGCCACTTCGCACATTAAGATACCGTGTTTGGTGATTAATCCCACGAGAGTAATCAACCCAACTTGAGAGTAGATATTTAATGTTGTTCCTGCGATGCTAAAGAAGGATAAAATATTTAAGCTCACTAATGCACCACTTACGGCTAATGGTACGGAAATCATAATTACCATTGGGTCACGTATAGATTCAAACTGAATGGCAAGCACCAAGAAAATAATTACAACAGCAAGAATGAAAGTCGTCGTAAGTGCATTACCCTCTTGTACTAATTGACGTGCTTCAGATTTAAAATCAAACGTATAGCCTTGTGGTAAATTGTCCGTTGCATGTTGTTGAAGCCAAGCAATGGCATCACCACTTGATGTACCTGGCATTGGTACAGCACTGATTTCAGCCGAATTTAACTGACTGAAACGCGGTAATGATGTTGGCTGAGTTTCTAATTTCATACTAATAACACTACTTAATGGCACTGATTGACCATTAGATGCAGTTAAATAATAATTTTGGAAACTTTCTGGCGATAAGCGATCATCTCGTTTTACCTGCGAAATGACTTTATAAGCGCGTCCATCCACATCCACACGCGTAACTGTCGCACCAGATAAGAAACTCCCTAAAGTATTACTGATTTGTTGCATCGTGATGCCATAAGTACCAGCTTTCTCTTTATCTACTGAAATTGTCATTTGCGCCGTGTCATAGGTCAAATCTAAATTTGTATAAATAAATTTGCCAGAGGCTTTCATCGCACTGAGGAATTTCTCTGCGGTGTTTGCCAAAGATTTATAATCTTGTGCAGTTTTCAATACAATAGAGACTGGAGCGCCTTGTTCCCCTGTATCAATTTCAGGAATGTTAAATGCTGATACTGACACTTCTGGAATTGATTTTGCTTTTTCATTAATTTCATTCATTATTGCGGATTGTTTACGTGAACGTTCTTTCCAATCTTTCAATGTGATGATATTTAACGAGCTATTAGAAGTTGGCGCACCAGCAATGCTCATACCAAAAGAAACTTCGGGTGTTTCCATTACATTTTTCATATATGGTTGCATTGCATTTTGAATGTAATCCACATTTACGCTAGATGGCGCGTTACCAATTGCAATAAATGCGCCTTTATCTTCATTTGGCGTTAATTCACTAGAAAGTGAATTAAACAAAAATGGGAGCGTTGAGAAAATCACGACCGCAAAAGCCAGCATTGATTTACGATTGAGCATAACGAGATCAAGCATGTATTCGTAAACACGATTTACTTTACCTAAGGTATGTTCTACGCGTTCTTCCATCCATGTTGGTTTAGCATTGGATTTGAGTAACTTACTACTCATCATTGGCGATAACGTTAATGCCACAACACCAGAAATAAATACTGCACCAGCAAGGGTTAAAGCAAACTCTTTAAACAATGTGCCAGTAATGCCCCCCATTAAAGCCATTGGTGAGTAAACTGCGATCAATGCGATAGTCATAGAAATAACAGGCACGGCAATTTCACGCGTACCAATAATCGCCGCTCGGAATGGCGTTTCTCCCGCTTTAATATGACGATCAATATTCTCCAGCACCACAATAGCATCATCTACGACTAAACCTATGGCAAGAATTAAAGCAAGCAAGGTCATTAAATTAATAGAAAAGTTGAAACTTTGTAGCAGCATTAATACGCCAATAAGAGAAATTGGAATAGCCAATATTGGAATTAAAATAGCACGGAACGAACCGATAAACATTAAAATTACCACTAAAACGATCAAAGTAGCTTCACCAATAGTTTTTATGACCTCGTGAATAGAGCTATTAATGGCAATAGTGCGGTCATAAAGAATATCGCTTTCCATACTGTCTGGCAGTTGTGTTTTTATACTTTCATATAAAGGGCGAATTTTTTCTGCGACAGTCAAAGGGTTTGCTGTCGAGGTTGGATTGATGGCTAACACAACGGACTCTGCACCATTTGCCGTAGCACGCGAATTATCATTTTCTTTATTTAATTCAACGGTTGCAATATCACGCAAACGCACTAAATCATCGCCATTTGATGAAATAATTAAGTTGCTGAGTTGTTCCACTGATTTCGTTGTAGTCTCTACTTTATTACGATAACTCACATAATAGCCATTATCGTTCCCCGCAGCCGTTTGTACATTATTTGCAGAAAGGGCAGACATCACTGTTGGCACAGAAAGATTTTGAGCTGCCATTTTTTGTGGATCTAGCCAAATACGTAATGCATATTCAGCTGCACCAAATACCTGTACTTCGGCAACACCCTCAATGGTAAAAAACTGTGGTTTGACTACACGATTGATGTAATCAGTTACCTGACTAGAATCTAGTTTTTTAGATCGGAAACTGATATACATAATACCGCTCCCACCTGAAGAAGAGGATACACTAGGATCTTCAATACCATTTGGTAATGCTGACTTTACTGCATTCACTTTGGCTAACACATCTGCTAACGCGCCTGCAGGATCGGTATTTAATTTCATTTTTATTGTAATAGTCGAACTACTAGGCGCACTAGTCGAAGACATATAATCAATATTATCGGCTTGCGCGATAGATTCTTCCAATTTTGACGTAACAAATGCTTGGATTAAATTCGCATCTGCCCCTGGATATGCGGTACTCACTGTAATGACTGTAGTAGTCATTTTAGGGTATTCACGCACTGCCAATTTCGAGATTGCTTGCAACCCTAAAATAATCATTAACAAACTAATTGAAACTGCTAAAACAGGACGACGAATAAATATATCGGTAAATTTCATTCGGATTTCCTCATACATTAAAGTGGTGTTTTATGTGCAGGCTCTATTGCACCCACAATGTCTTTTTTAATCCATTCCACAAGACTTCCATTACCAATACCTTGCTGACCGCCTGTAATAATTTTATCTCCCGCTTTAACTTCATTTCCCTGTAATTGAGCATAAACACCTTGACGATCTTTAGTAAATACGGTGATCTGTTTCGCACGATAGAGACGATCCAATTTTTCATTACCTGACATTTTTCCTTTTTCTTCTTCAGATAATGGTTCAAGTAAATAGGCAATTTCGCCATACATATTGTAGCTAATAGCTACTTGTGGAACGACAACTTGATTTGTTTCAGTTGGTAGCGCAATGCGTAAACGAGAGAACATACCTGAAAGCAATTTATGCCCATCTTCAAGATCAAAAGTAGCCTGAACATCAACTAAACCTGTTGATGAATTAATGGCAGGTTCAATAGCCGTAATTCGAGCTGAAAATGTTTCGCCCAAGCGAGCATCTGTTGTCGCTGTAACGCGCTGACCGATATGTAATTTATCTAAATCATTTTGTGAAAGAGCAAAATCCACTTTCATTGAGCTAGTATCTTCTACACGCACAATTTCTGTTCCAACATTCACATATTGACCAACGTTTACTTTCACAATACCTGCTTTGCCATCAAATGGCGCAACAATTTTACGGCGCTCAATTACTGCTTTTAAAGATTCGATATTGGCTAGTTGAGCGTCATAAGCCGCTTTTGCGTTATCCATTTCTTGTCGTGAAACAGCATTGCTTTTCAATAAATTCGCATAACGTTGATAAGTTTGGCGAAGAGCTGGGAGTTGTGCCTGTGCGGCTTGTAGGCTGGCATGTTCTACTGAACTGTCGAGTTCAATGAGTAAATCGCCTTTTTTCACTTGTTGTCCATTTTGCACAAGTACTTGAGAAATCGTACCTGCATTTTGTGTACTGAGCATTGCGCCTTGATTTGGACGCACAAGACCTGTTGTGTTAATAACTGGCGTCCATTCACGCGGTTGAACTTCAAGTGCGGTTACTGGGCTTGAAGATTCTGGCATTTCTGCAATTGCTCGGCTTATCATTATGCCTTTTATCATATTAAAACCGATGACACCGACAAAAATTAAGACAAATACCACTAAAATTATTTTCATCAAGAAAATATGTGAGCGTTTTGGTCTTTGATGTTGAGTTTGACTCATGTTTAAAGCTCCGTTATAAAAATAACAACAATTATTTCTGAATCGCACGCCAAGAGCGTTCAATCACAGATTCTAAAATTTCAGGCTTAAGATCGAAATCGATAAATTTTGCATCAGAGGCTAAATTTATCGCCGTTTTCAAACTTAATAAAAAGAGAATATCTTCAGATAATTCCGCTAATAAGCCAGCTTTTTGTGCTTGATGACAAAATAAATCCCAACGGCAATTTTTAATGTTTTTACAAATATCCTTGAAATTCGGCAAAGATTCATATTGCTTTAAATTGGATAGAATAGTGGGATTTTCTTGTAAGAAATACCAAATGTTTTTCCACATTTGTCGATACTGTTCGAAAAAAGGCTTAGTTTCATCAAAATCTTTTTCAAGCGTTGCCATAAACATTGAAAACACTCTGTGTGCAAATTGTTCAAGCAATTCATCTTTGTTTTTAAAATAAAGGTAAATCGTTCCTGCTGCTACATTTGCTTCTTTCGCAAGTTTGTGCATAGAAAGTTGATTCAACCCTTCTTTTGCCATTAAACGATCTGTCGCTGAAAAAATCTGTTCAGCTAAGTCTGTTTTAGCTTGTCGCATAAGATCCTTGAGTAAAATAAGGAGCAATAATTGCTCAAAAATGAATGAGCGTTCATTTTATTTATTTTTTGTTTTTTGGCAAGTTAAAAAACAAAAAACGTAACAATACTTATCTGTAGGTAAGCCGTAAACCCACAAGATGAATGATGAACAAAGGAGGATATAAAAAATAGGAATATAAAATGCAGTCAAAATTAACCGCACTTTTCATCATTAAATAAACGCGTGGACTGAAGCCCACCTATTTTGTGTGATAAGAACGATGTCTTGTATGTCCTTGCGGTGGCACCGTACGTTTTAACCGATACGGTTTCGGCAGTTCAAGCAAGGCTTCTGTTTCATATTGGCTCACAGGGATAGAATGGCCAATATATTCTTCAATTGCTGGTAAATTCATCGCATATTCTTCACAAGCGAAACTAATCGAAACACCACTTTCCCCTGCTCGTCCAGTGCGGCCGATTCGGTGCACATAATCTTCTCGATCATCGGGTAAATCATAATTGAAAACATGCGTCACATCAGAAATATGCAAGCCACGAGCAGCCACATCTGTTGCCACTAAAATATCCAAATCACCATCAGTAAATTGTTTTAATAACGATAAACGTTTTTTCTGTGCTACATCGCCAGTCAGTAAACCGACACGATGCCCATCAGCCGCTAAATAACCCCAAATTTCTTCACAACGATGTTTCGTATTCGCAAATACAATACAGCGTTCAGGCCATTCATCTTCCATTAAGGTTAAGAGAAGTGCCATTTTATCCTGATTAGATGGATAAAAAAGTTCTTCTTTAATTCGATGTCCTGTTTTTTGTTCTGGTTCAATTTCAATATATTCAGGGTCATTCATATCTTCAAATGCTAATTCACGCACTTTATAAGAAAGCGTCGCTGAAAATAACATCGTTAAACGAGCTTGCGGAGCGGGGCATTTACGCAATAAATAACGAATATCACGGATAAACCCAAGATCAAACATTCGATCCGCTTCATCTAGTACGACAACTTGGATTTCATCTAAACCAATTACGCCTTGTTTCACATAATCAATGACTCGCCCCGTCGTACCAATCAAAATATCGACGCCACGCTCAATCACTTGTAGTTGTTTATCATAACCATCGCCACCATAGGCAAGTGCGGTCTTTAATCCACTCGCTTTTGCAAGAAATTCTGCGTCATTACTAATCTGTACCGCTAATTCTCGAGTAGGTGCTAAAATCAAAGCTCTTGGGTGAGGATATTCAAGATTAGGATCTTGGTGAGTTAAAAGATGGTGAAAAGTAGCCGTTAAAAAAGCCATTGTCTTGCCTGTACCCGTTTGAGCTTGTCCAGCAACATCTCGTCCATTTAAACTGATAGGCAAGGATAAAGCCTGAATTGGGGTACAAAAATCAAAGCCTTTTTTTGCCAAAGCACCTCGCACAATCGGATGTAGAGGAAGAGCGGAGAATCGTTTTTGGCTTAAATAATCTTGTTGCATAAAAATCACATTTTAGAATAATAAAATTACGTTTAGCATAGCATTTTTAGGAAAAATCCTCAAAAAAGCACCGCACTTATAAAAATTAACCGATAGGGTTTTCTATCGGTTAATCTCTATTTAATGCTCCATTCGTCACTCACATTTGGATCCATTGCAAAATCAGCAGTATCACTTGGAATCGCTTTTTCTTCAGCCGCCCATTCGCCAAGATCGATTAACTGGCAACGTTTGCTACAAAAAGGTCGAAAAGTACTTTCATTTATCCAAGGCACCGATTTTTGGCAAATCGGACAAGGTACTTCAATCATTTCGTCAGACATTTTTATTTTCCGCTTGTTGTAAATAAAACTGGTGCAATTCTAGCACCTTTTGTTGCAAGTGCGGTAAGTTTTGGGCCATTTCAGCATCATTATTAATCACATCATCTGCCCACTTTAAACGCTCTTGTTGAGAAACTTGAGAATTCATAATTCGTTGAATTTGTTCAAAATTATTGTTATCTCGTTGAGCTGAACGAGCAAGTTGAGTTTGTGGACTCACATCCACCACCAAAATACGATCACAAAGTGCGGTCAATTTATTTTCTATTAATAAAGGGACGACAAATAATGTGTAAGGCGCAGTTTGTTCAGCTAATTTTTGTTTCATTCGTTCACGAATAGCGGGATGTAGAAGGTTATTTAACCACAATTTATCTTCATCATGGTTAAACACTCGCTCTCGTAAAGCCGCACGATTAAGCTCGCCTTGTTCCGTTAAAATTTGCGCCCCAAAATGTTCAACAATTTTTGACAATAAGGGGGAATCTTTCGCGACGACTTCTCTAGCAACCACATCCGCATCCACTAGAGGTACGCCAAGATCGGCAAATAAATTAGCAATCATTGTTTTACCACTACCAATGCCACCAGTTAAGCCAACAATATAAGTCATATAATTTCCCATAAAAAATAAGCGGCGATATTAATCGCCGCTAAACATATAATCAACGAAAGAAAATAAATTATTTCGGATAAACTGGAAGACGTTTACAAATTGCTAACACTTTTTCTTTAGTTTCAGCAATCACTTGTTCTTCATTTTCTTTGCCTAAAGCATCTAAAACATCACACATCCAGCCAGCTAATTCACGCACATCATTTTCATTGAAACCACGGCGAGTTACCGATGGTGTACCTACACGGATACCTGAAGTTACAAATGGTTTTTGCGGATCGTTTGGTACTGCATTTTTATTCACGGTAATATTTGCTTTGCCTAAAGCTGCATCTGCTGCTTTACCCGTTAATCCTTGTTTAATAAAACTTACTAAGAACAAGTGGTTTTCAGTACCATTTGACACAACATCATAACCACGTTGTTTAAATACCTCAACCATTGCTTTCGCATTTTTGATTACATTTGCTTGGTATGCTTTATATTGAGGCTCTAATGCTTCTTTAAAGCAAACTGCTTTTGCCGCAATAATATGAACTAATGGACCACCTTGATTTGCAGGGAAGACGGATGATTGTAATTTTTTGTAGATTTCTTCATCACCACAAGATGAAAGAATTAAACCGCCACGCGGACCGCCTAATGTTTTGTGGGTAGTAGTGGTTACAACATGTGCGTGCGGAAGTGGATTTGGATATAAACCCGCTGCAATTAATCCTGCTACGTGTGCCATATCCACAAATAAATATGCACCCACTTCATCTGCGATTTCACGCATTTTCGCCCAATCCACAACTTGTGAATAAGCCGAGAAACCAGCAACGATAAGTTTTGGTTTACATTCTAATGCTTTTTGACGAACATCTTCATAATCAATTAAGCCATCCGCAGTGATTCCATAAAGCACAGAGTTATAAATCTTGCCAGAGAAACTGACTTTTGCACCGTGAGTTAAGTGCCCACCGTGAGCCAAATCCATACCTAAAATAGTATCGCCTGCATTAATCAATGCACCATACACTGCAGCGTTTGCTTGTGAGCCAGAGTGCGGTTGAACATTCACGTAATCTGCACCAAATAATTCTTTCGCACGGTCAATTGCTAACTGTTCCACAATGTCCGCATACTCACAACCACCGTAATAACGTTTACCTGGATAGCCTTCTGCGTATTTATTAGTGAATTGTGAACCTTGAGCTTCCATCACACGCGGACTCGCATAGTTTTCAGATGCAATGAGTTCGATATGTTCTTCTTGACGACGATTTTCATCTTGGATCGCTTGCCACAATACTGGATCGTAATCAGCGATAGTCATATTTCTTGTAAACATTGTGTTCTCCTCTTATGTAATTTATGGCAGATAGTTTAACTGTTTATGGATAAAAATTTAATTAAAATTTCATTCCTAAATTTTCATCACTTAAATGAAATTAATTCATCATAATGATATGGATTATTTTTGCAACTCTCGTTCCACAGCCCTGTAACCAATATCTCGACGATAAAAACGTCCAGACCATTGAATTTGCTCAGCCAGTTTTAACGCTTTCTGTTGTGCCTCAAATACGCTTTCACCTAACGCAGTAACACAAAGCACGCGACCGCCGTTTGTGACTAGCTTGCCTTCTTGTTCTGCGACACCCGCTAAGAAAACTTTCTCGTTTTTGACCGCACTTTTAGGCAATCCGCTGATTTCATCGCCTTTACGATAATCTTTTGGGTATCCCTCTGCAGCCAATACGATACCTAAAGAAGCTCGCAGATCCCATTGTGATATTACTTCATCTAATTTGCCGTCACATGCTTTAAGACAGAGTTCAACAAGGTCTGATTTGAGACGTAGCATTATTGGCTGCGTTTCTGGATCGCCAAAACGGCAGTTAAATTCGATCACTTTCGGCTGCCCATTTGGCATAATCATTAATCCTGCATATAGGAAACCCGTGTAAACATTGCCTTCCGCTGCCATGCCATTAACGGTTGGGTAAATCACTTCCTTCATAATGCGACTATGAATTTCGGGTGTTACTACTGGTGCAGGCGAATACGCGCCCATACCGCCTGTATTTAACCCCGTATCATTTTCGCCCACGCGTTTATGATCTTGGCTGGTTGCCATAGGTTCTACGTTTTTACCATCTACCATGACGATAAAACTTGCTTCTTCGCCATCTAGAAATTCTTCAATCACTACTCGGCTGCCCGCTTCGCCAAAGGCATTACCAGAAAGCATATCACGTACTGCATCTTCGGCTTCTTGCAATGTCATCGCAACGATTACGCCTTTACCCGCCGCCAAACCATCCGCTTTAACGACAATTGGTGCGCCTTTCTCACGCAAGTAAGCCAATGCAGGTTCGACTTCGGTAAAGTTTTGATATTCTGCTGTTGGGATTTTATGGCGAGCGAGAAAATCTTTAGTGAATGCCTTTGAACCTTCCAATTGCGCAGCCGCTTTAATTGGCCCAAAAATCTTCAATCCAGCTTCACGAAATGCATCAACTACCCCAATCACTAAGGGGGCTTCAGGACCAACAATGGTTAATCCAATTTGTTTATCTTGAGCAAATTTCACTAATGCGGGAATATCTGTCGCAGAAATATTCACGTTTTCTACTTTGTGTTCCAATGCAGTACCAGCGTTACCCGGTGCGACAAAAACTTTATCTGCTAATGGAGATTGTGCAGCTTTCCAAGCCAAGGCGTGTTCACGACCGCCGTTTCCGATGATGAGGATGTTCATGTTGTAGTCCTTGCATATGCCTAAATTAAAAAAAGTGCGGCTATTTTTTACCTGCAATTCCCCCTCTTTTGTAAAGAGGGGGATAGTTAGATAAATTAATGTCTAAAATGTCGCATTCCAGTCAATACCATCACCATATTATGTTCATCCGCCGCATCAATGACTTCTTGATCGCGCATTGATCCACCTGGATGGATCACACATTGAATCCCCACTTTCGCTGCAGCATCAATGCCATCACGGAATGGGAAGAACGCATCAGATGCCATCACACAACCAGCCACTTCTAAACCTTCATCTTGCGCTTTAATACCCGCAATCTTCGCAGAATATACACGGCTCATTTGACCTGCACCAATGCCGATAGTTTGATTGTCTTTGGCGTAAACAATGGCATTCGATTTCACAAATTTTGCCACTTTCCAGCAGAATAATAAGTCTTTTAATTCTTGTTCAGTTGGCTGACGTTTACTCACGACTTTTAAATCATCCACGCCAACCATACCTAAATCCGCATCTTGTACTAATAAACCGCCGTTTACACGTTTGAAATCCAAACGTTCGGAACGAGAAGTCCATTCACCACATTCAAGCAAACGAACATTTTTCTTACGTTTCACGACTTCTTGCGCTTCAGCAGAAACTTTCGGTGCGATAATCACTTCAACGAATTGGCGTTCCACAATTTCATTCGCCGTTTTTTCGTCTAATTCACAGTTAAAAGCAATAATGCCGCCAAAAGCAGACGTTGGATCGGTTTGGTAAGCGCGATTATAGGCATCTAAAATATCTTTACCTAACGCCACTCCACATGGATTGGCATGTTTAACGATTACGCAAGCTGGCTCGTCAAATTCTTTCACGCATTCAAGTGCTGCATCAGTGTCGGCAATATTATTGTAAGACAAGGCTTTACCTTGCAGTTGATTAGCTGTAGCCACGCTCGCTTCTTTCACATTTAAATCAACATAAAATGCCGCATTTTGATGGGCGTTTTCGCCGTAACGCATAGCTTGTTTACGCACGAAGTTAAGGTTTAAAGTCCGTGGGAATTGACCGCACTTCGCATTCGCCTCTTCTTCCTCTGCAATATGATAAGGTTTTACTAGCTGACCGAAATAGTTGGCAATCATAGAATCATATTGAGCGGTATGTTCAAATGCTTTAATCGCAAGGTCAAAACGAGTTTCAAAAGTTAGGCTGTTTTGATGTTGATCCATTTCGGCTAGAATTGCGTTGAAATCATTGTTATTAACTACGATCGCCACATCTTTGTGGTTTTTCGCCGCAGAACGCACCATTGTAGGCCCCCCAATATCGATATTTTCTACCGCATCAGCCAAAGTGCAATCAGGTTTTGCCACAGTGGCAGCAAATGGATATAAATTCACCACCACCATATCAATGCCTTCAATGGCATGTTGCTGCATGATGGCATCATCTGTACCACGACGACCAAGAATCCCGCCATGTACTTTGGGATGTAAGGTTTTCACTCGACCGTCCATCATTTCTGGGAAACCTGTGTAATCAGACACTTCCATTACAGGTAAACCATTTTGTGCTAAAAGTTTTGCCGTTCCACCTGTTGAAAGTAGTTTTACACCACGTTTAACTAAACCTTGAGCAAACTCTACAATACCCGTTTTATCAGACACACTCAGTAAAGCCTGACGAATTGGACGATCTGCCATTGTATTTTCCTTTCATTAAATAGTTAAAAATAAGCGATGAGAATTATAACGCAAACGTTTGCTTAAATATAGAAAAGATTAAATATAATTTCTTAAAGTGCGGTAAAAAATGCGATAAATTTCAGGCATAAAAAAGCCCACATAAATGTGGGCAAAAATAAGGATAAAATTATGAAACTACAACTAAACTACTTTTTAAAAAACTTATTATCTAAAGCACAAGCACCTGCGCCAGAAAATACAAAATATAGAAAGAGAAGTGAGTAAAGTAATGCAAGCTCGCCGCCATTTGCAATTGGGAAAAATAGGTTTCCTTTTCCTGCTACGTGCAGAAAGAAATAGGCATATGCCATTTCCCCTGACAAAATAAACGCGGCTTGGCGTGTAAATAAACCTAAGATTAATAAAATTGAACCAACAATTTCAATTACGCCTGCTACTAGTAGCATTGGATCGCCTACTGCACCATTTCCTCCAGTCATAGAAATTGGAAATTCTAAATATTTTGCCGTGCCGTGTAAAATAAACATATAAGCGACAACGATACGTAAAAATGCCAAGAAATACGGGCGATATTTTTCAAGATTGTTCATTTTGCTTTCCTTTCGTTTAAAGATAAATTAAAACCTGGCTATAGTAATGATTAGCTATTTGTTAAACAAGATGTATAACAGAAAAAGAGTTTTTACTTATTGTAAATAATTCTAACTTAATGCAAGGCTTTTAACCAATTGGAAAAAGCATCAGCATCCATAAAGCCCGTTACTCTACTTCCTTTAATTTCATTATTTTGCTGATCAAAAAATAAAATCGTAGGCAATCCCATCACATTAAAGCGTTCCATTAACGCTTTATTTTCTGGGCTATTCTTTGTCATATTCACTTGTAACAATAAGATATTTTGAAATTGCTGTTGCACTTGTGGATCTGAAAACGTCAGCTTTTCAAATTCTTTACAAGCAACACACCAATCCGCGTATAAATCCAACATAGCAATTGAATGCGGATTTTCCGCTAAAGTGCGGTCAAGTTCTTCAGTATTTTTAATTTGCTTAAATTTAACTTGAGAAACTGGCATATTTTCTACCGCACTTTGTGTTGTAGTTTGAGTTTGCCAAATCCAATTTTGCAGGGGTTGTACAGTAACCATAGCCAACGCAAAACTAATAATTTTAATAGCATAACCAAAACCGTTCTTAGACATCTGCAACGCAAACCAAATAAAAAATACTGTCGCTAACCCAGCCCATAAGCGTGGCTCCCATACTTCAGGCAAAATACGAGAAAGTAAAAATACAGGTAACGCTAACATCACAAAGCCGAATGTTTGTTTCACAGTGTTCATCCACTCACCTGATTTGGGTAAAATTTTATTACCAAACAATGTGATTAACATTAGCGGTACGCCCATACCAAGTGCGAGCAAATAAAGGGTTGCTGCGCCTGTGAATAAATCGCCACTTTGTGCCACATAAAGTAAAGCACCAGAAAGTGGCGCAGATGTGCAAGGCGATGCCACCAGCCCAGCAATCATTCCCATTGCAAAGGCTCCGCCAAAAGCACCCGAGGTTTGTTTTTGGCTCCATGTATTGAGTTTATTTTGTAAGCTATTTGGCAATTGAATAGTAAATAACCCAAACATTGAAAGGGCAAGAGCAACAAATAAAATAGAAAGCCCTATCATCACATAAGGATGTTGCAAGGCGATTTGAAACGGCAAACCGATAGCCGCTACCGCGAGCCCTAACAAGGTGTAAGTCAGTGCCATGCCTTGAACATAAAGAAAAGCTAAACTAAACGCTCGCATCATATTTGGACGTTGTTGCTGACCGATAACAATAGCAGAAAGCAACGGTAACATTGGCAATACGCAAGGCGTAAAAGCCAGTCCCAATCCTAATAAAAAGAAACCAAAAATTGTCCATTTACTATGGAATAAACCATCAGCTAAACGATCTTGTTCAGATAAAAGTGCGGTATTTTTTTCAACTGTTTTTTCGACAATTTGCTTTTGAGAAACGGCTAAATCCCCAATTCTTAATACTTTAGTTTCAGGCGGATAGCAAAAACCTTCGGTACATCCTTGATAAGTGATTTCAACCTTATCATCAGCATTATTAAATGTGCCCCTAAATATGCCATCAATTGAGTGAGTAAAAACTTTTACTTCGCCAAAATAAGGATCTTGATGTAATTCCGCCGCCTGTTGGGTATGTAAAGAGAGAGGATTTGATTTACCGACTAACTCAGCACTAATTTTATCTTGATACAAATAATAGCCATCGGCAATATCCCAATGGGCTTGTAACTGGCTTTTATCTGTAGATAAAGTAGCAGAAAAAGCAAAAGCATCATCTACTTTTAAAAAGGTTTGTTTTTTATCGAATAAACCTGAATTAGCCGCAAAAGCGGTGAAAATCAGCGTAAAAAAAAGAAAGAGTTTTTTCATAGAATTGAGTGTAAAAATATAGATTCTCGAAATTCTATCACAAAGAAAGTTGAATACCTAAAACTATGATTTAGATCACAAAAACGAAAATCAAGTAAAAAATTACCGCACTTTTTTATTGTTACAATAATGTTGCACAGATAGAATGATAGCTTTGATAGCATACGCCAAAATAAGTATAAGGATGGAAAATGTCTACTCCAAAAATTCTCGTTGTTGAAGATGAAATTGTCACTCGAAATACGCTTAAAGGGATTTTTGAAGCGGAAGGATATGATGTGTTTGAAGCAGAAAATGGTGTTGAAATGCATCATATATTGGCAAATCATAATATTAATTTGGTTGTGATGGATATTAATTTACCAGGTAAAAACGGCTTATTATTGGCAAGAGAACTCCGTGAAGAATTAAGCTTACCTCTTATTTTTTTAACTGGTCGAGATAATGAAGTGGATAAAATTTTAGGTCTGGAAATTGGTGCCGACGATTATTTAACCAAACCTTTTAACCCTAGAGAACTGACTATCCGCGCACGTAATCTATTGCATCGCACAATGTCGCATCAAGAAAAAGAAAATACATTTGGTCGAGAATTCTATCGTTTTAATGGTTGGAAATTAGACCTAAATAGCCACAGTTTAATTACACCAGAAGGACAAGAATTCAAACTTCCTCGCAGTGAATTTCGTGCAATGTTACATTTCTGTGAAAATCCAGGAAAATTGCAAACGCGCGAAGAATTGCTGAAAAAAATGACGGGACGAGAGTTAAAACCTCAGGATCGTACCGTAGATGTCACAATTCGACGTATCAGAAAACATTTTGAAGATCATCCAAATACTCCAAATATCATTATGACTATACATGGAGAAGGCTATCGTTTTTGTGGAGATATTGAATAAAGTGATTTTTCTACAGAAAAATTCCTTTTTGAAATTCATTTCGTGTTTTGTTAGAATTCGCACACTTTTCAATATCTAATGGAAAGTGAGTTCGGATGAAGGTAGCTGGAGAGCGGGGAATTGACCCCACACCGACGATGTAAAATCTTTCAGGTGCGATGGCAGGGACTGTTACTGGACGAACCCTTGGAGAGATCCATTTTAGAAATGGACGCCGAAGGCGCAAAAGAGCGGTTAATTTTTCAATCGTTTTTCAAACGCTCAGGCAAAAGGACAGGGGCAAAAGACAATCTATCGTAAGTGTGGAAATTATCTATCTTTTTACCGCACTTTCTTTTCCATTGTATCTTTTCGTCTTCTTGTCGTGTTTATTTTTGATTTAAACGACGAGGAATCAAATGACAATTGAGTCAATTCTTTCAGCTATTGATAGCTTTATTTGGGGCGCACCTCTACTTATATTATTATCTGGTACAGGACTCTATTTAACGTTACGCTTAGGCTTTATTCAAATTCGCTACTTACCGCGCGCACTAGGTTATTTGTTCAAAAAAGATAAAGGTGGAAAAGGGGACGTTTCCTCTTTTGCTGCACTTTGTACCGCATTAGCAGCAACAATTGGAACGGGTAATATTGTGGGCGTTGCGACTGCGGTACAAGCAGGTGGGCCAGGGGCTATTTTTTGGATGTGGCTGGTTGCTTTGTTAGGAATGGCAACAAAATATGCTGAATGTTTACTCGCGGTTAAATACCGTGTTCGCGATAAAAATGGCTTTATGGCTGGCGGCCCGATGTATTACATTGAACGCGGACTAGGTATCAAATGGTTAGCAAAATTATTTGCATTATTTGGTGTGATGGTGGCCTTTTTCGGGATCGGCACATTCCCACAGGTCAATGCGATTACCCATGCAATGCAAGATACTTTTAATATTCCAGTTTTAGTTACTGCAATTATTGTGACGCTTTTAGTCGGCTTAATTATTCTTGGCGGTGTAAAACGTATTGCAACCGCATCATCGGTAATTGTGCCGTTTATGGCGATTTTATACGTCACGACTTCACTGGTTATTATCCTTTTAAATATAGAAAAAGTACCAGATGCGATTTTATTGATTATTGATAGTGCTTTTGATCCGCAAGCAGCATTAGGCGGTGCCGTAGGGCTTACTGTGATGAAAGCGATTCAATCAGGCGTTGCACGCGGCATTTTCTCCAATGAATCAGGTTTAGGAAGCGCACCAATTGCAGCTGCAGCGGCACAAACTCGTGAACCTGTTCGACAAGGCTTAATTTCCATGACAGGTACATTCTTAGATACCATCATCGTTTGTACAATGACAGGTATTGTATTGGTATTAACGGGAGCGTGGAACAATCCTGAATTAGCGGGTGCTACCGTCACAAACTATGCCTTTGCACAAGGTTTAGGCACATCAATTGGTGCAACGATTGTAACAGTTGGTTTATTATTTTTTGCATTCACTACTATTTTAGGTTGGTGTTACTACGGGGAACGTTGCTTTGTTTATCTCGTCGGTATTCGTGGCGTAAAACTATATCGTCTAGCTTATATTATGTTGGTTGGTTTAGGGGCATTCTTACACTTAAATTTAATATGGATTATCGCCGATATTGTAAATGGTTTGATGGCTTTCCCAAATCTTATCGCGCTTATTGGATTGCGAAAAGTGATCATTGAAGAAACAAAAGATTATTTTCAACGTTTAAAAATTAATCATTATGATCAAGATGAAGTGATAAAATAGTGAAATAAAAGGTGCTGTTCAGCAAATTCTGTGAAACAACACCTTTATTTTTCTATTTTTAATCAGCACTATAATACAATTTTCCGATTTCAATTTTTTGACGACCCGTCTCTTCTCGCCATTTATTACTATCACGTAAAGAATACACACAACCGCAATATTCTTGTTGATAGAATCGCTCACGCTTACTAATTTCAATCATGCGTTGCGAGCCACCTTCTTTTCGCCAGTTATAATCCCAATAAACTACATTATCATATTTTTCCGCCGCACGATGTCCACAGCCATTGATTTGATTCATATCTTTCCAGCGAGAAATTCCCAAGCAACTAGTAAATACAGGGAAACCATGTTCATGAGCATATTCAGCAGCTTTTTCAAAGCGCATATCAAAACACATTGTGCAGCGAATACCTCTTTCAGGCTCCCATTCCATACCCTTAGCACGATCAAACCAATTTTGACGATCGTAATCAGCATCAATAAATGGAATACCAAATTTTTTTGCAAAACGGATATTTTCTTCTTTACGAATCAAATATTCTTTGAGTGGATGAATGTTTGGATTATAAAAATAAATTGTAAATTCAATGCCTGATGCAAGAATTGCTTCCATCACTTCGCCAGAGCAAGGCGCACAACAAGAATGCAAAAGGAGCTTATTGTGTCCATCTGGCAACTCAAGTTTTTCACGAATAAAAGGTGCGTTAGGATCCTTACGGATTTTTTGTTTTCGCGGTTTAGCTTGAAAATTGACCGCACTTTTTTCTAGTTTAGGTTGAAGTTCTGTATTCATAAAGTTTAATTAAAATTAATGGGTATCAAGTATATAAGCTAAATTAAGGACTAATAATTTCTATCCACAGACAAATATGCCAATGAAATCAACGCTTGTTTATATTCACTTTCTGGCAAAATTTCGATTGCATCCACTGCTTTTTGAGCCTCTTCTTTTGCACGATTCATCGCGTAATCTAAAGACTTATGCTCAGTCATAATAGCTAATACTTCATCAATTGCTTCACGTTTACCGCCTTGCTCAATCGCTTCGCGAATTAAAGCTGCCTGTTGAGAATTTCCATGACGCATAGCGTGTAGTAGAGGAAGGGTTGGTTTTCCTTCAGCTAAATCATCGCCTACATTTTTGCCTAGAGCTTGCGCATTTGCACTATAATCCAATACATCATCCACGAGCTGAAATGCAGTGCCAAGATAACGCCCATAATCTTGTAAAGCCTTTTCTTGAACTTCTGTTCCACCCGCGACAATTGCCGCAGCCTGACCAGCCACTTCAAACAAACGGGCAGTTTTGCTATAAATTACACGCATATAATTAGCTTCGCTCGTTTCGGGATCATTAACATTCATTAACTGCTGAACTTCGCCTTCCGCTAAAACATTAGTCGCATCAGCCATAATACTTAAAATTTTTAATGATTCTAACTGTGCAACTAATTGAAATGCACGCGTATAAATAAAATCGCCTACCAACACACTCGCCGCATTGCCAAATTCAGCATTCGCCGTAGCACGCCCACGACGCATATCAGATTCATCTACGACATCATCGTGTAACAAAGAAGCGGTATGAATAAATTCAACAAAAGTAGCACAAGTAATTGAATTAGATCCTTCAAACCCTAAAGATCGTGCTGCGAGAACTGCGATCAACGGGCGGATCCGCTTACCACCACCTTGAACAATATAAAAACCTAACTGTCCTATTAGCGGTACATCTGAATTAAGCTGAGCAAGAATATTTTGATTAACTTTTTGCATATCTGGATCTGCAAGTTTCTGGATCTCGTCTATGCTCATAAGATCTTGTTTCTTCATTTTTCATCATTTATCAGTCAAAAGTGCGGTGCATTTTACCCGAATTTTCAGACTTTCTGAAATCAATCCGCAAATGAAGGGAATTTTTTTATTTTATTATAAATAAATTCTTGCCATAGGTAGGATTTTTCCGTAGAATTTGCGACCTATTTATATGAATTTTTAAGTGTGGACTGCTAAAAAGCAGGAAAACACAATTAAGCGGAGTATTTATGTACGCAGTTTTCCAAAGTGGCGGTAAACAACACCGTGTGAGCGAAGGTCAAGTTGTTCGTTTAGAAAAACTTGAACTTGCAACTGGCGCAACAGTTGAGTTCGATTCTGTGTTGATGGTCGTTAATGGTGAAGATGTTAAAATTGGTGCGCCAGTAGTTGCTGGTGCAAAAGTAGTGGCTGAAGTAGTTGCACAAGGTCGTGGCGAGAAAGTTAAAATCGTTAAATTCCGTCGTCGCAAACACAGTCGTAAACAACAAGGTCATCGTCAGTGGTTCACAGAAGTGAAAATCACTGGGATTCAAGCATAATTTCAGAGGAGATCAAGTAGATGGCAACTAAAAAAGCTGGTGGTTCAACTCGTAACGGTCGCGATTCTGAAGCTAAACGCCTTGGTGTTAAACGTTTCGGTGGCGAATCTGTATTAGCAGGTAGCATTATTGTTCGCCAACGTGGTACTAAATTCCACGCTGGTAACAACGTAGGAATGGGAAGAGATCACACCTTATTCGCAACTGCAGATGGTAAAGTTAAATTTGAAGTAAAAGGCGAGAAAAGCCGTAAATACGTAAGTATTGTTACTGAATAATTTAAAATCTATTCCATTGAAACGCCCTACAATTTTGTGGGGCGTTTTGTCTTTTTTAATTTCACATAAGCGAGCAAACAATGAAACAACAACCTTTACTAGGCTTTACCTTTGCGCTTATTACCGCTATGGCTTGGGGGTCATTGCCTATTGCCTTGAAACAAGTTTTGTCTGTAATGAATGCGCAAACTATCGTATGGTATCGTTTCATTATTGCTGCAGTTTCATTATTAGCTTTACTTGCTTATAAAAAACAATTACCTGAATTAATGAAAGTTCGCCAATATGCGTGGATTATGCTTCTTGGAGTAATTGGTCTTACCGGCAATTTTCTATTATTTAGTAGCTCGCTGAATTACATTGAACCGTCAGTTGCACAAATTTTTATTCATTTATCCTCTTTTGGAATGCTCATCTGTGGTGTACTGATTTTCAAAGAAAAATTAGGGTTGCACCAAAAGATCGGACTTTTCTTATTATTAATTGGTTTAGGCTTATTCTTTAATGATCGTTTTGATGCATTTGCTGGACTAAATCAGTATTCAACAGGTGTCATTTTAGGTGTAGGGGGTGCTCTTATTTGGGTCGCTTATGGAATGGCGCAAAAGTTAATGTTACGTAAATTTAATTCACAACAAATCTTGCTAATGATGTATTTAGGTTGTGCCATAGCTTTTATGCCGATGGCTGAATTCTCGCAAGTACAAGAACTCACACCTTTAGCTCTGATTTGTTTTATTTACTGCTGTTTAAATACCTTAATTGGATACGGCTCTTATGCGGAAGCACTTAATCGTTGGAATGTATCAAAAGTCAGTGTTGTTATCACACTTGTACCTCTTTTCACAATCCTATTTTCCCATATAGCCCATTATTTTAGCCCAGCAGATTTTGCGGCACCGGAATTGAATAATATTAGCTATATTGGCGCATTTGTTGTAGTATGCGGAGCAATTTTATCCGCGATTGGACATAAATTATTACCGCATAAAACTCATTAAAGTGCGGTTTATTTTGGAGAAGTTTTAATGAAATTTATTGATGAATCCCTTATTCGAATTGAGGCTGGGGATGGTGGCAACGGTTGCGTAAGTTTCCGTCGAGAGAAATTTATACCGAAAGGAGGCCCTGACGGTGGTGACGGTGGCGATGGTGGCGATGTATATTTACAAGCTGATGAAAACCTCAATACCTTAATTGACTACCGTTTTAATAAACGCTTTGCCGCAGAGCGTGGTGAGAATGGACGGAGTTCAGATTGTACAGGACGTCGCGGTAAAGATATTATTTTACCTGTTCCCGTAGGAACTCGTGCTATTGATAATGACACCAAAGAAACCTTGGGAGATTTAACCCAACACGGTCAAAAAATGTTGGTAGCCAAAGGCGGTTATCACGGGTTAGGAAATACTCGTTTCAAATCATCGGTAAACCGTGCACCGCGTCAAAAAACAATGGGAACACCGGGTGAAAAACGCGATTTATTATTGGAATTAATGCTACTTGCTGATGTGGGAATGCTCGGTTTTCCTAATGCAGGTAAATCCACTTTTATTCGTGCCGTTTCAGCCGCCAAACCAAAAGTTGCAGATTATCCATTTACTACCTTAGTACCAAGTCTCGGTGTTGTGAAAGTGGACGACTCACACAGTTTCGTAGTGGCAGATATTCCTGGATTAATTGAGGGGGCTGCAGATGGTGCAGGGCTAGGAATTCGCTTTTTAAAACATTTAGAACGTTGTAGAGTGCTTATTCATTTAGTCGATATTGCTCCAATTGATGGATCTAATCCAGCAGATAATGTCGCTATTATTGAATCTGAACTTTTCCAATACAGTGAAAAATTATCAGAAAAGCCACGCTGGTTAGTATTCAATAAAATTGATACGATGAGCGATGAAGAAGCTGAAGAGCGGGTTCGAGAAATCACTGAACAATTAGGTTGGGAAGAAGGCTATTACTTGATTTCAGCTGCAACAGGGAAAAATGTTCCACCACTTTGTCGTGATATTATGGACTTTATCATAGCAAATCCACGCGAAGCTGAAACACAACAAGTTGCACCTGAAGAAGTAAAATTCAAATGGGAAGATTATCATCAGGAACAACTAGCGGAGTATCAATTTGATGATGACGAAGATTGGGATGATGATTGGACTGAAGAAGATGATGAAGGAATTGAGTTCATCTATAAACCTTAAGAAAGTCTAATTTTGTAAGCATTAAAAATTTAAGAGCACCTAAAACTTTTAGGTGCTTTTTGCTATCAATTAACGCTCAAAAATTTCACAATCAGTAAAGAAATAAGCAATTTCACGATTTGCATTTTCTATACTATCTGATCCGTGAACCGAATTCTCACGCTGACTTAATGCAAAATCTTTACGAATTGTCCCTTCTTCTGCAGTTTCTGGATTCGTTGTACCAATCAAAGTGCGGTAATCTTTCACTGCATTTTCTTTTTCAAGAACAGAAACCACTATCGGCGAAGACATCATATATTCAACTAAAGGCGCAAAAAATTCTTTGCCTTGATGCTCGGCATAAAAGCCTTCAGCCTGCTCACGAGTTAAGCGTACCATTTTAGAGGCTATGATTTTAAAGCCATTTTGCTCAAAACGAGTTAAGATTGCTCCAATTAGATTACGCTTTACCGCATCAGGTTTAATAATCGAAAAAGTTCTTTCTGTCATCATATCTCCTTACTTCAATGATTTTGATAACATTAAATTTGCTAAAGTTTGCACACCAATCCCTGTCGCCCCAACAGCCCATAAATCACTACTAGATTTACGATAAGTCGCGGAACAATCAATATGCAACCAATTTTGTTGATAATTTTTTACAAAATACGATAAAAATGCCGTTGCTGTACTTGCCCCTGCCCCAACTGGAACAGAACCAATATTAGCAATATCGGCAAAAGATGAATTAATTTGTGAGCGATGAAAATCTTCAAATGGTAAACGCCAGAAAGGTTCATTTTCTTCTTGTGCTGATTGGAAAAGATTCTTCACGAGATCATCATCCATAGATAATACCGAATGATAGTCATTTCCTACAGCCATTTTTGCTGCGCCAGTTAAAGTTGCACAATCAATAATAAAATTTGGATTTTGGTTGTCCGCTTCAATCAATCCATCAGCCAACACCAAACGCCCTTCCGCATCAGTATTCAGCACTTCTGCTGTCACGCCATTTTTATAAGTAATAATATCGCCTAGTTTAAAGGCATTATTGCTTATCAAATTCTCTGCGCAACATAAATACAGTTTAACGCGTTGATTTAATCCGCGAGCGATAGCGAAACCTAAAGCCCCCGTTAATAATGCTGCCCCACCCATATCGGTTCGCATTGTGCTCATTCCATCACTTGGTTTGATACTGTAGCCGCCACTGTCAAAAGTAATCCCCTTACCAACTAAACAAGCTAACACTGGCGCATTCGGATCTTGTGTTGGATTGAAATCAAGTTGCAACATAGCTGGCAAGTTAGCTGAGCCTTTACCCACAGTCCAAATTCCGTGATAACCTTGTTGCTCAAGTTCCTCACCAGAAATAATCTTAAAACTTACCGCACTTTTTTCATTATAAATATCAGCTTGGTTTAAGATAAATTCAGCTGCACGTTCTGCTAATTTTACTGGTGTTAGGCTTTGTGCCGGCTCATTAATAATCCCACGCACAAAATCACCACATTCGATACGCGCTAACAATTCATCTTGCGGTTCATCATCTAAATGAGGAAACTCAATCCCGTAATCTTGTTTTGCGGTATAAAAACCTTGATAAAACGCCCAGCAAAATTCTAAATCCCATTCTTCACCGAGCAATTCCACATTTTTAATTCCCTGCCCACGCAATTTACGAGCGGCTTGTTGAACTAAAGTGCGGTCAGTTTTTTCATTATTTTTTAAATGAATTGTTGCTTTATTAGAGTCAAAGCTCAAAATAGCATTTTTTCCCCAAGCATCATTCGCTAAGTTATTTGAAAGTGTAATTTGCATATTTATTCCCCCATGTATAAACAAAATAAATTTAGAAACTATACCAGCTTTATACCTAATTTCACATCATTCAATCATGAATAACAAGCATTTTACAAATATTTAAGGTAGAATCTACTCAATTTAAGTTTGCACATGCTTTTATTCGTATGATTCAAGAAAAACATCTAACGTTTACAATTAACCTCTTAGTTTCTCTATTTTTCTTAACCGTTTTAATCGTTCCAAAGGGCTATAACTATGCACCAATAATATTAAGCGCGATTGGATTGATTTATTTCATACCATTAAAGAAAAAACTATCTTTTAGCTCTGAAGATAAAAAACTGATTTTTTCTTTTTTATTTTATTTCTCCACATTCTTATTATCTATCATTATCAATAAAGATGGGATTAGAGAAATAGATAATCCAAGCCGACTTCTATTATTCATTCCTCTACTACTTTTATTCAAAAACTTTCCAATAAAAAGGAAAACAATTTTATACGCAATTCCTTCTAGTGCATTAATTACTGGATGCGTTGCGTTATTTCAGAAGTTTGTATTAGGGTATGAAAAACCATTTCCTGAAATAATGCACATACAAATGGGCAACATTGCGATCTCTTTAGCCACATTCACCCTTGTTATCACTCTTCACTTCTTCATCAAAAAACAATATAAGTCTACATTATTTGGGTTTGTAGCCATTATACTTGCTATCATGACTAGTGCATTATCTGGGGCTAGAGGTGGATGGATTGGCTTACCCGTTGTAATTGGTATAATTTTATTTCTATACAAAGAAGACATTAATAAGAAACTTATTATAACTTTAGTTACAGTTATTACCATTGGATTAACCGCACTCATTGCCAATCCTAAATTCGGAATTGAAAAACGATATAACGCAGCAAAATCAGATATTGTTAGCTATTTAGAAAAAAACAATAGAAACACCTCATTAGGTGCGAGATTTGACATGTGGGAAAATGCCTTAATTGCTATAAAGGAAGCGCCTATCTTTGGCCATGGGAGTAATGGATACGAGGAGTTTAGACATAGACAAGTAAAATCTAAACAAATGGCTAAAACCACTTTACATTTTGGAAGTTTACATAATCAATATTTAGAATCTTGGGTGAAACGTGGTTTAGTTGGATTTATAGCATTAATCCTGATTATTCTAACTCCAATATTTTTCTTTATTAAAAATTTAAACACCCATAATTTAGAAACAAAATGTATTTGTATTTTAGGAATTATACATATTGTTTCCCATATATTTTATTTCACAAGCCAGTCATTCTTGGCTCATAACTCAGGCAATATTTTTTACTTCTTCAACTATCTTATATTTTATTGTCTAATAAAAAGAGAAAAAATCACAAGATAGATAAACATTCTTATCTTTTACCCTATTTAAGAAGATTAACTGTTAAACAAATACCATTGTACTGTCTGGCTAAGTCCTCGTTCAAAGGTTATTTTCGGTTGCCAACCTAATTCTGCATGAATTTTGGAACAATCCAATGAATATCGCACATCGTGACCAGGTCGGTCTTTTACAAAAATAATTAAATCATCGTAATACTTAATATTATTAGGCTTATTTGGTGCAAGTTCTTCGAGTAATTGACAAATTGTTTTAACCACTTCAAGGTTTGTTTTTTCACAATTTCCACCGATATTATAGTTTTCCCCGACTCGACCTTTTGTTAAAACTAAATATAAGGCTTGAACATGCTCTTCCACAAATAACCAATCGCGAATCTGCTGCCCATCACCATAAATTGGCAAAGGCTTCCCCATCAGTGCATTTGAAATCACTAAAGGGATGAGTTTTTCCGGATGTTGGTAAGCTCCATAGTTATTGGAACTGTTTGTAATAATCACCGGCAAGCCATAAGTGCGATGCCAAGCATAAACTAAATGATCACTCGCTGCTTTTGATGCTGAATAAGGGCTGCTTGGATGATAAGGAGAATATTCGGTAAAAGCAGGTTCTGAAAGAGATAAATCACCATAAACTTCATCAGTAGAAATATGGTGGAATCGAAAGGTCGTTTTTTTAGCTTCGTCTAAAGTATACCAATAATTCTTAGCAACCTCTAACAACGTATAAGTACCAACAATATTGGTTTGAATAAAATCAGCTGCTCCAGAAATAGAACGATCGACATGACTTTCTGCCGCCAAATGCATCACTGCATCAGGCTGATATTTCTCGAAAACGCTTTCTATCGCCTTAAGATCACAGATATCAATTTGCTCAAAAGCATAGCGAGGATTATTTTCAACCTCTTTCAAAGCTGATTGATTTGCCGCATAGGTCAGTTTATCAATATTGATAACGGAATCTTGAGTCTGATAAATGATATATCGAATAAGAGCGGAACCGATGAAGCCGGAACCGCCGGTGATTAAAATATTCATCTTGTTGAGTTAATAAATTTAAAGTAATACAAATAGAAGAAATCTCGCTTAAGAAATAATTAAATAAAACATTAATAAGCTCCATCTCGTTTTAAAACTACATTTACAGTTTTGAACAAAATAGCAATATCATTCCAAAGTGACCAATTTTTTACATACCAAGAATCAAAATAAATGCGAGTATTATAATCGACATTATTACGTCCGCTGACTTGCCAAAGCCCTGTCATACCGGGTTTTGCCATTAAGTAATAATCTACGTTTTCTTCATAACGCTCTAGCTCATCAATTACAATTGGGCGAGGCCCAACTAAACTCATTTCACCTTTTAAAACATTAAATAATTGAGGTAATTCATCTAAACTTGTTTTGCGAATAAAAGCACCGATTTTAGTAATTCGAGGATCATTCTTTAATTTAAAATCTTTTTCCCATTCTGCTCTTGCTTGAGGATCTGTTCTTAGCAATTCATCAAGCACCTCTTTGGAATTTACAATCAATGATCTAAACTTTAAGCAGTTAAATGTCTTCCCATTACGACCAATTCGAGGATGTCCATAAATAGCATTACCACCATCTTTTTTTACTGCAAAATACAGATAAAGCAACACAGGGGAAAATATAATAATAGCTAAGGAACCAACAACAATATCCATGGTTCGTTTCAAAATACGAGAAGATAGTTTAGCCAAATTATTATTCATTCGTAATAACATCATTTCATGGCTAAACATAAAAGACATGTCCGTACTATATAAAGGTAAGCCTCTCAATGTAGGAATAACAGAAACAGAACGATATCCATTTGTGGAAAAATAACGTAACCAATTATTCCTATCTACTTCTTCATTATCCTCAAGAGCAATAATAAATTGATCTGACTTCTTCATTCTTGATTTCCAAGAATCAGTATTATCTAAAATAGGAATATCCAGTGATACCACATTGACATTAGTAGTATTTGATACAGAAATAAAACATATTACCTTTAAACCTAAATAAGGTTCATCTTTCAAGGCATTATATATATCAAAAGCATTATCTCTAGCACCAATTATGACGGTATTTCTAACAAACCAACTAAGCTTTATTAATAAATGCTTTACAAATACTCTTGCAAAAGGGAAAATTAGAAAAGTGATTCCCCAAGTAAGAAACCATAAATATCTAGAGAAATATAATTTAGAAAATGCAACAATTGCAAGTTCAAAGACCGCAAAGATAAGAAGTGTTCTAAAAATCTCTTTTAACTCAAACCAAAAAGGTTTTCTATAAGTATAATGTCTTAGCCTAATAGCAAACCATCCAACACAAAGAAAACCTAAAAGCGTATGAATGTAATATCTATCATCCACTTCGTAAACAGGTAAATATTGATCATATCCATGATGATAATAGGATATTATTAGTAAAGATAATGAAAAAGAAGCATTAAATGTAATAAAATCTAATAAAGCTAAAATAAATTTAGACAAAAATAACTTATTCATATTCTATCCTTCCAAATCTTGATAATAATTTAGGGTGTATTTTTGTACCATAAAAAATAATATCTTCTTTTGGGTATACATATACAGCCGTTGAGAAAATTGTTACCACTTTTTCAAATCTTATGCCTAATACATCTAAAATCTCAGATGGGTAATTTTCACTAAAAACCTCAATATTAGGGAAATAATTTCGATAGTTTGTAGTTTCTCTTGGATGTGTTTTAATTACAAGTTTCTCTTGATCATAATTTCCTATTATAGTTTTATAAAGAGCGATTTTCTCTTCCTCAGTTAAAACATTATCTTCTGAAAGTGGCTGTGTAAATAAAACGATACTTTTATGCTTTAAATTTTCTAATTTATTTTTATCTACACTTAGTAAAAATAAAATCTCATCTTGTTCTTCTTTTGTTTTATTTTTCCAAAGTTGATGAATATTAATTACTTCAACTTTTTCTTTAATACAATCAGGAATATTATCATTCCTTGTTAAATAAATTTTCTTAACATTTTTATGCATTCCAAATTTAGGTAGTGAAAACAATCTATTTTTTAAACTTCTTTTATAATTTTTAGTTTGATAGTTCTCAGTGCCATCTTCAATTAAATAAAAAAGACATTTACTTAAAAAAAATGAAGAGCCTAAAATATGGTCAGCACCATAAACAACAGTTTTTTTAAATTCTATTTTATTTTTATAACAAAAATATATTAATTTAATTTCAGAAATAATTTTTTTAAATAGTAAATCAAAGATAGAATCAGCACTATGAAACTCAAATGCAGATTTAATTTTAGATTCAACTTTATTAGAAAATATAAAAACATCCCCTAATCTCCTTTTATCTATAAGAAGAAATAAAAATAACATCCTCATATTACTGATAATTATTACTCTTTTATTCATTCCCCCTCCTGAAATATGTTAACTGTCTTATAGTTTAATTCATATAGCAAATAATTTAGCTTATTAGTTAACGGATGAACATCATGAATATTCTTAACAAAAATACTAAGTTAGAAAAAACATATATAAAATAATAAGTAATCTATTTCTCTTAAATTTTAAGTTACAAATTAGAACAGAGAAAAATATTGCATAAGATACCAATAAAATTCCTGAAACCCTATTTGCTAACACTCCCACATTAGAGAATATAAAGAAAAGACTAACATATAAGAGCAGTAAGTTAGAATAAGTATAGGGGATTCTTTTATAAAATAGGAATAGTATAAATAACATTATTGCTCGTTGCATGTAAGGTATAGCAGACATTTTTAAATTTGCATCATGCTTATTAAAATAATAGTGAAACACCCGTCTAAAAGCAGCCACATTAGAGAAATTCTCATTACACCACTTAATAACTATACCTATTAAGTCAAAAGAAGATATAAATAATGCAATTACAACCATGTAAAATAGAACAGATACTTTAAATTCTTTTCTTATAAAAAAATAAAGCGGAATAAGTATAATGGCTATCTTATGAAATAGCGAGGCTAAAATAACCAGCAAAGTATACCTAAATAATTTATCCTCATGGATCAGTATGATAGCATAATATATTATGCACATTGCCACACCTTGTCTGTGCACACTAAAAATATATTCTAAAAATATAAAAGAATAGAAAATAAGCAACTGTATATTTCTATATAAACCAGTATTGTTTATTGCCTTATATAGAAAAAGGAACATTGCAAAGACATAAAAAACAAGAAAAACAAGGTGTTCATCAGTAAAGTATTTAATTACTGATTCAAAAAACAAATAACCATACTCAATATCATGAACATTATCCTTAAAATAAGAAATTGATATCTTATTTATTGGTAACACTTGTTTAAATAATTCTTCATATTGAAAATACTCTTCACCTACGCCATATCTAAAAACAGTAAAAAAATAGATAATTAAAATATTAAAAATAAAGAGTTGGCTAGATAATTTATTATATTTTAACCCCATCAACGAAGAAAGAGAAATAAATAAAAATAATACCAATCAAATAATCATTAATAATATAATCTACCATCAACAAATTTAATATATCTAATTGTTTTATCTGATACTACCTTTCTTTTTAAACTAAAAATTTCTGATAATACTTTTACAATATCTAGAATTTCTCCGTTCATTTTTACAAGATAAAAAATAGACCAAACAAAATTAGAAGTTAATCGATATCTCATTGGCATATATCTATTTAAAACAATAAGTTGATTTCTATATCTAAAGAAGTTTTCCTTTTTTCTCATCATTCTTCCATTTGGTGAAACCTTATGATAAATCACAATATCACTTGCATAAAGTATCTGATAGCCTGCTTCTAAAATCCTAAATGACAAATCTCTTTCTTCACCACCATATAGGCCAAGATCCTTAGGGTAAAACCCCGCTTTTTGATAGACTTCTTTCCTTATTGCATGCCCAGCACCAATAAAATAATAAGTCAGTAAATTCTGTGAAAAATCTAACTTTTTATTACCATGTGGGATCTCGTGTGATAATGCTTTACGAGTAAAATAGTTTTTAATATTAAAGGCTAACGCTCCTACTTTAGCATTATTTGCCATATAATCAGTCACTTTCTGAATTAAAAGAATAATATCTTCAATTTCAATATCGTCATCAAGTGTAATTAAAATATCTCCTTGAGCTTTTTCAATTAAAAAATTACGTCCTTCAGCAACACCTAGATTCTCACCGGTATGAAAATAGCTAAATAAAATGCTACTATTATTTTCTACAATAGAAGATAGAGCTGTTTCCAACTCTCTTGCTGGATTATTATCAAGGAAAAGTAATTCAATTTTTTTACCATGATATTTATTGACACATGCAAACGTTTCCAATACTTCTTGACAACGCCCGAAGCTAATAATAAGTAATGAAATCATATTTTTATTTCTTGTATTTAATAAATCCATTATAGGCATAGAGGATAAAATAATAAATTGATTTTACTACACCTAGTTTCTCTCTTTTAAAATAGATATTAAATGTCCAGATTGCACTTTTAAATTTATTTGATGAAACGCTGACTTTACCTATTCTTACAAATGAACTTGCCTGATGGCTATATAGTATAGATTGTTTAACTTCTTTTAAACAATCTAAAAAGAAGGCATAATCTTCGTGTTTAATATTAGGAAACCTAAGTAATTTAATAGATTCTCTTTTAACAAGTACGGTCATTATTTTAAATTGGTTACCTTGTAATAAGGTTAAATAATCAATTTTTTTACTAGTCGTAACTAATTTTATCTGATTTCCTTCCAAATCACAGAAAGCATAGTTGCCATGCGTCATTACAAGATGATTTTGCAACATAAAATTAAGTTGTTTTTCTAATTTATCATTTGCAATAAAATCATCACTATCTAAGAATGTAATATAGTCACCTTGTGCTTTTTCTAACCCTATATTTCTTGCCGCTGCAGGCCCTTGATTAGTTGGGGTAAAGAAAAGTTTAACTCGCTTATCTTTATCAATGATGTTATTTATTATTTCAATACTTTTATCTGTTGAACCATCATCAATTAAAATTAATTCAATGTTTTGATAAGATTGATTTAAGCAAGATAAAATACCTTGATTAAGGTAACATTCTGCATTATAAACAGGCATTATTATACTAATGAGTGGCATATTCATTTTCTTCTACTCTTTTTGTTATTTTATATAATACAGGTAAAATCCCCAACGCCCCCAATACACTAGCATAAGGAATATAAACTACATCCGTAAAAATTAATCCCCCCAATGCTCCCAAGTAAATCATTGTTGATAATACAGAGCAAAACGAAATTTCTTTAGTTTTTCCGTGATAAAACAAATAATTTACTAAGAACAAATAAGGGATGGTTAAACTCGTAGAGAGTAAGAATACTATAATGTAGTATTTTACCCCGATAAAATGTTTGCCTAAGAAGAACAATAGCCATTGTTCCGGAACAATTAAGGTAACAAGTGATGGAATAGGCACGATCAATAATGAAAGTAACGACCATCTATGTAAATCTTTTAACTTAACACTACCTTGTTTTAATTTCTCAAACAGATAGGGAACAAGCGCTTTATTTATCGCTAAAATAAAAACTGATAAGATAAATGCAATTTGCGCTCCCATTGCATATAAACCTAATTCCGCTTCGCTAAAGCGATGAAAAATAAAGATTCTATCCAATTGCCCTTTAATAAAAAAGCTACCGTGATGAAAAATCATCGGAAAACCAAAAGACATTATATAGAAAAAAGCTGTTTTATATTGTAAAAAATAAAACTTTTTATTATTTACTCTTTTTCTATAGATTAAATAAGAAAGTAAAGCTACAAAAACATTACTTATTAAAATTGCTAAAATACGTTTTTCTACCAAATCTGTTTGATAGAATTCAAGCATTAATATAGTAAGTGCTGCATTTGTAATCGTTGAAGAAACTTGAATAAAAGTATAGGGAATCGCTTGTTTTTGACATTGTCTAATGCTGAGCTGAACTGAAAGAAACACCTGAAATATCGCACTTAATACTAAGTAAAACATTATTTCAGATTGCATTAACCAGCAAAAAAGCAAACCTAATCCACCAATACTAAGCGTATAGGCATAGCCTGTCTTCACAACTAAATTTAATGAGCGTTTACCATACACATAAAAATAGCGAGCAACAGCGCCATCTTGGCTTAGCCCAATAAAAATTACAAATAAAGGTAAAAACGTTTGATAGTAAGAAAGCTTCCCAAATCCTTCTACCCCTAATTTACGCGATAAATAGGGTAGTAATAGAAAAGGTACACATTTTGCAGATAACTCTCCGATTAAATAAATAGAACTATCTTTAATTAAGCTCATTCTTTATTCCTTACAGATCATAAAAGCATTTAGTTTTCCTTTTATTCTCACCAGCTAAGAACGCCTTAATCAGTTCATAATCCTTTTCAGATCAGCTCTCTTGAAAATATGGATTATCCATTGCAGGCAAACATTTTCGGAAAGCATCATAAATTTTGCTAGTACACCAGCTATAACAGGGAGTTAATATTTTAAAGATAATAACCGCTCCCGTACTGATAAAAATAGCCTTTTTCTTCATGACTGCTTTTTATTAGTTTGTATAACCGAACCTAATAAAATAAAGAAAGTAGGTAACAGAATACCGATAATAAACCCGATAGCAAGAATCAACGCCCTCTTAGGATTATCTTTAACCACAGGATAATCAGGAGAGCTTAAATAATAATACGTTTTTACATCCTCAACTAATTCCAATTGTGAAGCTAATTTATTTAATTTAAATAACTGTCTATCTGTAATATAATAATTAGCTGGGTAAACAACAGGTGTGTTTTTAGCAATATCTAGTTGCGCCTGTAAATATTTTTCAGCGAGTATAAATAAATATGTACCATCTGCTAATTTAGAATCAGAGATATTATTTCCTCTTGAAAAATCTTTAATACCCGCTTTTTTAGCAATATCTAACGCATTTGTTAAGTTTTCAACTTGAACCTTTTTTGCTTCTGTTAGATTCTCTTCAATTTGTTCTTTACTAAATCTCAGCTCATCTAAACGGAGGTTAAATCCCTGTTTAAACTCTTAGTTTGTTTGGTTAAGACTATATTGATTTACAAAATTTACATACTCTGTCAATACAGATTGTGCATATTTTGGAGTTTCTGCTGAAAAGGTAATTTTTAAAGCTATTTTATCCAACTCAGTTAAATCTTTTTTCTTCGGATCAATTTCGTGAACAACTAAATACTTAGAGACTACATTTTCAATATAAATATGTCTTTATTCTTCTGTCATCTCCTTAGTATAATTTTCACCCATACAGATTGTTTTAAGAACTGGCGTTTTAAATCTCTAGAAAGAAGGAAGTGCCTAAATTGACCATACAATGAACCTGATAACGCTACAGAAGAAAATTCACTGTCGCCAATAATGTGGCATATTCCACACGTGTAGGCAGTAAGTTACCGAAATCGGTTGAACGAGGCACAACCACAATATCAGTTGAAGTCCACTGCTCTTTTGCCGTACAGGCCTATACGCCAGCTATTGCTATGAATACGCAGAAAAGCTCCATTAAATCAATCTAGTCATTCTTTTGAGAAGAAATCTTAGTCATATTTACTCCTTAAAAAAAATACGGCGAAATTTCACCGCATTATTCTTGTTTATATATCATTACGCATAATACATTTCAAATTCAACTGGATGTGGTGCCATATTTAAACGTTCCACTTCTTTACGTTTGATACTGATAAACGCATCAATAAAATCTTTAGCAAATACGCCACCTTGAGTTAAGAATTCATAGTCTTTTTCTAATGAATTTAACGCTTCTTCTAACGAGCTTGCTACTGCAGGAATATCTTTTAATTCTTCTGGAGGAAGATCGTAAAGATTTTTATCCATCGCATCGCCTGGGTGGATTTTGTTTACCACGCCATCAAGACCTGCCATTAATAATGCAGCAAATGCTAAATATGGGTTTGTCAATGGATCTGGGAAACGCGCTTCTACGCGAATCGCTTTCGGGTTGGTTACTGCTGGAATACGAATTGAAGCAGAACGGTTACTTGCCGAGTAAGCAAGCAATACGGGCGCTTCATAACCAGGCACTAAACGTTTATATGAATTAGTACTTGGATTAGTGAACGCATTTAAGGCTTTAGCGTGCTTAATGATACCGCCAATGTAGTAAAGTGCGGTTTCAGAAAGGCCTGCATATTTATCGCCTTGGAAAATATTTTTTCCGTCTTTACTTAACGACATATTACAGTGCATACCCGAACCATTATCCCCAGTAATCGGTTTTGGCATAAAACACGCTGTTTTGCCGTGCTCTAATGCCACGTTTTGCACAACATATTTATAGATTTGAGTTTCATCCGCTTTTAAAGTGAGCGTATTGAATTTAGTCGCAATTTCGTTTTGCCCTGCAGTAGCCACTTCATGATGATGGGCTTCGATGACTAATCCCATTTCTTCTAAAATCAAGCACATTTCAGAACGAATATCGTGCGCACTATCAATCGGTGCAACGGCACAATATCCGCCTTTTTTTAATGGGCGATAAGCATTATTGCCTCCTTCATATTTTTTATTCGTGTTCCAAGCAGCTTCTATATCATCAATAGAAAAAGACGCTTTGTTCATTGATACATTAAAACGCACATCATCAAATAAGAAGAATTCAGGTTCAGGGCCAAAAAAAGCTTGATCCGCAATACCTGTTGAACGCATATAATTTTCTGCACGAATTGCAATAGAGCGCGGATCGCGATCATAGCTTTGCATTGTCGTTGGTTCATAAACACTACAACGAATAGAAAGTGTTGGAATTTGCGCGAATGGATCGACAACTGCGGTTTCAGCTATTGGCATAAGCAACATATCGGCTTTATTAATGGTTTTCCATCCTTCAACAGAGGAACCATCAAACATCTTGCCGTCTTCAAACATATCTTCATCCACAAGGCTAACTGGGATAGAAACACCATGTTCTTTACCTTTAATATCGGTAAATCGAAGAAGTACAAATTTCACATTATTTTCTTCAATTAGCTTAAATACATTGGCGATTGCATTTGCGTTTGGCATTAGGAAATCCTCTATGGTTAGTCTTATTAAGATAAGCACGCATTATAACGTAGCCATGCTATTTTTTCATGAAATTTATTTTTCTTATTCTAGCCATAGCAGAAAAAGAAAAATACATGTATAATTTTTGCCTTTTCGACAAATGTAGAAATGTAGGGTGCAATTCATTGCGCCATTTTTTATGTAACAATGCAATAAAAATTGCATCTTATCCAATTAAAGCATTAAACAATGAAAAACGAAATTGATATTAAAAAACTCCGTAACATCGCCATTATTGCGCACGTAGACCACGGTAAAACCACCCTTGTAGATAAACTTCTGCAACAATCTGGTACTTTTGAATCTGCTCGTGGCGATGTAGATGAACGCGTTATGGACTCAAACGATCTTGAAAAAGAACGTGGCATTACCATTCTTGCAAAAAATACCGCGATTAACTGGAATGACTACCGCATTAACATCGTGGATACTCCAGGGCACGCAGACTTCGGTGGCGAAGTTGAACGTGTACTTTCTATGGTGGATTCTGTTCTATTAGTTGTTGATGCGTTTGATGGCCCAATGCCACAAACGCGTTTCGTGACACAAAAAGCATTCGCTCACGGCTTAAAACCAATCGTCGTAATTAATAAAGTTGATCGCCCTGGTGCGCGTCCAGACTGGGTTGTGGATCAAGTATTTGACTTATTTGTCAATCTTGGTGCAAGCGATGAACAATTAGACTTCCCAATTATCTATGCTTCAGCACTAAATGGTGTTGCAGGTCTTGAGCATGAAGAATTAGCCGAAGATATGACCCCATTATTTGAAGCCATTGTGAAACATGTAGAACCACCAAAAGTGGAACTTGATGCGCCATTCCAAATGCAAATTTCACAATTAGACTACAACAACTATGTAGGCGTTATTGGTATTGGTCGTATTAAGCGCGGTTCGATTAAACCAAACCAACCAGTTACTATCATCAATAGTGAAGGAAAAACTCGTCAAGGTCGCATTGGTCAAGTACTTGGACATCTTGGTTTACAACGTTATGAAGAAGACGTTGCTTATGCTGGCGATATTGTTGCTATCACTGGTTTAGGAGAATTAAATATTTCAGATACGATTTGTGATATCAACGCAGTTGAAGCACTGCCATCATTAACGGTTGATGAACCAACAGTAACCATGTTCTTCTGTGTAAACACCTCTCCATTTGCAGGGCAAGAAGGGAAATACGTCACATCGCGTCAAATTCTTGAACGTTTAAATAAAGAATTGGTTCACAACGTGGCATTACGCGTAGAAGAAACCCCAAACCCAGATGAATTCCGTGTATCTGGTCGTGGCGAATTACATCTTTCCGTGTTAATCGAAAATATGCGTCGTGAAGGTTATGAGCTTGCCGTTTCTCGCCCTAAAGTAATCTATCGTGATATTGATGGTAAAAAACAAGAGCCGTACGAACAAGTAACTATTGATGTGGAAGAACAACATCAAGGTTCTGTGATGGAAGCATTGGGTATCCGTAAAGGTGAAGTTCGTGATATGTTGCCTGACGGTAAAGGTCGTGTGCGTTTGGAATACATTATCCCTAGTCGTGGATTGATTGGCTTCCGTGGCGACTTTATGACCATGACTTCTGGTACAGGCTTACTTTACTCAAGCTTTAGCCACTACGATGAAATCAAAGGTGGGGATATCGGCCAACGTAAAAACGGCGTATTAATTTCTAATGCGACAGGCAAAGCACTTGGCTATGCATTATTTGGCTTACAAGAACGTGGTAAGTTAATGATTGATGCAAACGTAGAAGTTTATGAAGGGCAAATTATCGGTATTCATAGCCGTTCAAATGACTTAACCGTAAACTGCTTACAAGGTAAAAAACTAACTAATATGCGTGCGTCAGGTAAAGACGATGCGATTGTGCTAACTACACCTGTAAAATTCAGTCTTGAACAAGCGATTGAATTTATCGATGATGATGAACTAGTGGAAGTAACACCTGAGTCGATTCGTATCCGTAAAAAACTTTTAACGGAAAACGATCGTAAACGTGCAAATCGTACAACAACAAGTACTAGCACGCATTAATAAATAAAGCTAAACGCTAAAATTTAGAAAAAATTAACCGCACTTTCGGGATACAACTAAAGTGCGGTTATTTTTATGCTCAATTTACTAAGGAGAAAGTCTTTCTCTAATCCAATTATCACTTTCTTTACGATAACGAATGCGATCATGTAAACGGCTTGGACGCCCCTGCCAAAATTCCACGGTTTCTGGCACCACTAAATAGCCGCCCCAATAATCTGGTCGAGGCACCTTTAACGGATGTTTAGCTGCAACCAATGCTGCTTTTGCTAGCAACGATTTATAATTAGAAATCACCGCACTTTGCTCACTTGCCCAAGCTCCTATACGACTGGTATAAGGTCGGGTAGCAAAATATTTATCGGATTGTTCTGCTGGAATTTTAACCGCCTTACCTTCAATCCGCACTTGGCGTTCCAATTCAGGCCAAAAGAAAGTCAGCGCAACATAAGGATTGCGCTCAATACAGCCGCCTTTTCGACTAAGATAATTGGTAAAAAAGACAAAACCTTGCTCATTGACTTCTTTTAGCAAAACCATTCGGCTATTTGGGCGACCTTGTTCATCAACAGTCGCAATATTCATTGCGGTTGGCTCATTGACTTGAGCATGAATAGCCTCTTTCTGCCACTGTTCAAATTGCGAAATTGGATTTTCATGGCAATCATGTTGTGAAAGCACTCGTTTAGTATATTCATCACGAATATTGTGTAACTCCATTTTCTCTCCTTTCAAATTTGATGAAAAACGCAAATAGAATAAAGGCTGTAAAATCATTCGTCAATTTTCATAAAATATAAAACTCAAATGCAATCGACTCTTGCAATTATTAGAAATATGCGTATCATCTAGCTCCCTATATTCAGCCTCGGGTTCCCTAACCCCGATTTATTTAAACTAAAAAGGTACAACATGAAATTAACCTCTCCGATCTTTAATGATCAACAAAAACGTCGTGCAATCATCTGGCTCAGCTTTTTCCACATATTCATCATTGCAGCGAGCAATTACTTTGTACAAATCCCTTTTGAAATCACGCTAAAATTAACCGCACTTGGTGCAGAAAACGATTTTTCTTTCCACAGCACTTGGGGAACGCTCACATTCCCATTTATCTTTTTAGCTACTGATTTAACCGTACGCATTTTCGGTGCGGAAGATGCGAGAAAAATCATCTTCGTGGTGATGTTTCCTGCACTTATTGTAAGTTACGTCATATCTGTTTTATTCTCTGAAAGCAAATTCCAAGGTTTCGAATCATTAACGCATTTTGATCTGTTTGTATTCCGTATTGCTATTGCGAGCTTTGCCGCTTACGTGGTAGGACAATTGCTTGATGTGATCGTATTTAACCGCTTACGCCAGTTAAAAACTTGGTGGGTGGCACCAACTAGCTCAATGACATTTGGCTCAATGGCGGATACATTCGTTTTCTTCAGTGTAGCCTTCTATCAAAGTGCAGATCCGTTCATGGCTGAACACTGGGCACAACTCGGTTTTGTAGATTACCTATTTAAGCTATTTGTCGGCATTATATTATTCGTACCAGCCTATGGCGTAGTATTAAATGTTATTTTACGAAAATTACAAATGCTCGTAACAGAACGCGTTCCTGCATAAAATTTTTACCGCGCTTTTCATACTTTAAAAATATCTATAAAAAGTCATCACTGTTATAGTGCTGGGGAAAGATCGTTAAGTTCTTCAATTTTAAAATATCCTTAAAATATACAGTGATAATTTTATCCCCATCTTGCATTATCCCCCTTACAGTGTCAAACTCTCCGCACTTTTTAAAACTGTAAAAAAATAATGACAAAAAAACGTAAAAACTTAATCAGCCAAGATCCTCATTACAAACGAGAATTGGAAAAATACGGCAATCCAATCCCGAGCCGTGAATTTATTTTAAGCGTTATTCGAGACAATAATGCACCGATGAATCGGGATGAAATTTTGACCGCACTTTCCATTCGAAATGAAGAGCAAATAGAAGCGATGCGTCGCCGATTACGCGCGATGGAAAATGATGGCCAATTAGTGTTCACCAAACGTAAACGCTATGCCTTACCAGAAAAATTAGATTTATTTAAAGGCACGGTAATTGGTCATCGCGAAGGTTTTGGTTTTTTACAGGTCGATGGCAAAAAGGATGATTTATTCATTCCAAACCATCAAATGCAAAGAGTCATGCATGGAGATTTTGTCTTAGCGCAACTTGCTGGATTAGATCGTCGTGGTCGCCGTGAAGTGCGAATTGTGCGCGTATTAGAAAGCCGTAAAAAACAAATTGTGGGTCGTTTTTTCTTAGAAAACGGTTTTGGCTATGTAGTGCCTGATGACAGCAGAATTGGCAGAGATATTCTTGTGCCTAATGAACATCGTAATGGCGCACGTATGGGACAAGTTGTGGTTGTCGAGTTGCAAGAACGTTCTGCCAGTTTTAACCAGCCAATTGGCGTAATCACTGAAATTCTAGGCGATAATATGGCGAAAGGAATGGAAGTGGAAATCGCCTTGCGTAACCACGATATTCCCCATAAGTTTCCAAGTGCGGTGGAAAAATACGTAAAAAAATTCACTGAAGAAGTGCCTGAAGAAGCAAAAAAAGGCCGTGTGGATTTACGAAATTTACCGCTTGTGACCATTGATGGCGAAGATGCGCGGGATTTTGATGATGCCGTTTATTGTGAAAAACACGGCAAAGGCTGGAAACTTTGGGTGGCGATTGCGGATGTTAGTTATTACGTACGTTTACGTTCCGCTTTGGATGTAGAAGCGCATAATCGTGGTAACTCGGTCTATTTCCCGAACCGAGTTGTACCAATGCTACCTGAAATTTTATCGAACGGATTATGCTCTCTTAACCCACAAGTGGATCGTTTGTGTATGGTGTGTGAGATGCAAATTTCTGCCAAAGGTAAGCTCACAGATTATCGCTTTTATGAAGCGGTGATGAATTCTCACGCCCGCCTCACTTATACCAAAGTAGCAAAAATGCTTGAAGGCGATGAAGAATTACGCACTCGTTATTCTACGCTTGTGCCTCATTTAGAAGATCTTTATAAACTCTATCAAGCGTTGCTTGGTGCACGTCATCAACGTGGTGCAATCGATTTTGAAACCATTGAAACTAAGTTTATTTTCAATGCAATGGGGAGAATTGAGCGTATTGAACCCGTTGTTCGCAATGATGCCCACAAAATCATTGAGGAATGTATGATTCTTGCGAATATCGCAGCAGCTAATTTTATGGAAAAACATAAAGAGCCAGCGTTATATCGTATTCATGCCACCCCGAGCGAAGAAAAATTAACATCGTTCCGCACTTTCTTAAGTGAGTTTGGTTTAACTTTAGAAGGTGGATTGAAGCCAACCACAAAAGACTATGCTGCTCTCTTAGAAAAAGTTAAAGAACGACCTGATCATGAACTTATTCAAACAATGTTGCTACGTTCATTAAGCCAAGCTGTCTATCACGCTGATAATATTGGGCACTTTGGTTTGGCTTTGGAAGAATATGCTCACTTTACTTCGCCAATTCGCCGTTATCCAGACTTAACACTTCATCGAGGTATCAAATATTTACTCGCTAAAGAACAAGGCGCAAAACGTAAAACTACCGATACAGGCGGTTATCATTACTCTTTTGATGAAATGGATTTACTTGGCAATCATTGTTCAATGACAGAACGCCGCGCCGATGACGCCACTCGTGAAGTGGCTGATTGGCTGAAATGTGAATATATGCAAGATCATGTTGGCGAAGAATTTAGCGGTGTTATTTCATCTGTGACGGGATTTGGTTTATTTGTACGCTTAGATGATTTATTCATCGATGGTTTAGTCCATATTTCCACCTTAGAAAACGATTATTACCAATTCGATGCAGCAAAACAACGTTTAATCGGCGAAAATAGCGGAATGCAATATCGCTTAGGCGATAAAGTCCGCATCAAAGTTGAAGCAGTACATTTAGAAAATAAAATGGTCGATTTCTCGCTAATGGGGAGTGAACGTAAATCTCGTCGTGCTGGAAAAACGGCGAAAGAAAAAGCCAAGAAAGTCTTTAAAGAACTACCGTCTAAAACATCCCAGAAACGAAAAAGTGCGGTAAAAAAGAAAGATGTTTTGAAGAAAGCATCTAGAAAACGAAAATAATTCACTTCCTATTGTAAGAATGAATTAAAAATTCAAATAAGAAAAAGAGAAATTTATGTCAGAACAAATCTACGGCATTCATGCTGTTAATAGTATTTTAACCCATTCGCCAGAACGTTTAATTGAAGTCTTCGTACTTAAAGGCCGCGAAGATAAACGTCTACAGCCACTCTTAAATGAGCTTTATTCCCTAGGAATTGGTGTGCAATTTGTTAATCGACAAACACTTGATAAAAAAGCCGATGGTGAGGTTCATCAAGGTGTCATTGCTCGAGTACAAGCGGCAAAAGAACTTAATGAAAATGATCTTGATGAAATTCTTGCGAATAAACAAAATCCGCTTTTATTAGTTTTGGATGGCGTGACGGATCCACACAATTTGGGAGCATGTTTGCGAACAGCGGATGCAGCGGGCGCAGTGGCAGTGATCGTACCGAAAGATAAATCCGCACAATTAACATCTATCGTGCGTAAAGTTGCTTGTGGCGCGGCAGAAGCCGTGCCGTTAATTCGTGTAACCAATCTTTCTCGCACACTGCGCGATTTACAACAAAACCATAATATTTGGGTGGTTGGCACTGCTGGCGAAGCAACTGAAACCATTTATCAAAGCAAACTGACAGGACCACTAGCACTTGTTATGGGAGCTGAAGGCGAAGGGATGCGTCGTTTAACACGTGAACATTGCGATCAACTGATTAGTATTCCAATGGCTGGTTCAGTTTCATCATTAAATGTATCTGTCGCAACAGGGGTATGTTTATTTGAAATTGTACGTCAGCGTTTAGGTTCATAAGAAAAGTGCGGTAAATTTACCGCACTTTTTTTAATACCTATTGTCTAGCTTGAACTTCTGCGTTGGCATAATCAATGGTAACAACCTTACCAGGTAATAACGCACCAGATAGAATTTGTTGTGCCAAGCTGTTTTCAATTTCTTGTTGAATAGCACGTTTCAATGGACGTGCACCATAAATTGGGTCGTATCCCACTTCGCCAATGAAGTCTAATAAAGCATCGGTAAACACCAATTCGTATCCACGAGTTTCCATACGTTTTGCTAAGCGTTCTAATTGGATACTTGCAATCGCACGGATATTTTCTTTACCAAGTGGATGGAATACCACCGTTTCGTCAATACGGTTGATGAATTCTGGGCGGAAATGTTGGCTTACCACTGACATCACTAAGGCTTTCATTTCGCTATAGCTTTCGTCTTTATTACCTTGGATTAAATCAGAACCCAAGTTAGAGGTCATAATTACAACCGTGTTACGGAAGTCCACAGTACGACCTTGCCCGTCAGTCAAACGACCATCATCCAACACTTGTAATAAAATGTTGAATACATCCGCATGGGCTTTTTCAACTTCATCTAATAAGATCACTGAATATGGACGACGACGAACAGCTTCAGTTAAATAACCGCCTTCTTCATAGCCGACATAGCCTGGAGGCGCACCAACTAAACGAGAAACACTGTGTTTTTCCATAAACTCTGACATATCAATGCGCACCATCGCATCTTCACTATCAAACAAGAATTTCGCCAAAGTTTTGCAAAGCTCTGTTTTACCCACACCTGTTGGCCCTAGGAACAAGAAAGAACCAATTGGGCGATTAGGATCGGAAAGACCTGCACGACTACGACGAATCGCGTTTGCTACCGCATCAACTGCTTCTTCTTGACCAATCACTCGTTTATGCAATTCTTCTTCCATACGCAAGAGTTTTTCTTTTTCGCCTTCCATCATTTTTGATACTGGGATGCCAGTGGCTTTAGAAAGCACTTCTGCGATTTCTTCATCCGTGACACGATAGCGTAAAAGCGTCATTTCTTTTCCTTCGCTGGTTTCAGCTTGCTCAAGTTGCTTTTCAAGAGCAGGGATGCGGCCATATTGCAACTCAGACATTTTAGCTAAATCACCCGCGCGACGAGCTTGTTCTAGTTCGGTTTTTGCAGTATCTAATTCTTGTTTAATATGTTGAGAGCCAGAAAGCGTTGCTTTTTCAGATTTCCATACTTCTTCAAGTTCGGCGTATTCACGTTCTTTTTCAGCCAATTCTTTCTCTAACATTTCTAAACGTTTGCGACTTGCTTCGTCTTCTTCTTTTTGTAATGCCTGTTGTTCCAATTTTAATTGGATAATTCGACGTTCAAGACGATCCAGCGGTTCAGGTTTAGAATCTATTTCCATACGAATGCTAGACGCTGCTTCATCGATCAAATCAATCGCTTTATCCGGCAATTGACGATCGGAAATATAACGATGTGAAAGCGTTGCGGCAGCGACAATCGCAGGGTCAGTAATATCCACGTGATGATGAATTTCATAGCGTTCTTTCAAACCACGTAAGATAGCAATGGTATCTTCTACACTAGGCTCGTCCACAAATACTTTTTGGAAACGGCGTTCAAGTGCGGCATCTTTTTCGATATATTGACGATATTCATCTAGAGTGGTTGCACCCACGCAATGTAATTCACCTCGTGCCAAACTTGGTTTTAATAAGTTACCCGCATCCATCGCACCATCGGTTTTACCCGCGCCGACCATAGTATGAATTTCATCAATAAAGAGGATCACGCGACCTTCTTCTTTAGAAAGTTCATTGAGCACCGCTTTTAAACGTTCTTCAAATTCTCCGCGATATTTTGCACCAGCAATCAATGCGCCCATATCTAATGAAAGCACACGTTTATTTTTCAAACCTTCTGGCACTTCGCCGTTTACGATACGCTGTGCCAAGCCTTCGACAATCGCCGTTTTCCCTACACCTGGTTCACCAATTAACACAGGGTTATTTTTGGTACGACGTTGTAATACTTGAATGGCTCGACGAATTTCTTCATCACGCCCAATTACAGGATCAAGTTTGCCACTTTCTGCACGAGCGGTTAAATCAATCGTATATTTTTCAAGAGCTTGTCTGCTTTCTTCTGCATTTTGATCGTTCACGTTTTGTCCCCCTCTAATGTGCTGAATAGCTTGCGAAATTTGTTCTTTTTTCGCACCGCACTTTTTCAAAATATCGCTGATCGTTCCTCGTTCTTCTAAAGCTGCAAGCAAAAACAATTCGCTCGAAATAAATTTATCTTGGTTTTGCTGTGCGAATTTATCGCATAGATTAAGTAAATTAATAAGCTGGCGTGAAAGTTGTACATCTCCACCATTGCCAATCACTTGCGGCAATTTATTTAGTTCTGTCTTTAATTCATTACGCAATAAAGCCACATTTACGCCACTTGCTGTCAAAATTGGCGCAATAGAGCCGCCCTGTTGATTTAAAAGTGCGGTCAATAAATGCACGGGTTCAATAAATTGATTGTCTTTTCCGATAGCAAGTGATTGTGCTTCGCTTAACGCTTCTTGGAATTTTGTCGTAAATTTTTCAATGTTCATACGCTTTCCTCAATTTGATTTCGGCTTTCGCCATTCGCATAAACTAAGTAAGCTCGGTTGAATAAATTTCAAGAGAAAAAATGAAATATTTTGATTTTATCTATCAATAAGATTTTGATGATAGGTTTTAATCCACCAAAATATCAAACAGTGGCACATCCCAATGCTCAGTGGGAAGATTTTCTACTTGCTGACATTGGTGCGCTAAACCAACTGGAATAAAAGACTTATTTTGCCAATTCTGCAACGTGCGATCATAAAATCCACCGCCCATACCAAGGCGATTTCCTTTTTTATCAAAAGCCACCAATGGCGTAAATAAAATATCCAGTTCATTTAATGGCAAAACATTTTGAACATTTAGCTTTGGCTCCCAAATGCCAAACTGATTTTGTTTCATTGGCGTATCAGGTAAATAGCGTAAAAACAATAAATAGTGTTTAGTAAAAGGATGTAAAACAGGCAAATACACATTTTTATTTTGCATCCACAGGGATTGGATTAAGGCTTTTGTTGAAATTTCACCATCAAAAGAAAAATATAATGCAATATTTTTGGCTTGTCGTTGCTCGATAAGATTTAACGCCTGTTGGGTCACTGATTGTGCTGCTTGTTGCTGTTGAAGTGCGGTTAAATTTGCGCGTATTTTTCGAATTTCAGCGCGGATTTGCTGGCGTTTTTGAGTATTCATAGAAATGAAAAGGAAGACCCCAGAGTGCCGCTGTGGGCAGTAGTCCTTGAACCCGACGGTTCAAGGAAATCAGTTGATACCGTTTTCAGGTTTCTTAGCCCAATGAACGAGTCAAAGGTTAAGCCTACACACCAACGATAGGAAACCAATTTATAAGATTTAAAGTATCGGCTCAGGGACATAGCCTACTGACGAACACTCCAGGTAATTCTTATGGGTTTATACTAGCCCAAATTCTCAGTATTGACTAGCATTTATTTGTCAAATTTAACGAGTTGCTTATAAAACGACAAAATGACTCTAATTTGATCATTAATTTAATGCGGTTCTTTTGTAACACGAATATTTTCTAATGAATGATCTAATTGTTGGATACCCGTTCTCAATACCTCTTCAATTTTAGCCGTTTTATTTTTTTCTTGGCTTAATTCAAAACTCAAATTGAGTGCCACAATAGAGAGCACACGATCAAGCTGAATAAGGCCTGTCTTTTCTTTCATTTCGGAAACCAATATATCTAAATTATGCGCAGCTTGGCGCAGTAATTCTTCTTGTTCAATGGGTACATTTAAACGCAAAACCTGACCCAAAACTAAAATTTCGACCAATTTTAACGACATTTGATTTCCTTAAATTAAATATTTGAATGGCTGATATTATGCCATAGCAAAAAATATTCGTCATAAATTTTACATTAAACCCGCCATTCGCTCATCACCATAAATTACGCTATAATGTGGGTATTTTTCAGTTTAAAACGAGATTTTTATGGCCCAAATTGCAACAAATCCGCTTGTGCTAGTGGATGGTTCTTCTTATTTATATCGTGCATTTCATGCCTTTCCTCCTTTAACTAATGCCGCAGGTGAGCCAACAAGTGCGATGTACGGTGTGTTAAATATGTTAAAAAGCCTCATCTCACAAGTACAGCCCACTCATATAGCCGTTGTTTTTGATGCAAAAGGGAAAACATTTCGCGATGAAATGTTTGAACAGTATAAATCTCATCGCCCGCCAATGCCTGATGATTTACGCAAACAAATTCAGCCTTTGCACGATATGATTCGTGCATTGGGCATTCCACTTTTAGTGGTGGAAGGGATTGAGGCAGATGATGTGATCGGTACTCTCGCACTACAAGCATCAAGTTTGGGTAAAAAAGTGCTCATTAGTACTGGCGATAAAGATATGGCACAGTTAGTTGATGACAATATTATGCTCATCAACACCATGAATAATAGCCTATTGGATCGCGAGGGTGTGATTGAAAAATACGGTATTCCACCTGAACTCATTATTGATTATCTCGCACTTATGGGCGATAGTGCAGATAACATTCCTGGCGTTGCTGGCGTGGGCGAAAAAACCGCACTTGGTTTACTACAAGGCATAGGAAGCATGGCTGAGATTTATGCCAATCTTGAAAAAGTAGCGGAACTGCCAATTCGTGGAGCGAAAAAACTAGGTGAAAAATTATTGGCAGAAAAAAACAATGCCGATCTTTCTTATACATTAGCAACCATCAAAACCGATGTTGAACTTAACGTGACAACAGATCAATTGTTGCTTGGAGAAAGTCAAAAGGATCAACTCATTGAATATTTTTCTCGCTACGAATTTAAACGCTGGCTTAATGAAGTGATGAATGGTGCTGACTCCATAACCCAAACCACTGAACAGCCAGTGAAAATGAACCAGTATCAAGCGTCCTCACAAGATCAAAGTGCGGTGGAAAATACGCCTAAAATTCAAATCGATCGTACAAAATATGAAACCTTACTCACTCAAGCGGATTTAACCCGCTGGATTGAAAAGCTCAATGCAGCAAAACTCATTGCAGTCGATACTGAAACAGACAGCCTTGATTATATGTCTGCGAATTTAGTGGGTATCTCTTTTGCTCTTGAAAATGGCGAAGCCGCTTATTTACCATTGCAATTGGATTATTTGGATGCACCAAAAACACTCGAAAAATCGACCGCACTTGCCGCTATCAAACCAATCTTAGAAAATCCTAATATTCACAAAATTGGACAAAACATTAAATTTGATGAAAGTATTTTTGCCCGTCATGGCATTGAATTACAAGGTGTTGAATTTGATACGATGTTGCTTTCCTATACGCTAAACAGTACGGGTCGTCATAATATGGACGATTTAGCTAAACGTTATTTAGGGCATGAGACTATCGCATTTGAAAGCCTTGCAGGAAAAGGGAAAAGTCAGCTTACGTTTAATCAAATTCCCTTAGAACAAGCCACTGAATACGCAGCAGAAGATGCTGATGTGACCATGAAATTACAACAAGCACTGTGGTTGAAACTGCAAGAAGAACCAACGCTTGTTGAATTGTATAAAACAATGGAATTACCATTGCTTCATGTGCTTTCTCGTATGGAACGTACGGGCGTTTTGATTGATAGTGATGCCCTCTTTATACAATCTAACGAAATTGCTACAAGATTAACCGCACTTGAAAAACAAGCTTACGCATTAGCGGGTCAGCCATTCAATTTAGCATCCACCAAACAATTACAAGAAATTTTGTTCGATAAACTTGGGCTACCTGTTTTACAAAAAACGCCAAAAGGTGCGCCATCAACAAATGAAGAAGTATTGGAAGAATTATCCTATAGCCACGAATTACCCAAAATTTTGGTTGAACATCGTGGGTTGAGCAAACTTAAATCCACTTACACGGATAAACTGCCTCAAATGGTTAATTCACAAACAGGCCGAGTGCATACCTCTTATCATCAAGCGGTCACGGCGACAGGGCGTTTATCATCTAGCGATCCAAACCTACAAAATATTCCAATTCGGAATGAAGAAGGTCGTCGTATTCGACAAGCATTTATCGCGCGTGAAGGTTATTCTATTGTCGCCGCTGACTATTCTCAAATTGAGTTACGCATTATGGCGCATCTTTCAGACGATCAAGACTTAATTAATGCGTTCTCGCAAGGCAAGGATATTCATCGCTCCACTGCAGCTGAAATCTTTGGCGTGTCATTAGATGAAGTCACCAGCGAGCAACGTCGCAATGCTAAAGCGATTAATTTCGGCTTAATTTATGGAATGTCCGCCTTTGGACTTTCACGCCAACTTGGCATTTCCCGTCCAGATGCACAAAAATACATGGATTTATATTTCCAACGCTATCCTAGCGTACAACAATTTATGACCGATATTCGTGCAAAAGCGAAAGCACAAGGCTATGTGGAAACACTATTTGGTCGCCGTTTATATTTACCTGATATTAATTCTAGCAATGCAATGCGTCGTAAAGGAGCAGAACGCGTAGCGATCAATGCACCGATGCAAGGCACTGCTGCGGATATTATTAAACGAGCGATGATTAAAATTGATGAAGTAATCCGTCACGATCCAGATATTGAAATGATTATGCAAGTACACGATGAATTAGTGTTTGAAGTGCGGTCAGAAAAAGTCGAGTTTTTCCGTGAACAAATTAAACAACACATGGAAGCCGCTGCTGAATTAGTTGTCCCATTGATTGTGGAAGTAGGTGTTGGACAAAATTGGGATGAAGCGCATTAATTGGATAGGTAATAATGAATTTAGAAAGACTTAACGAAATTGAAAAACCATTACTCCACATTGTTAAACATGATGTTGTGCCAGCCCTAGGCTGTACCGAACCCATTTCTCTTGCTCTGGCATCCGCTACAGCGGCGAAATATTTAGGCAAAACACCTGAACGCATTGAAGTAAAAGTTTCGCCTAATCTGATGAAAAATGGATTGGGCGTTGCAGTGCCAGGAACAGGTATGGTTGGATTGCCTATTGCTGCGGCAATGAAGGTATTGTCGAACACGATCTTGATCGAACTATTGATAATTTCTGCGCTATTGCATCAAAAAGTATGCAACATATCGACAGACAGGTTATCGAAATTATGGTGAGTAAACCTTGTCCTTAATGAAAATAAAGTGCGGTAAAAAAATAAAGAAATTTCAATTTCACTCGAACTTATCGTAAACAAAAGGGGTGAGTATAAATTTACACTCAACCCTTTATCTTCATTAAGAGACAATATTATTTATCACTTTCTTTTTCGTGTGGATTGCCTTTGACACCAATATGAGAAATTTCCCCATTAGCATCAATCAAATAAGCTTGGCCAAAACCTCTTACAAAACGGCCTGTTCCAAATGTAAGTTCAACTAAATCAAAATCAGTAAATTCACGAATTGTTTTAATTCCGCCTACATCATTCATAGTTTCGGCTAATTTATCTAAGACTTTTTCAACAATTGGATCTTCACGAGGAATAAAACGTGCACTTGCCTTGTAACGTAAACGAGTACGCACAATAATTGACTTCGCTTTGTTTTCATCTTCTAAAAACATCACTTCTACTTGATTTGGATTGCGTTTTAAATTCTCATAATGCTCTGCAATGGCACTGATATAAATATAATATTTTCCATCAAAGAAAATAATTGGTGCATAAGACGCCATCGGTAAGCCATCTTTATCTAAAGTAGAAAGCACACAGCTTTTAAACTCTTGACGAAATTCATCAATTTTAGCCTTGATACGATCGTAATTTGCAACTGGTTTATTTTCTACACAAAGATTGATGATTGCTTGTTTAATTGAACCTGCGTCAGCTTGTTGTGGAAATTCCACACGTAATGTTTTGCCACCATTATATTTAAAATCTAAACCAGCAAAATCTACATTAACTAACGTCACATCTGTAATTTCCTTTTCTCCACCAAATTTTTTACAAAGGGCAGCCATATCATCTTGATGATGATCATTCATATGAGTGATAATTCGATTGAAATCCATTTTTGTTCCTTATATTAACAATTAATTTTTATTATTCTACGGAATCATATCCGATAGAAATAATGCAGAGCATTATACTCAAGTTAAAGTTATTTAACATATTTTTTACAGAATAATCCTTGATAAATAAAAAGCCCTTATAAATAAGGGCTTAAAATAAGTAAATCAATATGAATTATTTACCATCAACACTCACACCATAAAAAGCGTCATAGCCAAATGGGCTTTGTACATAACCTTTTACACGAGGACTAAGTGGCGCAAAACCAACAGAGTGGGCAACTGGAATCCAAGGTGCTTGATTATGGACAATAACTTGAGCTTGTTTATAAAGTTTCGCACGTTCTTCCTTATTGGTTAATCCAATAGCCTCATTGAGTAAAGCATCAAATTCTGAATTATTGAAACGTGCCATATTAGAATTACCTATATTTGAGCTACCTAATAATGGGGATAAGAAATTATCAGGATCGCCATTGTCGCCAGACCAACCAAAGATACCCGCAGTTAATTCTCCCTCTTTTGCTCGTTTTCTATAATCAGCCCATTCATAAGTCACTGGGTTAGTTTTTACACCAATTTTCGCCCAATCCGCCATAATTAATTCAGCCATACGTTTTGGATTTGGATTAGAAGCACGAATAATAGGTTGAATCCAGAAATCAGTTTCAAAACCATTTGGATAACCCGCTTCTGCTAAAAGTTGTTTTGCTTTTTCTGGATCGTACGGATAATCTTGGATTTCATCATTATAACTCCAAATTGTTGGAGGAAGTGGGTTTTTAGCTGATGTTCCTGCACCTTGATAAACCGCTTCAATAATCGCTTTTTTATCCACTGCGTAATTCAACGCTTGGCGCACTTTGACATTATCAAACGGTGCTTTTTCGGTATTGAATGCGATATACGCTACGTTCAAACCTTTTTGTTCCAAAAGTTGTACTTTTGGATCAGTTTTCATTTTGGCTAAATCCGCTACATTTGGGAATAAAATTAAATCGCAAGTACCCGCCTGTAATTTTGCATAACGTGTTGTTGCATCAGGCACAATGCTAATGACTAAACGATCTAAAGGTGTTCTACCTTTCCAATAATTTTCATGCGCAACATATTGTATGGCTTGATCTGTTTTATAATCCACAAAAACAAAAGGGCCTGTCCCCACTGGGCGACTATCAAGCGTTTCTGGTTTACCCGCTTTCAGCATTGAATCAGCATATTCTGCAGAATAAATAGAAATAAAATCCATACCAAGACTAGCCAAGAAAGTCGCATCTGTCTTGTTTAAGGTAATACGAATTGTGTTATCGTCTACTTTCTCCACTGATTTCAACAATTCAGGGAATTTCATTGCTTTAAAATATGGATAGGTCCCCTTAGATACATTGTGATATGGATGATTTGGATCTAACTGACGTTGGAATGAAAATACAACATCATCTGCATTAAAATCACGTGTCGGGGTAAATTCTTTTGTTGTGTGGAATTTAACCCCTTTTCTCAAATGAAAAGTATAACTTAAGCCATCATCGCTAATTTCCCAGCTTTCAGCTAAAGCTGGTTCAATATCCGTTGAGCCTTTTTTAAATTCAACTAAGCGGTTATACACTTGTTGTGAGCTTGCATTATAAGAAGTACCTTCAATTATTAACGCAGGGCTAAATCCCAATGGAGCTTTCGCTGTGCAATAAACGAAAGTATTATTTGACGAGGATTTTGCTTCAGTTTGAGCGGTAGATTTATTTGCCGAGCTAGATTGATCACAAGCTGCCAAAACAAGAGTTGCAGCGGCGAGAGTTAATGTTGCTTTTAGTTTCATAAGCATACCTCAATGTTAGGCAGGGAATGCCCCACCATTTATGGTTAAACGATGGAGCTATCTCCACCAACAAGAAATATCAATAAGATATAAGCAAATTTCCCTTTTTTTAAATAAAAAAATTCTATGGATTATAACAAATTAATCTAAGGATTCTTCCGTAAATGATCACCATCATGTTTATGTAATTTCATAAGCGACCAAACTAAGGCGATTGCAAAAAGTGATGAGGTTAAAAAAGTATAGCTAAAAGCCTGTTGTAAACCATCACTTGCGCTAAAAAAATGTCTATAGAGATTTAGAATTATCGATGAAATAGCAATACCAAATCCAATCCCAACTTGCTGTACAATACTTAATACGGTAGAGCCTGTGCCAGACTGTTGTTTTGAAAGATCGCCTACAGCCAGCGTATTAATTGAAGTAAAAATGATCGACATACAAGCCCCATACCACATAAGATTACAAATAATCCAAGTTAGAGAACTTTGTTTATCTAACCAAGCCATTGAAATCACAGAACCTGCCATCAAAAGTGCGGATGAAATTAACGTGGTTTTATAACCCCAACGATTTAAAATTCGTCCAATTAATATTTTCAACATCACAGAAATTAACGCAATCGGTGCTAATAGCCAGCCAGACATTTCAGCACTGTAACCGAAAGATAATTGGAACATCAAAGGCAATAAAAAGGGCACGCCAGATGCAGATAATCGGATAAAAATATTGGCAATAATACCTAATCTGAATGTACGAGTTCGGAAAAGGGATAAAGGTAAAATGGCATTTTCATTGTTTTTAGCATAGCCACAATAAGTTACGAGTAACAGAATACCAACAACTAATATGCTATAAGTTACACTTGAATTATGCTGACTTTCTCCGAGTAAATCCAAACCAAGCGTAATACCAACTAACCCCAATGCAAAGAGTAAAAAACCTGTCCAATCTAATTTCTCTGCCTTGCCCTTGATATTGTTCATCACGCTACCCGATGCCAAAATTCCTAGCACACCAATTGGAATATTAATTAAAAAAATCCAGTGCCAACTGGCGTGAATGACTAACCATCCACCTAAAATAGGCCCTAGAATTGGCCCAATCAAACCTGCAGTTGCCATTAAATTCCAAGCATTCACTAATTGTTGTTTGGGGACAGCTTGAATAATAGCTAAACGTGCAACAGGCATCATAAAGGCACCACCCATTCCCTGAATTACTCTGGCTAAAATTAAACTTTCTAAATTAGGCGCAGCAGCACAAGCGATAGATCCTAAAATAAACGTGAAAACTGCACCACGAAAAACAGTCAATGTCCCAAATTTTGTCGCAGCCCAAGCGGTAAGAGGAATAAATAATGCAACGGCTAAAGAATAAGCGATGATCGCCATTTGCATTTCAAAGGCGGGTTTATGTAAATCGGAAGATATCGCGGGCAAAGCTGTATTTAGAATGGTCGCATCGAGGCTTTGCATAAAAAGTGCCATTGCTGCTACCCAAGCTAAACCGCGATAGGCATTGGATTCAGTCATCGTGCTCCGTGAAAATGGTGCAACCAATTTTCAATAAAATCGGCAATTTGCGGAATGCGGTTAATATCCAACAAAGTGCGATCAATTTCAAGGGGATAATTTGTCGCAACCGCCACTACATATTCGTCAATTTCGGGTAAAGGTTTTGTCACTTCTTGATGATGGAGCAAAATCTTTGGAATTGGCTCTTGTTTAAAGCCTTCCACCAACACTAAATCTGTTAAAGTGCGGTCAAATTGTTGCGCTAAATAATCCAATGAAACAGGCTTTGACGTTTCCGTCATAATCGCCCAGCGTTCATCATTCGCTAAAATGACTTGAGAAGAACCCGCCTCTTTCATACGCCAGCTATCTTTTCCTTCTTTATCAACTTGCATATTGTGATGGCTATGTTTAATCACTGAAACGCGAATGTGACGAGCGATCAGTTCTGGGAGAAGTTTTTCTAATAATGTTGTTTTACCACTACCGCTATAACCGGTAATTCCAAGTAAAGGAATCTGATTGTTCATAAAAATAACCTTAAAAATCACCGCACTTTAGATACGGAAAACCCCGAAAGATCGGGGTTAATAAATTAAGAATGTTTTGCTGCATAATTGGCAAAAATAAGTCCACCGATAGCAAGAAGAGCAACAATGCCAAGCCCTATAGTAAGCCACATATTATTTTCCTTCCACTAATTGACGAAATTTACGCCCCATCACAAGGCAAACATAAGCAATAATGAGCAAAAAAACTAATATTTCATCCTTTTAGGAAAAGCGGTTGCTCGCCATAAAGTATAACAGGCATTGCTAGAATAGCAACTTTTGCCACATCATCACTAAGTTTTGACCAAGCCTCTAAAGAGCTTTTTTCAATGGGTAATTTAAATAACTAGCTTTATAGTTTGCGATCTAAATCGCAGAAATAATAAAAAGCGAATAAAAAACTTAAGATAATATGCGCAATAAAACAGGCTGAAACTCTGTTTGCTGCCCTAATTTTCTGCTATAAGATTTTACCAAAATGAAAGAAAGTGCGGTTAATCCGAAGATTAAAATTGCACGCAGAATTTCATTATCGCTTATGTAATCGGACAACATAGTCACAATCAATAAAGTCAAAAGCGGTACAACATACATCAATAATGCGGATAACAACATCGACTTTTCTTCTAATCCAATTTCAACAATTTGACCTTCGCGTAATGGCATTAATGTTTCCACATTAAAAATATGCTCGCCACGTTTACCGTTTAATTCGGAAAGGCTTGATGTTCCACAACTGTTTTTAGCTGCGCATTGGCCACAGGCACTTTGGGATTGGCATTTCACTTTGGCAATGCCATTTTCATAGCTAATAACAACGGCACTTTCTCTTAGCATTGGGATGCTCCCATATAAATATCAAAGCGATGATTTTTCGTTTCACGGCTAAAGTGCGGTTGTTTTTCACAAAGAAATTCCGCATAGTCAGGACGCTTCACGACCACACGTTTTTTAGCTAATTGTAGTGCAGGTAAAAGCAATTCATCAGCATCTAAATCAGCCCCGACTAAATGCTGGAATACTCGCATTTCCTTTTTTACTAGTGCAGATTTTTGTTTATGCGGATACATTGGATCGAGATAAACCACATCGGCATAATCGCTATTAGGATCAAGTTCATTAATATGCTGAACATTCAGCAAGCGCAAATTTTGTTGCAACATCTCGCCGATTTCCTCATCTTGATAAGCACGATTTAAACCATCTTGCAGAAGTAAAAAAACAACAGGATGGCGTTCTACTAAACGAACTTGGCAGCCAATCGAGGCTAACACAAAGGCATCACGCCCTAGACCAGCTGTGGCATCAATAACCGTTGGCAATGCCGAACCTTTAATTCCTACCGCTCTCGCTATGGCTTCACCGCGACCACCACCAAATTTACGACGATGAGCCATTGTACCACCAACAAAATCAACATAAACCGCTCCGAGTTTAGGTTCGTCTAGTTTACGAAGTTCTAAACGTTCATCGGTTTGAACAAGCGCAAGTGGGCTCTTTTCATTATGAATAATCTTGTGTTCAGCACAAAGTGCGGTCAATTCTGCTAATGTTTTTTCTGTCGATTCAGAAATCAGCTGAATTCCTACTTGCGAATGAGCCATACGCCGCTTTCCATGTGGTCAGTGTAAGGGAATTGATCAAATAACGCCGCTTTTTCAATGCGGTGAGTTTTTGAAAGTTCAACAAGATTATCACACAGCGTATGTGGATTACAGGAAATATACAAAATGCAATCGTAATTTTGTACAAGTTTCACTGTATCAGGATCAAGCCCTGCGCGAGGTGGATCGACAAAAATGGTATTACATTCGTAAGATTTTAAATCAATTCCTTTCAAGCGGTTAAAGGCTCGAGCCCCATTCATTGCCTGCGTAAATTCCTCTGCCGACATACGGATAATTTGTAAATTATCGACTTTATTTTCAGCAATATTAAATTGTGCGGCGGCTACAGAAGGTTTGGCGATTTCTGTTGCCAATACCTTACGGAAATTTTGTGCAAGTGCGATAGAAAAATTACCGTTTCCGCAGTAAAGTTCTAATAAATCACCTTCGCTATTTTGGGTACAATCAATTGTCCATTCAAGCATTTTGCAGTTTACCGTTGCGTTTGGCTGGGTAAAACTATTCTCGACTTGGCGATAGACATAATTTCTGCCATTCACAGGTAACACTTCGTCCACATAATCTTGCTCAAAACAGATTTTTTGTTTACTTGCACGCCCGATTATTTGAACATTAAAACCTTGCTTTTCGAGTAAATCTTTTAGATTTTTAGCCGCACTTTCCCATTCTTCAGTGAGTGTTTTATGATAAAGCAAGCTCACAATAATCTTATTACTCAAGGTGCTAAGGTAATCAATTTGGAATAATTTTTTGTGTAGCACTTCTTGTTGTTTCAACAAAGGTAATAAGGTTTGCATCATACGATTAATTAGCATGCTGGCGATTGGAAATTCATCCACGCGATAACGCTGCAACGTCGCTTGATCAAACATAATATGGTAAAAATCATCTTGTTCGTGCCAAATACGAAACTCCGCACGCATGCGATAATGACTTGTTGGAGAGTCAAAAACTTGAATATCGGGTGCATTAAAAGGGTGTAAAAGTGCGGTTAATTTTTCAAGTTTTTTTTGTAGCAGTTCGTTGTATTGAGAAATCGGTAATTGCATAGAAATTAGTATTCGTAGGGCGTATGAAGACGAATCGTTCATACAAAGATAGGAGAATAAAGTTATCAGCCGTGAATTACGCGTGATTTCACAAGCTATTCAAAAACAAAAGGCAGACTTCCGCCTGCCTTATTTAACGTATCTTATTCGCCGGAATAATCTTCACCGCCAGAGGCAGCTTCACTCACATCACCAGATAAGGTGTAAACACGTTTTTTAGTGTTAATACGAGTACGATATTTATTCCAAGTTTTTTCAAAGAAAGTCTCTGCTGCGCGCTCACCACGGCAAAAAGCGACAAAATCTTTTTCTTCTTTAGTCGCTGGCTCACGTTCCCCTAAGTCTAATGCTTTGAACGCTTGACCATATTGCTCAAGCACCTGTGATTCTTTGATTGTGTAATCACCGTGACGGGAAAAACCACGTGGGTAGTTTTTATCGTCAAAGAAACGACGCATTACGCTAAAACTTGCAGCCATAATATTCTCTCTTCTTTCATTAATATTTACAAAATAGGGCAGGCATTAAACCAATTTTTCGTTATTTTTGCAATAAACCTTTTACGGTTTGCACATAATCTTTCACGAAATCATCGTAATTTAACCCTTCAGGGTTTACACGGAATTTTCCATTTACATAAAAATCAGGTACGCCACGCACTTTAAATTGTTCTGCGGCATTTACTTGTTTATTGACTAAACCATTTACTGCAAAACTATTAATGCCACCATCAAATTGCTCCGCGGTTACGCCATTCGATAAGAAGATAGCTCGAATATCATCCATTGATTTTAAGGCATCCTTTTGAGCCGCTTCAAATAATGGTGATTTTACTTTACTTTCTGCACCTAATGCCATTGCTAACGCCCAAGCACGTGTTAAGTTTTCAGATTGATGACCTAAGAAATTCACATGATATTGTTTAAATTTCACATCTTTTGGTAAAGCATCTACGACTTGTTGTGGAATTTTGTATTCCATTTCAAAGGCGTAACAATGCGGGCAATAGAATGAGAAAAACTCAATCACTTCTTTTTGCTGTGAAGCCTGTTGACTCACTTGAACATATTGTTTGCCTTCTTGTAAATCTGCGGCAAAACTATTTACAGACATAAGCGTGCTGACACCTAAACCTAACGCAAGTAATACTTTTTTCATTTCTTTCCTCTTATTTAATGATACCGCGAGCACGGAGCAATGCGGTTTTAAAATCTTCTTCGTAATCTTTTTTGAGACCAGGAATTGGCTCATATTTATCTGTACCATCCATTTTTAACTGATAAATAATCACTTCATCAGTTAATTCATTTAATGGTTTTTGGAAACCTGATTCATTGGCAATTTTTTGCAAAATTTCCATTAAACTCAAATCCGAGTCTTTAGACCAATAAAACTGTAAAAGTTCCAAAACTTCATTTAAACGCTTACATTTCATTGCTATTTCCGTTTTAATCGTAAAAAATAGGCAAATGATACTTGAAATAATGATAGATTAAAATATGACAATTACAATAAGTGCGGTAATTTTGGCAGGTGGCAAAGCACGCAGAATGGGCGGGCAAGATAAAGGATTACAGATTTTAGGTAAACAATCTTTAATTGAACATGTTATTAATCGCTTACAACCACAAATTCATCAGATTTCAATTAACACTAACCGAAATCAAACAGAATATGCAAAATTTGGCTTTCCTGTTTTCTCCGATGAACTGCCCGATTTTCAAGGGCCATTAAGTGGCATGCTAACAGCTCTAGAAAAGACAAAAAGTGACTTTATCCTTTTTACACCTTGTGATACGCCTTTTTTTCCTATGAATCTTTTAGATAAACTCAAAAGTGCGGTTAAAAATGACCGCACTTTAATTGCGTATGCTTGCGATGAAGAACGTGAACATCCCGTTTTTTGTTTAATGTCCGTTCAGCTAAAGGAAAAATTGCGACACTATTTAGCATCGGGTGAACGACGCCTTTTACAATTTATGAAAGAAAATGGCGGGATTTCAGTAAAATTCACGCAAGAAGAAGGTAACTTCGAGAATTTTAATACGCTAGATGATTTAAAGAAAACAGTCATCTAACCGAACACTAACAAAAGTGCGGTTTATTTTTATTATTTACGAGCACCAAATATCGCAATCAATTCTTTCACTTTTACGCGTTTTTCTGGGTTTTAAAATAGTTATGGTAACTAGCTGGCTTAAACCCACCATACGCAACTAAATTAGCTCTAGTCCTAACACTTTACGACCGTTAATACTTGCGATATTGACCATTTCATCTAAGTGAGGGAAACGGCAACCCGCAGCTAATAGGCTTAATTCTTGCCATAAATCGCCTTCACATAGAGGAACCATGTAATCACAAATATTATCTGTGCCTAGGGCAACAGTGATACCTTCGGGAATCATTTCATCTGCTGGCGTGAGTGCATTATGGAATGGCATAAGATCTTCTTTGCGATTACTGTCAATCCATGCCATAGGACAGGCTATCATCATCATTTTGGCTTTACGCATTTTTTCGTAAAGTTTGTAGCGATATTCTTTTGAATGTGAGCCAATGGAAATACCATGGATACCTACAACTCGCCCCTCCATTCCGTGTTCAATGGTTTTGTCGCAAAGTTGCTCAGTTTCTTTTTCACTTGGGTTATTGAATTGGTCTACATGTACATGACACATAATTCCAAGAGATTTGGCCTTATCTAACAAGATATCCATTGCCTCTAGGCCGCGTCCATAATCCAATTCATCACGATATGGTAAGCCGCCAATCATATCTACCATTTCTGCACCAATATCAAACCATTTACGCGCAGTGGGTTCGATTACCCCTTTTAAAGTTTGATTGGCAAATTTCAAAATAATGTCATGTTTATACACTTCGCGGGCTTTGTGTGCGGCAATAATTGCACGATCTTCACAAATTGGGTCTATATCGACAAAGGTACCAAATGCGGTTACACCTTGGGATATCATTAATTCAATAGATTGGCAAAAACGTGCGTAATAATCATCAACACTGGAAGTGCGTTTTACTTCATCCACTAAATCCCATTTTTGTTGCAAATTACTACTATGATAAATCCCAATTTTCTCTGGCGTCATCGTAAAAGCGCGGTCAGCATGTGCATGGGCATTTACCCATCCGCCTTTTTTGATAATTTCATCGCGAATATAGGTTTTAAAACTACGAACGTGGCTTTTCATACAAACTCCGTAAAAAAGAAAGGATAAAAAGACGAGAATGTATATTAATTGAAAGGTGCTGTAAGTACGGCGAGAAGCATTATGATAATGTTATGAAAAACTCACGGATTTTCATTAATAACATTTTTCAGTCTTAAACTGAGGCGTGAGTATAAAGACTTAAGGGCAAAAAATCCATTCTTTTGTGCACTTATAGATTATTTTTCAAAGAAGAAATTTTGTAATTGGAAGGCTTCTAAAAAAATTCCAAGTGGCGGTCTGTCTGAAGATTGCTCAATATAATCTTTATCGAATTTTTTGTAATTCCCTTTGCGATCAATGTGATATTGTGTTCCATCAGGTTGAATCACCACATTCCAGCGGAAATTCGAGGCAAGTACCCAGTCATCTCCTTTAAGATCAAAGAGATTGCGTCCCTGACTATAATCCATCAACGGGTTTTCTACACGGAATACTGTCTGCATTAATGCAGAGAAAATATCCGCATGATTACTTAATCCATTCTGTTTACCTACTGGTAAATCTTTCCAATATACAAGCAATGGCACTTGAATTTCATCACGCCCAAAGTAGTTTTCTCGCTCTTTTTGATTCATTTCATTAAAGGTTAAACCATGCTCTGACGTGATTATGACTAATGTATTTTCAAGCGGTGTACTTTCTAACGCTTTTGTTAAAAGAGAATCAATGTCTTGCAAAGTGCGGTCATAATCTGATGGGTTTTTAGCATCCAAGGCTAAATCCAAATAAGCAAACCAAGGTGAGTCAGTTTTTTGTGCTTTAATAAAATCATTGAGATTTTTTACCGCACTTTCATTATTTGGTTTGTTGGTTTTATTCGATGAAAGTTTTATTTCACGAAATAATGCTTGGCGGAAGATGCTATCTTTGAAATTCGTAGCAGAAAATAAACCCAATTGATAATTTTCAGCACGTAATTTTTCGATTAAAACAGATTGGGTATGATTGCTTAAAATGCTATCGGTGTAATTTGCATTTAGCCCGTAAAATAACCCAATTAAGCCTGCGTTATTACTATTGCCTGTGCTGTAATGATTAGTAAATTCCGTTGAGCTTGTTGCAAATTTAGCAAGTTTTGGCATCTTTTCATTAGAAATCGCATCATGGCGTAAACCCGAAACCGTTACGAGCAGAATATTAGGTTTGTGCGTAATTGGTGCGTAAGTGAGTTCTTTTTTCGGATAATCAATTTTTAAAGCATCTAAACGACCTTCTTGTGCCAATTTTTGCGTATATTCTTCCCCATCCAAGAAACCGTGTTTTTCTAAAAAAGAACGAGCTGTCATTGGATAAGATAAAGGGAAATTAGAGCGTTGCATAGTGATCGGACGATACAAATAAGCATCTGCCCAAGCATAAATTAAATGTGTCGCCATGAATGTTGTGGTTAAGAATATACCAGTGCCTTTTAGCCATTTTTGGCGTTCAAGACTACGTAATTTTTCCCAACTCCAGCGAGAAAATAACATTTGTGCCAGTAAAATTATTGGCATTGGTGCAAAGAAAATTTGCCAATCGCGTGACATTTCACCATTTTCTGGATTGACCAGCAAATTCCATACAACAGAGGATAAATGCAGATTAAAACGATTGAAAACGGCGGTATCAAATAACAATAAGGTTGTACAAATGGTGGAAAAAATCACGGTTAATCCGCGAAAAGTGCGGTGATTTTTAACAATGAAACTCAGTGGAAAGACAACGAGTAAGTACAACGCAAAAACGTTGAAACTGAAATGCCCGAGCAAACTCACAAAGAAATAAAGTTTTCCTGCGAGAGTATCTGGCCAGTCAATGATAAAGGCATAACGTGCGCCAATAAGAATAGCAACAATAATATTAAAAAAGGCAAACCAATGGCCCCACGAAATTTTTCGTGAAACGTCATCGCGGTATTGTTTGCCGCTGAAGGTGCCTTTTTTAATCCATTTCATATTAACGTGTTTTTACCGCATTAATTAAGGAATTCGAAAACGCTTGAGCTAATGCCTCACGTTGAGTTTGTGGCACGCTGGTGGTTAATAAATTACTTGCCATGTTACCCAGTGCGATTAATGAAAGATCTACAGGGGCTTTATGTTTTTCTAATACTGCGATCATATCGTTTACAATCGCACTTAATTGAGCATCAGAATATTTAGAATGTTGAGCCATAATGTTAAAAATAAAAAAAATTTGGCTTATGATACCCGATTATTTGGTAGAACCTAAATAATTTCTTTTTTCTTGCTTAAAAAGTGCGGTTATAATTTGCGGCAAATTTTTCAAAGGTGACAAAAATGAGTATTACCGTTAATCAAATTGTTTTGCATCAGTTAGTCAAAAATATGGATGGCGACAGCATAAAAATGGAAAGCGTATTACGCGACGAGTTGCTGTCCATTACACCAGAAGTAGAACAAATGATGTTGCAATTGCATCAAGGCTATCAAAATAAAGCTAAGGCTTTTGGCGTGTTTCAGGAAAAGTCTATATTTGCACAACATTTAAATCGTTTATTAGAGCAAGAAATTGAGTTTTTGGGTTTTAGTCAATATTCAACAAAATTGCTTGCAGATGAGCTAGGTAAATATAACTTTGCGGAAAGTGGCACCTTGATTTTATGCCAATATAATTTCTTAGCGACAGATTATTTGTTTATTGCATTGCTTGATAGCCGTCATAGTATGTTAGTCGATGAGCATTTAGATATTCGCCGTACAGAATATTTGGATATTACTCAGTTTGATATTGCGGCACGGATAAATTTGACGGATTTGCAAGTAAATGCGAACTCTAATCGTTATTTAACCTTTATAAAAGGCCGTGTTGGTCGCAAAATTAGTGATTTTTTTATGGATTTTTTAGGTGCCGAAGAAGGATTAAATCCACAAGTTCAAAATCAATGTTTATTGCAAGCTGTGAGTGATTACTGCGATCAAGGCGAACTCAACAAAGAGCAAACTCAAGCGGTAAAAAAACAAGTGTTTGAATATTGTAAAGGTCAGCTTTCAAATGGTAACAATATTGAATTAAGGGAACTTTCTGATTCATTACCCACTCTAAACGAACAGCCTTTTGTCGTCTTTACGGAAGAACAGAATTATGGTTTGGAAGAGAGTATTCCACCAATACGTTCAACATTGAAATCGCTAACAAAATTCTCTGGGTCAGGAAAGGGCGTTACCCTAAGTTTTGATGCGGAATTATTGAATACACGTATTCAATGGGATCCTATGACAGATACCCTAACCATCAAAGGCTTACCACCAAATTTAAAAGATCAATTACAAAAGGCTTTAAAATCAGAGAATTAATTTGGAAATACACCCAATTTTGGATATTATTTGACAGAACTTTTGCACAAATTAAGGTAAAGAAAATGCAAGTTAAAACACTTTTAGGCGCAACCTTTTTAGCATTAAGCCTCGCTTCTTGTTCCACCGTTGAAAAAGTTGTATATCGAATTGATGTACCGCAAGGCAATTATTTAGAGGCGACTACCGTTGCGCAAGTTAAAGAAGGCATGACCGCCCAACAAGTACAATATTTGTTGGGAACGCCAGTATTAGTCGATCCTTATAATAGTCAGACTTGGTACTATGTGTTCTTACAACAACGTGCCTATGAAACGCCAGTTCAACATACGCTAACCGTAAAATTCGATCCGCACGGTATCGTGACAGAAACCCATCTTGATAAACCTTTACCACAGGTTTCACAACAAGGTGAAAATAACACCATTATTGAAACAGGTGAGAAACCAAAATCAAGCTGGTGGAAATTCTGGAAATAATCTTTTTATTTTCACCGCACTACAATAAGAATAATTGGTAAAAGGAATCTCCAATGTCAAAACTCTTACTCGTTGATGATGATATTGAATTAACTGAACTACTTTCTACACTTTTAGAATTTGAGGGTTTTGACGTTGAAACTGCAAATAATGGATTAGAAGCATTACAAAAACTCAATGAAAGCTATAAACTGGTTTTACTTGATGTAATGATGCCAAAGTTAAATGGTATCGAAACATTAAAAGAAATTCGTAAAGTCTCTAACGTGCCAGTGATGATGCTAACAGCAAGAGGCGAAGACATTGATCGCGTATTAGGCTTAGAATTGGGAGCGGATGATTATTTACCCAAACCTTTTAACGATCGTGAACTTATTGCAAGAATTAAGGCGATTTTGCGTCGTAGTGCATCTCCTTCAAATAATATATCAAATGTAGAAATCCTTTCTTTTGACGGAATTACTCTCCACTTTTCTCACGGAATTGCAACCTATAATGAAGAAAATCTAAATTTAACTAATTATGAATTTAAGATTCTTTGTTTATTGCTTAAATCTAAGGGAAATGTGGTAAGTCGAGAAGAATTAAGTTTAGAAGTAATGGAAAAACCGCTCACTCCATTTGACCGTTCTCTTGATATGCACATCTCTAATTTAAGACGCAAATTACCAAAACGAAAAAACAAGCCATCTTGGTTTAAAACTTTACGCGGAAAAGGATACGCTTTAGTTACCTAATTTTTATGAAATTAGGTTATTTTTTCAATTTAAATCAACTCACGATCCAAACATTTCTTATGTTTTGGTTTTCTTTTTTTCATAATGATGAGCCTTGTGATCACTGTACCTAATTTCGATCTCAGAATTTATTCCCCCTTAAAAGAAGCGAATATTGTTAATTATCAAAAAGAAATTCTTCATATTTTTATCCAAAAAGAAGAATTCCTCAGGATCTGCATCAATGACAACGGATCTGAGGTAAATCCGAATGAATTTGAAAAAATTTTCACTCCGTTTTATCGCATCGATGAAGCGCGAACTAGAGCGACTGGAGGCACAGGATTAGGGCTTGCAATTGTTTCTCATGTAATAAAGTGTTTGGGCTGAAAAAAGCCCACTAGGCGGGCTATCAATGAATATAAAATTGCCATTATGGATCACCCATTAAATAAAAATGATGACAATTTTTACCGCACTTTTACCTTTAAGCATTGTCCACAGCAAAAGAAATGACGTCATTAATTTTTTCACAATCTAAAGCGATCATCATTAAACGATCTATTCCTAATGCGACACCTGAAGCATCTGGCATACCCGCTTCTAAGGCAGCAAGAAAGCGTTCATCAATTTCTCGAGTAGGCAATTCACATTTTTGTCTTTGTTGATTATCTAATTCAAAGCGATGACGTTGTTCTTGCGCATCGGCAAGTTCGTGAAAACCATTGGCTAATTCTAAACCTTTATAATAGAACTCAAAGCGTTCTGCTACCCGCTGATCTTCTGGGCTTACTTGTGCTAGAGCTGCTTGTGTTGAAGGGAAATGATACACGGCAATAGGTCGTTCTTTTCCAATTTGAGGCTCAACGACTTCACTAAATAAAAACTGTAATAACGTATCGCGATCTTCATTATCTTCAGCCATAAAATTATGTTTACGTGCTGCTTCGATTAATTCTGAACGTTCTGCTGACAAGGGATCTAAGCCTACATATTCTTGGAAAACAAATTGGTAGCTTAAACTTTCTGCAGGTGGACAATCTAAAATTTGTTGGAGCAAATCATCTACTTCATTAATTAAACGATGCATATGAAAGTGCGGTCGATACCATTCCAACATAGTGAATTCTGGATTATGGCGATTTCCAGCTTCTTCATTGCGAAACACTTTGCTGATTTGGAATATCGGCCCACTGCCTGCAGCAAGCAAGCGTTTCATATGATATTCAGGGCTTGTAGAAAGCCAAAGTGTTTTGGATTGATTATCAAAAGGCGCAAGAAATTCCGTGCTAAAGGTGGAGAGATGTAAATCAGTGACGCCAAATTCACTTAGAACAGGGGTCTCTACTTCAAGCAAACCGCGTTCTGTAAAAAATTGACGAATTTCAGCAATAATTTTTGCCCGTTTAAGAAGATTTTTTATATCAGCAGAAGGTTGCCAATGATTAAGTGCGGTCATTTTTAATCCTGTTTTAAAAATTTTACACATTGTAAACGAGAGCTACTCTCAACTCAATCTTAGCTTTTTTGAGGTAGATCACAAAATACGATCTTTTCCATCTTTAGACATAAAAAACGTTATTAATTTGTAACAAAAAATGGCACAATGCCCACACAATATTACCCTTTTAGGGGATTTATTTTTACTTTCTATTGATTGGAGGATATCGTGCAAACAGTTAATGTCGATATTGCGATTGTTGGTGCTGGTGGCGGTGGTTTACGTGCAGCGATTGCCGCAGCAGAAGCAAATCCTAACTTAAAAATTGCATTAGTTTCTAAAGTATACCCGATGCGTAGCCATACTGTAGCAGCAGAAGGTGGCGCAGCGGCAGTTATCAAAGAAGAAGATTCTTACGATAAACACTTCCAAGATACCGTTGCTGGTGGGGACTGGCTTTGTGAGCAGGATGTAGTGGAATATTTCGTGCAACATTCCCCTGTAGAAATGACTCAATTAGAACGTTGGGGATGTCCTTGGAGCCGTAAAGCTGATGGCGATGTAAACGTACGCCGTTTCGGTGGAATGAAAATTGAGCGCACTTGGTTCGCTGCAGATAAAACAGGTTTCCACTTATTACACACACTTTTTCAAACTTCTATTCAATATCCACAAATCCAACGTTTTGATGAACACTTCGTATTAGATATTCTTGTTGATGATGGCCATGCTCGTGGTATGGTTGCAATGAATATGATGGAAGGTTCGCTTGTTCAAATTAATGCCAATGCGGTTGTTATTGCAACTGGTGGCGGTTGTCGTGCATTTAAATTTAATACCAATGGCGGCATTGTAACAGGTGACGGCTTATCTATGGCATATCGTCACGGTGTACCACTTCGTGATATGGAGTTTGTTCAATATCATCCAACAGGCTTACCTAATACGGGTATTTTAATGACTGAAGGTTGTCGTGGCGAAGGCGGTATCTTGGTTAATAGAGATGGCTATCGCTATCTTCAAGATTACGGTCTAGGTCCTGAAACGCCAATTGGCAAACCGCAAAATAAATATATGGAACTTGGCCCTCGTGATAAGGTTTCTCAAGCATTCTGGCAAGAATGGAAAAAAGGTAATACCTTAAAAACCGCGAAAGGCGTAGATGTGGTGCATTTAGATTTACGTCATCTTGGTGAAAAATATTTACATGAGCGTCTGCCATTCATTTGTGAATTAGCAAGTGCTTATGAAGGTGTAAATCCAGTAAATGAACCAATTCCAGTTCGTCCAGTTGTTCACTACACCATGGGCGGTATTGAGGTTGATTTTAACAGCGAAACTCGTATCAAAGGTTTATTTGCTGTAGGAGAATGCGCATCTTCAGGTTTACATGGTGCAAACCGTTTAGGATCTAACTCTTTAGCTGAACTTGTTGTGTTAGGTCGCGTTGCTGGGGAATATGCAGCACAACGTGCCGTTGAAGCTCAATCTGTAAATCAAAGTGCGGTTGATGCTCAAGCAAAAGACGTTGTTGCTCGCCTAGAAGCTCTTCACAAACAAGAAGGTAATGAATCTTGGTCTGAAATCCGTGATGAAATGGGTACCGTAATGGAAGAAGGTTGTGGTATTTACCGTGACCAAGCAAGTATGCAAAAAGCAGTAGATAAAATTGCAGAATTAAAAGAACGTTACAAACGTATTCGCGTATCAGATAATTCAAGCGTGTTCAATACAGATGTACTTTACACCGTTGAGTTGGGTTACATTCTAGATGTTGCGCAATCTATTGCAAATTCAGCGATTGAACGTAAAGAATCTCGTGGTGCTCACCAACGCTTAGATTACACAGAACGTGACGATGTCAATTATTTAAAACACACACTTGCTTTCTACAATGAGAATGGTGCGCCGCGTATCGAATACAGTCCGGTGAAAATTACTAAATCTCAACCTGCAAAACGTGTTTACGGTGCGGAAGCAGAAGCTCAAGAAGCAGCTGCGAAAGCTAAGGAGCAAGCAAATGGCTAATTCACCAGTAATGAATGTTGAAGTATTACGCTACAATCCTGAAATCGATCAAGAGCCACATTTAAGCACCTATCAAGTACCTTATGATAATCAAACTTCATTGCTTGATGCGTTAGGCTATATTAAGGATAAACTTGAACCATCTCTTTCTTATCGTTGGTCTTGCCGTATGGCGATCTGCGGTTCTTGCGGGATGATGGTAAATAACAAACCAAAATTGGCTTGTAAAACTTTCTTACGTGATTACAGCGGCCATATGCGTATCGAGCCATTAGCAAACTTCCCTATTGAACGCGACTTAGTGGTTGATTTAAGCCACTTTATCGAAAGTTTAGAGGCAATTAAGCCTTATATTATTGGTAACGAAGCACCAGCATTAGATGGTAAACCACATCCATCGAAAGAATTACAAGTAAGCCGTACTAAACAAACGCCAGCACAGCTTGAGAAATATCGTCAATTCTCAATGTGTATCAACTGTGGTTTATGCTATGCCGCTTGCCCTCAATTTGGTTTAAATCCTGAATTCTTAGGCCCTGCAGCTATTACGATGGCTCACCGTTATAATCTTGATAACCGTGACCATGGTAAAGCAAAACGTATGTCATTATTAAATGGTAAAAACGGGGTTTGGAGTTGTACTTTCGTTGGCTATTGCTCAGAAGTTTGTCCAAAACATGTGGATCCCGCTTCTGCAATTAACCAAGGAAAAGTGGAAAGTGCCAAAGATTATGTTATCTCTATGCTAAAACCAAAAAGCTAAGGGGGAAGGAATGTCAGTAACAATGAGTAAACGTAAAAAATATGTTCGTCCAATGACAGCGACTTGGTGGCAAAAATTGGACTTCTACAAAGCTTATATGCTACGTGAAGCGACTTCAGTCTTTGCTGTATGGTTTTGTATTGTATTGCTTTATGGTGTTCTTTGTCTTGCAAGCAATCCAATGCCAGGCTTAGGCATATTGAGCTTTATTGAGTTTTTAAGAAACCCAATTGTGGTGTTCTTAAATATTATTACGCTTATCGCAACGCTTTATCATACGGTGACATATTTCTTAATGACACCAAAAGTGATGAATATCATTGTGAAAAATGAACGCTTACCACACCGCGTTATAAGAAATGCACTTTGGGCGGTAACCGCATTAATTAGCGTGATTGCGTTAGTTTTAGTTTATATTTAAGGGAGAGAAAAAATGGTTGATCAAAATCCAAAACGCTCCGGCGAACCGCCAGTATGGTTAATGTTCGGTGCAGGCGGCACAGTGAGTGCAATTTTCTTCCCTGTCGTTATTTTAATTATCGGTTTGTTATTACCATTTGGTTTAGTCGATGCGCATAATTTAATTACTTTTGCTTATTCTTGGATTGGTAAATTAGTTATTTTAGTGCTTACTATTTTCCCAATGTGGTGTGGTTTACACCGTATTCATCACGGTATGCACGATCTTAAAGTGCATGTGCCAGCTGGTGGATTTATCTTTTACGGTTTAGCCACAATTTATACCGTTTGGGTGTTATTTGCGGTAATAAACCTGTAATAAAAACGCTATAAATAAAAAACGAGTCTAAGACTCGTTTTTTTATTTTATGTATTAAGTAAATATTGTTTAGTTTGTTTTACTTTAGAAATTCGATTGGATTTTTTATAAATGGCTCAAGTATTCAGTACCTAAATTTCCCATTTGTCTCAAAATCCAAGCTTGTTTTTTACGAACTAATAAGCTTGGCTTATTTACTTTATAAATGATTGGATTGGGCAACACAGCAACTAAAAGTGCGGCTTCATTTTGAGATAAATTTTTAGCTGATTTTTTAAAGTAATAGCGACTTGCCGCTTCCACACCAAAGATTCCGTTTCCAAATTCCGCAATATTTAAATACACTTCTAAAATACGTTTTTTCGACCAAGTCAGCTCGAGCAACATAGTTGCTGGAACTTCTAAACCTTTTCGTAGCCAATTTTGTCCGTGCCAAAGCATTAAGTTTTTAGCAGTTTGCTGGGAAATAGTTGATGCCCCTCGGATTCCTTTGTTAGATTTTTCGTTATACCGAATTGCTCGTTGGATAGCCTCAAAATCAAAGCCTAAATGTTCAGGAAAACGCTGATCTTCTGATGAAATCACAGCTAATTGAATGTTAGGAGAGATATTTTCTAGGCTAACCCAGTCATATTGAATTTGATATCGAAAATCGCCTTGTAAAAGATTAGCGATTTTTTGTTGTACCATATAAGCGGAAAATGGAATAGGTACAAAGCGAAAAATCAGCAACAAAGCAAAAACGGCGAAAAAAAAACAAAAGACAACTCGCTGCCAGTTTTTTTTCCACCATTTAGGACTAAATAAGTGAGAAAGTGCGGTAAAAATTCGCTTAGTTTTTTTCAATGAGATCAAGATGTTGTTTCATCCATTGCATAAAATCAGGATCCATCGTTTTAATCATATTGGAACCTCGAGTGATTGTTGCAGCACTTGTATTCAGATTTTGTTGAATTTCACGCTGAGGCATATTTTTATCAATCAGCTGAGAGACAATCTGCAAGCGCAATCCTACAGCATCTCGTTCGTCTGCTGTTAATAATAAGGTTAGAAACTCCTGTGCTTTGTTTTCTTCAAAGGCGATTTTTAGCATTTGAAGAAATGCATTCCATTGTTCTAAATTACGGCTGATATACATAATTATGCTCCCATTTTACACTATTAAACTAGTGCATTTAGTATAGCCGATTCAATTCTTCTTGGCTAAAGATTTGTGGGTTTTCTTTATTTTGCAAAATTTGATAGTAAAAATCATAAGCAACTACATTTTGCACATAACCACGAGTTTCATAAAAAGGAATAGATGCAATAAATTCATCTAATGCTAATTTTCCACTCGCGCGACTTAACCATTTTTCTACTCGATTTGCCCCTGCATTATAAGCGGCTGCAATCAATATTCGATTATTAGGATATTTTCCACTGAGTTCATTCAGATGTGCGGTACCTAGCAAAATATTATTCAATGGTTTGAATAAATCTTGTTCGCCTTGATAAGGTAGTTGATTATTCTCTGCAGTCAATTTTGCCGTGCTTGGCAAAAGCTGCATTAAGCCCCGCGCATTTGCTGAAGATTGTGCCATTGGATTCCAAGCACTTTCTTGACGAGCGATTGCCATAGCAAAAGTTTTGCTGATATTCAAATTCTGTAATGCAGCATTGAAGTATTCAGAATAAGCATTTGGCAGACGAAGAGACAGGTAATCCCACGCTTTTGCCACAATAGAAGCATCAACAGCTAATTCAAACCATTGCTGATTTTTGGCATATTCAGAAAGTTTTAGTTGAGTTGTAAAATCAACATTATCAAGTAAAATTCGCCAGCGTTGTTTTACTAAACCATTTCGTCCAAGTTCTCTTAATTCTGTAATCATTGCAAAAACTTGCTTAAAAGGAAGTTGTTCAGCTTGAGTAAAACTTGGCGCAATAGGGACATTCAGTTGATATGCTTGTTTTAATTGTGTAGCCGCTAACATTGGATAAAAGCCACGCTCTTTTGAAAGTGCGGTCAGTTTTTTGGTATTTTTTAATATATCTTGTTTAGCTTCCCAATAACGCCATTCTTGCTTACTTTTTGATTCGGCAGAAAGCAAATTTAGCCAAGAGGTTAATTCAGTTTTTTGCCAAATTGCCATTCGTAAACGGCGTTCAGTTAAATTATCAGTCTGTAATTGTCGGATTTGTTCATCACGCCATTTTTGAAAATTAGTGTTTTCATTATCAAAAAAACGATTTAAAAAGGCTATTTTCCACTGTTTGATTTCATCTTCTGAGAGTTGCCAAGTATTTGCCCATTTTTGATAGGATTCAAAACTTAGGTTATTCATTTGTTCAGGTAGCGTTTTAAGATAACGTGGGAAAGCATCAATTAATACGGTTTTATCTAAAGTGTTAGGATCACTTTTTCTTACAATTTCAGCAAGTTGTTTAGGATTTTCTACTTGATTTTGCTCTTTTTGAACCCTGTTATTTTCTTTAGCATTATCTGAAGTTGCTGATGTTTGTTGTTCGTTTAACGTGGATAGTTTTTGTAATAAGGCTTGAAATGCTGGCGTCACAAAAGGGTAATTTTGTTGCACTAACGCATTGAGTTCATTTATTGCTTGTTGTCTTCCTTGAATATCATCATTCTGCAAAAAGGCGATTTTTGTCTCCCAAAATCGAGCAAGCAGATCATATTGCAAAGGGTAGCCTTGCAATGAGTCTATTAAGGTTTTTGTGATATTTTGAGTCGCTTCAGAAAATTGCTGTTTTTTTACCGCACTTTTTAGCAAACCTTCAACTTGCAAAAAGACTTCACGTTGTTTTAGACGTTTTAAATAATCTTGATGCTGCGCCAGCTCCCAGTTTTGTTTCTCTTGCTCAAGATTGATTGATGCTGTTGCCGTATTAGGCGAATCGGCAAAAGCAGAAAGTGCGGTAAAAATACAGAGAGAAATTAAGGCGACTTTTTTCATATTACGTTATTTAAATTAAAAGACTTTTTTAAACGGCTTTACAATAACATCCGCATATACGCCAGCTTCTACATAAGGATCTTGTGCTGCCCAGTCTTTCGCCGCTTGTAGATTTTCAAATTGAGCAATAACGGTTGAACCTGTAAAACCAGCTTCACTCGGATTTTCATCATCAATTGCAGGATTTGGGCCTGCTGTCAGTAAGCGATTTTCCGCTTGAAGTTGTTTTAAACGAGCCAAGTGTTGCTCGCGTACGGCAAGACGCTTTTCTAACGTATTGGGAATATCTTGGGCAAAAATAACATAGTACATAATGATTTCCTTTTATTTACAAGGTTGTTCTGAAATTAAGGTTAATGCTTTTTCTAACTCTTGGTTATTTTCACGGGGAATCGTACGAGAGCGACCATTATTATCAACTGCAACAAAAGTAAATACCGCATCGGTGACACAATAACGTTCGCCAATTGGCTCACTCGCCACTTTTTTTACCCATACTTCTACTTTAATTTTAATGGAAGAACGCCCAACTTTGAGACATTGACCGTAGCAACAAACCACATCGCCCACAGAGATTGGTTTGATAAAATTCATACTTTCAACGGCGACAGTAACCACGCGTCCGTGTGCGATTTCTTTCGCTAAAATCGCGCCGCCCATATCCATTTGAGACATAATCCAGCCACCAAAAATATCTCCGTTAGCATTGGTGTCAGAAGGCATCGCCAAAGTTCGTAGTAAAAGAACTCCTTTTGATTGGCGACCATTTTTATCAGTAAAATTGGCAGACATTATTTCTCTCCGTCTTTTGAATTTGAGCCATCTTTAGGCAAATAACGATAAATATAAACTCCCGAAATAATGGTTGCAATCACTGTCATACCAATAATTCCGAAAGATTTGAAATCAACCCAAGCCTCTTCCGACATATTATGGCTGATATAAATATTTACCAACATACAAATAATAAAGAATATTGCCCAACCAAAATTCAATGTATTCCAAGCCTTTTCGGGCAATTGTAGCTCTTTACCAAGTAACTTTTTGATTAATGGGGTTTTAAATTGAAATTGTGCGACGAGCAAAACAATAGCAAATAAGCCATTGATAATTGTCACTTTCCATTGCAAATAGCGGATTTCATTAAAGTAAGCGGTTAAAAGTCCAAAAAAAACGACCGCACTTGCCATAATTTTTTGTTGTTTTTCAACCATTCCGTATTTCCATTTTAAAATCACGATCTGCAAAATTGTTGCAACCACTAATACGATGGCTGCTTCACGTACACCACCGAGTTTGTAAGTGATAAAAAATAAAATTAAAGGGATAAAGTCAAGGAGTTGTTTCATATTGATTAATCCTTCATAAATAAGCTGTAGAAACGATAAGTCACTACTAGCATGAAAATATTAAGTAATGCGGTGAAAATGCCTATTACCATATCAAATACAGCATTATTGGAAAATGCGCTTAATTGGAAAATAAGAATTGGCACGAGAAAATAAACCAGTAGGGTGTAAATAAACAATACGCCTTTTCGAGTATTTCCTCGCATCCAAATTTTTCGGATAGTTTGCGAAAGTGCCTCTTGAGTAGAAAGATAATGTACTACCGTTAAATTTAAACGGACAAAGAACCAAACGCCAACAAGCATCGCGATAAGTGACATAATAGAGGGCGATTTTTTTGTGAGTAATGCAGCAAAGGCTTCACCAAGCCCAAGTAACATTGGTGCAACCATTAATAGATCTAACAGAATTACGCCTGCAAAACGACGCAAGGTAAGTGAGAAGGTTTCACCTAAAGTGCGGTAATTTTGTAGGCTAATTTTATGGATTGAGGTTAATCCCCAAGCTGCAATAAAGCTCGTTAAAATTTGAGTGATTGCAACTGAAAAGATAAAACTTGTGATATCTGTATTGGCGAGATTTAATACATCATTTTTATTTTCATCATTAACTGAAAAACTTAAAAGTGCACTCGCACTTTGCACAATAAATAAAATTGCGACAAATTGCAGCATAATTTTTTTCTGATTACGGAAGAAATTCCAACTGTCTTGCAATACTTGTGTAAAGTTAATTAGCATTTTTTTCTCTCTATGAAAATGGTGGCGCAATTATACAGGGTTTGCCGATTATTGCATAAATATCCTTAATTCAGAATTGAATAGATAAAACAAAAGTGGACAAATTTGCCCACTTTTCATTCATTTTATTAAGATTGCGTCAGCTTTATTTTTTCTTCGCATATTTTAACGAGTCAATGGCTACCGCTAGAATGATAATGCTACCTTTAATGATGTATTGCCAGTAAGGGTTTACACCGATGTAAGTTAAACCGTAGTTGATAACAGTAAAGATAATAACCCCAGTGATAACACCAATTACTGTACCTACCCCACCAGCAAAAGATACACCACCCACTACGCAAGCGGCGATAGCATCTAATTCATACATAAAACCTAAGTTGTTAGTTGCAGAACCGATACGACCCGCTTCAAGCATACCACCAAAGGCATAGAACATACCTGCAATCATATAGATTGCAACTAAGTTACGTGCAACGTTTACACCAGATACTTTAGCTGCTTCTGGGTTACCACCGATAGCAAATACGTTTTTACCGAAACGAGTTTTGTTCCACATAATCCATACTAATAATGCTGCAATAGCTGCATAAATCGTGATGTAAGAGAGTTTAAAGCTGCCGACTCGGAAGAATCCTTGAGCAAATGTTGAGAAATTTTCACTAAAACCTGCGATTGGAGAACCACCTACAGCATCATAGTATAGTGAGTTGAAACCATATATGATGATCATTGTACCCATGGTTGCGATGAATGGAGTTACATTTAAGTAAGCGATAACTAAACCATTCACTAAACCAATTACTGCACCGATAGCACAAACTGCGAGAATAACCACTGGAATTGGTATTTGTCCCATTTCAGGGAACACGCGGTTAATATTTTCCATTGATTGCAACATTGTTGCAGAGATAACTGCAGCCAAACCAACTTGACGACCTGCAGATAAGTCAGTCCCTTGTGTAATCAATAAACCCGCAACCCCTAAAGCAATAATTAAACGTACAGAAGATTGGGTTAAGATGTTACTGAAATTGACTAAATTTAAGAATGTCGGATCTTGTGCAATGATGATGCCGAGCAAAATCAATAACACAAAATAAATCGCATTTTGTTTTAAGAGATCAAAGGATTTGTTTTTTTCTAAGGCACTCATAATTCATTCCTTATGTTTATAAATATTTTGCCGCGAGTTGCAAAATTTCTTCTTGCGATGTTTTTGCGCTTTCAACGATACCTGCTAATTTACCGTTACTCATTACTAAAATGCGATCAGTCACACCCAGTAATTCTGGCATTTCTGATGAAATCATAATAATGCCTTTATCTTTTTTAGCGAGTTCTTGAATAAGTTGGTAAATTTCAAATTTTGCCCCAATATCGATACCACGAGTCGGCTCATCTAGCATCAAAATTTCAGGTTGAGTTAAAAGCCAACGACCAATAATGACTTTTTGTTGGTTACCACCAGAAAGAGAACCAATTGTAGTTCTGTGTGATGGTGTTTTAACATTCATTGAATCAATTACCCACTGGGTATCACTTTTCATCTTCTTCGTGCTAAGTAATTTCCACGGAGTGAGATAAGATTTCATATTTGAAATCAATGAATTAAACTCAATACTTAAATTAGAATAAATCCCCGTTGAACGACGCTCTTCAGTAACCAATGCAAAGCCATTATTAATCGCTTCAAGTGCGGTATGATTTTTCACAGTTTTTCCGTGTAACTTAATCGTTCCTTCGATTAATTCACGTACGCCAAAAATAGCTTCAACGATATCGGTACGTTTAGCCCCCACAAGTCCTGCAATACCGAGAATTTCACCTTTGCGTAATTCAAAAGATACGTCTTGAATGGATGGTTGATTTTTAGCGGTAAGATTTTCCACCTGCAAAATAACTTCTTTTGGCACGTTGGTTTTTTCAGGGAAACGCTGTGTTAATTCACGCCCTACCATCATTCCAACAATTTGTTCCATTGTAGATTCTTTCACGTTTACCGTGTTGATCCATTTACCGTCGCGTAAAATAGTAATTTCATCACAGATTTTGAAGATTTCATCCATTTTGTGAGAAATATAAATAATGCCGCAACCGCGTTGTTTTAATTTGTCGATAATTTTAAACAGATGCTCAACTTCTTTTTCAGAAAGCGAGGATGTTGGTTCATCCATGATTACGATTTTAGCGTTATACGAGAACGCCTTCGCAATTTCGATCATCTGCATTTGAGAAACTGAAAGTTTGGCGACTTTTTCTTTCGGATCTACATCAATATCCAATTCATCAAAAATCGCTTTAGTATCACGGTACATTTTGGCGTGATCAACAAAAGGACCTTTAAGTGGATAGCGTCCAAGCCATAAATTATCCATTACGCTAGTTTGGCGCACGAGGTTGAGTTCTTGGTGCACCATTGAAATACCATTTTCAAGGGCTTCTTTAGATGTTTTGAAATTGACGGGTTCGCCTAAGAAAAGAATTTCGCCTTCATCTTTGGCATAAATACCGAATAAACATTTTAGTAATGTAGATTTGCCCGCACCGTTCTCGCCCATTAAGGCATGAACAGAATGTGATCGAACCGTTAAGTTGGCGTTATCTAAAGCTTTTACGCCTGGAAAGGACTTGCAGACATTGGTCATTGTGAGCAGCACTTGGCTGTCTTTACATTGAGTTTGAGCTGTCATATCCAACCTCTTTAAAAAGGGGAAGATCCACTTCCCCTTAGATTACAACAAAAATTGATGGGAAATTATTTTAAGAAGTCACCTAAGTTGTCTTTATCCACACCAACATAAGGAATGCGTACAACACGATCTTTTAATTCCCATTTTGTGCCTTCAGTTGCAGATTTACCTTGTGCTAAATTGTTAGATAATTGAACAACTGCTTTACCTTGGTTTACACTATCGTTTAATACTGTACCCGCAAGTTCGCCTTTATTAATCAATTGTAATGCTTCTGGTAACGCATCCACACCAAAGATAGGTAATTTTTTACCGTGTGCTTTTGTTGCTTCTAACGCACCTAATGCCATACCATCGTTGTTAGAAATAATGACTTCAATGTCGTTCGCTTTAGAGCTAGATAACCAAGCATCTACTTTATCTTTCGCCATTGCAGCATCCCACATACCAGTATCAATAAATAATTGTTCAGTTTGGATACCTTTCGCATTAAGTTCTTCTATAACATATTTTGTACGCACTTCCGCATCTGGGTGACCAGGTTCGCCTTTTAATAATACAAATTGGATTTTGCCATCTTTATTTAAGTCAAGAGCTGGATTCGCTTTCCATTGTTTTGCAATTAAATCCCCTTGAATTAAGCCTGATTCTTTTGGATCAGTACCTACATAGTAAGCCTGTTCATAAGAACCGATAGCTTTTGCACCAGGGTCTTTGTTAAAGAATACGACAGGAATATTATCTGATTTTGCCTTGCCAATAATAGTTGGAGCTGCCGCTGGGTCCACCAAGTTAATCGCAAGTGCTTTCACGCCTTTAGAGAGTAAGATATCAACTTGGTCATTTTGAATAGATTGTGCATTTTGAGAGTCATTCATTAAGAGTTTAATGCCACCGACTACTTTAGCTTCTTTATCAATTTCTTTGCGCATTAAAGACATAAAGTTATCATCATATTTATAAATCGTGACCCCAATACGATTATCTGCAGCAAAACTTGCAGATGCTGAACCTAATGCAATAGCGAAAGCGACGGTACTTAACACGGCTGTTTTTTTCATAATAACACTCCTATTTGGAAGGTTGATGTGGATAGATAAGGTTGTGCACATCATAAATAAATTATCGTAATTAATCTATGAGCAAATTTGCAAAAATGAAAATGATTACATAAAAAATTATGAATTTGTGATCCATGTCACAAATTAGCGCGATTCCACCGAAAAACGGCGTACCAAAGTAGGGTTAAATTGAACTACTGGAGGTGTAATTATTTTCTCGTCAGTTAGACTTAATGCTAATTTAGCCGCATAAGTTGCCATTAAATCAATAGGATAGCGAATTGTGGTTAGTTTTGGGATCAAATAACGGGCAATCGGCATATCATCAAAACCAATAATTGAAAATTGGCTTGGTACGCTGATATTGTTTTCATTGAGAACTGAAATGGCTCCCGCCGCCATTGAATCGTTATAAGCAACGACAGCCGTAAGATTTTTGTTATAACTAAGTAAATCAATCATTGCTTTTTCGCCGCCTTCAAAGTCTGGGCTATTGAGTGTTATCGCCTGTTCAATGATGGGATAATTATGATCTTTTAATGCGGCAAGATAACCATTTCTTCTTTCAACTTCATCAAAAATGGCGTGATTTGAACCGATATATGCAATATGTTGATGCCCATAACGAATAAGCATTTCCGTGGCTAAATAAGTGCCTTTTTGGTTATCTAAACTGACACAACGATGTTCATAACCTTTAATAACACGGTTAATGATTACCATTCCTTGCACAGTATTTAAATAATGGCTTAATTCGTCATCAGATAAGGCTTTAGAATGTACAACAAGAGAACTACAACGCTTACGTAATAAGGTATTGATTGCTTCCCGCTCTTTTTCTGCATGATGATAACCAATACCGATAAGAATCGTTTTTTGATGTGCTTCTGCTACTTTATCCACCGCTTTCACTAAAATCGCAAAAAAGGCATCTGTCACATCGGTTACCACCACGCCAATTGTATCGGTGTTTTGCACGGCAAGGGCTTGAGCATTTGCATTAGGTTGATAAGCTAACTGTGCAATAGCTTGTTCCACCGCAAGGCGTGTATTTTCACTAACAGAAAGAGAGTGATTTAATACTCGGGATACGGTAGCGACAGATACATTGGCTAATTTAGCGACATCTCGAATAGTACTCATAACTTTTTCCTTGTTATAATCTATAAATCTTATATTTTGATCATAAATAATTTACGATAAATTGAAAGCGGTTACTTTCATAAGTATGAACTAAATCATAAAAAATTTTGCTTATTTTCTTATTTTGTGACAAAGATCACGGTTTATTTACAATAATTTAGTATAAATTAATGTAATCGTTTACATTGATAAAAAACAGGAGTCAAAATGACCGCACTTTTTGAACCTACAGAACATCCACATCGTCGCTACAATCCGTTAATCGATCAATGGGTTTTAGTTTCGCCACATCGTGCCAAACGCCCGTGGCAAGGGCAACAGGAAAAAGTCAATGAAGAACAAAAACCAAGTTATGATCCAACTTGTTATCTTTGCCCGAGTAATAAGCGTATTACAGGGGAATTAAATCCAGATTATCGTAAACCTTATGTATTTAAAAATGATTTTTCCGCGCTTTTAGAAGATACGCCAGCCCCTGAAAAATCCTCCGATCCTCTTTTCCAAAGTACTCAAGCTCGTGGGGAAAGTCGAGTCATTTGTTTCTCTCCCGATCATAGTAAAACATTGCCATTATTGACCGCACTTGAGATTGAAGAAGTGATTAAAGTATGGCAGGAACAACTTCGTGAGCTTGGTGCGAAATACCAATGGGTGCAAATTTTTGAGAACAAAGGGGCAGCAATGGGGTGTTCGAACCCACATCCACATGGTCAAATTTGGGCGAATAGTTTCTTGCCAAATGAAGTTGCTCGTGAAGATCATACACAACGTGATTATTTGCTAAAACATGGCTCAGTAATGTTGGTTGATTATGTGAAACGAGAATTGGCGTTGAAAGAACGTATTGTCGTTGAAACTGAACATTGGGTCGCTTTAGTACCTTATTGGGCTATTTGGCCATTTGAAACATTGCTTCTACCAAAAACTCATGTAAAACGTTTAACTGAATTAAGTGATGAACAATCAAAAGATCTTGCAGTTATTTTGAAAAAATTGACGACCAAATACGACAATCTCTTTGAAACTTCTTTCCCATATTCAATGGGATTTCATGCGGCACCGTTTAATGGCGAAGATAACGAACATTGGCAGTTACATGCTCATTTTTACCCTCCTCTTTTACGCTCAGCAACTGTGCGTAAATTTATGGTGGGATATGAAATGTTAGGCGAAAACCAACGCGATTTAACGGCGGAACAGGCTGCAGATCGATTACGAGCCTTGAGTAAAGTTCATTATAAAGAAAGAACTAAATAATATAGTCAGTTCCCCTCTTTAGCTTTAGCAAAGAGTGGTGCAGATCGAGTATAGATTTAATATAAAGGATAGAAATATGACCCCAATCCAAAATGCTCAACAAATTTTCAATAGACAGCATAAAAATTTGCCAGAAATTACCGTCTATGCGCCAGGCCGAGTAAATATCATCGGCGAACATACCGACTACAACGACGGCTTTGTTATGCCTTGCGCAATTAATTTTGGTACGGCCATTTCTGGTGCAATACGAGATGATCATATTTGGAATGTTTATGCTGCAGATCTTGATGAAACTGATGAATTTTCTCTCAATGTTGAAATTCCTAAGAGTGAACACAAATGGGCTAATTACGTGCGTGGGGTGGTAAAATTTATCCAAGAACGTTACCCAGATTTTCAACAAGGTGCAAATTTAGTAATTTCTGGAAATGTGCCGCTTTCTTCAGGATTAAGTTCATCTGCAGCGTTAGAAGTTGCGGTGGGTAAATTCTGCCAACAACTTGGCAATTTACCACTTTCTCACACGGATATTGCATTGAATGGGCAAAAAGCGGAAAACCAATTTGTTGGAGCAAATTGTGGCAATATGGATCAGTTAATTTCCGCACTTGGGCAGGAAAATCACTTACTGATGATCGATTGTCGTAGTCTTGAAACCACGCCAACACCCGTGCCACAAGATGTCGCCGTGATTATTGTGAACTCAAACGTACCGCACGATTTAGTAACAGGCGAATACAATACTCGCCGTCAGCAATGTGAAGAGGCAGCAAAATTTTTTGGCGTGAAAGCATTACGAGATGTTTCAGTTGAGCAATTCCGAAAAAGAGAAGCGGAATTGACCGCACTTTCTCCGTTAGCAGCAAAACGCGCTCGTCATGTCGTAACCGAAAATCAACGAGTACTTGATGCAGTAGAAGCATTGAAGAACAATGATTTGACTTGTTTAGGTAAACTAATGGAAGCATCTCACGATTCAATGCGTGATGATTTTGAAATCACCGTGCCACAAATTGATTATTTAGTTGAATTGGCTCAACTTGTTATTGGCAAAAGTGGCGGTGCACGTATGACGGGCGGCGGTTTTGGTGGCTGTATTGTCGCACTTGTGCCGCATGATAAAGTCGATGCAGTTCGTAAAATTATTGCGGATAATTACGAGAAAACGACTGGTTTAAAAGAAACTTTTTATGTGTGTACCGCATCACAAGGTGTTCGAGTGATTTAAGAGAAAATGATGTTAGAACAAACCACTTTTAATGCGCCTGATGGTGCACCTTATCAGCTTATAACCCTGCAAAATGAAAATGGGATGCGTGTTCAATTTCTGGATTGGGGCGCAACTTGGCTTTCTTGTAAAGTGCCAGTAAATGACACATTACGCGAGGTTTTATTGGGTTGTAAGGTAGAGAATTATCCCACTCATCAAAGCTATTTAGGCGCAAGCGTAGGGCGTTATGCAAATCGTATTGCAAATGCACAATTTGAATTGAATGGCGAACTTATTAAATTAAGTAGTAATCAAGGTAAACATCAGCTTCATGGTGGAGAGGGTTTTGATAAACGCCGTTGGACAATCCAAAAGTGCGGTAAAAATTTTGTGTGTTTTTCATTATACTCAGAGGATGGCGATCAGGGTTTTCCTGGTAATGTGGATGTGTCTGTAACCTATACGCTAACAGATAATAATAGCGTAAAAATTGAATATGCAGGGATTTGTGATAAGGATACTGCATTGAACTTAACGAATCATGCTTATTTCAATTTAGAAAATGCAGCGCAAGGCAGTGACGTGCGTGAACATACATTACGTTTAAATGCTGATTTTTATCTGCCTGTAGATAATGAGGGGATTCCTAATTCTCCATTAAAGCACGTGGTGAATACAAGTTTTGACTTCCGTATTGCTAAACCCATCAAGCAAGATTTTTTACAAGGGGATCAGCAAGCAACAAAAGGTTACGATCATTCCTTTATTGTCAATAAAGCTTGGCAAAAGCCTTGTGTGTTACTAACCTCTCCAACTGGCGATTTAAGTTTGGAAGTAAGAACCTCGCAAGCTGCATTGCAGGTTTATACGGGTAATTATCTTGCAGGTACACCAACGAGAAATGGCGAATTATATGCCGATTTTTCTGGCATAGCACTAGAAACCCAATGTTTACCAGATACGCCTAATCATCCTGAATGGCAAAATTACGGCGGAATTCAAAAAGCAAGCGAGCAATATTATCAATGGACAGAGTTTAAATTTAAATAAACCATTATTTATAATAAAAATGTCATTACAAGATCTATAAATTAGGTTCATTTCTAGCGTTAAAAGCTGTGACACACCACCAGCCTCTTAATCTAATTTAATTGGTCAAGCGATGGCTTTTTTATTTACAAAGGTTTACACTAATTTCAAATTTACTCAGGAAATCTATTATGCTCATTTCTCATTCTGACCTTAACCAACAACTTAAATCTGCTGGAATCGGCTTTAATGCAACAGAACTACATGGCTTTTTAAGCGGTTTACTTTGTGGTGGCTTAAAAGATCAAAGTTGGCTACCGCTCTTATATCAATTCAGCAATGATAATCACGCTTACCCAACAGGATTAGTCCAACCCGTTACAGCACTTTATGAACAAATTAGTCAAACCTTATCAGATGTTGAAGGATTTACCTTTGAACTTGGTTTAACCGAAGATGAAAATGTCTTTATACAAGCGGATAGCCTATCTGACTGGGCAAACCAATTCTTACTTGGTCTTGGCTTAGCACAACCTGAATTAGCAAAAGAAAAAGGCGAAATTGGCGAAGCGGTAGATGATTTACAAGATATTTGCCAACTTGGTTATGATGAAGATGATAATGAAGAAGAGCTTGCGGAAGCACTAGAAGAAATCATTGAATATGTTCGCACCATTGCAATGTTGTTCTATTCTCATTTCAACGAAGGGGAAATTGAGAGCAAACCTGTATTACATTAAGGAGATCTAGAATGGAATTGGCTTATATGGCTAAATTGCCTAAAGAAGAATTTGAGGAACGTCGCACACGAGTATTCGCTCAAATGCAACCTAATTCGGCATTATTGCTTTTTTCTGAAATCGAAAAACGCCGTAATAATGATTGTACCTATCCTTTCCGTCAAGATAGCTATTTTTGGTATTTAACAGGCTTTAATGAACCGAATGCAGCTCTGTTATTACTGAAAACAGAACAAGTAGAAAAAGCCATTATTTTTCTTCGTCCACGCGATCCGTTACTTGAAACGTGGAATGGTCGCCGATTAGGTGTTGAGCGTGCACCACAGCAACTTAATGTAAATGAAGCCTATTCTATTGAAGAATTCGCTACCGTACTGCCAAAAATACTGAAAAATTTGACCGCACTTTACCATGTGCCAGAAATTCATACTTGGGGTGATACATTGGTGTCAGAAAGTGCGGTGAATTTTAGCGAGATTTTAGATTGGCGACCAATGCTCAGCGAAATGCGCCTTATAAAATCGCCGAATGAAATCCGCTTAATGCAACAAGCGGGACAAATTACGGCACTTGGGCATATTAAAGCGATGCAAACAACACGCCCAAATCGCTTTGAATATGAAATTGAAAGCGATATTTTGCATGAATTTAATCGCCATTGCGCCAGATTTCCTTCTTACAATTCCATTATTGCAGGGGGAAGTAACGCCTGTATTTTGCACTATACAGAAAACGATCGCCCACTAAATGATGGGGATTTAGTGCTGATTGACGCTGGCTGTGAATTTGCCATGTATGCAGGCGATATCACCCGCACTTTTCCTGTAAATGGAAAATTTAGCCAGCCTCAACGTGAAATTTATGAGTTAGTTTTAAAAGCCCAAAAACGTGCGATTGAATTGCTTGTACCTGGCAATTCCATTAAGCAAGCCAATGATGAAGTTATTCGTATTAAAACCCAAGGATTAGTGGATTTAGGTATCTTGAAAGGAGATGTGGATACACTTATTGAACAACAAGCTTATCGCCAATTTTATATGCACGGATTAGGTCACTGGCTAGGTTTAGATGTGCATGATGTGGGTAGTTATGACCAAGATAAACAACGGATACTCGAAATCGGTATGGTAATTACCGTTGAGCCTGGTATTTATATTTCAGAAGATGCTGATGTGCCAGAGCAATACAAAGGCATTGGCGTGCGCATTGAGGATAATTTACTGATGACTGAATATGGTAATAAAATCCTAACCGCTGCTGTCCCTAAAGAAATTGCAGAAATTGAAAATTTAATGAATTTTTAATAAAAATGTTTAAATTGTGATCTAGTACACAGTTTTTTATTGCTCAAAATGTTAGCATTGGAGCCAGTTAAAAACCGAACCAATCAGTTAAGGAGTCGATTATGTACAAACACATTTTAGTGGCAGTAGATCTTTCTGAAGAAAGTCCAGTTTTACTTAACAAAGCAGTTGGGATTGCTAAACGCCACGACGCAAAACTTTCTATCATCCACGTTGATGTGAACTTTTCGGATCTTTATACTGGATTGATTGATGTGAATATGTCTTCAATGCAAGACAGGATTTCCACGGAAACACAAAAAGCCTTATTAGATTTAGCTGAAAGTGTGGATTATCCAATTTCAGAAAAATTGAGTGGCAGCGGCGATTTAGGACAAGTTTTAAGTGATGCCATCGAACAATATGATGTGGATTTATTAGTGACGGGACATCATCAGGATTTTTGGAGTAAGTTAATGTCTTCAACACGTCAAGTGATGAATACGATTAAAATTGATATGTTGGTTGTTCCACTTAGAGATGAATAATTAACAAGAAATTGTTTTTTGAATAATCTGAAATAACTTAAATTTTAACCGCACTTCTCAAATAGCGTCGTGAAGTGCGGTTTTATTTTGGGGTTTTGGCAAAAAGCCTTTTTATAAATTTCAAAAATATGCAAAAATAGGGCGATTTAGTTTTTATTTTATTATGGGTAACAAGGATTCTTTTTAATGAAAACAACAGCAGAAATAAGACAATCATTCCTTGATTTTTTCCATAGCAAAGGTCACCAAGTAGTTGAGAGTAGCTCACTTGTGCCGGAAAATGATCCGACTTTGCTTTTCACGAACGCTGGGATGAACCAATTTAAGGACGTGTTCCTTGGAATGGATAAACGCCCTTATTCTCGAGCCACCACCGCGCAACGTTGCGTACGTGCTGGTGGTAAGCATAACGACTTAGAAAATGTTGGTTATACCGCACGTCACCATACTTTCTTTGAAATGCTCGGTAACTTCAGTTTTGGCGATTACTTTAAACAGGATGCGATTAATTTTGCTTGGGAATATTTAACTTCTCCACAATGGCTTGGTTTACCTAAAGAAAAACTCTGGGTAACCGTGTATGAAACCGACGACGAAGCCTATAATATCTGGAATAAAGATGTTGGTGTTCCTGCTGAACGCATTATTCGCATTGGTGACAATAAAGGCTCACCTTACGCATCAGACAACTTCTGGGCAATGGGCGACACAGGTCCTTGCGGTCCTTGTACTGAAATTTTCTACGATCACGGCGATCATATTTGGGGCGGGCCTCCAGGCTCACCAGAAGAAGATGGCGACCGTTATATTGAAATCTGGAACGTTGTGTTTATGCAGTTCAACCGTTTAGCAGATGGCACAATGGAAAAATTACCTCGTCCATCTGTTGATACAGGTATGGGTTTAGAGCGTATTTCTGCTGTGTTGCAACATGTGAACTCAAACTACGAGATTGATATTTTCAAAACATTAATCGCAAAAACGGCGGAAATTGTAGGCGCAACAGATTTAACTAACAAATCACTACGTGTTATTGCTGACCATATTCGTTCTTGTGCATATTTAATTGCCGATGGCGTTATCCCATCAAATGAAGGGCGTGGTTATGTCTTACGTCGTATTATTCGCCGCGCAGTTCGTCACGGTCACCTATTAGGTGCCAAAGAATCCTTTTTCTATAAACTCGTGCCAACTCTAATTGATGTAATGGCTGAAGCTGGAAAAGATGTAAAAGCAAAACAAGTAAATGTTGAAAAACTATTACGTTTAGAAGAAGAACAATTTGCTCGTACTCTAGAGCGTGGCTTGAACTTATTAGATGAAGCCCTAGCTCAAGTGAAAGATGATGTTCTTTCAGGTGAAGTTGCATTCAAACTTTATGATACCTACGGTTTTCCATTGGATTTAACGGCTGATGTATGTCGTGAGCGCAATATCACTATTGATGAACAAGCGTTTGACCGTGAAATGGAAGCGCAACGTACTCGTGCTCAAGCAGCGAGCCAGTTTGGTGTGGACTACAACAGCGTTATTCGTGTAGATGGCGAAACTAAGTTTGAAGGCTATACTGAAGTAGAATCTCAGGCAAAAATTACCGCACTTTTCTATGATGGTAAATCAGTGGAAAGTATCGAAGCGGGTCAAAGTGCGGTCGTTATTTTAGAAAATACGCCATTTTATGCAGAATCAGGTGGTCAGATTGGCGATAGCGGATATTTAAGCGCACAAGGTGTAACCTTTAATGTGAAAGATACCCAAAAATATGGGCAAGTATTTGGACACATTGGGGAATTAACGCAAGGAAGTTTAAAAGTTGGACAATCAGTGAATGCGATTGTGGATGCTAAACGTCGCCACAACACATCACTCAATCACTCAGCGACACACTTATTGCACGCTGCCTTACGTCAAATTCTAGGTTTACACGTTGTGCAAAAAGGTTCGCTTGTTTCAGATAAAGCCTTACGTTTTGACTTTGCGCAACCAGAAGCCATTACCAAAGAGCAATTGAGTGAAATTGAAACATTAGTAAACCAAAAAATCCGCGCTAACTTCCCTGTTCAAACAGATATTATGGACATTGATTCAGCAAAAGCTAAAGGGGCAATGGCGCTCTTTGGCGAAAAATATGGCGATAAGGTTCGTGTATTAACCATGGGCGATTTCTCAATTGAGCTGTGTGGCGGTATTCACGCAAAACGCACAGGCGATATTGGTTTATTTAAAATTATTACTGAAAACGCAGTGGCTGCAGGCATTCGTCGTATTGAAGCTGTAACAGGTCAAAATGCCATTGACTGGTTACATAATCAACAACGCATTCTGACCCAAAGCGCAGACTTATTAAAATCAGACGTAAATACCTTAGTGGAAAAAATCCAACAACTTCAAGACAAAACGAAGAAAGTGGAAAAAGAATTACAAGGTCTAAAAGAAAAAGCCGCAATGCAGGCTGGTTCTGATTTTGTAAAAAGTGCGGTCAAAATCAACGGTGTTTCTGTTATTGCACAACAATTAGATGGTATAGAAACAAAATCATTACGCGTAATGGTCGATGATTTAAAAAATCAACTCGGATCAGGCGTAATTGCATTTGCATCAATATTAGATGAAAAAGTTAATCTCGTCGTTGGAGTGACAAATGATTTAACCGCCAAAATAAAAGCTGGAGAACTTGTTAATTTAATGGCTCAACAAGTTGGAGGAAAAGGCGGTGGTCGTCCAGATATGGCAATGGCAGGAGGTTCCCAACCAGAAAATGTGGCACAAGCAATTAAAGTGGCACAAGACTGGTTAAACAAAAATCTGTAGTACAAGCTGGTTGGTGGAATGCCAACCGTTCCTTGATTGATAGGATATCTAATAAATGCAAACTAAGGAGATAAAAGATGTTAATCTTAACTCGTAAAGTTGGCGAAAGTGTACTTATTGGAGATGATATTTCTATCACGGTTTTGAGTGTACGTGGAAACCAAGTTAAACTCGGTGTTGAAGCGCCTAAAGAAGTATCCGTTCACCGAGAAGAAATTTACCAACGAATTAAACAAACGAAAGATGAACCCTATTTAGGTTCCTCTTAGTTAAACAATGGATATGATAATATGAAAGCAATTATTCCTGTCGCCGGTCTTGGCACACGTATGTTGCCCGCCACGAAGGCGATTCCGAAGGAAATGCTCACTTTGGTGGATAAACCGTTAATTCAATACGTGGTAAATGAATGTGTAGCTGCTGGCATAAAAGAAATTGTGCTGGTAACACATTCATCAAAAAATGCTATCGAAAACCATTTTGATACATCTTTTGAATTAGAAACGATGCTGGAAAAACGTGTGAAGCGTCAGCTTCTAGAAGAAGTTCGTTCTATCTGTCCAAAAAATGTAACCATTATGCACGTTCGTCAAGGTAATGCGAAAGGTTTAGGTCACGCCGTGTTATGCGGTCGCCCACTTGTAGGCAATGAGTCATTTACCGTTGTGTTACCTGACGTATTGTTAGCAGATTTCAGTGCAGATCAGAAAAAAGAAAATCTTTCTGCAATGATTAAACGCTTTAATGAAACTGGAGCAAGCCAAATTATGGTAACCCCAGTTCCGCAAGAAAATGTGAGTAGCTATGGTGTTGCAGATTGTGGTGGCATTGAGCTTAATGGCGGCGAAAGTGCAAAAATTAATAGTATTGTTGAAAAACCTTCTATTGAAGACGCACCATCAAATCTTGCTGTGGTTGGGCGTTATGTTTTTTCAGCAGCAATTTGGGATTTGTTAGAAAAAACACCAATTGGTGTTGGTGATGAAATCCAATTAACCGATGCTATTGATATGCTAATTGAAAAAGAAACCGTTGAAGCATTTCATATGACAGGGGAAACTTTTGATTGTGGTGATAAAATTGGTTATATGGAAGCTTTCGTAGAATACGGTATTCGTCACGAAAAATTAGGTAAAGAATTCAAAACCTTTATCAAAAATTTGGCAAAAACGCTATAAATAGCACTAATACAAATAAAATGGGCAAAATGAAAAATTTTGTCCATTTTTGTTTTATTATTAATATAGAATATTGCTTTATGAATAAATATGCACAATAATAGAATAATTAATTAAAACAAAAAGGAAAGATTATGGCACTTTGGGGTGGGCGTTTTACACAAGCCGCAGATAAACGTTTTAAAGATTTTAATGATTCATTACGGTTTGACTATCGTTTGGCAGAACAGGATATTCAAGGCTCAATTGGTTGGTCCAAAGCCTTAGTGAAAGTGAATGTATTAACTATCGAAGAACAGCATCAACTTGAGCAAGCACTAAATGAATTACTTGTTGAAGTGCGGTCAAATCCGCAAGCAATTTTACAAGATGATGCTGAAGATATTCATAGTTGGGTTGAGAGTAAGCTAATTGATAAAGTAGGCAACCTTGGTAAAAAATTACATACTGGTCGTAGCCGTAACGATCAAGTGGCAGTCGATATAAAACTGTGGTGCAAACAGCGTGTGGTTGAATTACAAGAATCCGTGCGTAATTTGCAACGCCACTTAGTTCAAACCGCGGAAAACACACAACAAGCAGTAATGCCTGGCTATACCCATTTACAACGAGCTCAACCAATAACTTTTGCCCATTGGTGTATGGCATATGTGGAAATGTTCGACCGCGACTATTCACGTTTAACAGATGCATATAATCGTATGAATACTTGTCCACTTGGTAGTGGTGCGCTGGCTGGTACGGCTTATGCTGTAGATCGTGATTCACTTGCGCACGATCTTGGTTTTGCTTTCGCAACTAGAAATAGCTTAGATAGCGTCTCTGATCGCGATCATATCGTAGAATTACTTTCTATCGCCTCTCTTAGTATGACACATCTTTCCCGCTTTGCTGAAGATATGATTATCTTTAACAGCGGAGAAGCAAATTTCGTGGAACTATCCGATCGTGTGACTTCTGGTTCATCATTAATGCCACAAAAGAAAAATCCTGATGCTTGTGAGTTAATTCGAGGCAAAACGGGGAGAGTAATTGGTTCATTAACATCTATGTTAATCACCTTAAAAGGCTTGCCACTTGCGTATAATAAAGATATGCAAGAAGACAAAGAAGGTATTTTTGATGCCTTAGATACTTGGCAAAACTGTGTAGATATGGCAACGTTCGTATTAGATGAATTGAAAGTAAATGTTGAACGTACTCGTGAAGCTGCGTTAAAAGGCTATTCAAACGCAACGGAATTAGCGGATTATTTAGTCTCTAAGGGTGTACCTTTCCGAGATTCCCATCATATCGTAGGTGAAACGGTTGTTTATGCAATCGAGAAAGGCAAAGGATTAGAAGATCTGACTATCCCTGAATTCCGCCAATTTAGTGAAGTTGTGGGAGATGATGTTTACGAGATTCTTTCCCTCCAATCTTGTTTAGACAAACGTTGTGCAAAAGGTGGCGTATCGCCATTGCGTGTTGCCGAAGCTATTGCAGAAGCCAAAACAAGATTTGCTTAATTAATATTATAACTTAGAGATCACATTGGATTTTACAAGCCTCTAAGTACCACCTATTTATAAGCAAAAACACTTAAATAAGATGATAAAAACAAAAAGTGCGGAAAAAACCACCGCACTTTTTATCTCAATTAGGAATAATCAATGACCACTCAACAAGACTATACTCAAGACAATGACAAACTTTACCGTTATCTTTTCCAACATCGTGCAGTTCGTGGAGAATGGGTTCGCTTAAATAAAACATTTACTGATACATTAAATACCCATCAGTATCCTAAAGCAGTACAGGATTTATTGGGAGAAATGATGGTGGCGACCAATTTACTCACTGCCACACTAAAATTTGACGGCAATATTACCGTACAAATTCAAGGCGATGGCCCATTACGCTTAGCATTAGTAAATGGTAATGATCAACAACAAATCCGCGCCCTTGCTCGAGTGGATGGCAACATCACTGAAAATATGAGCCTGCATAATATGATTGGTAAAGGCGTATTGGTCATTACTATTGCACCAAAAGAAGGCGAACGCTATCAAGGTGTAATTAGCTTGGATAAACCCACGATCACGGAATGCTTAGAAGATTATTTTGTACGCTCAGAACAGCTTCAAACTCAATTAATTATTCGTACTGGAGAATATGAAGGCAAGCCAGTGGCAGCAGGTATGTTATTACAAATTATGCCTGATGGTTCTGGTACACCAGAAGATTTTGAGCATTTAACTACGCTCGCAGCAACAGTAAAAGATGAAGAATTATTTGGTCTCCCTGCAGAAGAGTTACTCTATCGTTTATATCACGAAGAAACCGTCAATCTTTATCCAGAACAAGATGTACAATTTTTCTGTGGCTGCTCTGCTGAGCGTTCTGGTTCTGCATTACTGCTCATCTCCGATGAAGAAATTGACGAAATATTAGCCGAACATAAAGGCAGTATTGATATGCAATGTGAGTGTTGTGGCACACACTACTTCTTTAATAAAGAAGCGATTGAAAAATTAAAATCAACAAGAGTTTAAAAACAATCCCGACACAATGTCGGGATTTTTGCTCTATATCACAATATCACTAAAAAGAGGTAAAACCCTTAAAAAAATGTTTAAAAATGAGATCTACTTAACATTTTTTTATATTTACATCCATTATAATAAACCACAGTTAAATTTTAATCTTACATGTTAGAGGTGATTTATGACAGACTTAAATAAAGTGGTAAAAGAACTTGAAGCTCTTGGCATTTATGACGTAAAAGAAGTTGTTTACAATCCAAGCTACGAGCAATTGTTTGAAGAAGAAACTAAACCAGGTTTAGAAGGCTTTGAAAAAGGTACTTTAACTACGACTGGTGCAGTGGCAGTAGATACAGGTATCTTCACAGGTCGTTCTCCAAAAGATAAATATATCGTGTTAGATGAAAAAACCAAAGATACTGTTTGGTGGACATCTGAAACAGCAAAAAACGACAACAAGCCAATGAACCAAGCTACATGGCAAAGCTTAAAAGACTTGGTAACCAACCAACTTTCTCGTAAACGCTTATTTGTAGTTGATGGTTTCTGTGGTGCGAGCGAACACGACCGTATTGCAGTGCGTATTGTCACTGAAGTAGCGTGGCAAGCACATTTTGTAAAAAATATGTTTATTCGCCCAACTGAAGAACAACTCAAAAATTTTGAACCAGATTTCGTTGTAATGAACGGTTCTAAAGTAACCAATCCAAACTGGAAAGAACAGGGTTTAAATTCAGAAAACTTTGTTGCTTTCAACTTGACTGAACGCATTCAATTAATCGGTGGTACTTGGTACGGCGGTGAAATGAAAAAAGGTATGTTCTCAATCATGAACTACTTCCTACCACTTAAAGGTGTTGGTGCAATGCACTGCTCAGCTAACGTTGGTAAAGATGGTGATGTAGCAATCTTCTTCGGCTTATCTGGCACAGGTAAAACAACCCTTTCAACGGATCCAAAACGTGAATTAATCGGTGACGATGAACACGGCTGGGATGATGTTGGTATCTTTAACTTTGAAGGTGGTTGCTATGCGAAAACCATTCACCTTTCAGAAGAAAATGAACCAGATATTTACCGCGCTATCCGTCGCGATGCATTATTAGAAAACGTGGTTGTTCGTGCAGATGGTTCTGTTGATTTTGATGATGGTTCAAAAACAGAAAATACTCGCGTGTCTTACCCAATTTATCACATTGATAACATTGTAAAACCAGTTTCTCGTGCAGGTCACGCAACTAAAGTGATTTTCTTAACTGCAGATGCATTTGGCGTATTACCACCAGTATCTAAATTGACACCAGAACAAACTAAATACTACTTCTTATCTGGTTTCACAGCGAAATTAGCAGGTACTGAACGTGGTATTACTGAACCAACGCCAACTTTCTCAGCATGTTTCGGTGCTGCGTTCTTAACCCTTCACCCAACTCAATATGCAGAAGTGTTAGTAAAACGTATGCAAGCAGCAGGTGCTGAAGCTTACTTAGTGAATACTGGTTGGAATGGCACAGGCAAACGTATCTCAATCAAAGATACTCGCGGAATCATTGATGCAATCTTAGATGGCTCAATTGAAAAAGCTGAAATGGGCGAATTACCAATCTTTAACTTAGCTATTCCTAAAGCATTACCAGGTGTAGATTCTGCAATCTTAGATCCTCGCGATACTTACGCAGATAAAGCACAATGGCAATCAAAAGCTGAAGACTTAGCAGGTCGTTTTGTGAAAAACTTTGTTAAATATGCAACTAACGAAGAAGGCAAAGCTTTAATTGCAGCGGGTCCTAAAGCTTAATTAAAAATACTAAAAATATTAACCGCACTTTGGGGAACTGAAGTGCGGTCATTTTTTATCTGTTTTCAAGCTGATAAATGTATTCAAAAATTTAAAAAAATCCAGTAAAATCACGGCGTTCTAACTTTCATCAATTAAAAAGGACAATGCAATGCTTAACCAAATTAAAAAAGATGCTCAAGATCGTATGGAAAAAAGCCTTGAAGCATTAAAAGGTCATATTTCAAAAATTCGTACTGGTCGTGCGCAACCGAGTTTACTTGATGCAATTCAAGTTGAATATTACGGTGCAGCAACGCCACTTCGCCAATTAGCAAACGTAGTGGCAGAAGATGCGCGTACTTTAGCTGTAACTGTTTTTGATCGTTCTTTAATCTCTGCAGTAGAAAAAGCCATTTTAACCTCAGATTTAGGTTTAAACCCATCTTCAGCGGGTACCACAATCCGTGTTCCACTTCCGCCATTAACAGAAGAACGCCGTCGCAATTTAATCAAGATCGTAAAAGGCGAAGGTGAACAAGGTAAAGTTGCGATTCGCAACGTACGTCGTGATGCGAATGATAAAATCAAAGCATTATTAAAAGACAAAGAAATCAGCGAAAACGAACAACATAAAGCAGAAGAAGAAATCCAAAAAATCACAGATATTTACATTAAAAAAGTAGATGAAGTATTAGCGGATAAAGAAAAAGAATTAATGGATTTCTAATCATCAAAAAATACGAAAGGCAGACAGTTTTGTCTGCCTTTATTTTATTAGGTATGCGAATTTAGACGTATCAATGAAAATATAATCAACAAAGTGCGGTAAAGATTCTATGCAAAAACAAAACATTGTCATTCTTGGTTCAACGGGATCAATCGGTAAGAGTACCCTTTCTGTTATTGAAAATAATCCTGAAAAATATCATGCATTTGCACTCGTCGGCGGAAAAAATGTAGAAACAATGTTTGAACAATGCATAAAATTCCGACCGCACTTTGCGGCTCTTGATGATGTAAATGCTGCTAAAATTTTACGTGAGAAATTAATTGCGCATCATATTCCAACGGAAGTATTAGCAGGACAACGAGCTATTTGCGAACTCGCCGCACACCCAGATGCCGATCAGATAATGGCGTCGATTGTTGGTGCCGCAGGATTGTTACCGACTCTTTCAGCGGTTAAAGCGGGTAAACGGGTATTACTGGCGAATAAAGAATCATTGGTAACCTGCGGACAGCTTTTTATTGATGCTGTAAAAAACTATAGCGCGAAGCTTTTACCAGTAGATAGTGAACATAATGCTATCTTTCAATCATTACCGCCAGAAGCACAAGAAAAAATTGGTTTTTGCCCACTTTCTGAATTAGGTGTAAGTAAAATTATACTCACTGGTTCTGGCGGGCCATTCCGTTATACGCCACTTGAACAATTCACCAACATAACACCAGAACAAGCGGTTGCGCACCCTAATTGGTCTATGGGTAAAAAAATTTCTGTCGATTCAGCAACAATGATGAATAAAGGCTTAGAATACATTGAAGCTCGCTGGCTTTTCAACGCAAGCGCGGAAGAAATGGAAGTCATTATTCATCCACAATCAATTATTCATTCTATGGTGCGTTATGTTGATGGCTCAGTCATAGCTCAAATGGGAAATCCTGATATGCGTACACCAATTGCAGAAACTATGGCATATCCTCACCGCACTTTTGCTGGAGTAGAACCACTCAATTTCTTTAAAATCAAAGAGCTGACTTTTATTGAACCTGATTTTAATCGTTATCCAAATTTAAAACTGGCTATTGATGCCTTTTCTGCGGGTCAATATGCGACAACAGCAATGAATGCAGCTAATGAAATTGCCGTACAAGCATTTTTAGATCGTCAAATTAGTTTTATGGATATTGCAAAAATTAATTTGAAAACAATTGAGAAAATTTCGCCTTATACCATTCAAAATATTGATGATGTACTCGAAATTGATGCACAAGCAAGAGAGATTGCGAAAACACTAATTGGTGAATAGACCTAGAATAACTAGGTCTAGTTTATTCGATTTAATGGAATACAAATTCCAAAATGCACATATAGGCTGCAATACAAAATAAAATAATCGCCAATAATTTTCTTGTTAAAGCCGGATTCATTAATCCACGCAATTTCATTGAGAAGAAACTCATTCCAAATGAACCCAAGGTAACGACACCAACTACAAAAAAATTTACATACCCTAATTGACCACTTAGGCTGATATCATAGGGAAAAGCTCTAGTGAGATAGCCGTATAGATTACCAATACCGCCAATAATCATCATATAGTTCGTATAAACGGCAATTTGTTGCGTTTTTACCCCCTTTCAAGAATAGAACCGCCTCCAATACCTGTAATACCCGCAATTAAGCCTCCTCCACAAAAACTAATACTACCTTTAGCTCGTTCTATAGGAGACATATTAAACACTTCTATTTGTATTCTCGATCTGTTCAAAAATGTTTTAATCGCTAGTGCACTTAAACTAACCGTAAAAATTAAACTAATTATCGCTGTAGAAAAATAAAAACTTAATTCAAAACCAATTTGCACCCCAATCACCATAGCAATAGACCATAAAATCATATTGATATAATCAATTTTAATTTTTTGCTTATGGAAAAATAATAAATTAATCAATGCCGTACACATCACAATGGTGAGTGACGTAGCTGAAATAACTTGAATCGGCAATTCGGGAAATAACGTACGTAAAATTGGCACCATCAATACCCCACCGCCAATACCAAAAATAGCAGAAACCATATTGGTACAAATACCGCAAATCAGTAAGATAAAAATTGTACTAAACGCCATCTTAGATCCTATTTAAAAATTCATTTAATCATACTTCATTTTGACGTAAGAGCATATGCGCAACTTATGATCGCTATCATATACAGTTAAAATTATTCTGCTATGATAAAAAGAATAAGGAGGATACATAGATATGAATTCATTTCAATTAATGGCAAAACCTACTGGTTCAATTTGTAATTTAGATTGTCAATATTGCTTTTACTTGGAAAAACCTCACTTAAATCAACGGGCTATGACTAATGAAGTATTAGAATCCTATATCAAATCCTATATTGAAACAACGCCTCAACAACAAGTTACTTTCCTATGGCAAGGCGGCGAGCCAACCCTAGCAGGTCTTGATTTCTACAAAAGAGCGGTCAATTTTTAATTAATATTTTTGATGAATGGTATGCCAATGATGTCGGCAAAATTGGTATTCAATTTATTGAACAATGGTTTATGGCCTATCTTGGATTACAACCTGATTTATGTATTTTTCGTGAAACCTGCGGTGATCAATTGGTTATTGAACAAAATGGCGATATTTATAGTTGCGATCATTATGTTTATCCTGAATATAAACTCGGAAATCTTATTGAAACCCCTCTAATACAGCTCCTTAATAATAATACTAAACAAAAGAATTTTGGCGCAGCGAAATCTTTTCTTTCCGAACAGTGTAAAATCTGTAAGTTTCGCTTTGCATGTCACGGAGGATGTCCAAAACATCGTACAATTCAAGGATTTGGTAAAGCACATAATCAACTTTGTGAGGCATATTATTCTGCACTTTCTCATATGGATCCATATTTAAAGTCATTTGCAAAATCATTTGGCAAAATAAAATAATATTTATCTAGCTCAAAATTTTGTTAAACACTTCACATTTTTATAATTTGCTTATAGCAGAAAAATATAGAAATTTGTATAGTAATCTAAAGTTATTTATATATTAAAAGACGCCTTTATGTTTACATTGCCCTATTATCTACCACAAAACTTAAATAAATGTATTATTTCTGAGAGTAAAACTCTAGAAAAAAACAGCTTAATTTATGCACAAGGCGAGAAGCCTAAAGAATTTTATTTTTTAAAACAAGGGCTAGTTGGTCTGTATCATAGTCTGGAAAATGGCAAAGAAACATTGACTCGACTTTATCACGCTAATGAATATTTTGGTTTTCGTACTATTTTTAGTGAAACATCTTATCATTGTAGTGCAAAAGTATTAATGGAAGCCGATATAGTTAGAATATTTCCTGGTAATCACGCAAATTTTATTGCAAATAACCCTGATTTTTCTTGTTATCTTATGAAACAACTTTCTAATGAATTATATGATGCAGAACACCGAATAAGTAATACAGCTTATAAGCGTAGTTACTAACGTATTATTGATGCCATTGAAAATTTAACTGAAAGTTATCCCGATTATCCTTGGATCTACCGAGAAGTAGCGGAATTTTGTGGATGTGAAACTGAAACCGCAATTCGTATTAGTAGAGAGCTTAAAAAACAAGGAATTTTAGATAAAAATACACGACATCTACGAATATGCTCTTAAAATTTACCACTGCTCGCTGATTGTAAATAATATATCTAAGTAATGATTAAATCAGATAAAGATTTTTGTAATATATAAAATAAAAAAGCCCACTATATAAAGTGAGCTTCTTTTTAGAATTAATTTTTATTCCTCAGTTGTTGCCTCAGCAACTTCTGGACGATCAACTAACTCAATGTATGCCATTGGTGCATTATCGCCTGCACGGAAACCACATTTCAAAATGCGAGTGTAACCACCTGCACGTTGAGCAAAACGTGGACCTAATTCATTAAATAATTTTGCAACAGTTTCAACGTTGCGAGTACGAGCGGATGCTAAACGACGGTTAGCAACGCTATCTACTTTTGCTAATGTAATTAACGGTTCAACTACACGGCGTAATTCTTTAGCTTTAGGCAAAGTAGTCTTAATGATTTCATGACTAACTAAAGCACTTGCTAAGTTACGGAACATCGCTTGACGATGACTACTATTACGGTTTAGTTGACGACCACTCTTACGATGGCGCATGATCTTATCCTTCTCAGAAAAATCTTAACCTATGACCAAACTAGTCTTCAGCAATACTTGCTGGCGGCCAATTTTCAAGGCGCATACCAAGTGACAAGCCACGAGAAGCAAGAACATCCTTAATTTCAGTAAGAGATTTCTTACCAAGATTAGGGGTTTTTAATAATTCTACTTCAGTACGTTGCACTAAATCACCGATATAATGAATTGTTTCTGCTTTCAAACAGTTAGCAGAACGAACTGTCAGCTCTAAATCATCTACAGGACGTAATAAAATCGGATCAAATTCCGGTTTTTCTTCTTTAATCTCAGGCTGACGAACATCACGTAAATCAACGAATGCATCAAGTTGCTCCGCCAAGATTGTTGCTGCACGACGAATTGCTTCTTCTGGCTCAAGTGCACCATTAGTTTCTAACTCAATAACGAGCTTATCCAAATCTGTACGCTGCTCAACACGAGCTGCCTCTACATTATACGCAATTCGTTCAACCGGACTATAACAAGCATCAACAAGCAAACGACCAATTGGACGTTCTTCTTGCGTATGTGTACGAGATGAAGCAGGAACATATCCTCTACCACGCTGAACACGTATACGCATACTAATTGAAGCGTTTTCATCAGTTAAATGACAAATCACATGATCTGGATTTACAATTTCAACATTACCATCATGGGTAATGTCCGCTGCAACAACAGGGCCAATTCCAGATTTATTTAATGTCAGAATAACGTCATCTTTATTCTGTACTTTAACCGCTAGACCTTTAAGGTTCAAAAGTACTTCAAGAATATCTTCTTGAACACCTTCCTTACTACTATATTCATGCAATACGCTATCAATTTCTACTTCAGTTACAGCACAACCTGGCATTGAAGACAGAAGGATACGACGCAATGCATTACCCAGAGTATGACCAAAACCACGCTCTAACGGTTCTAAGATCACTTTAGCATGTGTTGAACTAATTTGTTCAATATCTACTAAACGTGGTTTTAAAAATTCTGTAACAGAACCCTGCATTTTATCCTCTCTTTGGTTTTAAGCTTAACTATTATTTAGAGTAAAGCTCAACGATCAGATGTTCGTTAATGTCTGCTGATAAATCAGAACGTTCAGGAACACGTTTGAATACACCTTCCATTTTTGCAGAATCAACTTCTAACCATGTTGGTTTTTCTCTTTGCTCTGCTAATTCTAATGATGCTTTAATACGAGCTTGTTTTTTCGATTTTTCACGAATAGCAACTACATCATTTACAGAAACTTGGAAAGATGGAATATTAACAACACGACCATTCACAACAATTGCTTTATGACTCACTAATTGACGAGCCTCTGCGCGAGTTGCAGCAAATCCCATGCGATAAACAACGTTATCCAATCTACCTTCTAATAACACTAATAAATTTTCACCAGTGTTACCTTTCAAACGGTTTGCTTCTTTATAGTAGTTACGGAATTGACGTTCCAAAATACCATAGATACGACGAACTTTTTGTTTTTCACGTAACTGACTACCATAGTCAGACAAACGCGGTTTACGAGCACCGTGCTGACCCGGTGCTGTATCAATTTTACATTTTGAATCAATCGCACGCACGCCTGATTTAAGGAATAAATCAGTGCCTTCACGACGGCTGAGCTTGAGTTTAGGACCCAAATATCTTGCCATTTTCTTTCTCCAACTATCCTATACGTCTTAAACACGACGTTTTTTCGGTGGACGACAACCGTTATGAGGAATCGGAGTCACATCAGTAATATTCGTGATACGGAAACCCGCTGCGTTTAACGCACGAATTGTAGATTCACGACCTGGACCCGGACCTTTAACCATAACTTCCAAGTTCTTTAAGCCAAATTCTTTAACGATTTCAGCACAACGCTCTGCCGCAACTTGTGCTGCGAACGGAGTTGATTTACGAGAACCACGGAAACCTGAACCCCCTGCAGTTGCCCAAGCTAGAGCATTACCTTGACGGTCAGTAATAGTAACGATTGTATTATTGAAAGATGCGTGAATATGTGCTACGCCATCTACAACTTGTTTTTTTACACGTTTACGTGCACGAACTGGTGTTTTAGCCATTCTTATTTACCCCGACTATTTTTTGATCGGCTTACGTGGACCCTTACGGGTACGCGCATTAGTTTTAGTACGTTGACCACGTACCGGTAAACTACGACGATGACGTAAACCACGATAACATCCTAAGTCTAAAAGACGTTTGATGTTTAGTGTTACTTCACGACGTAAGTCACCTTCAACGGTAAATTTACCAACTTCGTCACGCAGTTTGTCAATCTGCTCTTCAGACAATTCTCTGATCTTAACATCTTCAGCAATACCCGCTGCTGCACAAATAGCTTGTGAACGAGTTTTACCAATACCGTAAATTGCAGTTAAAGCGATTACAGCGTGTTTATGATCAGGAATGTTAATGCCTGCAATACGGGCCACTATGCACTCCTATATTTTAATTAATTTGATATTCTGATCTTGAAAAGCCCGTTTTCAGGATACTCAAACAGAATATCAAGGACATAAATGAGTTGAGCAGTATAACTACTCAACTGGTTCTTGGCAAGAAAAATGTTAATTAACCTTGACGTTGTTTGTGTTTAGGGTCGCTACACAATACGCGTACAACACCCTCACGTTTAACAATCTTACAGTTACGACACATTTTCTTTACGGAAGCACGAACTTTCATTGCTTATCCTTTTACTTTAAATGAACAATTATTGTCCAAAACCCTTAAGGTTTGCTTTTTTCAACGCAGATTCATATTGAGAAGACATTAAATGACTTTGAACCTGAACGATGAAATCCATAATTACAACGACTACAATTAAAAGAGATGTTCCACCGAAGTAAAATTTAACATCCCAAGCCGATGTCATAATATAAGGAACTAAACATACAAACGTTACATAGAGACCGCCAATTAATGTAAGACGAGTCATCACTTTATCAATATAACGTGATGTTTGTTCACCGGGTCTAATTCCTGGAATAAATGCACCAGATTTTTTTAGATTATCTGCTGTATCACGAGGATTATATTGCATTGCTGTATAGAAAAAACTGAAGAAAATAATTGCGACAGCATAAACAAGCAAATAAAGTGGCTGACCAGGATTCAATAACATTGATAAATTATTTAACCATTCAAATTTATCATTTTGCCCAAACCATTGTGTTAATGTAGCTGGGAATAAAATAATACTTGAAGCAAAAATTGCTGGCATTACATTTGCCATATTCACTTTCAATGGTAAATGTGTTGAATGACCACCTAAAATTTGACGACCTTGCTGACGCTTCGCATATTCAACGCGAATTCTACGTTGTCCTCTTTCAACAAAAACAACAAAATAAGTTACTGCAAATACAATAGCTGCGATCAGAAGAAGAACTAATGGATGCATCTGTCCTTGACGAGCCTGCTCAATAGTTTGAAGAATAGCCGATGGTAAACCAGCTACAATACCGCCAAAAACAAGAATTGAAATACCGTTACCAATACCTCTTTCAGTTATTTGCTCACCCAACCACATAAGGAACATTGTACCAGTGACTAAACTAACAACTGAAGTAAAGTAAAAACTAAATCCAACATTTGGCACTAAGCCAGACAACATATTTGGTAAACCTGTTGAAATAGCTACTGCCTGAATCGTTGCAAAAACAACTGTCGCATAACGAGTATATTTAGAAATTTTACGCTGACCAGCAGCACCTTCTTTCTTTAATTCTGCTAAAGCAGGAGAAACCGTTGCAAGCAATTGAATTACAATAGATGCCGATATATATGGCATGATTCCTAATGCTAAAATGGATGCACGGCTTAGAGCACCACCAGAGAACATGTTAAACATGTCAATGATAGTGCCTTTTTGTTGTTCAACTAATTGAGCTAGAACAGCCGCATCAATACCAGGAACCGGAATGAATGAACCAATTCGATAAACGATAAGTGCACCTAAAACGAAAAGTAATCGGCTTTTTAATTCACCTTTACCGCTATTAGTACTTCTTGCTTGATAACCTGGTTGTTTAGCCATTTGCTAATTATTCCTCAATTGAACCGCCAGCAGCTTCAATTGCTGCTTTTGCACCTTTAGTTACACGTAAACCGCGTACCGTTACTGCAGATTTCACTTCTCCTGCTAAAATTACTTTAGCGAATTGGATATCTTTAGTTAAGATATTTGCTGCTTTTAATGTTTCTAAAGTTACTACATTACCTTCAACTTTGGTTAATTCATTTAAACGAACTTCTGCAGTCACTGCAGATTTCATTGAAGTAAAACCAAATTTTGGTAAACGACGGTATAACGGCATTTGACCACCTTCGAAACCGCGACGAACACCGCCACCAGTACGAGATTTTTGACCTTTATGACCGCGGCCACCAGTCTTGCCTAAACCTGAACCAATACCACGACCGAGGCGTTTAGCACTATGCTTTGCACCTTCAGCCGGAGATAGAGTATTTAAACGCATCTCTTACTCCTCCACTTTAACCATGTATGAAACTTGGTTAATCATACCACGCACTGCAGGCGTATCAATTAACTCAACAGTGTGGTGCATATGGCGAAGACCAAGACCACGCAAGGTAGCTTTATGCTTCGGTAAACGAGCAATTGAGCTACGAACTTGTGTTACTTTAATAGTTTTAGCCATTATTCATTACCCCAAGATTTCATCAACAGTTTTACCGCGTTTTGCAGCAACCATTTCTGGTGATTTCATATTTGCTAATGCATCAATAGTTGCACGAACAACGTTAATTGGGTTGGTAGAACCATACGCTTTAGAAAGAACGTTACGTACACCTGCAACTTCCAATACCGCACGCATTGCACCACCAGCGATGATACCTGTACCTTCACTTGCTGGCTGCATAAATACACGTGAACCAGTATGAACACCTTTAACTGGATGTTGTAATGTACCTTCATTTAAAGCGACATTAATCATATTGCGACGTGCTTTTTCCATCGCTTTTTGGATCGCTGCTGGAACTTCGCGAGCTTTACCATAACCAAAACCTACTCGGCCATTACCATCTCCCACCACAGTTAATGCAGTGAAACTCATAATACGACCACCTTTTACAGTTTTTGATACACGGTTTACTGCGATTAGCTTCTCTTGCAGTTCACCAACTTGTTTTTCGATGTTTGACATCTCAATTTACCTCATTAGAACTGTAGACCAGCTTCACGTGCAGCGTCCGCTAAAGTTTGGACACGTCCATGATATTTAAAACCGGAACGATCAAAAGCAACAGCTTGAACGCCTTTTGCTAATGCGCGTTCTGCAACAGCTTTACCTACTGCTGCAGCAGCATCTTTATTACCGGTGTATTTTACTTGCTCACGAATTGCTTTCTCAACAGTTGAAGCAGCGGCAAGCACTTCTGAACCGTTTGGTGCAATAACTTGTGCATAAATATGACGTGGAGTGCGGTGAATAACTAAACGAGTTACACCTTGCTCTCTCATCATATGACGTGCACGAGCTGCACGACGGATACGAGCTGATTTCTTATCCATAGTGTTACCTTAATTATTTCTTCTTAGCCTCTTTGATACGTACCACTTCATCAGCGTAACGTACCCCTTTACCTTTATAAGGCTCAGGACGGCGATAAGCACGAATATCTGCTGCAACTTGACCGATCAACTGTTTGTCTGCACCTTTCAACACGATTTCGGTTTGAGATGGACATTCTGCAGTAATACCTACCGGCAAAGTGTGCTCTACTGGGTGAGAATAGCCTAAACTTAATGCAATTGCGTTACCTTTAAGTTGAGCCCTGTAACCTACACCCACCAATACTAATTTTTTAATGAAACCTTCAGTAACACCGATAACCATTGCATTAACTAATGCACGTGCAGTACCCGATTGAGCATTTGCTTCAACAAAACCTTCACGTGGAGTGAACGTAAATTGTCCGTTATCTTGTTTTACTTCAACTGATTCATGAATTTTGCGAGATAACTCGCCATTTTTACCTTTTACTGTTAATAGCTGACCGTCGAGTTTAACTTCAACGCCGGCAGGAATATTAACAGGTGCCTTTGCAACACGAGACATTTTCCTACCTCTCTATTAAGCTACATAACAGATGATCTCACCGCCTAAACCTGCTTGACGAGCAGCGCGGTCAGTCATAACACCTTTAGATGTAGAAATAACTGCAACACCTAAACCGCCCATAACTTTTGGTAATTCATCTTTACGTTTGTAAATACGAAGACCAGGACGACTTACACGTTGGATGCTTTCTACAACTGGTTTGCCTTGGAAATATTTTAAAGTAATTTCCAATTCAGGTTTAGCACCTTCTAAAACTTTTACGCTTTCGATATAACCTTCAGCAGCTAATACGTTGGCAATTGCCACTTTTAGCTTGGAAGAAGGCATATTGATTGCAACTTTGTTCGCAGCTTGACCGTTACGAATACGGATCAGCATATCTGCGATTGGATCTTGCATACTCATTGTACTTTTTCTCCGATTCCAAAATAAAGTGGTATATTACCAGCTCGCTTTTTTAAGGCCTGGGATTTCACCGCGCATTGCAGCTTCACGAACCTTAATTCGGCTTAAACCAAACTTACGTAAAACGCCATGAGGACGTCCAGTTTGGCGGCAACGGTTACGTTGACGAGATGGGCTAGAATCACGTGGTAAAGTTTGTAACTTTAACACTGCATCCCAACGATCTTCATCAGAGGCATTGACATCAGAAATGATTTTCTTTAATTCAACACGTTTTGCGTAGAATTTTTCAGCCAATTTAACGCGTTTTACATCGCGTGCTTTCATTGATTGTTTAGCCATTATAACCTGCCTTATTTACGGAATGGGAAATTAAAGGCAGCAAGTAGTGCTTGACCTTCTTCATCATTCTTAGCAGTAGTTGTGATAGTGATATCTAAACCACGTACACGATCTACTTTATCGTAATCGATTTCAGGGAAGATGATTTGTTCACGCACACCCATGCTATAGTTACCACGACCATCGAATGATTTCGCACTTAAACCGCGGAAGTCACGAATACGTGGAACAGCAATTGTAATTAAACGTTCAAAGAACTCCCACATACGCTCACCGCGTAGTGTTACTTTACAACCGATTGGATATCCCTGACGGATTTTAAAGCCAGCAACAGATTTACGAGCTTTAGTTACTAAAGGTTTTTGACCGCTGATTGCTGCTAAGTCCGCTACTGCGTTGTCTAGCAATTTTTTGTCGGTCAATGCTTCACCCACACCCATATTCAGGGTAATCTTTTCGATTCGTGGGACTTGCATGACAGATTTGTAGCCGAATTTATTTTTTAATTCGCTTACTACTTGATCTCTGTAGTAATCATGCAGTTTCGCCATCGCATTACTCCAGTTTGTTAGATAATTTCATTGTTAGATTTGAAGAAACGTACTTTTTTGCCGTCTTCGAATCTAAAACCTACACGGTCAGCTTTATTTGTTTTAGGATTGAAAATCGCAACATTTGAAGCGTCAATTGCAGCTTCTTTTTTTACCAAACCGCCAGCCTTTCCTAATGCAGGAACTGGTTTTTCATGTTTAGTAATGATGTTGATACCTTCAACAAACACTTTACCGTTTGGTAACACTTTAGTTACCTTGCCACGCTTGCCCTTATCTTTACCAGTAAGAACAATTACTTCATCATTTTGACGGATTTTAGCAGCCATTACATTCCCCTTACAGTACTTCTGGAGCTAAAGAAATGATCTTCATGAATTTCTCAGAACGAAGTTCACGAGTCACTGGTCCAAAAATACGAGTACCGATTGGTTGCTCAGTGTTATTATTTAAAATTACACAAGCGTTACCATCGAAACGAATAACTGAGCCATCTGGGCGACGAACACCCTTCTTGGTGCGCACAACAACTGCTTTTAATACATCACCTTTTTTTACTTTACCGCGTGGAATTGCTTCTTTTACAGTAATTTTGATGATGTCACCAATCGCAGCATAACGACGGTGCGATCCACCTAGAACCTTGATACACATTACGCTGCGAGCGCCTGAATTATCAGCAACATCCAGCATAGTCTGTTCTTGGATCATATTAGTGCTCCGTTAAGATTAAAAAAACACCCTTTCGGGACGAACCCATCCACACTATTCAGATAGAATGGCAGATAGGCGGCGGATTTTATCAAAAGAAAAAGAGAAAGGCAATGATAATTTAGCTTCCTCTTATTGATCTATTTACTAAATAATCCAGTTAAAATTTACCGCACTTTTGGAATTATAAAAATATCCTCATCCTTTCAAAAATTTATCGAATGAAAAATAAACTGTAGAAAAAATGAAATGCTCTCTTCTCTTACCTTAGATAAATTCATCAGTTTTTAGATTTTGGGAAAATTTCCTTGCCTAAAAGCCAAAGATACAGATCGAGTTCTTTTAAGTTAAATCTTTGAAAATCTATCAAAACCTCTTTAAATTTTCTGTAATTTTTTAAATCTTTCCTTTTAAAGGCTGAAAATTTATCTACTTTATTAAAATAGAGGAGAACTTGCTCCACATAGCTATCATAAATTGGGAAAGCAATTGGATTATGATGACTACAATATTTAGTTGCAAAAGAGTAAAAATACTTCTCCTTACCACCAATTGTTACTTCTCCTAATTCACGAACTAATTCAATATCACCAGATTTTAAACGTTTATCTAGATCTTTAATACCCAAAATATGCTTTGCAACATGATGAATAGCAAATATATTTGTACTATAAACATTGTTAGGAATATTTATATTATCAAGCACTGGCTCTATAAAAGTATCATCTAACAAATATAATCCTGTTACATATTCTCCTAATAAGATTCCAAAAGTCTCTCGATCATATATATCTGCTTCTGTATCCAAATCATTTTCATCATAAAACTCTGTGATGCCAATCTCCTCTTCTTGATAAGGAAGATCATGTATTAATATATACTTCATTGTATCAGATAAATGGCACCACCAATCCCAATCTTCATTAGAAATATTCCCAATAGTATCTGTATCATTGATAAGTTCTTCTGGGAATTTATCCTCTGCTAATTTTATCGTTTCTTTACGGGTATTAACGCCGTTGATGAAATTAATTAATCTATGACCAAAATAACGAGTATTCCACTCATCAGAATATTCAAAACCAAGATCTTCAGAAATTTCTCTTAAGTACCATTATTAAAAATATTTTTTTCAGTATTTGTTTAGGTGTTATTGACATAACACCTAAAAGAAAAAGTGCGGTTAAAATTCATTGAATTTTAACCGCACTTTAAAAACAAAAAAGCCAATAGATTTACACTATTGGCTTTTATTTTATTACTCTTTGTTATTAATTAAGCAATAACTGCTTTCTCAACAACACGAACTAAAGTCCAAGATTTGGTTTTTGATAGAGGGCGACATTCGCGAATCTCTACGGTATCACCAACTTTGGCTTCATTGTTCTCATCGTGTACGTGTAATTTAGTTGTACGACGGATAAATTTACCATATAAAGGGTGTTTTACCTTACGTTCAATAGCAACAACGAAAGATTTTTCCATTTTGTCGCTAACAACTTTACCTTGTACGCTACGAATTTTATCAGTCATTACTCACCCGCCTTTTCGGTTAATACAGTTTTTACACGTGCAATATCACGACGCACTTGCTTAGCCTGATGGGTTTGTTGAAGCTGACCGGTGGCTGTCTGCATACGCAACTTGAATTGTTCACCTAAAAGGTTTACTAATTCAGCATTCAGCTCTTCAACACTTTTTGTACGTAAATCTTGAGCTTTCATTACATCACCGTCTTAGTTACGAAAGTGGTCTTAACTGGCAATTTAGCAGCTGCTAATGCAAATGCGTTTCTTGCTACTTCTTCAGACACACCATCCATTTCATAAAGCACTTTACCCGGTTGGATTAAGGCTACCCAGTACTCAACGTTACCTTTACCTTTACCCATACGGACTTCTAATGGTTTTTCAGTAATTGGTTTATCTGGGAATACACGAATCCAGATTTTACCTTGACGTTTTACTGCACGTGACATTGCACGACGTGCCGCTTCGATTTGACGAGCGGTTAAACGACAACGACCAACTGCTTTTAAACCGTAAGTACCGAAACTAACTTCAGTACCGCTCGCGATACCACGGTTGCGGCCTTTGTGAACTTTACGGAATTTTGTACGTTTTGGTTGCAACATTTAGCGTTTCTCCTTACTTACGACCTTTACCGCGAGGAGCCTTTTTAGGCTTGTCGGCAGGTTGTTGTTCTGATTGCGCAACGGCAGCCATTCCACCAAGAATTTCACCTTTGAAGATCCACACTTTAACGCCGATTACGCCGTAAGTTGTGTGAGCTTCTGCAGTGTTATAATCGATGTCCGCACGAAGAGTATGTAGAGGTACGCGACCTTCACGATACCATTCTGAACGTGCGATTTCTGCACCACCTAAACGACCGCTAACCTCAACTTTGATACCTTTAGCACCTAAACGCATAGCGCTTTGTACCGCACGTTTCATTGCACGACGGAACATTACACGACGTTCTAATTGAGAAGCGATGCTATCTGCAACTAATTTCGCATCTAATTCAGGTTTTTTCACTTCAGCAATGTTGATTTGAGCAGGAACGCCAGCGATTTTAGACACTGCGTTACGTAATTTTTCAACATCTTCGCCTTTTTTACCGATTACGATACCAGGACGAGCTGTGTGAATAGTTACACGAATACTTTTAGCTGGACGCTCAATAGTAATACGTGAAACTGAAGCATTTGCTAATTCTTTATTTAAGAATTTGCGTACTTTGAAATCGCCTTCAAGATTGTCAGCGAAGTCTTGTGTATTCGCGAACCAAGTAGAGCTCCAAGGTTTAACAATACCTAGGCGAATACCATGTGGATGTACTTTTTGACCCATTGCTATTCCTCTACTTATTAACGATCTGACACAACCACAGTAATGTGGCTAGTACGTTTTAAAATACGATCTGCACGACCTTTAGCACGTGGCATAACACGTTTCATGCTAGGACCTTCATCAACGAAGATTTTAGCAACTTTAAGATCATCGATATCTGCACCGTCATTGTGCTCTGCGTTTGCAATAGCTGATTCTAAAACTTTCTTCACTAAAGCTGCTGCTTTTTTGTTAGTGAAAGTTAAAATTTCTAATGCTTGCGCAACTTTTTTACCACGAATTAAATCGGCAACTAAGCGAGCTTTTTGGGCAGAAGTGCGAGCGTAACGATGTTTTGCGATAGTTTCCATCTATTTACCTCTTATTTCTTAGCTTTCTTATCTGCCGCGTGACCGCGGTATGTACGAGTCGGTGCAAATTCACCAAGCTTATGACCGATCATTTCATCAGATACATAAACAGGAACGTGCTGACGACCATTATGGACTGCGATGGTCAATCCGATCATTGATGGAATGATCATTGAACGACGGGACCAAGTTTTAATTGGTTTTTTATCCCCGCTTTCCACCGCCTTCTCTACCTTCTTCAACAAGTGTAGGTCAAGGAAAGGACCCTTCTTGAGAGAACGTGGCATGGCTAATCCTCTTTAATTTAATCTATTATTTGCCACGACGACGTACGATATATTTATCAGTACGTTTGTTGTGACGAGTTTTCTTACCTTTAGTTTGAACGCCCCAAGGAGTTACTGGGTGTTTACCAAAGTTACGACCTTCACCACCACCGTGTGGGTGATCTACTGGGTTCATTGCAGTACCACGAACTGTAGGGCGAATACCTCTCCAGCGGTTAGCACCAGCTTTACCCAATACGCGAAGCATATGTTCTGAGTTACCAACTTCACCGATTGTAGCAACACATTCAGCTAATACTTTACGCATTTCGCCAGAACGTAAACGTAAAGTTACATAGTTGCCTTCACGTGCGATGATTTGTACATAAGCACCAGCAGAACGAGCGATTTGACCGCCTTTACCTGGTTTTAATTCAACGTTATGTACTGTTGAACCAACTGGGATATTACGCATTGGTAATGAGTTACCCACTTTAATTGGTGAGTTTATGCCAGCTTGGATTTGATCGCCTACTGACAAACCTTTAGGTGCTAAAATATAACGGCGTTCACCATCTTTATAAAGCACTAAAGCAATGTTAGCAGAACGGTTTGGATCATATTCTAAACGCTCAACAACCGCTGGAATGTCTAACTTGTTACGTTTGAAATCTATTAAACGGTAGTGTTGTTTGTGACCGCCACCAATGTGACGAGTAGTAATACGACCATAGTTGTTACGACCACCAGTTTTAGATTTAGTATCTAGAAGAGGTGCGTAAGGTTTACCCTTGTGTAATTCAGGGTTCACGATTTTAACAACGTGACGACGACCAGCGGAGGTCGGCTTACATTTAACGATAGCCATTCTCTAATTTCCTCCGATTACTCTGCACTGTCCACGAAGTCCAAGTTTTGGCCTTCGGCTAAAGTTACATAAGCTTTTTTCCAGTCGCTGCGACGACCCATTTTGTTACCACGGCGTTTAGTTTTACCTTTAACAACCACAGTACGAACTGAATCTACTTTTACTTCAAATAATTGAGCAACCGCAGCAGCAATTTCAGCTTTGTTCGCATCTAAAGCAACTTTAAGTACAACAGTGTTAGATTTTTCAGCATTGTTAGTTGCTTTTTCAGAGATGTGCGGTGCACGTAGCACACTTAGCAAACGTTCTTGACTCATGCTAGGATCTCCTCAATTTGTTTCACAGCATCAACAGTAACAATCACTTTATCGAAAGCGATTAAGCTAACTGGATCGATACCTTGAACATCACGTACATCAACTTTATATAAGTTACGTGCGGCTAAGAATAGATTTTCATCTAAACTTGCTGTGATAATTAACGCATCTTCAACGGCTAAATCTTTTAATTTTTGTACTAAAACTTTAGTTTTTGGTGCATCTAATTCAAATTTTTCCACCACAACCAAACGGTCTTGACGAACTAATTCAGAAAGAATGCTTTTGATAGCACCACGGTACATTTTCTTGTTCACTTTTTGGCTGTGATCTTGTGGTTTAGCCGCGAAGGTTGTACCACCAGAACGCCAGATTGGTGATTTAATATCACCAGCACGAGCACGACCTGTACCTTTTTGACGCCAAGGTTTTTTACCCGAACCAGACACTTCAGCACGAGTTTTTTGCGCACGAGTACCTTGACGCGCACCTGCTGCATAAGCAACAACAACTTGGTGGATCAACGCTTCGTTAAACTCACGTCCGAAGGTAGTTTCAGAAACAGTGAGTGCGTTTGCACCTACAACTTGTAATTCCATCTCTATCTCCTAGACTTATGCTTTAACTGCCGGCTTAACGATAACATCGCCATTGATAGCACCAGGTACAGAACCTTTTACTAATAGCAATTTACGCTCAGCATCTACACGAACAACTTCAAGTGATTGAACAGTTACACGTTCAGCACCTAAATGTCCTGCCATTTTTTTACCTTTAAACACACGACCTGGTGTTTGGTTTTGACCAATAGAACCAAGTACACGATGTGATAAAGAGTTACCGTGTGTAGCATCTTGAGTACGGAAATTCCAACGTTTAACACCACCTTGGAAACCTTTACCTTTAGAAGTACCAGTAACATCTACTTTTTTAACATCTGCAAAGATGTCTACATTGATTTCTTGACCTAAAGTGAATTCTTCACCTTCAGTACGAAATTCCCATAAACCGCGACCAGCTTCAACACCTGCTTTCACGAAATGACCTGCTTCAGGTTTAGTTACACGATTCGCTTTTTTAGAACCAGTAGTAACTTGAACTGCAGTATAGCCATCGTTTTCAAGAGTTTTAACTTGAGTTACGCGGTTGGCTTCAATTTCGATAACGGTAACTGGTACAGAAACACCGTCTTCATTGAAGATACGGGTCATACCAACTTTACGACCGACTAAACCAATCATTGTAATAACCTCTTAATTAACCTAGGCTGATCTGCACGTCCACGCCGGCAGCCAAATCTAAACGCATTAATGCATCAACAGTTTTTTCTGTTGGCTCTACGATATCTACTAAACGTTTGTGTGTACGAATTTCGTATTGGTCACGTGCGTCTTTGTTTACGTGTGGAGAAATCAACACGGTGAAACGCTCTTTACGAGTTGGTAAAGGAATTGGACCACGAACTTGTGCGCCAGTACGTTTAGCTGTTTCTACGATCTCCGCAGTAGATTGATCGATCAAACGGTGATCGAAAGCTTTTAAGCGGATACGGATTCTTTGGTTCTGCATTAGACCAGAGCTCCAATAAAATTTAGCTAATAAAAAACTAACACCAATCACAATTCTAACTTCAAAATAGAAAAGGAGGTGCAAGTTACCTGTTATATAGTCTCCAAATCGGAAACATTGTTAGCCTGACATATCGTCATGCCCGTTCAATAAATGATTACATTAAACGGCTCTCATATTGAAAGCTTGTGAATGCTACACAAAAGTTAAACAAATTGCAAGGAATTTATTCAAAACAAATAAAAAGTGCGGTTATTTTTCTCCATATTTCTCTTTCAAAAAATATATTGAACAATAACCGCACTTTAACACCTTCAATTAATAACGATTATCTAACACCGACAAATGCCGTTTTGCAGAAATCCACGCCCCAACATAGCCCATAATTAAACAGCACACTAATAAGAATACAAATTCGCCAACGCCTAATCCATTTAAACTGAATTGGACGGCAAAAATATCCGTTACATATTTCACCGCAGAAGTAAAATAGCTGATAATAAAGCTACTAAAAATTGCTGCAACTAACCCACCTAACAGGGCATAAATCATCCCTGTATAAAGATAAGGACGAAGGATAAACTGATCTGTTGCACCAAGCAATTTCATCACATCAATACTTGATCGGCTACTGTACACATCAGAGCGAATACTGTTACCAATAACTAAAAATACCGCTATCGTCATTAATACAGTGCAGAAAATTGCCACATGGGCGATTAACCAAGAAAGTGCGGTCAATTTTTCCATCCAATCGTTATCTAAGCGAACTTCTTGCACGCCTTTAATTTTATTTAAATTGGTACGTAATTCGTCACGTTTTTCTGAAACATTAAATTCGCTCGTCGGTTTTACTATAACGACCGCAGGCAATGGATTATCATCTAAAATTTCTAATTCTTCGCCAAAGCCAGACCAGCTTTTAAATTCCTTTAAACTTTCTTGACGAGAAACATAATTCAGTGATTCCACGCCTTTTTGCTGACGGATTTTCTCTACCACTAAATTCGCATTTTCCTCACTTAAATTTTTATGAAGATAAATAGTCAATTCACTTTCAGGATAAAATTGAGTGGTGGCTAAATGCAAATTTTTCCACATTAAATAGCTCACAGTCGGGATCGTAAGCGAAACGGCAATCACTAAAATCGTGAGCAGCGTGCCAAATTTACGTTGCCATAAATCCGCCCATACTGCACGCAAAGTATAGGCTGTTTGAACAAAAACAGATGCATCCGTTGATCGGCTCATGATTATTCCTTAATAACGTAAATAACCTTGTTCAAGCACAAGACAAGGTTTTGGTTTTTGTTGAATTAAATTAATGTCGTGAGTAGCAATTAACACAGTCATTCCTAGACGATTAAATTCTTCAAACAAATTAAAAATCCCTACGGAAAGTTCATCGTCTAAATTACCCGTTGGTTCATCTGCCAATAAGAGCTGAGGTTTATGCACAATCGCACGCGCAATATCAACGCGTTGCTGTTCCCCGCCAGAAATTTGCGGTGGCAAATAGTGGGCTTTATTACGCAATCCTACACGATCTAAAGATGCCATTGCTCGAGTATTCGCATCTTTTGGATGCATACCTGCAATAATCAACGGCAATGCCACATTTTCCACCACTGTACGATCTGTTAATAAACGATAATCTTGATGAACCATACCAATTTGGCGACGCAGAAATGGAATTTCATATTTTGACAAGCGAGTAATATCATGCCCGTTAAACCAAATTTGACCTGCGTTGGCTTTTTCCATCCCCATAATAAGCTTGAGTAATGTACTTTTCCCTGCGCCTGAATGCCCAACTAAGTAAGTCATACTTCCCACTGGAAGATGAAAATTCAAGCCTTGTAACGCTGGCTGCGTTGCACCATGATAGGCTTTAGAAACATTTGAGAACTTAATCACAATTCTTCCTTATTCTTTTTATTCTTCTTCATGAACGAATAATGCCTCAATAAATTCTTTCGCATTAAACTCACGTAAATCTTCAATTTTCTCGCCTACACCGATATAGCGAATAGGCAACTTAAACTGATCGGCTATGGCAAAAATCACGCCACCTTTTGCCGTGCCATCTAATTTTGTTAGAGAGATTCCTGTTAAACCCACAGCCTCATTAAATAACTTCGCTTGGCTAATGGCATTTTGTCCCGTGCCAGCATCCAGCGTAAGCATAATTTCATGTGGCGCAGTTTCATCATATTTTTTCATAACACGAACAATTTTTTTCAGTTCGTCCATTAAGTTATTTTTATTTTGTAAACGACCCGCCGTATCCGCAATAAGAATATCAATATTGCGTGCAGCCGCTGATTGCATCGCATCAAAAATCACAGACGCAGAATCAGAACCCGTGCTTTGCGCAACAACTGGAATATGATTGCGTTCTCCCCAAACTTGAAGCTGCTCAACGGCCGCTGCACGGAAAGTATCGCCCGCCGCAAGCATCACTGATTTTCCTTCAGCCTGAAATTTACGTGCGAGCTTACCAATTGTCGTTGTTTTACCCACGCCATTTACGCCCACCATTAAAATCACATAAGGTTTTTTCGTGCTATCAATCTCTAAAGGTTGTGCTACTGGCTCAAGAATATCCGCCATTTCTACTTTTAATTGTTGATATAAAAGCTCGGCATCTTGTAATTCTTTGCGGCTTGCGTGTTCAGTCAAATTTTTGATGATTTTACTTGTTGTCGGCACACCAATATCCGCAATTAAAAGTTGTTCTTCTAATTCTTCAAACAACTCATCATCAATTTTCTTTCCTAAGAAAAAACCACGAAAACCCGCACCAATATTTTGTTTAGTTTTCAGTAATCCCTTAACTAAACGACTAAAAAAGCCCCCTTCACTTGGTTTTTCGCGAGTTTCAATTTCAACAACAGGCTGAAGGTCATCTTCTAAATTTTTCGCTTCGATGATTTCTTCAATCGGCTCAAGTGCGGTTGAAATTTCCTGTATTTTTTCTTCTTCGACTAAATCATTAGCTTCAAATTTTTCAATAGATGGCTCGATATCTGTAATCTTTTCTTCTTCAATTATTGGCTCAATTTTAGGTTCATCTTGCTTTTTATTACGCCCAAATAACGATGCCCAAAATCCGCCTTTTTTATTTTCTTCAGCCATAAAATGCTCTCTTAACTGTAATCCGATAAAAATGTCGTTCATTCTAGCAAAAAATCGTCTAAACTAAGCACAATTTTCAATAAAAATCGAATCTTTATGAAAAAAATACAAACGCCAAATGCAAAGGGCGAGGTTCGCATTATTGCAGGTCTATGGCGAGGGCGAAAACTTCCTGTATTAAATTCAGAAGGCTTACGCCCAACTGGCGATAGAGTGAAAGAAACGCTTTTTAATTGGTTAATGCCTTATATCCACCAATCTGAATGTTTAGATGGCTTTGCGGGGAGTGGTTCGTTAGGTTTTGAGGCACTTTCTCGCCAAGCGAAAAAAGTGACTTTTTTAGAATTGGATAAAACCGTTGCCAATCAATTAAAAAAGAATTTACAAACGCTCAAATGCCCATCAGAACAGGCTGAAGTAATTAATCAAAGTAGTTTGGATTTTCTAAAACAATCACAAAATCAACCGCACTTTGATGTGGTGTTTTTAGATCCACCCTTTCATTTTAATTTGGCAGAACAAGCAATTAGTTTGCTTTGTGAAAATAACTGGCTAAAACCCAATGCGTTAATTTACGTAGAAACAGAGAAAGATAAACCGCTTATTACTCCCGAAAACTGGACGTTATTGAAAGAAAAAACGACGGGAATGGTGAGCTATCGTTTATATCAGAATTAGAGAAAAATTATGTTAGATATTGTTTTATATGAACCAGAAATCCCACAAAATACGGGGAACATTATTCGCCTTTGTGCCAACACAGGATTTCGCTTGCACTTAATTGAACCGCTAGGGTTTACTTGGGATGATAAACGCTTACGCCGCTCAGGTTTGGATTATCACGAATTTGCGGAAATCAAACGCCACAAAACCTTTGAAGCCTTTTTAGAAAGCGAGAAACCCAAACGCCTTTTTGCACTTACAACAAAAGGTAGCCCAGCCCATAGCCAAGTGAAATTTGAACTTGGGGATTATTTAATGTTTGGCCCAGAAACTCGCGGCATTCCGATGTCAATTTTAAATGAAATGCCGATGGAACAAAAAATCCGCATTCCAATGACAGCCAATAGCCGCAGTATGAACTTATCTAATTCTGTTGCAGTAACGGTTTATGAAGCGTGGCGACAATTAGGCTATAAAGGTGCGGTAAATTTACCAGAAGTAGAATAAACAAAAAAGTGCGGTTAAAATTTAATAAGATTTTTAACCGCACTTTTATTATTTAAATGGAACTTGTTTTCCAAATATCCGTCTTTTTATTCTAATAAATTCATTTTTTATTTTAGCTAAAGGTTTAGCGGGAATTTGGTTTTTATGAACACTTAATCTTCCCTCATCTAAACTACTCTCGAAATGGCTTTTACCATGAAGAATACAATCTTGAATACATACAGCTGGGAAAAGTTGCATTACTTTATAGTCATTCTGACTTAATAAGTCATCAAATATTAGCGTATCAATTGCGAGATCTAGTCGAGTATTTTTTATCTTATTGAGTAAATATTTAGCACCTTTAGCTGTTATTGAGTACCCACCCATTCCTGTGTGTTTAAATTTTAAATGGAAAATATTGCGCTCACATTTTATTTGATACATTTTGCCGAGCATTATTTTTCCATATAACGTTTCTAATTTCAAAATATCTGTATCACTATCAATATAATCAACATTCAACAATTCTTTTGCATTTTCTCCCAAATAAATATCGTCTTCAAAAATATTAATATAATCTAAATTATTTTCTAAAACGAAATTCCATAAAACGATATGGCTTAATGCACAGGCTATCTCAGCATCACACAAAGTTGCTTTTGATGAACGGTCAAAGATGATATTAAATTTTTTAGCGGTTTCTTCAATAATGTCGGGCGTAATAGCATCAAAAAATTCGAAAGGAATATTCTGCTTACCGAATTCTTCGGTAATGTGTTTTCGGCGTTTTTGTTCAGTAGTTAAACTGATAACATAATTGTGCTGAGCTGCATTATGCATAATAAGTAACCCAAATAAATAAAAAGTTGGAACAGTATAATATAAAAAGTGCGGTAAAAAAATCATAGAAATTTTCACCGCACTTTTGCATTTTAAATATTATGTGCTAAACGATATTCAACTAAATCTTCAATGGTTAGCACGGAATAACCAAATTTTTTCGCAAATTCTACAATCTCAGGGGTGCGTGCCATTGTGCCGTCGTCATTCGTGATTTCACAAATAACGCCTGCTTCTTTAAATCCTGCCAGACGTGCTAAATCAACGGAAGCTTCTGTGTGTCCGCGGCGAGTAAGTACGCCACCATTTGCTGCACGAAGTGGGAAGACATGACCGGGACGATGTAAATCTGTTGGAACTGCATTATCAGCAATAGCCGTTTGAATAGTGGTTACTCGGTCTGCGGCAGATACGCCCGTAGAAACACCTTTTGCGGCTTCAATCGTTACAGTAAAAGCCGTTTTGTTTACGCTATTATTGTGTTCTACCATTGGCGGTAAATCGAGTTGTTGGCAACGTTCATCAGTAATGCATAAACAAACTATACCACTGCCATAACGAATTAATTTTGCCATTTGTTCTGGCGTGATTGTTTCTGCTGGGAAAATTAAATCGCCTTCATTTTCACGATCTTCATCATCTAAAACTAATACGCCATTTCCATTTTTGAAAGCATTAATTGCGTTAAGTACGCGTTCTTCAGCGGTATTGCCAAATGGGGATAAAATTGACTGATTCATAGTAATTTCCTAATTTGAGATTTCAATTAAATACCAGAATCAGGGCTGAGAAATGCAAATAAAATGAACGATTTGGGAACCCAACTCGTTTTATTCTCTTTCATCCAGACTTTACTGTCGGCTTTGGAATTTCACCAAATCTGCTGACTTTAAAAGTGAAAATCAGGACAATTTAGCAGGAAAAATTTGCCAAAATTTGACCGCACTTTTAAACGCTCGTGGGCTTTACCACCGGTAGGGAATTTCACCCTGCCCTGAGAATGCGAGCTAAGTATAACGCAAAATACCTAGGCACTAAATCAGAACGTGAAAAATATTTTCATTTAGCCTACAATAAACACACTCAATTCTTACGCTATCAAGAGCAGATTATGTCAAAAACAAAAGAGAAAAAAGTCGGTGTCATTTTCGGGAAATTTTATCCTGTACACACAGGCCATATAAATATGATTTATGAAGCGTTCAGTAAAGTCGATGAACTGCACGTTATCGTGTGTAGTGATACGGAACGTGATTTGAAATTATTTTACGATAGTAAAATGAAACGCATGCCAACCGTGCAAGATCGTTTGCGTTGGATGCAGCAAATTTTCAAATATCAAAAAAATCAGATTTTTATTCATCATTTGATTGAAGACGGTATTCCAAGTTATCCAAACGGCTGGCAATCTTGGAGTGAAGTAGTTAAAACCCTATTTCATGAAAAACATTTTGAACCTTCAATCGTATTTAGTAGCGAGCCTCAAGATAAAGCGCCTTACGAGAAATACTTAGGTTTAGAAGTATCGTTAGTCGATCCTGACCGCACTTTCTTTAATGTGTCCGCAACCAAAATTCGCACCACTCCATTCCAATATTGGAAGTTTATTCCGAAAGAAGCTCGTCCTTTCTTTGCCAAAACGGTGGCGATTTTAGGGGGAGAAAGCAGTGGTAAAAGCGTGCTAGTTAATAAGTTAGCCGCCGTATTTAATACCACTTCTGCGTGGGAATACGGGCGTGAATTTGTATTTGAAAAGCTCGGTGGCGACGAGCAAGCGATGCAATATTCTGACTATCCGCAAATGGCGCTTGGTCATCAACGATACATTGATTATGCCGTGCGCCATTCTCATAAAATTGCATTTATTGATACGGATTTCATTACCACGCAAGCGTTCTGCATTCAATATGAAGGAAAAGCTCATCCATTTTTAGACTCAATGATTAAAGAATATCCCTTCGATGTCACTATTTTACTTAAAAATAATACTGAATGGGTGGATGATGGCTTGCGCAGCTTAGGCTCACAAAAACAACGCCAACAATTTCAACAACTACTCAAAAAACTGTTAGATAAATATAAAGTTCCTTATATAGAGATTGAATCTCCAAGTTATCTTGAGCGCTATAACCAAGTTAAAGCAGTCATTGAGAAAGTGTTAAATGAAGAGGAAATCAGTGAATTACAAAACACAACCTTTCCTATAAAAGGGACATCTCAATGATTTTATTTGCTGGTGATCCGCACGGAAGCTATGATCACATTTACCCTTTTATAAAAGAACAGGAAAATGTCGCACTGATAATTTTAGGCGATTTACAGCTCACGACAGCAGATGAGTTGGATAAACTCGCACAACATTGTGATATTTGGTTTATTCATGGAAATCATGATAGCAAAACCATTAGTGCTTTTAATGCAATTTGGGGTTCTAAGTGGCAATCACGCAATTTACACAATCGCGTAGTTGATATTCAAGGAACTCGCATTGCGGGATTAGGCGGTGTATTCCGCGGGCAAATTTGGATGCCACCAAATCGCCCCATGTTTTTTGATCCTATTCATTATTGCCAATATAGCCCACAGGAGAAGATTTGGCGAGGCGGTGTGCCTTTGCGTCATCGCACGTCAATTTTTCCATCAGATATTGAAATCTTAGAAAACCAACAAGCAGATGTGTTGATTTGTCACGAAGCCCCTAAACCACATCCGATGGGTTTCCAAGTAATTAATGATTTGGCAATGAAGATGGGGGTTAAGCTAGTATTCCACGGACATCATCACGAAAACTTTACTTATCGAACAAAGTATCCCTACAAAATCACGAATGTAGGTTTCCGCAGTCTTGCTGATGCAGAGGGAAATTATTTGCTACAAACGATCGACGATCGTGAAAAATAAATCTATTCCAAAATAAAAGCCGACTCATTTTTCTTCTTTAAGTTAAACGCAAGCGACTTAGGTCGCTTGTAACATCAAAAATAAGAAGGCTCTCGCTCATTGATACGCCATTTTGAATTTTGATGCCTAGTTATAGTTACAAGACTAGAGAAGATTATATATTTTATATATAAGAAAGCAAAAAGCCGCTAAATCTCTTTAGCGGCCTTTCTAAATTTGGCTCCTCCTGCGGGACTCGAACCTGCGACATATGGATTAACAGTCCACCGTTCTACCGACTGAACTAAGGAGGAAATGGTGCCTCGAGGCGGAATCGAACCACCGACACGGGGATTTTCAATCCCCTGCTCTACCGACTGAGCTATCGAGGCGTTATCGTTATTGGCTACTGCCTGACAACGGGGCGTATTAAACTATTTTTTCGGTTTTCGGTCAATAACTAAATTCAAAAAAAATGGAAAAAACATTTCGTTTGAATAGTTAATCATCAATATGTTTATTAAAACAACGAAATAATAAAAACTATTTTAAAATTTACCGCACTTTTTTAATAAAAAATGCTCAATGGTGTTAGCCAGCGAGCATTTTTGATTATCTGAAAAAATTCAATTATCGTCTAACACGGAATTTTTTCTGTGCCTTATCAACTTTCAACAAATAATTGCGTGCTTGTGATGATGGGTGAACTGTCGTTAGAATGCGATAAACTTGTTCTGGATACATTTGATTGATTTTGTAAATCGCCATATCCTTATCATTATCAAAAACACGTAACACTGCGCCTGCACCACTATTATATGCAGAAATCATGGCGAAACGTTTTGAGGTTGGATTCGTAATTCCATCTAAATATTGATTTTGTAAAATCCATAAATAAGACACACCAGCATCAATATTATTCGCAGGATCATATAAATAACGCGTTGATGGCTGTCCACCTTTGCCTTTCATTGCAAATACATCTCGACCCGCAGTGTGAGGCACCACCTGCATTAAACCAATAGCATTTGCATAGCTAATCGCATATGGGTTAAAACTTGATTCTGTTTGCATAATGCCCAAAATCAAACTTTCATCGATGCCATAACGTTGTGCTGCTTTACGAATTAATGGTAAATATTTTCGTGCACGCACCTCTACGTGGTTTGCAATCATAGGAACAGAGACAAATTGCACGGTATGCCCATTCTGTAACCGACGTGTTTGCAATTTATTTTGAATCAAATAAGTGGCGAAATTACTTGCGATAACTTGATTAGCAATTTGTTGCCCTTGATGATCTACAACCTGCCCCAAAAGAAATGGACGAGAGCTAATCGGCACATCGCCAGAAGCAAATAAATCAATACCTTTTGCATCCGCTCCCATTAACAAGGTATGAACAATAGCATTATGTAATCGATTTAAATCTTGCTGGGTTTCAATAACGATATTACCTTCATCAAAACTCACATGGCTACGCGTATAAAAAGAATCTGTATATTTCACATAATCTTTACGGCTTGCCACTAACAATTCATTTACGCCCCAAATTCGGTCAATATTATGCGAGAATTGCCCTGTGAGAATATCTAACCCTTGCGTGTCTTTTGCAAAGGCTTCATCATAGTTAATACCTTGATTCGATGAATTACTACAAGCATACAAAAAAGGCAATAATGCCAATAATAAATATTTTTTCATTGTAGGATAGATAACTAATTTGATGGTGGAACATAACCTTCAATATGAACATCTTTACCTTCAAACAAAAAATTAACCATTTCTTGTTCTAATAATTTACGGTGCTCTGCATTCATCATATTAAGTTTTTTTTCATTCACAAGCATCGTTTGTTTCTTAATCCATTCGCCCCAAGCCTGTTTACTTACTGAATCAAAAATACGCTTCCCCAACTCTCCTGGATAAAGTTGAAAATCTAAGCCTTCCGCTTCTTTTTTGAGATATTCACAAAATACTGTTCTTGCCATAATGATTCCTTACAAATTGTATTAAAAGATTTTTCACAGGCTGAGCCAGCCCGATCGGTTCAGGATTTTGTGGATCATACCAATATTTGACCGCACTTGATAGGTTTGATTGGTATTCTTTTGTGCTTTCCATCACTTTTCGCCAGTCTAAATTAGCCTGCTCTACGCATAAAGTGCTCTCCATTTCAGCATAAATTGGATGAATATCTAAATGAAAATGGCTAAATGTATGTCGAAAACTCGGCCATTCTTGATAATGCGTGACTTTTTCTTGGGCTAAAAAATGAAGCAACGAGGATTTATCTTCAAATTGTGGAAAACAAAATAATCCGCCCCATAATCCTGAGTTTTCTCGCTGTTCCAAACATACTTTGCCATTTTTCGACAAAATTAAAAAATAGGTAGTTTTTTCTGGCATCGCTTTTTTAGGTTTTTTAGCTGGAAATTTTTCCCAGTTTGCATTTTTATAAGCCAAACAATCTATATTTAACGGACAAAGATCGCATTTGGGCTTAGTTCGCGTGCAAACCATTGCACCAATGTCCATCATTGCTTGATTAAAATCTGCCACACGCATCGTAGGTGTAACTTGCTCCGTTAATGCCCACAAGCGATTTTCTACTTTTTTCTCGCCACTCCATCCCTCAATAGCAAAATAACGCGCCAACACACGTTTAACATTACCATCTAAAATTGGATAAGGCTGATTTAAAACAGAAGATAAAATGGCACCAGCAGTTGAACGTCCCACTCCAGATAACGCCCAAACTTGCTCAAAATTTGTTGGGAAATTTCCATTAAATTCATCCCGCACTTTTTGAGCGGCTTTATGTAAATTACGCGCTCGTGCATAATAGCCTAAACCCGTCCATAAATGTAACACTTCATCTTGTGAAGCATTGGCAAGTGCGGTGATATTTGGAAATGTTTTGATAAACCGCTCAAAATAAGGAATTACCGTCGCAACTTGCGTTTGTTGCAACATCACTTCAGAAAGCCATACACCATAAAGCGTTTTATTTTGCTGCCAAGGTAAATGCTTGCGTCCAAACTTGTCGTACCAAGCTAAAACAGATTTGGCAAATGGCGCATTGATGGAAGATTTTGCTAACATAAAAAGAAAAGTGCGGTTAAAAATGCTGATGATTTTACACGAAAATAGAGCTTGTTTATCTGCATTTTTTCAGTATAATTCGCAACCTATTTGGTGCCAATTATGGCGTATTATTCACTCACGCGGTGTGGGGAGAAAGTTCCTATAGCGGCGTGGCTTCATTTTGAGGTTTTTCTATGAAACAAGGTATTCATCCAGAATATAAAGAAATTACTGCGACTTGTTCTTGCGGTAATGTGATCAAAACACGTTCAACTTTAGGCAAAGACATCAATCTTGATGTGTGTGGTAACTGCCACCCATTCTATACTGGTAAACAACGTGTTGTTGATACTGGTGGTCGTGTCGAGCGTTTCAACAGCCGTTTCAAAATTCCAAGCACAAAATAATTTGGACTTGTTTAAAAACCCCGCTAATTTGCGGGGTTTTGTTTTATACAGTTAGAACAACAATACGTTGAACTTAATTAAAGATAGTAATGTTCTACGTAATTTAATTTATCATCTAGTTTTAAAACTAAAGGCTGACCTGTTGGAATTTCAAAATCCATAATTTCAGCATCAGAAATACCGATAATATGTTTTGCCAACGCACGAAGTGAATTACCGTGAGCAACCACTAAAACACGTTTGCCAGAAAGCATTGCTGGTGCAATTTGATCTTCCCAGAATGGTAATGCACGTTCTAATGTTAATTTTAAATTTTCTGCGTTTGGCACAACATCAGATGGAATATTTGCGTAGCGACGGTCATTGTGTGCAGAATTTGGATCTTGTGGATCTAAATCTGGTGGAGAAATGTCGTAAGAACGACGCCAAATATGAACTTGTTCGTCACCGTATTGCTCCGCAGTCGCTTTTTTATCTAAACCTTGTAAAGCACCATAATGACGTTCATTTAAACGCCAGTTTTTTACTTGCGGAATCCATAACTGATGGGATTCTTCTAACACGATGTTACAAGTTTTGATTGCTCGAGTTAAAACAGAGGTAAATGCGATATCAAATTCATAACCTTTGTCTAACAGTTTTTTACCCGCAGCTTTCGCTTCTTCCACACCACGTTCAGTTAAATTCACATCACGCCAGCCTGTGAATAAGTTTTTCGCATTCCATTCACTAAAACCGTGACGGATAAATACTAATTCCATAAGAATCTCCTAATTTTTTCAAATAAAAAGAACGCACATTTTATAGCAAAAAATCCTTAGCTTTAAAAGTTAAAAGGGATGATTTCCTGATCTTTAGCAAAAAATAACCATCAAACTTTTTCGCCTTTTAACAAATATGATAAGATTTGCGAGTTTTACGAATTTAGGATGAATTATGTTGCGTTTTGGCGTTAATCAAAAAACATCATTATTATTAACCGCACTTTTAAGCTGCGGTTTATTAATATTTTCGCCTGTCAGCCAATCTTCCGATCTCAATCAAATTCAAAAACAAATTAAGCAACAAGAATCTAAAATTGAGAAACAAAAGCTTCAGCAAACTAAGTTGCAAGCGAATTTAAAAAAACACGAGAGTAAAATTAACAGTGTTGCGAGTGAACTGCTTGAAACCGAAATAAGTTTAAAGGAAATTCGTAAGCAAATTGCCGATGCAGATAAGCAATTCAAACAATTAGAAAAACAGGAACGTGAGCAAAAAGCACGATTAGCCAAACAAATGGATATAATTTATCGTTCAGGCATTAATCCATCGCTGATTGAACGAATGTTTGCCAAAGATCCGACAAAAGCAGAGCGAATGAAAGTTTATTATCAGCATTTAAATCAAGTTCGGATTGAAATGATTGATAATTTAAAAGCAACGCAAGCACAAATTGCAGTACAAAAAAAGGCGATTCTCTCTCAACAAAAGAATCACCGAAATCAACTTTCCACACAAAAAAAACAACAACAAGCATTGCAAAAAGCACAGCAAGAGCATCAATCTACGCTGAATGAACTCAATAAAAATTTAGCCCTAGATCAAGATAAATTGAATGCACTAAAAGCAAACGAACAAGCACTTCGTCAAGAAATTCAACGAGCTGAACAAGTAGCGCGCGAACAAGAAAAACGTGAAAGAGAGGCACTTGCTCAACGCCAAAAAGCTGAAGAAAAACGAACATCAAAGCCTTATCAACCAACTGTGCAAGAACGCCAATTACTTAATAGTACAAGCGGTTTAGGGGCGGCAAAAAAACAATATTCCTTACCAGTTTCTGGTTCAATTTTGCATACTTTTGGTTCTATCCAAGCAGGCGAAGTACGTTGGAAAGGTATGGTAATTGGCGCATCAGCAGGCACGCCTGTTAAAGCAATTGCAGCTGGACGCGTCATTTTAGCGGGATATTTAAATGGTTATGGTTATATGGTTATTGTTAAACACGGCGAAACTGATTTAAGTTTATATGGCTTCAATCAAGCGGTATCAGTGAAAGTTGGTCAGCTTGTTTCAGCAGGGCAGGTTATTGCTCAAGTAGGAAATACAGGGGAAATATCACGTTCTGCGCTTTATTTTGGTATTAGCCGTAAAGGAACGCCAGTAAATCCTGCAGGGTGGGTTCGTTGATGAATATTCTGATAAAAAGTGCGGTAAAAAATTTCATTGTTTTTTCTACCGCACTTTATACCTCTTTTTCTTTTGCTCAAAGTAAACTTGCTATTGTGATTGATGATGTAGGCTATCATTCCAAAGAAGATGCGGCAATTTTTGCGATGCCACGTGAAATTTCCGTAGCAATTATTCCTGCTGCGCCCTATGCTCGAGCACGTAATCAAGAAGCAAAATCTCAAGGTAGAGATATTTTAATCCATATGCCGATGCAACCAGTAAGTGCAGTGAAAATAGAAGACGGCGGATTACATTTAGGAATGTCTGAGGCACAAGTAAATGATCGCGTTAATACGGCTAAAAATATTGTGCGTGATGCCATCGGTATGAACAATCATATGGGGAGTGCAGCTACGGCAGATCCCCAATTAATGACTTATTTAATGACCGCACTTCAAGAAAAACATTTATTCTTTTTAGATAGTCGAACAATAGGAAAATCTGTAGCTGGGAAAATAGCAAAAGAACAAGGCGTGCGTTCATTAGATCGCCATATATTTTTAGATGATAGTAACGAATTCGCAGACGTTCAACGTCAATTTAAAGCAGCAATTCACTATGCTAGAAAACACGGCTCCGCCATTGCAATAGGTCATCCTCGTGCAAATACAATAGCGGTGTTACAAGCAGGTCTTAACAATTTACCAGAAGATATCCAACTTGTCGGAATGGGCAACTTATGGCGAAATGAAAAAGTTATTCCGCCCAAGCCATTTATTTTATTATTCAGCGAAGTGCCTGCGCCAACTTCTATAGAACCTTTTGAGCCTGTAGGAGTATTGCGTGGAGTTCCAAAATAAAACAGTTGCTAATATTTAAAAATAAACATTAACAACTGCTGTGTCTACTATATCAATTTATCAATGGAATAAGTTATAAATACGTCTTTTAAGATTAGTTTTTAGATTAAACAACTCTCTCATAATCACTATTTTTAATGATCTCTGTTTCTTTTGTTTCTCATAAATAGTTGATTCTATCTCGCCATCATCTTCTAAGCAAAATGGTACTATTGCATAAGGTGGTACTTTATTCTCAAAAAAACGATCCATTGTCACATCCACGGTTAAATACCACTCCTTGCTTTGTGTTAAAAATTTCCTTGCTGCTTGGGGAGTTAAATAATAACCTGTAGCACCAGCAAATCCTTTACTAAATTGATATATCGAAAGATTACCGAAATTAGAGATCAATTTTCTTTTATTTTTCAAACGATCAGGTTGTAACCAGAAAAATTCAAACGTATTTTTATCGCTATTAATAAAATCAAGTACTTCTAAGAAATTATTTTTAAATTTAGCATCATCTTCTAATACAATAATAGGGTAATCTAATTCTACACATTTCTCCCACATAGAATAATGGCTCGCATAACAGCCTAATTGACCCAAGGTTAAAGGATACCCCTTTGCATTCAACCGCTTATTTTCATTGTAACGTTGAAACAATGGGTGATTCGGATTTGATTTTCCATAAATAGCATCAAAAAAGTGAATTTCTTGTATTAAATTATTCGAAAATAATTGTTCAAACTGTGCTTGCATATAAGCTTTTCGATCTGTAGATTTTTCTAGATTAATAATGAAGATAGGTGTAATAAACATAATCTCTCCATAGTTATTTAAATGGAACGATAAATTTCTGCTTATTTTGTGTAGCAGTAATTCTTTTATGTTTAGTAAACAATCTTATTATTTTTTCTAATATTGTTCTCTTTTCTTTTACCTTATTTATTTCTTGAAGAATAATTTGTTTGCTTTGTGATGTACTATTTAAGTCACTCTTTGCTTGCTTGCTTGCTTGCTTGCTTGCTTGCTTGCTTGCTTGCTTGCTTGCTTGCCAAGACTATCTAAAATTTCATTTCTTATTATCAAGTTATTATTAATATGTGTTAATGTGATTAACATAATTCCGCCTTCATAAAATATTTATTTATAAAAAGACAAATCGTAAACGATGTGATTTGTTTAGTTATGGTAGATAATTATACCCCTACCTATTCATTTTACAAATACGTAAATTCCGTTTTAAAAGTAACGCACACAGTGAAAATCTGCTAGATTTCCACCGCACTTTTTTAGCGTTCAAGTCCATTTATTTCTTTAAAATACCATTCTTGCATTTCTGAATAATCTCATCCACGCACCGTCTTCTGTCCAGTTTTCTGGGTGCCAAGAGTTACTCACAGCACGGAACACACGTTCAGGGTGTGGCATCATAATAGCAACTCGCCCATCAAGATTTGTAATTGCAGTAATGCCCTCCGCAGAACCATTCGGATTGGCAGGATATAGTTCGGTGGGGCTACCGTTGTTGTCAATATATTGTGCAGCAATGATGCCTTGTGCTTTTAAGCCTGCAAACTGTTCAACTGATTTAAACTTAACTTGTCCTTCCCCGTGAGAAACCGCAATGGGCATATGTGAGCCAGCCATTCCTGCAAACCAAACTGAATCCACTTCATTAATTTTCACTAAACTCACACGCGCTTCAAAGCGTTCAGATTTGTTGCGTACAAAATGCGGCCAGTTTTCTGTACCTGGGATAATTTCCGCCAAGTTAGAGATCATTTGACAACCGTTACATACGCCTAAGGTCAGTGTGTTTGGATTGATAAAAAACTGGCTGAATTGCTCGTGTAATTTCGGGTTAAATAAGATGGATTTTGCCCAACCGCCCCCTGCACCAAGCACATCGCCGTAAGAGAAACCGCCACAAGCAACCATTGCATTGAATTCTGCTAAATTACGACGACCAATCATTAAATCAGACATATGCACGTCAATTGCATTAAAGCCTGCTCGATCAAACGCTGCTGCCATTTCATAATGACTATTTACACCTTGTTCACGTAAAATTGCAATGGTTGGTTTTACACCTTTATTGATAAATGGCGCAGTAATATCTTCATTCACATCGTAAGTCAAAAATGCGGATAAGCCTTTGTCGTCAGGGTTTTTCTTAGCTTCAAACTCTTGCTCAGCACACTCTGGATTATCGCGTAAGCGTTGCATTTGGTAAGTTAATTCTGCCCAAATACTACGTAATTCAGAGCGTTTTTCGCTGAATAATTTATGGCTGCCGCGGCTGATCTCAAAGCGATCATCAGCAGTTACCGTACCTAATTGGTGGGTAATACCAAGCAAATTGTGAGCTTTCAACACCTCACGTACACTTTCTAATTGGCTATCGGCAACTTGGATAACCGCTCCCAATTCTTCGTTAAATAATACCGCTAAATCGTTGTCGCCTAAAGCTGAAATATCAACTTCTACCCCACAATGCCCTGCAAACGCCATTTCTGCAAGAGTTGTGATTAAACCGCCGTCCGAACGGTCGTGATAAGCCAACAATTTATCTTCTGCCACTAAAGTTTGCATTGCATTGTAAAAATCTTTTAAGCGTTGAACCTTTACCACATCGGCAGGCTTGTCTCCTAACTGTTTGTACACTTGAGCAAGTGCGGTCGCACCTAATCGATTATGCCCTTCGCCTAAATCAATTAGCAATAAACTCGATAAACCTTTGTCGGTACGAAGTTGTGGCGTAAGCGTTTTACGTACATCTTCTACACGAGCAAAAGCGGAAATTACTAATGAAAGTGGGGCAGTCACTGATTTTTGTTCGCCATTATCGATCCAAGTGGTTTTCATCGACATTGAGTCTTTACCCACAGGAACAGTTAAACCTAACGCAGGACAAAGTTCTTCGCCCACAGCTTTTACTGCTTCATAAAGTCCAGCATCTTCGCCTGTGTGACCTGCTGCACTCATCCAGTTAGCAGAAAGTTTAATACGTTTCATCTCGCCAATGTGGGTGCCAGCAATGTTAGTAATGGCCTCCGCCACAGCTAAACGTGCCGAAGCCGAGAAATCTAGCAAGGCAACTGGAGAGCGTTCGCCCATTGCCATTGCTTCGCCGTGGTAGCTATCCAGTGAAGCAGTAGTAACAGCCACATCAGACACGGGGATTTGCCAAGGACCCACCATTTGATCTCGTGCCACCATACCTGTTACAGAACGGTCGCCAATAGTAATTAAGAAAGTTTTTTCTGCGACAACGGGTAAACGTAATACACGGTGGAATGCTTCTTTTAATTGAATACCTTCTATTTTAAGTGGTTGATTTTCCAGTGTTTTTGATAAAACCTCACGCGTCATTTTCGGCGTTTTGCCTAATAACACATTCATTGGTAAATCAATTGGATTATTATCGAAATGACTATCGTGCAAGATTAAATGTTCTGCTTGTGTTGCTTCGCCAATCACTGCAAAAGGGGCACGTTCACGCTTACAAAGTGCGGTAAATAATTCGAGGTTTTCTGGCGCAACGGCTAATACATAACGTTCTTGCGATTCATTACACCAAATTTCCAATGGCGACATACCTTTTTCATCACAAAGAATAGAACGCAGATCGAATTTTCCTCCACGCTTGCCATCGTGTACCAATTCAGGCATTGCATTAGATAAACCACCCGCACCCACATCGTGAATAAACAGGATTGGATTTTCTTCGCCTAATTGCCAACAGCGGTCAATAACTTCTTGGCAGCGGCGTTCCATTTCCGGATTTTCACGTTGAACAGAAGCAAAATCTAAATCTTCTTTTGATTTACCACTGTCCATCGAAGAAGCAGCACCACCACCTAAACCGATGTTCATTGCTGCCCCACCCAAAACGATCAATTTAGCACCGATTGGAATTTCGCCTTTTTGAACCTGTTCGCCACGAATATTACCGATTCCTCCAGCTAACATAATCGGCTTGTGATAACCGCGTACTTCTTTTCCTGCAAAACTATTTACTTTTTCTTCATAAGTACGGAAATAACCTAATAATGCTGGGCGACCAAATTCATTATTAAATGCCGCACTACCTAAAGGCGCATCTATCATAATATCTAAGGCAGAAGCAATGCGATTTGGTTTAGACAATGGATTTTCCCAAGGTTGTTCAAAGTTTGGAATAACGAGGTTAGACACCGAGAAACCTGTTAAACCTGCTTTGGGTTTTGCCCCACGCCCCGTTGCCCCTTCATCACGAATCTCCCCGCCAGAGCCTGTTGCAGCACCAGGAAATGGCGAAATTGCTGTGGGATGGTTATGTGTTTCCACTTTCATTAAAATGTGCGCATCTTCTTGATGAACACGATATTGTCCATCAGGATCAGGAAACCAACGCCCGACTTTCGAACCTTCCATTACTGCAGCATTATCTTTATAAGCAGAAAGCACAAAATCAGGCGTTTGCTCAAAGGTATTTTTGATCATTTTAAACAGCGATTTATCCTGTTTTTTGCCATCAATAATCCAATCGACATTAAAAATTTTATGGCGACAATGCTCTGAATTCGCTTGTGCAAACATATAAAGCTCCACATCCTGTGGATTACGCTTTAAGGCAGTAAAACTTTCCACTAAATAATCCATCTCATCATCTGCCAACGCTAAACCCAAGGCAATATTCGCCTGTTCTAATGCTTGACGGCCACCATTTAAAATATCAATGGTAGTTAATGCTTTGGGTTCTTGTTGAGTAAAAAGCAAGGCTACTTCTGTTTCGTGATTTAACACGGTTTCTAACATACAGTCGTGTAATAAATCTTTCAGCGTAGCCAATTCTGCTTCGGTTAAATCACGCTCAATATTGAAGTAATAGGCTATACCACGTTCAATACGATTTACCTTCGACAAACCACAATTGTGAGCGATGTCTGTCGCTTTTGAAGACCAAGAGGAAATTGTCCCCACTCGTGGAGTCACAATTAAACAATATCCTGCAGGCTTGAGTTCAGAAAACATTGATCCATAATGCAATAATGCTTGTAATTTAACGATTTCATCTTCTACAAGCGATGTTTTTTGTTCAACAAAATGCAAATACTCTGCATAAACTGACGTAATAGGCAATTGATATTGCTGGCATTTTTGTTGAAGTTGAGTTAAACGAAATTCAGAAAGAGCAGGCGAGCCACGAAAGGTTTTGACAGTCATATTGCAGTTCCGTATAAAAGAAAATAAAAGACAGACGTATTATAACGAACAAAGCAAACGTTTGCATTCAAAATAAAACAATAAGATTTATGTTCAAACATACTCCCTATTTTCAAAAAAAAGATTTTGTAATACAAAGCTTATACTCTCTACAACCGCTAAAAAATCAATCAATTACTTTATCTATTGCTAATAAATTTTAAAACCTTATGAACAGCCAGCTAAAGATAACCCAATTGAAGTATTTTTGTTTGATAATGTGATATAACAGACGTAAAATTACACACTTTCATAAACTCGGAATTTTTTATACTTTTAATTAATTTAAGGACATAACAATGAGCTTATTTTCAGAACCATCTAAACGTCGTTATGGCGTTGCAATTTTTTGCAGGTTTTATCTCTGCTTTCGTTAAATGGGGAGCGGAGCATCCTTTTCCACCGCGCAGAGCCCTATTGATTTCACGGATTTAACTGGATCGGGGTAACGCACATACTGTTTTCATTAGTCTTTGCTATTGGTTATTGTGTGGTGGCTGAAATTTTCCCGAAAATCAAATTCTGGATAGCTTTAATTGGTGGAAATAATTAGAAAGCGTGGTATAGTTTAAACACTTTTCACTTAATCTAAATAAAGAGGATTTTATGACAGTTACATTAGCAGGAAACCCTATTGAAGTTGGCGGACATTTCCCTCAAGTGGGCGAAATAGTAGAAAACTTTATTTTAGTCGGTAATGATTTAGCCGATGTTGCATTAAACGATTTTGCAGGTAAACGCAAGGTCCTAAATATTTTTCCAAGCATCGACACAGGTGTATGTGCGACTTCAGTACGTAAATTTAACCAACAAGCGGTAAAATTAAGTAATACTGTTGTGCTTTGTATTTCAGCAGACTTGCCCTTTGCTCAAGCTCGTTTTTGTGGAGCTGAAGGGATTGAAAATGCCAAAACAGTTTCGACTTTCCGTAACCACGCATTACACTCACAATTAGGCGTAGATATTCAAACTGGCCCGTTGGCAGGTTTAACTTCTCGTGCGGTTATTGTGTTAGATGAACAAAACAATGTTTTACACAGCCAGTTAGTTGAAGAAATTAAAGAAGAGCCAAACTATGAAGCTGCATTGGCAGTGTTAGCGTAGTAGATAAAAGATTTAAAACAAGAACCGCCGAGAGGCGGTTTTTTATTATGCTAATAATCTATTTCTTTAAGTAAAAAATCTAGAGGTTGTATGAAAAATGCTTGTTCTGATTACTTAAAGCTATCAAACAGCTCAATAAAAATATATTTAGATACAAAATGTTTACGCTAATTTAAGAAAAACTCCCCATCTTTTTTAAGATAAATGGGGAAAAAATATTAAAGAGTTATAAACCCATCATAAATATGGGTCGCCTCGCCTGTCATATAAAGTGGATGACCAACACCATTCCATTCGATCATGAGCGAACCGCCCGGTAAATCTACTTGGACATTGTTGTTTAATAAGCCTTGCATAATTCCAACTGCAACAGCTGCACAAGCACCACTTCCACAGGCTTGAGTTTCGCCAGCACCACGTTCATAAACTCTAAGCTTAATATGTTCTTTGTTGATGATTTGCATAAAACCAGCATTGACACGCTCAGGAAAACGTTCGTGGTTTTCTAACAAAGGACCAAGCTGTTCAACATTTGCTGTTTGAATATCATCTACTTGTACAACACAATGAGGATTCCCCATTGAAACTGCACCACATAGTACGGTTTGAATATCTGTACGCAGAATATAATTTTTCTCAAATTTATTTGCGGTAAATGGAATTTTTGCTGGTTCCCAAATTGGTTCGCCCATATTCACACGAATTTGATTATCATCTTTTACCGTCAAAACCATATTACCCTTTTGTGTACTAACTGCAATGTCTTTCTTGTTAGTTAGCCCTTTTAATGTCACAAACCGAGCAAAACAACGAGCACCATTTCCGCATTGTGAAACTTCGCTTCCATCAGCATTAAAAATTCTATAATGAAAGTCGAGTTCGGGATCGTAAGGAGCTTCAACAATTAAAAGTTGATCAAACCCAATTCCACAATGGCGATTGGCTAAACGTCGGATCGTTTCTGGAGTAAAAAACACATTTTGAGTGACTCCATCAACCACAACAAAATCGTTACCTAATCCGTGCATTTTGGAAAACTGCATTTTTCCATCCTTTGTATAAATTCAAGATTTTTGCATTATCATTATAAAGAGCAGCAAAAATCATGGCAAATAAAGAACTCTAGTATAAGCAAAGTGCGGTAAAAATACCGTAAATTTTTACCGCACTTTATTCATTCTTGGCATCAGATTACATCCAAGCGTTATTACGAATAATGCCTACTGCAATACCTTCAATTTCAAAATTTTTTTGTTCTTCAAGATTGACTACTATAGGATCAAATTCTTCATTTTCTGCGTGTAGATAAATGATAGAACCTTTTTTCTCAAGACGTTTTACTGTTACTTCATCTTCAATACGTGCAACCACAATTTGTCCGTTACGTACATCCTTAGTACTATGCACAGCTAGTAAATCACCATCTAAGATACCAACATTTTTCATTGATAGACCATAAACTTTAAGTAAGAAGTCAGCCTGTGGTTTAAACATATCTGCATCTACTCGATATGTCGCTTCAATATGCTGCTCTGCAAGAATCGGTTCTCCAGCAGCTACGCGCCCTACAAGCGGTAAACCGTCAAATTCATCATTCGAACTATTGTCTAAAATACGAATACCACGAGATGCGCCGGGAATGATTTCGATTGCACCTTTACGTGAAAGTGCTTTCAAATGTTCTTCTGCGGCATTTGCAGATTTGAAACCTAATTCTCGAGATATTTCTGCTCGTGTTGGTGGCATACCTGTTGTTTCCAAATGGCGTTTTAATAAATCCAACACTTCTTGTTGGCGTGCGGTTAATGGTCTCATATACACTCCTGTTTTTAAATACAGATAACTGGCATTGTATACAGATTGTGTAAAGTTGCAACTGTTATTTTTTAAATCTGTGTATTAAGTCACATTTTGTCGCCAAATTTTCTAAATTAGTTGAGATCGGATGTGTTAAAATATTCGAGTTTTTAGACGATAAAAACACCAAAGGGCTAAAAATAGTTCTATTCACAAACTGCTTTTAAACGTCTATAAGATCTACAAACTTATAACAAAGAGAAAATTTATTATGGCAAATTTTATAAATATGTATCGCCAATTATTGAGCTTGCCGCTGTCTGCATTGGTGAAAAATAATCCTATTCCCGCCAATCCAATAGAAGAGCTTTCACTTAATATTCATCAACCTATTGTTTATGTTTTGCCTTATACATCTCAAACTGATTTCGTTATTTTCCGCCGAAATTGCTTAGCGTTAGGCTTGCCCGATCCCGCAGAGAAAAATGAAATTAATGGCGTTAAGTTACCACGTTATGTATATTTAGACGAAGGTCGCCGAATTTTTAAATCAAAAGGTGCAAAAGACGAAACCACTACCATTTTCAATAAATATCTTGAATTACACCGCACTTCTGAAAGTTTAGATGTGCAACTTATTCCTGTTTCTGTTCTTTGGGGACGTTCTCCCGGACAAGAAGATAAATCAGATTTGCCTAATTTGCGTTTATTAAATGGTATACAAAAAACATTTGCAGCAATTTGGTTTGGACGTGATACTTTTGTGCGTTTTTCTCAAGCGGTTTCATTACGTTATATGGTAGTTGAACATGGCTCAGATGAAAAAATTGCACAAAAGCTGGCTCGAGTTGCAAAAATGCACTTCGCAAAACAACGTATTTCAGCGACAGGCCCTCGTTTACCAAATCGTCAAGCAATGTTTAATAAATTATTGCAATCAGAAGCAATCCGACGAGCAATTGAAGATGAAGCAAAATCAAAAAATATCAGTATTGAAAAAGCACAAAAAGAAGCATATAAAATTTTGGATGAAATTGCAGCTGATGTCAGCCATTCAAGTTTACGTGCAGTAGATCGTTTTTTACGTTGGCTTTGGAATAAACTTTATTCAGGTATTGATGTACAAAATTCGAATCGTGTCCGTAAATTAGCGTTAGAAGGTCATGAAATTGTTTATGTGCCTTGCCACCGTAGTCATATCGATTACTTATTGCTTTCTTATGTGCTTTATCATCAAGGTCTTGTTCCGCCACATATCGCGGCAGGGATTAACTTAAATTTCTGGCCTATAGGTAGAATGTTTCGTAGTTGGGGGGCATTCTTTATTCGCCGCACTTTTAAGGGAAATCGACTATATTCTGCCATTTTTCGCGAATATTTATCAGAACTATTCCATCGAGGCTATTCCGTCGAATATTTTATTGAGGGCGGTCGTTCTCGTACAGGTCGTTTGCTGGCACCAAAAACAGGTATGATGTCAATGACACTTCAAGCATTACAACATAGTCAAACTCGCCCCATTTCGATTGTTCCTGTTTACGTTGGTTATGAACACGTATTAGAAGTAGACACTTATGCAAAGGAATTACGTGGTGCAGCGAAAGAAAAAGAAAATGCGGGTTTAGTACTTCGTGTAATTAAAAAATTACGTAATCTTGGTCAAGGTTTTGTAAATTTTGGTGAGCCAATTACGCTTTCAAACTATTTGAGCCAACATTTCCCTGATTGGAAAGAGCAAAATCACGAAGAAAAACCACAATGGTTTACACCTGCGGTAAATAATATTTCTAAACAAGTAATGATTAATATTAACAAAGCAGCGGCAGTTAATTCAATGAACCTTGTGGGTACAGCACTACTTTCATCTCGTCAGCGAGCACTTTCACGTGAGCAACTGTTAGAACAACTTAGTAGTTATCAACAATTGTTACAAAATGTCCCTTATTCTACGGACGTAGTGCTACCAAATGTGACACCGCAAGCAATGTTAGAACACGTATTAGCTTTAGATCGTATAGGTGTGTTAATTGAAAAAGATAATTTTGGCGAAATTGTACGCTTAGAACGTTCATCTGCTGTACTAATGACTTATTATCGTAATAATATTCAGCATCTATTCGTATTACCATCTTTAGTTGCGAGTATTATTTTGCATTACGAAGCGATCCAAAAAGATTTATTATTAGACGCGATTAGAAAAATTTACCCTTTCTTACAAGGCGAATTGTTCTTACATTTCAATGAAGATGAATTGAATGTACAAATCCATCAAATCATTAATGAATTTGCGCGCCAAAGCGTTATTAATTCAAATGATAACTTCTTATCTATTAATAAATCAAAAGTACGAATTTTACAGCTTTGGTCTGCGGGAATGCAGGAAATCTTGCAACGTTATTACATTACTGCCACTATTTTACAAAAACAACCTGCTATTTCTCGAGCTGAACTTGAAAAAGAAAGCCAGCTTGTTGCTCAACGTTTATCAGTATTACACGGCATAAATGCACCAGAATTCTTTGATAAAGCGGTTTTTTCAAGCTTTATTGCAAACTTGAAAGAGCAACGTTACTTTGATGAATCTGGTTATACTGTTCTTGATAAAATAGAAGAGTTAGCTTCAACGCTTTCCCATTTGATTTCAACAGAAATTTGCTTAACGGTGAAAGGAACAATTGAAAAATCCGAAGATCTTTCTTCATAAAACAATACTGAGGGCATCATTGATGCCCTTTCTTTTATATAAATGATTTAGATCGCATTTAACGAAAAATTATACTTAATCAATGCAATTTTAATCTTGGTTTTAAATAACGATTCAATTTATCAACGAGAATAATCAAACCAATTTTAATACAACCGTGCAAAGCATGTTGGTGCATTCGATACAAAGACACATAAGCAAACTGCGCAAATTTACCTTGAACGGTAAGTGGATTTTTACCAAACTTATTGGTTAGACTACCAAGTGCGGTAAAATTTGACAGAGAAACTAAAGTACCTTTATCGTTATATTTAAAAGATTTCAGTGGTTTATTTTCAAACAATGCAAAAATATTTTTTGCACAAGCCTTTGCCATTTGATGTGCAGCTTGCGCTCTTGGCGGAACCAATTTACCATTTGATTGTATAAATGCAGCACAATCGCCAATCGCAAAAATACTATCATCAACGGTAGTTTGAAGTGTATCTTTAACCACTAATTGATTGATACGATTAATTTCTAATCCATCAAATTGCTGCGTTACTGTTGAGACGCGAACCCCTGCTGCCCAAACAATAAGATCAGCTTTAATCTCCCTGCCATCTTTGGTAATAAGTGTATTTGGCTGCGCCTCAGTAATCATTGTGTTTAATTGCACATTGGCACCCATTTCCTTTAATTCATCTAACACAGCAGCAGATAAATTTTCAGGTAATGCTGGCAATAAACGTGTTCCTGCTTCGACTAAAGTAACTTGTAAGCAAGAACTATCAATTTTACCATAACCGTAAGAAGACAAATCTTCAGCGGCATGATAAAGTTCTGCGGTTAATTCCACACCAGTTGCTCCACCTCCCACAATAGCAATATTTACTTTATTTTCATCCACTAACTTTTGTTTAAATTCTTCTTCGCCAATGTCATCTAATGCGCGGTTTTCTGAAAATTTTAAAAATAATTCCAACAGTTTATGTTGAAAACGTAAAGCCTGTTTTGAACTATCTAAAAAAATACAATTATCAGCCACCCCTTTTGTGTTGAAATCATTAGATTTACTGCCAATGGCAATCACTAAATAATCGTAAGGAATTCGACGAGCAATGACAAGCATATCGCCCTCTTGTCCATAAACAGGTGCAAGTTCAACATATTTTTGCTCTCGATTAATACGTATAATTGAACCTTGCTCAAAACTGAAAAAATGATTTTTACCGTGCGCACGATAACTTAAAGAATCAATACCATCATCCATTACGCCTGTTGCAATTTCATGCAATAAGGGTTTCCATAAATGGGTGGCATTACGATCAACCAGCGTCACTTTAGCTTGTTTTTGACGACCTAATTTATTACCCAAAAATGTTGCTAATTCAATACCGCCAGCACCTCCACCAACGATCACGACGTTTTTCATAAAGCTCTCCTAAAAGTTTAAATTGTTAAAAATGTTACATTAATGTAATGATAACATAACAACGAAACAGGGCGGAAAACTTTCATAAAAATAACCGCACTTATATATCAAAGTGCGGTTATTTTTTTGAGTTATTTTAAGTTGATATTAGAACAACAAAAACGGTGCTATTTCAGCACCGTTCTTTGTTATCGAATCACATTTTAAAGAATAACGTGAGAAAGACCTAAACCGATTAATAAGCAGAAAAGCATGCTCAATAAACCCGGAAGCATAAAGCTGTGGTTTAAAATGTATTTACCAATTTTGGTTGTACCTGTGGTATCGAAGTCAAGAGATGCGATGATTGGGCCGTAGTTAGGGATGAAGAAGTAACCATTTACAGCAACAAATACACCGATTAATACAGGTGCAGGGATACCTAATGCGATACCAAGTGGGAACAATGTCGCTACTGTTGCACCTTGGCTGTTTACTAATACAGAAAGTACAAATAGCGCAAAAGCAAATGCCCATGGTGCAGTTTCAACTAAGCCTTTCACCATTTCTTTTACTTCAGTAATGTGTGCCTGCATTAAAGTGTCGCCTAACCAAGCAATACCGAAGATTGCGATTACTGCGCGCATACCAGCATGGAATACAGAACCTTTGGTAATCGCTGTGCCATCTGGTTTACAAGTTAAGATAATCAATGCACCAATAGAAAGCATAATAATTTCAATGGTATGTGCCATTCCCATTGGTTTTCCATCAAAAACAGGTCGAATAGAAGGAGCTGCACCCATTAACACGACAAGTAAAGCACCAAATAAGAATAAAGAAACAGAAATTTTAGCTGTTTTGCTCACTTCTACTTCTTTGACTGAAGTGGTAGAAGCAAAAATATCTGCATATTTTGGATCATTCAAACGACGTTGATATTCTGGATCATCTTTTAACTCTTTACCCATTTTATTAACAAATAAGCAAGCAAGGAAAAGTCCTAGAATAGTTGAAGGAATGGTTACCATTAAAACATCGCCAAGATGAATGCCTTGTGGCTCAAGGTAAGCAACCACAGCCACCACCGCTGCAGCGATTGGGCTTGCTACGATAGCAAATTGTGATGCAATTACCGCCATTGACATTGGGCGTTCAGGACGGATACCGTTTTGACGGCTCACTTCAGCGATAACTGGCAATACAGAATATGCCACGTGACCAGTACCCGCTAAGAGAGTGAATAACCAAGTTACTGCTGGTGCAATAAACGTAATGTGTTTAGGATTACGACGTAAGATTTTGGTTGCGATTTTGATCATGTAGTCTAAACCGCCAGCTGCTTGCATTGCTGCCGCGGCTGCCACTACAGCCATAATCATAAACATAACATCAATAGGTAAACCTGCTGGTTTCAAGCCAAAGCCAAAAGAAAGAATGGCAAGACCTAAACCACCAAATACACCTAAACCGATACCACCTACACGCGCACCCACAAAGATACACAATAATACGATGGCAAATTGTAGTAAAAACATTGCAGACATACTGCCCCCCCTAAGTTAATAAAAAACACTGTGTTTTATTTGTTGAAACGGCGTGTAATATAGCAACAAATAGGTAGAGATTCCATAACATGGATCAATAAATAATGTTGAAAAATTCTGTTATTTTCCATCAGCTGAAATAAAGATAATTTAATGTATTCTATATTTTGAATATTTTTTTGAAAGATAACCCAAGTGCGGTTATACTTGAGCCCTATTTTGACGTACTTAATCAGTAGAGAAAACAATGCAAGAATTTATCTCAATGGCAACAGAGTTTGCTCAAAAACATACTCTTTTAGCGGTTTCTTGGTTTGCGATTTTCGTGATGGTGATTTATACCTTCTATAAAGGAGCAACGAGTAAATTTAAAGTAATTACGCACAATGAAGTTATTCGGTTAATAAATTCCGATGAAGCCATTGTGGTAGATTTACGTAGTCTTGAAGAATTTCAACGTGGACATATCATTAATAGTATTAATGTGCTTCCAAGCGAAATTAAAAATCAAAATATCGGAAAATTAGAGTCGCATAAAGAGAAAGCTCTTATATTAGTCGATACAAATGGTACTTCAGCCTCTGCTTCTGCAGTATTTTTAACCAAACAAGGTTTTAATTCTGTATTTGTGTTGAAAGAAGGCCTTTCCGCGTGGGTAGCAGCAAATTTACCTTTAGTTAAAAAACATAAATAATAAGGAATAGAAAATGTCAGAACAAAAACAAGACGTTGCAGCAACAGAAGAACAACAACCGGTTCTCCAAATTCAACGTATTTATGTGAAAGATGTGTCTTTTGAAGCTCCAAATCTTCCACATATTTTCCAACAAGAATGGAAACCAAAACTTGGTTTTGATTTAAGCACCGAAACAACCCAAGTTGGCGATGACTTATATGAAGTGGTATTAAACATTTCTGTTGAAACTACACTTGAAGATAGTGGCGATGTCGCATTTATTTGCGAAGTTAAACAAGCAGGTGTGTTCACTATTAGTGGTTTAGAAGATGTTCAAATGGCGCATTGTTTAACTTCTCAATGCCCGAATATGCTTTTCCCTTATGCGCGTGAATTAGTGTCTAACCTAGTCAATCGCGGTACGTTCCCTGCATTAAACTTATCTCCAGTAAACTTTGATGCATTGTTTGTTGAATATATGAATCGCCAACAAGCAGAAAATGCAGAAGAAAAATCTGAGGAAGAACAAACTAAACATTAATTAAATGGTAAAACAAAAGGCAAGCTAGAAATGATCTGCACCCCAAAAGCTGGACTAAATAACCAACTAACTAAGGTGCAGATTTTTTATGACCAAATACCACACTCTTTTCAAACAACAAATCAATGCACCGTTTGACGTATCCACATCCCATTGTGCAATTAAGCCTGCAAAGCCTTCATCTAATCCTGCTTGTACAAGTGCTACGGCATAATCCGCTGCAGCTTCAGCAAGTTCTGCACGAAGTGCGGATGAAATTTTTCCGTTTTCTGCTGAACCATAGAAAGCATTGTTTGCTAATGCAGCTGGAACTGATTCAGTGTAGTTTTCTGTATACCAACCATTACGTAATTCGCAAATCCTACAACACTGTTCCGCCACAAGTAGATGACACATTAACAGAATTTGGGAGAGAGGCATCTAATAAGATGTTTGAGTTGGTGGATTGGTTGGAAACGAATTTAGGGAAAATTTTAAAAAGCAAAAGTGCTTAAATGCAAAAACACCGCTTTTACAAGCGGTGTCTTTTCTTACTATTTTGCAATTAGCAGTCTTGTTTGCCATAAGCATCTTGGCGAAGAATGTGACGAACACCTTCATCAAATTCTGCCAATACGCGATCTGCATCTTTCGGATCTTTACCGCGCGCATCTAAGTAGAATTTAATTTTTGGTTCAGTACCTGAAGGACGAGCAATTAAGCGTCCGCCATTTTCCAAGTTAAATACAAGGATATCGCTTTGACGATCTGTTTTAATATGGTCGATAAATTGTGCCACTTTCACGCCAGCGATTTCTGCTGGTGGATTGTTACGAAGTGCGGTCATTAATTTTCCAATTTCTGAAAGATCGCTGACTCGAATAGAGATTTGTCCACTCACATAAGCACCAAATTCTTTGGTAAATTCATCAGCATAATCTGCTAAAGTTTTGCCTTGTTTTTTCAAGTTACGCACAAGATCTAAGAACACGATTGCTGCAGAAATACCGTCTTTATCGCGTACTTTGTCTGGATCCACTAAATAGCCCAATGCTTCTTCAAAACCAAACAATAAGCCAGATACTTTACCGATATATTTGAAACCAGTTAAGGTTTCTTCTGATTGGAAACCGTATTTTTTCGCAATTTCAGCAAGTGCTGGAGAAGAAACAAGTGAGCAAGCCAATGTGCCTTGTTTACCTTGATATTGTTTTGCTAAGTACCAACCTAAGAAACAGCCTACTACGTTGCCGTGTAGTGATTTCCAGTTGCCTTGTTCATCAGGCACAGCAACGGCTAAACGGTCTGCATCTGGGTCATTCGCAATAATAAATTCAGCGTTCTTTTCTTTTGCCACTTTAATTGCTAAATCCAATGCGCCTTTTTCTTCTGGATTTGGGAAATTCACCGTTGGGAATCTGCCATCTGGCCAAACTTGATCTGCTACTACGTGGGGTTGTGGTAATCCTGCTTTTGCCAGCGTTTTACTTAAAACTTCATAGCCAACACCATGCATAGCGGTATAAACATAGTTAATGTCGCAAGCGGGCTCTTTAGCTAATGATGCAGTTTTTGTAATGTACGCATCTACCACTTCATCATTTAACACCACATAATTATCGCTACGTGGTAAATCTTGGATATTGCCTGCTGCAACTTTATCAATTAATGCTGCAATCTCTTTATCTGCTGGTGAAACGATTTGACCGCCACCATTTGCTTTACCTAAATACACTTTGTAGCCATTATCTTCTGGTGGGTTATGGCTTGCTGTTACCATTACACCTGCAGTGGTATCAAAATATTGGATAGCATAGGCTAAAACTGGAGTCGGTAATTTGCGTGGTAATAAATAAGCTTTTACGCCCGCACCCGCCATAATTTCAGCGGTGTCACGGGCAAAAACATCAGAGTTTTTACGGCCATCGTAACCAATAACGATTGATGGTTCTTTATCGTAACCTTTTAAATATTCCGCTAAACCACCAGCAGCTTGAGAAACTAACACTCGGTTCATCCCCATTGAGCCAGCTTGTAAACGACCACGTAAACCTGCCGTACCAAATTGTAAACGACCATCAAAACGCGCATGTAATTCTGCTTCTGCCGCTTTATCTCCGCCTTTTGCTGCATCTAAAAGTGCGGTTAATTCTGCACGAGTTTCTGTGTCAGGATCTTGGTTTAACCAATGTTGTGCAACCTCAAAAAGTGTTGTCATAGCGTTATCCTTATTCGTTGAAATAAATAAAAAATCGCCGTTAGACTAGCGGAAATCTCACAAAATGAAAACGGCTAATTATCAATTTTTTGATCTACTTAACATTTTTTATTCACGCAATCGGTTATCCGAGCCAATTTGGGAACACTATTTGTAGCATAAGCATTTGTTTGAAAAATTCGCTATAATACCGCCTTAATATTTACGGCAAAATTTAACCGCACTTTAAGGATTTTCAATGTCATCCCAGCCTCGTTTCGTCCATCTTCGCACACACACAGATTTTTCGATGATTGACAGTATCGTCAAAGTGAAACCTCTTGTGAAAGCTTGTGCTGCCAATGAAATGGTTGCTATGGGATTAACGGATTTTACTAATTTTTGTGGTGTGGTGCGTTTTTATGGCGAAATGCTTTCTTCGGGTATGAAGCCCATTATCGGGGCAGATGTAAAAGTAAAAAGCCCATTATGTGGCGATGAATACTTTGATCTTACTTTGCTGGCTAAAAATAATGAAGGCTATAGAAATATTACTTTATTGTTATCAAAGGCTTATCAACGCGGTTATAACGATTTACCTTATATCGATCAAGATTGGTTAATTGAACATCGCGACGGCGTGATTATTTTATCAGGGGGAACGCAAGGCGATGTGGGTAAAAAATTGTTGAAAGAAAACGTAGCCGAAATTGAAAGTGCGGTCGCTTTTTACCAAGAATTTTTTGCCGATCATTTTTATTTAGCATTAAGTCGTACAGGTCGCCCAAATGAAGAACGTTACATTCAAGCAGCGTTGAAATTAGCAGAACGTTGTGATTTACCATTGGTCGCAACTAATGATGTGATGTTTTTGAATGCAGAGGATTTTGAAGCCCACGAAATTCGTGTAGCGATTCACGATGGCTATACTTTAGACGATCCTAAACGTCCGAAATGTTATACCTCACAGCAATATTTTCGTAGTGAAGAAGATATGTGTAAGCTGTTTGCAGACATTCCTTCCGCTCTCGAAAATACCTTATTAATTGCGCAACGTTGTAGTGTGACTTTGCGCCTTGGTCAATATTTCTTACCTCAATTTCCAACTGGCGATTTAAGTACAGAAGATTTCTTAGTGCAAAAATCCAAAGAGGGCTTGGAAGAACGTTTAGCTTTTTTATTCCCTGATGAAAAAGTGCGGTTAGAAAAACGACCAAAATATGATGAACGCTTGCAAGTTGAGCTAGATGTAATTAACCAAATGGGGTTCCCAGGTTATTTCTTGATCGTAATGGAATTTATTCAATGGTCTAAGGATAACGATATTCCAGTAGGGCCAGGTCGTGGTTCTGGTGCGGGTTCATTGGTGGCTTACGCATTAAAAATCACTGATTTAGATCCGTTAGAGTTTGATTTGCTATTTGAACGTTTCTTAAATCCAGAACGTGTGTCTATGCCCGATTTCGACGTGGATTTTTGCATGGATGGTCGCGATCGCGTGATTGAACACGTTGCTGAAACCTATGGTCGTGGTGCGGTATCACAAATTATTACCTTTGGTACAATGGCGGCGAAAGCAGTTATTCGAGATGTAGGGCGAGTGCTGGGGCATCCTTATGGTTTCGTTGATCGTATTTCGAAATTGATTCCTCCCGATCCGGGTATGACCCTTGCGAAAGCATTTGAGGCCGAGCCGCAATTACAGACTGCCTACGATAGCGATGAAGAAGTGCGAGCATTGATTGACATGGCGCGCAAGCTGGAAGGTGTGACACGTAATGCAGGTAAACATGCAGGTGGCGTGGTCATTTCGCCAACCTTAATTACTGATTTTGCACCGCTCTATTGTGATAATGAAGGCTTACATCCAGTTACTCACTTTGATAAAAATGATGTGGAATATACAGGGCTTGTGAAATTTGACTTCCTAGGCTTGCGTACTCTCACTATCATTAAATGGGCATTGGATATGATTAATGTTCGTATGGTACGTGAAGGCAAGCCTCGAGTAGATATTGCCGCCATTCCACTTGATGACCCTGAATCTTTTGAATTACTTAAACGTTCCGAAACCACCGCCGTGTTCCAGTTGGAATCACGAGGTATGAAAGATTTGATCAAACGCCTGCAACCTGACTGTTTTGAAGATATTATCGCATTGGTAGCATTGTTCCGTCCGGGTCCGTTACAATCGGGTATGGTAGATAACTTTATCGACCGTAAACACGGGAGAGAAGAAGTATCTTACCCTGACGCAGAATATCAACATGCAAGTTTGAAACCTATTCTTGAGCCGACTTACGGCATTATTTTGTATCAAGAACAAGTGATGCAAATTGCTCAAGTGCTTGCTGGCTATACGCTGGGTGGGGCTGACTTATTGCGTCGAGCAATGGGTAAAAAGAAACCAGAAGAAATGGCAAAACAGCGTTCTGTATTTAAAGAAGGTGCGGAGAAAAACGGCGTTGATGGCGAGCTATCTATGAAGATTTTCGACTTGGTGGAAAAATTTGCTGGCTATGGTTTTAATAAATCTCACTCTGCTGCTTATGCCTTGGTATCTTACCAAACCCTTTGGCTCAAAACCCATTTCCCTGCAGAATTTATGGCTGCAGTGATGACATCTGAAATAGATAATACGGATAAAATCGTAGGTTTGTACGACGAATGTTTGCGTATGGGCTTAAAAGTGACACCACCAGATATTAATATCGGAAAACACCATTTTAGTGTCAGTGAACAAGGCGAAATTGTGTATGGGATTGGCGCGATTAAAGGCGTGGGGGAAGGCCCGATTGAAGCACTTGTGACGGCAAGAAATGAAGGGGGGATTTTCAAAGATTTATTCGATTTATGCGCTCGTGTAGATTTGAAAAAAATTAACCGCCGTACCTTTGAAAGCCTAATTATGTCGGGTGCCTTTGATAAATTAGGGCCACATCGCGCCGCACTTTCTAAGAATTTGGAAGACGCGCTTAGAGCTTCCGATCAGCATGCGAAAGATGAAGCAATAGGACAAACGGATATGTTCGGTGTGCTCACTGAAACCCATGAAGACGTGGAAAATGCCTATGCTAATACACCACCTTACACTGAAAAACAAATTCTTGATGGCGAACGAGAAACCTTGGGACTGTACTTAAGTAGCCATCCTGTTAGCCGTTATTTGAAAGAACTTTCCCATTACACATCGACGCGGTTGAAAGATCTCGCACCAAATCGCCGTGGACAAATTAGCACTGTGGCGGGGCTAGTCGTGGCATCGAGAATTGCGATGACGAAAAAAGGCAATCGCTTAGGCATTGCCACATTAGATGATCGTTCAGGTCGCTTAGATTTAACATTATTTGGTGAAAGCCTAGAACAATTTGGTGAGAAATTACAAAAAGATACAGTGATTGTTGCTTCAGGGCAGGTGAGCTTTGATGATTTCTCTGGTGGCTTGAAAATGACGGTGCGAGAGTTAATGACCTTAGATGAGGCTCGCTCTCGTTATGTCAAATCCTTGGCTATTAGTCTTTCTGATCATCAAATTACACCAAGTTTCATTAAACAACTTAAAGCATTACTTGAGCCAGTGAGTGGTGGAACGTTGCCTATTAACGTGTATTATCAAAGTCCGAAAGGTCGTGCGTTGTTACGTTTAGGCGTGCAATGGTCGATCATTCCAACAGATGAAATTCTGACGGAATTGGTGAATTTACTCGGCGAAAGTGCGGTGGAATTAGAGTTTGAATAAGACAAAGGCGTGAAAAATATCACGCCTTTTTTATAGGATTAACGTAAGAAATAACGATAAGATTTGCTTTCTGTTACATCTTCAAAAACATAATTGAGTTGGGCAAGTGCCTGTTCAAATTCTGCTTGTTCGCGTTGTTCAATTTGGAACCCAGCAAGGATATTTCCATAGTCCGCACCATGGGCACGATAGTGGAATAATGAAATATTCCAACGATTTTGCAAGGTTTCCAAGAATTTTAATAAGGCACCTTTTTGCTCTGGAAATTCGAAGGTATATAAGCGTTCGTTATCATTTGATGCTCGACCACCCATTAAATAGCGAACATGCGTTTTCGCAATATCATCATCAGACATATCCTCAACATCAAAACCATTTTTCGTGAGGTCTGTAATAATATCTGCTTTTTCTTGCTCATTTGTCGTTCTTACCCCAACAAACACACAAGCACGTTTATCATCTGCATAACGATAACTAAATTCGGTTACAGCTCGGTTACCTAATACATAAGCAAATTTTAAGAAACTACCGGGTTGTTCAGGCATGGTCACGGCTAATAAAGCTTCTCGATTTTCACCAATTTCACAACGTTCAGATACATAACGTAAGGTGTGGAAATTCAAGTTCGCGCCAGACAAAATTGCCGCCATATTTTTGCCTTCAATATGGTTTTGTTTCGCATATTTTTTCAAACCGGCCAAACCTAACGCACCTGATGGTTCTGCAACAGCACGAACGTTCTCAAACAAATCTTTCATTGCTGCGCATACTTCGTCACTATCAACCAATACCATATCATCAAGATATTGCTGACATAGGCGGAATGTTTCGTCGCCAATGCGTTTTACGGCAACGCCATCGGCAAATAATCCAACGTGAGTTAAATCTGTTGGTTCACCTTTATCGAGAGCGGCTTTTAAGCATGCAGAATCCTTTGATTCTACACCGATGATTTTAATTTCTGGCATAAATTGCTTAAGCAAAATTGCTACACCTGCAGCTAAGCCACCACCGCCGACTTGTACAAACACATAATCCAAATCTGCCACTTGTTGTAGCATTTCCATCGCTAACGTGCCTTGTCCAGCGATCACTAATGGATGATCGAATGGTGGAATAAATGTCATGTTTTTTTCTTTTGAAAGCTCGATGGCTTTTGCTTTGGCTTCATCGAAATTAGCTCCGTGCAACAACACCTCGCCACCAAAACCACGCACTGCATCCACTTTAATGCTTGGGGTGTTTTGTGGCATAACAATTAATGCTTTTAAGCCTAATTGTTTCGCCGATAATGCCACGCCTTGTGCATGGTTACCTGCAGATGCCGCTATTACGCCTGCTGCTTTTTGTTCCTCTGAAAGGCTAGAAATCATTGCGTAAGCACCGCGTAGTTTAAAGCTATTTACTGGCTGACGGTCTTCTCGTTTAATCCAGATATTATTGTGCAGTCGTTCAGAAAGTTTTCCCATTTTTTGTAAAGGGGTCACTTGCGCAGCTTCATATACGCGCGAACCAAGTTTAACAATAGCGTTGATGTAATCTGATTGAGAGGGTTGAGGATTGGTAAGTAAGTTTTTCATAGTGTTTGTTTTGATGATGAAGTGCGGTTAGTTTTTCCTTTGTTTTATTCCCCTCTTATGAAAGAGGGGAACCGTTAAATTATTTTAACAATGTTTTATCGCGTACCGCACCTTTGTCCGCAGAGGTCGCAAAGTGACCGAATACTTTCAATGCGAAAGATACTTCACGTTCACGGTGAGCTGGCTGCCAACCTTTTTGATCTTGTTCAGTTCTGCGTACTGCGAGTTCTTCATTACTGATTTCTAAGTTAATTGCACGGTTTGGAATATCAATGTTGATAATATCGCCATCGCGTACTAAGCCGATTGCACCGCCAGAAGCAGCTTCTGGTGATGCGTGTCCAATAGACAAGCCTGATGTACCACCAGAGAAACGGCCGTCCGTTAATAAAGCACATTTTTTGCCCAAGCCCATCGATTTTAAGTAACTGGTTGGATACAACATTTCTTGCATACCTGGTCCGCCTTTAGGCCCTTCGTAACGGATAACAACGATATGACCTTCTTTGACTTTGCCACCTAAAATGCCTGCAACCGCATCTTCTTGGCTTTCAAATACGATTGCCGTGCCAGTGAATTTCCAAATAGATTCATCTACACCAGCGGTTTTAACAATACATCCGTCTTCAGCGAGATTACCGAATAATACGGCTAAGCCACCTTCTTGCGAAATTGCATTTTCTTTATTGCGAATACAACCGTTTACACGATCATTATCGACGGTATCCCAGCGACAATCTTGTGAGAATGCTTGAGTTGTGCGGATACCTGCAGGACCTGCACGGAAGAATTTATGTAATTCTTCATCTTGATTGCGAATAATATCGTATTGGTCTAGTTGTTCTCCCATGCTCATTCCAAGCACGGTGTGTGTATTTTTATGAATTAATCCAGCGCGATCTAATTCACCCAACAATCCCATAATACCACCTGCACGGTGTACGTCTTCCATATGATATTTATTGGTGTTTGGTGCAATTTTGCTTAAACAAGGCACTTTGCGCGATAAACGGTCAATATCTTCCATTTTAAAATCCACGCCTGCTTCTTGTGCTGCCGCTAATAAGTGTAAAACAGTGTTACTTGAACCACCCATTGCGATATCGAGGCTCATTGCATTTTCAAAGGCATCAAAAGTACCGATTGAACGAGGCAATACGCTTGCATCATCTTGCTCGTAATAACGTTTGCAAAGCTCGACAATTTGACGGCCTGCTTTTAAGAATAATTCTTTGCGGTCTGCGTGCGTGGCTAACATGGAACCATTGCCAGGTAAAGATAAACCTAAGGCTTCAGTAAGGCAATTCATAGAGTTTGCGGTAAACATACCTGAGCATGAACCACAAGTTGGACACGCACTGCGTTCGATGGCATCAATACGTTCATCTGATACATTCGGATCGGCTGCCTCAATCATCGCATCTACTAAATCTAAGCGGATTAATTGATCAGAAAGTTTAGTTTTACCTGCTTCCATCGGGCCGCCTGAAACGAAGATAGTTGGAATATTTAAACGCATTGCCGCCATCAACATTCCTGGAGTGATTTTGTCACAGTTGGAAATACACACCATCGCATCAGCACAGTGCGCATTGACCATATATTCCACGCTATCAGCGATTAAATCACGGCTTGGTAAAGAATAAAGCATTCCACCATGTCCCATGGCAATACCATCATCCACCGCAATGGTGTTAAATTCTTTTGCTACGCCACCCGCTTTTTCAATTTCTGCAGCAACAAGCTGTCCCATATCTTTTAAATGCACATGCCCTGGTACGAATTGCGTGAAAGAGTTCACCACCGCAATAATCGGTTTACCAAAGTCATTTTCTTTCATTCCTGTTGCACGCCATAAGGCACGTGCGCCTGCCATATTACGACCTTGTGTGCTGGTCGCTGAACGTAGTTTTGGCATAAATAATCTCTCCGAGTAAAATTTAGGGTTCGTTTGTATGATTAATTAACCATTAAAACATCTGGCAATTTTGCCAACTGATTCACTAATAGATCTAAAGTGCGGTCAGATTTTACAGTGATTTTTAACCGCACTTGGGTTTCAATGAGTGTCATTTCCATTGTTGTAACGGTAAATCCGCAGTGACGTGCTACGCGTAACATGTGTTGCGCTGACCACATTTTATGCTGCCCCACATCAGTACAAATTACCGCATTATTTGGTTTGCGATTAGAAGCCATTGCAGTCCCTTGTTCATTACGACAAAGTAAGTGATCTAAGCCTGCGTCATAAAGGGCATCGTAGGTTGGCATAATTGCGCCACCGGGATAACCGAAAAGAGTCGTGACATGGTGTGCTTTCAGGCACTCCATGATGAGTTGTGAGCCTGTCATTGTGTTTGTTTCCTGTTATTTTTATTTTGGGATAAGTTCAGCATTGTAGCGAAATTTCGAGTCATTGGTAGGGCTTGGCACGAAAAAAAACGAAAAAAGTGCGGTAAAAATTGGCTTGCTTTGAATGTTTATGTTCTTTTTATTAAAAAATTCGTGAATTTTTACCGCTCTTTTGGCTTATTTATTGACTGATGATTAGATTTCATTATATTGAAACTCTTTTCATTTTTTTACATAGGATAATTTATGGCTCACTCAGCCCCAAAAGCACAAAAGCGTGAGACTTTTTCTGGTCGTCGTGCATTTATTCTGGCAGCAATTGGTTCTGCCGTTGGTCTTGGTAATATTTGGCGTTTTCCTTACACCACTTATGAAAACGGTGGTGGCGCATTTATTATCCCTTACCTTATCGCGTTGTTAACCGCAGGAATTCCTCTTTTATTCCTAGATTATGCCATTGGTCACCGTCATCGTGGTGGTGCGCCACTTTCTTATCGTCGTTTTAGCCCTCACTTTGAGGTGTTTGGCTGGTGGCAAATGATGGTGAATGTCATCATCGGATTATATTACGCTGTAGTATTAGGCTGGGCGGCAAGCTACACATATTTTTCTTTCACTGGCGCATGGGGCGATAAACCCATTGATTTCTTCATCGGTGAATTTTTAAAAATGGGCGATATTAAAAACGGTATCAGCTTTGAATTTGTTGGTATGGTAACCGCACCATTAATTGCGATGTGGATTGTTGCCTTAGGCGTGCTTTCTATGGGTGTTCAAAAAGGAATTGCTAAGGTCTCTTCCGTATTAATGCCAGTGCTCGTCGTGATGTTTATGGTGCTTGTGATTTATTCCTTATTCTTACCCGGTGCGGCAAAAGGTTTAGATGCATTATTTACACCAGATTGGACAAAATTATCCAACCCGAGTGTGTGGATTGCCGCCTATGGGCAAATCTTCTTCTCTCTTTCAATCGGCTTTGGGATTATGGTGACTTACGCCTCTTATCTTAAAAAAGAATCCGATTTGACTGGTAGTGGCTTGGTTGTAGGTTTTGCTAACAGTAGCTTTGAAGTGTTAGCAGGTATCGGCGTATTTGCAGCATTAGGCTTTATTGCAACAGCGCAAGGTCAAGAAGTCAGCGAAGTGGCAAAAGGCGGAATTGGTTTAGCATTTTTTGCGTTCCCAACCATCATCAATAAAGCACCATTTGGCGAAGTGCTAGGCATGTTATTCTTTGGTGCATTAACCTTTGCCGCATTGACTTCATTCATCTCAGTTATCGAAGTAATTATTTCCGCAATTCAGGATAAAATTCGCATTAGCCGTGGAAAAGTGACATTCATCGTGGGTGTACCAATGATGCTAGTTTCTGTCATCTTATTCGGCACAACAACTGGCTTACCGATGTTAGATGTGTTCGATAAATTTGTGAACTATTTCGGTATTGTTGCCGTAGCATTTGCGTCTTTAATTGCGATTGTAGCAAATGAAAAACTCGGTTTATTAGGTAATCACTTAAATGAAACTTCATCTTTCAAAGTAGGTTTCTTCTGGCGTTTATGCATTGTATTAACGAGTGGTGTTTTAGCATTTATGCTTTTCAGCGAAGGGGCAAAAGTCTTCTCTGAAGGTTACGAAGGTTATCCAAACTGGTTTGTAAATACCTTTGGTTGGGGAATGTCCATTAGCTTACTTGTCGTGGCATTTTTCCTTTCTCGCTTAAAATGGAAAAGCGAAACCAAATTAACGATTGATGAAACTAAAGGAGAATAAAATGACTACTGGCGCAATTATTATGATGATCATAGCCCTTACTTTATTGTGGGGAGGATTAATTTACGCGTTGCTTCGCTTACCGAAAGAAAACTAATCCTAAAATTAACCGCACTTTTATCTGTATCTAAAAGTTGGGCTTATCCACCAGCTTTTAGGTACGATTTTATGGATAAGTATTATTCTAGTATCATTAAGTAAAAAACGAGTTTTTGCTTTACCGCACTTCTAATCTTTAATAAAACCAAATTCTCCGCTTTCATCCATTTTTAAAATTGATGCGTAATTTTTTCGCCAATCCCCTAATACAATTCGGGTAAATCCTGCTTGTTGATGAATCGCCTCACGGTGTGTGTGTCCGTGAATTAATAAATTTACATCAAACTCTTGTACTTTTTCTGTCGTGAAGGCTTGGTTTACATCCATAATTTCCTGTGATTTCGCTTGTTTATCTTGATTACTCTTTGCTCGAATTTTCTCCGCAATTTTCAACCGCACTTTTAATGGCAAGCACAAAAACAAACGCTGCAGCCATTTGTGATGAACTCTACGGCGAAATTGTTGGTAAGCCACGTCATCAATGCAAAGCGTATCGCCATGACAAAGTAAGATTTTTTTATCATAAAGTGTAATCAATTGATAATCAGGAAAAAGCTGAACACCTGTATCTTTCGCAAAACGTTCGCCAATCAAGAAATCACGGTTGCCGTGCTGAAAATAACATTGCACACCTTGATCACTTACAAATTTAATTAAATCTTTCACTTGTTGAATCAATGTAGACTGCTCATCATCACCAATCCAAAAATCAAAAAGATCACCCAAAATGTAAAGCCGTTCAGCCTGTGGGGCAAGATTCTGCATAAAATCGACAAAAAGTGCGGTCAATTCTGGCTGAGTTTCGCTTAAATGCAAATCAGAAATAAAATAGCTATGTTTCATAAAAATTCCACGATTTTTGTTTAGATTAGCACATATTGAGATTGAATTTGCTATACTTCAACGAAATTTTATATAGGACATCCTTATGTTAAAACTACTTCGAATTTTCCTCGTATTAATCTGCTGTATTCTAATTTGTGTACTGGGTACGATTTATTCTTTTATCCGCTTTAAAAATCCAAGCAACGTAGGCATTGTTGCACGTTGGTTTGGACGCTTATATCCACTTTTTGGCTTAAAAGTAGAACATCGTATTCCTCAAGATCAGAAGCAAATTAGCCGCGCCATTTATATCGGTAATCATCAAAATAATTATGATATGGTAACAATCTCTTATATGGTGCAACCTCGCACAGTAAGTGTGGGTAAAAAAAGCTTAATTTGGATACCCTTCTTCGGCATTCTGTATTGGGTAACGGGTAATATTTTCTTAGATAGAGAAAACCGCACAAAAGCACACAGTACAATGTCGCAGCTTGCACGACGAATCAATGAAGATAATTTATCAATTTGGATGTTCCCAGAAGGCACTCGCAATCGCGGTCGCGGTTTATTACCCTTTAAAACGGGTGCATTCCATGCGGCGATTTCAGCAGGTGTACCAATTATTCCAGTGGTGTGTTCAACCACGCATAACAAAATTAATTTAAATCGTTGGGATAATGGCAAAGTGATTTGCGAAATAATGGATCCAATCGATGTTTCAGGCTATACCAAAGACAATGTTCGCGATCTTGCGGCTTATTGTCATGATCTAATGGAAAAACGCATTGCCGAACTTGATGAAGAGATAGCAAAAGGAAACTAAAATGCCACGCCTTTCCCGCCGTCAATTATTAAAAACAGCTGCGATTTCTACCGCACTTTCCACAGTGCCCGCACCATTGTTAGCGGCAAGCCGTGAAAAACTAGTTGTGCCGCCACTAATTGAAGTTCGTCGCGGTCGCCCAATTGTATTAACAATGCAGGAAATGAATTATCCGTTAGATGGCTCACACAATGTGACAGTATGGGGATTCAACGGCAATTATCTTGGCCCAACCATTAAAATCAAATCAGGCAGCTTTGCCAAACTTAATTATCATAACAATTTGCCACAATCAGTTGCTTTATCTATTCAAGGTTTACAAGCATCAGGCGAACTGTTTGGCGGGGCAGCTCGAGTTCTCAAAAAAGGCGAGTCTTGGGCACCCATCGTGCCTATTGAACAACCCGCAGCAAGCTGTTGGTATCGTTCCGCGACATTAGCCAACTCAGCCTATCAAACCTATCGTGGCTTAGCTGGAATGTGGTTAATTGAAGATGAGCAAAGCCTAAAAGCGAATCTTCCCAATAAATACGGCGTAGATGATATTCCATTGATTTTACAAGATATGGAATTTAACAATGATGGTCTCCAATTATTCAAACAAAATCAACCGCACTTTGTAGGCAATCGCTTGTTGGTGAATGGTATTGAAGCACCATTTTTAGATGTTGCACGGGGTTGGATTCGTTTACGTTTGCTCAATGCCTCATTAGCGCGTGCTTATGATTTACGCTTGGATAATGATCAAGAAATGCTGCTTATTGCACAAGATTTAGGTTTCTTACCAAAAGCGAAATCAATCAAATCTTTGGTTCTCTCGCCAGGAGAACGTGCAGAAATACTGGTTAATATGAATGAAATTGACAACGTATCTCTCATTAGCGGAAGTAAACGTAGCTTGTACGAAAAAATAAAAAATATGTTGTTCTCAGGCGATGAACTCGCTAATAACACCGTCCTTGAATTGCGTGCCAAGGGAGAAATGTCAGCATTTAATAAACAACCGAATCTAACTTTCGAAACGGATGCACCAGCAATGTTACAACAAGCCGTTGCACAAACTCGAGAATTTAATATTGATGTCACAAACGGTTTAATTAATCAAAGACGTTTTGACCCACGCAAGGTTGATGTTATGGCTCGTAAAGGTACCATTGAACGCTGGATTTTAAATGCAAGTTTACCTGTTGGATTTACTATTCAAGGTGCCAAATTTGTGGTGGAAAGCCAAGGAGAACATCAATTACAAGCTGAAGAATTAGCTTGGAAAGATACCGTTTGGGTAAAAAACAAAACTCAAATTTTAGTGAAATTTGATCAAGCATCTTCTGGCAACTACCCATTCTTATTTGGGGTATCGAATTTAATGTTAGAAGATATGGGCTGTCTTGGCGTATTGATGGTTCAATAGACAAAAAATTTAATCATAACCCAGTGGATATTCTATTAATCACTTCTTGAAAAATATTACTAGCCTTGCGCTTTTTCCAGTATAATCTGACCAATTTTCTGACAAATTAAAACAAGACGATGAATAAAAAACACACTTTAATTTCACTTGCTATTTTGACCGCACTTTATAGCCAACAAAGTTTGGCAGATTTGCATGAACAATGTTTAATGGGCGTGCCAAAATTTAGCGGTGAAGTCGTGACCGGTGATGTGAATTCTCTGCCTGTCTATATTGAAGCGGATAACGCAGAAATTAATCAGCCAAATGATGCGACCTATCAAGGTAATGTAGATTTGAAACAAGGCAATCGCCATTTGTTAGCACAATCCGTGCAGGTCAAACAATCTGGAAACCAATCAACACCTTTACGCATGGCTTATGTCCGCAATGGATTTGATTATAAAGATAATCAGATCAATATGTTGGGTAAAGATGCAGAGTTTAATTTAGATAGTCACGATGGTAATTTAACAAATTCAGAATATGAATTTGTCGGTCGTCAAGGACGTGGTAAAGCTGATAATATAACACTGCATAATAATTATCGTGTAATGAAGAATGCAACCTTTACGTCATGTTTGCACGGCGACAATGCTTGGGCAGTAGATGCGTCAGAAATTCGTCAATACGTGAAAGAAGAATATGCTGAAATGTGGCATGCTCGCTTTAAAATACACGGTGTTCCCGTCTTTTATACCCCTTACTTACAATTACCCATTGGAGATCGTCGTCGTTCTGGTTTATTGATTCCAAGCGCGGGAACATCTAACCGAGATGGTCTTTGGTATGCACAACCAATTTATTGGAATATCGCTCCTAATTATGATCTTACTTTCACCCCAAAATATATGTCTCGCCGTGGTTGGCAAGCAAATGGGGAATTTCGCTATTTAACCTCTATTGGCGAAGGTAAAGTGGCAGGAGAATATTTAGGTAAGGATCGTTACTCTGAATATGCTAGTGATAATCGAAAACGTCATTTGTTCTATTGGAATCACAATTCTATCTTTTTACAAAATTGGCGTCTAAATATTAATTACACCCGAGTAAGCGATAAACGTTATTTCAACGACTTTGATTCTATTTATGGACGCAGTACCGATGGTTATGCGAACCAATATGCTCGTATAGCCTATTACCAACCCAATTATAATTTTTCTCTTTCTGCACGTCAGTTCCAAATTTTTGATGATATTGTAAACATCGGTCCTTACCGTGCAGTACCACAATTAGATTTCAACTATCACAAATATGATTTAGCGAATGGATGGTTAAATTTCAAATTACATTCACAAGCAGTTCGTTTTGATAATGACAGTGAATTGATGCCAACTGCATGGCGTTTCCATGCAGAACCTAGCCTAAATTCTTTAATGTCAAATAAATACGGCAGTTTGAATATTGAAACGAAACTTTATGCTACTCGCTATGAGCAGAAAAAAGGTTCAGGAAAAAATGCAGAGGACGTGCAAAAAACGGTAAATCGAGTTATTCCACAATTTAAAGTTGATTTACAAAGTGTATTAGCACGGGATATAACGTTCTTAAAAGAGTATACACAAACCTTCGAACCGCACGTGCAGTATTTATATCGTCCTTACCGAAATCAAAGCAATATTGGTTCAACACTTAATAATGATTATTTGGGATTTGGTTACGATTCAGCATTAGTACAGCAAGATTACTATTCGCTATTCCGTGATCGCCATTATAGTGGTTTAGATCGAATTTCATCGGCAAATCAAGTTACCTTGGGTGGCACAACGCGTTTTTATGATATTGCTGGCGAAGAACGATTTAATTTATCTGCAGGTCAAATTTATTACTTAAGTAATTCTCGTATTGATGAAAACCCTGCGAATAAAACACCAACTTCATCATCTGCTTGGGCATTAGAATCTAATTGGAAAATAAGTAATAAATGGTATTGGCGTGGTAGCTATCAATTTGATACTCATACCAATTCAACATCATTAGCGAATACATCACTAGAATATAATCCTGAAAAAAATAATTTAATTCAGTTAAATTATCGATATGCGAACCAAGAATATATTGACCAAAACTTGGGTAAATCGGCTAACGCCTATCAACAAGATATCCAACAAGTGGGATTAGTTGTAGGCTGGGAAATTGCCAATAATTGGGCTGTAGTAGGACGCTATTATCAAGATCTCGCCTTACAAAAACCAGTAGAACAATATCTAGGCGTTCAATATAACAGTTGCTGTTGGGCTGCAAGTGTTGGTGTAAAACGCAATGTCACAAACCACCAAAACCAAACACGTAATGAAATTGTTTATGATAATAGCATTGGCATAACCTTAGAATTAAGGGGGTTAGGCAGCAATGACCATCAAAGCGGTATTCAAGAGATGTTAGAAAAAGGAAAACTACCTTATATTCGAGCATTTAGTTTGGATTAAACATTGTTCAATATAAACGTTAGATCAACAAAAAGAGCGGCTATTTTTAACCGCTCTTTTGTCACAATATACAAAATAAAATACTGATTAGAGATTACCTAACTTTTCGTTTAAAACACTGAGCAATTTATCTTTACTAATCATTTCTTTTTCGCCAGTGCGGCGGTTTTTGTATTCAATTTCACCGTTCTCTAGGTTTTTCTCACCGATTACCACCATATGCGGTACACCAATAAGTTCCATGTCTGCAAACATCACGCCTGGGCGTTCTTTACGATCATCAAAAATCACATCTACGCCTTGCGATTGTAAAGTGCGGTAAAGTTCTTCAGCGTATTTTTGCACGGCTTCAGATTTGTGCATGTTCATTGGCACAATCGCCACAGTGAATGGGGCGATTTCGTCTGATGGCCAAATAATACCGCGATCATCATGATGCTGTTCAATCGCTGAAGCCACCACACGAGTTACACCAATACCGTAGCAACCCATTGTCATCACAAGAGGTTTACCATCTTCGCCTTGAACGGTCGCTTTCATCGCTTCAGAGTATTTTTTACCCAGTTGGAAAATATGCCCCACTTCAATACCACGCTTGATTTGAAGCGTGCCTTTACCATCTGGACTTGGATCGCCTTCAACAACATTACGTAAATCAAATACTTCTGGCATTGCTACATCGCGTTCCCAATTCACGTTGAAGTAGTGTTTGCCGTCGATATTCGCACCACAACTAAAATCAGACATTAACGCCACGGTGCGGTCAATAATTGCAGGAATATTAAGATTTACCGCGCCTAACGATCCCACGCCCGCACCAATTTTCGCTTTGATTTCAGTTTCGTCCGCAAACTCAAGGGGATCTGCCACTAACGGGTGTTTTTGTGCTTTGATCTCGTTTAATTCATGGTCGCCGCGAATAATCAACGCAACAAGCGGTTGGTTTTCGTCTGCACCTTTCACAATCAAGGTTTTCACGGTTTTTTCAATCGGCAGATTAAATTGTTCTACTAACTCCGCAATGGTTTTCGCATTTAGTGTATCCACCAAGGTCATTTCTGCGGTTGGAGCTTGGCGTTCGCCTATAGCAATTGCTTCTGCAAGCTCAATATTCGCGGCAAAATCCGATTCCGTTGAGAACACAACATCATCTTCCCCGCTTGAAGCTAACACTTGGAATTCGTGAGAAGCTGAACCCCCGATTGAACCTGTATCCGCTTGCACCGCACGGAAATCTAAGCCTAAACGGTTAAAAATGTTACTGTACACTTGATACATCACATCATAGGTTGCTTGCAAACTTTCTTGGGTAGTGTGGAAAGAATACGCATCTTTCATAATAAATTCACGCGAACGCATTACACCAAAACGAGGGCGCACTTCATCACGGAATTTCGTTTGAATTTGATATAAGTTAAGTGGGAGTTGTTTGTATGAAGAAACTTCTCGGCGGACTAAATCTGTAATCACTTCCTCGTGAGTTGGCCCAAGTACAAAGTTACGGTTTCCGCGGTCTTCAAAACGAAGCAATTCAGGGCCATATTGCTCCCAACGACCAGACTCTTCCCATAATTCCGCAGGTTGCACAACTGGCATTAATACCTCAATGGCACCACCTTTGTTCATCTCTTCGCGAACAACTTTTTCCACTTTTTTCAATACGCGAATACCCGTCGGTAGCCAGTTATATAAACCTGATGCCATTGGGCGAATCATACCTGCACGCAACATTAATTGGTGGCTCACTACCTGAGCATCATTTGGCGTTTCTTTTAGGGTGGAAAATAAATATTGACTTGTACGCATTGTTTAACCTTAAATTCTAAGAACTGAAAAAATTGGCGCAAGTATAACAAAAAGTGTGGTCATTTTTAACCGCACTTTTAACACTTAGTCATTATTTTGCGCATTCGCCAAAATTACCTTATGTTCTTGAATCAATGCCATAAACGGCTGCCCAAACCGCTCTAATTTGATAGAGCCCACGCCATTAATTTGCAACATTTCAATATTGCTTGTTGGCATATATTGTGCCATTTCTTGCAACGTCGCATCATTAAAGACAATGTACGGCGGAATATTTTCTTTATCGGCAATTTGTTTGCGTAAGAAACGCAAGCGTGCAAATAAATCCTTATCGTAATTTGCAACACCTTGACGTTGTGGATTATGAGCAATTTTACTGATTGCAGAAATACGAGGCATTGCCAATTCTAACGGTTCTTCGCCTTTCAAAATCACTTTCGCACTTTCAGTAAGTTGCAACGTTGGATTTAATTCACTAATAACCTGTTGCACAAAACCCAAATGAATAAGCTGACGAATAACAGACTGCCAATGCTCTTTGCTTTTATCTTTTCCGATGCCATATACTGAAAGTTTATGGTGTTGGCGTTCAACAATTTTCTGATTGTGCATGCCACGCAGCACCGCAATCACATAATGTGCACCAAAACATTGCCCCACTCGATAAATAGTAGACATTACTTTTTGTGCATCGACTAATCCATCATATTTTTTAGGAGGATCAAGGCAAATATCACAGTTATTGCATGGTGTTTGTCGATGCTCACCAAAATAATTGAGAAGAACTAAACGGCGACAAGTCTGGCTTTCTGCAAATTCACCAATAGCTTCTAATTTATGCTGCTCAATCTGACGCTGTGGCGTTTCTGGTTTTTCGAAGAGAATTTTTTGTAACCAAGCGTAATCAGCTGGTTCATAAAACAAAACCGCCTCTGCAGGTAAATCATCACGTCCTGCTCGACCTGTTTCTTGATAGTAAGATTCAATGCTACGTGGTAAATCAAAATGGGCAACAAACCGTACATTGGATTTATTAATCCCCATTCCAAAAGCAATGGTTGCGACTACTACTTGAACATTATCACGCTGAAAATCCTGTTGCACACGTTCACGAATTGCCGTTTCCATTCCTGCGTGGTAAGCAGCAGCAGAGACACCTTTATTGCGTAAACTTTCCGCAATTCGTTCAACCTTGTTTCGGCTGTTGCAATAAATAATCCCACTCTTACCCTTTTGAGCCAACACAAAACGTGTCAGTTGCTCCATAGGTTTGTATTTTTCTTCCAAGGTATAACGAATATTTGGTCGATCAAAACTACCAATGTATTTGTGCAGATTTTTCAGATTAAGATGCCGCAGAATATCTTGTTGAGTCGCATAATCTGCCGTTGCCGTAAGTGCCATAATCGGCGCATCAGGGAAACTGGCTTTTAAACCACCAAGCTGGGTATATTCAGGGCGAAAGTCATGCCCCCATTGAGAAATACAATGTGCTTCATCAATCGCAATAAAGCAGACTTTGCTATAAGAAATAAGTTGAAAGAAACTGTTCGTCATCACTTTTTCTGGCGACACATAAAGTAGTTTAAGTTGCCCAGAAATAAGCTTATTTTGTACTTGTTGCTGCTGTTCTAAAGTCTGACTAGAATTAAGAAAATCCGCCTCAATTCCATTAGCTTGCAGCTGATCCACTTGATCTTTCATCAAGGAAATCAGCGGAGAAATCACTAAAGTTAAACCATCAAAACAAAGTGCGGGAATTTGGTAACAAAGCGATTTACCATTCCCCGTTGCCATTACCACCAAAGCATCTTGTCCATTTAAAGTGGCATTAATGACTTCTTCCTGCCCTTTACGGAAAGATTGATAACCAAAAATTGATTTCAAAACAGAAAGTGCGGTCGGTTTTTCTATTATTTTTGATGGTAAAGGAGAATCCAGCATTTTAGAACTGCACGTTCTCGCCATGTGCAGCACAGGCTTCAACGAAACAATCCCAAAAACGTTGCCCGTCATTAGAAACCCAGTCGCCATTTTTAAAAGCAAAATGAAAACCACCTAATTTACTTGCAATCCAAAGCTCAAGCAGCGGTTCCTGTTTGTTAATCACTATTTGTGTGCGATTATCAAAGGTGATTGTAAATACTGAACCTTGCGTTTCGCAATCCACATCTGCGCCTTGGTTTTCCAATTCTTCTTCAATTTTTTGCCAAACATGTTCAATATTTTGGTGAAATTCTGCAATATTCATAAAATGTTCCTGTTTAAATCTGATAGAATGCTGCAAATTATAAAGCCTTTCTCAAGCTTGTGAAAGGCGGATTTACCGATAAGTAAGAGAGAGAAAAATGAAAAAACTACTATCAATTTTAGTGCTTAGTGCAATTTGCATTGTGACAACAGGATGCGGCGTAAAAGGTTCTTTATATTTTCCTGAAAAAGATCAAGTTCAACAAACTCAATAATCTATTATCTAATATCATTCCCAAAATAACTAAAACAGGCACACAACATGAATTTTTTCCAATATAAACATAACAAACTTTATGCCGAAGATATGCCAGTTCAACAACTTGCTGAACAATTTGGCACGCCTCTCTATGTATATTCTCGCGCAACACTTGAACGTCATTGGCACGCTTTTGACTCTGCTTTCGGTAAGCACCCTCACTTAATTTGTTTTGCCGTAAAATCTTGCTCAAATATCGGCGTATTAAATATCATGGCAAAACTAGGTTCAGGTTTCGATATTGTCTCGCAAGGCGAACTTGAGCGTGTACTGGCAGCAGGTGGCGATGCGTCAAAAGTGGTCTTTTCTGGCGTTGCGAAATCTAGAGAAGAAATTATGCGAGCATTAGAAGTTGGAATCCGTTGCTTTAATGTGGAATCAGTTTCTGAACTCAAGCACATTAACCAAATCGCAGGAGAAATGGGTAAAATCGCACCTATTTCTTTACGTGTAAATCCAGATGTTGATGCACATACACACCCTTATATTTCAACAGGATTAAAAGAAAATAAATTTGGTGTAAGCGTAAATGAAGCTCGAGAAGTGTATAAATTAGCCTCAACGCTACCAAACATAAAAATAACAGGGATGGATTGCCACATAGGCTCACAGCTTACCGAATTACAACCATTCTTAGATGCGACCGATCGATTAATTGTCCTAATGGAACAATTAAAAGAAGATGGAATTACATTAAAACATCTCGATCTGGGCGGTGGTTTAGGCGTGACTTATACGGATGAAACACCACCGCATCCAAGCGATTACGCAAATGCGTTATTAGAAAAACTAAAAAATTATCCTGAACTTGAAATTATTCTTGAACCTGGCAGAGCAATTTCTGCAAATGCAGGAATTCTAGTAGCAAAAGTACAATACTTAAAAAGTAATGAAAGCCGTAATTTCGCCATTACCGACACAGGAATGAACGATATGATCCGCCCAGCATTGTATGAGGCTTACATGAACATCGTCGAAATTGACCGCACTTTAGAAAGAGAAAAAGCCATTTATGATGTTGTAGGGCCTGTTTGCGAAACGTCTGATTTCTTAGGCAAACAACGGGAACTTTCAATTGCCGAAGGGGATTATATTGCTCAATGTTCTGCTGGTGCCTATGGAGCAAGTATGTCATCAAACTATAACTCAAGAGCCCGCACTGCAGAAGTTTTAGTAGATGGCGATCAATCCTATTTGATTCGTCGCCGAGAAACCTTACAGGAACTTTGGGCATTAGAATCGACCATTTAATATTTCTTATCTTAAAAAAGAGCGGTAAAAAATTATCTATTTTTCTACCGCACTTTTTCTATTTTTATCCATCAATAAACCTACCTCAAATAGTAAGTTTTTGAGATAAATCAAATTTTTTTCTATTCTAGATTGGCATAGAATTGAATTCTTTATAAAATGTCATGCTTTTTAAAGTGGACTTCTAACCACTAAAGGGGAAATTATGCAAGATAAGCTAAAAGTTTTATTAATTGACGACCATCCGTTAATGCGTCGTGGCATTAAACAACTTGTAGAATTAGACGATAACTTTGAAGTAGTGGCTGACGTAAGCAGCGGCACAGAAGGGATTTCTGTGGCATTACAAACATCACCTGATGTGATCATTTTAGATCTCAACATGAAAGGACTTTCTGGGTTAGATACACTCAAAGGATTACGTGCAGAAGGCATTGATGCACGAATCTTAATTTTAACAGTATCTGATGCAAAAAATGATATTTATACTCTGATTGATGCAGGTGCAGATGGTTATTTGTTAAAAGATACTGAACCTGATACATTGCTAGAGCAAATCAAGCGCATAGCACAAGGCGAAGTCATTCTGAGTGATTCTATTAAAAATTTATTATTAGAACGTACTCACGAAGATAATCCGTTAGACAGCTTAACGGATCGCGAAATGGGCGTACTTCGTCAAATTGCAACTGGCTTATCAAACAAACAAATTGCAGCACAACTGTTTATTTCAGAAGAAACCGTAAAAGTACATATCCGTAATTTATTACGTAAATTAAATGTTCATTCTCGTGTTGCAGCAACGGTATTATTTTTTGAACAAAATCGTTAAAAATAATCATAAAAAATGCGCTAGGAGAGACTTAGCGCATTTTTCTTTAAAATTATAATATTTAAATTAGCTCAATAGATTTAATATCTTCTAATAAAATATACAATTCTTGTTTAATATTTTTTTCAAACTGTGCTTCTGCACTTTCTCGAGCTAAATCCAAACGCATTCTTTCTCTTTTCTCAAGTAGTTTACGGTCATCATGTGTAGGCATATCACGCACCACTTCATATAAATTAGCCATCGCAGGATAAGATGATAAATTCTTACCAAAAGGTCTTAATAGCATTGTAAGACGAATTACGCCTTCAGAAAGATTACATTCTCCAGACTGCATTGCACGAGCAATAATATCAATGCTCTCTTTTAATCGTATAACCCGATTATTCTTAGCTTTAGCAATCAATTCCTTTTGAACTTTTAACTGCTTTAATAAACGGATTGCATATAGAGTCAATCCAGTTACCAAGAAAAGTGCAATGACAAAAAATATCCAAATCATAGATTACCTAAATTGATTAATATCCATACGCTCGAAAGTGCGGTATAAATCATCTTCGCTTTCATCTTCGTCTTCAATGCCAAGTTCTTCCATTAACTCAGAAATTCGATCTAAGCATTCATCTACAAATTGTTGATCTGATTTACTAATAGTTTTACCCGCATCTAAAGCATCCAATAATTCATTAAGAATTTCATTATTTTCCAGATTTTCAAGCTCTTTCATTGGATCTTGTTTTTTAGCCTGTTTTATTACAGGAATTACTTGACCTTTTTCAGGCTTATTAACAAATTCAACAACTAACGGTATCTTTTTCTTACTACCAATTTTTGGATCTTTAATTTCATTTTGAAGTTTATTCGCTTTTTCTTCAACCGCACTATGACGAGATCCTGAAGCTAAACCTTTATGCTTACGTTTTTTCTTATCTTCACGAGCTTTAGCATCCAATTCATAACGAGTAAGCTTTTTACCAGAGCGTGCTTTTGTTATATCTATTTTTTTATCTGCTTTGCGAATTGGCATAATATCTGTAATTCGACGTGTTTTTTTCTTACGAGCCATAGGGTACCTTTCTTAAAATTTTGTGGATTGTATCACTAGTACGTATTTTTCTCACTAACAAACATAAACTTTATCTAAACTTATTTTGTTAAAGTATAAACTTCTAAAAAACAAAAACCCCATATCTTTCGACACGGGGTTCTTCTGTTTTTATTTAACTTAGATAAGTATTTGCTAACCTGGCGGTGCCCTACTCTC